>Ga0102588_1000034_pt1 | contig 426014 bp, 443 predicted proteins | sample AraplaMF_Col_mMS_FD_76854 | JGI IMG/M metagenome (GOLD analysis project Ga0102588, IMG submission 76854) | Arabidopsis root microbial communities from the University of North Carolina, USA - plate scrape MF_Col_mMS (SPADES assembly) (version 2) | ecosystem: Host-associated > Plants > Roots >... | reverse complement strand
CGCCGAGGTCAACGAACGCACCGTAATCGGTGATGTTCTTGACGACGCCGTCAACAACCTGGCCTTCTTCGAGGTTCTGAACGATTTCAGAACGCTGCTCGGCACGGGATTCTTCCAGAACCGTACGGCGCGAAACCACGATGTTGCCGCGGCGCTTGTCCATCTTGAGGATTTCGAAGGGCTGCGGGTTGTGCATCAGCGGGGAAACGTCGCGGATCGGGCGGATGTCGACCTGCGAACGCGGCAGGAAGGCGATCGCGCCGTCGAGGTCGACCGTGAAGCCGCCCTTGACCTGGTTGAAGATCACGCCTTCGACGCGCTCACCAGCTTCGAACTTGGCTTCGAGCTTGATCCAGCTTTCTTCGCGGCGAGCCTTCTCGCGCGACAGAACGGCTTCGCCAAGTGCGTTTTCGATACGCTCGACGTAGACTTCGACTTCGTCGCCGACCTTCAGCGAACCGTCCTTGGCGCGTGCGCCGAATTCCTTGAGCGCGATGCGGCCTTCGACCTTCAGGCCGACGTCAACAACGGCGACATCCTTTTCGATGCCGGTGACGATACCCTTGGTGACATAGCCTTCGGCCAGATCGTTCTTGGCAAAGGACTCTTCGAGAAGGGCCGCGAAATCTTCGCGAGAGGGAGTAGCTACTGACATAAAATCTCCTGCGTGGCCTTCGATAGCTTCAAGGCTCACGTATGCGCCGGTTGGTTCGTGTTGAACGGGCCTGAACCCAGTCCGCCTCCTTGAGGGAAGCATCCGGCGCTTGGACGGAATTTCAGGCTTTTCAAAAGCGTTCCGCCGCGCAAAGCGCCAGCCGACCGCTCGAATTTCAGTTATTTCGGCTCAAGGCTGCATCGATGATCGATTTCGCAGCTTGAAACGCGGCCTCTATACTCATTTCCGACGTATCAAGCAAGTGCGCGTCTTCGGCTGGTTTCAAAGGGCTGTCGGCCCTTCCCATGTCCCTTTCATCACGCCGCTTCACATCCTCGAAAATCGCCTCGAAATCGGCTGCCGTTCCCTTGGCTGTGATCTCGTCGTAACGGCGCCGAGCACGCACCTCCGCGGAGGCTGTCACATAGAGCTTCACCGAAGCGTCCGGGCAGACGACGGTCCCGATGTCCCGGCCGTCGAGCACGGTTCCCGGCGTCTTCAGCGCAAACCGCTGCTGCGCTTCTACAAGCGCGCGGCGGACCGCGGGCATCACCGCAATCTTCGAGGCGGCTTCGCCGATCTCATGTTTCGACAGGATATCGCGATCAAGGCCGCCGAGTTCAACCTCGAGGGCGATCTTTTCTGCCACCGCCTCGTCATCGAGCGGCAGCCCGGCATCGAGAAGCGCCTTGGCGGTCGCCCGGTAGGTCAGCCCGGTATCGAGATGGTGAAAGCCGTATTCGTCAGCGATCCGGCGTGAAAGCGTGCCCTTGCCGGCCGCAGCCGGGCCGTCGATGGCAATCGTGAATGTCGTCATCACTGGTTTCCTTCCAGCCCGCCATATCGCTTGACGAGTTCGAGCATTTCTTCCTGCTGCCCTTCGGCACCGAGACCGGCGGCCACACCTTCACGATCGGCAATCGGGCGGTTCTGGCTGACTTTCCACTTGCCGTCGATCGCGGCAATTTCGATCTCGATACCGATAATGCCCTTCAGCTGTGCGCGGATGAAATCGTCAGGCGCATCATGGACGGCCCAGGGCTTCTGCCTATTGCCTTCATGCTGGGCGGTGATCGCGTTGATCTGCGACAGCAGCCAGTCCGCGTCGTCGATCACCCGGGCGCTACCGCGCGCCTGGACGATCGCGTAGTTCCAGGTCGGCACGACTTTGCCGGTATCCTGCTTGGTCTGATACCACGAAGGCGTCACATAGGAGTTGGCGCCCTGAAAGACCGCAAGCACCGGCGCGCCATCGGCGACATCGCGCCATTGGCCGTTGGCTTTCGCAAGATGCAGCCTCAGTGTCCCCTTGTCCGATGCATCCGCATCGAGATGAAATGGCACCGAATTGGCGATCAGGCCGCTGCCGCCGGCGGTAATCAGCAACCCGAGCGGATGCGCGCGGATCAGCGCATGCTGTGTGGCAAGATCGTCTTCGCGGAAATGGGGCGGCTGATACATGTTTTTCTCGCCGGTTTGTCGTTCGGGCTGCTTCCTAACACAATGTTATATGCCGGTCATCCGGCCGCCTGCCAAGTCTCGCGCCGCCATCCGCGAAGTTTCGCTTTGACATGAGGGGCTGCAACGATTATGGGGACCGGCTTATAAATTCCGAACAGAACGCCGGTTTACACGGCATTTGCCGAATTTAGCATTCGGCCATTCTCACGAGGCTTATAGTGGCGAAAGCGGAACTTGGAACCAAGCGTACCGATCCGGAAACCGGCAAGAAGTTCTACGACCTGAACCGGGACCCGATCGTTTCTCCTTACACCGGCAAATCCTATCCCCTGTCCTTCTTCCAGGAAACCTCGGCTGCCGCTGCTGCCGAGATGAACGACGAGGACGAAGTTCAGGAAGTCGATACCGAGAACACCGAAGTCGAACTCGTTTCGCTTGAGGATGCCGATGAAGGCGCAAGCGGCGACGACATTCCGGATATGGGCGACGACGACGTCGAAATCGAAGGCGATGACGACGACGATACCTTCCTCGAAGCCGACGAAGACGAAGACGATGACGACATGAGCGACATCATCGGCGTCACCGGCGACGAAGACGAAGTCTGATCCCGCGTAATCCACGGCCCGGACAACAAAAAATCTCCGGGCCGTTTTTTTGGCTTGCCATCTGCGGAAACCGCAAGTAATAAGCCGCCACTCCACCGGGTTAGCCCGCTTCGGAGTATCCCAGGACCGGAAAATACCGGACCACCCTGATGGGGCTATAGCTCAGCTGGGAGAGCGCTTGCATGGCATGCAAGAGGTCAGCGGTTCGATCCCGCTTAGCTCCACCAAATTCTCCTAACCTACTGTTCCCGCGAAAAGCAGACACTCGTCGGTCGTTGGCATTGCGCAGAAACTTCTGGCGGCCGCGCATGGTCGAGCCGCCGTCTAAGCCAATTCTCTAACAATCCGACTAAATCCCCGAAAACTCGCTCGCCCTCGGGCCCGCCAGCGAAACGCGCCAGGATGATTTGCTCGTGAAGCTTTGGGTCGCGAGGAAGGTGTAGCCGGTGCTCTGCCAGGGCTTGACCGAGCCGTTCAGGCTGTCGAGCACGTAGTCGCCGGATTTGAGCCGTGCAACGAGGACCACGTGGTTCTGGCCGCGGCGTTCGATGACGACCGAGAGCGCCAGTTTCTGCGAGGGAAAGCCGGCGTCGAGCAGCGTCTTCATCTTCAGCAGCGCGTAGTCTTCGCAGTCGCCCCTGTTGCCGATCGGCAGCGACCAGTATTCGCTTTTGCCTGCGGTCACCGTATCCGCCGCAGGCCTGGTTGCGGCATTGACGCTTCTGTTGATGCGGGTGATCAGCGTCATAGCCGAGGCGTCATCCAGCTCCTTCCCGCCACCATTCCTGCAAACCCAGCCGTACCGCGCACAGGCCCCGGCAAAACCGGGAGGCGCGCCGATCGATCGCGCCTGGGGCAGGGGCGTTCCGGCAAATGACTGATTTTGTGAAACAAAACTCAACGCAACAGCTACGCTCGTCAACAGGAAGTAACGCATGGTGTGCCCTCCTTCGAAAGTGCTAGTCCGTCCAAGCTAAACTTTATGCATTCGAGGTTAGCTATGTATTAAGATGTACTATTACTGACGGGCTTCCTGACTATGGGAAACAAATAGCTAATATAAGATGCGTTTCGTTAGCGTTTTGTTAACCTAGGGAGTTGCCCAATGTTAAGAACAGCAGCGAAATACAGCATTGCCATCGCCTATCTGATGGCTTCAAGCAGCCTCGCAATGTCCGCGCCCCGCCAGATCGACTGTCGTATCGTAAAGCCGGGTACCATCGAGTACCGTCTTTGCCGTCCAACAGCGGCGATCCCGGCCAATGACTATCACGGTTCCGACAACGATTCAGGTGGTTTGCGAAATTCTCAACAGACTTCGAGATCCGGCAGCGGCTCGAGCGGCAGTCAGGGCAATGGCGGCAAGCCCGGCAACGGCTCTGGAAACGGCGGCAACCCTGGCAATGGTGGAACCGGTCCCGGCAATGGCGGCAACGGTGGGAATGGCCCCGGTGACGGCGGTGCTGGTCCCGGGAACGGTGGCAGCGGCCCCGGCGATGGCGGCACCGGCCCTGGTGATGGCGGCACAGGCCCCGGCGATGGTGGTACCGGACCTGGTGACGGCGGCACCGGTCCTGGCGATGGTGGTAGCGGTCCGGGTGATGGTGGTACCGGTCCTGGTGATGGCGGCACAGGCCCCGGTGATGGAGGTACTGGCCCCGGCAATGGCGGCAACGGTCCGGGCCATGGCGGTCATGGGCATCACGGCGGCCACGGCCATAACGGCGGCCACGGTTCCGGTCACGGTGGTGGCCACGGCAATCATGGTGGTTCCGGTCACAATGGTGGTCATGGCTCTGGACATGGCAATCATGGCGGCTCCGGCAATGGCAGCCACAACGGTAGCGGTTCCGGTCACAGCGGTCATGGTTCTGGTGGCCATGGCTCCGGGCATGGCAATCACGGTGGCTCCGGTCACGGCGGTCACGGCCAAGGTCATGGCGGCAAGGGTTCCGGCCACGGCGGCGATCGCGATCAGCACCACGGCAACCACGACGGTGGCTGGGGTAATGGCAAGCATGGTGGTGACGGAAAGCATTCTGGAGGCAAAAATCGCGGCAAATCCTGGGGTGAAAACCAGGGCAAGAAGGACGGCGGCCGCAACTCTGGCAACCACAGGCGCGGTGACGGCCATTTTGGTGGCAACCTCAGCGACGGCAAGCGGGGTGGTGGAAACGGCTTCGGAAATCACCGCAACGCCAGCCAGAACGATCACCAGGGCCAGAAATCCGGTCGCGGCAAATCCGGCAGCTGATCACGGCGGAGCGATCATGCATCATAACGAGCCCGGCCAAAAGCCGGGCTTCGTTGTCTGTAACCCGGCGCTGTATGCCTTGGCCATTTTATCTCCAGCCTTGCCATATCAGCCCGTTCGGCATAGCTCTGCGGCCTGTCGAATCCGGATCGCTGATGCCCCACAAGGTCTTTCTTTCCCGTCTCAAGCTCACCGACTTCCGCAATTATGCGGCGGTGTCGCTGGATCTCGATGGGCGCCATGTCGTGCTGACGGGCAATAACGGGGCCGGCAAGACCAACCTGATGGAGGCGGTGTCCTTCCTGTCGCCGGGGCGCGGGTTGCGGCGCGCAACCTATGCCGACGTCACGCGCGTCGGCGCTTCCAACGGCTTTTCGATCTTTGCCGAACTCGAGGGTATCGAGGGCAATGTCGAGATCGGCACCGGCGCCGACACGGCCGATGAAAATGCCGTGCGGCGGCTGCGCATCAACGGAACGACGGCCAGGACGGCGGACGAGCTCACCGATCACCTGCGCGTTCTCTGGCTGACGCCTTCCATGGATGGCCTGTTTACCGGCGGCTCCTCGGATCGCCGCCGGTTCCTTGACCGTCTCGTCCTGTCGCTCGATCCGGCGCATGGCCGCCGCGCCAGCGATTTCGAGCGCGCCATGCGCAGCCGCAACAAGCTGCTCGACGATGGCCGCTTCGACCCTTCCTGGCTCTCGGGGATCGAGCAGCAGATGGCGAGCCTCGGGATCGCCATGGCGCTTGCCCGGCAGGAAATGCTCGGCCTGCTTGCCCGCCTGATCGAGGAAACGCGCGAGACTTCGCCATTCCCGTCCGCCGCCCTTGAGTTGTCGGGGTTCATGGACGGCCAGTTTTCGCGGCCCGCCGTCGATCTTGAGGATGACTATGCGGCGATGCTGGCCGAAAGCCGCTATCGCGATGCCGCCGCGGGCCGTACGCTCGACGGGCCGCACCGCGTCGATCTCGTCGTCCGCCACCGCGAAAAGCACATGGAGGCCGCGCGCTGCTCGACCGGCGAACAGAAGGCGCTGCTCGTCGGCCTCATCCTCGCCCATGCGCGCCTCGTTGCAAACCTGACCGGTCATGCGCCCATTCTTCTGCTCGATGAAATCGCCGCGCATCTGGACGAGGGCCGACGCGCCGCGCTATTCGATCTCATCGATGGTCTCGGCGGCCAGTCCTTCATGACCGGTACGGACCGATCGATGTTTTCGGCACTCGGGGAGCGGGCGCAGTTCTTCACCGTATCCGATGGGCATGTCGGCGCATGAGCGGCGGCGCTTCCTTCTTCGCGGCCGGCCGTGATAGCATCGCTCCCATGGAACCTCTCAGTCCCGAAGAAATCGCGCGATATCAACGTCATATCCTGCTGCCGGAGATCGGCGGCGCGGGTCAGCAGAAGCTCAAGGCGGCGCGCGTGCTCGTCATCGGTGCCGGTGGCCTCGGCGCCCCGGTCTTGCAATATCTTGCGGCGGCCGGCGTCGGTACGCTTGGGATTGCCGACGATGACCGGGTGTCGCTGTCGAACCTTCAGCGGCAGGTGATCCACGATTCCGGCACAATCGGCGAAATGAAGACGGAGAGCGCTGCCTTCGCGATCGCCCGCCTCAATCCGCATGTGAAGGTCATACGCTTCGAGGAGCGCTTTTGCCCGGAGACGGCCGCCCGCCAGATCTCCGGCTTCGATCTGCTGATCGACGGTTCGGATAATTTCGATACCCGCTATGCAACGGCCGATGCCGCGGAACGGGCGAAGATCCCGCTGGTCACGGGCGCCGTCGGCCGCTTCGACGGCTCGGTGACTGTTCTGAAGCCCTACGAGACGGCGCCGGATGGCAGCCTGAATCCTGCCTATCGCGATCTCTTCCCCGAAATCCCGCCGGAAGGGCTGATACCCGCCTGCGCCGAAACCGGGATCGTTGGCGCCCTGACGGGCGTTATTGGCACGCTGATGGCCATGGAGGCGATCAAGCTTGTCACGGGCAATGGCGAGCCGCTCGTCGGCCGCCTGCTGCTCTACGACGCGCTGAGTGCCCGCTTCGATACCATACGATACAAGCGTCGGCGGACGGCATGATCGATGTTGTCAGACTTGATGAAGGGTTCGGCCGCTGGCCGGAGCTGCTCGACCTGATCCTCTCCTCCTTCGCCTATATGAACGGCAGCATCGACCCGCCGTCCTCGGCGCTGACCTTGACGCCGGATGCGCTGAAGGAGAAAGCGGCTGCGGAGATCGGCTATATCGCTCTGGAGAACGGTGCGCTTGCCGGGTGCATGTTTCTCCGGCCGGAAGCCGATTGCCTCTACCTCGGCAAGCTCGCGGTCGCGCCGGCGTGGCAGGGGAAGGGGATAGGCAAGCGGCTTCTTGCAGCGGCCGAAGCGGTCGCCCGTGAGCGTGGGCTCAATTCGATCAGGCTCGATACCCGCATCGAGTTGACCGGCAACCACGCCGCCTTCGCAGCCTTGGGTTTCGCGCGCACCGCGGAAAAATCGCATCCCGGCTACGAGCGGGTGACCTATGTCGAGAGGCGAAAGACGCTCGCCTAGCGGCCGGGCAGCACCCGGTTCGGCGGCCGGTGGCCGTCGATGAAGGCGCGAATGTTGATGATCACCTTGTCGCCCATGTCGATACGGCCTTCGATCGTTGCCGAGCTCATATGCGGCAGCAGCACGACCTTGCCTTCGTTGGCAAGCTTGATCAGCTTCGGATTGACCGAGGGCTCATTTTCGAAGACGTCGAGCCCGGCCCCGGCAATTCGCCCTTCCCGCAGGCATTTGATCAGTGCCGCTTCGTCGACGACATCGCCGCGGGCGGTGTTGACAAGGTAAGCCGTCGGCTGCAGCAGCGCCAGGCGCCGCGCCGAGACCAGGTGAAAGGTCGCCGGCGTCGACGGGCAGTTGACGGAGACGATGTCGACCCGGGCAAGCATCTGGTCGAGGCTCTCCCAATAGGTCGCCTCCAGCTCGTCCTCTGTTGCCGGGTTTACGCGCTTGCGGTTGTGATAATGGATCGAAAGGCCAAAAGCCTTGGCGCGGCGCGCAACGGCCGTGCCGATCCGGCCCATGCCAACGATGCCGATCCGCTTGCCGTGAATGCGCCGTCCCAGCATCCAGGTCGGCGACCAGCCGGCCCATTCGCCCGGCTTGTCGGTCAGCACGCGCGCACCTTCGCCGAGCCGGCGCGGTACGGCAAGGATCAGCGCCATTGTCATGTCGGCGGTGTCTTCGGTCAGTACGTTCGGCGTGTTGGTAACAGTAATGCCTCTGCGGGCGGCGGCCTCGACATCGATATGGTCCGTGCCGTTGGAGAAGCTCGCGATCAGCTTCAGCTGCGGCCCGGCCTGCTCGATCAGCGCCGCATCGATCCGGTCGGTCACCGTCGGCACCAGCACGTCGGCAGTCTGCACGGCCTCGGCCAGCTCAGGCACGGAACGCGGCGAATCGTCGATGTTCAGCTGCGCGTCGAAGAGTTCGCGCATGCGGGTCTCGACCGCGTCAGGCAGCTTCCGGGTGATGTAGACCTTCGGTTTTTTCTTCGATGTCATCGCGGCCGGCCATGCCTTGTTCAGATGTCTTTAACCAAGACGAGGGATAATTTTAACGTTCGGGCAATTTCTACCAGACCCGCACGCGAAGACAAACAAAACTCGCGGGCGGTTTCCGGCGAATGTCACGGCCCGGCTGATGAGCGGGCGCGCCCGCTTACCATTTCGAGCGAACGGAAACTCCATGCGTGGAATCACTCTGAAGTCCTGCCTTGCTGTTGCGGTTGGTCTGATGCTGTCGGCAAGCGCCGTCGAATCTGCGTATGCGCAAGCGGCCAAGGGCCCGAGTGGCCTGCCGCTGCCGCGCTTCGTGACGCTGAAGTCGAAGCGCGTCAATCTGCGCATCGGCCCCGGAACCGATTATGCCGCTTCCTGGATGTACCTCAAGGCCGGCCTGCCGGTGGAGATTATCCAGGAATATGACAACTGGCGCCGCATCCGCGATGCCGACGGCACGGAAGGCTGGGTCAATCAGTCGCTTCTGTCGGGTCAGCGCTCGGCGCTTGCCGCGCCGTGGATGAAGGGCAAGGGCAAATCCGTCTTCGTCAACATGCGCCGCGAGCCGCAATCCTCGGCAACCATCGTCGCCAAGCTGGAGCCTGGCGTGATGATCCATATCGGCGAGTGCAATGGCGATTGGTGCCATGCGGAAACCGACGGCACCGAAGGATGGGTGGCGCAGCCGGAAATATGGGGCGCCTACCCCGGCGAAGCCTTTAAATAAGCTTCGCCTCGCGGGCAGCCTCGGCGAGCGACTTCATCGGCCGCGGCCCGATCTGCTGGATCACGATGCCGGCTGCCAGGCAGCCGAGCTTGCCGCAATCCTCCAGCGAACGGCCCTGCGTGTAGCCATAGAGGAAGCCGGACGCGAAGAGGTCGCCAGCGCCCGTCGTATCCACGACCTCGTTGATGCGGATCGCATCCACATACCAGCGCTCGCTGCCTTTCAGGATCACCGCACCGTCTTCGCTCATCGTCACGGCGGCAATCTTGCAGTCCTTGGCGATCTTGTTCAGCGCTTCCTCGAAATCGTTGGTCTCGTAGAGCGACAGGGCCTCCTGCTTGTTGGCAAAGACGATGTCGACTGTGCCGGAGCGCATCAGGTCGAGGAATTCGGCACGGTAACGGCCGACGCAGAAGCTGTCCGAGAGCGTCATCGACACTTCACGACTGTTTTCATGGGCAATGCGGGCGCATTCGCGGATCGCTTCCTTGGCGCGCGGCGGATCCCAGAGATAGCCTTCGAAATAGGTCACCTTGGCATCGGCGACGACATCGCTTTCGACGTCCTCGGGTCCGAGTTCGACACAGGCGCCGAGATAGGTGTTCATCGAGCGCTCGCCGTCGTCGGTGACGAAGATCATAGAGCGCGCCGTCGGTGGGAACTTGCCTTTCGGCTTGGTCTGGTAGTGAACGCCCTGGGCGCGGATGTCGTGTGCGAAGATCTCGCCTAGCTGGTCTTCGGCGACCTTGCCGAAATAGGCGGCCCTGGCGCCGAGGCTTGCCGCACCTGCTGCCGTGTTGCCGGCGCTGCCACCCGAGGCTTCCAGAGCCGGTCCCATCCGGGAATAGAGCAGCTCGGCGCGCTCGGCATCGATGAGGTTCATCGCAGCCTTGGTGATCTTGTTGTCAATGAGGAACTGGTCGTCGCAACGCGCGATGATATCGACGATGGCGTTGCCGACAGTCAGAACATCGAATCTGGTCATGAAATGGGAGGTCCCGGATTTTGTGATAGCCGGGGTTTGGTCTTAGCGGAATTTCCGCTGATGGAAAGGAAAAAGGCTTTGGAGGCGGTTTTCTTCGCAAAAATGCCGCCAATCCGTCATGTCGCTGTCACCGTGGACGCCTAAATAAGTTTTCAAGCAGACCGGCATGAGCATCCCAAGGATGTGGCTGGGTGAGAGGGGATGATACCCTTCGACTGTTCCGGAAGCGGCGCTGACCACGGATGAACTGGCAGCATTGCGAACCGGGTGTCCGGCTGGACCGGATGCGGAAAAGCGGGCATTGCCCGCTTTTTTTGTTGTCGCTGCTGCTGATCTGGTCGCCAACAGGTTTGTCAATGCGTCGCCTTTGCTGTTAGACCTTGAGCTCCCCGCGCCAAGGCAGTTCTCCCCGCATGACAGCTATCATTTTCGACGTCCTCCCCATCTTCATCATGATCCTGATCGGTTGGCTGATCGTGAAAGCGGGGTTGATGACGGCCGATACCGGCGACGCGCTGAGCGATTTCGTCTTCAAGATCGCCGTGCCCATGCTGCTCTTCCGCACCATCGCCGAGGCCGATTTCCACGGCGCTTCGCCGTTCCGTCTCTGGATAGCCTATTTCTCCGGCGTTGCCGTCACCTGGACCGTCGGCCATATCGCGGCAACGCGGATGTTCGGGCGGGATCAGCGCATTGGCGTGCTCGCAGGCGTCTCTTCTGCCTTTGCCAATACGATCTTTGTCGGCCTGCCGCTGGTGCAGCGTACAGTCGGCGACAAGGGCCTCGTGCCGCTCTCGATCCTGATTGCGGTGCATCTCCCCGTCATGATGGTCGTCGGCACGATCCTGATGGAGCGCGCCGAACACAAGATCTCCGGCGCGGCGGACCGCAGCATCCTGAAGCTTCTCCGGCAGATCGGCCTCAATCTCATTCGCAATCCGCTGGTGATCGGCCTGGCGGCCGGTGCCGCCATGCATCTGCTCGGCCTGACCATGCCTGGTCCGGTCGAAAACATCGTCGATCAGATTGCCGGTGTCGCTGGCCCGGTCGCCCTGATCTCGCTTGGCATGGCGCTGCAGAAATACGGCGTATCGGGCAATCTCGGCATCGCCAGCGTCACTTCTGCCTGCAAGCTCCTGCTTTTGCCCTGCTGCGTCTGGATTGCCAGCCACATTGTCGGCCTCGCCCCCGACTGGACGGCGGCACTGGTTCTGATCGCGTCGGTTCCGACAGGGGTCAATGCCTGGCTGATTGCCAACCGCTTCGGCGTTGGCCACAGCCTGGCGGCCTCCACCATCACCATGACCACGGCGCTCGGCGCGATTTCGGTGTCGCTCTGGGCCTACATCCTCGGCGCCTGACGCGCAAAAGAAAAGCCCGGCTTGCGGCCGGGCTTCGATCTCGTGTCCGATGTGCCGATCAGCTTACTGCGTGATCGTATCGGGGGCGTTCGGGTCCGGCAGAGCGACCGGCGAGTCGGCCAGCGTGTGCAGGTAGAGGATGACGTTGGCGCGATCCTGTTCCTTCGGCAGACCGGCAAAGCCCATGGCAGTGCCCGGGACCTGCTTCTTCGGAGCCATCAGGAAGTGGTTCAGGTGGTCGAAGGTCCACTTTTCAGCGCCGCCTTTGGAGAAATCCTTCATAGCCGAAGAATAGGCGAAGCCCTCATGCGAAGCGATCGGGCGATCAACGAGACCAAAGAGGTTCGGACCGACTTTGTTCGGCCCCCCCTTGGTCGCGTCATGACAGGCCTGACACTTCTTGAATACCGTTTCGCCGGCCTTGGCGTCTGCCGTCGGCAGCAGCTTGGCAATCGGAACCATTGCAGCGGCAGCACTCGCTTCGCCACCGCCAGCAGCTGGCGTCTCCTCGGCGACGATCGTGAAGCCTTCCTTCTCAGGCGCTTCTGAATGGAAGATTCCTTCGGACGCGATGGAGACCGACATCAGGACGAAAATCGTTCCGAGCAGCGCACCAACGGCCGTATTGACGTAAGAATTCATCTGCAATGCTCCCCGTGCAGTCGGCAGACCCTGAAAAGGTACCATCTTGAAATCGCGCGGAACCTATGTCTTTTGGCTGTTCGTTGCAACTGTCTAAATGGTCCTGTACGTGAGACTTTTTGACACTTTTCCGCCCGGAATAGAAGGCCCGACAGATGACTGGTTCAAATTTAGATGACGTCCTCGTTCTGATCCCGGCACGCATGGCTTCGACCCGTCTGCCGGGCAAGCCGCTTGCCGATATCTGCGGCCTGCCGATGATCGTTCAGGTCGCCAAGCGCGCCGAGGAAGCCGGCATCGGCCGTGTCGTTGTCGCCGTCGATGATCAGCGTGTGTTCGATATCGTTTCGGAGGCCGGTTTCGAGGTCGTCATGACGCGTGCTGATCACCAGTCCGGTTCGGACCGCATTTACGAGGCGCTGCTGAAAATCGATCCGGAAGGCAAGGCGAGGATCGTCGTCAACGTGCAGGGTGATCTGCCGACGATCGAGCCGGAAACCATTCGCGCTTCGCTGCGGCCGCTCGAGGATGCTGCGGTCGATATTGCCACGCTGACGATCGAGATCGACAACGAGGAGGACAAGACGGCTCCGCATGTCGTCAAGGTCGTCGGCTCGCCGCTCTCCGAAACGCGCCTGCGCGGCCTCTATTTCACCCGCGCGACCGCGCCCTATGGCAATGGCCCGCTCTACCACCATATCGGCCTCTATGCGTACCGCCGGGAGGCTCTCGAGCGCTTCGTATCGCTCGGGCCCTCGGTACTCGAACGGCGTGAATCGCTGGAGCAGCTGCGGGCGCTGGAAGCGGGAATGCGCATCGATGCGGAGATCGTCGAAACGGTGCCGCTTGGCGTCGATACTCCCGCCGATCTCGAAAAGGCCCGCCGCATTCTTTCGGCAAGACAGGCTTGAGGACGTAGACATGAACACCAAGACAAACAGAATTTCGTTCCAGGGCGAATTCGGCGCCAATTCCGACATGGCATGCCGCGACATGTTCCCGACCATGGAGCCGTTGCCGTGCCAGACCTTCGAGGATGCCTTCACGGCGCTCGAAAGCGGCGAGGCCGATATCGCCATGATCCCGATCGAGAACACGATCGCCGGGCGCGTTGCCGACATTCATCACCTGCTGCCGGAATCGCTTCTTCACATCATCGGCGAATATTTCATGCCGATCCGTTTCCAGCTGATGGTACTGCCGGGTGTCACGAAGGATGAGATTCGTACGGTTCACAGCCATATCCATGCGCTCGGCCAGTGCCGGAAGATCGTTCGCGCCAACGGCTGGAAGCCGGTGATCGCCGGCGATACGGCCGGTGCCGCCAAGATGGTTCAGGAAACCGGCGACCGGACGATGGCCGCGCTTGCGCCCCGCCTTGCTGCCGATCTCTACGGTCTTGATATCGTCGCCGAAAATGTCGAGGATACCGAGAGCAACGTCACCCGCTTCGTCGTGCTGTCGCGCGATGAAAAATGGGCGGATCGCTCGAACGACGAAGAGAAGATCGTCACCACCTTCGTCTTCAACGTCCGAAACATTCCGGCCGCGCTCTACAAAGCGCTCGGCGGTTTTGCGACAAACAACATCAACATGACGAAGCTTGAAAGCTACCAGATCGGCGGCAAGTTCATTGCCACGCAATTTTATGCCGATATCGAAGGCCACACCAACGATAGCAACGTCCGTCAGGCTCTCGACGAACTGCGCTATTTCTCTGAAAAGGTCCGGATCCTCGGGGTCTACAAGGGCCATCCGATGCGCGGCCTGCTGCACAAATGAAAAAAGGGCGCCTCAGGCGCCCTTTCTGTTTGTCACTTGTCCGGCTCGCAGACCCTCAGGCGATGACCATCGGGGTCGAGCACCACGAAGGTCGGGCCGAAATCGAGATCGACCAGATCCTGCGCGATCGGCAGCCCGCGCTTGCGCCAGTCGTCATACTGCCTGGCAACGGCGTTATCGCCCGGCACCATGAAGGCGATTTCGCCGCGATTGCCGATCGCCGACGGCTGCGGCTCGACATTGCTGCGCCGCCAGAGGCCGAGCGTGAAACCGCCATCGAGCGGAAAGGCGACGAAGTTGGGCGAGGAAAATGCCGCGTCGCGGCCGAGGATGTCCTTGTAGAAGCGTTCGCTTTCGGCCGGGTCCTTGACGTAGAGAATGATGGAATTCGGGCTGGTCATGGTCTTATCCTGTTGGTTGAGATGGCTGCAATGAAAAGGCGTGCCGCGGCGCGTTGCAGCGGCGGTATGAAATGTCTGCTGTCGGGTTTGGTGGGTATGCTGCCGGCTATGCGTCGCCTTCGCGCGACGTCCAACCGGACAGGCCGAGGTCGCGCCGCATTGTCGCGGACATCGACTGCGGATCGAGGCGGGGAGCGTCGCCCCTTGTCATGTTGCGCGATGCGTTCTGCATCATGCGCAGCATCAGGGACTGCGGATACCCCGCCTGGTCAGAAGACGACTCGACAAGGCAGTCGCCGTAATTTGCGGTGCTGAATTTCAAGCTCGTCATCATCGGTCCTCCTTCTGGACTGGAGAGACAATAACGCGCTCTACTGTCAGATTCTGGCAGTAGCCTTCAGCGTTCGATGGGGACGTGCTCGATCTCGCGCCATTCTTTCATCAGAGCGCTGCGGCGGCGCGGATAGCGCTCGTCATGTGGCGTCATGTCGATGATGCGGTCGGTGCGGAAATGGCGGAAACCGCGGCGCAATTCGCACCAGGCCATCACCATGCGGATATGCTCGAAATAGCCGAGCGCAAAGGGCCAGACGCGGCGCAGCGAGATGCGGCCCTGCTCGTCGCTATAATGCAGTTCGAGGATGCGTTCGGTGCGGATCGCCTTGCGGATCAGGGCAACGTCGGCCTTGTCCTCGTTGGCGCGCTTCGGGCCGACCAGAAGCGTCGCTGATTCGATCGTCTCGCGCATCTCCTCAGGCAGCACGGCGGCGATCTTCGCCAGCGCATCGGCAGCAGCACCGGCGAGCCGGGGTTCAGCCGAACGGTTCACCCAGCGCGAGCCCAGCACCAGTGCTTCGAGCTCCTCTTCGGAAAACATCATCGGCGGCAGCATGAAGCCGGGCTTCAGCACGTAGCCGAGGCCGGCTTCGCCTTCGATCATCGCCCCCTGGCTCTGTAGGCTGGCGATGTCGCGGTAGAGCGTGCGCAGGCTGACGCCGGTCTGCTCGGCCAGGATCACGCCGCTGACCGGGCGGCGGTGCCGCCGGAGCACCTGGAGAAGAGCAAGAAGCCGTTCCGAGCGCGAGACCGGCATGACCTATCGCTTCCACTCCACCCAGTCGCGCATCAGGCGGTGGGCGATGGCGCCTTTCGGCGGCGAGGCCTGGCCGTTGGCGCCCGGACGCTCCAGCATCTCGATTGTCTCTTCGCGGGTAAACCACCGGCAATCTTCGAGTTCGGCCTCGTCGCGGCTGATCTCGCTCGATTTCGCCTCGGCATAACAGCCGATCATCAGTGTGTGCGGCATCGGCCAGGGCTGTGACGCATGATAGCGCACGCGCCCGGTCTTGATCCCGGATTCCTCCAGCGTCTCACGGCGAACGGCGTTTTCGATCGTTTCGCCCGGCTCGACGAAGCCCGCGAGGCAGGAATACATGCCGGGCGCGAAATGCGGCCCGCGGCCGAGCAGGCAGAGATCGCGCTTCTCGTCGATCGTCAGCATGATGACGACGGGATCTGTGCGCGGGAAGATCATGTGTTCGCAGGCGCTGCAGACGCGCTTGTAGCCGCCGATCTTCAGATCCATCGCGCCGCCGCAGCGGCCGCAGAACTTGTTGTCGCCGTTCCAGCGGATCAGGCTTGCCGCCTGGGCGAATTCTCCAAGCAGCACATCGTCGAGAAGCTGGTCGCGATAGAGCGTGCGCCCGTCGGCCGGCTTGTAGTGGCTGGCAAGCTCTTCTTCGGGAATGCCGACCGGCACCGCAAGGCGTGGCTCGCCGGATTTGCGGTAGCCGAGCAGGATCGTCTCGTCCCAATGCGGCTGCAGTTCCTGCAGCTCGTAACGGGCAAAGAGAGGATCGAGCACCTGTCCGTCATGCTTGAGGACCAGCTTGTCCTTGGTGAAGGCGAAGATGTGCGTTCCGTCCTTGGCCAATGCCGTCTCGACCGATTTTTCGTCGCGATGTTCGGAATCGCGGTTCAGGTCGTTTGCCGCAAAGGCAGTGAGGTTGCTCGGCTCCGGATGCGGAATATCCGTATCGAAAATTGAAGAATTCATGATGAAAGGGCTTCCCGCAATGTCGTTATGAACTGCGCTCGCTTCTCGTCCTCGTAAGGCTGGGCCTTGCCGAAACCCCAGATGGGCCCCGGCCAGTTGGCATCGCCTTCGAAGCGGGCAACGACATGAACATGAAGCTGGCGCACGACATTGCCAAGGGCCCCGACATTGATTTTTGTGGCGCCGGTCACCGTCTTCAGTGCGCTTGCCACCATGTCGGTCTCGAAGGTCAGCATCACCTGATCGAGCGGCGTCAGCTCGAAGATCTCGGTCATCTCCGCGCGGCGGGGAATGAGGATCAGCCAGGGCCAGCGCGCATCTTTCGACAATCTGAGATCGCAGAGGCCTGTGAGCATGATACTTGTGCTGTCATTTTCGAGCCGGGGGTCGAGCGCGAAATCCGCCAAAGTGCTTTCCTCCATTGTTTTCCAACGATTAGCAGTTTTTTTTGAGCTTGGCTTGCTTTTGATGACGATATTGCCGATATGTGCATTCGGGAGGTTGGTGGTGGACGAGCCACTCGCCAACCGGGTCAGGTCCGGAAGGAAGCAGCCCTAACGAGCCCGGCACGGGTCATCGTGCCAGCCTCCCACCCTTCTCTCCATTCTTTGCCCGCATTGCCGGGCGACAAGCAGGGCGATGAGCGACACCGAGCGACAATCACAAGATGCCGCCTCGACGGGCACCGGTTACCGGGTGCTGGCACGCAAATACCGCCCCAAGGATTTCACGGACCTGATGGTCGGCCAGGAGCCGATGGTCCGCACCCTCACCAATGCCTTCGAGACCGGGCGCATCGCGCAGGCCTATATGCTGACCGGCGTTCGCGGCGTGGGCAAGACCACGACGGCGCGCATTCTGGCGCGCGCACTGAACTACAAGACCCCTGACATCGACAAGCCAACGATCGACCTGCGCGTCCCCGGCGAGCATTGCCAGGCGATCATGGAAGGCCGCCATGTCGATGTCATCGAGATGGACGCCGCCTCGCATACTGGTATCGATGACATCAGAGAGATCATCGAACAGGTGCGCTACCGTCCGGTCTCGGCGCGCTACAAGGTCTATATCATCGACGAAGTGCACATGCTCTCGACGGCAGCCTTCAACGGGCTGTTGAAGACGCTCGAAGAGCCGCCCGAGCATGTGAAGTTCATTTTCGCCACAACCGAAATCCGCAAGGTTCCGATCACCGTCCTGTCGCGCTGCCAGCGCTTTGATCTGCGCCGCATCAGCGCGTCGGATCTCGTCGGCCTGTTCACGACCATCGCCGCCAAGGAAGGCATAGAGGCCGAGCCCGACGCGCTCGCGATGATCGCCCGCGCTGCCGAAGGCTCGGCGCGTGATGGTCTCTCGCTGCTCGATCAGGCGATTGCCCATGGCGGTGGCGCGGTTCAGGCCGAAGCTGTGCGCAGCATGCTGGGCCTTGCCGATCGCGCCCGCATCGTCGATCTCTTCCAGCATGTGGTGAAGGGCGATGTCGCCTCGGCGCTCAACGAATTCCAGGCGCAGTACGAGGCGGGTGCAAACCCTGTCGTCGTGCTGACCGATCTTGCCGATTTCACTCATCTCGTGACACGCCTGAAATATGTGCCCGACGCCGCCGACGATCCGTCGCTGAGCGAAATCGAGCGCACCAAGGCGTCCGAGTTCGCACAAGGCGTGGCGGTCACCACGCTGTCGCGCATGTGGCAGATGCTGCTGAAGGGCATTCCGGAGACGGAAGGCTCGTCGCGCACGGCAGGTGCTGCCGAAATGGTGCTGATCCGCCTTGCTCACGCTGCCCATCTGCCGGCGCCGGAAGATGCCGCGCGCAGGCTTGCCGAATTCTCCGAGAATGGTGGCAGTTCCGGCCGTCCGGCTCCGTCAGGCAATGGCGGTGGCGCTGCAGTATCCTATCAGTCGGCGGCCTTGGCGCGTGCGCCCGAAAGCACGCCGCGGCCGCAGCCGAACGTCGGCCCGACGGCAATGCTCCGTGCTGTGCCCAATCCCGATCCCCAGCCGATGCAGGCCGGGCGCATCGAAAGCCGTCCCGCCGAAGCACCGAAGCCGCTTGTTGCGGTGAATTCGATCGCCGATATCGTCAATCTGGCCGGTGAAAAGCGCGACGCCAAGGTCAAGGCGCTGGTGCGGACATTCGTGCGTCCGGTCAAGATCGATCCGGGCCGCCTTGACGTCAATCTGACCGAGGGCGCCCCATCGACGCTGCTCAACGAGCTTGCCGTCAAGCTCAAGGAATGGACCGGCATCCACTGGATCGTCAGCCTCAGCCGGGAGCCTGGTCAACCGACCATGGTCGAGGCCGAGGCCCGCGCCAAGGAACAGCAGGTCATCGATGCCCGGCAGGATCCGGATGTGGCGGCAATCCTTGCGCAGTTTCCCGGTGCCAAGATCATCGACGTCCGCGTCAGGGCGCCGGAACCGGAGGAAGAGGGCGATATCGCTCCGCCCGCCGCTGCCGAATCCGCCGAGGGTGACATCCTCCCGGGTGATGACATAGAATTCTAGACTTTCAGAAAAGGACAAGACGATGCGCGACCTCATGGGAATGATGGGCAAAGTCAAGGAAATGCAGGCCAAGATGGAGCAGATGCAGGCGGAAATCGCCGAGCTCAAGGCCGAAGGCAAGGCAGGCGGTGGCCTCGTTACCGTCATTCTGAACGGCAAGGGCGAGATGCAGAGCCTGAAGATCGATCCGTCGCTCTTCAAGGAAGACGATGTTGAAATCCTCGAAGACCTGATCGTTGCCGCCCACAAGGATGCCAAGGACAAGGCCGAAGCCGTCGCTGCCGAAAAGACCAAGGCGCTGACAGCCGGCCTGCCGATCCCGCCCGGTTTCAAGATGCCGTTCTGATCGCTGAAACTGGATTGCCGGGAGGAGGCCTGACATGCTGACGCTGACGACACTGCTGGTTTTCGCCGGCGCCCTTTTTATCGCTGCCGGTACGCCTGGCCCAAGCGTTGCGGCCCTCGTCGCCCGCGTCATCTCGAAGGGCGCGCGCGATGTGCTGCCCTTCCTCTTCGGCATGTGGGCGGGGGACGCCATCTGGCTCACCTGCGCTATTGCCGGCCTCTCGGCGATCGCCGAAACCTTCTATCACGCCTTCGTCGTCATCAAGTGGCTCGGCATTCTCTATCTGCTCTACCTCGCCTGGAAGATGTGGTTCGCCAAGCCTGACGTCGAGGAAGAGGAACTGCCGCAGGCCCGCTCGCGCGGCCGCATGTTCCTGACGGGCCTGGCGATCGCTCTCGGCAATCCGAAGATCATGATGTTCTACATCGCGCTCCTGCCGTCGATCATCGACATCCGCGCCGTCTCCTTCGGAGGCTGGGCGGAGCTGGTGGTGACGCTGCTCGTCGTTCTCGCAGTCGTCGATTTCACCTGGATGTTCCTCGCCGCCAAGGCTCGGGGCTTCCTGAGAAGTCGCCGCGCCGTCATGATCGCCAACCGCGCCAGCGCGGCCACCATGGCAGGTGCCGCCATGGCGATCGCTACCCGCTGATCTCCAGCTGCGCCCGCAGCTTGTAATGGATGGGGGCTGCCAGATAGCGCTCGCGGTCCTCGGCCGAGAGTTTTCGGCCGAACGTTTCCATCATCTCGGGCATCGTCACCTTCGCGCCGGAGAACGGGCGGTATTCGACGGTCATGCCCGCCTCTACGATCCCATTGGCAAGCACGCGGCAGTAAATGCCCGGCCGCCCGGCTTTGGTGTAGCGCTTGACGAAGCGCGGATCGTCCATCCTGGCGGCAAAGGTCGCGCAGGGGATTCGGGCTGAGGTGACCTCCAGAACAAGATCGCCTGCGATAAACCTGTCGCCTACGGAAACGTCGCGATTATCGAGGCCCTCGATGAGGAGGTTCTCGCCGAACGTGCCCGGCGGGATAGTCCTGCCAAGCTCGTTGCTCCACCAGTCCAGCGTCAGCGAACCCTCGATATAGACGGCCTGATCGACGCCGCCGTGATGGATGCGGTTGCAGATCGCGTCGCCGACCAGCCCTTCGGCATCGATCATCACGCCGCCGCCGACCGCGTGCTTGAAGATGCCGGTCTTGTATTTCTTGCCGGGCAGCCGCTCAGGGCTTCCGGTGCAGACCGCTTTTATTTTCATGGCGGCGGCATTCCTTCCGCGATTCCGTTTTGACGACATATGGGCTAAGAACGGCGCATGGCAAAGCGAGTCACCGGCCCCGAAATCGAAAAACTCATCCAGCTTCTGGCGAAGGTGCCGGGCCTCGGGCCGCGCTCGGCGCGCCGTGCCGCGCTGCATCTGATCAAGAAGAAGGACCAGCTTCTCGGTCCTCTGTCTCATGCCATGGGCGATGCCTATGACAAGGTGAAGATCTGCTCGCGCTGCGGCAATGTCGATACCTCAGATCCCTGCACTGTCTGCACCGATGATCGCCGCGACCAGTCGGTCATCATCGTCGTCGAGGACGTGTCGGATCTCTGGGCGCTGGAGCGCGCCGGCGCGATGAATGCTGCCTACCATGTTCTCGGCGGCACGCTGTCGCCACTCGATGGCGTCGGGCCTGACGATCTCAATATCCGCGGCCTGATCGACCGGGTCGGGGAGGGCGGCATCCGCGAGCTGATCATCGCCGTCAACGCCACCGTCGAGGGACAAACCACAGCGCACTATATAACCGACCAGCTCTCCGGGCTTGATGTGAAGATCACCCGCCTTGCCCATGGCGTGCCTGTCGGTGGCGAACTCGATTATCTCGATGAGGGAACGCTGGCGGCAGCACTTCGTGCACGAACGGCCATTTGAGGGGGATGTCCGAATTGAAGAGCCTTGCACGTCTTTCGATCTTCACTGCTGCACTTGCTGTCTCGCTTCATCTTCCAGCACAGGCCGCGCCGTCCAAGGCTGCCGTCGAGACGCAGTTCGAGAAATGGGTCGCCAACGACCTGCGCCCGGAGGCCGAGAAGAGCGGTATCTCGGCAAAGACTTTCCAGGCTGCCTTTTCAGGCGTCGAACTCAACTGGGATCTGCCCGATCTGGCCCCGCCCGGCTTCCCGCCGCCGAAGGAACGCAAGCAGACGCAGGCCGAGTTCTCTTCTCCCGCGCCCTACTTCAACGAGGACCGCCTCAAAAAGCTCGCCATGACCGGCCGCGGCTTCGCCTCGCAATATGCCTCTACCCTCAAGCGGATCGAGAAGACCTATGGCGTACCAGGTTCAATCGTGCTTGCCATCTGGGGCCGCGAGACCGGGTTCGGCGCCGCCAAGATCCCAAATTCGGCGATCCAGGTTCTGGCGACCAAGGCCTTCATGTCGACCCGCAAGGAAATGTTCCGCACCGAGCTGATTGCGGCACTCCACATCATCGACGGCGGTGATGTGACCCCTGCGGACTTCAAGGGCTCCTGGGCCGGCGCGCTCGGCCAGCCGCAGTTCATGCCGACGAGCTATCTGAAATACGCTGTCGATTTCGATGGCGACGGCCACCGCAATATCTGGACATCGGTACCGGATACGCTGGCATCGATAGCCAACTATCTGGTCAAGAAGGGCTGGCAGCGCGACCGGGACTGGGGTTTCGAAGTGACGATCCCCGCCGCCGTTTCCTGCGCCCAGGAAGGTCCCGATCTCGCCAAGCCGTTGTCGCAATGGGCCTCGCTCGGCATCGACCGCATCACCGGCAAGGGTTTTCCGTCTTCGGAACTGAAGGCTGACGGCATGATGCTGGTGCCCGCCGGCCGCGATGGACCGGAATTCATCGTCACACCGAACTTTTACGTGATCAAGGAATACAACAACTCCGACCTCTACGCGCTCTATATCGGCAATCTCGCCGATCGCATTGCCTATGGTTCCGGCGCCTTCCAGGGCGCCTGGGGCAATGTCGGGAAGATGCTGCGCTCGGATGTGGCGGCAATGCAGAAGGCGCTGGAGCGGCAGGGCTACGATGTCGGCGGTTCCGACGGGTTGCCGGGCTACAAGACCCGCCGTTCCATCGGCCAGTGGCAGGCAAAGAACGGCGAGAAGCCGACCTGCTATCCCGAGGCGTCGATGATCGGAAAGCTGAAATAGTCTTCAGAGGCTGAGCTTCATGCCCTCATGGCTCGCCGTGAATCCGAGCTTCTCATAGAAGCGGATGGAATCGGATCTCGTCTTGTCGCTGGTGAGCTGCACCAGCTTGCAGCCGCGTTCGCGGCAGACCTCTATCGCCCATTCGACGAAGCGCGTGCCGAGCCCGCTGCCACGCTCCGTCGCGGCGATGCGGACGCTCTCGATCTGGCCGCGCCACATGCCGGTGCGCGACAATCCGGGAATGAATGTGAGTTGCAGGCAGCCGACCGGCCGGTCGCGGTCATCGACTGCGACGGCAAGCAGCTGGTTCTGGTCGGCGTCGATCGCGGCGAAGGCTGCGGTGTAACGTTGGTCAATAGGGTCGGAAACGGCCTCCCGGCTGCTGCCAAGTGCATCGTCGGCCAGCATCGCGATAATGGCTGGGAGATCGCTTTCCCGGGCTCGTCTGAACATTGTGGCGCTCCCTAGTGGTGAAGGTCGATCGGCGGCTTGTGGAACACGTCGTCGGATGGCGGTATCGCCTGACGCTCGATCATACGGTGGACATGCGGCAACTCCGTGCCCCGATGCAGCGCCCGCAGCCGATCGGTATTCTCGGCGTCGGCCTGGGTGCGGCGCTGGTTGTGGCGGATATATTCGACCCAGGTTGGCGTATGATAGCTCTCCGTCCAGATGCCGGGACTTTCGAGGTCGCGCATCAGCGCCCAGGCACGCGCACCATCGCGAATGCGGATGCGCCTCCGCTCGCCCATCAGCTTCAGGAACTCCGGAAGGTCCTCGTCGGCGATGATATAGTCGATCTGGATGACGATCGGGCCGCTGCGTGGCGTGATATCGAGGCCGAGCGCCGGCTCGATGAAGCGGTTGAGCGGATCGAGATTGAGCGACGCAAAGGCCGGCATCGAGAAGCGCAGGCCGATGACGATACCGACGAGCATGACCGCCGCCGAGCCGTAGAGCGCGTTGGAAACGCCGAACCTGTCGGCGGCGATACCCCAGAGCCAGCTGCCGCCTGCGATGCCGCCGAAGGTCACGGTCTGATAGAGCGACAGCGCCCGGCCCACGACCCAGCGCGGCGTCGAGAGCTGCACGATCGTATTGAAGAGTGACAGCGCCAGAACCCAGCAGCCGCCGGAGATCAGCAGACCGGCGCAGGTGAGGATCGCGGAGGGACTGGCGGCGGTGATCGCCATGCTGACGGCAAAGCCCGCGAAAGCGTAGCGGATGATGATCTCGCTGCTCAGCGTATCGCGCAGCCGCGCGTTCAGCGCGCCGCCGCCGATGGCGCCGATGCCGAAGGAGCCGAGCATGAAACCGTAGGTGAGCGGCCCGCCGGAGACGAGATTGATCGCGACCACCGGCAGCAGCGCCAGAATGGAACTGGCACCGACGCCGAAGATGAAGCCACGCACGAGCACCTTCTCGAGGTTGGGAGACATCGAGATATAGCGGAGCCCGGCAAAGATCGCGCTGCCAAGGCTCTCGCGCGGCAGCGTCGAGGCGGGCAGCGCGGGCTTCCATCGCATCAGCGCATAGATCAGTGCGAAGTAGCTCACCGTATTGACCGCGAATGCCGCCGCCGCCCCCGCGGCCGCGACGATGACGCCGCCGATCGCGGGGCCGACGCTGCGGGTCATGTTGAAGCCCATGCTGTTCAGCGTCACCGCATTTGGCAGATCCTCGCGCGGCACCATGTCGCCGACCGAGGCCTGCCAGGACGGGTTGTTGAGCGCCGTGCCGCAGCCGATCAGGAAGGTGAAGATGAGCAGAAGCCAAGGCGTGATCCAGCCGATCAGCGCGCAAACCGTCAACACGGCAGAGACGGCGAGCATCAGACATTGCGCCGTCAGCATCACCCGGCGCCGGTCGAAATTGTCGGCAAGCGCACCCGAGATCAGCGAGAACAGCATGATCGGCAGCGCTGTCGATGTCTGCACCAGCGCCACCATGTCTTCGGAGGCGGTGATCGTCGTCATCATCCAGGCGGCGCCGACGGCCTGGATCAGTCCGCCGAAATTCGACGCAAGGCTCGCAAACCAGATTCTGCGATAGGTTTCATGTTTCAGCGGCCCCAGCGTGGAAGAATTCGACGGCACGTCCCCTCCGTCCGGATTTGCTCCGGCTTGTCTTGTTCTCGTCCTGCCCAATATATGACGATGCGAGGCCGAGGCTAGGCAGGGATTTGCATCCCGGGCGCATTTGGCGCCAGAGCTTGCATTTTCGGAAAAACCGGCCTATATGCCACTCAAATTCTTGATCGTACGATGAAGAGTGGGCCGCAAGGACCCGCTCTTTTTTATTAGCTCGATCATGCAAAATGCTTTGAAATTTGCGAGGAGCGCACCGCTTGTCGGACCAGACAAACGTAGAAAACGAATTTGAGCCGCGGCTGATTACCGAGACCGGGCTTGACCAGCGCCTTGCCGACATCATCGAACCTGTGCTCGTCGGCATGGGCTTTCGCCTGATCCGCGTCCGCATGCTGAACCAGAACGGCGCGACACTGCAGATCATGGCCGAAAAAAACGATGGCACCATGACCGTCGAGGATTGCGAAGAGGTCTCCGTGGCCATTTCGCCGGTGCTCGATGTGGAAGATCCGATCGATCGGGAGTATCATCTCGAAGTGTCGTCTGCCGGTATCGACCGCCCTCTGGTGCGCAAGTCGGATTTCGTCCGCTGGCAGGGACATCTTGTGAAGTGCGAAACGTCGATCATGATCGGCAACCGCAAGCGATTCCGCGGCAAGATCCTGGAATCGAATGCCGATGGTTTCACGCTCGAGCGTGACCAGGTTGCCTATGGCGAAGAGCAGAAGGTGGAAATCCCCTTCACGGCTCTTTCCGACGCCAAGCTTATCCTGACCGACGATCTGGTCCGCGACGCGCTTCGCGCCGATAAGGCTGCGAAGGCGGAAGCCGCGAACCAGAACGACGCGGAAGACCAAGAATAACCGATCAACTACAGGCTCCAGGTACGGGAACCCGGAAGACCAAGACGGAGAGATAAAACAATGGCAGTCAGTGCGAACCGGCTCGAGCTTCTGCAGATCGCAGATGCAGTGGCGCGCGAAAAAGTCATCGACCGCGAAATCGTGCTGGCCGCGATGGCCGACGCGATCCAGAAGGCGGCTCGCTCCCGTTACGGTTCGGAATCGAACATCCGCGCCGACATCAACCCGAAGACCGGCGAAATCCGCCTGCAGCGTCTGCTCGAAGTCGTCGAGAAGGCCGAGGATTACTCCACGCAGATCCCGCTGGAACTCGCCCGCGACCGCAACCCGGACGCAGCCCTTGGCGATTTCATCGCCGATCCGCTGCCGCCGATGGACTTCGGCCGTATCGCTGCCCAGTCGGCAAAGCAGGTCATCGTCCAGAAGGTTCGCGAAGCCGAGCGTGACCGCCAGTTCGACGAGTTCAAGGACCGTACCGGCGAAATCGTCAACGGTACCGTCAAACGCGTCGAATACGGCAACGTCATCGTCGATCTCGGCCGTGGCGAAGGCATCATCCGCCGCGACGAAATGATCCCGCGCGAAAACGTCCGCTATGGCGATCGCGTCCGCGCATACGTATATGATGTCCGTCGCGAACAGCGCGGCCCGCAGATCTTCCTGTCGCGCACCCATCCGCAGTTCATGGTGAAGCTCTTCACCATGGAAGTTCCGGAAATCTACGACGGCATCATCCAGGTTCGCTCGGTTGCCCGTGATCCGGGTTCGCGCGCCAAGATCGCCGTTATCTCGAACGACTCGTCGATCGATCCGGTCGGCGCCTGCGTCGGTATGCGCGGTTCGCGCGTTCAGGCCGTCGTCGGCGAACTCCAGGGCGAAAAGATCGACATCATTCCGTGGTCGCAGGACCCGGCGACCTTCGTCGTCAACGCCCTGCAGCCGGCTGAAGTCGCAAAGGTCGTTCTCGACGAGGATGCAGAGCGCATCGAAGTCGTCGTTCCGGACGAGCAGCTGTCGCTCGCCATCGGCCGCCGCGGTCAGAACGTTCGTCTGGCCTCGCAGCTGACCGGCTGGGACATCGACATCATGACGGAAGCCGAAGAGTCGGAGCGCCGTCAGAAGGAATTCAACGAGCGCACCAACCTGTTCATGGATGCTCTCGACGTTGACGAAATGGTCGGTCAGGTCCTGGCTTCCGAAGGCTTCGCAGCCGTCGAGGAACTGGCCTATGTCGATCTCGACGAAATCGCCTCGATCGACGGTTTCGACGAAGACACCGCGCAGGAAATCCAGACCCGCGCCCGTGAATATCTCGAAAAGCTCGAAGCCGAGATGGACGAGAAGCGCAAGGCGCTCGGCGTTACCGACGAACTGCGCCAGATCAACGGCATCACCGCCCAGATGATGGTCGCCCTCGGCGAGGACGGCATCAAGACGATCGAGGACTTCGCCGGTTGCGCAGCAGACGATCTCGTCGGCTGGACCGAGCGCAAGAACGGCGAAACGAAGAAGTTCGAGGGTCTCTTCTCGAAGTTCGATATTTCGCGCGTCGAAGCTGAACAGATGGTTGTCCAGGCCCGCCTGCTGGCTGGCTGGATCACCGAGGAAGACCTTGCGAAGGAAGCCGAAGCCGAAGCTGTTGAGGCCGATGCTGCCGAGCAGGACGCATAATGACCGCGCAGCCGGACACTTCTCCTGAGGATGATGATCTTGCAGGTTATGACGTGAACGGCCGCATGTGCATCGTGACGCGCGAAAGCGGATCGCCGGATGAGCTGATCCGCTTCGTGGCTGCTCCCGATGGTTCCATCATTCCGGACCTCAAGCGTCAGCTTCCGGGCCGGGGATGCTGGGTGAAGATCGACCGTTCGCTGGTCGACAAGGCGGTGGCGAAGAAGACCTTCGCCCGCGCTCTGAAGGCCGACGTGAAGGCTGCCGATGACCTCGGCGAAACCGTCGACCGGCTGCTGGCACAGCAGCTGATGCAGATGATGAACATGGCCCGCAAGGCCAGCCAGTTCATCACCGGCGCCTCGAAGGTGGATGCTGCGATCCGCGCTGGAGCGGCGATCGCGGTCTTTCATTCGACCGGAGCGGCTGACGACGGCGTGCGAAAGATAGATCAGGCTCGCAAAGCCTGGCACCTCGGAATGGAAACCGAGGAAGAAATACCTTCCTTCCGTCTCTTCTCGGAGAGCGAAATGGAAGGGGTGATGGGCCAGAATGCTTTTATCCATGCCGCAGTGCTTGCAGGGCAGGCAGGTGAGGGTGTAGTGAAGCGCGCAAAGATGCTCGAGCAGTACCGCAATGGCGGTCAGTCGCGAGCGCCGGGCAGCGCTGGCCGGCAAAAACAATGATACGGGCGACCGGCATCGGCCGGCCCATCATTGATCGACTTATGTGATTGACAGGGTCTGATGACGTCATCGATCCCTGTCCGAAGGAACGGGATCGAATGACCGATAGCAATGACGACAAGACACTTGGTGCAACGGGCAAAAAGACGCTGACCCTGAAACCGTCGGGGATAAGCCAGGGCACCGTGCGCCAGGATATGGGTCGCGGTCGCACCAAAGCGGTCGTCGTCGAGACCCGCAAGCGGCGCCCGATGCGCCCTGAGGACGAACGTCCGGTCGCACCTGCTCCGGCAGCGCCGCGCGCAGCCGAGCCTGCACCCGCACCTGTTCAGGCACGTCCGCAGCCGCAAGCCCCGGCACCACGTATCCAGCAGCCGAGCTCCTCGCAGCAGTCTCCGCGCCAGCAGGACCGTCCGCGCCCGGTGGTGCTGAACCATCTGTCGCCGGAAGAAATGGATGCGCGCCGTCGTGCTCTTGCCATGGCGCAGGTTCGCGAAGCTGAAGACGCGGCTCGCCGTGTCGAAGAAGACAAGCGCCGCGCTGTCGAAGAAGCCGCCCGTCAGGCTGCGGAAGCCGAAGAGGCTGCGCGCCGCGCCGCCGAAGAAGCTGCCCGTCCGCCGGCACCTCCGGTTGTTGAGGCCCCTGCGCCGGCTCCGGCTGCAGAGCCCGTTCAGGCCCGTGCGGCCCAGCCGTCGGCACCTGCTGCCCGCCGTCCCGATGCCGCACCGGCACCTGGCGCTGCGCGTCCCGGATCTGCTGCTGCTCCGGCAGCGGCTCGTGGGCGCCGCGAAGGCGAAGAAGATGATCGCGGCGGTGCTGCGCGCGGTGCTCCGGCACGCGGCCGTGTGATCCGCCCGGAACCTGCAAAGCCCGTCACCACTCGTCCGAAGGGCGAAGAAGATCGCCGCCGCGGCAAGCTGACGATCGGCACTGCCGGCGTTGACGACGAAGGTGCGCGCGGCCGCTCGATGGCTGCCACCCGCCGCCGTCAGGAAAAGTTCCGCCGCAGCCAGATGCAGGAAACCCGCGAAAAGGTCATTCGCGAAGTCATCCTGCCTGAGACCATCACCATTCAGGAACTGTCGCAGCGTATGTCTGAACGCGCCGTCGACGTCATCAAGTACCTGATGAAGGAAGGCCAGATGATGAAGCCGGGCGACGTCATCGACGCCGACCTCGCAGAACTCATCGCCAGCGAATTCGGCCACACCGTCAAGCGCGTTTCGGAATCCGACGTCGAAGAAGGCATCTTCGACAAGGCCGACGATGCCGGCGAAATGGTGTCCCGTCCGCCTGTGGTCACCATCATGGGTCACGTCGACCACGGCAAGACCTCGCTGCTCGACGCCATCCGTCAGGCAAACGTCGTGTCGGGCGAAGCCGGTGGCATCACCCAGCATATCGGTGCCTATCAGGTTGAGCAGAACGGCCAGAAGATCACCTTCATCGACACCCCCGGCCACGCCGCCTTTACGGCCATGCGTGCCCGCGGCGCCCAGGCGACCGATATCGCGATCCTGGTCGTGGCCGCCGACGACAGTGTCATGCCGCAGACGATCGAATCCATCGCCCATGCCAAGGCTGCCGGCGTTCCGATCATCGTTGCGATCAACAAGATCGACAAGCACGAAGCCAATCCGGACAAGGTCCGTCAGCAGCTTCTGCAGCACGAAGTCTTCGTTGAATCCCTCGGCGGTGAAGTGCTCGACGTCGAAGTGTCGGCGAAGAACAAGACCAATCTCGACAAGCTGCTCGAAGCCGTCCTGCTGCAGGCCGAAATCCTCGACCTCAAGGCAGACCCGACCCGTACGGCAGAAGGTATCGTCATCGAAGCCCAACTCGATCGTGGCCGCGGTGCGGTTGCGACCGTTCTCGTCCAGAAGGGCACGCTGAAGCCGGGACAGATCATCGTTGCAGGCGATCAGTGGGGCCGCGTTCGCGCTCTCGTCACCGACAAGGGCGATCACGTCAAGGAGGCCGGTCCGGCAACCCCGGTCGAAGTGCTCGGTCTGTCCGGCACGCCGGCGGCAGGCGACAAGTTCGCTGTCGTCGAAAACGAAGCGCGTGCTCGCGAAATTTCCGAGTACCGCCAGCGGCTTGCCCGTGACAAGGCGGTTGCCCGCCAGACCGGCCAGCGCGGTTCGCTCGAACAGATGATGAGCAAGCTGCAGAACACCGGCTTCAAGGAATTCCCGCTGCTCATCAAGGGCGACGTTCAGGGTTCCATCGAAGCGATCATCGGTGCTCTCGACAAGCTCGGCACGGACGAAGTACGGGCCCGCATCGTTCATTCGGGTGCCGGTGCCATCACCGAGTCAGATCTGTCGCTTGCTGAATCGTCCGACGCCGCGATCATCGGCTTCAACGTCCGTGCCAATGCACAGGCGCGTGTCGCTGCCGAACGTGCCGGCATCGAAATCCGCTACTACAACATCATCTACGACCTGGTGGATGACGTGAAGGCAGCGATGTCGGGTCTACTGTCGCCGGAACGTCGCGAGACCTTCCTCGGCAATGCCGAGATCCTCGAGGTGTTCAACATCACCAAAACCGGCAAGGTCGCTGGTTGCCGTGTCACCGAAGGCAAGGTCGAACGTGGTGCGGGCGTGCGCCTCATCCGCGACAACGTCGTCATCCACGAGGGCAAGCTCAAGACGCTCAAGCGCTTCAAGGACGAAGTATCGGAAGTTCCGGTCGGTCAGGAATGCGGTATGGCCTTCGAGAATTACGAAGACATCCGCGCCGGCGATGTCATCGAGTGCTTCCGCGTCGAGCACATCACCCGCTCGCTCTGATCGCGCGGACCTGTATCATGGACGGGCGCCGGATCACATAAGGCCGGCGCCCGAACCTTTTGAGGCAAAGAAAAATGGCAACAAGACCGACAACCTCCGCTCCTTCCCAGCGCATGCTGCGCGTCGGCGAGCAGGTGCGCGCTGCGATCACGCAGGTCCTGCAGCGCGGCGAAGTCCGCGACGACGTGATCGAAAAGACCGTGATCTCCATCTCCGAAGTGCGCATGTCGCCCGATCTGAAGATCGCGACCGCTTTCGTGACGCCGCTCGGCGTCTCCGATCATGATAAGGTGATCGCGGCGCTGAACAAGAATGCGAAATACATCCGCGGCCGCCTCGGCAATCAGCTGCGCCAGATGAAATACATGCCGGAAGTCCGCTTCCGCGACGATACGAGCTTCGACAATTACAAGAAGATCGATGAGCTCCTGCGCTCTCCGGAGGTCAGCCGCGACCTCGATGACGACGCTGACGCCTGATAACAGAAGAAGACATGTCCAAACCACGTAAACCCAAAGGCCGCCCGGTTTCCGGCTGGCTGATCCTCGACAAGCCGGTGGATTTCGGCTCCACGGAAGCCGTCTCCAAGATCAAGTGGCTGTTCAAGGCGCAGAAATGCGGCCATGCCGGTACGCTCGATCCGCTCGCCTCCGGCATGCTGCCGATCGCGCTTGGCGACGCCACGAAGACTGTTCCTTACGTCATGGATGGCCGCAAGATCTATGAATTCACGGTCACCTGGGGCGAAGAGCGCGCTACTGACGATCTCGAGGGTGATGTCACCCAGAGCTCGGACAACCGCCCGTCAGAAGAGCAGATCCGCGCCCTGCTGCCGGGCTATACCGGCGTCATCAACCAGGTCCCGCCGCAGTTTTCGGCAATCAAGATTTCAGGCGAGCGCGCCTACGATCTCGCTCGTGAGGGTGAAGCAGTCGAAATTCCCTCCCGCGAAGTGGAAATCTTCCGCCTGACGCTGCTCTCGTGCCCGGATGCCAGCACTGCGCATTTCGAAGTCGAATGCGGCAAGGGCACCTATGTCCGCGCTCTCGCTCGCGATTTCGGCCGCGAACTCGGCTGCTACGGCCATATCTCGGGTCTGCGCCGCACCTTCGTCGCTCCCTTCGCCGAGGAGACCATGATCCCGCTCGCCGATCTCGTCGCTCTCGAAGCGATCGAGGATCAGGACGAGCGGCTGGCCGCCCTCGATGCGCTGCTGATCGACACCAGCGAAGCGCTCTCCGCACTTCCGCATCTCATCGTCAACGACGATCAGGCGCACCGCCTGAAGATGGGCAACCCAATCCTCGTGCGCGGCCGGGATGCGCCGATCACCGAGAGCGAAGCCTATGCGACGGCACGCGGCAAGCTGATCGCCATCGGCGAGATCGGCCAGGGCGAATTCCGCCCGAAGCGCGTCTTCGGATGATACGCCGCCGGCGTCTTCCGTCTCGGCCCCCCGTATGGGGCCGGGCCGCAGATCGCGATTGTCAATAATCTCCCTTGGGATATGGTCCTTGGGCGGGCAGTAAGCCCGTCTGATTGGGAGAAAGTCATGCGCGCAGCTGCAGCCGGAATCCTGATACTCTTCTCGACAACGCTATCGGCCACGGGCGCCTGGTGCGCAGAGCGCTGGGCGGAGTTGCCACCCTTTCCGCAAATCCCGGTGGCAAAGACGAGCGGCATGGCGCCCGTCAACGACATCAAGATGTATTACGCCGAGTATGGTGCGGGTGACCCCATCCTCTTTATCCACGGCGGCCTCGGCAGCGCCGATGTCTGGGGCAAGCAGATCGAGGATTTTTCGAAAGATCACCTGGTCATCGTTGCTGACAGCCGCGGCCATGGACGCTCGACCCGGAGCGAGCAGCCCTTCGGTTACGATCTGATGACCTCGGATTACGTCGCCCTTCTCGATTATCTGAAGATCGACAAGGTGACGCTTGTCGGCTGGTCGGACGGCGGCATCATCGGTATCGACATGGCGATGAAATATCCGCAGAAGCTGACGCGAGTGGTCGCCCAGGCGGCGAATGTCACGACCGACGGCGTCAAGCCCGACGTCATGAGCAACAAGACCTTCAGCGACTACATCAATGTTGCCGGTGAGTCCTACAAGAAGATCTCGCCGACTCCTTCGGAATATGATGCTTTCGTCAATCAGATCTCGGCGATGTGGGCGAGCCAGCCCGCCTGGACCGCTGCAGACCTTTCAAAGATCACCGTGCCGGTGACTGTTGCGATCGGCGATCACGACGAGGCGGTGAAGCGCGATCATACCGAAATGATGGCAAAGGCGATTCCGGATGCCAAGCTGGTCATCTTGAAGGACGCAAGTCATTTCGCGATGCTCCAGGATTCCGAAGGCTATGATGCGATGATCCGCGACGCCATGGCTGGAAAGTGATAAAACGGCCATCTGGAGCAGGCCTCTTTCCATCAGGGAACAATTGGTTTATAGGCAGCGCCAGCATCAGGCAGGCCTGAATGCAATTCGCGGCCAAAGCTGGACGACATCCCGGCTTTTGGCGACCTTATCTCCTCTCATTGAAAGGAACATCCGATGTCGATTACTGCTGAGCGCAAGACCGCCCTGATCAAGGAATACGCAACGTTCGAAGGCGACACCGGTTCTCCGGAAGTCCAGGTTGCGATCCTGACCGAGCGGATCAACAACCTCACGGAACACTTCAAGGGCCACAAGAAGGACAACCACTCCCGCCGTGGCCTGCTGACGATGGTTTCGAGCCGTCGTTCGCTTCTCGACTACCTCAAGAAGAAGAACGAAGGCCGCTACACCAAGCTGATCACCAGCCTGGGTATCCGTCGCTAATGTTTTCCGGCGGGCTCTTCGGACGCCCGCCGGTTGCTTATTCGGGGCATGGCGCCCCACAGACTGACCGCCCCGTCTGATATCCAGCGCGGCGGAACTGAGGCAGACCCGGATGGGCCGGTTTTGCCAAAACAACCGTTGACCTGTCATGGGGCAGGATTGCCGGATGCTTTCCGGCCAAGGTACCGAGCCTTGGCCCGGCTTTCTTAAGAGCCGATGCCGCAAAGCCTCCCGTTGTCTTGCCCATGATGCGTCACATAATTGCGGTCGATCGCGCGCTATGCCTTGAAAGGGTCGTGGCGCCTGTTCCCGCATTGAAGGACAAGACATATGTTCGATACCCATAGCGTGGAAATCGAGTGGGCAGGCCGCCCGCTGAAGCTCGAAACCGGCAAGATCGCCCGTCAGGCTGACGGCGCCGTTCTCGCCACCTACGGCGAAACCGTCGTTCTCGCGACCGTTGTTTCCGCCAAGGCTCCGAAGCCCGGCCAGGATTTCTTCCCGCTCACCGTCAACTACCAGGAAAAGACCTACGCAGCCGGCAAGATCCCCGGCGGCTACTTCAAGCGCGAAGGCCGTCCGTCGGAAAACGAAACGCTCGTTTCCCGCCTGATCGACCGCCCGATCCGCCCGCTCTTCCCGGAAGGCTACAAGAACGACACACAGGTCGTCGTGACCGTCATCCAGCATGACCTCGAAAACAACCCAGACATCCTGTCGATGGTCGCGACCTCCGCAGCCCTGACGCTCTCCGGCGTTCCGTTCATGGGCCCGGTCGGCGGCGCTCGCGTCGGCTACATCAACGGCGAATACGTTCTGAACCCGCATCTCGACGAGATGGAAGAATCGGTTCTTGACCTCGTCGTCGCCGGTACGCATGACGCGGTTCTGATGGTTGAGTCGGAAGCCAAGGAACTCAACGAAGAAGTCATGCTCGGTGCCGTCATGTTCGGTCACCGCGGCTTCCAGCCGGTTCTCGATGCGATCATCAAGCTCGCGGAAGTGGCCGCCAAGGAGCCCCGCGACTTCCAGCCGGAAGACTATTCCGAGCTTGAAGCCGAAATGCTGACGCATTTCGAAGCTGAACTGCGCACCGCCTACAAGAACACCCAGAAGGCTGAACGCTACGCTGCCGTCGACGCCGTCAAGGCGAAGGTCAAGGCACACTTCTTCCCGGAAGGCGTCGAGCCGAAATACACCGCCGAAGTCATCGGCGCGACCTTCAAGCACCTGCAGGCGAAGATCGTTCGCTGGAACATTCTCGACACCAAGAGCCGCATCGACGGCCGCGACCTGTCGACCGTTCGTGCCATCGTTTCGGAAGTCGGCCTGCTGCCGCGCACCCACGGTTCGGCTCTCTTCACCCGCGGTGAAACGCAGGCGATCGTTGTTGCCACGCTCGGCACCGGCGAAGACGAACAGTATGTCGATAGCCTGACGGGCATGTACAAGGAGCGCTTCCTGCTCCATTACAACTTCCCTCCCTACTCTGTTGGCGAAACCGGCCGCATGGGCTCCCCGGGCCGCCGCGAAATCGGTCACGGCAAGCTCGCATGGCGCGCTATCCGGCCGATGCTGCCGTCAGCTGAACAGTTCCCCTACACGCTGCGCGTCGTCTCCGAGATCACCGAGTCGAACGGCTCGTCCTCGATGGCAACCGTTTGCGGCACATCGCTGGCGCTGATGGACGCAGGCGTTCCGCTGGCAAAGCCGGTTGCCGGTATCGCCATGGGCCTGATCCTCGAAGGTGACCGCTTCGCCGTTCTCTCCGACATTCTCGGCGACGAAGACCACCTCGGCGACATGGACTTCAAGGTTGCCGGCACCGCCGACGGCATCACCTCGCTGCAGATGGACATCAAGATCGCCGGCATCACCGAAGAGATCATGAAGGTCGCTCTCGGCCAGGCACAGGGCGGTCGCGCTCACATCCTCGGCGAAATGGCCAAGGCCATCACCGAGAGCCGCGGCCAGCTAGGCGAATTCGCACCGCGCATCGAAGTCATGAACATTCCGGTCGACAAGATCCGCGAAGTCATCGGCTCCGGCGGCAAGGTCATCCGCGAAATCGTCGAAAAGACCGGCGCCAAGATCAACATCGAAGACGACGGCACCGTCAAGATCGCCTCGTCCTCGGGCAAGGAAATCGAAGCGGCCCGTAAGTGGATCCACTCGATCGTTGCTGAACCGGAAATCGGCGTTATCTACGAAGGCACAGTCGTCAAGACCGCCGACTTCGGCGCATTCGTCAACTTTTTCGGCGCCCGCGACGGCCTCGTCCACATCTCGCAGCTCGCTTCCGAGCGTGTTGCCAAGACGCAGGACGTCGTCAAGGAAGGCCAGAAGGTCTGGGTCAAGCTCCTCGGCTTCGACGAGCGCGGCAAGGTCCGCCTTTCCATGAAGGTTGTCGATCAGGCGACCGGCCAGGAAATTCCGGCTGACAAGAAGAAGGAAGAAGCAGCCGAGTAAGCTGCGCCTTTCCAGGACTTCATGGGCGCGGGACTGTTTCCGCGCCCTTTTTGTATTCAAAGACGAGATGAGCCCATGAGCCGCGAAACGTTGAAGACCTTGTTCCACCCCTTTGCCAGCGGCACCGTCGATGCGCCGGGCGAGGGGCAGCGCGTGCTGTTTCTCGGCGCTGAGGCAGGCTTCGCGCTACCGGAGGGCTTTGCGGCCTCGCTGAGCGCCGTACAGGGCTTCCGCCCGCTGTTCCGGCAGCTCCAGGCCCAGCGCATCGAAACCACGCCTGAGATCGACAGTGAGGATTACGATGCGGCTCTGGTTCTCTGCACCAAGCACAAGGGTGAGAACGAGGCGAATATCGCCGCCGCGCTTTCGCTCGTGAAGGCAGGCGGCCTGATCGTCATCGCCGGCGGCAAGGAAGACGGCATCCAGCCGCTGCGCAAGCGTATGGATGGCTTCGGCTTCGATATCGAGCACATGCCGAAATATCACGGCGTCGCCTTCTGGTTCACCCGTCCGGCCGATGTCAGCGACGCCGTCGCCAAATTTGCGAAGGCATCGGTGCGTGTCGACGGCCGCTTCATCGCCGCGCCCGGCATGTTCTCGCATGATCGCATCGACGACGGCTCGGAGCTGCTCGCCTCGCGCCTTCCGACCGATTTCACCGGCGACGCCGCCGATTTCGGCGCTGGCTGGGGCTATCTTTCGGTCGAGCTGATGGAGAAATCGCCGCGGCTTGAGCGTATCGACCTCTACGAGGCCAACTACGCCTCGCTGGAAGCCGCCAAGGAGAATCTTGCAGAGAACTTCCCGAAGGCACCCGCGCGCTACTTCTGGCACGACCTCGCGGCCGAGCCGGTCAAGGACAAGTACGATCTCATCATCATGAACCCGCCCTTCCACGAAGGCCATGCCGCGGAACCATCCCTCGGCCAGGCGATGATCAAGACTGCAGCCTCGGCGCTGCGCGGCGGCGGCCGCCTCATGCTCGTCGCCAATCGCGGCCTTCCCTACGAGCCGGTCCTGGCGGCAAGCTTCCGCGAAAGCGGCGAAACCTGCCGCAACGCCCGCTTCAAGGTTCTCTGGGCGAAGAAATAAGAAAGGCGGCCATTGGCCGCCTTTTTCATATCCGGTTGTTGGGGAGCTTACTCGACGTCCGCGGTCCGCAGCGCGTCCAGCGTCGGCATCGACGTGATGTTGAACCCTGCATCGACGAAATGGATTTCGCCGGTAACGCCGGCCGACATGTCGGAAAGCAGGTAGAGCGCCGAATTGCCGACATGGTCGATGCTGACGGTCTTGCGCAGCGGTGCGTTCTGCTGGTTCCAGGAGAGGATCGCGCGGGCGTCGGAGATGCCGGCGCCTGCCAGCGTGCGGATTGGGCCGGCGGAGATCGCGTTGACGCGAATGCCCTTCGGGCCGTAATCGGCCGCCAGATAGCGCACGGAAGCCTCCAGGGCCGCCTTGGCAACGCCCATGACGTTGTAGTTCGGGATGACGCGCGTCGATCCGTTATAGGTCAGCGTCAGCATCGAGCCGCCGTCGCTCATCAGCGGCGCACAGCGCTTGGCGATCTCGGTGAAGGAGAAACAGGAGATCACCATCGTGCGGCTGAAGTTTTCGCGCGTGGTGTCTGCGTAGAGGCCCTTCAGCTCGTTTTTGTCGGAGAAGCCGATGGCGTGAACGACGAAGTCCAGCTTGCCCCAACGTTCCTTGATCGTCTCGACGAGCGTATCGACCGAAGCGACGTCCTCGACATCGCAGGGCAGAACGAAGTCGGAGCCGACTTCGGCTGCAAGCGGCTTGACGCGCTTGCCCAGCGCCTCGCCTTGGAAGGTGAAAGCCAGCTCGGCGCCCTGGGCGGCGAGCGCCTTCGAGATGCCCCAGGCGATAGAATGGTTGTTGGCGACGCCCATGATGAGGCCGCGCTTACCCTGCATGAATCCCGTCATGGTATTATCCGTTGTAGCGCTGGAAGACGAGCGTGGCGTTCGTGCCGCCGAAGCCGAAGGAGTTGGAAAGGGCAATGTCGATCTTGGCATCGTCGATGCGCTTGCGCACGATCGGCACGCCGTCGAACTCGGGGTCGAGTTCCCTGATGTGGGCGCTTTCACCGATGAAGCCTGCCTGCATCATCAGCAGCGAGTAGATCGATTCCTGAACGCCGGCAGCACCCAGCGAGTGGCCGGTCAGCGACTTGGTCGACTGGATGTGCGGGATCTTGTCGCCGAAAACTTCGCGGATCGCGCCGATTTCCTTGCTGTCGCCAACGGGTGTGGAAGTGCCGTGCGTGTTGACGTAGTCGACGCTGCCCTTAACGGTCGAAAGCGCCTGACGCATGCAGCGGATGGCACCTTCACCCGACGGAGCGACCATGTCGTAGCCGTCGGATGTCGCGCCGTAGCCGACGATCTCGGCGTAGATCTTTGCGCCGCGTGCCTTGGCATGCTCAAGTTCTTCGAGAACGAGAACGCCGGCGCCACCAGCAATCACAAAGCCGTCGCGGCTGACGTCATAGGCGCGCGATGCGGTATCGGGCGTATCGTTGTACTTGGAGGACATCGCGCCCATGGCGTCGAAGAGGTTCGACATCGTCCAGTCGAGATCTTCGTGGCCGCCGGCGAACATGATGTCCTGCTTGCCCCACTGGATCATTTCAGCGGCATTGCCGATGCAGTGTGCCGATGTCGAGCAGGCCGACGAGATCGAGTAGTTGACACCGTGGATCTTGAACCAGGTGGCAAGCGTTGCCGAAGCCGTCGAGGACATTGCCTTCGGCACGGCGAACGGGCCGATGCGCTTCGGGCTGTTGTTCTTGATGGTAATGTCGGCCGCTTCGATCAACGTGCGGGTGGACGGGCCGCCCGAACCCATGATGATGCCGGTGCGCTCATTGCCGCCGATGTCGGACTCTTCGAGACCGGAATCGGCAATCGCCTGCTTCATCGCCACGTGGTTCCACATGCCGCCCTGCGACAGGAAACGGGCTGCACGGCGGTCGACGAGGTCGGTTACGTCGATCTTCGGCGAACCCCAGACCTGGCACTTGAAGCCATGCTCGGCGAAATCGTTGGAAAACGAGATACCGGACTTGGCTTCGCGCAGCGACGCCGTGACTTCCTGCGCGTCATTTCCGATGGAGGAAACGATACCCAGACCCGTGACAACAACCCGTCTCATGTCGATGACCTCTTCTAAAACGTCTTTGTATTTGGAGCGATCGTGACCGCGGTTCAGGCCTTGGACAGGCCGACGCGCAGGTCGGTTGCCTGGTAGATGACTTCGCCGTCAGCCTTCAGCCAGCCGTCGGCGGTGCCGAGCACCAGGCGGCCGCGCATGACACGCTTGAAGTCGATACCGTATTCGAGGAGCTTCGTCTCCGGGCGAACCATGCCCTTGAACTTCACTTCGCCCGTCGACAGAGCCATGCCGCGGCCGGGCTCGCCGAGCCAGCCGAGGAAGAAGCCCGTCAGCTGCCACATGCCGTCGAGGCCGAGGCAGCCCGGCATGATTGGATTTCCCTGGAAGTGGCAGGGGAAATACCAGTCATCCGGCTTAACGTCGTACTCGGCGCGAATGTAACCCTTGTCGAACGCTCCGCCGGTTTCGGAGATGTCCGTAATGCGATGGACCATCAGCATCGGCGGCAGGGGAAGCTGTGCGTTGCCGGGGCCGAACAATTCACCGCGGCCGCAGGACAGGATTTCCTCATAGTTGAAGCTGGATTGTCTCGTCGTCATGAAAAGTCTGTGTCCCCCGCAACGTGCTGATGGAGTGAGTGTTTAGTCCAAGTTCTTCGGAAAATGAAGCATAAGCATGGCTGGCTCCCATTCCGCGCCGGACCGGCGATCTGCCTTATTTGGTGGTCGCATACAGGAAGGCCAAGGCCGCGGCCAGAGGTAAATGCGTCAGAGGCCGGATTTTAAGGCATTTCCGCCCCTATTGTCCCCATTGAAACTATTGAAAGGCTTTTGCGCAAAAGTTATATGGCTTAGGAAACATGAATACTTGACGCTAGAATTAACCGGAGTTCTTCCTTCATGGCGGCAGAAGCCCCGATCAGCATCGAAGCACGACTGCGCACCGCCGGCCTCCGGCCGACCCGCCAGCGCGTCGCCCTCGGGGATCTCCTGTTTGCCAAAGGCGACCGGCATCTGACGGTCGAGGAACTGCATGAGGAAGCCGTCACCGCCGGCGTGCCGGTGTCTTTGGCGACTGTCTACAATACGCTGCACCAATTCACAGAGGCCGGCATGATCCGGGTTCTCGCGGTGGAAAGCGCCAAGACCTATTTCGATACCAACGTCTCCGATCACCATCACTTCTTCGTCGAGGGTGACAACGACGTGCTGGATATTCCGGTCAGCAATCTCACGATCGGCAACCTGCCGGAACCGCCTGAGGGCATGGAAATCGCCCATGTCGACGTGGTGATCCGCCTGCGCCCGAAGAGCCGCTAGATTTCACATCACGTCATCGGGATGCCGGCCGGGCTTGTGCTTGTAGGTCGGGAACGTCCATCCGAACCATAGCGCTCCGCCGCGGATGGCGAATGCTGCCGCTGCGCCGAGCGCGGATGCGGCATAGAGGGGCATGCCGAATTCTGTTGCGCCGGTAAAGACGCCCGCGCCGATCAGGGCCGCGGTGATGTAGATTTCCGGCCGCAGGAGAACCGAAGGCTCGTTCGCCATCAGATCGCGGAGCACGCCGCCGAAGGTCGCGGTCAGCGTTCCCGTGACGATCGCGATGGTCGGGGATCCAGTGGCCGCCAGTCCCTTCGCCGCGCCCATGACGCAATAGGCCGACAGGCCGATGGCATCGAGCCAGATCAACAGCCGGTAGCGTGATTCCACCAGATGCGCCGTGAAGAATACCACGACCCCGGTGATGCAGCAGATGACGATATAGGCCGGGTTCAAGACCCAGAAGACCGGGACGCGGCCGAGCACGATGTCGCGCACGGTGCCGCCACCAATGCCCGTCACGGTCGCGAAGAACAGGAAGCCGATGAGGTCGAGCTGCTTGCGCGATGCCGCAAGCGCGCCGGTCGCCGCAAAAAGCGCAATGCCGGCATAATCGAGATAGGCGAGCAGCGACATTTGAAAGTCCCAGGGCGGCAGATCGTCGGGCGACTGAATCACGGCGGCAAGGGCGGCGCAAGGCGCGGCGTAGAGAATGCGCCGCTGTCAGTGTCCTTATCCGCCAAAAAGAGGAAAGCCGTGAAAGCGCTTCTCATCGCCCTCAATCTCGCAGCGCTGCTCGTGGTGCCGGTTACGGCCTTCGCCCAGCAGTCCCTGATCTCCGATCCGGAGATCTACGAGAAGAAGCATTTCACCGAGCAATGCACCAAGGCGGAGTTCGGCGAGGGTTACGTGACCCGCCAGGACATCAACAATGACGGGCTCATCGATGCTGTCGTCAATGAAGGTGAGCTTACCTGCGACGGCGAAAAGGGACCGCAGTGCAACGACGACGGCTGCCCCTATAATTTCTATCTGCAGGTCGCCGAGGGCGGCTATTTCATGATCGCCACGGCGCAGATCCATGGCTACGACTTCGTTCAGCGCTTCGGCAACATGGTTCTCGCTATGAGGATGCATCCGCGCTTCTGTGACCGCACGGATGGTGATCCCTGCATCGTTACGGCCCGCGTCCGCGGCACTAAGTTCGTCACCATCTCCAAGAAATAGCGGCTACCGCGGATAGAGCTCCGAGGTGCGCCCCGCCAGATAGTAGCCGACCAGGCCGAACCATTCGCGCACGGCAGTTGCGGTGTTCTGGGCATTGAGGCTCGGCTGGGTGAAATCCAGCCCGGGATGCACTTCGCCATCCGTACGGAAGTCGGTCGGCCAGGGGACCACGTCGATCCCGAGTTTGCGGAAGATGCCGACCGAGCGCGGCATGTGGTAGCCTGAGGTAATCAGCAGGCAGTTCGACAGGCCGTTGCTGGCAAGCAGATCCTTGGTGTTTGTGGCGTTCTCGAAGGTAGTCCGCGAGGCGGTCTCTTCCACCAGCCGCTCGCGCGCCACGCCGAAGAGCGGGAAGAAGCGTGCCGATGCCGCCGCGTCACCCTCATAGTGGCCCGATATCGAACCATCGCCACCGGAAATCAGAATCCGCGACTGCGGAAATTTCTGTGCCAGCCGCAGCGTCTCGATGAAGCGGTCGGCCCCCGCGTTGAATTCAATACCGTGACGGGCCGTATTCACCTCGTTCTCGAATGCGCCGCCGAGCACGATCATGCATTGCAGGCTATCGGGATCCTGGGCCGGTCTGACGAAGCGGTCTTCCAGACCCTGCATCAGATAGTTGCCCGCCGTCGTGTAAAGCGTCACGAACAGCACGACAGCGCTAAAAACCGAGAGAAAAATTGCGCTTTTGCGCATCCGGAAGGCGAGGGCGACGACGCTGAGAACGATCAGAAAGAACGCGACGGATAGCGGCTGACCGAAGACCCAGACAAGCTTGGAAAAGAGAAACACGAAACGCTCCCATATGGAATTGGGCGGCATCCTATGCGATTCGGTTGTCGGGGAAATGTTGTCGTATGATCAGTAGCCAGATGCGGTCGATCGTCTCAAACGATGGTCGACGTCAGCGGCGCAGCGTCATCGGAGACGATGAAATAGATTTCCGTTCAATCATTTAGTGAAAAGGTGGGGCGATCATCCGCAGCTGATTTTCGGTTTCGGCGACCGCACGCTCAATCCAGTAAAGAATTTCGGGCTGGTGATCAATATTCAAGCGTAGCGCCGAGAGACCATCAAGTATCGAGGAAAGATTTCGCTGCGTTTCATCCGCCGCGATGTTCGGCGGGGCTTCCGCCAATTCAATATCGAATTTCATTGCAGTGATCGTGCCTCCATCGGGCGGCGAATTCTTATTGTTCCCGGCGAAAATTACCTATCTTTACGCGGGCATCTGTCAATTGGATCAGTCCTTAAATTGTCGGCTATCCCCCTTTGTATTCCGCTTGGCTTGCAGCTAGTTTGAGCCCGACTCATCTCCTGAAAGCCACTGCGGACATGTCTGCACTCGAGAACTTTGCCGAAAATCTCCGGCGACTCTGCCTTGCAAAGGCGGGCAGCATCAGCGCTGCCGCGCGCGGCATGGAAATTGGCCGCTCGCAGATCGAATCCTATCTTCAGGCTCGCCGGGCGCCTGGGCGCGCCTCGGTCAAGAAAATCTGTCAGTACCTCGGTGTCACCGAGGAGGAAATGTATCAGCGGCCGATCTCGGTCGACCTGGATCACGGCCGCCCATCGGCGCAGCGTGTGCTGTCGGCCGCCCGCGACGCCCTGGAACCGCTGCTCTTCGCGGATCCAGCCGCCGGGATCGCTCCCGGCCTATACCACGCCTACATGACGATCCCGAGTACGCCGGATAGCCTACTCTGCGCCGTCATCGTCATTGCCAAGCAGGGCAACGCCACTACCTTTCGCCGCCTCACAAACCGGGCGGTGAAGAAGGGCGAATACTGGTCCCGCTTCACCGGCGATCACAAGGGCATCGTCGTCGAGCGGTTGAACTGCCTGTCCTTCGTTGCCGCAAACCAGATCGGCACGCAGGAACCGACCCTGATGCGTCTCAGGTGGCTGCCCTTTTCCGAAAAGCTGCTCGGCGGCCATTCAATGATCTTCACTCCAGCGGGTCCATCTTTCAGCGCCGTGGTCATGGTGCCGCTCAACAGCAGGATCAACCTGCGCACCGCGCTCCGCCTCGCAAAGGTGTACCGCACCACTGATGATGCGGTGCCCCGCATCGTCAGGGATATGATCGTTCAACAGCGCGCCGACTTCATCTCCGCAGTCACGCGCGATCTTACTTAGTTCAGCGACAACCCCATGTCGTGGGTCGCCGCTGCCGGCTCGACGCTGACGCGGTGCGCCTCGATGAGCGCCATCGACAGAAGATAGGTCAGCATCGGCTGCTTCGCGCTTCTGCTCTGGGCAATCAGCGTGTTCAGCATGTCGATGGTGTATCCACCGACGGCATCATCCAAAGTCAGCTCTTCTTTGGCTAGCGCAGTCTTTTTGAGGCCCATTCTGCTTCTCCGGCGGTCCTACCGAATTATTGTCATGACTATGATTGTCATAGTTCGCATTTTTGGGCTACACATTTCTATATAAAGACAAAAATAACGAATTTAATTCAGAAATTTTCCGTTTTTGACTTCAATTGAAGCAATGCATCACTCTGATGTATCAAAACAATATTTCCGCATTAATTGAATATTTCTGGTTGTCGTTTCATCCTCCGGCCGCGATCAACGGGATCGCCCCTACAACCGTGGAGATGAATCATGCAGAACAAGACGAAGCCGAACCTCAAGGTAACGCCGGTCAAGGCCAAGCCGACCTTTGTCAGCCGCGGCATGATGTTCCGTATTGATTAAGTTCATAAGCGCCTGCTGCGGGTTCCGTGGCAGGCGCATGTGATTCGAATGCGCTACCGCTCCTCACGCACTCTCGTCTTTCACAACGACGGCGACGCCTTCGTTGCCTGCAACTTCCTCACCAAGGCTGTCTTCGAATGCAGCCCTGATCTCCTGGAGTTCCTTCGAGCCCTCGACGACTGGAGTGCCACCGCCGCGATCCGCGACCTGGCGCCGGGCTATAGCGAAGATGAGCTCGTCGAGACGCTCGCCTCGCTTGTCGAGATGTCGGCGCTCGTTGAAGAGCATTCACCCCTGCATGGGCGCGAAGACGCCTTTACCCGAAACTGGAAATGGGGCGTGCCGGCTGCTCTGCTGCATTTCTGCGTCCAAGATCCCGAATACATGTCGCTCAACGAGGCCGAGGATCTGCAGCGCTCGACGCTGGCGGCCGAGGGCGAGATCGAACTCTATAGCCTGAATTCCGGCCACAAGGATGTCATCCAGCTGCCTCCGGCGCTGAACGGCAATGCTCTGCTGCAACTGATGTCGCGCCGCCGCACGCAGCGCCAGGGTCTGGCGAAGCCAATCTCCGTCGGCGAGCTCTCCGAAGCGCTCTTCGCCGGTCTCGGCATCACCGGCAAGGCGCGCAACGCCGTGGTCGAATTGCCGCTGTCGATGACGCCGTCAGGCGGCGCACGCAATCCCTACGAAGCCTATATCTTCGCCCGCGATGTCGAAGGGCTGGAGCCGGGCATCTATCACTATTCGGCGCTGGAGCACTCGCTGGCGCGCGTCTCAGGTGAAACGCCTGATCTATCCACACTCGTCGGCGGCCAGGAATGGGCCGACACGATGCCGTGCATGATCGTTCTCGTCGCCCATATGGATCGCACCATGTGGAAATACGAGGATGCCAACGCCTACAGGGTGGTGATGATCGAGGCCGGTCACATCGGTCAGAACATCATGCTCGCGGCAACCGCGCATGGCCTGACCGCCTGTCCGACGGCCGCACTCAGCCATAGCGCGATCTGCGAATTGCTCGATATCGGCAATCCCGCCCATGCTCCGGTCTACGCCCTTACTCTGGGTTGGCCTGACGCAACGTAAAGTCCAAAAAAAGTCGGTTGAATTTTGCAACTCGCGGGTTGCGATATTTAAAATACCCGGCATATTATGGTGAGCAATTCGTTTCTAAATGAGGGAACGCTCACGTGCCAGATCCAGTCGATATCCTAGTCGGTCGCAATGTAAGACAGTTGCGCGCCCGACGCCGCGTTTCCCAGCTCGAACTAGGGGAGGCCCTCGGGCTGACCTTCCAGCAGATCCAGAAATATGAGAAGGGGACGAACCGCGTTTCCGCCAGCAAGCTGCACCAAATTGCGCAGTTTCTCGGCGTGGAAATTTCCGCTCTGTTCGAAGGTGCCGAAACCAATCAGCCCGACAAGATAGAGCTGAGTCCGGAAGCCTACGAGCTCGCCCTGCATTACGACAAGCTTCACTCGCCGGCAGGCAAGGAAGCGGTCAAGACAATCCTGACTTTGATGAGCAACGAGACGGCGGCTTAATCCGCCCCGAAAACCGGCGTTGCAAGGGCCACTGCGCTTCCCGGGAATTTTTGCCTGCCCTCGTGGCGGGCTTTCTTTTTGTCAGTGCAGCTCGCGCTCATGCAGCGCTGTCAGCAGCTCGTCCTGCGTATGATGGCCGGCGTTATAGAGATCTATGGCGATGCTCGCGATCGACAGGCCCTGCTGGCTGCGAAGCTTGATGTTTCGCTCCGCGCACCAGGAATAAAGCGCGCCGGCGAGGACATCGACATCATCCGCCGGGGCGGACATGGAAACTGCTGCGGTCATGTGAAGTGCCCTTTGGTTCTTACCCCAATTCCATGCTGAAGAGTGAAGTGATTTAGAGAAGTTGCAAGTCCGTTCGAAGCCCTGCGTTAACGACGGACATATGCCCATTTGGTGTCGTTTCAAAACGGCACGGAAAGCCTGTCCGTGCCGCTATGAAACGCCTTTGACTGATTATAGGACGTGTAGCGGCGCCTCTATCTACGCCGTAAAGCTGCACCCGGTCAGCCTCTCGCTGAGTCCCCAGAGCTTGTCGGCCGCTCGGGAATCGCAGGCCCAGGGCCAGACGCCTGCCGGTCCGCTATGCCCCTCCTGGACCAGCGGAGACACGTCGCAATCTTCGCAGTAGACGCCGCCCAGGCCGTCGAGATGTGGACTCGTCGCGCACCACACGGAGGTGGCCGCCCCCTCCTCGACATTCTTGAAGGTGCGCTGGCTTTCCTCGCTAACATCCATCCCGCCATCGGCATGCCGGGTGATGCCGAAGGCCTTGAAGTCATCGTCGGTCAGATGACGAACCAGATCGGTGATGATCGCGCCGGGATGGACCGAGAAGGCCCGCACACCAGATGCCTTGCCGCGTTCGTCGAGACCGACGGCGAAGAGCGCGTTGGCCGTCTTCGACTGGCCATAGGCCTTCCACTTGTCGTATTCGCGGTTCCTGAAGTTCGGATCTTCGAAATCGACCGGAGCGAACCGGTGCCCACGCGACGACACGGAGACCACGCGAGCGCTCTTCGCCTTCACAAGGGCGGGCCAGAGTCGTGCTGTCAGCTGGAAATGGCCGAGATGATTGCCGGAGAATTGAACCTCATAGCCGCGGCCGTCCCGCGTCAGCGGCGACGCCATGACGCCGGCACTGTTGATCAGCATGTGAAGCGGCCGTCCGCTCGCAAGAAAGCCCTCCGCGAAGCGGTCGATTGCTTCAGGATCGAGAAGGTCGAGCGGCGCGAGTTCGACGCGGGCAATGCCGGCGAGGTTGGCTTCGGCCTTGGCTCGTGTCCGGACCGGAACGACGATCGTCGCTCCGGCCTCGCTGAGCGCCCGCGTCGTCTCCACGCCAATGCCGGAATAGCCGCCGGTGACGATGGCGACCTTGCCGCTCAGATCGTCGCCGGCGATAACGTCGCGTGCCGTGCTCTTGGCGTTGAATCCCGAATGAATAGGCTGCTGTTCAGTCATCACAGGTCGCTCCTTCTGCAAACACAGCCGGATATAGATTGCAGGTTCGGGATGATCCATGTAAGAAAGTTCAAATTTCTTGCTTGATCGTTCAGATATGGATCCGCTTTCCGATATTCTTGCCCTGTTGCAGCCGGAAAGCGTCGAAGCTTATGGCGTCGTCTCCGGCGGCGACTGGGCGCTCGATTTTCCGCGCCGCTACGAGGGCATCAAGTTCGGTGCCGTCGCCCGTGGTGGCTGCTGGCTGCGCGTCTCCGGCGAGCCGCAGCCTTTCAAGCTGGAAGAAGGCGATTGCTATCTGCTGACCGGCCAGCCCTATTGGCTCGGAAGTGATCTCGAGCTCACGGGTACCGATGCCCGGGCGATCTTCGTCGATCTGAAAACCCGTGTCGCGCGGCATGGACCGCATGATGATACGTTCGTGGTCGGCGGTCGCCTAACGTTCGATGCCAGCCATCAGGTGCTGCTGACAGGCGCCCTGCCGGCCGTGATGCATATTCCCGCCGCTGCCGATGAGGCAGCGACGCTGCGCTGGACGTTGAAGCAGCTGGCAAAGGAACTCACCGAGATGCGCCCCGGCGGCGCCCTGATGTCTGAGCATCTCGGCCATATCCTGTTCGTCAATGCCCTGCGCCTGCACATGGCAAGCGAGGGCGAAGCTGCGCCGGGCTGGCTGAAGGGGCTGAACGATCCCCGAATCGGCAGGGCTTTGAGGGCCGTTCATGCCGAGCCCGCGCGGCGCTGGACGCTGGAGCAGCTTGCGGGTGAGGCCGGCATGTCGCGAACGGCCTTTGCGCTGCATTTCAAGGCGCTGGTCGGCTGGTCACCGCTCGATTATCTATTGCGCTGGCGCATGCGGCTTGCTGCGCGTGCACTGCTCTCGCAGGAGCGTATGCGGCTTTCGGAAATCGCCCTGTCGGTCGGCTACGAATCCGAAAGCGCCTTCAGCGCCGCCTTCAAGCGGGCGATGGGCTGCGCGCCAAAACATTATCAGAGCCGCATCCGGCAACCGGTTTGAGGCAACAAAAAGCCGGCGGGAGCGCCACCGGCTTTCGATTGTCTGATGAGCGCTGGCTCAACCTTCGAAGAATTCCTTCATCCGGGCGAAGAAGCCCGTCGATTCCGGATTGTTCTCCTTCGAGGAGAGCTGCTCGAACTCCTGCAGCAGCTCGCGCTGGCGCTTGGAGAGCTTCTGAGGCGTCTCGATCTGAATCTGGATGTAGAGATCACCCGTCTGGCTGGAGCGCAGCACAGGCATGCCCTTGCCCTTGAGGCGGAACTGCTTGCCGGCCTGCGTTCCCTCGGGAACGGTAACCCGCGATTTCGTCCCGTCGAGCGTCGCCACATCGAAAGTGCCGCCAAGCGCCGCCGTCGTCATCGAGATCGGCACGGCGCAATAGAGGTCCGCTCCGTCGCGCTGATAGAACTCATGCGGCTTGACCGACAGGAAGATATAGAGATCGCCCGCCGGGCCACCACGCGTCCCTGCCTCGCCTTCGCCCTGCAGGCGAATGCGGGTGCCGTCTTCGATACCCGCCGGGATGTTGACCGAGAGCGAGCGCTCTTCCGTCACGCGGCCCTGGCCGTGGCACTTGGTGCATGGATCCGGAATGATCGTGCCGCGGCCGTGGCAGGTCGGGCAGGTTCGCTCGATCGAGAAGAAGCCCTGTGCCGCGCGCACACGCCCCGAACCCTGGCAGGTGCCGCAGGTCTTCGGCTGCGTGCCGGGCTTGGCGCCGGAACCGGAACAGACGTCGCAGGTGATCGAGGTCGGAACCCGGATCTGCGCCGTCTTGCCGGAGAAGGATTCTTCCAGCGAGATTTCCATGTTGTAACGAAGATCGGCGCCGCGTTCGCGACCACCCGAAGAGCGCTGCCGTCCGCGGCCGCCGCCCATCATCTCGCCGAAAATGTCTTCGAAGATATCGGAGAAACCGCCACCGCCGGCAAAGCCGCCGCCACCGCCCGGTCCCATGCCGCCATGTTCAAAGGCTGCATGACCATAGCGATCATAGGCCGCACGCTTTTGCGGGTCCTTGAGCGTCTCGTAGGCTTCGTTGATTTCCTTGAACTTGACTTCGGCGCTCTTATCGTCCGGGTTCTTGTCCGGATGATATTTCATTGCCAATTTGCGGAAGGCGCTTTTCAGCTCTTTCTCATCCGCCGTTTTGGCGACGCCCAGAGTTTCGTAAAAGTCCGCTTTTGCCAATTTAAACCCCGAAAATGGATTTCCGGCTGCCGTTAGGCAGCCGGATCACACTGGTGAGCATAACCGCTTTGCCGCGGATTACGCGGACTTTTTGCGGTCGTCGTCTTTGACTTCTTCGTAGTCGGCATCGACCACGTTGTCATCGCCTGCCGAAGCGTCAGCCGTGCCGGCTTCTGCCTGCTGCTGCTCGTAGATCGCCTGACCGAGCTTCATGGAGACTTCCATCAGCGTCTGGGTCTTCGCCTTGATGTCTTCGGCGTCCGGCTCGGTAGCCTCGATCGAGGACTTCAGAGCGGCGATCGCGTCGGAGATCGCGGTGCGATCGGCTTCCGAAACCTTGTCACCGTAATCCTTGAGCGACTTTTCCGTCGAGTGAACGAGGCTTTCGGCCTGGTTCTTGGCTTCAACGGCTTCGCGGCGCTTCTTGTCGGCTTCGGCATTGGCCTCAGCGTCCTTGACCATCTTCTCGATGTCGGCGTCAGACAGACCACCGGAAGCCTGGATGCGGATCTGCTGTTCCTTGCCGGTGCCCTTGTCCTTGGCCGAAACCTGCACGATGCCGTTCGCGTCGATGTCGAAGGTGACTTCGATTTGCGGAACGCCACGCGGCGCCGGCGGAAGGCCAACGAGATCGAACTGGCCGAGCAGCTTGTTGTCCTGCGCCATTTCGCGCTCGCCCTGCGAAACGCGGATGGTGACGGCCTGCTGGTTGTCGTCGGCGGTCGAGAAGGTCTGGCTCTTCTTCGTCGGGATCGTGGTGTTACGCTCGATCAGACGGGTGAAGACGCCACCGAGGGTCTCGATGCCGAGAGACAGCGGGGTTACGTCGAGAAGCAGAACGTCCTTGACGTCGCCCTGCAGAACGCCGGCCTGGATGGCGGCGCCGAGTGCGACGACTTCATCCGGGTTGACGCCCTTGTGCGGCTCCTTGCCGAACAGCTGCTTGACGACTTCCTGAACCTTCGGCATGCGGCTCATGCCGCCGACCAGAACCACTTCGTCGATTTCGGCCGCGGTGACGCCGGCATCCTTGAGGGCCGCCTTGCACGGAGCGACGGTGCGCTGAACGAGATCGTCGACCAGGCTTTCGAGCTTGGCGCGCGTCAGCTTCAGCGTCAGGTGCTTCGGGCCGGAAGCGTCAGCCGTGATGAACGGCAGGTTGATTTCGGTCTGCTGCGAGGACGACAGTTCGATCTTCGCCTTTTCGGCAGCTTCCTTGAGGCGCTGCAGGGCGAGCTTGTCGTTCTTCAGGTCGATGCCCTGATCCTTCTTGAACTCGGTAACGAGATATTCGACGAGACGCATGTCGAAGTCTTCGCCGCCGAGGAAAGTGTCGCCGTTCGTCGACTTCACTTCGAAGACGCCGTCGCCGATTTCAAGAACGGAAATATCGAACGTGCCGCCGCCAAGGTCGTAAACGGCGATCGTCTTGCCGTCCTTCTTGTCGAGGCCGTAAGCGAGTGCTGCAGCCGTCGGCTCGTTGATGATGCGGAGCACTTCGAGACCAGCGATACGGCCGGCATCCTTGGTTGCCTGGCGCTGCGCGTCGTTGAAGTAGGCCGGAACGGTGATGACGGCCTTTTCGACCTTTTCACCGAGGTAGGATTCAGCGGTTTCCTTCATCTTCTGAAGGATCATCGCGGAGATCTGAGCGGGCGAATAGCCCTTGTTCTGGGCTTCGACCCATGCGTCGCCGTTGTCGCCCTTGGCGATCTTGAAAGGAACGAGGCTCTTGTCCTTTTCAACGGTCGGATCGTCGTAGCGGCGGCCGATAAGGCGCTTCACTGCGAAGAGGGTGTTGGTGGGGTTGGTGACCGCCTGGCGCTTTGCCGGCTGGCCAACGAGGCGTTCGCCGTCATCGGAGAATGCCACCATGGAAGGGGTCGTACGCGCGCCTTCCGCATTTTCAATGACCTTTGCGTCCTTGCCGTCCATGACAGCGACGCAGGAATTTGTCGTTCCAAGGTCGATACCAATTACTTTTGCCATGTCATTTACTCCTTGAAGCAAGCTGTCGGAACCCTTGGTTAAGGCATTTCCCTGACAGCCCCTTGGGGGATGGGGGTCTTCGACTAACGCAATCGTGATTGCGGTGATGCGGCGTATATAAGGAGCGGTTTTCTGGACTGCAAGGCGAGAAATAGCCCGAAATCCAGCAAAACGAACGTGTTGTCTTCAATTTTTACAGTAGCCGGAAAACAAAGCTTTTCGGGCGCAAGGCAGCGTAACTGCGCGTTGCAGATCATGCTTTTCTGCGTCTACTGTCCCATGATCAGATCGAGCAGCGTCGTGCGCCGCGGCTGACCTTGATGAACCGGCTGATTCTGGCCGATATCGCCAGGTGGAAGATCGGCATCATAGCCATCGTCGGGGCCGATGTCGCCGGGAGGCAGCGGGCCGCCTGCCGCCTGTTGCTGCTGCGGAGGCGCGGGCGGATATTGCTCCTGCGAGCCGCCGCCGAAGACGCCAGATATGATACCGCCGATCGTTGAAGGCTGTTCCTGCATCGGTTGCGGTTCGCCGTTCTGTGTCATCGGCTGGTCGGCGATCACATTCGGATCGGTAACGAACTGGCCGTTGCCGAAGAGTGGCGCGGGCGACAGTCCCTTGTGCGCGGCAACCATGAATTCCTGCCAGGCCTTTGCCGGAAGCCCGCCGCCGGTCACCTTCTTCATCGGCGTACCATCGTCGTTGCCGAACCAGACACCGGTCGTCAGGTTGCTGGTAAAGCCGACAAACAGCGCGTCGCGCGAATTCTGCGTCGTGCCCGTCTTTCCGGCCGCCTGCCAGCCGGGGATCCTGGCGCTTCGCCCGGTGCCGAATTCGATCGTGCCCATCATCATCGCGTTCATGTTGGCGGCAATGGTCTCCGAGAGCACGCGCGGCGGATTGTCGTAGGTGTTCTCATAGAGCACCTTGCCCTCGGCGGTCGTCACACGACGGATCACATGCGGCGTTGCCTTGTAGCCGCCGTTCATGAAGGCGGCATAGGAGGCGGTCAGCTCTTCCAGCGACACTTCCGATGTGCCGAGCGCGATCGAGGCATTCGGCTGCAGCTCGCTCTCGATACCGAGCCGGTGCGCGAGCTTGATCACCTGATCCGGGCCGTCATACATGACGAGCTGGGCCGCGACCGTGTTCAGCGATTTCGCCAGCGCCGTCGCCAGTGTCACTTCGCCGTTGTATTTCTTCTCGTAATTTTCGGGCGTCCAGTTACCGATGCGGATCGGCGCGTCGTTGAAGATGGAAGCGGGCGTCAGGCCTTTCTCGAGTGCCGTCGCATAGACGAAGGGCTTGAAGGATGAACCAGGCTGGCGCTTGGCCTTGACCGCGCGGTTGAACTGGCTATCGGCATAATCCTTGCCGCCGACAAGCGCCCGGATTGCGCCGGTGCCGTCGATCGAAACCAGGGCGGCCTGCGATGCCGCAAGCTTCACACCCTCCTTGGACAGGAGGTCGTTCAGCGCCTGGTCGGCCTTCTTCTCTAGACCCTTGTCGATCGTCGTGTCGACGATCACGTCTTCCTTGACGTCGCCGCCGATCAGTCCCGGCAGCTCGTCCATCACCATGTCGGCGACATATTGCCCGGCGCCCGACCAGTAGCTCTTCGCCTTGGCCGGCGTCTGCGACATCGCGGTCTTGACCTCGTCATCGGTGATGTAGCCCTGGTCGCTCATCGCCTGCAGCACCACCTGGGCGCGGGCGTTGGCAGCTTCCGGATCGCGGGCCGGCGAAAGGCGCGTCGGCGCCTTGACCAGCCCGGCAAGCAGCGCTGCTTCGCCAAGATTGACGTCGCGCGCCGACTTGTTGAAGTAGCGGCGCGCTGCCGCCTCGACCCCATAGGCGTTCGAGCCGAAATAGACGCGGTTCAGATACATCGCCAGGATCTGGTCCTTGGTGTATTTCTGCTCGAGCCAGAAGGACAGCAGCACTTCCTGCACCTTGCGTTCCAGCGTCCTGTCAGGAGAGAGGAACAGGTTCTTGGCGAGCTGCTGCGTCAGCGTCGAACCACCCTGGATCGGCTGTCCCGTGAGGTTGTTGACGAAGGCGCGGGCAAGGCCCATCGGATCGACGCCGAAATGCGAGTAGAAGCGCCGGTCCTCGATCGCCACGATCGCCTGCGGAATGTATGGCGACATCTGCTCGAGGGTCACGGCTTCGCCCCCGGTCGCGCCACGGTTGGCAATGACGCTGCCATCGACGGAGGTGATCTTGACGTTCGGCGGCCGGTCAGGAATCGTCCAGGTGCTGGCGCTCGGCATGCGCGAACCGTAATAGAACACGACGCCGGCAAGGCCGATGCCGGCCCAGATTCCAAGCACGATGCACCAGTAGATCATCCGGCGCAGCAGAGCGAAGAGGCCGCCGCCCTCACGCTCAGGCGGATCGCGCCGGTCGCGGCGCTTGCGCTCGGGCGCGGCGCGGCTTCGAGATGGTGATTTCGGCGGCGGTGAGGCGCGTCTGGAGCCGCGGCGGCCGTCGATACGGTCTTCGTCATCGAGTGCGAAATCGTCCTCGTCGTCTTCACGGCGGTCACGGCCGCTGAAGGACGGTTCAATTCTGTCGCGTGATCTGCTTCTGCCTGCCATTCCGGACCGGTCGCACCCTCTGCCCGCGCCCAAATTCGCCGTCGCGGAGCTAACCCGATTGAATTGTAATTACGGCAATTTAACGGGGCGTTAACATTATTGGCGACGGCGATTTGACGCGCCGTCAGCCCCTTCTTTTATGCATGGCTGCCATACGTTGCGAATGTCACAAAACTGACATATATCCCGCCATGTTGCGCCCAAGAAAAAAGCAATAAGCGTAATGCATAGGCATTTTTGTTATGAGCATAGATCTCAATAGAATCGAAGAAACCCGTCTGCGGGAAATCTGGAGCGTTAGCGAATTCGCTCGGCAGTACCGCCTTACCAAGATGGAAGAAAGCCGTTTGAAGATGCTTCACGGCCCGTTTGCCGCCATGCGCGACCTCGTGTCGACGCATAAAAGCGTCGTTATCTGGTAATTGGGAACCTTTAGGCGTCCCGGCTGTTTCTTCTGCAGCGGGACAGCCCCTCACGTTCCGCTTATGATCGGCCGTCTCCCCTCAACACGTGCCGATCGAAATCAGGCCCGGTGTCTCCCTTGGAGCGCCGGGCTTTTTTCGTGCTCAGCATCAGAAAAGGAATAGGGCGGCATTTCTGCCGCCCTCCGGTTCAGTTGTTGCAGTTCGGATCGCCCGGCTGGCAGGCACCGCGCTGCGGCCTGCCGTTGCTGTCTCCGCGGCGCATAACGCGATTGAAGTCATCGCGAAGCTGACGCTTGCGGGCATCCTCATTTGCGTCACCGCGGCGAACATCCGGTTGACGGTCGACTTGCGGGCGCCGGTTCTGATTGCGGTCGGTCTCCGGCCTGCGGTCGCGGTCGCGATTGGAATCCGGGCGTCTGTCGAAATCGGGACGGCGATCCGCATCGGGCCTGCGGCCGGCATCCGGGCGCCTGTCAAAATCGGGTCGCCGGTCGAAGTCGCGATCGCGGTCAAAGTCCGGACGTCTGTCGAAATCAGGACGTCGATCGAAATCGGGCCGGCGGTCGAAGTCCGGGCGGCGATCGAAGTCGGGGCGGCGGTCGAAATCGCGCGGTGGTGGCGGACGATAGAACTCCGGGCCGCGGCGCCAGCGATCACGGTCACGATAAAAATCGCGGTCGCGATAGTAGCGATCCCAATAGTTGCCGACACTGAAGACGACGGTCGGGATGCCGAGCGGGCGGTAATATTCCGGGCCGACATAGACGCGGCGGCTCTGATAGAGCGCCTGGACATAGCGGCCCGCAACCCATCCGCGCCCGCCGTAGAACTCGACGTCGCACCAGGGAACATCGGCAAGGCAACCGCGAATCTCGACGGATTCGCCGGCCGGAATCACCGCGACGGCAGGATATCCGGTGCTTGGGCCGGCGCGCATGTTGACATTCGCCGTGGCGTAGCCCTCGGCGGCCTGTGCGATCGCGGGAGCGAGCATAAGCATGCCCGCCGCCGCGATCTTGAGAAGGGTGTTTCTCACGTTTCAACTCCCTAATTGGGCGCGGCAGAACCGTGCCTGAAATTTATGCATCTGGCTTTCCACCAGCTTTAGACATAGCTAGAGCGCTTGCCGGCTTTTATCAGCCGGCCCCCATTCACTTTGTCTTTCAAAGACTTGTAGCTCTTGACCGATGAATGCAGGTTGAACGGGAATCGGGTCGACGACCTCTTGAAAAGCGGATCGTCCATGCCGACATAGGGATCAACGGATGGCAGCCTGGAAACGGCAAACGGCGCAAGACGTCGGCGGTTTCGGGTTCCGAAGGTGGGACACCTTTAATGGTTTGTTAACCTTTCGGGATCAGTCTGGTTGCAATATCTGCTTCCTCCTTGACCACGGATGTACTGGCACCGAAGCGAAGCAGATGACGAAAGGCCGGTTCTAGCCGGCCTTTTTGTCTGTCTGGATGGCGCGCGCTCTTTCGAGCTGCGCGCCTTTTCTGTTTTTACGCCAGTGCTTGGAGAATGCGCACCCAGGAGCGGATGCCCTTGTGATAGGAGGCGAGTTCGTATTTCTCGTTGGGCGAATGAATGCGGTCGTCGGCAAGTCCGAAACCGACCAGCAGCGATTCCATGCCGAGCATCTTCTGGAAATCACCGACGATCGGGATCGATCCGCCCATGCCAATGACGACGGCCGGCTTCGGCCATTCGTTCGACAGCGCGCTCTTTGCCTTGGTGATGACGGGCGAGTCATAGGAGAGGTGGATTGCCGGCGAAGCGCCGTGCGGATGAAACTCGACCGAGCAATCGGCCGGGATCTTCGAGCGGATATAGGCCCGGAAGCTGTCGCGGATCGCTGCGGGATCCTGCTTGCCGACGAGACGGAACGAGATCTTGGCCGAGGCCTTTGCGGCGATCACGGTCTTGAAGCCTTCGCCGGTATAGCCGCCCCAGATGCCATTCACTTCTGCTGTCGGCCGAGCCCAGGTAAGCTCGAGGACCGAGCGGCCCTTTTCGCCTGAAGGTACCGAAAGCCCAACCTGGCCAAGGAAGGTTTCTGCCGTCTGGCCGAGCTTCTCCCAGGAGGACTTGATATTGGCCGGTGTCTCCTCGACGCCTTCATAGAAATTTTCAAGCGTGATGCGGCCCGTCTGGTCGTGCAGACCGGCAAGTGCTTCCGTCAGGATATGGATCGGGTTTGCCGCGGCACCGCCGAACAGGCCGGAATGCAGGTCGCGGTCTGCGGCCGTGATCACCACTTCTTCGCCGACCAGGCCGCGAAGCGCAGCGGCGATCGCCGGCGTCTCGTGATCCCACATGCTGGTATCGCAGACGAGTGCGTAATCGGCCTTCAATTCTGCAGCATTGGCTTCGAGGAAAGGCTTCAGCGATGGTGAACCGGATTCTTCTTCGCCTTCGAACAGGATCGTCACGCGGCAGGGAAGCGCGCCGTTGATTTCCTTGTAGGCGCGGCAGGCCTCGACGAAGGTCATCAGCTGGCCCTTGTCATCAGCCGTGCCGCGGCCGGTCAGGATCTTGCGGCCGTTGCCGGCATCCTTGATCGTCGGTTCGAACGGGTCGTTTTCCCAGAGCTCGATCGGATCGACCGGCTGCACGTCGTAGTGACCGTAAAACAGCACATGCGGTGCATCCGCGGTAGCGCCCGCATGATGGGCGACCACCATCGGGTGGCCGGGCGTGTCGCGCACCGAAGCCTCGAAACCGAGCGTCGTGAGATAGGCCGTCAGCCATTCCGCCGCCTTGCGGCAATCGGCCTTGAACGCGGGATCCGTCGAGATCGACTTGATCCGCAGGAGTTCGAACAGCTTTTCGAGGCTTGAATTGAGATTCTGGTCGGCGCGCGAAAGCACCGGGGTGACGTCAGTCATTTTCGACTCCTCTTGAAATTTCGGCCGGACGATAGACCAAAGGCCGGGTTGTTTCGAGGAGAAAAAGTTGCATTTCCTGCGGCGTTCGCTCGCTTCAGGCATGTGCAGGTCTGCAAGCAGTCAAATCTTTTTGGCGTTTTCCAGAAGCCGGCGGATGTATTCCAGCATGAGCTCGCGTTCGAAGGTCTTGAAACCCTGGAAGAGTGCGAGATCCGCCTCGCGGGCGGTATCGACGGCTTCGTCCTGCATCGCCTGCGCCTTCGGCGTCAGGAAGATCAGCTGGGCGCGCTTGTCTGTCGGATGAGGGCGCCGTTCGATCAGTCCGTCCCGCGCCATGCGTGACAGCGTATTCGCCATCGTGGCCTGCTCGATGTCGACCCGCTCAAGAAGCTGCTTCTGCGTCAGCCCGTCTTCAGTCCAGAGTTCGAGCAGGATAGGAAACTGCCCGGGCGAAAAGCCGAGCCGCCCCGCACGCTGCTGCAGCGAGCGGGCAAAACCCTTGGCCAGCTGGCTGGCAAGGTAGGCTCCCGAATCCATCCGATTAAATCCCATGATTGTAGTTAGGCCCAAAAGCGAGGCTGAAACAATGCAACAAATCGCATGCGATGGATCAAAAATGGCGTTTTTGCTTCAGATTTATCCATTGATGCAGAAAACAAAGCCGCCATGGTCTGGAGGTTGACCATGGCGGCTCAAAATGGGGACAAAGGCCCGGAGAGGGGGATAAGGCCTTTGTCCAAGTTTGAAGCGGCGGGGGACAAGCCGGTCATCAAACCCGCGGCGCGATCAAACGCCGGTGACTCTGAATTGTGATGTGGAATATGGTTTTTCAAGGGACTGCGAATAAGCCGCCGATTACAAATTGGTAACAGTTCGGTGAAGGGCTGAATCCGAAACACGACAGAACTTTATATGGATTTCGCGAGGCCTCCACGCTATCCATGCTGCCATGAAAAAAGGCGATCATCTCTTCCTCGTAGACGGCTCGGGCTTCATCTTTCGCGCATTCCACGCGTTGCCGCCGTTGACCCGCAAATCCGACGGTCTGCCCGTTGGCGCCGTCTCCGGTTTCTGCAACATGCTGTGGAAGCTTCTGACGGATGCCCGCGACACATCGGTGGGCGTCACCCCGACGCATCTGGCCGTCATCTTCGACTATTCCTCGAAGACCTTCCGCAAGGATCTCTATGACGCCTACAAGGCCAACCGCTCGGCGCCGCCGGAAGAGCTGATCCCGCAATTCGGACTGATCCGCGAAGCGACGCGCGCCTTCAATCTGCCCTGCATCGAGACCGAAGGTTTCGAGGCGGACGATATTATCGCCACCTATGCCCGCCAGGCCGAAGCAATCGGAGCTGATGTCACCATCGTCTCCTCGGACAAGGACCTGATGCAGCTGGTGACGGCGAATGTCCACATGTACGACAGCATGAAGGACAAGCAGATCAGCATTCCTGACGTCATCGAGAAATGGGGCGTGCCGCCCGAAAAGATGATCGATCTGCAGGCTATGACCGGCGACTCGGTGGACAACGTGCCCGGCATTCCCGGTATCGGCCCGAAGACCGCAGCCTCGCTGCTCGCCGAATACGGCGATCTCGACACGCTTCTCGAACGTGCCCACGAGATCAAGCAGGAAAAGCGCCGCCAGACGATCATGGAGAATGCCGACAAAGCCCGTCTGTCGCGCGAACTGGTGCGGCTACGTCTCGATGTTCCGCTCGATCTGAAGGTCGAGGATCTCATCCTTGAACCGCAGAACGGCCCGAAGCTCATCGGCTTCCTGAAGGCCATGCAGTTCACCACGCTGACGCGCCGTGTTGCAGAGGCCTGCGAGTGCGATGCCAGCGCCATCGACGCGACGGACGTGCCTGTCGAATGGGGCGACAAGGCTCATGGTCCGGATCTCGATGCCGCCGAGCCCGCGCCGGTCGCCGGCGGCATTCCGGACGTCGCCGGTGCGGCCGTGCCTGTCCCGGCAAAGGGCAAGGCCGGCGCCGTTGAAGGCAGCTTCGTTCCCGAGGATCTCGCCGCGCAGCGCGCTGCGGCCTTCGCCTCGCTCCCCTTCGATCATTCCACCTATCTGACGATCCGCGATGTCGCGACGCTCGATCAGTGGATTGCAGCCGCCCGCGATACCGGCCTCGTCGCCTTTGACACGGAAACGACGTCGCTCGATGCGATGCAGGCAGAGCTCGTCGGCTTTTCGCTGGCGATCGCCGACAATGCCAAGGATCCGACCGGCGTGTCGATCCGCGCAGCCTATGTGCCGATCGGCCACAAGACCGGGGTCGGAGATCTCCTGGGTGGCGGGCTTGCCGAAAATCAGATCCCGATGCGTGATGCGCTGCCGACGTTGAAGGCGCTGCTCGAGGACGAGTCGGTCCTGAAGGTCGCGCAGAACCTCAAGTACGATTACCTGCTGATGAAGCGCTACGGCGTCGAAACGAAGAATTTCGATGACACGATGCTGATCTCCTATGTCCTCGACGCCGGTACCGGCGCCCATGGCATGGACCCGCTGTCCGAGAAGTTCCTCGGCCACAAGCCGATTGCCTATAAGGATGTCGCTGGAAGCGGCAAGTCGAACGTCACCTTCGACCTCGTCGACATCGCCAAGGCAACGCACTATGCGGCCGAGGACGCCGAAGTGACGCTCAGGCTCTGGATGGTGCTGAAGCCGCGGCTTGCGGCCAACAAGCTGACGACCATCTACGAACGCCTGGAGCGCCCGCTGCTGCCGGTGCTTGCCCATATGGAAGAGCGCGGCATCACCGTCGACCGGCAGATCCTGTCGCGCCTCTCCGGAGAGCTGGCGCAGGGCGCAGCACGTCTCGAAGACGAGATCTTCACGCTTGCCGGTGAGCGCTTCACAATCGGCTCGCCGAAGCAGCTCGGCGACATCCTCTTCGGCAAGATGGGCCTCGAGGGTGGCACGAAGACCAAGACCGGCCAATGGTCGACCTCGGCAAGCGTGCTGGAAGACCTCGCGGCTGCCGGTTTCGAGCTGCCGCGCAAGATCGTTGATTGGCGCCAGCTTACCAAGCTGAAGTCGACCTATACCGATGCCCTGCCGGGATATGTCCACCCGCAGACCAAGCGGGTCCATACTTCCTATTCGCTGGCCTCCACAACGACTGGCCGCCTGTCGTCGTCGGAGCCGAACCTGCAGAACATTCCTGTTCGAACCGCCGAAGGCCGCAAGATCCGTACCGCCTTCATCTCGACGCCGGGCCATAAGCTGATTTCGGCCGACTACAGCCAGATCGAGCTGCGCGTGCTCGCTCACGTCGCCGATATCCCGCAGCTGACGCAGGCCTTCGCCGATGGTGTCGACATCCACGCGATGACCGCTTCGGAAATGTTCGGCGTGCCTGTCGAGGGCATGCCGAGCGAAGTGCGCCGCCGCGCCAAGGCGATCAATTTCGGCATCATCTACGGCATTTCCGCCTTCGGTCTGGCCAACCAGCTGTCGATCGAGCGCTCGGAAGCCGGCGATTACATCAGGAAGTATTTCGAGCGCTTCCCCGGCATTCGCGATTACATGGACAGTCGCAAGCAGATGGCTCGCGACAAGGGTTACGTCGAGACGATTTTCGGCCGGCGAATCAACTATCCGGAAATCCGCTCCTCGAATCCTTCTGTCCGCGCCTTCAACGAACGCGCTGCGATCAACGCGCCGATCCAGGGCTCGGCCGCCGATGTCATCCGCCGCGCCATGATCAAGATGGAACCGGCGCTTGCCGAGGCCGGTCTTGGCGATCGCGTGCGCATGCTGTTGCAGGTCCATGACGAGCTGATTTTCGAAGTCGAGGATGCCGAGGTCGAGAAGGCCATGCCGATCATCGTTTCGGTCATGGAAAACGCCACGATGCCCGCTCTCGAAATGCGCGTTCCGCTCAAGGTTGATGCGCGCGCGGCAAGCAACTGGGACGAAGCGCACTGAGCGCTTCGTCCCACTTTTCCGAAGATTTTTATAATCAGCTCAAGTCTTTGATATCTCTAAAATAAGCGAAGAATGCCTGCGCATTTTTAATGCCGATGGAAGGAACTTATTAACCTTCATTTTCTAATCCGTTCAGGTCGGTAATTTGAGTGAGCAGCAGGTCGCATGCGTTTTCCCAGAACGAACTTGACGGATGCCGCGGAGTTTTCCGCGGAAGTTGAAGTGCATCATGCTGAAGAAGGCACAGGCGAGCGCCCGGCGGCGCCGATCTGGCAGAGCAATTTTTCCCTGGCGCCGAACGTCCGGTTCACCCGCACGCCGGAGACTCTGCTGCGCCGCACCCCGCCCGAAATCCCGCAGCTTGATGACCCCGCGCCATACGTGCACGCTGAGCCGGAGCCCGTCGCTGCCGAGAGCCGCATGCCCATCGTCGTCGACGTACCCTTCGACACGCATGCGCCGCAGCCTGCGCCCGCACGCACGCCGGTACCGCCTGTTGCGCGCGTGCCGGTTCAGCCCGCTGTCCAGCCGCCGTTGCTGCCGATCGTTCGTACGCCCGTTCAGCCGGCCGCATCTGTTCAGGTCGCGCCGTTGGCCGCAAACCCTGTAACGGCCGAGCCGTATCACGCGGCTGGCGAACTCGCGTCGATTTCGGATTTTGCCTTCTGGGAGGTGATGACCTTCGAGGATGGCGCCGCGCCCGTTGCGCCGCAGTTTCAGCCGGTCCAGCTGCCGAAGGTGGAGGTATCCCCCGAGTCGATCATTGCCAGTTTCCGCGTCATGGAATGGCATCCGCACCGGCGCACGGAGACAGCCCCTGCCGTCGCTTCGATCGCAGTCGCACCAGCGCCCGGCGCCGACGTGCCGCAGCCTGTCGCGCCCGCCCCGGTCGTTGCTCCGCCCGTAGCAAAGACGGCCCACGTCGCGGCTCCCGCAGCGCAGCCGGCGCCGGTAGAAGCCCGTACGCAGCCGATCGCGCCCATCCCTGTCCGCACGCCTGCCGCCACAGCCGTGACGATGCCTGCGCCGCGTCTTGCAGCGGCGAAACCGGCCGCAGTGAAGGTCGACGCCTCGGGTTACGAATTCCCGCCGAACGAATTGCTGCAGCAGCCGCCCGAACGTTTGGGCGAGATCATGACGCAGGAGGCGCTGGAACAGAATGCCGGCCTGCTGGAAAGTGTGCTCGAGGATTTCGGCATCAAGGGCGAGATCATCCATGTCCGCCCAGGCCCCGTTGTCACGCTCTACGAATTCGAACCTGCGCCGGGTGTGAAGTCCTCGCGCGTCATCGGCCTTGCCGACGACATCGCCCGCTCGATGTCGGCGCTTTCGGCCCGTGTCGCCGTCGTGCCCGGCCGCAATGTCATCGGCATCGAACTGCCGAACCAGACGCGCGAAACCGTCTATTTCCGCGAGATGATCGAGAGCCAGGATTTCGCCAAGAGCAGCTACAAGCTGGCGCTCGGCCTCGGCAAGACGATCGGCGGCGAGCCGGTCATTGCCGAACTCGCAAAGATGCCGCATCTGCTTGTTGCCGGTACCACCGGTTCGGGCAAGTCCGTCGCCATCAATACGATGATCCTGTCGCTGCTCTACCGCATGTCGCCGGAACAGTGCCGCCTGATCATGGTCGATCCGAAGATGCTGGAACTCTCCGTCTATGACGGCATCCCGCATCTGCTGACCCCGGTCGTGACCGATCCCAAGAAGGCCGTCATGGCGCTGAAATGGGCTGTTCGCGAGATGGAAGAGCGCTATCGCAAGATGTCGCGCCTCGGCGTGCGCAATATCGACGGCTATAACGGCCGCGTGGCGCAGGCCCGCGAGAAGGACGAGACCATCCACATCATGGTACCCGTCGGCTTCGACAAGGGCACCGGCGCGCCGATCGAGGAGCAGCAGGAGCTCGACCTGACGCCGATGCCTTACATCGTCGTCATCGTCGACGAAATGGCCGACCTGATGATGGTCGCCGGCAAGGACATCGAAGGCGCGATCCAGCGCCTAGCGCAGATGGCGCGTGCAGCCGGCATCCACCTGATCATGGCGACGCAACGCCCCTCGGTCGACGTCATCACCGGTACGATCAAGGCGAACTTCCCGACCCGCATCTCCTTCCAGGTGACGTCGAAGATAGACAGCCGCACGATCCTTGGCGAACAGGGCGCCGAACAGCTGCTCGGCCAGGGCGACATGCTGCATATGCAGGGCGGCGGCCGCATCGCCCGCGTCCACGGTCCGTTTGTTTCCGATCTCGAAGTCGAGAAGGTCGTGGCACACCTGAAGACGCAGGGGCGTCCGGAATATCTGGATACCGTCACGGCAGGTGACGAGGACGAAGAGGAAGCCGAAGACAGCGCCGTCTTCGACAAGAGCGCCATGGGCGCGGAGGATGGCGACGAACTCTATCAGCAGGCGGTCAAGGTCGTTCTGCGCGACAAGAAGTGCTCGACCTCCTACATCCAGCGCCGCCTCGGCATCGGCTATAACCGCGCCGCTTCGCTGGTGGAGCGCATGGAAAAGGAAGGCCTCGTCGGTCCGGCAAACCATGTCGGCAAACGCGAGATCGTTTCGGGGCGGGGTGAAGGCGAATAAAGATCGGGGTTTGAGGGGGGGGAAGCCTCTCAAACTCTACGACTGCGCCAGCCGCACCGTTTCGCGGACGAATTCCTTCTTGCCGCCGGTGTAATAATCCCAGTCGCCATTGGCCTCGCCCATCAGCCGCAGCTTCAGCACGGCATAGGCGGCGGCCCGCTCGGGATGGGTCCTGAGATAGTCGCGAAACAGGATACGGTCGCGGAGCACGCTATTGTCCACGGTGCAGAGGTAGAGCCGGGAGCCGTAGGTCTTGCCGCTGGTAAAGGTCCAGCTTTGATCACCGTATTTGTCGCCATGATAGGTGTAGCCGACAACGGCCTGCATCCGTTCGACCGCTGAGGCGACGGCCCCCAGATCCGCGAAGGCGGCATGCAGGTCGATCTTCGGTTTTGCCGCGAGACCCGGAACGGACGTGCTGCCGACATGGTGGAACGACGGCGCCAGTCCCGCAAAGACTGGCGCAAGCTCATTGCAGACCTGCGCGAAGAGTTCGGGCCATCTGTCATCGTACGGCAGGACGACAATAGCCATGATCTCTCTCCGTTAGGACCAATCGAGCTTCAGTCCATCCTGGCCTACAAATGGTGCTTTCCCACGCTTCCGGTGCTCACGTACCTTTAGTACGCTGCGCGCCGGGTCGCGGAAAACTACCACTTTCGGCGCAGCCTGAACTGGATCTCGAATGGTCCTACGCGACTTCCGCCATAAAGCCGTTCATCGTGTCGATGATCTTGCGCTCAGCTTCGGCAAGCGACCCGCTATTGTCGAGATTGATCACGTCATAGTCGCCGCGCACCGTCAGCGAACCGCGGGCGAGGCGGGCCATGATATCCTCATGCGTCTCGCGGCCGCGCGCTTCCAGGCGGCCGGCAAGCACTTCCGGCCGCGCCGTGACATTGATCACCTTCAGCCGCGGGAAGGCGGCCTGGAAGAGATGCAGCGCCGAGCGGGAGCCATTGGCGATCACCAGATGACCCTTCGCAAGCGCGACCGATACCTCGGCCGGAATGCCGTATTTCAGGCCATGCGCCTCCCACCAGACGGCGAAACTGCCGGACTGTTCCATCGACGCGAAGCCGGCATCGGACACCGCGAGATGATCCTCGCCACCCGCATCGCCGTCACGGGTGATGACGCGGCGGACGAAGTGGACATTGGGGCGGCTGCCGAAATGCTGGGCGGCGAGCGCCATCAGCGTGTCCTTGCCGGCGCCGCTCGGACCTACGACGACGACCATGATGCCACGCTCGGTGCCCGGAACGACGTGGGGTTCGTGCGACGGGTTCATGCGACACGGCGCCCTTCGCGCCAGACGGAGCGCGTCACCGGGACGCCCTCATCGCGGAAGACGCGCACGAGATCGGCGCGCAGGCCGGTGGCGATGCGGCCGCGGTCGTCGAGGCTGACGGTGCGGGCCGGCGTCGAGGTCACCATGGCGATCGCCTTCGGCAGCGAGATGGATTCAACCTCGTCGGCAATGATGAACGGCGCATAGAGCAGGCTGAGCGGCACGTAGTCTGATGAGAGAACGTCGAGCACGCCGCGTTCTGCGAGATCGCGGGCGGCGATATTGCCGGAATGCGACTTGCCGCGCACGATGTTCGGCGCGCCCATCAGCACGCTCATGCCATGCTCGTGCGAAGCCTTGGCGGCGTCGAAGCTCGTCGGGAATTCGGCCAGGCGAACGCCGTTCTCGATCGCCTCGTCGACATGCTGCATCGTCGCGTCGTCATGACTGGCAATGGTAATGCCGCGTTCGTTGCAGACCTTGGAAATGGCGATGCGGTGCGGGGTCGAATTGCGCTCGGATTCGCCAAGCCGCTTCTCGATGAATTTCGCAAAGGCTTCGTCGGAGAGGCCGCGCTTCTTCTGGTAGTAGAAAATGTACTGATCCATCGTCTGGAACTGGCGCTGGCCGGGCGCGTGGTCCATCAGCGAGACGAGGCGGACATAGGGGTCGTTTTCGAAATCAGCAAAATGCTCGAGCACGTTGTCGGCCGAGACTTCGCAGCGCAGGTGCAGCAGGTGCTCGGCGCGCAACCGGCCTTCCTGCTCGGCCTTCTGGATGGCGTCGGCCATGCCGCGCATCTCGCCATGATCGAAGCCGCCGTCTTCATCGGCGCCCATGCGCAGGCAGTCGAAAACCGTGGTGATACCAGACGTGACGATCTGCGCGTCATGCGCCTGGATGGCCGCCGTCATGTTCCAGCGCAGGCCGGGACGCGGGGAGTAATGGCCTTCGAGGTGGTCGGTATGGAGCTCGACGAGACCCGGAATGAGGTAGTCGCCCTCAAAGTCCTCGCCGGCGGCGGAATTGCCCTCGGAGATGTCGGCGATCTTGCCGTCGCGGATCAGCAGGGAGCCGTTGACGATCTCATCTTCAAGAACGATGCGGGCATTGGAAAAAACGGTTTCTTTGGTCATCGTGTCGTCTTTCAGCGTTTGGCGCCGGCAAGCGGCAGCCAGCTATGAGCCTTGAATGGGGCGCCGCGCGTCTCCTCGGTGAAGACGGCAATGCCGGAAATCCCAAGCGGCCGGCCGGTGAAGGCGGCGAAGCGCCGTTCCAGGATCGATTTCATCAGTGCGGAGCGCTCCTCGGGTACCTGCCCGGTCAGCGTCATGTGGAAGCCGAAGTCATCCATGACATAGGGATAACCCCAGCGCATCAGGTTGGCGCGCTGGCTTTCGGTCAGTTTCTCCGGCTTGCGCCGGGCAATGTCGGCTTCCGAGAGGACGGCACGAAACGGTTCGAAGGACTTTACCACGCTTGCGGCGAAATCCTGAAGCGGCTGGTGCAGTGAGCCCGGAACAAGTGCGAAAAAGCGGCCGAGTTGCCCAAGCACGAGTTCCGGAATTTCGAAGGCAGGGGTGCGCGCCGCGAAATCCTCAAGAACTGCCATCAGATCCTTTTCCGTTACCGAAGCGGCAAGCGTAAAAGGAGCCTTTATTGTCGCATGAAAACCGTAGCGGCGGGGGTCGGCAGTGAGCTCGAACTGTTCCGTGGCAGGCAGGCCGGGCTCTTCGGGAGCCGGATAAGTTTCGTCAGAAAAGGCGTCGCGTCCGAGCCATTCTGCAGCGGCGCGCGTCAGGGAATCATCCTGCGGCGGCGAAAAATAGAGGGCGTATCGCAAAGGTCTGATCCCGGAAAAATGTCTGAAGCAGGGGTCGCAATGTCAGTGATTTGACGGCGGACTGCAAGCTTGCTTCCGGCTAAAAGATTTCCGTGACAGAATGATGATGACGCTGCGGCGCCATCATCTTTTTAATGAGTCTTGGCGCCCATGAGGCGATGGCGCAGAGCGTTCGAGGCCATGTCAAACAGGAAGACGACGATCAGGATCAGGATGACCATGTAGGCGACGTTTTCCCAGTTGGAATTCGTGCGCATCGCTTCCCAAAGCTTGAGGCCGATGCCGCCCGCACCGACGGCGCCGATAATCGTTGCGCCACGGACATTCGATTCCCACTGGTAGAGCGTCTGGCTGACGATGACGGGCACGATCTGCGGCATGACACCGTAGCGCTGGACCAGCATGGTCGAGGCGCCCGTCGATTTGATGCCTTCGCGCGGCTTGTTGTCGATGTTTTCGAGACCTTCGGAATAGAGCTTCCCGAGCGTGCCGGTTTCCGTCAGGAAGATTGCGCCGGAGCCCGCGAGCGGGCCGGGGCCGAAGGCGCGTGTCAGGAATAGCGCCCAGATCAGCATGTCGACCGAGCGCAGGAAGTCGAAGAAGCGCTTCAGGATTTGATTGAGCAGTCGGTTCGGCGTGATGTTGCGGGCGGCAAGGAAGGCAAGCGGGAAGGCCGCCAGCGAGCCGAGCAGTGTGCCGAGGAAGGCCATCACGATCGTCTGGAACAGCTTGGTCCAGACGTCGCCATGCTGCCAGGCCGAGTTGTTCCAGATATTGTCGAAGGCAAGCGACAGGTTCGACTGGCTGGGATCGAAGCGCGGACCTGAAACAATCAGGCTGGCGACCTCACCGGCCGACTTGTCGAAGAAGGGCGAATGCGTGTCGAAGACGAAGTTGGCCCAGCCCAGGAAGCGCTTGCGCACCTTCACACGGTCCGATGCAATGCTGACGTCGCCGGCAAAGCCGAGATTGGCAAGCACGTTGTCGTCGTAGACGGTCATCCAGGACGGGACCTCGCCGACGACCTTCGGCTGACCAGACGACAGATCGACGGGAACGCTGATGCCATGCGCCGTCACCGTCGTCATCGCCTTGGTGACCGTCACCGTGCGGTTTGTGCCGCTGACGAAGACGGTGACGCTGCCCGGCTCGTTCTTCACCCAGTCCGGATGGGGATCGTCGCCGAGCGGCGAGAAACGCGGATAGCGCGTCTCGATCGAGCCATCGTCCTGGATGCGGAATTCGGGCTGAACGTCATAGCTCACCCACTGGCTCATATAGATGCCGACACGCTCCCAATGTGCCTCGGCCATCAGCTTCGGCAGATCGAAGAACCAGACGGCATACATGCCGTAGAGCAGCGTCGCGATGACCGCGATGAGGCCGCCGAAACGCTGGCGGAAGGAGCGGTGGAAATATTCGGGATAGCGCGCCTCGATCTCGTGCATCCGGTTTGCGTCGATAACCGTCATGGCGGGCCTCAATGTTGCAGAAGGAAAGCGTGCTCGCCGACCAGGCGGCGGCGCAGCCATGCGGAGAACTGGTCGACCGCAACGATGGTGATGAAGAGCAGCAGAACCAGAGCGACCGTCTTGGCGCCGAAGCCGCGCGAGATGGAGAGCTTCAGCTCTTCGCCGATACCCCCACCGCCAACGGCGCCGATGATCGTCGAGGCGCGAACATTGATCTCAAGACGCAGCAGCGCATAGGAGGCGAAGTTCGGCAGTACCTGCGGCATGGCGGCGAAGCGCACGCGCTCCAGCCAGTTGGCGCCGACGGCCTTCATGCCCTCCTCGGGCTTCATGTCGATGTTTTCGACGACTTCGTAGAACAGCTTGCCGAGCGCGCCGATCGTATGCAGCGACACGGCGATAATCGCCGCGACCGGGCCGATCGAAAGGATGGCCGAGAACAGGCCGGCGATGACGATTTCCGGGAAGGCACGCAGGAATTCCATGACGCGCTTGGAGAAGACGCGCAGCGGCCAGTTTTTCGTCAGGTTGCGGGCGGCGAAGAAGCTCAACGGCACTGCGAAGATGAAACCGATGATCGTCGATACGAGAGCAACGTTGATCGTGATGATCATCAGCTCAAAATATTCGGGGATGTAGTAGTCACCGAAAACGTAGACCCGGCCCTTGGCGAAGTTGAATTCCTCACCGCCCTTGTCGTTCGGGCTCGCTATGTCGAACAGCGCGCGCCAGACGTCGTGCCAGTCTTTCGGGATAAGCCAGCTCAGGAAGTCGAAAAGATGTGGAAGACGGTCGAAGAAATGGCCGGCATTGCTCTCGTCGGCAAAGCGGACGGAGCTCACGAAGGCAATTAGAAGCAGGACAAGGCCGATGCCGGTATAGAGACGGCGGCGAGACACCATGCGGCCCCAGGCATCGCCGATATCGCGGCTGCTCTGCTGGAGTTCGGGCGTGTGGGTCCGGGAATCGGCAAGGGTCATGAGGTCGTCCGCTTCTTCGCAGGAAAAAGGGCGGCCGATGAGGCCGCCCTTGATGAATGCAGGTCGATTAGCCGCCGATAGCAGCCTTACGAACGTCTACAACGGCGTTGTAGAAGTCGTGGGTAACCGGGGCGTAGCCCTTGTAGTCGCCGCCTTCGATGGCGGTGAAGCACTTCTCGTCCTTTGCCGGCAGAGCCGTGAAGAAGGCGGTCAGCTTCTTCTGCCACTCTTCGCCGAGCTCGTTGCGAACGACGAGCGGGCCGTTCGGGATCAGCGGCGAACGCCAGACTTCGACGAGCTTGTTCGGGTCGACGGCGCCCTTGTCGACTTCCTTGCGGAAGGTACCGGAGGTGTAGCCGTCCTTGAAATCGCCGAGGCCCGAGCTGTCGTCGACAGCAACGTCAACCTTGCCGTCATAAGCAGCGAGAAGGTTGTTCTCATGGCCGCCGTTGAACTGCGTGGAAGCGAAGAACTGGTCGTTCGGCATGCCCGTGTCCTTCGGGATCTGCGTCAGCGGAACGAGGTAGCCCGAGGTAGAGTCCGGATCGGCGTAGCCGAGCTTCTTGCCCTTGGCGTCGGCGATCGTCTTGATGCCGGAGGACTTCAGAGCGAGACCGATCGAGTAGTAGCCGGTCGAGCCGTCCTTCTGCTGCGTCGTCAGGATCGGGGTAACGGCCTTGGCGTCCTTCAGGTAGACGGCTGCGTAGCCGGAAGCGCCGAGTTCGGCGAAATCGAGCGTGCCGCCGAGGAGGCCCTGGATAACGCCGTCATAGTCGGCGGCCGGGAACAGCGAAACCTTCTCGAAGCCAAATTCCTGCTTCAGATGGTCGGCGAGGCAGGCATAGTTGCGCAGACGATCGGTTTCGTTTTCACCGCCGAGAATGCCGACGCGGAATTCCTTGAGGTCTGCAGCATGCGAGACGCCGGCCAGCGCGAAAAGCGCCGTCGCGGCAAAGAGTGCTTTCTTCAACATGGTACTCTCCTGATTGACCGGTGTCCCCGGTGGTCTCTCTGTTACGAAGAACTGTGCCCTTGACGCGGGCGGTCGATCGCAGCCGCCTCGCTCAGAGGCCGGCCAACGCCAGCGGTTGAAGGCCGGCGGATTGATGGGCGGCAGCTGCCGCAGGAATGTTGATCGCGGTCGACGTCATGGTTTCGTCGATACCGGCGCCATCCTTGTCGGTACCGTAGATTTCCTTGACGGCCTCGGCGGTCAGATCGGCCGGCTTGCCGTCGAAGACGACGCGGCCGCCAGCCATGCCGACGATCCGCTCGCAATAGCTGCGGGCCGTGTCGAGCGTGTGCAGGTTGGTGATGACAGTAATGCCTTCGCGCTCGTTGATGTCGCGCAGCGCGTCCATGACGATCTTGGCGTTCAGCGGATCGAGCGAGGCGATCGGCTCGTCGGCCAGGACCATTTTCGGCTTCTGCATCAGGGCGCGGGCGATCGCCACGCGCTGCTGCTGGCCGCCCGAAAGCGTACCGGCAAGCTGCAGCGCCGTCTGCTCGATGCCGAGACGCTCAAGAGCGGCGATCGCATGGATGCGCTCTTCGCGGCTAAAGATGTTGAGGAGCGAAAGCATCGTCGGCCGATGGTTCAGACGGCCGAGCATGACGTTGGTCAGCACATCAAGACGCGGCACCAGATTGAATTGCTGGAAGATCATCGCACAGTCGCGCTGCCAGTTGCGAAGAGCCTCGCCGCGGAGCGAGGAGACTTCGACGCCGCTGAAGTGGATGGCGCCGGAGGTCGGCTCCTGAAGGCGGTTGATCATCCGGAGAAGAGTGGATTTGCCGGCACCGGAACGGCCAATAATGCCGACCATCTGACCTTGGGGAATATCGAGCGTTACGGAATCCACTGCCAGCTTGTTGCCAAAACGGCGGGTGACATTCTTCAGCTCGAACATCATGCTCTTCCTTGCAATCCAGGGGCTTTCGTCTCGGAGTGCATTAGTCCCGCTTGATGAACCTCCAATGTCAGTTTTATGTAATGACTGTCATAAAGGGCGCCGGCGAAAGCACTTTAGCCGCCATGCCGGCTAAGGAAATCTTCGGCCGAAAGTGCGCGGAAATCGTCGAGTGCCGAACGCAGTTTCGAATGCTCCCAATCCCACCAGGCAAGCTTGTCCATCCGCTCGCCGACATCTTTCGGAAAACGTTCGCGAATGAGCTTTGCGGGGACGCCGCCGACGATCGTATAGGGGGCGACGTCCTTGGAGACGACGGCGCCCGCGCCGATCACTGCGCCATTGCCGACGGTGACGCCGGGGAGGACCGTCGCGCCATGGCCGATCCAGACATCGTGGCCGATGGTGACGCGATTGGAGCGGCGCCACTCGAAGAATTCCGTCTCCATGTCGGCATCCGGCCAATAGTCTGTGGCGCGGTATGTGAAGTGATGCAGCGTCGCTCGCCAGGTCGGATGATTGGTGGCGTTGATGCGCACGGCGGCGGCGATGTTGACGAACTTGCCGATCGTCGCGCACCAGATCGAGCCGTCCTGCATGATGTAGGAATAGTCGCCGAACTCGACTTCGCTGATCCGGCAGCGCTCCGAGACCTCGGTGTAACGGCCGAGGGTGGCATCGCTGACCGATGCCGTCTCGTGAATGTAGGGCCTTTCGCCGATCTGCCGGGTCATGCCGCGATGGCCTTTCTGGGGGAGAATTTCTGAACGTCTAGAATGCGATCGGCGGCGGCCTCGCGCACTTCCTCGTCATGGAAGATGCCGAGCAGGGCGACACCCGCCTTCTTCTTCTCGGCGATCATGCCGACCACGACAGCGCGGTTGGTGGCGTCGAGCGATGCCGTCGGTTCGTCGAGCAGCAGTATCGTGTGATCGGTGATGAAGCCGCGGGCGATGTTGACGCGCTGCTGCTCGCCGCCGGAGAAGGTCGCCGGCGGCAGCTGCCAGAGCGCCTCGGGCAGGTTGAGCTTGGTGAGCAGCTCGGCCGCCTTTTCGCGGGCTTCGCTCGCAGGGACACCACGCGCAATGAGCGGCTCTGCAACGACGTCGATCGCCGCAACGCGCGGCACCGTGCGCAGGAACTGGCTGACATAGCCGAGCGAGCGCTTGCGCACCTCGATGATCGTGCGCGGATCGGCCGAGGCGAGATCGACGACGCGGCCCTGGTGGTTGACCAGAATCTGGCCGGTATCAACGGCATAGTTGCCGTAGATCATCTTCAGGAGCGAGCTCTTGCCGATGCCCGAGGGGCCGCCGAGCACGACGCATTCGCCGGCTGCAACGGAGAAGGTGACATCCGAAACGACGGGCAGCTTGATGCCGTCGCGCAGATGCATGGTGAAGCTCTTTGCGACTTCCGAAACGACGAGTGGCGTTGCCATGGTCACACCTGCAGGATGGAGGAAACGAGAAGCTGGGTATAGGGCTCGCGCGGATCGTCGAGCACGCGGTCGGTCAGGCCGTGTTCGATGACATTGCCGTCCTTCATCACCATCATCCGGTGCGAGAGCAGGCGCGCGACCGCGAGGTCGTGGGTCACGATGATCGCCGCGAGGCCAAGGTCATTGACGAGGCCGCGGACGAGATCGAGCAGGCGGGCCTGAACCGAGACGTCGAGACCGCCGGTCGGTTCGTCCATGAAGACGAGACGCGGACCGGTGACGAGGTTGCGGGCGATCTGCAGGCGCTGGCGCATGCCGCCGGAGAAGGCGCGGGGCTGGTCATCGATGCGTTCGGCATTGATCTCGACGCGCTCCAGCCAGTCGATGGCTGTCGAGCGGATCTTGCCGTAGTGCCGGTCACCGATCGCCATCAGCCGCTCGCCGACATTGGCACCGGCCGAAACCGTCATGCGCAGCCCGTCTGCCGGGTTCTGGTGCACGAAGCCCCAGTCGGTGCGCATCAGGAAGCGGCGCTCGGCCTCGTTCATGCGGTAGAGGTCGCGGTAGCTGCCGTCGCGCATGTGATATTCGACGCTGCCGGTCGTCGGCATCAGGCGCGTCGAGATGCAGTTGAGCAGCGTCGTCTTGCCGGAGCCGGACTCGCCGACGATCGCCAGGACTTCGCCCGGCCATAGCTCGAAGGACACATTCCGGCAACCGATGCGGTTGCCGTAGAATTTCGAGACGTCGTTGACTTTGAGAAGCGGTGTTTCGATCATTCCGCAGCCTCCTTGGGCGCGAGCATTTCGCCGGCGTGGCCATGCTCGCGGCGGTCTTCGCAATGGTCGGTGTCGGAGCAGACGAACATGCGTCCGCCCTTGTCGTCGAGGATGACTTCGTCGAGATAGACCTCTTCGGCGCCGCAGAGCGCGCAGGGCTTGCCGAAGCGCTGGATCTCGAAGGGATAGTCCTCGAAGTCGAGGCTGACGACTTCGGTATAGGGCGGCACCGCATAGATGCGCTTCTCGCGGCCGGCGCCGAAGAGCTGAAGGGCATCCGACATGTGCATTTTCGGATTGTCGAATTTCGGGGTCGGCGACGGGTCCATCACGTAGCGCCCGGCAACCTTCACCGGATAGGCATAGGTCTTCGAGATGCGGCCGTTATGGGCGATATCCTCGTAGAGCTTCACATGCATAAGGCCGTATTCTTCGAGTGCGTGCATCTTGCGCGTCTCGGTCTCGCGTGGCTCGAGGAAGCGCAGCGGCTCGGGGATAGGCACTTGATAGACCAGAACCTGATTTTCGCCGAGCTTCTCTTCCGGAATGCGGTGGCGCGTCTGGATGATTGTCGCATCCTTGGTGTGCGTGGTGACCGCGACATTGGCGACCTTCTGGAAGAAGGCGCGGATGGAGACGGCATTGGTCGTGTCGTCGGCGCCCTGGTCGATGACCTTCAGCACATCGTCCGGGCCGATGATCGAGGCAGTAACCTGTACGCCGCCGGTTCCCCAGCCATAGGGCATCGGCATTTCACGGCTGGCGAAGGGAACCTGGTAGCCGGGAATGGCGATCGCTTTGAGGATCGCCCGGCGGATCATCCGTTTCGTCTGCTCGTCGAGATAGGCGAAATTGTAGCTGGCAAGGTCGGTCATTCTGCTGCTTCCTTCATTGCTTCGCCTTTGTTTCGGCTTGCCTCGAAATCGCGGCGCATGCGGCGCACCAGATCGAGCTCGGCCTGGAAGTCGACATAATGCGGCAATTTCAGATGCTCGACGAAGCCGGTCGACTGGACGTTGTCGGCATGCGAAATGACGAACTCCTCATCCTGCGCCGGAGCTGTCACGTCCTCGCCGAGTTCGCCGGCGCGCAGCGCGCGATCGACCAGCGACATCGACATCGCCTTGCGCTCGCTCTGGCCGAAGACGAGACCGTAGCCGCGAGTAAACTGCGGCGGTGCCTTGGCCGAACCCTTGAACTGGTTGACCATCTGGCATTCGGTCACCTGGATGGTGCCGAGCGAGACGGCAAAGCCGAGCTCCGGAACGTCGAATTCCACCTCGACCTCGCCGATGCGGATCTCGCCGGTGAAGGGGTGGTTGCGTCCGTAGCCGCGCTGCGTCGAGTAGCCGAGCGCCAGGAGAAAGCCCTCGTCACCGCGGGCCAGCGCCTGCAGGCGCAGATCCCGGCTCATCGGGAATTCCATCGGCTCGCGCGTCAGGTCGCCGATCTCGTGATCCTCAGGCATCGAGCCGTCGGTTTCGATCAGGCCTTCCTGGCCGAGGATTTCGGAGACCCGCATGACGCGGCCGGCTTCGGCCTGACGCTGAGCCGGCTCTTCAACCTCTCCATCCGTCAGCAGCGAAGGGTCGAGCAGGCGGTGCGTATAGTCGAAGGTCGGGCCGAGCAGCTGGCCGCCGGGCAGATCCTTGTAGGTTGCCGAGATGCGGCGCTCGATCGTCATCCGGCTGGTGTCGAGCGGCTGGGAATAGCCAAAGCGCGGCAACGTCGTGCGATAGGCGCGCAACAGGAAGATCGCCTCGATCATGTCGCCGCGCGACTGGCGTAAGGCAAGTGCCGCCAGCGTCCGGTCGTATAGCGATGCCTCGGCCATGACGCGATCGACGGCAAGCGCAAGTTGCGCGACGATCTGCTCGATGCCGATCGCCGGCAGCGAACGGTCACCGCGGCGGCGGTCAGCGAGCAGGCGATGGGCATTGGCGATGGCGGCCTCGCCGCCTTTGACAGCAACATACATGGTTCACATCTCCGTTGCGGTGATCTTGGTGGTGCGCGGCAGGCAGAGGAAACTGCTGCCTGCGGTCAGGACGATGTCGATGCCGCGCGGGAACAGGGCGCGGTTCTCGTTCCAGAGGCGGATAAAGGTCTCGGGAAGCCCGGATGGCGCGATCTCCGTCACGGTCTGGATCCCCGGTCCCATCAGCGCCAGCGTCCTGCCGCCCTCGAGGGAGGCAATCTCGATGACCACTGTCGTCGACCGATCGGGATATTCCTGCGTGCCCGGAGCAAACAGGCCGAACGAGGAGACCGCCATTCCGCTATCGACGAAAGCGAAGCGCGCTTCAGCCTTTTCGGTCGTCACGGCCGCGCCGGTATGGAAGCTCAGCCAGCCCGGTACGGCGGATTTGTTGAGCGCGGGTGAAAGCCAGACCGAGGTATCGTGATCGCAGAGCGTCAGCGCGATTGCGCCGGCCGCAGCGCCGAGAGGCGCGGGCGGGGCCGCGTCGGGAGACAATGTCTGGATCGAGCCCGGGCGAGCCATGGCATCCATCATCGCCTTGAAAACGCTCTGGGCTTGAAAGACCGGTTCGGCAAAGCCGCCCGTCAATGTATCCGTCTTGAGGTCCATCAATCTTCTCCCCGCACCATGGTGAAGAAATCGACGCGGGTCGCCGCTGTCTCGTCGGCCTTGCGTTTGGCTGCTTCCGCAACGCGGTTTTCGACGAGGACAAGCAGCGTCTCCTCCACGAAATCCCTGGAGGCCGGCTCTTGCCACAGAGCATCAAAAATCGCCGAGAGGCGGGCCTTCTGGCGGTTTGTACCGAGCGCCTGACCGTGGCCCACCGTGCCGGATCCCAGGCGGATCGTCGCGCGCGTCACCGTGACCTCGCCGAGATTGAAGGGGGAGCCGCCGCCGCCGATCCGGCCGCGCACCATGACGAGACCCGTTTCAGGACCACGCACCATCTGGACGTCCGGCTTATCCGCGAGCGTTTCCCAAGCCTGCATCAGTTCCGCGAACTCTGCGCGTGCGAGTAGATCGACGGCGCGTTTCCGGCCTGTTGCTGCTTCCATCTTTTCTGCGAGGGTCATTGCCACATCCTTCGAAATGTCTATTGATATAGACAACCATACAAGATATACCTACGCTTAAATCGGGGACATGACAAGCGTGTGACGGGGTGGGGTAAATGCCAGGCTTGAAGCAGGTACAAAGGCAGACCGGAGTGGCGCTTTGGCGTCAGATAGCGGACCGGATCCGAGAGGCGATCACTCGTGGTGCCTATGATGAAACAGGCATGGTTCCGCCAGAAATAACGCTCGCCGAACAATTCGGCGTCAACCGGCACACGGTTCGAAGCGCGCTTGCGGCGCTTGCCCAGGAGGGCATCGTTCGCGCCGTGCAGGGTCGCGGCACGCTGATCGAGCGGCGGGAGCGGCTGAACTTTCCGATCAGCAAGCGCACCCGCTTCACGACGGGTATCAGTGGTCAGGCACGAGAAACCCGCGGTTTCCTGTTGGCTGCCGCAAGCGAGCCCGCCGATGCGGAGGTTGCTCGCTGGCTCAAGATCAGCTTAGGCGATGCAGTCATCAGGCTGGAGACGACAAGGGAAGCTGACAAGCGCCCGGTTTCACGGGCAACGAGCTGGTTTCCGGCCGCGCGTTTCGGGGACATCGCCGAAACCTACCGCAAGACGGAATCGATCACCAAGGCCTTCGCATTGCTTGGCCTGCAAGATTACGTCCGCGCAACGACGGAAATCACCGCAGCACATGCAGACGCCGGAGATATCGCCGATCTTGAGCTGACGCCAGGTGCGATTCTGCTGATCACCAAGGCGATGAACACCGATCTCGACGGCATTCCCGTCCAATATTCCATCACCCGCTTCGCCGCAGACCGGGTGCAATTCACCATCGAAAACTGAAAAAGCCGGGCACGTGGCCCGGCTTTCTGATTGATGCGAATCCGGCTCAGTGTGCGCCGGACATGTCGCCGAGGACTTCCTTGGAAGCGACGGTAGAATCGGCCTTCAATTTGTAGACCATGGGAACACCGGTCGCGAGATTGAGCTCGAGAACCTGCTCGCGGGTCAGGCGGTCGAGCACCATGACCAGCGACCGTAGCGAGTTGCCGTGAGCCGCAACGAGAACCTTCTCGCCACGCAAGACGCGCGGCAGGATTTCCGTCAGGTAGTAGGGCCATACGCGGGCGCCGGTGTCACGCAGGCTTTCGCCGCCCGGAGGCGGAACGTCGTAGGAACGGCGCCAGATGTGAACCTGCTCCTCGCCCCACTTGGCGCGAGCGTCATCCTTGTTGAGGCCGGAAAGGTCGCCGTAATCACGCTCGTTGAGCGCCTGATCCTTGATCGTCTGCAGATCCTGCTGGCCGACCTTATCGAGGATGAGCTTCAGCGTGTGCTGCGCGCGGGTCAGCGCAGAAGTGTAGGCGACGTCGAACTTGATGCCGTAATCGGCAAGCGCCTGACCGCCGGTCGTCGCTTCCTGGATGCCGAGCTCGGTCAGATCCGGGTCCTTCCAGCCGGTGAAGAGGTTCTTCAGGTTCCAGTCGCTCTGGCCATGCCGAACGAGAACGAGTGTGCCGCTCATAAAAGTCTGCCTCCGTAGGGATTATTGTGAAGAGAGCCCGAGGACATCGAGCATGGAATAGAAACCCGGCTTCTTGTCGCGCGCCCAGAGCGCCGCCTTGATGGCGCCGCGGCCGAAGATCGAACGATCACCCGCACTGTGCGACATCTGCACGATCTCGCCTTCACCGGCAAAGAGCACCGAATGTTCGCCAATCACGGAACCGCCGCGCAGCGTCGCAAAGCCGATCGTTCCAGCTTCACGCGCACCGGTATGGCCATCGCGTACGCGAACCGACTGCGTTTTCAAGTCGGCCTTGCGGCCCTTGGCCGCCGCTTCGCCGAGCAGAAGCGCGGTTCCCGAGGGCGCATCGACCTTGCGCTTATGGTGCATTTCGAGAACTTCAATATCCCAGTCTCCCGGTGGAAGCGCCCGGGCCGCCTGTTCGACGAAGACGCTGAGAAGATTGACGCCAAGGCTCATGTTGCCCGACTTGACGATCCGCGCATGGCGCCCGGCCGCCTGGATTTTGAGATCGTCGGCATCCGAGCATCCGGTCGTGCCGACCACATGAACGATGCGTGCCTGGGCGGCCAGCCCCGCGAATTCGACGCTGGAGGCTGGAGAAGTGAAGTCGAGGACTCCCTCGGCATGCAGGAAGGCGGCAAGCGGATCGTCGCCGATGATCACGCCGTTGGGGCCAAGCCCGGCAAGCTCGCCCGTATCACGCCCGACAAACGGTGAGCCCGCGCGTTCGATTGCCGCGTGCAACGTCACGCCGTCGATGGAATCGATCAGCCGGATCAGCGTCTGGCCCATGCGACCTGCTGCCCCAACTACAACCAGCTTCATAGCAGCATCGCTCATGTTTTCGGCATTCCCGTATCAGATGGAATTCGAGGCCGCCGGCCTCTGGAGATTGTTCAGGCGAGCGTAAAGTCCGTCTTCGAGCTTCGCAAGCGTCTCATGATTGCCTTCTTCAACGACCCGGCCCTGCTGCATGACGACGATCTTGTCTGCTCGGACGATGGTCGACAGACGGTGCGCAATGACGACGACGGTGCGTCCGGTCATCGCTTCGTCGAGAGCCTTCTGCACCGCGGCCTCGGACTCCGTGTCGAGCGCCGATGTTGCCTCGTCGAGCAGGAGGATCGGTGCATTGCGAACCAGGGCGCGGGCGATGGAGAGCCGCTGGCGCTGACCGCCTGAGAGCGTCACGCCGTTTTCGCCGACAGCCGTATCGTAGCCGTCGGGCTGCGCCATGATGAAATCATGGGCATAGGCAAGGCGGGCCGCATCTTCGATTTCCGCATCGGTCGCATCGGGGCGCCCATAGCGTATGTTGTCGCGGATCGAGCCTTCGAACAGGTAAGGTTGCTGCGACACATAGGCGAGCTGCTCACGCAGCGACTGCTTCGTCACATGCGCGACGTCCTGCCCGTCGATGATGATCTCACCGCTTTTCGGATCGTAGAAGCGCGGGATCAGATTGATGATCGTCGACTTGCCGGCGCCCGACGGCCCGACCAGCGCCGTCGTCTTCCCGCCCTCGGCCACGAAGCTGACGTCGTTCAGGACAGGTTCGTTGCCATAGGCGAAGGAGACATTCCGGAACTCGATCCTTGCCTCGGTCGTCCGCAGCGGTTTGGCGTCGGGGAGATCCCGCTGGCGCGGCTCCATGTCGAGGAGCTCGTAGATCATCCGCGCATTGACGGCCGCACGCTCCATCTGCACCTGCAACTTGGCGAGACGGCGAAGCGGATCATAGGCAAGCAGCAGCGCGGTCACGAAAGAGAAGAAGGCACCTGGTGGAACATTGTAGTAGATCGAGCGATAGGCGGCATAAGCCAGGACGCCCGCGACCGCGAGACCCGCAAAGCTCTCGGTCATCGGTGCGTTGCGCTCGGAAAGGCGGGCGATCTTGTTGGCGCGTTGCTCGGCGACGCCGATGATCTGGTTCACCCGCTTCTCGAGCTCGCGCTCCATCGTGAATGCCTTGACGATAGCGATGCCCTGGATCGACTCCTGCATCGCGCCGAAGGCGCGGCTGTTGAGATGGATGGATTCTTTGGTGACATCTCGGAGCCGCTTGGAGAGATATCGCAGGCCAAGCAGCAGCGGCGGCGCCATGACGAAGATGATCACGCTGAGCAGCGGATCCTGGTAGATCATCACCGCTACGAGCGAGATGAAGGAGAGCAGGTCGCGCGCCGTCGAGGTGATTGTCAGGTTCATCACGTCGCGGATGCCGCTGACGTTCTGGCTGACCTGTGCTGCAATCTGTGCCGAGCGCGTATCGTTATAGAAGCCGACCGAAAGCGTCATCAGATGTGCGTAGATCCGCCGCTGATATCGCGCCACGATGTTGTTGCCGACCTTGGACAGCGCCACGGCCTGCCCGTAGCTGGCAAAGCCGCGCGCCACGAAAGCGATGAAGATCGACAGACAGATGACCCATACGATGTCGGCCCTGCGGTTGGCAAAGGCTTCATCGATGATCGAGCGCATGATCCAGGCCGTGTAGGCCGTCGAGAGCGCGACGATGATCAGGCACAAGATCGCGAAAGCGTAGCCCATGATGTGATCACGGCCGTTTTCGGCAATGATACGCTTCAGGACGCTTGCGATCGTGTCGCTATTGACGCTCTTGTTTGCGGACGATTCCAAAAATGCGCTTCCCGTGTCGGATCAGGTGCGCGCACAAAACGCGCACTCGCGGGCTCTATAAAGATTTGGCGGCGGCTTGGCTAGCCAGCGCTTATGCACGCCAGCGTCGGCCATCCGTCGATACGCCGAAGGTTTCCGGCGCCCGCGCATAGAAAGAGAGCCCGGCAAGCGCAGCCAGCGGGTGCGTGACGACATAGGTCGGGATGCTGCGCAGCCAGTGCGAGTGCGGCGCCTTGTCCTCGAAGGCGAGGCGAAACTCCGGTTTGCGCAGCGCCGGCAGGATCTTCTGAGAGATGCCGCCGGAGAGATAGACGCCGCCCTTTGCCATGAAAAGCATTGCAATGTCGCCGGCCAGCCGCCCGAGATAGGTCGCAAACAGCGAGATCGTTTCTTCGGCGACCTTGTCGGTGCCGGCAAGCGCATGGGACGTGACGTCGGCCGGATCGCTGTATCTGGCTTCCAGCCCGTCGGCGGTGCAGATTGCACGGTAGAGATGGATGATGCCGCGGCCGCAAAGAATCTGCTCGGCCGACACGCGGCCCTCGATGGTCTCGATAAAGGGGAAAATCTCGAGGTCGCGCTTGGAACGTGGTCCAAGATCCACATGTCCGCCTTCTCCGGGAACCGGTATCCAGCTGCCGCGGGCATGTACCAGACCGCCGACCCCAAGGCCGGTGCCTGGCCCCAAAACCGCGCGCGAGGCCATCAGGTCGCCCGATGCCGGGCCGATCTGCTCGCGCTCATCAGAGCCAAGCGCCGAAATCGCCAGTGCCTGCGCCTCGAAGTCGTTGACGACGAGCACGTCCTCGATCCCAAGGCCGGATATCATCGTCTGCGGGCGCACAACCCAGTCGCAGTTGGTCAGCGGTATTTCGTCGCCATTGATCGGACCGGCAACGGCGAGGATGGTCGAACGCGGCCGCAGCGTGGTCTTGGCGAAAACGCCGGCCTTGATGGCGTCGTCGATCGTCTCGAAATCTGCCGTGCGGACATTGGGAAAGTTGACCGCCTCAGCCGAAGCGTCGGCGAGGATGGAGAAGCGCGCATTCGTGCCGCCGATATCGCCGATCAGGATCGGAAAGGGCATATGGGCATCGCTGGCATCAAGCATGGAATAGGCCTTTTCCGTTCACGCTTTCAGGGTCGGGATCAGTTTGTCGGCGGTCGCTTCGTTGAGCGCCATCGGAATGTCGTAGACGATCGCCAATCGCATCAGCGCCTTGACGTCGACATCATGCGGCATCGGGGTCAAAGGGTCGACGAAGAAGATCAGCGCACCCACTTCGCCGGTGGAAATCATCGCGCCGATCTGCTGGTCGCCGCCGAGCGGGCCGCTTTTCAGGCGTGTCACATCAAGATCCGGCACCGCGTCGAGAACCCGGCCGCCGGTCGTCCCCGTCGCGACGATCTTCCATTTGGCGAGAAGGTCCCGGTTACGGCGGGCAAATTCCGCCATGTCGTCTTTCTTCTCGTCGTGAGCGATCAACGCAAGGCATTTGCCGCCGGCCATGAGAAATGCCCTCCACCTCGGGTTTCAATCGATTTGGCCGTTTCTATAACAAGTGCACGATTTGAAACACAAGCCTCGCGGCAATCATTGCATCGGCTTGTCGCCCGGAACCGGCCCGATTGCGGGAAGACCCTCGTCGGAAAAGGCCGGAGCAGCGGCCGGCGTTGCCGTCAGAGTGCTCGCTGCCGAACTGCCGCCATAGGTCGCCGCGGCCATCGAGGATACCGAGGGAGCGTCCAGTACCGTCGAGCAGGCCTTTGGCAGATCCGAAACCATGACCTCGCGCGGCGGCTTCGGCGGCGGTGCATTCGGCTTCGGTGGTGCGGGCTTGGCCCAGGGTTCCTTGGTGAACCACCAGGCCAGCGACTTGTCGCAGCCGTCGCCGGCGACAACGGGCGCCTGCGACTTGCAGGCCGTGGCGCCCGGCGGGCACTTTATGCGGATATGGAAATGGGAATCGTGACCGTATTCCGGCCGCAGCTTGCCGAGATTGGTGCGGTCGCCGGTCCAGGTATCGCACATCTTCTTCTTGATCGCCGGATTGACGAAAATGCGCTCGACCTGCGGGTAACTGGCCGCCAGCATTAGAAGCTCGGCCCGCTGTTCTGACCAGATTTTCGGATCGACGGTCAGAAACTTGCCCTTTTGCAGCATGGTCGTGAATGGCAGCTCTTCACGCTGTTGCGCACTCATGCGGGACGACGGCATCGGTGTCAGCCAGACGTCTGCGTCGAGGCCGACCTGATGCGAGGCATGGCCGTTGAACATCGGGCCGCCGCGCGGCTGCGCGATGTCGCCGACGAGAAGGCCCGGCCAACCGATCTGCTGCTGCGCATCGCGTGAGAAGCGCTCCAGCAATGAGATCATCGCAGGGTTGCCCCAGCGGCGATTGCGCGAAAGCCGCATCGCCTGCCAGGTAGGCCCGTCGGCCGGAAGAGCAACGGCGCCCGACATGCAGCCCTTGGCATAGAAGCCGATCGGTTGCGCCGGTCCCTGAGATGGCAAGGCGACGGCGCCAAAGATCGCCTTTGCGCTTCCCGGGCTCGGCTGCTTCTGCTGTGCGCCGGCGTCCGCCGAGATGAGACTGGCGCCCAACGCGCTTGCCAATGCGAGTTTGCCGAAGATCTTGGACGAAGCGAAGCGGAGCGACATGCGGATTCCCAAATTGCAGGTGATTTGCGGTGGAATTTACCGTGAAAAGCAAATTTGGTGAATCGATGTTTTCATCGGGCCACCTGCGGCCCGAGGGCAGATCGCCGCAGCTATCGATTGGCGAGGATGTCGGCGGTCTTCCTGACGCGCGACAGTCGCGGCAGGATCGTCGCGCATGAAAATGCGTGCATCTCCGCATTAAAGCTCGTCATTGCGTCTTCGGCGGCAATGACCGCGTAATTATGCGCATAAGCATCGCGAATGGTCGATTCGACGCCGAAATTGGTCGCGATTCCGGCGAGGATGACGGTCTTGATGCCGCGGCGGCGAAGCTGAAGGTCGAGATCGGTACCGTAGAAGGCGCTCCACTGCCGCTTGACGACATGGGCGTCGACAGTCAGTGCCGCAATCTCCGGCGGCGCTTCGAGAGCGGCCGCGGGCAATCCGCCCTTCGGAAAGCTCGCTGGCTCGTCGGCGGGGTGGTTGACCGCATCGGCATAGTCCGCCGAGAACCCGACAGTGACCAGTATGACGGTTCCGCCGTGCGATTTCAGCTGCATGGCAATCGCCGCGTTATTTTCGACGACCTGCTGAGCGCTGTGAGGAGCAACCGGCCGGCTGGTGATAAAGGCCTGCAGGTCGATAGAGATAAGCGCGGTAGTCTTGGGATCGTAAAGGGACATGGGGGCTCCGAATGGCAGGTCAAAATTTCGCGAGAACGGCAAAAACCGAACTCTCTCCTGTTTTTCGCCGCCATTTTCCTTATTCTCGCCCGAACCGAAACAACAGGGGTTGGCGCATGGCGTTTGCGGGTTCGAAGAAAAGTCTGGTTGTTGCTCTCGTGGTACTGAGCGCGCTGTCGTTGCCCGTCAAGGCACAGGAAGCGAACTTCCAGATCGGCACGTCGTCCATCGGCGAACTCAAATATAAGCCAGGCTTCAAGCGCTTCGATTACGTCAATCCGGATGCGCCGAAAGGCGGGACGCTCAATCTGTCGACGACGGGGACTTTCGATACCTTCAATCCGCTGCTTTCGAAGGGCGAACTGGCCGACGGCTCGCCGCTGGTGTTCGAAACCCTGACCAAGTCTGCAGATGACGAGCTGCTGGCCAGCTATGGTCTGTTGGCGGAAGGGGTTTCCTATCCTGCCGATTTTTCGAACGCCACCTTCAGGCTGCGGGCGGAAGCAAAGTGGGCCGATGGCCAGCCTGTCACGCCTGAAGATGTGATCTTCAGCCTGGACAAGGCAAAGGAGCTCAATCCGCTTCTGTCGAACTACTACAAGCATGTCGCAAAAGCTGAGAAGACCGGCGAACGCGACGTCACCTTTACCTTTGATGAAAAGGGCAACAAGGAGCTGCCGAACATCCTCGGCCAGCTGACGATCCTGCCAAAACACTGGTGGGAAGGCACGGGTGCCGACGGCAAGCCTCGCGATATTGGCAAGACGACGCTTGAGCCGCCGATGGGTTCCGGACCCTACAAGATTGCCGCCTTCACGGCCGGTTCCACAGTGCGCTATGAATTGCGCGACGACTATTGGGGCAAAGACCTCAACGTCAATGTCGGCCAGAACAACTTCCGCAACATCACCTATACCTTCTTTGGTGACCGCGATGTCGAGTTCGAGGCCTTCCGCGCAGGCAATGTCGACTACCGCCAGGAAAACCAGGCGAGCCGCTGGGCGACGGCCTATGATTTTCCCGCCGTCAAGGATGGCCGGGTGATCCGCGAGGAAGTCCCGAACGCTCTGCGTTCCGTCGGCATCATGCAGGCGCTGACGCCCAATACCAGGCGAGACCAGTTCAAGGATCCGCGCGTCCGCGAGGCGCTCAACTATGCCTTCGACTTCGAAGATCTGAACAGGAACCTCGCCTATGGCGCCTTCAAGCGGATCGACAGCTATTTCTGGGGAACCGAGCTTGCCGCGTCGGGCCTGCCACAGGGACGTGAGCTCGAAATTCTGCAGGGAATGAAGGATCAGGTGCCGCCGGAAGTCTTCACGACGCCGTACACGAACCCTGTTGCCGGTGATCCGCAGAAGCTGCGCGACAACCTTAAGACGGCGATCGGGCTGTTCAAGGAAGCCGGTTACGAGCTGAAGGGCAACAAGATGGTCAATAGCAAGACCGGTCAGCCGATGAGCTTCGAAATCCTGCTCTCCAATTCGTCCTTCGAGCGCTCGGTCATGCCCTTCGCCAACAATCTCAAGAAGATCGGCATCGATGCCCGGCTGCGCACCGTCGATGCGTCCCAATATACGAACCGCGTCCGCAGCTTTGACTACGACATGATCTGGTCGATCTGGGGCGAGACCATGAACCCCGGCAACGAGCAGATGGATTACTGGGGTTCGCAGGCTGCAACTCAGCAGGGATCGCGCAACTACGCCGGTATCGCCAATCCCGCGATCGACGCCCTGATCAAGATGATCATCTTCGCGCCCAATCGCGATGAACAGGTTGCGGCGATCAAGGCGATGGACCGCGTGCTTCTGGCCAACCACTACGTTGTGCCGCTGTTCTACAGCAACAATTCGCGACTGGCCTATTGGGACAGGATGGCTCATCCCGCCGAACTGCCCGAATATTCCATCGGCTTTCCTGAAGTCTGGTGGTCAAAGGACGCGAAATAGCGGACTTGCATTGGCGGGGCCGCTGAGGTCCAAATGGTCCATTCGAATCACCATGAAGAAGCCGGGCCAACCGGCGAAAGGCTCAACGATTGACGGCTTCTGACCGCATGCGCATCCCGGCGAAACTCAGGACCTGGAAGGCCGCGCGCTGATGGGAGCCTATATCCTTCGCCGCCTGCTTCTGATGATACCGACGATCGTCGGCATTATGGCGATTTCCTTCACCGTGATCCAGTTTGCACCGGGCGGCCCGGTCGAGCAGGTGATCGCCCAGTTGACCGGTCAGGCCGACAGCGCGGACCAGCGCCTTTCCGGCGGTGGCGGCGATCTCCTGGGGCAGGGCGGCGATGAAGGCTCCAAATATCGCGGCGCCCAGGGCCTCGATCCCGAACTGATTGCGAAGCTTGAAAAGCAGTTCGGCTTCGACAAGCCGCCGCTTACCCGTTTTGGCGAAATGATGTGGAATTACATCCGCTTCGATTTCGGCGAGAGCTTCTTCCGCAACACCTCGGTCCTCGATCTGATCAAAGACAAGCTGCCGGTGTCGATCTCGCTCGGCGTCTGGATCATGATCTTTTCCTACGTGATCTCGATCCCGCTCGGCATCCGCAAGGCGGTCAAGGATGGCTCGACATTCGACGTCTGGACTTCGGGCGTGATCATCATCGGCTATGCGGTTCCGAGCTTCCTGTTCGGCATCCTGCTGATCGTCCTTTTCGCCGGCGGCTCCTTCTACGACTGGTTCCCGCTGCGCGGCCTCGTTTCGGATAATTTCGACCAGCTCGCCTGGTGGCAGAAACCGCTCGACTATTTCTGGCATCTGACGCTGCCACTGATCTCGCTGTCGCTCGCCGCCTTCGCGACGACAACGCTGCTGACGAAGAATTCCTTCATCGAGGAGATCAAGAAGCAGTATGTGACGACGGCGCGCGCCAAGGGTCTGAACGAGCGTCAGGTGCTTTACGGTCATGTCTTCCGCAACGCCATGCTGATCATCATCGCCGGCTTTCCCGGCGCCTTCATCTCGGCCTTCTTCACCGGATCGCTGCTGATCGAGAACATTTTCTCGCTCGATGGTCTCGGCCGCCTCGGCTATCTCTCGGTCGTCAACCGCGATTACCCGATCGTCTTCGCGACGCTCTACATTTTCTCGCTGCTCGGCCTCTTCGTCAGCCTGATCTCGGATCTGATCTACACGTGGATCGATCCCCGCATCGACTTCGAGCGGAGGGACGTCTGATGGATACCGCTGCAAATCCGGCGACGCCCATCAAGCCGCCCCGCAAGGGATTGCTTTCGCCGACCAACATCCGTCGCTGGAAGAATTTCAAAGCCAATCGCCGCGGTTACTGGTCGTTCTGGCTGTTCATGGTGCTTTTCGTTCTCAGCTTGTCGGCGGAGTTCATCGCCAACGACAAGCCGATCATCGCCTCCTACAAGGGCGAAATCCTCTTCCCGGTTCTGGTCGATTACCCCGAAGAAAAGTTCGGCGGCTTCCTGGCCGAGACGGACTATCGCTCGGATGTCATCGCCGATGAGATCAAGGCAAACGGCTGGATGATCTGGCCGCCGGTCCATTATTCCTATCGCTCGGTCAATTCCAACATTCCGCGCTCGGCGCCGACGCCGCCTTTCTGGCTGATGAGCGCCGAGGAACGTTGTGCCGGCTACCCCCAAGGCGTCACAGATCCGAACTGCAATTACGGCAATCTGAACTGGCTCGGCACGGATGATCAGGCTCGCGATGTGCTGGCGCGTGTGATTTACGGCTTCCGTATTTCGGTGCTATTCGGTCTTGCGCTGACGATCTGCTCTGCAATCGTCGGGGTAACGGCTGGCGCGGTGCAGGGATATTTCGGCGGCTGGACCGATCTGCTGCTGCAGCGCTTCATCGAGATCTGGTCGTCCATGCCGGTTCTCTACATCCTGCTGATCATCGCGGCGATCCTGCCGCCGGGCTTCTTCGTGTTGCTTGGCATCATGCTCTTGTTCTCCTGGGTCGGCTTCGTCGGCGTGGTACGCGCCGAATTCCTGCGCGCGCGAAACTTCGAATATGTCCGCGCCGCCCGCGCGCTCGGCGTCAACAACCGCACCATCATGTGGCGCCACCTGCTGCCGAACGCCATGGTAGCGACGCTGACCTTCCTGCCCTTCATTCTCTCGGGCTCGATCACCACGCTGACCTCGCTGGATTTCCTCGGCTTCGGCATGCCGCCGGGTTCGCCGTCACTGGGTGAGATGATCGCTCAGGGCAAATCCAATCTGCAGGCGCCGTGGCTCGGGCTCACCGCCTTCTTCGCCATGTCGATCATGCTCTCGCTGCTGATCTTCATCGGCGAGGCGGTGCGCGATGCCTTCGATCCAAGAAAGACCTTCCAATGAGCGAGAGCCCCGAAACCCTCCTCTCGGTCAAGGATTTGTCCGTCGCCTTTCATCAGGGTGGCGAAACATCGCTGGCTGTGGATCGCATTTCCTTCGATATCCGCAAAGGCGAAGTCGTGGCGCTGGTCGGCGAGTCCGGCTCGGGCAAATCCGTCTCGGCCAATTCGATCCTGCGGCTGCTTCCCTACCCCTCGGCGAGCCACCCGACGGGCCAGATTCTGTTCAAGGGCAAGGACCTCCTGGAGGCATCGGACAAGGAACTGCGCCAAGTGCGCGGCAACGACATCACGATGATCTTCCAGGAGCCGATGACCTCGCTCAATCCGCTCCATTCGATCGAGAAGCAGATCGCCGAAATCCTCGATCTGCATCAGGGCGTGACGGGTGCTGCTGCGCGAAAGCGCGTGCTCGAACTCCTCAATCAGGTCGGCATCCGCGAGCCGGAAAAGCGGCTGAAGGCCTATCCGCATGAGCTTTCCGGAGGCCAGCGTCAGCGCGTGATGATCGCCATGGCGCTCGCCAACCGCCCGGAACTGCTGATCGCCGATGAGCCGACCACGGCGCTCGACGTCACAGTCCAGGCACAGATCCTCGAGCTCCTGCGCCAGCTGAAGGGCGAGCATGGCATGTCCATGCTGTTCATCACCCACGATCTCGGCATCGTCCGCAAATTCGCCGATCGCGTCTGCGTCATGACCAAGGGCAAGATCGTCGAGACCGGCACGGTGGAGGAAGTCTTCACCCGGCCGCAGCACGAATACACGCGCCATCTCCTGGCCTCGGAACCGCGCGGCGAGCCGCCGCTCGCCGATCCCTCGAAGCCTGTCGTCATCGAGGGCAACGATGTCCGCGTCTGGTTCCCGATCAAGGCCGGGCTGATGCGCCAGGTCGTCGATCATGTGAAGGCGGTCGATGGCATCGATCTCTCGCTGCGTGCCGGACAGACGTTAGGCGTCGTCGGCGAGTCCGGATCGGGCAAGACGACACTCGGCCTGGCATTGACGAGGCTGATCTCGTCGAAGGGGCGCATCAGCTTCGTCGGCAAGGATATAGCGAGCTACTCGTTCACCCAGATGCGCCCTTTGCGCAACCAGCTGCAGGTCGTCTTCCAGGATCCCTATGGATCGCTCAGCCCGCGCATGTCGGTCGGCGATATCATCGCTGAGGGCCTCAAGGTGCATGAGCGCTCGCTCTCGCATGAGGAGCGTGACCAGCGCGTCTGCTGGGCGCTGGAGGAAGTCGGGCTCGATCCGCTGACCCGCTGGCGCTACCCGCACGAATTCTCCGGCGGCCAGCGGCAGCGCATCGCGATTGCCCGCGCCATGGTGCTGAAGCCGCGCTTCGTCATGCTCGACGAACCGACCTCGGCGCTTGATATGAGCGTCCAGGCGCAGGTCGTCGATCTCCTGCGCGATCTGCAGAAGAAGCACGATCTCGCTTATCTCTTCATCAGCCACGATCTGAAGGTCGTCAAAGCGCTCGCCAATGATGTCATCGTCATGCGCTTCGGCAAGGTCGTGGAGCAGGGGCCGTCGGCCGAGATCTTCAACGCGCCGAAGGATGATTACACCAAGGCGCTGATGGCCGCCGCGTTCAACATCGAGGCAGTGCCGACGCCTGCCGTGCAGCAGTGAAGAAGACCATGTCCGCAAGACCGCCCGTTCTCGTCGATCTCAAGTTCAATGCCGAGGGCATCGCCCGCATTCTGCAAACCGCCTTTGCGGATCGTGGCAGCATCAATCTGGCCGATCCTGAAACGAAGGGCAGGGATCTCAGCACCTGCGAATACGCGCTGCTCTGGAAGCCTGATGCCGACCTCTTCGACCGCGCGCCGAACCTCAAGATCATCTTTTCGGGCGGCGCCGGTGTCGACAGCATCATGACGCTGTCCCGTCTGCCCGATGTTCCGATCGTCCGCTTTGTCGATCGCAGCCTGACGGTGCGGATGAGCGAATGGGTGGTCATGCAGTGCCTCATGCACCTGCGCGATCAGCGCGGGCACGACCGGCACCAGCGCGATCGCATCTGGGGCAAGATGGCGCCTCCGGAAGCCGCCGAAATCACCGTCGGTGTCATGGGCCTCGGCGTGCTCGGTCAGGATGCCGTCCGTAAGCTCAAGGTGATGGGCTTCAATGTCATCGGCTGGTCGCGCACGAAGAAGGAGCTAGAAGGCGCCGAGACCTTCGATGCCGCCGGCCTCGATCCATTCCTATCGAAGACCGATATCCTTGTCGGCCTGCTGCCGCTTACGCCGGAGACGACAGGCTTCTACAATGCCGGTCTGTTCGGCAAGCTCCGCCAGGGGGGCGCCCTCGGCAAACCCGTCTTCATCAATGCCGGGCGCGGCAAGAGCCAGGTTCAGGCCGATATTGTCGCCGCCATCGAAGGCGGCATTTTGGGCGGCGCCTCGCTCGATGTCTTCGAAGTGGAGCCGCTCCCGGCCGACGATCCGCTCTGGGGCCTCGACAACGTCTTCATCACGCCCCATGACGCGGCGATCTCCGAGGAGAATGCGCTCTTCCGCCATGTCGAGCAGCAGATTGCCCGCTTCGAGGGCGGCGAGCCCCTACAGTTCCTAGTCGATCGCACGACCGGTTACTGACGGGCCGGGAACCTTCGTAGCCTCTTTTCGTTGTTCTTCCGTAGGCTCTGCAGCAGACCGCATCGCGGCTGCCCAGAAATCGGAAGGAGACAAGCATGGCTCATCAGATGGAAACCCGCTGGGAAAAATCCGATGGCAAGCTGCATGAAGAAGAGCAGATTTCTCCGGTGAAGGCCAAACAGGGCCGCACCGGCAAACGTATTCTGACGGTTCTGATCGTCGCCCTCGTGCTCGCCTTCATTGTCTGGATCCCTGTCGAGATCTGGGGCAAGCGCGAGGCAAACGAGGTTGCGCCGCAGCAGCCCGGCCAGGCAATGCAGTCCGAGCAGCCGTCTCCACCGGCAGCGCCCTCGCTGCAGAATGGTAACGGCGTGCCGACCGAAACGCCGAACAATTCGGCTCCCGCGGGCAATGCTCAGCCTGCAACACCGGCCACACCTGCAGCGCCCGCCGCGCAGTAATGGGGTATTGGGTCTAGGCGATCATCCAAAGCCCTGCCGCTTCCCACGGCAGGGCTTTGTATTTGCACTGGACTTTAGCCGCTGATTTTTCGATAAGAAGGCGCACGGACCGGTCGTCATGTGCCGGTCACCGCAGTGGCACCCGGCCGGACTGGGATGGGGTGGAGCATGGCCAAGACCGATATTGCAAGACGGGTTTACAACCACGCCTGGAAGCTGGACCCCATCGTCCGCAGTCTCATCGACACGGACTTCTATAAGCTTCTGATGCTGCAGATGATCTGGAAGCTCTATCCGGATGTCAACGCAACCTTCACGCTGATCAACCGCACCAAGCGCGTGCTGCTCGCCGAAGAGATCGACGAGGGCGAACTGCGCGAACAGCTGGACCATGCCCGCACGCTGCGTCTCTCCAAGAAGGAGATGATCTGGCTCGCCGGTAACAGCTTCTATGGCCGCGCCCAGATCTTCGAACCGGAATTCCTTGCCTGGTTCTCGCATTTCCAGCTGCCCGAATACGAGCTCTCCAAGAAGGATGGCCAATATGTCCTGGATTTCCACGGCTCCTGGAAGGAGACGACGATGTGGGAAATTCCGGCGTTGGCGATCATCAACGAGCTCCGCTCACGCTCGGCAATGAAGGCGCTCGGCCCCTTCACGCTCGATGTTCTCTACGCCCGCGCCAAGGCCAGGATGTGGACCAAGGTCGAGCGCCTGAAGGAGCTCCCGGGTCTGAGGATTTCCGATTTCGGCACGCGACGCCGCCACAGCTTCCTGTGGCAGCGCTGGTGCGTCGAGGCGTTGAAGGAAGGCATCGGCCCGGCCTTTACCGGCACGAGCAACGTCCTGCTCGCCATGGACTCCGATCTTGAAGCCGTCGGCACGAACGCCCACGAGCTGCCCATGGTGGCCGCGGCTCTCGCCCAGACCGACGACGATCTCCGCAAGGCGCCCTACAAGGTTCTGCGCGACTGGAACCGTCTCTATGGCGGCAATCTGCTGATCGTGCTGCCGGATGCCTTCGGCACAACTGCCTTCCTGCGTGACGCGCCGGAATGGGTAGCGGACTGGACCGGCTTCCGCCCGGACAGCGCTCCGCCGGTCGAGGGTGGTGAGAAGATCATCGAGTGGTGGAAAAAGATGGGCCGCGATCCGCGCCAGAAGCTTCTGATCTTCTCGGATGGCCTCGATGTCGATGCGATCATCGACACCTACAAGCATTTCGAGGGCCGTGTTCGCATGAGCTTCGGCTGGGGGACCAACCTGACGAATGATTTCGCCGGCTGCGCGCCGACCGAAATCTCCGGGCTCAACCCGATTTCTGTCGTCTGCAAGGTCAGCGACGCGAATGGCCGCCCGGCAGTCAAGCTCTCAGACAATCCGCAAAAGGCCACCGGTGAGCCGGCCGAGGTCGAGCGCTATCTGAAATTCTTCGGCGCGGAAGATCGCGTCGATCAGGAAGTGCTGGTCTGACGCAATCAGGCGTGCGGCTTGCTTCTATCTTCCTGCTCTTCCCGGATCGCATCCTGGTGATACCAGCTGTCGAAAGCGGCGTCGCAGATGTTGGGATCGATCGCGAGCGGATCCTTCGCGCCAAAGCGTTCGCCGGGACGGCGGAACTTGACGGGGAACTGATAGATCTTTGCGGATTCGCCTTGAAAACTTGTCGGCATCCTATCGCCTTCCATTATCTATGCGTACCGGTCGTCCGGGAAGTGATGATAACAGATTGCCCATGATTTGCGCAAACGGCTCAAAATATAGGCAATTATTGTGGGCTTCGTAAGCGATTGATAAAGTGCGTGAAAACTTCTGCGGCTCCTGCATCTTTTTCAGGCGTTTGGGCCTTTGAAAGAAAAACGCAGCCACTGGCCTCCGGTTCCGCCTAACCCCCCGCTTTCATTGAAAGTTAACGTCCGGCCTCATCGATACCCTACCTGCGCGTTTTGACGCACCCTGCAGGCCTGATTTCGAACTGGCACGCTACGTGCTTGTAAGTGTGCATCCGCTGGTGAAACGCACCCTCAGGATTTGTGACACGCACACGTTTGAGAGACTGGCCAATGACAAAGTATAAGCTCGAGTACATCTGGCTCGATGGGTACACTCCGGTACCGAATCTGCGCGGCAAGACGCAGGTCAAGGAATTTGCTGAATTTCCGACCCTGGAACAGCTTCCGCTCTGGGGCTTCGATGGCTCCTCGACGATGCAGGCCGAAGGCCGCAGCTCGGATTGCGTCCTGAAGCCGGTCGCTCTCTATCCGGATCCGGCTCGTACGAACGGCGTTCTCGTCATGTGCGAAGTCATGATGCCCGACGGCGTTACCCCGCATGCTTCCAACAGCCGTGCAACCATCCTCGACGACGAAGATGCATGGTTCGGCTTCGAGCAGGAATATTTCTTCTACGAGAACGGCCGTCCGCTCGGCTTCCCGGAGCAGGGCTACCCGGCTCCGCAGGGCCCGTACTATTGCGGCGTCGGCTCGTCGAACGTTGGTCCGGTTGCCCGCGAAATCGTCGAAGAGCATCTCGACCAGTGCCTCGCTGCCGGCATCAACCATGAAGGCATCAACGCCGAAGTTGCCAAGGGCCAGTGGGAGTTCCAGATTTTCGGCAAGGGCTCCAAGAAGGCCGCCGACCAGATCTGGATGGCGCGCTACCTGCTGCAGCGCCTGACTGAGAAGTACGGCATCGACATCGAGTACCACTGCAAGCCGCTCGGCGACACCGACTGGAACGGCTCCGGCATGCACTGCAACTTCTCGACCAAGTACATGCGCGAAGTCGGCGGCAAGGCCTATTTCGAAGCTCTCATGGGCCAGTTCGAGAAAAACCTCGAAGCGCACATCGCTGTTTACGGCCCCGACAACCACCTGCGTCTGACCGGCAAGCACGAAACGGCTCCGTGGAACAAGTTCTCCTACGGCGTTGCTGACCGTGGTGCCTCGATCCGCGTTCCGCATTCCTTCGTCAAGAACGACTATAAGGGTTACTTGGAAGACCGCCGCCCGAACTCGCAGGGTTGCCCTTACCAGATTGCTTCCCAGGTTCTGAAGACGATTTCGGAAGTGCCGACCGAAGGCTTCGCTTCGGCTGCCGCATAATCAAAAGGGTTTTCCTCCCAAGGGCGCCGGCTGCTTGCAGCCGGCGTTTCTTTTTTGAAGGACCGGATTCCTTCGGCTGCGCGACGCAGCTATAATCGCGCCATGGCTCAAAGAGCAGGCAGCGCCGATCTTCCCCTGCATGGCGGCAGGGTTCCCAAATGGCTGGGCGACCGGATGACGAAGCTCGGTGCACTCGTCACCGAAGCGATCGTGCATCATTACGGACGCGACGAATTCCTGCGCCGTCTGGCCCACCCTTTCTGGTTCCAGTCCTTCGGCGCCGTCATGGGCATGGACTGGCATTCCCCGGGCATCACCACCAGTGTCCTCGGCGCGCTGAAGCGCGGCCTGACGCCGCTCTCGGGCGAACTCGGCCTGCATGTCTGCGGCGGGCGCGGCGCCCAATCTCGGCGCACGCCGGATGAGCTTGCGGCGATCGGCAACCGCGTCGGCATCGACGGCATCGCGCTGGCGCAGGCAAGCCGCCTTGTCGCCAAGGTCGATAGTGCCGCCCTGCAGGACGGTTTCGATCTCTATCTCCATGGCTTCATCGTCACCGACGACGGCAAATGGGTGGTCGTTCAGCAGGGCATGAACGGCGACAACAGGCAGGCTCGACGCTATCACTGGCTGTCCGAGGGTCTGGAGAGCTTCGTCGATTCGCCGCATGCGGCGATCGAAGGCCGCAGTCAGGGCAATATCGTCAATCTCGCCGACAGGCGTGCCGAGCGCTCCCGCGCCGGACAGCTCGATCTCCTCGCAACGCTTGGCCCCGATCGCATCGTCCGCCAGGCCGCCGCTCTGGCGCTCGACACGGCAAAGCCCGCCCCGTTGCCCGACCAGATGCTTCTGCCGCATCTGATCATGCCCGCTCATCACGATGTCCGGGAAAAGGACGTCAACATGAAGCGCCTACATGGCAATCTTGCCGCTGCCGCCGATCGTGGCCCCGAGGATTTCGAGCAGCTTCTCCTAGTCCCCGGCGTCGGCGCCCGCACCGTTCAGGCGCTCGCCATGGTCGCCGAAGTCGTCCACGGGGCGCCGTACCGCTTCTCGGACCCCGCGCGATTCTCGATTGCCCACGGCGGCAAGGACCGCCATCCATTCCCGGTGCCACTGAAGGTCTATGATGAAACCATCAAGGTGATGAAATCGGCGGTGCAGAAGGGACGTCTTGGGCGTGAGGAAGAACTCCAGGCCCTCAAGCGCCTCGATGATCAGTCTCGACAGCTGGAGCGCTACGTGACCGGTCCCGACCTCAAGGAGATCGTTGCCGGCGAGTTCAGGAATTCGCCGGAATGGGGTGGACGGAGCGTATTCGGCTGGGAAAGTGAAGACAGGTAGCCTGTCTCTCATGGCGGCGCCGTCGCTACTCCGTTCCGCGCCTTCCGAATTGCCCAGGCTTGCGCTTGATCGTCGTCAATGGCCGCGCACCCATCGGGTAGCGGTCCGAGGGGCGCGAGCCACTCCCAGGCACGAAAGCCAGCGTCAGCAGTACGGCGTAAAAGAAAACACCAATTCCTTGGATCGCAAACGGCGGGAGCGGGATGGATATGAACTTCGGGATAAATACCGGCGCGAGCGGCAGCCACATCACATATTGCGGCCAGCCGATGTCGCGTATGCGGCTCGATACCATATAAAGCAGCCCAACGACGGTGATCGCGGTCATTGCAATCGCGGCGAAAATATAAAGCATTTCAAATGCGGAACGTGTTGCGGCAAGTCCAGCTGTTTCGTCATCGCGCAATGAACCGCCGCCAAGCGCGAGCTGCATTGCATCCGAGACCGTTGCTGCGCGTAATTTCTCCATATCCTCAGGAGTAGGTTTCCGCCCGGAAGCAGTGATCTGTTTGATCATTTCCTCCTGACTTGGCAGCATCAGTGGCATGTTCTTTCCGGTGGCTGTCTGCCGTTGCGCGGCTGCCTTTTCGAAGCTGACCGGCCGTGAGGCCATCAGCTGATGCGCCGCCTGGTCGTGTTGAGCCATGATGAAATTCGCGATCGGGTCCTTTGCAAAGTCGAACGCGAACATCAGCAACAGGAGAACGGCGTAAGCAGCCCGACCCAGCTTTGAACCACCAAAAATCGTCATTAGGTTTCACTTCCCAACCATAATAGCGGGAAGATGCGCTTTTAAGTTGAACAAGATGCTAATAGGTGAGTCGTTGATCTCGACGAAAAGGCACAGATGCAACGAAATGCCCGAGAGCATTCCAAATGCACGTGCTCGCAAGGCATCAATCTAAGAGCAATGGCGGACAAGGTGGGATTCGAACCCACGGTACGCTTTCACGTACACACGCGTTCCAGGCGTGCGCCTTAAACCACTCGGCCACCTGTCCTGCTTTGTTGATCCGCGTCAGCAGACGCAAATCGTTGGAACGGCGCGATATATACCGATGAATTTTCGAGGATCAACCTAAATCTAACAGATTTTTGACTTCTTCGGATAAAACTCCCCCCACGACATCCATTGCGCTTTCCGATGCTCGGACTTATCGTACATTAGAGGGTGGAAAATGGCGTGGCTGGCCGGGGTTTCGGCACGAGTGCGCCGGAGGGGTTTATGCGTTTCTTGTTGCGTTTGAGTAGTCTTGTCGCGCTTGCCGTTGCGGTGATCGCGGGAACAATCGATTCCATCCAGTCTGTCGCGGCGTCTGCCGTCGTTATGACGCCCATGGGTGATGCCTGGCAGGATGTCAGCCCCACATCGCTGTCCGCGCTGCAGTCTGCGATCGCCTATTACATCCATCCACGCTTCTACGGTTTCGTCTTTCAGTGGCTGATGTTGCAGCCCGCTTTCGGTGTGTTTCTGGCGTTGTCGCTATTGCTTTGGATGGTCGGATATAAGAAGCCCCCGGTTGCAGGCCGCTTTACGGCTTGATGTCCGAAAGGCAGGTTGTTGGCGGCTTTTGCGCATAAATTAGCCTGGTTGAAGCGTTTTTCGGCATCCCCGGCAAATTTTTACCACCCGAAAAATTTCTCGTGAAATTTTCATTCAGCCATGCAAGGATGCCGCCAGCCAGGTCTCCGGGGGGAGGCCGGTGGTTCCGCAGACATGCCTCGCAGAAGGCTTGCGGGAGGACCCCTAACAAATAGCAACAACAGGGCTGCAACTCATGAAAAAAACCCTCCTTTCTCTCCTGGCCGTGGCCGCGATGTCCACGACGGCGCTGGCCGCCGACATCAAGCCGGCTCTCGTTTACGGCACCGGCGGAAAGTTCGATAAGTCCTTCAACGAAGCTGCCTACAATGGCGCTGAAAAGTTCAAGAAGGAAACCGGCATCGCATACCGCGATTTCGAGCCGACCGGCGATACGCAGGGCGAGCAGGCCATCCGCAATTTCGCAAGCCGCGGCTTCAACCCGGTTGTTGCCGTTTCCTTCGCCTGGACCTCGGCAATCGAGAAGGTTGCAGCAGAATTCCCGGACACCAAGTTCATCATTGTTGACGCCGTTGTCGACAAGCCGAATGTCCGTTCGGTCGTCTACAAGGAAGAAGAAGGCTCCTTCCTCGTTGGCGTTCTGGCCGGCATGGCATCGAAATCCGGCAAGGTCGGCTTCGTTGGCGGCATGGATATCCCGCTGATCCGCAAGTTCGAATGCGGCTATGAGCAGGGCGCCCGTTCGGTCAAGGCGGACATCGAAGTCTTCCAGAACATGACCGGCACGACCGGCGCAGCCTGGAACGACCCGGTTCGCGGCGGCGAGCTCACCAAGAACCAGATCGATCAGGGCGCTGACGTCGTTTACGCGGCAGCTGGCGCGACCGGTCTCGGCGTTCTCCAGACGGCTGCCGACAACAAGAAGCTGTCGATCGGCGTCGATAGCAACCAGAACCACCTGCATCCGGGCTCGGTTCTGACCTCGATGGTCAAGCGCGTCGATCTCGCCGTCTACAATGCCTATACCGACACGAAGGACGACAAGTTCACCGGCGGTGTTCAGGCTCTCGGCGTCAAGGAAGACGGCGTTGCCGCTGCGATCGACGACAACAACAAGTCGCTGATCACGCCAGAAATGCAGGCTGCCGTCGACAAGGCAAAGGCTGACATCATCGCAGGAACCGTCAAGGTTCACGACTACACGTCGGACAACGCTTGCCCGAAGTGATCCGCGATTGAGATGGGCGTATGGCGTGTTGATTTCACCGCCATACGCCCTTTTCTTATTTGGAGCCTGCTGTGACAGACACGCCCGCAATCGAACTCGTGGGCATCGATAAGAAATTCGGTGCCGTCCACGCAAACAAGGACATCAACCTTACCGTCGCCAAGGGCTCGATCCATGGCATCATCGGCGAAAACGGTGCCGGTAAGTCGACTTTGATGTCGATTATCTATGGTTTCTATCACGCCGACGCCGGCGAAATCCGCGTCAACGGCACGCCGATTTCGATCCGCGACAGCCAGACGGCGATCGCGGCCGGTATCGGCATGGTGCACCAGCATTTCATGCTGGTCGACAATTTCACGGTGCTTGAGAACATCATGCTCGGCGCCGAAGGGGGCGCGCTGCTCGCCAAGGGCGTGGCTTCGGCCCGCGCCGAGCTGAAGCGGCTGGAAAAGGAATACGGCCTTGAGGTCAATCCGGATGCGCTGATCGAGCAGCTTCCCGTTGGTCTGCAGCAGCGCGTCGAGATCCTGAAGGCCATGTATCGCGGCGCCGAGATCCTTATCCTCGACGAGCCGACCGGCGTTCTGACGCCGGCCGAAGCCGATCACCTGTTCCGCATCCTCAAAGTCCTGCGCGACCAGGGCAAGACGGTCATCCTCATCACCCACAAGCTGCGCGAGATCATGGCGATCACCGATACGGTCTCGGTCATGCGCCGCGGCGAAATGGTGGCGACCCGCAAGACGGCGGAAACGACGGTCGAAGAGCTCGCCGAACTGATGGTCGGCCGCCGCGTGCTGCTGCGCGTCCAGAAGGGCGAATCCAATCCGGGCAAGGTCATCCTGTCGGTCAAGAACCTGACGGTAAAGGACAACCGCGGCGTCACCATGGTCGACAACGTCTCCTTCGACGTCCGGGGCGGCGAGATCGTCGGCATCGCCGGCGTTGCCGGCAACGGCCAGTCGGAACTGCTCGAAGCGATCGCCGGCATCCGCAAGCCCGCCTCGGGAGAAATCCTGCTCGATGGCCAGCCGATCGACAAGGCCGATCCCGCGCGCCTGCGCGAACTTGGTCTCGCCCATATTCCCGAAGACCGCCATCACATGGGTCTGGTCCTGAAATTCGAGGAATATGAAAACTCGGTTCTCGGCTATCACCGCAAGCCGGCCTATAGCAAAGGACCGCTGCTCGATCTCGACGCCATCCGCAAGGATGCCATGGAGAAGATCGAGAAATACGATATCCGCCCGCCGAACCCGCGCCTGAAGACCGCGAACTTCTCCGGCGGCAACCAGCAGAAGATCGTCGTTGCCCGTGAGATCGAGCGCGACCCGACGGCGTTGATCATTGGTCAGCCGACCCGCGGCGTCGATATCGGCGCCATCGAATTCATTCACCGCCGGATCATCGAGATGCGCGACGCGGGCAAGGCCATCCTGCTCGTCTCCGTCGAGCTCGATGAAATCCGCTCCCTTTCCGACCGTATCCTTGTCATGTTTGCCGGCCATGTCGTCGGCGAGAAGACGCCCGATGCCGGTGAACAGACCCTCGGCCTGATGATGGCCGGCATTGCCGCGTGAGGCCTGAATGAGCACTGCTTCCGTACCCCTACCGCGATGGATCAATTACGGCCTCATCCCGTTCCTGAACCTTCTCGTCGCCTTCCTGATCTCCGGCTTCGTCGTCTGGCTGATCGGCGAAAGCCCGCTTGATGCTCTTTCTCTGCTGATCGAAGGTGCTTTCGGCAGCGGCGAAGGCATCGGCTTCACGCTGTTCTATGCCACGAGCTTCATCTTCACCGGCCTCTCGGTCGCCGTCGCCATCCATGCGGGCCTTTTCAATATCGGCTCCGAAGGACAGGCCTATCTCGGCGGTCTCGGCTGCGCGCTAGTCGCGCTGACGCTGGACAATTACGTGCCGTGGTATGTGACCATGCCGATCGCCGTCATCGGCGCCGGTATTTTCGGCGCGGCCTGGGCCTTCGTCCCGGCCTATCTGCAAGCCAAGCGCGGCAGCCACATCGTCATCACCACGATCATGTTCAACTATATCGGCGCTGCACTGATGGTGTACCTTCTGGTGCACGTGCTGATCGTCCCGGGCAAGATGGCGCCTGAGACCCGCACCTTCCTCGATGGAGGCCAGCTGCCCAAGCTCGGATGGATCATGGAGATCTTCGGTGGCAAGCTCGGTGCTGCACCGTTCAACGTCTCCTTCATCATCGCGCTCGTCGTCGCCTGGCTGGTCTGGCTCTTGATCTGGCGCACCAAGCTCGGCTTCGAGATGCGCACGCTCGGCGTCAGCCCGACAGCTGCCGCCTATGCCGGCATTCCCTATGCCCGCACGGTGATGATCGCCATGCTGCTCTCGGGCGCACTGGCCGGCATGATGGCGCTGAACCCGGTCATGGGCGCATCCGCCCGCCTGCAGGTCGAGTTCGTCGGCGGCGCCGGTTTCGTCGGTATTGCCGTCTCGCTGATGGGCCGCAATCATCCGCTCGGCATCATTTTCGCGGCAATCCTGTTCGGCATCCTCTATCAGGGCGGGGACTGGATTTCCTTCGAAATGCCGAACATCACCCGCGAGATGATCCTGGTCATCCAGGGTCTCGTCATCCTTTTTGCTGGTGCGCTGGAATATATGTTCCGCCCGGCAATGGTTCACATCTATCAGCGGCTAACGGGCAAGTGAGGGCGAGCGATGGATTATTATGACATCTTCATCAGCGTTCTCAGCTCGACGATCCGTCTGTCGATCCCGCTGATTTTCACTGCGCTCGCTGGTCTGTTTTCGGAGCGTGCAGGCGTCTTCGACATCGGCCTCGAGGGCAAGATGCTGGGCTCGGCTTTCGCTGCCGCCTGTGTTGCCTATATTACAGACTCGGCATGGCTCGGCCTTGTCGCGGGCGTGCTCTGCTCGGTGGCCCTCAGCCTGGTCCACGGTTTCGCTTCGATCACCAATCGCGGCAACCAGATTATTTCGGGCGTCGCCATCAACTTCTTCGTCGCCGGTATCACCATTGTGCTCGGCCAGGCTTGGTTCGGCCAGGGCGGGCGTACGCCGCAACTGGCAGGTGATGCCCGCTTCACCCCGATCACGCTGCCGGGTGCCGATGCGATGCGCGAGATTCCCGTTGTCGGTCCGCTCTATGCGAACGTGATCTCCGGCAACAACATTCTGACCTACCTAGCTTTCGTGGCTGTGCCGCTCTCCTGGTGGATACTCTACCGCACGCGCTTCGGCCTCCGCCTGCGCGCCGTCGGCGAAAACCCGGGTGCGGTCGATACGGCCGGTATCTCGGTCGGCTGGCTGCGCTACCGTGCCGTCATGTGCGCCGGCATCCTCTGCGGCTTCTCCGGCACCTATCTGGCAATTGCGCAGTCGGCGGCCTTCATCAAGGACATGTCGGCGGGCAAGGGCTATATCGCGCTTGCAGCACTCGTCTTCGCAAAGTGGAAGCCGGTGCCCGTCATGTTCGCCTGCCTGCTCTTCGGCTTCCTCGATGCACTGGCAAACTTCATGCAGGGCAAGCAGGTGCCGCTGATCGGTGAAGTGCCGGTGCAGATCTTCCAGGCGCTGCCATATATCCTTACCTGCGTGCTGCTTGCCGGTTTCATCGGCGTGGCAATCCCGCCGAAGGCCGGCGGCGTACCCTACACGAAGGAGCGTTGATCCATGTCACACGACCTGTTCGAAGCCGCCCGCGGCGCCATGGCCTTCGCCCACGCGCCCTATTCGAAATTCCCCGTCGGCGCGGCGATCCGCGCCGAGGACGGCAAGGTCTATACCGGCGCCAACATCGAGAACCTGTCCTTCCCGCAGGGCTGGTGCGCCGAACCAACGGCGATCAGCGCCATGATCATGGGCGGCGCCAAGAAGATCGTCGAGATGGCCGTCATTGCCGAGAAGCTGCCGCTCTGCCCGCCCTGTGGCGGCTGCCGCCAGAAAATCTCGGAATTCGCCTCGAAGGACACCAGGATCTACCTCTGTGACGAAGCCGGCGTGAAGAAGACCATGACCGTGGAAGAGCTTCTGCCCTTCAGCTTCGAGACCGAACTCGGATGAACGCGGCGATCGACCTGCTCGTCGGCAAGCTCGGCGGGCTCGTACCGCGCCACGGGATCATTCTCGGTTCCGGGCTTGGCTCGCTCGTCAGCGAACTGGAGAACCCGGTTCGCGTCGCCTACAGGGATTTGCCCGGCTTTCCGGTGAGTGCCGTCTCGGGCCACGCGGGCGAGGTGGTTGCCGGCCGTCTCGGCGGCGTGCCCGTCATCATGCTGTCGGGCCGTGTGCATTTCTACGAGAAGGGCGACGCCAATGCGATGCGCTTGCCGATCGAGGTTCTCAAGGGCCTTGGCGTCCAGTCGCTGTTCCTCACCAACTCCGCCGGCTCCCTGCGCGAGGAAATGCCGCCGGGTTCTGTGATGCAAATCACCGACCACATCAATTATTCCGGCATCAACCCGCTGATTGGCGAAGAGAGCGACCATCGCTTCGTCGGCATGACCAATGCCTATGATGCCGATCTCACGGTCGCCATGCGCAAGGCCGCCGAGAAACTCGGCATCAAGCTGTCGCATGGCGTCTATATGTGGTTCTCCGGCCCGAGTTTCGAAACGCCGGCCGAAATCCGCATGGCACGCATTCTCGGCGCCGATGCCGTCGGCATGTCGACCGTGCCGGAAGTGATCATCGCCCGAATGTTGGGCCTCAGGGTTGCGGCAGCCTCGGTAATCACCAATTATGGGGCCGGCATGACCGGTGCCGAACTCAGCCACGACGAAACGAAAGACATGGCGCCCGTTGGCGGCGCGCGTCTCGCAGCCATCCTCAAGGAAATGGTCGCGGGTGGAGGAAGCAACAATGACTAATCACACGCACAAGGAGACGGCAGCAGTCGCGCTCTCGCTGCTCGATCTGACGAACCTCAAGGACGATTGCACCGAAGCGCAGATCGATGCGCTCTGCGAACGTGCGCAGACGTCCTTCGGCAACAGTGCCGCAATCTGCATCTGGCCGCGTTTTGTCGCCCATGCCCGAACGGTTCTCGGCAAGGGCCACCGCGTCCGCATTGCAACCGTCGTCAACTTCCCGTCGGGCGATATGGAAATTGCCGATGTTGCCGCAGAGACCCGCGAAGCGATCGCCGACGGCGCCGACGAGATCGATCTGGTCATTCCCTACCGCAAGTTCCTGGCGGGCAACGAAAAGGCCGTGACCGACATGGTCTCCGCCATCCGCGCCGAATGCGGAAGCAGCGCGTTGCTGAAGGTCATTCTCGAGACCGGCGAAATCAAGGATCCCACGCTCATCCGTCGCGCCTCAGAGCTCGCGATCGAGGCCGGTGCGGATTTCATCAAGACCTCCACCGGAAAGGTCTCGGTCAATGCCACGCTCGAGGCTGCCGACATCATGATCCGTGCCATCCGCCAGAGCGGCCGCAAGGTCGGCTTCAAGCCGGCAGGCGGTATTGGCTCGGTCGCCGACGCCGCCCTCTATCTCAGCCTCGCCGAAACGATCATGACGCCGGACTGGCCGATGCCCTCGACCTTCCGCTTCGGCGCATCCGGCCTGCTGGACGATATCCTGGCGGTTCTTAGCGGCACGCAGCCCGCACCTGCCAAGGCGTCGAGCTACTGAGCATGATCCCGCAGGAGATCATCCGGCGAAAGCGAAACGGCGAGACACTCTCTTCCGGAGAGATCGAAGCCTTCGTCACGGCGCTCGCAAAGGGGCATCTGTCCGAAGGGCAGATCGGCGCCTTTGCCATGGCCGTCTGGTTCAAGGGGATGACCCGGGCCGAAACGGTGGCGCTGACGCTCGCCATGGCCAATTCGGGCGATATGCTGACCTGGGAAGGCATCGACCGCCCCATTGCCGACAAGCATTCCACCGGAGGCGTCGGCGACAACGTTTCACTGATGCTGGCGCCGATCGCGGCCGCCTGCGGCCTTGCCGTGCCGATGATATCGGGTCGCGGGCTCGGCCATACCGGCGGCACGCTGGACAAGCTCGAATCCATACCAGGCTATCTGATCACTCCGGATGCCGCCCTGTTCCGCAAGGTGGTGAAGGAGGCGGGCTGCGCCATTATCGGCCAGACGGGCGCGCTGGCACCTGCCGATGGCAAGCTCTACGCCGTTCGCGATGTGACCGCGACCGTGGATTCCGTCCCACTGATCACCGCCTCGATTCTGTCGAAGAAGCTTGCCGCCGGATTGCAGACGCTGATCCTCGACGTGAAGACCGGCAGCGGCGCCTTCCTGACGGATGCCGAAGAGGCGAAGACGCTGGCAAGCTCGCTGGTCGAGGTTGCCAATGGGGCCGGCGTGAAGACTTCTGCACTGCTGACCGATATGAACGAGCCGCTGGCAGACGCTGCCGGCAATGCCGTCGAGATCTGGAACTGCCTTGATTTTCTGTCCGACAAGAAGGCCGGTACACGGCTGGAAGCAATCGTGCTGGCCTTTGCTGCCGAGATGCTTGTCGGCAGCGGCATTGCCGCCTCGCTTGCTGATGGTGAGTCCAAGGCGCGCCAAGCGCTCTCGGCAGGGCGTGCCATGGAAACCTTTGCGCGCATGGTCTCGATGCTTGGCGGCCCGGTGGATTTCGTCGAAAGCCCCGCCAAATATCTGAAGGCCGCGCCGGTGCAGAAGCCGGTGTTGGCGCCAGAGAGCGGCTGGCTGGCAAGCTGTGATGCGAGAGAGGCCGGCATGGCCGTCATCGATCTCGGCGGCGGGCGGCGGCATCCATCCGACAGGATCGACCATCGCGTCGGCTTCTCCGGCCTGCTGCCGCTCGGCACGCAGGTGGAAAAGGGCCAGCCGATCGCTTTCGTCCACGCCGCCGACGATGCGGCGGCCGAGCGGGCTGCCGCCGCAATAATCGCCAACTACTGGATATCCAGCGACAAGCCGAAGCTGCCGCCGGTCATATCTGGCCGCGTCTGATCTTACTGCTTGAGGCTGAGCGCGCCGTCGGCGACGGAATAGGAGTCGAGCTTCTTCAGAAAGCTCATGCCGACAAGCGTCTGCGACAGCGCATCATCCCGGAGAACAAAGGCTTCGACGCCCTGAACCCGAATGCCGCCGATCTCCATGCGATCGAGCGTGACATGAGCGGCCTTCGTCTGGCCGTTCGCCGTGTTCACGGCATAGCGGAAGTCGAGCTGATTTCCGCCGTAGCCGAGGCGGCGGGCAAGGCTCTCGTTCAGCGCCACATAGGTCGCACCCGTGTCGATCATGCCTTGAACGGGCTTGCCGTTGATTTTGAAGTCGCCGTTGAAATGGCCCTGGCCGTCGGCCTGCAGGCGCATGCTGCCGCTGCCTGCGATGGGCGAGGGCGCTGCAGCCTGGTCTGGCGCGGCGGAAACGTAATTTGCGGAAACGGGGGTGTCGGCCGGCTGCGGGCTCATCGCCAGAAACAGCGAGGGCACCTGGGTCGCCAGAGCCGCGGCAATGCTCGCGAAAATGACTGTACGCATGAGCATGAAACAGAAATCCTTCCTGCATAAACCGCGCATCATGCGAGGCCTCACTCTCAAGCTGCTACGCCATAATTGCTGACAAGTTGCTAACGTGGAAACGCAAATGGCCCGGATCGGGGATCCGGGCCATGTTTGTGCAGCGATTTGGTAAATCGGAAATTGATGTCACTTCGTTCCGTACATGCGGTCGCCAGCATCGCCGAGACCGGGCATGATGTAGCCCTGCTCGTTCAGATTGCTGTCGATCGAGGCGGTGAAGACGGGGACATCGGGATGTTCCTCGCGGAAATTCTTCAGGCCTTCCGGCGCGGCCAGCAGGCAGAGAAAGCGGATGTTGCGCGCGCCGCGCTCCTTCAGCTTGTCGATCGCGGCGATCGCCGAGTTGCCGGTGGCCAGCATGGGGTCGACGACGATGATCAGGCGTTCTGAAATATCCTCGGGTGCCTTGAAGAAATATTCGACCGGCTGCAGCGTCTCATGGTCGCGATAGACACCGATATGGGAAACGCGTGCCGATGGCACGAGATCGAGCATGCCTTCGAGCAGGCCGTTGCCGGCCCGCAGGATCGAGGCGAAAACCAGCTTCTTGCCTTCGAGGACCGGGGACTCGATCGTCTGCAGCGGCGTTTCGATCGTCTCCATCGTCAGCTCGAGATCGCGGGTGACCTCGTAGCAGAGCAGCGTCGAGATTTCGCGCAGCAACCGGCGGAAGCTGCCCGTCGATGTCTCCTTGCGCCGCATGATCGTCAGTTTGTGCTGGACGAGCGGATGATCGATGACGGTTACGCCTTCCATGGCCAAGCCTTCCTTTGATTATTGTTATCTGACGTTTCTTCCATCTAAATCGCCCGGACTGCAAGAGTGCAGGCGATTTTCACGGAATGATCCCCAGCGCCGGGGACTTAGAGTTTCGCCAGCAATGCCCGGCGCGTGTCCTCGTCAACGAAGGCTGCCTCGATGCCCGTCCTTGTCAGATCGTCGATCTCCGCCTCGCTGAAGCCGAAGGCATCGGCGGCCAGCTCGTATTCCCGCTTCAGCGATGTATGGAAGAACGGCGGATCGTCCGAACTGATCGTCACGCGCACGCCGGCTTCCTTCAACTTCCGCAGCGGATGCGAGGCGAAATCCGGGAAAACCTTCAGCGCGATGTTCGAGCCAGGGCATACCTCCAGCACGGTGCCGAGATCGGCCAGCCGCTTGACGAGATCGAGGTTCTCGATCGCCCGCACGCCATGGCCGATCCGGGCCGGGCGCACGTCGTTCAAGGCATCCTCGACGCTGAAGGCGCCACAGACTTCGCCGGCATGGATCGTCAGGCCGAGGCCCGCGTCACGGGCGATATCGAAGGCGCGGGCATAATCGGCCACGCGGCCCATGCGCTCTTCGCCAGCAAGGTTGAAGCCGGTGATCAGCGGATTGTTCGCGTTCGCCGCATATTCGGCAGCGCCGATCACGCTTTCGGGCCCGAAGTGACGTTCGCCGGTGACGATCAGCCGCGCCTCGATACCGCTCTTGGCCTTGGCGCGGCGAATGCCTTCGCAGACGCCCTCGATATAAGCGTCGGCGCCGAGGCCGATACGCTTGCCATGGTCGGGAGAGACGATGAGCTCGCTATAGATCGTGCCGATGCCGGAGAGCTCGGCGAGATAGGTTTCGGTCAGCAGCGCATAGTCTCCCTCGGTCTTGTAGACTTCGGAAACCTTGTCGTAACACTCCAGGAAGCTTGCAAAATCGTGCCACACATAGGCGCGGTCCCGGAGATAGGGCGTGATGTCGATATTGTATTTGCGGGCCTGTTCCAGCGTCAGGGCCGGCGGGGCAGCGCCCTCGAGGTGGCAGTGCAGTTCGACCTTCCTCAAATGCGATGTCATAAAAAGCTTCTCCCATGCGGCCCGGCGGCAATACCGAGATGCCGGGCAACCGTTTCACCGATATCGGCATATGTTCTGCGGATTCCGATATCGCGAGAGCGCAGACCGGGTCCATAGGCAAGGATCGGCACGCGTTCGCGGGTATGGTCGGTTCCCCGCCAGGTCGGATCGCAGCCGTGGTCGGCCGTCAGGATTACGAGATCGCCGGGCGCCAGCTTCCGATGTACGTCCGGAAGACGCGCATCGAAGGCTTCGAGCGCGGCGGCATAGCCCGGGACGTCGCGGCGATGGCCGTAGTTCATGTCGAAATCGACGAAATTCGTGAATACCAATTCGCCGTCCTGCGCCTGATCCATGGCGGCCAGCGACGCGTCCATCAGCGCTTCGTTGCCATTCGCCTTGATGACCCGGGAAACGCCCTGATGCGCGAAGATATCGCCGATCTTGCCAACGGCATGCACTTTGCGCTCGGCTTTGACCAGCCGGTCGAGCAATGTCGGCTCCGGCGGCGGTACGGAGAAGTCGCGCCGATTGCCCGTCCGCTCGAAGGTCGCAGCCGTTTCGCCGATGAAGGGCCGGGCGATGACACGGCCGATATTATAGCTGTCGAGCAGCGCCCGGGCGATGCGGCAGAAGCCGAGCAGGCGCTCGAGACCGAAATGCTTCTCGTGGGCCGCCACCTGAAAAACGGAATCCGCCGACGTGTAGCAGATCGGCTTGCCGGTGCGGATATGCTCCGCACCAAAGCGGGCAATCACCTCTGTCCCTGACGCGTGGCAATTGCCAAGAATACCGGGCACATCAGCCGCCGAGCAGAGCGCCTCGACCAGTTGCGGCGGAAAGGCATCGCCTTCGGTCGGGAAGTAGCCCCAGTCGAAGCTGACAGGCGTACCGGCGATTTCCCAATGGCCGGATGGCGTATCCTTGCCGCGGGACACCTCGCTGGCGCAGCCGTGAATGCCATAGACCTTCTCAGGCATCGACATGCCCGCCGGAAATCGCCCTGTCGCTGCCTTGGCGGCTTGCATCAGGCCGAGCGCCGACATGTTGGGAAGCAGGAGCGGGCCCGAACGCAGTCCGGCGCGATCGGCAGCGCCGGCAGCGCAGAACTCGGCGATATGGCCGAGCGTATCGGCGCCCTCGTCGCCGTAGCTTGAGGCGTCAGGGCTTCCGCCGACGCCGAAGGAATCGAGTACGAAAAGAAATGCACGTGCCATCGTCAAACCAATTTCTGGGCGGCTTTGGTGCCGCGATGGCGCTCAGGCATATAACGGCTGTGATGGCTTGGCAAATTGAAGGAAAGCCGTTCAGCAGTCGCCGCAGGGAATATTTTCGTTCTGACGCTGGCGGTAATAGTAGGTGCGGCTGATCGTCAGCGTTTGCAAGTCACCGGGCAAGAAGGCGGGGCCGAACGCGAGCAATTGATAGGGGATAGTGAGCTCTGCGCGGACGAGAAAGCTGCTCGGCTTCTGCATGTCGGCGGGAACCGTCGTTACCGAAGAGTTAGCGGCATAAGGCGGAGTGGTCGAGTTGTTTGCCCAGGACCACAACACACTGGCATTGCCGCTGCTGTTCATGGTGATACCGGTGATCTTGATCTGCATGCTGGTGGTGTTGAACGGGACGAAAATGCCGTTCGCGACAACGCTGACCTGCTGCAAGGAACTTTTGGTGACGCTTGTTTGCTGAGTGACGATATCGGCCACAGAACCGGCGGCGCGGGCCGCGCGCTTGCTCACACTGAGGCCTACGGTTATCTCGAAAGCGCCAATGTAAAGCATCACAAGGATCGGAAAGAGGATCGCGAACTCGATCGCCCCGACGCCCTCATTGTCACGAAGGAACCGTTTGAAAAGAGAATTTGACCGGGCAAAATGAATGCGTCGCATCACGGGTACTGCTCATTTTGAAAGGCGGCAGTTGCTACGATCAGGTATTCGGTCAGCCGTGCTCCCGTCGTCGTGCGATAAGGGGTGATATAGGGACGGACCAGATCCGTTATAACCTGCCACTTGTAATAGGCGCGCACCATATTCTTCGTGCCGGAACCGCCCGGCGTATATTGCATCGCGCTCGTATCGAGGCCGGTGGCATTCATCGGGATGGTTGTCGGTATGTCGGAGAAGTTGGCGACCGTCCGAACATCGAGCCACAGTTTGTCCGGTGTGGCGACCTCCGCTGCCGAGCATTGAATGAGGATCGACACCTCGTTGCAGAACCTCTGGCGGAAGTCCTTTACATTCGCAACATCGGTACTGCGTCCCAGATTGAAGGTGATTTGACCGGTCCGCATCTGGCGGCTGATCGTGTCGACGCCGTTTGAGACCAGCTCTTCAGCCGCGAAGGCAACGAAGGTCTCGATGATGGCGAAGACGACCATGAAATAAGGAATCGCCAGCAGCGCAAATTCAATTGCCGCGGATCCGTCACGCGAGCGGCGAAATGCCGACCATCTGCTGCGCCTGGCCTGATCAGGCTGCGCAGCTTCAGAGTCACTTACCACGGGGGTGTCGCGAGGCGAAATTGTCATGCGCCAAATCCTAAGGCGCGTTCGTTGATTTTCCGTTTCAGAGCGGAGCAACAATTTAACGGAAAATTTCCACGTCTAGCCGCCGGCAGCGCCGGTTGCCTCAGCCTGTTGGCTATGCTGCTCGCAGGTGGGCGAGCATGATAATACGGAGCGATCCGTCTGACGGTACACGCGCACTGTATTTCCCTCGTCGATCGAAACGAGCACGGTCTGGTCGAGGATCGCATTGCCGTCGGAATCAAGAAGCACGATGTTTGTGGTTCCGAAGCTACGCCCGGTCAGCACGATCGTCTTCGCGTCCGCAACCGTAGCATCGGCCACCTTGGCGTTGCCAACGATCACCTTGCTGACGGCACGGTCGAGCTTAAGCACGCGTGCATGATCCATGTAGACCCTCAGCATATCCTCTGCCGCAGAGGCGGTTACCGCGGAGGCGAGCCACGGCAAGGCGGCAATCCAGGCGACGAATATGCTCTTGCCGCGTGACGACATCGGACTCTCTCTTTGAACTCTGCAGAATTTTCCAACAGCATGGAAAAAACTGGTGAATGAAAGCTTAAGAGTCCCTCTTTTCATCAATTGGAGCTAAAATTTATCCTGAAATCGGACACTTTTCGCGAGCACCGGGCGGGGCTGTATCATTTTAAGGTGAGGCATGGATTGAAATAGAACATCTCGGAGAACCTGAGATATATGGTCTTTCGGATATAGATAAAATGATAATATATACGCTAAGACATTGCTTACCATGGGCGGCTCTACTTTAGCATTAGCAAGTTGGTAACCCTGTTCCTTAAGCCGATTGAAACAGCGCCTCGTTAGGTTGAGGCAATCCGATCAACGGCAAACAGTTGGCGGACGTGCTGAACATCAACTGGAGTTAGGAGTTAGACATGACCAAGCTTGTAAGCCGTTTCCTGAAGGACGAATCTGGCGCAACCGCCATCGAATACGGCCTGATCGCAGCCCTCATTTCCGTAGCACTTATCGCAGGTGCGTCGAGCCTCGGCAACTCGCTGAGCAACACCTTCGGCAACCTGTCGAAGACGATGAACGGCGCCACCAACGGCACCTCTGCAAAGTAATTGACGTAAAAGCGGCGTCTATGGCGCCGATGAACTGGAGGCTCACCTGAAAAGGTGGGCCTCCGACATGAGAGGAGGGAAGATACGTGATAGCTGCTTCCGTATTCGTGATACTGCCGCTCTGCCTGGCAATCGCGGCGCTCTCCGATCTGTTGACGATGACGATCCCCAACCGCGTCTCGCTCCTAATGGCCGGCGCCTTTCTTGCCGTCGCGCCTCTCTCCGGACTTCCGCTCGACGCAATCGGCATGAGCCTGCTCGCAGCCCTGATCGTTTTCCTCATCTGCTTCGCACTCTTTGCGCTGAACGTCATGGGCGGTGGCGATGCCAAGCTATTGTCGGCGACCGCGCTTTGGTTCGGCTTTACGCCCTCTCTACTTCTCTTTATTTCATCGGTCGGCCTGTTGGGCGGATTTCTGACCTTCGCCATCCTGCTTGTACGCGGGCAGTCGAATACAATTCTGGCGATGGGCCTGCCAATACCGAATTCACTGATTCTCGCCAAGAAAATCCCCTACGGCATTGCGATTGCCGCTGGCGGATTTGTTGCCTTCCCATCATCTCCGATATTCATCGCAACGCTGGAAGCCCTGAGATAACGGCGTTTTAAACGATCGTTAACTTAAAATGTAAGGTATCCGTTAACTATAATTACACCAATTCCTGAGCATTCTACGGGACGAATACCCATCGTCTCGAGGAATGATCGATGAAACCCGCCCGTCTTCTTATTCTTTCAGTGGCCGTCGTCGCCGCCGGCCTGGCCGGTCTGCTGGCGATGCAGCTCGCTGGGCGTGGCGGCGTCGTGACCCAGGTCCAGTCGGTGGTCGAGAAGGAACCGACCGTAAATGTTCTGGTATCCAGCGCCAACCTCCCCGTTGGCGCGCGGATCGATGACAAGGCCGTTCACTGGATGCCATGGCCGCAGGGCGGTGTCGTACAGGGGTTCATCACCGAGACCGACAAACCCGATGCGTTGAAGGATCTGCAGGGCGCCGTCGTGCGCCTGCCGATCTTCGAAGGCGAGCCGATCCGTCCGGAAAAGGTGGCCGATTCCAACAGCCGCATCCTCTCCGCGCTGCTTCCGGCCGGAAAGCGCGCCGTCGCCACCGAAATATCCGTCGCCACCGGCGCGGGCGGCTTCATACTGCCCAACGACCGGGTTGACGTGCTGATGGTTCGCAAGGGGCAGGGCACGGAGAAGTACATTACCGAGAATGTGCTCAACAACGTACGCGTTCTCGCAATCGACCAGCAGATTCAGGAAAAAGAAGACGGTTCAAAGGCGGTCGTAGGCACCACGGCCACGCTCGAGCTTACGCCGGACCAGGCAAAGGTTCTTGTTGTCGCCCAGCAGATGGCCGACCGTCTTTCACTCACACTGCGCTCGGTCGCCGATGCACAGGAGCCGGATACAAGTGCTGCCGACTATCTCTTGAGTGGCGACAACGGCAATGCGCTGGTCCAGGTCATCAAATCGGGTTCGATTGTGACCGACAGCGCGGCGCCCAAGGCAGAATGAGGACGTTGAGATGATCAAGAGAACGCGGCGCACCAACCTTCTGCTCACCACTTTCCTGTCGCTGACCGCGACGGTGACTGGCCTGTTGCCGGAATCCATGATGCCGGTCCTTGGCGCGAAAAGCGCCTTTGCCAATGCCGACGGCATCGTCCGCATCTCGCAGAGCGGGCCCGGCGCTCATCGCCGCCTCAAGATCGGTCTCAACAAAGCCGTGGTTGTCGACCTTCCCGAGGATGCGCACGACATCCTGGTGTCCGATCCGTCGATGGCCGATGCCGTCACGCGTACGTCGCGCCGTATTTATCTGTTCGGCAAGAAGGTCGGCCAGACGAATATCTTCATCTTCGGCGGAGACGGCCAGGAAGTTGTCAGCCTCGATATCGAGATCGAGCGCGATGTTTCCGGTCTCGAAGCCAATCTCAAGCGCTTCATCCCGGACTCGAACATCAATGTCGAGATCGTTTCCGACAATATCGTGCTGACCGGCACGGTGCGCACGCCGCAGGACGCGTCTCAAGCTGCTGATCTGGCTGGTGCCTTCCTGAAGGGCGGCGAGGCGACGACCCGCACCGAAACCGCGTCCAGCAGCGCACAACAGGGCGACGTTGCCCTCTTCGCCGAAGCTCGCCAGCAGTCGCAGGTGGTCAACCTGCTGCAGATCCAGGGCGAAGACCAGGTGACGCTGAAGGTCACCATCGCCGAGGTCCGCCGCGAAATCCTGAAACAGATCGGTTTCGACAATCTCGTTTCCAATTCGTCCGGCCTCAGCGTGGCACAGCTCGGCTCCCCGTCCGCAGACGGCAATTCCGCGATTATCGGCGGCGGGCTTGCGGCACTCTTCAAGTCGTCGATCGGCAAATACGATATTTCGACCTATCTGAATGCACTCGAGCAGGCGAAGGTCGTTCGCACGCTCGCCGAGCCGACGCTGACGGCAATCTCCGGCCAGGCGGCGACCTTCAATTCTGGCGGTCAGGTTCTGTATTCAACGACCGACAATGATGGCAACGTCACCGTTGTACCCTACAACTACGGTATCAATCTCGGTTTCAAGCCGGTCGTCCTGTCGTCGGGCCGCATCAGCCTCGAGATCAAGACAAACGTGTCCGAGCCGGCACCATCGGCGACCGGTTCCGCTCCAACCTACCAGCGCCGCTCTGCCGAGACCTCGGTCGAATTGCCATCGGGCGGCTCGATCGCGCTCGCCGGCTTGATCCGAGACAATGTCTCGCAGACCTCGAACGGCACGCCCGGCGTCAACAAGATCCCGCTTCTCGGCACGCTCTTCCGTCAGCGCACCGTCCAGCGCGATGAAACCGAGCTGGTCATTATCGCCACGCCCTATCTCGTGCGGCCGGTTGCCCGCAATCAGCTGAACCGCCCGGACGATAATTTCAGCCCGGAAAATGACGGTCAGGCTTTCTTCATGAACCGTGTCAACAAGGTCTACGGCAGCCGTGAAGCGCCGGTCGCCGACGCGCAGTTCCATGGCTCCATCGGGTTTATCTACAAATGAGAACGGCGCGACTGGAAACAATCATGACGAAGTCCAATCAGGCGGTGGCCGATATGACAAAGATGAAGGCAAGCGGCTCGAAATTTCTGGCAGTCTCCGCTCTTCTTGCTGCAGCCTTGCTGACGGGCTGCGCCGCCCCGCGCGACAACCTGACGACCGGCGGTATTCCCGACGATTATCGCCAGCGCCATCCGATCGTCGTCACCGAAGCCGAGCAATATGTCGATGTCCCGGTTGCCACGACCGACCGGCGCCTGACGATCGCCCAGCGCGACCTGATCCGTGGTTTCGCCGCCACCTACATCTCGCGCGCCTCAGGTCCCGTCTACCTCATGTCGCCGCAGGGTTCCGCGAATGCCTCGGCTGTCAGCCAGCTTCGCGGTCAGGTGCGCGCCGAACTGGCCTCCCGCGGCATCTCGACCTCCAAGATCGTTTACGCCTCCTATGCCGCGGCGGGCGGCGGCGATGCGGCACCGATCCGCCTGACCTTTACCGGAACGACGGCTGTCACGACGCAATGCGGCCAGTGGCCGAAGGATATCGGCGGCGGCTTCGACAACCAGAACTACTATAATTTCGGTTGCGCCTATCAGAACAATTTGGCGGCGCAGGTTGCCAATCCAGAGGACTTCATCGCCCCGCGCGGCATGACGCCGATCGACGCTGCACGCCGCAACGACGCCATCACTGAGTATCGAACCTACCGGACGACGCTCGAGCAAACCAATTCCTCTGGCTTCTAAGCACGGAACCGAACGATGAGCGCAGTCGAATACGAGATCAAGAACACGACGGAGCTTCGCAACGCCGAGGAATCTGTGCGCATGGCGGATCTCGAAAACATGCGGCCCTTGCCGCGTATTTCGGTTCACGCCTTTTGCGAGAGCGAAACGCTTCAGCAGGTGATGGAGCGCTGCGGCAACGACAGGCGCATGTCGAAGGTGAGCCTGCGCATCACCAGCGGTGGTATCGCAGCCGCTGCCAACATGTTCCAGACGACGCCGACGCCGAACCTCATCATTCTGGAGACCAAGGCTGCCGCTGCAAACCTGCTCTCCGAGCTGGCGCCGCTGGCAAGCGTCTGCGACCCGTCTACAAAAGTCGTTATCGTCGGCTACTACAACGATATCGCTCTTTATCGCGAACTGATCCGCAACGGCATCTCCGAATATATGGTGCAGCCGGTCTCCATGCCGGACGTGATGATGGCAATGGCGCAGATCTTCGTTGATCCGGATGCCGAGCCGCTCGGCCGCAGCGTCGCGTTCATCGGCGCAAAGGGCGGTGTCGGTGCCTCCACCATCGCCCACAATTGTGCCTTCGGAATCTCCAGTCTGTTTTCGACCGAGACGATCCTCGCCGACCTCGACCTTCCCTATGGTACCGCGAATATCGACTTCGATCAGGACCCTACTCAGGGCATCGCGGAAGCCGTCTACGCGCCCGATCGTCTGGACGAGGTGTTTCTTGATCGCCTGCTGACCAAGTGCTCCGAGCATCTGTCGATGCTGGCGGCCCCGTCGATCCTCGACCGCGCTTACGATTTTGACGGCCATGCCTTCCAGCCTGTGCTCGAAGTCCTGCAGCGCAGCGCTCCGGTGACGGTCCTGGACGTCCCGCATGCGTGGTCGGAATGGACCCGTTCTGTCCTGGGGAGCGCTGACGAAGTGGTGATCTGCGCCGCGCCTGATCTCGCCAACCTGCGCAATACCAAGAATATGCTGGATGCGCTGCGCAAGCTGCGTCCTAACGACAAGGCACCTCATCTAGTTCTCAACCAGGTTGGTATGCCGAAGCGGCCGGAAATCACTCCGAGTGACTTTTGCGAGCCGCTGGAGACCGATCCGATCGCGATCATCCCCTTTGATATTAATCTCTTCGGCAATGCGGCAAACAGTGGCCGGATGATCTCCGAGATGGATCCCAAGTCGCCGACCGCGGAGACCTTTTCGCAGCTTTCGCACATCGTCACCGGCCGTGTCGCCGTGAAGAAGGCAAAGCGCGGCGGCCTTCTCGGCCTTTTGAAGCGCGGCAAGTGAAGACGTAAAAAGAGTAGATTGGAATTGGCATGTTCGGAAAACGCGGAAATGATGGCTTCGGAAAGGCTGGCGGCGTAGCAGCGCCTCCGCCGCCGGTTGCCGCTGCCGCGCCGGCATCCAGCGCGCCCCAGGTTCTCGTCGAACCCGCCCGGGAGAATGCCCGCCAGCAGGTGGCGCCGCCACCGATGCAGACGCCGCAGCGCCGCCGTCCTGCCCGCACCGACGAATATTACGATACCAAAGCGCAGGTTTTTTCCGCGCTCATCGACACGATCGACCTGTCGCAGCTTGCCAAGCTTGACGCGGAGAGCGCCCGCGAAGAAATCCGCGACATCGTCAACGACATCATCACCATCAAGAATTTCGCGATGTCGATTTCCGAGCAGGAAGAGCTGCTCGAAGACATCTGCAACGACGTCCTCGGTTACGGTCCGCTCGAGCCGCTGCTTGCGCGTGACGACATCGCCGATATCATGGTCAACGGCGCCGGCAAGACCTTCATCGAAGTCGGCGGCAAGACGATGGAATCGGAAATCCGCTTCCGCGACAACAGCCAGCTCCTGTCGATCTGCCAGCGCATCGTCAGTCAGGTCGGCCGCCGCGTTGATGAATCGAGCCCGATCTGCGATGCCCGTCTTCCGGACGGCTCGCGCGTCAACGTCATCGCGCCGCCGCTGGCGATCGATGGCCCGGCACTCACCATTCGTAAGTTCAAGAAAGACAAGCTGACCCTGGATCAGCTGGTCCGTTTCGGCGCGATCACGCCCGAGGGCGCGACACTGCTGCAGATCATCGGCCGCGTCCGCTGCAATGTCGTGATCTCCGGTGGTACCGGTTCGGGCAAGACGACGCTTCTCAATTGCTTGACGAACTACATCGATCGCGACGAGCGCGTCATCACCTGCGAAGACACTGCCGAACTGCAGCTTCAGCAGCCGCATGTCGTCCGCCTTGAGACGCGTCCGCCGAATATCGAAGGCGAGGGCGAGATCACCATGCGCGATCTCGTCAAGAACTGCCTTCGTATGCGTCCAGAACGCATCATCGTCGGCGAAGTGCGCGGACCCGAGGTCTTCGACCTCCTGCAGGCGATGAATACAGGCCACGACGGCTCGATGGGAACGATCCACTCGAACTCGCCGCGCGAATGCCTGAGCCGTATCGAATCGATGATCGCCATGGGCGGCTTTAGCCTGCCGGCCAAGACCGTGCGCGAAATCATCGCTGGGTCGATCGATGTCATCGTGCAGGCAGCCCGTTTGCGCGACGGTTCGCGCCGTATCACCGCGATCACCGAGGTGATTGGCATGGAAGGGGATGTCATCATCACCCAGGACCTGATGCGCTACGAGATAGAAGGCGAAGACGCAGCCGGCCGTCTGATCGGCCGCCACATGTCGACCGGTATCGGCAAGCCTAATTTCTGGGACCGCGCCCGCTACTTCAACGAAGAAAAGCGCCTTGCGGCAGCCCTCGATGAGATGGAAGCAAAGTCGAAGGGGGCATGATGTTTGGACTTGATCCCGTCGTTCTTGGCATCATCCTCCTCGTCGCGATCGCCGCGGGGGCTATCTGCTATGGCGTGCTTTTCACGCGCATGGAGGCCGACAAGAAGACCGCCGGCCGCGTCAACCGTGTCAGCTCCGCCGAAACAGATCGCGTCAAGGTAAAGGCGGCTCGCGACCGCGTTCAGGAACTCTCGAAGCGTCGGAAATCCGTGCAGGACAACCTCAAGGATCTCGAGAAGCGCCAGCAGGAAAATTCCAAACGCAAGCTGTCACTGAAGTCGCGCCTCATACAGGCGGGTTTCTCCGTGACGCCAGCCCGATTCTACATCATCAGCGCCGCTTTCGGCTTCTTCCTGATGGTGATTGCGTTCTTGGCGGGCGCTCCGACGGTCCTGACGCTCGCAGCCCCCATCGTTGCCGGCCTTGGTTTGCCGCGTTGGATTCTGGGTTTCCTGATCAAGCGTCGTCAGAACAAATTCCTCAACGAATTCCCGAATGCGCTCGATGTCATCGTCCGCTCGATCAAGTCCGGTCTGCCGCTGAATGATGCCATCCGCCTGGTTGCCAATGAAGGCCGTGATCCAGTGAAGAGCGAGTTTCGGCGGGTCGTCGAATCCCAGCAGGTCGGTCTCAGTGTGCCGGACGCCTGCATGCGCATGACCAATTACATGCCGCTTCAGGAAGTCAGCTTCTTCGCCATCGTCATCGCGATCCAGTCGCAGGCCGGTGGCAACCTTTCCGAGGCGATCGGCAATCTGTCCAAGGTTCTTCGCGATCGAAAGAAGATGAAAGCCAAGGTCCAGGCGCTGTCGATGGAAGCGAAGGCCTCCGCCTGCATCATTGGCGCGCTTCCCTTCATCGTCGCCACGCTCGTTTATGTGACCTCGCCGCAATACATGACCATTCTCTTCACCGACCCGCGCGGTCATCTGATCATGGGCGCTTCGGCAGTCTGGATGTCGATCGGCATCTTCGTCATGCGCAACATGGTCAGCTTCGACATCTAAAGAGAGGACGCGAACCATGTCTTCGGATCTTGCTGCACGATTGACCGATCCGGCCATGCTCGTTGCGCTATTTGTGGCGATCGCTGTCTTTGCGACGCTCTACACGATAGCCGTCCCTTTTTTTGAACGTGGTGATTTGAACAAGCGCATGCGCGCGGTCTCGACGGAGCGTGATCAGATCCGCGCTCGGGAGCGGGCGCGGATGAACTCCGACGCCGGAACGAGCAAAGCCACCCTCCGTGCTCAGAACAATCGCAACGTTCGCCAGATCGTCGAGCGCTTCAATCTGCGTGAGGCGCTTGTAGATGAAAACACCATGAACAAGCTGAGGGCGGCGGGCTATCGGTCCGAAAATGCGCTCAACACCTTTCTCGTTGCGCGCTTCCTGCTGCCGTTTCTTTTTCTCGCAGCCGCTGCGTTTTATATTTTTGGTCTCGGCCACTTGGTAGAAAAGCCGCTGCCGATCCGGCTGCTTGCAGTTATAGGGACCGCCTACCTCGGCTTCTACGCGCCGAACATCTTTATTTCCAACCGCATGGGCAAGCGTCAGCATTCGATCAAGCGCACCTGGCCTGATGCTCTCGATCTCATGCTGATCTGCGTCGAATCAGGGATTTCGATCGAGGCTGCCATGCGCCGCGTCTCGGAAGAACTGGGCGAGCAATCGCCGGCACTTGCCGAAGAAATGGTGCTGACGACGGCGGAACTCTCGTTTCTTCCGGATCGCCGCCAGGCGCTCGAAAACCTCGGCACCCGCACGCAGATCCCTCTCGTTCAGTCCGTAACGCAGGCCTTGATCCAGGCCGATCGTTACGGCACGCCGATCTCCCAGGCGCTCCGCGTCCTGGCGCAGGAAGGACGCGATGACCGAATGAACGAGGCGGAAAAGAAGGCCGCCGCGCTGCCGCCGAAGCTGACCGTTCCGATGATCCTGTTCTTTCTGCCGGTTCTTGTTGCCGTCATTCTCGGCCCTGCGGGCATTCAGGTTGCCGATCGCTTTTGAAACCTCTTGAAGGCTCTGAAAAATGGGTTTAGCCGTGGACTCCGCGTGACCGGCGATTGAGATGGGTGTCCATCGGGTATCGCCGACTTCTCAGCCGCTCGCCCGGGCACCTTCGGTCATAAAGGCCCTGCCATGTCTTCAGCTGCTATTCTTTTCAGTATTTTCGCTGCCATGCTCGTCGGGGCCATGAGCCCGGGCCCGAGCTTCGTGGTCGTCTCGCGCATTTCGATTTCCCGCTCCCGAATGGATGGTATAGCTGCCGCGGTGGGCATGGGTGTCGGCGGCATCATCTTCAGCGTGCTTGCTCTCGCCGGCCTCACGGCTCTGCTGACGCAGTTCGCCTGGCTCTACCTGGTTCTGAAAATCGCCGGGGGCGCTTATCTGGTCTACATCGCATACAGAATCTGGCGTGGCGCAAAAGAGCCGTTGACGGTTGGCGATACCGTAGACGGCCAATCGTCGATCCGCCGCAGCTTCGCAACGGCCTTGCTGACGCAACTGAGCAACCCGAAGACGATCATCGTCTATGCCAGCGTTTTTGCGGCCTTCCTGCCGAAGACCATTCCACTTGGCGTCATCATCGGCCTGCCGATCGGCATCTTCGTCATCGAGGCTGGATGGTATGCGATCGTGGCGCTGGCTTTTTCGTCTCAGCGTCCGCGTCAAGCCTATCTGGCGGCGAAAGCCTGGATCGATCGCGGAGCCGGTTTGGTCATGGGTGGCCTCGGGCTGCGGCTGATCGTTTCCGGCGCGATGCTGCGCTAGGCGTCAGTTGGTATTGTTCGCCTGCTGACTGTCCTTCGAGGCGAGCTTCTGCCAGGAATTCTGCTGCGACAGCATGGAGCGTAGGTAGGCCACATTGGCATCTGCCTGCTGCGGAGAGAGTTCTCTACGGGCGATCTGCTCTGCCTCTGGGAAGCGCCCCTGCAGGCCGACGACCAGAGCGAGATTCTGGCGGACGCGGCTGTCCGCCGCCGGCTGGCCAGCCGCCTGGCGAAGATAGGTCTCAGCTGTGCGAACATCGCCCGTCAGCACGTAGGACATGCCGAGATTGGAGAGAACAGACGGTTCGTTCGGCATGATGTCGAGAGCGTCGCGATAGCGGGCGCGGGCCTCGCTCGACTTGCCCATCTGGTCGAGAATGGCGCCCTGCGCGGAAACCAGCCTCCAGTCGGGGCGGTCGGGCGTCTGGGCGCGGCCGATCGTGTCGAGGGCCTGCTGCAGCTGCCCGGCGGCGGCCTGCGCCTTGCCGTAGGCCGCAAGAACATTGCGGTCGTTTGGATTGGAAATCGCCACCTGCTGCATGACGGCCAGCGCCTGCGCGTCGCGGCCGGCCGAGCGCAGCAGCGTCGCGTAGTAGACGCCGTTGACCGGATCGCGCGGGTTCTTCTCGTAGACCTGGCCTGCGCGCTCGGTGGCGCTGCGCACTTCGCTGGCGTCCATGCTCTCCACGGGTCTGGTCGAGACCGGGATCGAGCCCGTCGTCATCTTGTCCTTGGTGGTCGAACAACCGGCAAGGGCCAGGCCGATCATTGCCAAAGCGGCTCCCTGGAGGATACGGTTCTTGAACGGAGTGGTAGCCGAACGAGGCATCGCGCTTTCCTGAATTCAGAAACAGGCGCCTGACCTCTAAGCGGAACAGGAAAGGTGTGACGCAATCTTCGCTCCAGCAATAGTCTGTTAACCCTAACAGACCGTTAAAAAACGATTCCGATACCCCCGAAGGACATCATGGCCCCCTATCAATTTATTGAGAGACCGACCCCTTTCAACAACAAGGGCGGCTCGACTCTTCCGATTTTCGCCGTCACTCCTGCGCATATCGAGACCGGCACGATCGATCCAATCGCCCTCGACTGGGCCAAGAAGGCCGGCTATCGCGCCGAGAGCGGCTCGCTGCTTTTGATCCCGACGGCCGAAGGCCATCTCGGTGGTGCGCTTTTCGGCCTCGGCACCAATCCGTCCGAACAGCCCTACATCACCGGCAAGCTGGCGCGCTCGCTACCGGCCGGCGACTGGCATATCGAAACCGCCCCGCTGACGGCAAACCGCCTGTCGCTGGGCTTCGGTCTCGGCAGCTACCGCTTCGATCGCTACCGATCCGAAAAGCCGGCTGCCGCAACGCTGATGATCCCGCGCGATGCCGATGCCGCCGATATCAAACGTCAGCTTGCCGGCGTCTTCCTTGCCCGCGATCTGATCAACACGCCAACCAACGACATGGGTCCCGAGCAGTTGGAGGCGGCGTTCCGTGGTCTCGCCGAGCACTACAAGGCCGAAATGTCCGTCATCATCGGCGATGACCTGCTCAAGGAAAATTTTCCGCTCGTTCATACCGTCGGCCGCGCCAGTGCCGATGCGCCGCGTCTGCTTGAGCTGCGCTGGGGGAAGAAGGGCCATCGCAAGGTTACGCTGGTCGGCAAGGGCGTCTGCTTCGATACCGGCGGTCTCGACATCAAGCCGGCCTCGTCCATGCTTCTGATGAAGAAGGACATGGGCGGCGCGGCCAACGTCATGGGCCTGGCACTGATGATCATGGATGCCAAGCTGAAGGTCGATCTTCGCGTCATCATTCCCGTTGTCGAAAACTCGATCTCGGCCAATGCCTTCCGCCCGGGCGACATCTATAGGAGCCGCAAGGGCCTGACCGTCCAGATCGATAATACCGACGCCGAAGGCCGTCTCATTCTGGCGGATGCGCTGACCTATGCCGACGAGGAATCCCCGGATCTCCTGATCGACATGGCAACGCTGACGGGCGCTGCCCGCGTTGCGCTCGGCCCCGATCTGCCGCCCTTCTTCACCGATGACGAAGGCCTCGCGCACGACCTGACCGAAGCCAGCCTTGAGACCGACGATCCGCTGTGGCGCCTGCCGCTTTACATGGGCTACGACAAGGATATCCGCGCCAAGATCGCCGATATCACCAACGCGCCGGCAGGCGGCATGGCTGGCGCTATCACGGCTGCCCTATTCCTGAAGCGCTTCGTCAGCAAGGCAAAGAGCTGGGCACATTTCGATATCTACGGCTGGGCTCCCTCCGAGCGTGCGCATTCCCCGGGCGGTGGCGAAGCGCAGGCGATCCGCGCGCTCTATCATCATATCCGTCAGGGCATCTGAGCCGATCGTTAAAATTTTATTCACCTTGCGAGGCGGCAGTTCACGCCGCCTCTTGCATGAGAACGTCAGCCTGCCGAAAATAGGAACGTTAGCGTAACGATTTCCGGAGAGGCCGTGCCGATCGAACTGAGTGCATCCCAGGCATTGGGGCTCTGGCATGGCGTGGCGCGCGATCAGGTGCGCCACGACGATCGTGACCTGACGCTGCGCCAGATGGCGATCCTCCTGCATATCTATCTCGTCCCGCCGCCGCATACGGTGCGCGGTCTCGCCGCAACGCTCGGCGTCACCAAGCCCGTCATCACCCGCGCTCTCGACACGATGGGTGAAATGGGCCTGGTCGACAGGGTGCGCGATGATGCGGATCGGCGTAATGTCATCATCAAGCGCACCGTCGGCGGCGCGCTCTATCTTGAGAAGCTAGGCGATCTCGTACGCGAGCAGGGCCGCAAGCTTCCCGTATAAGAGCCAGAGTAGAGGATTGTCATGACCATGTTCGACCGGCGCCTCAACGCCTACAGACCGGATCTCGCCGAAGCCTCGCTCAAGGGCAAGGTCGAGGCCGAGCGCTTCGTCGAAGGCACGCCGGCGCGGATTTCGGTTCCCGTCGCGCCGTTGCGCCCGGTCCCGGATCTGGCACGCGGCATCGATACGGAATTGCTGATGGGCGAGGGCGTCACCGTCTTCGACCGGTCGAATGGCTGGTGCTGGGTCAAGGCGGTCTCTGACGGCTATGTCGGCTATCTGCCGGAGGCGATGTTGGCAACGGATGGCGCCGAGCCGACGCATGTCGTCAATGTCCAGCGCACCTTCATCTATCCCGAGCCTGAGCTCAGAAAACCCTATCAGGCGATCCTGTCGATGGGCAGCCGTGTCCACGTCACCGGCCAGGCCGAAGCGCGTGGCAATCACTACCACGTGCTGGCCGATGGAACGGCGATCTTCGAGAAACACCTGCAGCCGATCGGCGCGGGCGAGGGCGCCGATTACGTCGAGGTCGCGCTGCAGTTCCTGAATACACCCTATCTCTGGGGTGGCCGCTCCGGGCTGGGGATCGATTGCTCCGGCCTGCTTCAGCTCGCCGCGCTCATGACCGGCCGCAGCACGCCGCGCGACACGGATATGCAGGCGGCAGGTCTGGGAACGCCGATCGACCGCTCGCAGCTTCGACGCGGCGATCTGGTGTTCTGGAAGGGCCATGTGGCGATCATGGAAGACCCGAACACCATGATCCATGCCAACGGCCACACGATGACCGTCGCCCGTGAGAATTTCGAGGAAGCGGTCAAGCGTATTGGCTGGCTTTACGAGATGCCGACCGGCTACCGTCGCCCGTTCTAATCTCTAGCGTTGCCGGGGATCCAGCCAGTCGCGCAGCCCATCGCCCAGCATGTTGAAACCGAGGACCGCGAGCGCGATCGCCAGCCCCGGCAGGATCGCAAGCCACGGCGCTATGCCCATGAAGGTCTGGGAATCGGCCAGCATCTTCCCCCAGGTCGGCGCCGGCGGCGCCATGCCGAGTCCGAGAAAGCTCAAGCCTGCCTCGGTCAGGATGGCCAGCCCCAGCTGGATCGTGGCGTGAACGATGATCTGGCTCATGATGTTCGGCGCGACATGGCGAATGGAGATCGTCAGGCGGCTGTTTCCGATCGCCTGTGCGGCAAGCACATAGTCGCGGCTCCAGGCCTGTAGTGAGGTCGCCAGCGTCACGCGCGCAAAGACCGGGATCATGAAGACGGCGATCGCGGTGATTGCCGTGAACCGGCCGGGGCCGAGAAAGGCACCGAGGATCATCGCCGATAGGATCGGCGGCAGCGCGAAGATCACATCGCAGACGCGCATCAGGACCGCCTCGAATGGCCCGCGGATGGCCGCCGCCGAAATCCCGATGATCGAGCCGATCGTTCCACCGATGGCAACGGCAGTAACGGCAATCGACAAGGAGTTCCAGCATCCCACCATCAACATCGACAGGACGTCGCGGCCGAACTGATCGGTGCCGAGCAGACCATAGGCGAGCGGCGGCTGCAGCTTGTGCATGATCTGCATCTTCGCGGGTGGTAAAGGCGTCCAGAACAGTGAGAGCACGGCAATCGCGGCAAGGATGCCAACGATTGCGACTCCCGCGACCAGTTTTATTCGTCGGCTAATTTTATTGGCGGGCTGCGCTCTCGTTGCGGCAAAGAATGCCATCACGCACCCTCCCGCCGCAGCCGTGGGTCGACAGCGAGGTAGCACATGTCGACGATGAAATTCATGACGATGACCAGCGCTGCGAAGAACAGCACCACGTCCTGCATGACGATGATGTCGCGCTGCGCAAGCGCCTGCAGCGCAAGCCGCCCCAGCCCGGGGAGGTTGAAGACGTTCTCGACCAGCACCGCACCGGCGACGAGAAAGGTGAACTGCAGGCCTAGCACCGTCAGGATCGGCACCAGCGCATTCGGCACGGCATGGCGCCAGAGCACGCCCGTATCGGAAAGGCCCTTTGCCCGCGCCGTCCGTGTAAAATCCTCATGCAGCACGTCGAGCACCGCCGAACGCGTCACCCGCGTCAGCACCGCGGCCTGCGGCAAGGCGAGCGCAAAGGCGGGCATGACGAGCGCCTGCAGGGCGGCGGTGATACCATTTTCCCAACCGGGAAAGCCGCCGGCCGGCATCAGCCCGAGCGTCGTCGAAAACAGGATGATCATCAGCAGCGCCACCCAGAAGGTCGGAACCGCAATGCCCATTTGCGAGAAGACCGTGGCGGCGATATCGGCGATGCCGCCGCGGCGGGCCGCTGCGAAGGTTCCCAGCGGCAGCGCAATCGCAACCGAGATCAGGATAGCGAAGACGGCGAGTGGCAGGGTGGCGGCAAGCCGCTCGGCAATCAGACCGGCAACGGGCACGCTATAGGTATAGGACTGGCCGAGATCGCCGCGGAGAACGCCCGCGACCCAGTGGCCGTAACGGATGATCAGCGGCTGATCGAGGCCGAGATCATGGCGCAGTGCCGCAAGCGTGTCGGGCGCCGCCGAGGTGCCGAGCATGATCGACGCCGGATCGCCGGGCAGCAGGTCCATGACGGCGAAGATCAGGAAGGAGACGATGAGGAGGGTGACGATCAGACCGGCAAGGCGGCGGGAGAGCAAGGCGATCATGCCGTTGGCGCCTCGGGCGACGCCGTACAAGTTTGCGCGCGGCGGCCCCAAGTTTCTCCCTCATCCCTGTGCTCTTCACAGGGATCCAGCCACCGCGCGTCTGCGCGGTGAATGAATTGAAATCCGGGAGCGGAGTCTTCTGCGCCCCAGGACTGGGGCGCGCTGGATTCCTGTGACAAGCACAGGAATGAGGGGGAGCGTGGTGCGTGCTCAAGCACCATGCTGTGACAATCCCAGGCAATCACCTTGCGTTCCCAGTATCGAGACAAGCCCGATCATTCCCCCCACGAAACATTCGTCAGAACGTTCGAGGGAATAGGCTCATTTTTCCATAGCCCTTTCAGCTTCTTGTCCCAGACGCCGAGCTTGGGCATGACGAAGAGATACAGAGCCGGTACGTCTTGGGCCAGAATTTTCTGGGCCTCGGCATAGAGCTTGTTCTGCTCGGCCGGATCGGCCGTTAGCTGCACCTTCTTGAGCAGCGCATTGAAGTCGGGATTGCTGTAGTTGAAGTAATAGGGATCGCGCGAATAGATATCGATGTCCATCGGCTCGGCATGGGCGACGATGGTCATCTCGTAGGCGCGGTCCTTCATCACGTCCTGCACCCATTTTGCAGGAAACTCGGTTGGCTCGATGTTCATTGTCACGCCGATCTCGGCAAACATTGCCTGCATCACCTGGGCGCTGCGCGGCGCATAGGCCATCTGCGGCACCTTGATGGTGAAGGAGAAGCCGTTCGGATAGCCGGCTTCGGCAAGCAGCGCCTTGGCCTTTTCAGGATTGTAGGCGAGCACGCCGGTCATGTCCTGATAGCCGGGATCGTTCGGGGTGTAATGGCTGCCGATCGCCGTGCCGAGGCCGGACCATGCGCCCTCGATCACCGTCGGCCGGTCGATCGCCATCATCAGCGCCCGGCGCACCCGCTTGTCGTCGAAGGGCTTCTTGGCATTGTTCATGCCGGCGACGACCTTGAGCTCGGTATTGCCGATCTCCGTCGTCAGACGGGGATCGCCGTCGAAAGAGCTCATCAGTTCGGGCGCGCCGAATTCCGGAATGGCGTCGATATCGCCTGATTTCAGCGCTGCCGCCTGGGCCTGCGGATCGGCTATGAAGCGGAAGGTCACCTTGTCGAGCTTCACCGAGACCTGCTTGTTCCAGTAGGCATCGTTCTTCTCGAGTTCGACCTTGTCGCCCTTCGCCCAGTTGACGAATTTGAACGGTCCGGTGCCGACGGGTACCGTCTTGTCGTTATCGGCGGATTTCGGGCCGACCATGACCGAAGCGGGCCAGCCGAGCCAGTAGAGCAGGCTGCCTGTCGGCTCTGAGAGGTGCAGCACGAGCGTGCCGGCATCCGGCGTATCAATCGAGGCGATCGACGCGAAGAAGCGCTTTTGCGGATTGACCGAGTCCTTGCCGCGCGCCCGGTCCAGCGAGAACTTCGCCGCTGCCGCATCGAAGGCCTCGCCGTCATGGAAGGTCACGCCATCCTGCAGCTTAAACGTATATGTCAGCCCGTCGGCCGAAACCTCCCAGCTCTTCGCCAGCTGCGGCTGCGCCTTGCCGTCCTCGCCGATCGAGACCAGGCCCTCGAAAACATTCTGCCAGGTCACCTGACCGATCGCGACAGGCGCGGCGATCGTCGGGTCGAGACCTGTGGGCTCGACCGCCATGCCGAGATTGAGCGTGGTCTTGGGAGCGGCATGGGCGGGAAGAGCGATTGCGGCTGCGATGGCGCATGCCGCAGCAAAGGCCTGCATGCGGCGGGCGGAACGGATGAGGCGGAGCATGTATATCCCGTCTTATATGGTGAATGCATTTTGTGTTCGCTGTGTACTGAAAATCGATACACACCAAAAATGCGGGAAACGCAAGGTCTCGAAAGGCGGATGGCTAGCGGCTGGCGCTCGAGCGCATGAACTCTTCGATGAAGCCGCTGAGCTTGGCGGCCGCGAAGGACAGCTGCCTATCGGGCGCGACCGACAGCTCCGCATGCGTGCGGATCGTGCTTTCGCTGGCAAGCGGAATGGCGGACAGCGTGCCAGCTTCCAGCTCGCGGCGTACCGAAAGCCGCGGCAGCAGTGTTGCGGCCATGTCGCTGAGCACGAGCTCCTTCAGCATCTCCAGCGCGCTGACGGTAAAGGCTGGCTCGAAGGTCAGGTCCTGGCGCTCGGCTGCGGCGTCGAAGGCCTGGCGGAAGCCGAATGATGTTTCGGGCAGCGCCAGCGCGTGCCGTGCCAGTTCGCGAAGCGTCACCTCCTTGCGTCCAGCGAGCGCGTGACGGCTGGAGGCGACCACCTCGTAGGCGATCTCGGATCGGGCGATCACCTTGGCCTCGGTCATCTGCGGCGCAAACAGGGTCAGAGCCATATCGGCTCGCGCCGCATTCACGGCTTCCACCGCCTGCCGCGCGCTGGTGATCATCACCTCGAAACGGATGTGAGGATAGGTCTTGCTGAACTCGGCAAGAGCAGGGGTCAGCAGGCTGGCAACGATCGCGCCATTGGCAAAGATCGTCACTCTTCCGCGCTCCAATCCCTTCAGATCCTCGATCAGCTGCTGCACATGTTCCAGCTCGCGCAGCGTCCGGCCGGCGCGCGCCGCAAGCAGCTCTCCGGCCGCCGTCAGCGTCACCCCGCGAGCGCTGCGCTCGACGAGCGGCGTGCCGAAATAGTCCTCGAGATTCTCGATCTGGCGGCTGACCGCAGTCGGCGCGACATTGAGATTCTCGGCCGCCTGCCGCATCGAACTGGTTCTCACCAGCTCGTCGAAATACATCAGCGCCCGGATCTGCATGCGGTTCTCCTGCCTCTCGTCTGCCGCTTCTCTTTAGGCAATCGCCGAAGGTCCGGCTAGCCGTCCCGCCATGCGCGCTGCGCGCCTTCATGCGGCAGAGCGGTCGCCTCGTATATGCCGCGCGCGATCGCCCGGGCCATGACGATGCCGGCGAGATGGCAAAGCTCCATGAAGCCGGTCGCCTCGATCGGCTTCGCGCCGGTTGCGGCTGAAAGAACGGTATCGCCGTCGAGCGGCAGATGCGCCGGAAGCAGCGCGCGTGCCAGGCCGTCATGGGCTGCGATCGAAAGCCGGTGGGCCTGTGCCTTGGTCAGTACCGCATCGGTCACGACGGCGCCGATCGTTGTCGCCGGGGCGCTCATGCCCTTCAGGCGCATGCGATGATCGATCGTTGCGGGCATGCCGAGCCCGCCGAACTCGCCATCCTGCTCGAAGGGTGCCGCCCAGAAATGCCGGCTGGCGCCGATCGTCGCCGAACCCAGCGCGTTGACCGCAACGATCGCCCCGATCCTGTGCCCGCCACTGCCAACCGCGCTCGCCGAGCCGAGCCCGCCCTTGAATGTCGCGGTGGTCGCGCCGGTTCCGGCACCGGTGGTTCCGAGCGCAAAAGCGCCGTTCGAGGCGGCAGCACAGGCGGCATAACCCATATCACGGTAGGGCGCATGCAGTCCCCAATTCTTGTCGCCGCCATTGAGAAGATCGAAGAGGATCGCCTGCGGCACGATCGGAACGCGCACATCGCCCACGGCAAAACCTCGCCCGGCTTCGCGCAGCCAGGACTGGACGCCGCCTGCGGCATCCAGCCCGAAAGCCGAACCGCCCGAGAGAACCAAGGCATCGACCTTTTCGACCGTCATCGACGGGTCAAGGAGGGCCGTGTCGCGCCCGCCCGGCGCGCCGCCGAGAACCATACCCGAGGCGATTGCCGGCTGGTCGAAGATGATGGCGGTGACCCCCGATCCAAGCGTCAGATCGGTGGCATGGCCAACGGAGAGGCCTTCGATATCGGTGATGAGATTGAGCAATTCGCGTCCCCTTTGAGCGGCGATTAGGAGCGCAACGGCAGGCAAAAAACAAGACCGGCCCCGATGATGATGGGGGCCGGTCAGAAAACTTCGGTTAAAATGAAGCGGGAAAGCCTATGCCTGTAATCAAGCATGAAGCGGCTTCGGATGGCGGCGGGTCATCAGGTCGTGGATGGCGACCCTTACCTCGTCGGGAGAGCGGAAACGCTGCTCGTCGAGGTCGTGAACGTGAAATTTCACGGCGATGAACTTCAGCCGGTCTTCATCCGGAATGACGATCCCGACGGGAACGCCTGCATATTCGATAACTTGCTTTTTCATGCGTAGAACTCCTGCCGCGCGTATTGCGCGAGCGACGGCGAATTGACTTGTCTTGTACCGTTGAAAGGGGGACGAACGTCACATTCGACAGTTCGGGCGGGAGAGGGCGCCCGGACGGTCATTGCCGAGCACAGAGCGCCCAAGGAGATAGGCGAGAATATCGATTTCAATCATGTCTCGTTCCTTGCGTTGGCGTTGCACTCATGATGGTCCCGTAGAGCCGGGACCGGCGATAACTATCTCTATTAATCTACTAATGCAGTAGAGAATAGGCGATAATCTGACAGAAACATATTCCGAAACGTGTCAAAATGTCGGCGATCGGAAAAATTTCATTCCATCATACCCGAACTTGCAGAAAGAACGTATCAAGACTTTGTGCAATTCGCGTGACGGTCGAGAACTCGTTTCGATCACCGCAGCAGAGATAGGAAGCGTGCCTGATTCCGGCAATGGGGCAATTCATTAAAAAGCGGTAGGCCGCGAAATCACCCAATTGGTTAACGGCCAGGCCCGCATCTCACCAGCCCTCGGCGAGCACCTTTTCCAGCATGTCTGCAAAGAAATCGGCACTCTCGATCGTAAGGCAGAGCGGCGGTTTGATCTTCAACACGTTGAGGTGATCGCCGGTCGGCTGCATCAGGACACCGAGATCGAGCAGCCGCTCGCAGATCGCCGCCGTCTCGCCGGTGGCCGGCTCCAGCGTCGTTCTGTCACGTACGAATTCGAGCCCGAGATAGAGGCCCATGCCGTGGATGGCTCCGGCGATCGGGAATTTTTCGATCAGCGCTGCAAGCCGTCCCTTCAGGTGGTCGCCGACCTGCCGGGCATTGTCCTGCAGGTTCTCCTCCCGCAGAATGTCGAGCACCGTCATCCCGGCAACGCAGCTGACCGGGCTGCCGCCGGATGAAGAGAAGAAATAGCCCTCGCGCTCCAGCGAATCGGCGATCGCCTGGCTGGTGATGACGGCGCCCAGCGGATGGCCGTTGCCCATGCCCTTGGCGATGGTGATGATATCAGGCACGACGCCCTGCTGCTCAAAGCCCCAGAAGTGGTGGCCGAGCCGGCCGTAGCCGACCTGCACTTCGTCGGCGATGCAGACGCCGCCGCGGGCGCGCACTTCGGCATAGAGGCCGGCCAGATAACCGTCCGGCAGCGGAATGCCCCCGGCATTGCCGTAGACCGGCTCGGCGATCACGCCGGCCAGCCCCTGGCCGCTATTGTCGATCGCCTGCAGCACCGGAATGGCACCGGCCAGATAGTCGCTGGCGCTTTCGGCGCCGCGGAATTCGCCGCGATAGGTGTTCGGCGCCGATAGAGGGTGTACCCAGGCGGGGCGCGTCGAGAGCGCCTGCGGATTGTCGGCGATCGAGGTGGAGACGGCGTCGCTCGCCACCGACCAGCCGTGATAGCCTTCCAGCAGGCAGAGCATGTTGTGGGCGCCGCTATGCGCCCAGGCGAGCCGCAGCGCCAGGTCGTTGGCTTCGGAGCCGCTATTGACCAGAAACACCCGGTCCAGACCCTCAGGGGCGAGTGCTGCCAGCCGTTCGGAAAATTCGGCCAGCGCCTCGTAGTGGAAGCGCGAATTGGTGTTGAGCTTCAGCCACTGGTCGGCGATCGCATCGGCAAGCTGGGTGTGCCCGTGGCCGAGGATGCTGACATTGTTGACCATATCGAGATAGGCTCGGCCCTCGACATCGTACATATGCTCCTTCCAGCCGCGTTCCATCTGCGGCGGAAAGTCGTAATAGTTCTTCTGCGGCTTGGCGAAATGCGCCTTGCGCCGCGTCAGCAGCGCCGCCGGATCGGGCCTTGGGGCATTGCAGCTGCCGCCGAGCAGCAGCGAGGGCGAAGGGCAGATCGCCGACCATGCATCGGCATCCGCAGCCGTCGCAAACAGCGGCGGCTCCAGGCCGCTAACGGTGCAAAGCTGGATGCGCAACCCGCCGAGCGAGTTGCTGTCGCCCGAAACCGTGCCGATCGTCTGACCCGCCTCGACCTCGGCGCCGTCCTCAACCGATGGCTCGATGCCGTCGAGATGCAGGCTGATGCCGTCGCCGATCAGCACTAGATGGTGGTCCCGGAAATCGATGCGGCCGGCGAACGGCGCGGCAACGGAATTGCCGCCTGAAAGGCAGATGTCGCTATGCAGAGCGAAGGTCGAATGCGGTTTTGCGCTCAGCGTACTGGCGCGCGACAGCCGGTATTCGCCGTAGCGCGTCGCGGCGACGCCGCTATCATTGGCAACCCGCGCAAGCAGGCGCCAGTCCATTTCGGAGTTCAACCAGTTGCCACCGGCGAAATGCCGGCTCTGAACGCCGAGATCGAGATAGGTGATGTCGGCGGTGTTGATCTCGGGCAGCAGCGGCTGCCAGCCGGAATTCTGCGGCAGGGGCTGCTCGATGCCGCCAATCCTCTGGATGGCCGCTTCCATCAGCTCGAAGGGCACGGACATTGCGGTGTCGAAGATGATGCGCTCATGCTCCAGATTTTTGCGCGCATAGTCGTTGTCGGGGTCGATAGAGATCTGCTGCTCGCCGCTCGCCACCAGGATCACGGCGCGGGCGACGATCAGCGGCCACAGCGCCTTGAGCTCTTCCGGCGTCAGCGGGTAGGTCTCGTGATAGGCTGTGATCGCGGGCAGGATATAGAGCGGATCGCCATCGGCGTGATGCAGCAGCGAGGCGCAGGTGACCGCCAAGTCGCCAACCAGCCAGCCGCGGATGATATCGCCGAAATCGATGACGCCGTCGGGGATCAGCCGCCCATGCGCATCCGGCCGGCTGACGACATTGTCATCGGTGACGTCGTGGTGCACCGCCTGGACGCGAAGCGACGAGGCCAGCGGCTGAATCCGGCGCACGGCCAGCACCATCGTCTTGGCGATGCGGTCGCGGGCGGCACTGTCGGTAATCGCGGACAAGAGTTGTACGGCGACGGGACCGGCGCGGCGCAGGTCCCATTGCAGGCTGCGCTCGAGGCCCGGATGCTCGAAATCGGCAAGTGCCTTTGCCAGCTGGGCGCAAAGCGCACCAAGTGCCGCCACCGTGCTCCTTGGGAGATACTTGCGATGCGTCAGGCTCTCGCCTTCGAGATATTCGAGGACCCGCACCTGGTAGGTTTGGTCGCGAACGGTGACGGCGACGATCGCCTGTCCGTCGGTCGATGTCAGCAGATGGGGAACGCGTGGCGCGCCTTCAATCGTGTTAAGATGGTGGATCGCCGCATTCTGCGCCTCGAGCTCCAGTGTCTCGTAGGCCATGTGGCAGATCTTCAGGACGAAACTTCCATTGCCGATATCGAGGCGGTAATTGCGGTCCTGCTGGCTGCCGAGCTCGCTGATCTCGCCCGACAATCCATAGTGGGTTTCGAAGATGCTTAAGGCTTCTTCCGGTGTAACGTCCGGTCGCGGCAGTTCCATACGATCGGTGAGCGCTTCATCGGTCATCGCATCCCCCAGGGCATGATTCGATTATTCACACTTAGCAGATAATCGAATGCATGCTATGGGCAAGCGTAAGGCAACACGCCTTTCGGGCGCAATCAGCCCATACGTTCGGATGCATAGGAGCCCGGGCTCGCGGGGAAGACAACCGTACGGTTGCCGTTCAGGAAGACGCGGTGGTGAATATGGGCGTGGATCGCCCGCGCCAGTACCTGGCTTTCGACATCGCGGCCGATTGAGACATAGTCGTCCGCCGACTGCGCATGGGTGATGCGGGCGGTGTCCTGTTCGATGATCGGGCCTTCGTCGAGATCGGCGGTCACGTAATGCGCCGTTGCGCCGATCAGCTTCACACCGCGCTCATAGGCCTGCTTGTAGGGATTGGCACCCTTGAAGCTCGGCAGGAACGAGTGGTGGATATTGATGATCTTGCCGGACATCTTCTGGCACATCGCATCCGACAGAACCTGCATGTAGCGGGCGAGCACGATAAGTTCTGTGCCCGTCTGCTCGACGATATCGAGAATCTGCTGTTCGGCCTGTGGCTTGTTTTCCTTCGTCACCTTGATGTGGTGGAAGGGGATGTCGTGGTTCACGACGACCTTCTGATATTCGAAGTGGTTCGAGACGACGCCGACGATGTCGATCGGCAGCGCGCCGATCTTCCAGCGATAGAGCAGGTCGTTCAGACAATGGCCGAAGCGCGAGACCATCAGCAGAACCTTCATGCGGCTCTGACCATCATGGATCTCGGCATCCATCTCGAACGTCTCGGCGATCGGCTTGAAGCCTTCGACGAGAGCCGGCAGCTTCACGCCCTCTTCCGAGATGAAGCTGACGCGCGTGAAGAACTTCCCTGTGTCGAGATCGTCGAACTGGCTGGAGTCGACGATGTTGCAGCCCTTGTCGGCAAGGTAATTGGAGATTGCCGCCACGATCCCGCGCGTCGACTTGCACGTCACCGTCAAAACATAGTTGGTCATGTCCGTCTTCCCTCTCACGGCTTCGCCGGCAGGCTGCTTAGATCAAACGCCGCCCGCCGAACAGGCCACGGCTCTCTCATTCGTGCAACATTTTGCAAGGGAAGCCATCAAGCGCTTGCAAGGCCTCGCATCCTGTCGATGCTCATATAAATGACGGGAGGCTTGAGGAAAGTCCGTTCCGCCTGCGCCGTCGCATATCCCCGCCGCGCAGCTATCGGGCTGCGACGGCCACCGGAGCGGCGATCGCGACGGCTGCGCGCTGCTTCCCCTCGTTGACCTTCAGGAAGCCGACCAGCAGCCAGGCAAGCCCGGCCGTCTTCATCGAGAAGATGGCCGTCGAGCCGATCATCAGGTTCAGGAACATGAAGAGCGACAGCGAGTGGCAGAGACGCTTCTGGTTCGGCGTCTGTCCGGCGGGGAAGAAGGAAACGAACAGCCAGAACAGGATCAGCCCGAAGATCGTTGCGCTGTAGGTGATGAAGACGTAGCCGCTATCGACATAGCCCAGCCCCTTTTCGAGCTCGAGACCGAGCGTCGCTGGGATATCCATCGCGTTGATGCTGCGGATCGTGCCGCTGATGCGGCCGACAAAGTCATCCTCGTGAGAATTTGGCTTGAAGGCATGGATGACGAAGCCGGCGGCGATGATGCCTGGCATCATGAAGAAATCGAGGATCTTCGGCAGCCACGGATAGACCACATAGCCGCCGAGGCAGACGACGCTGAAGATGAGCATCGTGCGCGTGTCGTTGGTGAGCAGGATCAGCACGACCGTGGCAATGAAGATCAGCCGGTCGCCAAGCTTCAGCCGGTTCGAGAAGCTGACGAGATAGATCACCATCACCCCGCAGAAATTCGCGAGCGACACCTGTTCGAGGAAAATCGACGAGGAGCGGTGATCGATAATGCCGAAGGAGAAACGATCCGGAAAGCCGAGCGCGCCGCGAAACAGACCGAGATCGCTGTAAGTCGCCCGTGCCACGCCGCGTGTATTCTCGAAATATTCTGCCGGATGGAACAGCGCCACATAGGCGGTGACCGAGACGATTTCGCAGATCAGGACCGACAGAACCGCGAGACAACAAATCTTGAAGACGAGCTTCAACGTCCGCTCGTTCGTCCAGCGCCCCATGACAACAAAGGCAAAGACGATCAGGATGTTGCGCAGATGGTCGATATAGCCCGACCGGTTGATCACGATGACATAGACCGTCAGCACGATCGTCGCCAGGAGATATCCGAGCGGGGCGAGGTCCTCTTCGAATATACCTTTGCGCAGGATGAAGGCGAAGCTGTAGGCTAGAATCAGCATTTCGCTCATCACCACATAGGCGGGCGAGAGCGGCGTGATGTTGTGATTGATGAAGGCGAGAATGGCGTTATAGGTCACCGCGAGCACGCCAGCGGCCAGAATGCCCCACTGGATAGGCTCCTTCGGTGCAGCGCCGGCCTCGGCCATCACGTCTACTCCGCCATCAACCGGCAGGCAGCCCTGTCGGGCGCCGATGCCTTCACGGCCGCCTGTAGCGCGGCCACCTGCTTGCGGTCCTTGCCGTCATGCGGCTGGACGTTCAGGGGCTCCGTCTCGGGCCACCAGTCACCGGCGACCCAATAGGTCCAACCCAGCCAGACATCGCCATTATCCTGCATGGCACCGAGCACATCCTTCAGACCCGCGATGCATTCGGGCGCCTGCGATACACCGAATTCGCCGAGCAGCAGCTTGGTATCGTTCTTCCGTGCCCAGTCCGACATGTCCAGGATCGCCTGCTTGGCCTTGTCGTTGCCGGAGCATTCGTCCTTGGTGCCGGAGGAATCGCTGTCGAAATACTGGTGGACTTCGTATCCGAAATTCTTGTGCGCATCCTTGATGCCGAGCATCACGGTGCCGTTGGCGTCGTCATCGCCGCTCTGCCAGGAATGCGCCCCGGTCCAGCGTGTGCCAGGCACCAGGATATAGTTGTTGGCGCCGACGGCACGGATGCCGCGGATGGCGGTATTCGCCGCCTCCAGCCATTTCTTGGCGGAAATGTCGTGTGGTTCGTTCATCAGCCCGAAGACCACATCCGGCTGGTCCGAGAACTCAGCCGCAAGCCGGGTCCAGAAATCCGCAAAGGCAAGCGTCGTCACCGGCGCCGTGCCGATCTGCACCTTCTTATAATAGGCGTAATTATGCGGATCGAGGACGATCGTCATCTTGTGCTTGCGCAGCAGCGCGACCGTATCCTTCAGCCGTTGCAGCTCGTCCTCGTTCAGCGATTGCCCGAGCTCCGGCTGCAGCCGTTCCCACTGGAAGGGCAGGCGAACGGTGTTCATACCCTTCTTCTGGAAATAGGCGATCGTTTCCTCGGAGGGATAGGCATAATCCTTGAAGACGGTGCCGCCAGCCTCGCCGAATTCGGCTCCGGAAAGGTTGACGCCGCGAAGGCATGGACCTCCCGCTCCGGCTGCATGCGCCTGCAAAGGCAGCAGGGCTGCGGCGATCGTCAGCAGGCGGCGCCATTTGGAAGAGGAGGCTCTCAATTGCTTTCCCATTGTTTCAGCAGCGGCGGCTAATATCGGTGCGTCCATCTTAACGGTCCGTTAGCTAAGGATTTCTAAAATTCGCCTACCTCCGCTGCAGCCTGCCGGCGGGTCACGAGAGCGCTGATGAGCCAATTCGACAGGAACAGGGTGAGCCGCTTGCCGGGCTGGCGAAGCTACGAGCCTGCGCCGACGGCGCCTGAGGCCGTGCCCCCGCGTTCCCCTGTCCTGCGTCCATCCGATTTCGCCAAGGCTCCGCCGCCACCGCCCGCTCCGGAACCGCAGATCCGTCACGAAGAGCCTGTCGCCCCACCGCCGTCGCCGCCTGCGGCCGAACCGGCCGCAGCGCCCCGCGTTGAAGTAGCACCAGTTGCTGTCGTTGCCGATGACGAGCCGCTGCTCGACGTGCGCTCGGCGATCTTCGCGATCTGGAATCGCAAGCTGCTGATTGCCGGTCTTGCCGTTCTCGGCGCCGTTGCCGGCGCTGTCGTACTGCCGATGCTGCCGCAGAAATTCACCGCGACGACGAGCCTTTATTTCGATCCGCGCCAGATCACCCTTGCTGATCCGGCGCAGCAATCGACGATCTCGCCCGAGATGATTTCCTCGATGATCGACAGCCAGGTGCAGATCCTGACGTCGGGCAATGTGCTCCGGCGCGTTGCCGACACGATGAACCTGAACGCGGATCCGGATTTCAACGGCGGGCGGACGGACGATGCTGCCGTTATCAGCGCGTTGCAGAAATCGCTGACGATCACCCGCCAGACCGGCACCTACGTCGTGTCGCTCACCGCGGTAACCCGCGACCCGGAGAAATCCGCGAAGCTCGCCAATCAGGTCGTCAGTTCCTTCATGCAGGAAGAGAGTAGCGCCTCGACCGGGCTTTACGAGAATACCACGGCAACGCTGGACACCCGGATGACTGACCTGCGCAAACAGGTGCAGGATGCCGAGCAGGCGGTGGAGACGTTTCGTGCCGACAACGACATGTCGGAGACCGACGGCAAGCTGATCTCGGACCAGCGCCTTGCCTCGTTGAATACGCTTCTGGTGACCGCGCAGGACAAGACGATCCAGGCGAAAGCGCGCGCCGATGCGGCGCAGAACATGAGTTTCGAAGCCATCGTCGCCAGCGGACCGAACGACAGCGGCGCCTCCTCGGTCAATTCGGCTCTCGCCAGCCTCCGGCAGCAATATGCGACGCAGGCGGCCATTGTCGGCAGCCTCGAAAGCCAGATGGGTGCCCGCCACCCGCGCCTCCAGGCCGCCCGTTCCTCGCTGCAGAGCATCCAGGGCGAGATCAAGGGCGAGCTGCAGCGCATGGTGACCTCGGCCAAAACAGAGTATGACCAGGCGAAGAAGGCGGAAGACGCCGTCTCCAAGGAACTGAATATTCAGAAGGCGCTGCAGGCGACCGCTTCCGACAAGCAGGTCGAGCTCAACGAGCTGCAGCGCAAGGCAACGGCTGCCCGCAACATTTACGAGACGCTGCTGAAGCGCTCCAGCCAGACGGCCGAAGAGCAGAACCTGCCGCAGAGTAATATTCGCGTGATCTCGCAAGCCGAGCCGCCGGTAAAAGCGGATGGTCCCGGCAAGAAGACGCTGATGATTGCGGGCCTGATCGGCGGGCTTTTCGGCGGTTTCGCGCTGGGTGCGGCACTTGCCATTCTGGCGGCGCTCTTCGCTCACCCTGTGATCCGCGGATATTTCCGCCGCGCTTGATGCGGCCCTGTCTTCATCCTACATCAGTTGAAGAGCTCCGCAGGCTTCCGCGGAAGGAGATGGATATGCGCTATTCGACATTGTTTCTGGCCGCTGCCGCAGCCATTGCGAGCCTGTCGCCGCTGTCCGCCTCGGCCACCGATTGGAGCAGCGCCGGAAAAACCAGCACGCAGCGTCTCTATCCCTTCACCGATCTTCCCGGCGTCAAGGCCCAGCCTGACAAGAAGGATGAAGAGCAATACGCCTGCCACACCGAGACCGGCCACATCCGCCGCGAGGGTGATTGGATCTTCCGCTCCGGCGGCATGCCGACCATCGTCTATGTCTGTGACCGCGACGGCCAGATCAGCCAGGGCACGCAGGTCCCCCTGCGTGGCCATTATCAGCCGGTTCGATAATCAGGCGCGTGAAAAATAGCGCGCGATCAGGTGATCGAGAGACAGCCGCCCCGGCCCGCCGGCGATGATCACCAGGAAGCAGGCTGCCCATGTTCCGTGTGTCGGCCAGGCGTCCGGATAGACGAAAATCTCGATCACCAGCGTCATGCCGAGCAGCGCGAGCGCCGAAAGCCGACTGGCGAAGCCAACGACCAGCAACAGCGGAAAGAAGTGTTCGGCGAAGGCCGACAGATGCGCCGCCAGCCACGGATCAACAAAGGGCAGCTTGTACTCGGTCTGGAACAGATAGACGGCATTGTTGGTGACGTGCCAGCCATCCACCTTCGTCTGTCCCGACTGCCAGAAGACTGCGGCAATCGAAAGCCGCGCGACGGTGGCGATCAGATCGTGCGGAATCATCCCGAAGGCAGCCATCAGGCTCTGGACTCGATAGGCAAGGCCGCGGCCCGAGGGCGCGGCAAGCGTCATATCTTCATTCATGGTCGTCTCCTGTCAAAAGGTCCGTGAAGGCGCCAGCTTGCAGCGCTCCGGCAAGATTGGCGGAAAGGTCGAAATCCGGTGCCGCGGTGAACGCCACGCCCGCAGCCGCAGCTAGCGTCGCGCCGCCGAACATGGCTTCGAGAAACGCAGCACCACCGGGCGGCAGCCGGTGTACTTCGACGATCATCTGCGGTCTGACGACGAGCGCGTCTTCACCGTGCCAGTCTTCGATCGGCGCAAAGGCCATCTCACCGGCATTCATCGCCCATATCGTCACGGCCGGATGGGCCGAGCGGAGGATGAATACGGATGGGTGTGGTGTCAGCACCAGCGACGCAAGCTGTCTTTCGTCGAGCAGCGCCAGACGATCGGCGGCGAGCGGCGCCGCGTCCGCCGCGTGATAGGCTCGGCCGCGCGCCGCTTCCAGCCGGATGACATCGGCGAGGTAGCCGATGTCCCGCACCGGCTCGAAAGCCTCGACGAAATCGGCAAAACCATCGCCATAAGAAAGAAGCAGCGGCGAGCGCGGCGGATGCAGGCAGACGAATTCGTAGGCCATGCCGGCGAAGAACTCTTCGCCGACGATCTTCTCGGCGATCGGGAAGCGCGATGCGACCGCGCCGATCAGCCCCGAAACGACATTGTTGCGATAGACGCCGAAGCGCCGCAGCGGCCGTGCCGCATTCCAGGCGGCGATCCCTTCCGGGACCGGCAGAGCGCTATCCCGGAGCGCTGCGGCGAATTGTTCTTGTGTGGTCGCGATCATGACACGCCTCACGCCGCCCGCAGCCGCGCGGCGCGATCGAGGATCGCTCCCGCAGCCTCGGCTTCGGAGCGCAGGACCGGCCATTCCGGAACGTCATTGTCCCATTCGATCAGGCTGGCGACCGGTCCGGTCCGGGCGAGCAGCGCTTCGTAGAGCGCCCAGACCGGATCCTTGACCGGCGTGTCGTGGGAATCGATCAGAAGCGGCGCACCTTCGTCATCCGTCGTTTCCGAATGACCGCTGAGATGGATCTCGCGCACCGCTTGCACGGGGAAGCGCGCGAGATAGTCGCGCGGGTTCATGTGATGATTGGTGGAGGCGACGAAGACGTTGTTGACGTCGAGCAGCAGCCCACATCCGGTCTGCCTGACGATCTCCGCCAGGAATTCGGTCTCCTCGAGCGTGCTCTCCTCGAACAGAATATAAGTTGCCGGATTTTCGAGCAGCATCTGCCGTTTCAGCGTGTCCTGCACCTGGTCGATATGATCCGCGACACGCGTCAGCGTTTCGGATGTGTAGGGCAGGGGGAGGAGGTCGTTGAGAAACACCGTGTCATGCGTCGACCACGCGAGATGCTCCGAGAAGCTCTCCGGCTCATAGCGATCGCAGACGGTCTTCAGCCGCTGCAGATGCTCCTGATCGAGCGGTTGCATCGAGCCGATAGACAGGCCAACACCGTGGATCGACAATGCATAGTCCTGGCGCAGCTTGCCGAGCTGCGCATGCGGCGGGCCGCCTGCGCCCATATAGTTCTCGGCATGGACCTCGAAGAAGCCGACGGGCTGGGGTGCTGCGATGATGCTGGCGAAATGTTCGGGCTTGAAACCGATGCCGGGACGGCGGGGCAATGCAGAGGGTTTCATCCTGTCTCTCCTGACTTGGTTTGGCGGCGCCATTCCGGCGCCGCCTGCTGTCTGCAACCGGATCAGGCCGGAGCCTGGCCCTGCATCAGCGAGCCGGTGCCATCGGGCGTTTTCATCGACGTGCAGGTTCCGGCTGGAACGAGCTTCCAGGCGTTCTTCTGGTAGTCGATCTTCGCCGTACCGGCGCAGGTCGTGCCGGGGCCGGCAGCGCAATCGTTCTGTCCCTTGAGGGCAATGCCGTAGCACTTCTCCTTGGCGGCATCCTGGGCCGACGCGGTCTGTACGCTGCCGATCAGGGTCAGCGCGGTGGCGACCGAAGCCGCAAAGACGGTGGCGGGGAGTTTGGTCATGGTCTTCTCCGGTATCTCTTGGTTTCTGGGTGCAGTGCGGCCGATCAGGCCGGCGTCAGCGAGCCATGGCCCTTCGGCGTCTTCATCGAGACGCAGGTGCCGGCAGGAACCAGCTTGAAGGACATCTTGTCATAGCTGACGGTCGACTTGCCGGCGCAATCATGCTTGCCCGCGGCGCAATCGTTCTGGCCCTTCATGGCAACGCCGTAGCACTTTTCCTTGTTGTCGGCGGCGGACGCTGCCGGTGCTGCGATGGTTGCGAGCGCCGAAGCGATGGAGCCTGCCAGTGCGAGGGTGACGATGCTGTTCTTCATTGTTTCATCTCCGTAGAATGGCGAGCCGTGATTGGCTTGCATTGAGGGCTACGGAGGCGTGTCGGTCGTTGTTACACCGCTCCCACGATTTTTTTAGGAAGCGCGCCCTTGCCGTTTAGGCGATGGCAAGCGAAAACCCTGAAAGCAAAGGCGTGTGAGGCCTGTCTGAAATATTTCTGTCCGGACGGTAACAAAAACGTGTGGCCCACCGTAGAGGATATGTCGGGTGAAGCATTCGGCGCGTGAAGAGGAATGGGCAGGCTGGATGCGCAGCGCCATGGATGGCGATACGCAGGCCTATCATCGCTTCCTTTCCGCCGTCACGCCGCACCTGCGCGCCATGGCGCGCCGCCGCTGCGACCAGTTCGGCGCGCCGGCAAGCGAGGCGGAAGATGTCGTGCAGGAAGTTCTGCTTGCGGTGCATCTGAAGCGCGGCACGTGGGATCCGGCACGCCCGATCAGCCCTTGGCTGTCGACGATCGTGCGCAACAAGCTGATCGACAGCCTGCGCCGACGCGGCCGCCATATCGACGTGCCGATCGACGACGTGATGGCAACGCTTGAGGCGGAAGAGCAGGCGAACAATCTCGACCGGCTCGATGCCGAGCATATGCTGGAGCGGCTGAAAGACCCGCAGCGCGATATCGTCCGCTCGATCTCGATCGAAGGGGCGGGGATACGCGAAACGGCCGAAAGGCTGAAAATGACAGAGGGTGCGGTGCGCGTGTCCCTGCACCGGGCGCTGAAGGCGCTGGCGGCCCTATATCGGAGTGAGACGAGTGAAGACCGATGACCTGATCAGCATGCTTGCGGAAGACGCGCCAGTTCCCACCCGGCTGGGGCCGATGCTGTTGCGCGCGCTGATGCTGGGTACCGTCTTTTCCGCCGCCCTGTTGCTGCTCACCATCGGTATCCGCCACAATATGGCAACCGCGATAGAGACGGCGCGCGTGCTCTTCAAGATTGCCACCACCCTGACGCTTGCCGTCACCGCCTGTGGCCTCGTCTTCCGCATCGGCCGCCCTGGCGTTCCATTGAAGCTTGCGTCCCTGGCCCTGCTGCTGCCGCTGGCGCTGGTCATCGCGGGTGTTGCAACCGAACTGACGGCCATCCCCGAAAACGCCTGGCGCGCAGCGCTGCTCGGCCGCAACGCCGCCTTCTGCGTCTTCTTCATCCCGGTTCTGTCGCTCGCCCCGCTCGCGGGCTTTATCTGGGCGCTGAAGAATGCCGCACCCGAGAACCCGACCCTCGGCGGCGCCGTCGCGGGTCTCGCATCGGCTGGCCTTGCGACGGCGCTCTACGCCTGGCATTGCCCCGACGACAGCCCGCTTTTCCTCGCGATCTGGTACACGACGGCAACCGCCATCGTCACCGCCATCGGTGCGATCATCGGCTCGCGATATCTGCGGTGGTGAGACAAAAAAAGCAGCTCGCCTGATGCTCTGTGCATCGGCCTAAGCTGCTATTTTTAAATGGGAATGGTGCCCAGAAGAGGACTCGAACCTCCACACCCTTTCGGGTACCAGCACCTGAAGCTGGCGCGTCTACCAATTCCGCCATCTGGGCGACGGAGAGCGATGTAAGGGGGTGGCCCCCTGCTGTCAACTGGCTTTTTGAAGTTTTCCTGACAGTCGGCAAAAAAGATTGCGGCGACGCCTGCTTAACCGCATTCACGATGAACTGATTGCCCGTTTTGCACGCCCGGATGTTCTTGCGCCGCGGCCTGCCTATATAAAATATGATGGGAAAGGAATCATCCATGTCCGCTTTGCGCCGTGCCGTCATAGCTTCCATTGCCGTCTTCATGCCGCTGGGTGCGCAAGCCGAGCCGGCGTTCGGGCAGCTGTCGGGCCGTGGCCCGGTCGTCAACACGCAATCGACCTACTGCGATTATCGCGGCTGCTTCGGCTTCGGGCCGCAGCAATGGCACCGGCGCGCCTATGTGCAGCCGAATTACCGGCCGCCGACGGCGAGGGGACCGACCTACTACCAGCCGAGGACGCAGCCGCGTCCGCAGCTCTCTTATGACCCGCCGCCGATTCGCACCCTGCGCCCCGCCGCCAAGGATCCGCGCATGCATGTCGAGTGGTGCCGCAATCAGTACCGGACCTACAATCCGCAGACCGATCGCTTCGTGACCTATCGAGGCATCTATAAAACCTGCAATTCGCCCTTCGACTGAGCCTCAGCTCTCCAGCGAGGCACGGTCGGTATGGCCCAGATCGCGGCCGGGCTCGATGATGTCGCGCACCCGCTGCTTCAGCTCCTTCGGCCCCGGAAAGCCGCCGTCGCGTTTGCGCTCCCAGATCAGATCGCCGTTGATGCGGATCTCGAAATTGCCACCGGTGCCACTTCGCCGAGGCTGTCGGCGAAGGTCTGCAGCAGTTCCTGCGCCATCCAGCCGGCGCGCAGCAGCCAGTTGCACTGGGTGCAGTAGAGAATGGTGACGCGGGCCTTTTCGGTCATCGGGAGTTTCCTTTCGCCTTTGCTCCGGTTTAGGAGCTTCGCCGCCGGCGCGCAATCTTGCCGCTTGCATCGCCGCTCGGCGCGTGGTCACACTCGGCCATGGAATCGAGGAGAGCATGATGCGGGTCGCCGTCGTCGAGAACATGCCGAATACCCATATCGGCGTGCTAGGCATCGTGATGGAGCAGGACGCTGCCGACAGCCGGCTGAGCGCCTGAATATGGCCAGCGAAGCCGAAAAAATGGCGGCGGGCGAATGGTACTGCTGCCTTGATGCCGAGCTCGACGATCTGCGCGTCAAAGCCCGGCGCGCGGTGCATCAGCACAATACGATGCCGCCGGACGAGCGCGGCATGATGGCATCAGCGCTCAGGACGCTCTTCCGCGCGGTCGCAGAGAGCACCTTCATAGAGGCGCCGTTCCACTGTTCCTACGGCATCAATATCAGCCTTGGTGAGCGGGTCTATCTCAATGCCGGCTGCACCATTCTCGATTCCGGCCGTGTCAGTATCGGCGATCGCTCGATGCTCGGTCCCGGCGTGCAGATCTATTGTGCCGACCATCACCGCGATACACGATTGCGTAGCCAGGGGATCGAGATCGCCCGGTCTGTCACGATCGGCAGCGATGTCTGGATCGGCGGTGGTGCAATTATTCTCGGCGGCGTGACGATCGGCGACGGCGTCATCGTCGGCGCCGGTTCTGTCGTGACGAGGGATGTTGCGGCTGGTACCACCGTCGTTGGCAATCCGGCCCGGGCCGTCAGGCCAGCAGACGCTGGAAGTGCCGCTTCGCAGGCCTAGATCAGGAAGACAACAGGAGGACATGATGAGCGAGAATACGTTGCCCTGGGAGGGCGGTTGCCGTTGCGGCCAGGTGCGGCTGAAGATCAGCGCAAAGCCGCTTCTGACCATGGCCTGCCATTGCACAGGCTGCCAGAAGATGTCGTCGAGCGCCTATTCGCTGAGCGCCGCCATTCCGGCTGAGGGTTTCGAGGTGACCAAGGGCGAACCTGTCATCGGCGGCCTTCATGGCCCTGAAGCCCACCACTATTTCTGCCCGAACTGCATGACCTGGATGTTCACCAAGCCCGAAGGCATGGACTGGTTCGTCAACCTGCGCCCGACCATGCTCGACGATACCAGCTGGTTTACCCCGTTTATCGAGACATGGACGAGCGAGAAGCTCGCCTTCGCCGAGACCCGTGCCAAGCATAGCTATCCCGCGCTGCCCGAGATGGATGCCTATGAGGGACTGGTGAAGGAGTATATGGCTGGCTAGAAGCCCTGGAAGAGGAAGTCGGTTGCGGCGATGATCCTGTGGCTTTCGGAGGTCAGATTTGCAACGGTTTCGCCGAGTTCCGTCACCGAAATCGTAGACGTGAACTGCGTTGCCATCACGTAGGGGAGGCCTCGCAGCATGAACTGCGGATTGAGCTGCCGCATGATCCGCGGAAGCTCGCCCGGCGGGAGTAGAGGCGCCACAATTCGAGTCGCCAGCTCATTCAGCAGATCAGACTGAAGGTCGAGCACGAGCGCGTCCGCATGGCGAAGACTGTGCACATGGAACCGAGCCACTAGAACTGCCGGTACTTCTGCAGCGGCAGGCCATTCTTTTCGACATAAGCGTTGGAGGCGGCAATTGCCTCAGCGTTTTCAATGCGCCAGAGACGCTCACGTTCCGCCCTTATCGCCTGTGCGATCCCGTCTTCGGCGGCGCGGGAGATGTTGATGTCGAGCGCGCGCGCAGACGCTACGAGGTCAGCATCAAGGGAAAGATTGGCAGCTTTTCTGGAAGATCGCGGCATGCTTGCCTCCGGATTTCATGCGCAGATGATATGCGCATGAAATTCAAAAGGGAAGCTATTTACTCGTCACCCATCTTGAGCGCTGCGATAAAAGCTTCCTGCGGGATTTCTACCTTGCCGAACTGGCGCATGCGCTTCTTGCCTTCCTTCTGCTTGTCCAGAAGTTTGCGCTTGCGGGTGGCGTCGCCGCCGTAGCACTTGGCCGTCACGTCCTTGCGAAGCGCAGAGATCGTCTCGCGGGCGATGACGTTGCCGCCGATCGCGGCCTGGATCGGGATCTTGAACATGTGCTTCGGGATCAGGTCCTTCAGCCGCTCGCACATGTCGCGGCCGCGCTTTTCGGCAGACGCGCGGTGAACGAGCATGGAGAGTGCATCAACCGGTTCGCCGTTGACGAGGATCGACAGCTTGACGAGATTGCCTTCGCGGTAGCCTTCAAGATGATAGTCGAAGGACGCGTAGCCCTTGGAGATCGACTTCAGGCGATCGTAGAAGTCGAAGACGACTTCGTTGAGCGGCAGTTCGTAGGTCACCATGGCGCGGCTGCCGACATAGGTCAGCTCGGTCTGGATGCCGCGGCGGTCCTGGCAGAGCTTCAGGATGCCGCCGAGATAGTCGTCGGGCGTCATGATGGTCGCCTTGATCCAAGGCTCGCGGATCTCGCCGATCTTGACGACGTCGGGCATGTCCGCCGGATTGTGGAGTTCGCGTTCGCTGCCGTCGGTCATCGACAGCTGATAGACGACTGAAGGCGCAGTCGCGATCAGGTCGAGATTGAATTCACGCTCCAGGCGCTCCTGGATGATTTCCAGATGCAACAGGCCGAGGAAGCCGCAGCGGAAACCGAAGCCGAGGGCGGCAGACGATTCCATTTCGAAGGAGAAGGACGCGTCGTTGAGGCGAAGCTTGCCCATGGCGGCGCGCAGATCCTCAAAGTCGGCTGCGTCAACCGGGAAGAGCCCGCAGAAGACGACAGGCTGTGCCGGCTTGAAGCCCGGCAGCGCTTGCGCCGTCGGCTTCTTGTCTTCGGTGATGGTGTCGCCGACGCGCGTATCGGCCACTTCCTTGATCGAGGCGGTGATGAAGCCGATTTCGCCGGGGCCAAGGCTATCGACATTGACCATCTTCGGGGTCAGTACGCCGACGCGTTCCACCTGATACTTGGCATCGGTACCCATCATGCGGATCGTCTGACCCTTGGTCAGGACGCCGTCGATGACGCGCACGAGAACCATGACGCCGAGATAGGTATCGTACCAGCTGTCGACCAGCAGCGCCTTCAGCGGTGCCTTTTCGCCGCCCGGGCTCTTCGGCGCCGGCAGCTTCTGGACGATGGCTTCAAGAACATCGGGAATGCCAAGGCCGGTCTTTGCCGAAATCAGCACGGCTTCCGAAGCGTCGATGCCGATCACTTCTTCGATCTGTTCCTTGATGCGCTCGGGCTCGGCTGCCGGCAGGTCGATCTTGTTGAGAACGGTGACCAGCTCGTGGTTGTTGTCGATCGCCTGATAGACATTGGCGAGGGTCTGCGCCTCGACGCCCTGCGAGGCGTCGACGACGAGAAGCGAGCCTTCGCAGGCCGACAGCGAGCGCGAGACTTCATAGGCGAAGTCGACGTGGCCAGGCGTGTCGATCAGGTTGAGGATATAGGTCTCGCCATCCTTGGCCTTGTAGTGCAGACGCACGGTCTGGGCCTTGATGGTGATGCCGCGCTCGCGCTCGATATCCATATTATCAAGCACCTGCTCGGACATCTCGCGCTCGGCAAGGCCACCTGTCGATTGGATCAGGCGGTCGGCAAGCGTCGATTTGCCGTGGTCGATATGGGCCACGATCGAGAAATTGCGGATATGGGAAAGCGGAGTCGTCGAATTGGTGCTCATCGCCGCCATATAGCAGCGCCTTCCCTTGCCGCATAGGGGAAAAGCAGGACTTTGTTTAGGATAAGTTGCGCGGTGGAATGCCTCTTGATTCCATCATAGGATCCTGTATTTCTCTTATAGTAGAAATCTAAGGATCAGATGGAAGACGAACTCGAGGCCGCCATTGGCGCCAGAATCCGCAAGCTCCGGTTGGAGAAGGGGCTAACGCTGGATGATCTTGCGACCAGCTCCGGCGTCAGCCGGGCGATGATCTCGCGCATCGAGCGTGCCGAGGCGAGCCCGACGGCATCGCTTCTGGCGCGGGTCTGCGCCGCGCTTGGCCTGTCGCTCTCGACCTTCTTCGCCGGGCAGGATGAGAATGCCTCGCCTCTCGCCCGCCGCCACGAGCAGCAGGTTTGGCGCGATCCGGAGACCGGTTATGTCAGGCGCTCCGTCTCGCCACCCGGCACCGCTTCGGAGGTCGATATCGTCGATGTCGAGTTTCCGCCGGGCGCCCGCGTCAGCTTTCCGCCCCATGCCGCAAGCCACGGCATGACCCAGCATGTCTGGGTGTTCGAGGGTGAAATGGAGATGACGGCGGGCGAGACGGTTCATCGCCTCTTCGGCGGCGACTGTCTCTTCATGCCGGTCGGCGAGGGGCACGTCTTCCACAATCCCACCAGCAAGCCCGCCCGCTATTGCGTCGTGCTCAGCCGCAGCGCGCGATGATGTCTCAGGAGAATACCATGCCCGCCATCCGCATCTTGAACGCCGCCGAGGCCCGCGCCGCCATTCCCGATCTCTGCGAGGTGCTCGCCGACTGCGTCAACGGCGGTGCCTCCGTCGGCTTCATGCAGCCATACACCGCGGCCGATGCGCTGCCCTATTGGCGAGGCGTTGTGGAGTCCGTCGAGGCCGGAGCCAATCTCCTCGCCATCGCCGAAATTGACGGCCGTGTCGTCGGCACCGTTCAGGTCGGCTTTGCCTCCATGCCCAATCAGCCGCATCGCGGGAACCTCAAGAAGCTGCTCGTCCGCAGTTCCGCCCGCGGCAAGGGCATCGCGCGGCTCTTGATGGAAGCGATCGAGAAGGAAGCGGCCCGCCATGGCAAGCACCTGCTGGTGCTCGACACGGCAACCGGCAGCGATGCCGAAGCCATCTACCCCCGCCTCGGCTGGGAACGCGCCGGCGTCATCCCGGATTATGCCCTCTGGCCCGATGGCGGCTACTGCGCCACGACGCTGTTTTACAAGCGGGTCGCTGTGTGAACGGCTGAAGCCATTGACGAATCGGCGCTTCGCCGCGCCTTATCCGGACTACGAACAGGGGATCCCGCACCATGCGCGTCATTTATTCCGAAGATCACAAGCTGCGCGACGCGAAGACGGAGCTGCATAATGGCCAGCTGGTGACGCCCTTCGAAGGGCCTTTCCGGGCGGAGTGGATTCTCGATGGCGTGAGGGCTGCAGGCTTCATCGATGTCGTGGCGCCTGAGCGTCATGGTCTAGAAACCGCGATGAAGGTTCATGATCGCGGCTATCTCGAGTTCCTGTCGAGGGCCTGGGACATGTGGAAGGCGACCGGTGCCGCAGGTGAGGCGATCCCGACCTCTTTCCCGGTCCGCCGTTCGACGCTCCGCGTTCCGAACGATATCGATGCGCTGCTCGGCTATTATGCCAATGCTGCGGAAACGGCGATTACCGACGGCACCTATCAGGCGGCCGTGGCCTCTATGCAATGCGCCGTCACCGGCGCCGATTGGTTGAATGGCGGAAACCGTTTTGCCTTCTCGCTCTGCCGCCCGCCCGGCCATCATGCCGGTATCGATCTCTTCGGCGGCTATTGCTTCATCAACAATGCCGCCGTCGCGGCGCAGCGGCTGCTCGATCTCGGCGCGAAGAAGGTGGCGATCCTCGATGTCGATTTCCATCATGGCAACGGCACGCAGGATATCACCTATCGCCGCGGCGACATCTTCTTCGCCTCGCTGCATGGCGAACCTGCCGATGCCTTCCCGTATTTCTGGGGCTATGCCGACGAAACCGGTGAGGGCGCCGGTGAAGGCAGCAATGCCAACTATCCGCTGCCGCGCGGAACGGCCTGGAGCGAATGGGCGGCAGCCCTTTCGGATTCACTGACCCGCATCAAGGCTTTCGGCGCCGAGGCGATCGTCGTGTCGCTCGGTGTCGATACGTTCGAGCGCGATCCGATTTCATTCTTCAAACTGAACTCGGACGATTTCACCCGCATGGGCGCGATGATAGCCGGATCCGGTCTGCCGGCGCTGACCTGCATGGAGGGTGGCTATGGCGTTCCGGAGATCGGCCTCAACGTCGCCAATGTCCTGACGGGTTTGGAGGCCTAGCCGGCTTGGAGGAGGAAAAGCCCGCATCCGATATTCCGACGCCGCGCATGTTTTCATGGGCGCGCAACTCGGCGATCTATCGGCTTGAACGGCGCATGCATACGGAAAAGCAGCTCTACGATGCGATTGCCCGAAAGGCGCGCGAGAAGTTCGAGGATATCAGCGAGGCGCAGGTCAAGGCGCTCGCCGATTCCGCCGTCAAGTTCGCTTATGACAACAAGGCGATCGACGATACCGCCTATGCCGAGATCGGAACGCGCTCCGGTATGCGCAGCGGCAAGTCGAAGCGCGCCATCGCCCAGAAGCTGTCGCAGAAAGGCGTCGGCAAGGCGACCGTGGCGGCGGCCGTTGCCGAAGCCGATGATTTCTACGCCGCGCTGGTTCTCGCCCGCAAACGCGCCTTCGGGCCGTTCCGCAAATGCGAGCTCGACGAGAAGCGCCAGACGAAGGAGCTCTCGGCCTTCGCCCGCGCCGGCTTCAGCTTCGAGCTCGGCAAGCGGATTTTCGCGATGCAGCGGGATGAGGCGGAAGAAGCGCTCGATGAACGGCGCCACCTCTAGCCATCAAGTGCGCTGACCCTTTCCATCAGAAGTTTGAATTTGCCCCGCGCGCCGCGCCGCCGTAAGCAGGGCGGAAATTGGGGAGAGGGATCATGGGCGCACAGCCTGACAATACCGTGGTGAATGGCGGCGAGGCTGCCCCGTCGTCGGGAAGCGTCGCATCGGGCGCTCTGATGTGCCTGCTCTCCATGTCGTCGATCCAGTTCGGCGCTGCCCTTTCCGCACCCGCAATCGCCGCCTACGGCCCGGCCGGTGCGTCTTGGCTGCGTCTGGTCTTTGCAGCGCTGATCCTCGCGCTCGTCGTCCGTCCGCCTATGCTGAGATACAGTCGCGAACAGTGGATCAGCGCGCTCGTGCTCGGCACGACGACGGCGCTGATGACCATGTCCTTCTTCGCCTCGATCCAGCGCATCCCGCTCGGCCTTGCCGTGGCGATCGATTTTCTCGGGCCTCTCTCGGTGGCGACTTTCGGCTATGGGCTGACGCGCCGGCTGATCTGGCCGGTCATTGCCGCCGCAGGTGTTGTGTTTCTCGCTTACGATGGTGAAGGCTGGGTCGGCAATCTGCCCGGCGTGCTCTTCGCAGCCGGGGCGGGAACAGGCTGGGCGATCTATATCCTGCTGACGAAGAAGGTCGGTACCGCCTTCAAGGGGCTGGAGGGGCTGTCGATGTCTCTCCTCGTCGCCGCCGTCGTCGCAACGCCATTCGGTTTCATGGGCGCGGTGCCGAAGCTTGATGGCTTCGGGCTGATCGAGATGGCGGGCCTCGCCATCCTCGTGCCGCTGCTGCCCTATACGCTTGAAATGATCGCGCTTCGGCGCATGCCGACGGCGTCCTTCGGCATTCTGATGAGCCTCGAGCCGGCGATTGGCGCGCTGGCAGGCTTTATCATCCTGATGCAGCCGATGACGCTGCTGCAGATGATGGGAACGGCGCTCGTCGTCGCCGCGAGTGCCGGTGCCACCTTCATGTCGGTCAAAAGCTGATCAGGCCTGCTTCAGGCTCGGATCGTCGATCGCCGGATTGTAGAACAGCGAGAGGGTCAGGCTGCGCGCAATGCGCTCGGCGGTGGCCATGAACCAGGCCTTCGCTTCCGGGTTCGGCGCGATGTCGTCTAGCGTCGCGGAAAACAGCGCCAGCCATTTCGGAAAGAGCTCCGGCGTCATGTTGGCAACGCCGACATGTGCCTGTACCGGCTTTCCGCCATACGCGCCGCTGCGGAAGGCGACGGAGGACCAGAAGCTCTTCATCTTCTCCATATGCTCCGGCCAGCGGCCGGAAAGCTTGGCGTCGAAAACCGGTCCGAGTTCCGGATGCTCCAGAACACGGCCATAAAACGTATCGACCAGCTTGCTGACGAAGGCTTCATCGATACCGATCGCCTTCATGTCCGCTTCCGCACGCTCGCGGATTGCCGCGACATGCGCAGCGCGGCCCTGCAATTCATTGCTCATCTTAGAAACCACCCCGGCTCTGCCGCGTCTGCGGCGCCCTTCATATAGGCGTTGCAACCGCGAGACTAAAGCGGGGAGCGCCCGGTTGCGGCAATCTGTCAAATCCCGCACCTCCAGCCTTGACCGGTCGGCTGTAGCACTTTAGATTTAGAATAATTCTAAATTATTGGAGCATTGCCATGTTGGCGCGCCTTTTCAGATCGCAGAAACGTTCTTTTAGATCATTGTCCGAACAGGAAATTCTCGCTCTCGCCATCGCCTCGGAAGAAGACGATGCGCGCATCTATCTCGCCTATGCGGATCAGTTGAAAGGCCAGTATCCGGCCAGCGCCAGGGTTTTCGAGGATATGGCCGAGGTCGAAAGCACCCATCGCAAGTCGCTGATCGCAATCCACCGCCAGCGTTTCGGCGAGCGTATCCCGCTGATCCGCCGCGAGCACGTCCAGGGCTTCTACGATCGCAAGCCCGACTGGCTGCGCAAGAACCTGTCACTCGACGCCATGCGCCAGGAAACCGAGGCGATGGAGGAGCAGGCCTATCGCTTCTACGTCGAGGCGGCAAAGCAGACGTCGGATGCCTCGACGCGCCAGCTTCTCGGCGATCTCGCTCTGGCTGAACAGGGCCACGAAGACATCGCCCGCATGCTCGGCGACAAGCACACGCCCGATAGCGTTAAGGAAGAGGAAAACGAGAGCGTACGCCGCCAGTTCGTGCTGACTTATGTCCAGCCCGGCCTTGCCGGTCTCATGGACGGTTCGGTTTCGACGCTGGCCCCGATCTTCGCCGCCGCCTTCGCGACGCAGGATACCTGGCAGACCTTCCTGGTCGGTCTCTCGGCCTCCGTCGGTGCCGGTATCTCGATGGGCTTTACCGAAGCAGCCCATGATGACGGCAAGATTTCCGGGCGCGGCTCCCCGGTCAAGCGCGGCCTCGCCTGCGGCATCATGACGGCGCTCGGCGGCCTCGGCCACGCGCTGCCCTACCTCATCCCACATTTCTGGACCGCGACCATCACCGCCGCTGTCGTCGTCTTCTTCGAGCTCTGGGCGATCGCCTTCATTCAGAACAAATACATGGAGACGCCGTTCCTGCGAGCCGCCTTCCAGGTCGTCGTCGGTGGCGGCCTCGTACTGGGTGCCGGCATCCTGATCGGCAACGGCTAAGTGGCCGGCGACAGGCTTGAAACGAAAAAGGCCGGCAAATGCCGGCCTTTTTGCTGAAATCGGTGTGCTTATTGCAGGGCGCCGACGAGAACGTCGCGGCCGTTCTCGATGGTCACCCAGCGTCCGGCATTGTAGCTCGACTGGCGCTTGATGAAGGAATAGTTGGTGTCGAACCACGGCTTCACATTGGCCGCCAGATTGTCGAGGATGAAGTCGCCTTCGGTGGTGCGCAGCGTCAGCACGGCATGGCCTTCACCATCGGGCTTGCGCACGACGGTCAACAGAAGGTTTGCCGGCGAAAAGCCGCGCTGGATCAGGATCCGGCGCTTCAGCAGCGCATAGTCTTCGCAGTCGCCGGCCGTCGTCGGATAGGCCCAGACCTCGTCCTTGCCGTAGATTTCCTTGTCGGTCATCGGCTTGATCGTGGTGTTGACGGTCGTGTTGACGGAGCGCACCAGCGTCCACTGGTCGGGCGTCATCTGAATGTCAGCCGTGTTGCGGTTTGGACCGCATTCGTCGCGATGGATCTGACAGAAATCGTAGTGACCGATTGGCTGCGATGTTGCTCCACCCGTCACCATGGACAGGTTGGAGGTGGAAGCCGGCAAGGCGGCCGAAGACATCGCTAGCATGGCCATCATGGCCACGAGGTAACCCTTGATACGCACGCCCGAATTCCCTGCATCGCCCTTGTATTTATTAACAAAGAGTTAACGGGGAGGGGGCTCAGGAGTCAATCGTTACTTCTTGGTAGGGAATTACAACTCTTAGACATGGTTAAAATGCCACAGAAGGCGGGCTTGCGCGGCGTTATCTCAACCGGAGATGTTATGAGCACGTTCGAACGGATCTATTGACGGACAAGCGCCGTCACTGCCGCGAGCATCCGCTCGATATCCTGAGGCCGCGACAGACGATGGTCGCCATCGCGCACGAAGGTCAGCACCACGTCGTCGGATGGCAGGTGCTCGATGAGTTTCATGGCATGCGCATAGGGCACATCCGGGTCCTTCATGCCCTGGAGAATATGCACGGGGCATCCCGTCTCGATGATCCCTGTCAGCACCCGGTTGGCGCGCCCGTCTTCGATCAGCGCCCGGGTGTAGATATTGGGCTCGGGGCTGTAATCCGACTTTTCTTCGAAATAGCCGCGCTCTTCCAGCGAGGCGCGCTCCTTCTTCGTCAGATGCGGCTCGATCAGTTCGGAGGTGAAGTCGGGGGCGGGGGCGATCAGCACCATACCGGCGAGCTTCGGGCCATCGGCATGCTTGCCGAGTTCCTGCGCCAGCCGCAGCGCAATCCAGCCGCCCATCGACGAGCCGACGACGATGATGCGTTTGGGATTGGCATGGCGAACGATCGCCAGCGCTTCCTCGAGCCACCGGGAGATCGTGCCGTCCCGGAATTCGCCGCCGGAAAGCCCGTGCCCCGAATAGTCGAGACGCAGGCAGGCAAGCCCGAGCTCAGCCGACAGACGATCGAGCTCGATCGCCTTTGTGCCGCTCATGTCGGAACGATAGCCTGAAAGCCAGACGAGCGTCGGAGCCTCTTCGCCGCGGCTCGCTTCCCGCAGGATGAAAGCGATCTGGCGACTCGCATCGCCATCGCCGACGGAGAGAAACTGCGGTTCGGGGGCGTTTTGCATCTCGGACATGGCGGAACTCCTATCGTTTGAGCCTATAAAACAGATTCTTGACAGGCTGACAGCAGGTGATTTTTCCGCTAAAGCGTGCTACTAGCTCCGTTGCAGCGATAACGAGACCCCGTTTGTGCCCCCGTGGGAGTACGAGCTGCGACATTCAACAACTCGAGGAGAGTACGACCATTCGCAGACCCTTTAAAGCCGACGCGCCCGTTAAGGAAGGGCCGCGCTCGAACCGGGAAATTCGCATACCCCGTGTTCAGCTGATTGATGCAGAAGGACAGAATCTGGGCATCGTGCCCACCGACCAGGCCCTGAAAATGGCCGAAGAAGCCGGTCTCGACCTGGTGGAAATTTCCCCCAATGCTGAGCCGCCTGTGTGCAAGATCCTCGATCTGGGCAAGCTGAAATATGCGAACCAGAAGAAGGCCGCCGAGGCGCGCAAGAAGCAGAAGATCGTCGAAGTCAAAGAAATCAAGATGCGCCCGAACATCGACACCCATGACTATGAGGTGAAGATGAAGGCAATGGGCCGCTTCTTCGAAGAAGGCGACAAGGTCAAGGTGACCCTGAAGTTCCGTGGCCGCGAAATGGCCCACCAGGAACTTGGCATGAAGCTGCTTCAGCAGGTAAAGGCCGACACGACCGAATTCGCCAAGGTTGAAGCCGAGCCCAAGCTCGAAGGCCGCCAGATGATGATGGTGCTCGCGCCCAAGTGAGCGCGGTCCATCAGGATGCATCGAAGCCGTCCGCAAGGGCGGCTTTTGTGTTTTTGCGGTGTTTTCTGACAGGACGCTGACAGAAGCGCTCAGCGCCCTGTCAGCCACGCGATGTCATTCTCCTTCCATCGAAACACGGATGGAAAGGAAACGACCATGGCCCTTCGTCTTCAAAAGATCATGATGGTGTCAGCCGCAGCGCTCGCACTGGCCGCTGCTTTGCCTGCCTTGCAGCCTGCCGGATCTTCGCTCCTCTCGTCCGCCGCCTATGCCCGCGGCGGCCATGATGGCGGCAGCGGCAGTTCCGGCCGCGGCGGCAGCGACGATTCCGGCGGAGATGATCATGACGGCAGCAGCCACGACGGCAGCGGCGGCAATAGCGGCCATGGTCGTGGAAGCGACGACACCGGCGATGATGACAATGGTGGCGACCGCCATGGTGGCCGATCGGCTGCCGCGACGACTGCCGATGACAATGGCCGCCGAGACCGCGACAATAACCGCAGCGATCGTCCCCGCGTCGCCCTTTCCGTCTCTGCGGCGAGCCTCCAGGGCCTGCTGAACGGCTCCCTGATTGCCGTCGATCAGCTTGGCCGCCGGCTGGAAGTCGAGGTCGAGAACGAACATGGCCTTCGGACGGTCGAAGTGAAGCCGCATCGCTCCGATGCCATCCGCAATCCCGGCCCGATCACGGATGTCTCCATCAGGCCCGCGGCAACGCCGTAAATGCCTGGTTCTTCCGCCCGCCCCGGAAGATCGATGCTCCGCCGCTCGCCGGCGGAGCATCAGCCGTTTTCAGATGGTGAGAAGCGCCCTTGTGCAGGCGGGGCGAAGCGTTCAGTTTACCAGCGTTACATGAGGTCCGGACCGAGGATGTCTTCAACCCGCCGCAGATTGACCGCGCTTTTACTGTCGGCTGCCGTTCTGCTGGCGGCCTCCGTGCCTGCCTATCAGGCAGCTGCAAAAGACGGCGGCAGCTCTGGCGGTTCCGGGAGCGGTAGTTCGGGCAGCAGCGGATCGAGTGGCTCTTCCGGCTCGGGTTCGAATTCAGGCTCCGGCGGTTCCGGCCATGACGGAAGCGATGATCACAGCGGTCATGGTGGGGGCGATGACAACGGCGGCGGAGACGATCATGGTGGCAGCGGAAACAGTGGTCGCGGTTCCGGCTCTGGCCGGTCCGATTATGACCGCGCCCGCGACGCCGTTCGCGAAGGCCGCATCCTGCCGCTCAAGTCGCTGCTGCAGAAGATCGATGCCCGCCGCTATGGCCGCGTCATCGATGTCAGCCTCAGCCGCTCGCTGTTCAGCGATGTCTATCAGCTGAAACTTCGGGACGGCAAAGGCGCTATCCGAACGCTGCGCGTCGACGCGCGCAGCGGCGAAGTGATCGGGGACAAGTGACCGATGAAGATCCTGCTTGCCGAAGACGATGCCAATATCGCCGTCCATCTCGCAGAGACTTTCGGCCGCGAGGGTTACCTCGTCGAGACGCTGAGCTCCGGCCCTGAAATATGGGAGCAGGGCGAAACCGGGGATTATGCGGCGATCGTGCTCGATCTCGGCTTGCCCGGCATGGATGGCCTGTCGATCCTCAAGCGCTGGCGGGCAAATGGCCTGGACACGCCCGTCCTTGTGCTGACCGCCCGTGGTTCCTGGATGGAGCGCGTCGATGGCTTCGATGCCGGTGCCGACGACTATCTGCCCAAGCCCTTCCGCAGCGAGGAACTGCTCGCGCGTCTTCGCGCCTTGTTGCGGCGCGCGGGACGTGTGCAATCGCGGGTAAAATCCGCCGACCGCTTTACGCTCGACGAGCAGGCCCGCCGCGTCACTTTCGATGGCCGCGAGCTTGATCTCAGCCCGCTCGAATATCGCATGGTCTCGCTGTTCATCGACCGGCCGGGCGCGGTGCTCACACCTGCGGAGCTGGCGAGCCAGGTTCAGGGCCGCGACGATGACGCCGCCAAGAATGCTGTCGAGGCCATGGTGGCGCGGCTGCGCAAGAAGACCGACAGCAACGCCATAGAGACGCGCCGCGGCTTCGGCTATGTCCTGCCGGGAAAAGCGCGATGACGAAGTCGCTGCGCTTTCGTCTTGCTGCAGGAGCCCTCGTCGCCATCGCGGTTGCTCTTGCGCTGGTCTGGTTCGTGCTCGGCCATCTCTTCGAGGATTATCTGGCAGACCAGTATGCCAATGAGATGGCCGCGGTTTCCGATGCCCTCGGCGCCCGCCTTGCGATTGAAAACGGCGCGCTCTCTTTGGTGAGCGAGCCTTCCGATCCGCGTTTTCAGACGCCGGCTGGTGGCCGCTACTGGCAGATAACACCTGATGGTCCCGGTGCATCGCCCTTGAGGTCGCGGTCTCTCTGGGACGAAGAGCTCACCAAGGCCAGCCTTTCCAAGGATCTCTATTGTGGCTTCCACGAAGCCGAGGGGCCGGATGGCGCGACGATCCTGGTGACGGTGAAGGCTATGTCCGTGGGTGAGGGGGATGCCCGCAGGGGCTTCACCATCTACACCGCCTTCTCGAAGGAAGAGATGGAGAGCTCGCTTTCGAATTATCACCGGCCGCTTCAACTGATGTTGGCCGCGACCGGCCTGCTGTTGCTTGCCGCCGCCTTCCTGCAGGGCCTGATCGGCCTGAAGCCGCTGGTACGTCTGCGCAACGACGTTGCAAGCATCCGCGCCGGCCGCAGCGCCCATATCGGCTCCGAGGGGCCGAGCGAGGTCCGTCCGCTCGTCAACGAGATCAACCTGCTGCTGGCCGAACGCGAGACCGCCGTCGAACGTGCCCGCTCGCGGGCGAGCGACCTGGCACACGGATTGAAAACACCGCTGACGGTGCTGTCGCATCTCGTGGAAAGCCTGCCAGAGGATAAAAGGGACACGGCCCGGCAGCAGATCGAGCTCGTCCGTCAGCGTGCCGATCGCCAGCTGCAGGCGGCGCGCATGGGTGTCGAGCGGATGGCGACGACATCGTTGCACGGCATTTCAGGCAAGCTTGTCAGCGTTCTCTCGCCGGTCATCGACGGCAGGGGAATCGGCTGGAAGGTCGACATCGATCCCGCCCTGACGATCGAGGCCGACCCCGCCGATGTGGCCGAGGCCATGGGCAATATTCTCGACAATGCCGTCCGCTTTGCCCGCTCGCGCATCGAGGTTTCCGCGGCGAAGGAAGGCGAAGCGATCATCCTGCGCGTCGGCGATGACGGCCCTGGTGCTGCACCCGAAAACTATGCGATGATGCTGAAGCGCGGCGTCAGCGTCGATGATGCGCATGCCGGTTCGGGCCTCGGGCTCGCCATATCGGCCGATATCGCCGAAGCCTATGGCGGGAGGATCGTCCTCTCGCGGTCAAATCTCGGCGGCCTAGAAGTGGCGCTAGCCCTGCCTACGCCGAAGAATTTGGAGGCGGCAGGGCAAACTCAAGATTCCGCAGGCCGCCCCGTTGCACTTTCATGACACTGCGGGTATAAGCGCGCGTCCGAACTGACCGGCAGGGCATGCCGTGGCAGTTTCGAATGCTTGCGGACAGGTTTCGTCACCGGTGCCGCAGATCAACAACAAACGCTCCCGCACCTTGTTGCGACGGCCGGTTTCCGGGCATCGCTTGAGGGTTTCTTTGAAACACGCAGGGAGGACAGAAACGGAGTAGCAAAATGCCCAAGATGAAGACGAAGTCTGCTGCCAAGAAGCGGTTCAAGATCACCGCAACTGGCAAGGTCAAGGCTGCCGCTGCTGGCAAGCGCCATGGCATGATCAAGCGTAGCAAAAAGTTCATTCGCGATGCACGTGGCACGATGGTTCTGGCTGAACCCGATGGCCGCAAGGTCGTGAAGAACTACCTGCCGAACGGTCTCTAAGACTATTCCGCGAACGCTTTAGATTTAAGGAGATCATGAAATGGCACGTGTAAAAAGAGGCGTTACCGCCCATGCCAAGCACAAGAAGGTTCTGAAGGCAGCAAAGGGCTTTTACGGCCGCCGCAAGAACACCATCCGTACCGCAAAGGCTGCCGTTGATCGCGCCAAGCAGTACGCTTACCGCGACCGCAAGGTCAACAAGCGCAACTTCCGTGCGCTCTGGATCCAGCGTATCAACGCTGCTGTCCGCGAATTCGGCCTGACCTACGGCCGCTTCATCGATGGCCTGAACAAGGCTGGCATCGAAGTTGACCGTAAGGTTCTCTCCGACATGGCAATCCATGAGCCGGAAGCATTCGGCGCGCTCGTCAAGGCCTCCAAGAAGGCCCTCGAGTACCTCAAGGAAGCCGGTACCACGAACGAGTTTGAAGCGACGGTCAAGTAAGCCGGCGCTATCGAACCTCAGTTTCGATGTTTTCAAACCCGCGCTGGCTAGCTGGCGCGGGTTTTTATTTGTGGTTCTGACAGCGGGAGTCGCGGGAACGTGGCAGATGCGATCGACAATCTGAAAGCCGGAAGCGGCCTGAGCGAGGAGGATATCCCTGTCCTGCTCGCCGCCCTGCTGTCCGGTTCGACGAGGGTCGAGCGCGTTCCGCTCTCGCAGGGCGCCGTCTGGATCAAGCGCTACGGCACCGAGCGCTCGTCGCGCTGGATCACATTGCAGCGAATGATCGCCAATCTGATCGGTGCCCCCTTCCTGCGTCCGTCGCCGGCGCTCGACGACGAGGCGATGGCGGATCGCGAAGTGCGCCGAAGCAGGCAGTTTGCCGCAAGCGGCATTCCGACGGCGCCGGTTATCTACGCCTCCGGTTCGGCGGTGGTCTTCGGCGATATCGGCTTGACCGTCGGCCAGCAGCTCAGATCGCTGGCGCCGGACGATGCCAGAGCGCATGACGACCTTCTCGTTCTGTGTTCCACGGAACTCGGCCGGCTGCATGCCAGGGGTCTCTGCCATGGGCGTCCTTTTCCGCGCGACATGTTCGTGAAAGACGGCCGCATCGGCTTCATGGATTTCGAGGAAGAGCCGGATACCGTCATGCCGCTTGCAACGGCGCAAGCGCGCGACATCTGGATTCTCTTTCTGCAAGTCGCCAGCCGCGCCCGTCTCGGCAGGGAGACCCACGATCGCGCCTTCAGGGCGTGGTCCGGCACGGCTCCCGCCGCTGCTGTGGCAGAACTACGCAAGCTCACCGGATTTCTGGGCGCCTTTTTATGGTTAGCCCGGTTGATTGGCCGCGTTCACATGGGTAGTGATCTGCGGCAGTTCATCATGGCAACCAGCTATTTGAAACACGCTTCTTGAAGCAATCGACGCTCGCAAGGCAGGAAAAGATGACCGAACTCGAAACTCTGGAAAAGCAACTCCTGGCCGATGTCGCCGCCGCCGCGGACGAGCCTGCTATCGAAGCGGTGCGTCTCGCGGCGCTCGGCAAGAAGGGCTCCGTCTCCGAGCTCCTGAAGACGCTTGGTACCATGTCGCCGGAAGAGCGACAGACGCGCGGCGCGGCCATCAATGCGCTCAAGATCGTCGTCACCGACGCGATCACCAGCCGCAAGGCCGACCTGAAGCGCGCTGCGATCGACGCGCGCCTGAAGGCCGAGACGGTCGATGTCAGCCTGCCGGTCCGCTCGTCGCCCGCCGAGCGCGGCCGCATCCATCCGATCAGCCAGATCGTCGATGAGATCACCGCGATCTTCGGCGACATGGGCTTCTCGATCGCCGAAGGCCCCGATGTCGAGACCGACTATTACAATTTCACGGCCCTGAATTTCCCAGAAGGTCATCCCGCCCGCGAGATGCATGATACCTTCTTCTTCAATCCGGATGAGAAGGGCGACCGCAAGGTGCTGCGCACGCACACCTCGCCGGTGCAGATCCGCACCATGGAAGCGCAGAAGCCACCGATCCGCATCATCATCCCGGGCAAGACCTATCGTCAGGACTCCGACGCCACGCACTCGCCGATGTTCCATCAGGTCGAGGGTCTGGTCATCGACAAGAAGGCGAATGTCGCCAATATCCGCTGGGTGCTTGAGGAGTTCTGCAAGGCCTTCTTCGAGGTGGACAGCGTGACGATGCGTTTCCGCCCGTCCTTCTTCCCGTTCACGGAACCGTCCTTCGAAGTCGACATCCAGTGCGACCGCTCCGGTCCGATCGTCAAGTTCGGCGAGGGCACCGACTGGATGGAAATCCTCGGCTGCGGCATGGTTCATCCGAACGTGCTGCGCTACGGCGGTCTCGATCCGGACGAGTATCAGGGCTTCGCCTGGGGCATGGGTCTCGATCGCATCGCCATGCTGAAATACGGCATGCCCGACCTGCGCGACTTCTTCAACGCCGACGTCCGCTGGATGAACCACTATGGCTTCCGCCCGCTCGACATGCCGACGCTGTTCGGCGGTCTGAGCGCGTAAGGGAGGATTGGACCTATGAAATTCACGCTCTCCTGGCTCAAGGATCATCTGGAAACGGATGCCACGCTCGATGAAATCTGCATCCGCCTGACGGAAATCGGCCTCGAGGTCGAGGATGTCGATGACAAGGCAGCCTACAAGCCCTTCGTCATCGCCAGGGTTCTGTCGGCCGAAAAGCATCCGGAAGCTGATCGTCTAAAGGTGCTGTCGGTTGATGCCGGTCCTGACGTCAACGGCGGCAAGCCGCTGCAGATCGTCTGCGGTGCGCCGAATGCCCGCGCCGGTCTCGTCGGTGCGCTGGCACGTCCGGGCGACTATGTACCTGGCATCGACGTGACGCTCGGCGTCGGCAAGATTCGTGGCGTCGAAAGCCACGGCATGATGTGCTCCGAAAAGGAGCTCAACATGTCCGACAATCACGACGGCATCATTGATCTGCCTGCCGACGCGCCGATCGGCACCTCATTCGCTGCCTATGCCCATCTCGACGACCCCATGATCGAGATCAACCTGACGCCGAATCGTCCCGATTGTACCTCGATCTACGGCATCGCCCGCGATCTGGCAGCCTCCGGTCTCGGCACGCTGAAGACGCGGCCCGCGCCGTCTTTCGCAATCGAAGGCGAGACGCCGGTCAAGGTGACGCTCGATCTCGATGACGAGAAGCTCTGCCCGGGCTTCGGTCTGCGCATCGTGCGGGGCGTCAAGAACGGCCCGAGCCCGAAGTGGATGCAGCAGCGGCTGCTCGCCATCGGCCTGCGTCCGATCAACTCGCTCGTCGACATCACCAACTATATGACCTTCGACCAGGGCCGCCCGATGCACGTCTTCGACGCTGCAAAGGTCAAGGGCAACCTGACCGTCCGTCGCGCCAAGGATGGCGAGACGGTGCTGGCGCTCGACCAGCGCGAATACAAGCTCGGCACCAACAACGTCGTGATCGCCGATGAAAACGGCGTCGAGTCGATCGGCGGCATCATGGGCGGGGAACATTCCGGCTGCGACGAGAACACCGTCGACGTGCTGATCGAATCCGCGCTCTGGGATCCGATGAACATTGCGAAATCCGGCCGCGGCCTCGGCATCATCACCGATGCCCGCTACCGCTTCGAACGCGGTGTCGATCCTGAATACATGATCCCCGGTCTCGAGCGCACCACCGAGCTGGTGCTGGAACTCTGCGGTGGTAAGCCGGCTAAGGCTGAGGTCGCGGGCTACAAGGGCTATCAGCCGAAGATGGTCGATTTCCCCTATGCGGAAGTAAAGCGCCTGACCGGCCTGGAGGTCTCGACCGAGGAAAGCAACGCCATCCTGACCCGCCTTGGCTTCAAGGTCTCGGGCTCCGGAGAGCGGGTTTCGGTCGCCGTTCCATCCTGGCGTCCCGATGTCGACGGGAAGGCCGATCTCGTCGAGGAAGTCATGCGCATCCACGGCGTCGACAAGATCAAGCCGGCGCCGCTGGAAAGCCATGCAGCTGTCAACGCCCGCATCCTGACGACGCTGCAGATCCGCACCCGTATCGCCAAGCGGGCGCTCGCCTCGCGCGGCATGCTGGAAGCCGTCACCTGGTCGTTCATTTCCGAAGATCAGGCAAAGCTCTTCGGCGGCGGCTCGCCGGCGTTGAAGCTTGCCAATCCGATCGCTGCCGAGATGTCGGACATGCGCCCCTCGCTTCTGCCAGGCCTGCTGACCGCAGCCCAGCGCAATGCGGACAAGGGCTATGGCGACGTTGCGATCTTCGAAGTCTCCGGCACCTATGAAAACGACCGGCCGGAAGGCCAGCGGCGCGTTGCCGGCGGCATCCGCCGCGGCACGGCAACGATGGCCGGTGCCGGCCGCATGTGGTCAAATGCAGTCAAGGGCGGCGGCAAGCCGGTCGACGTCTTCGAAGCCAAGGCCGATGCGCTTGCCGTAATCGAAGCCTGCGGCCTGCCGATGGGCAATATCCAGATCGAGCAGGGTGGTCCCGAATGGTATCACCCGGGCCGTTCCGGCACGATCAAGATGGGTCCGAAGGTCATCCTCGGCTATTTCGGCGAGTTCCATCCCTCGACGCTCGAAGCGCTCGACGTATCCGGCGCCCTCTGCGGCTTCGAGGTTTATGTCGATGCCATGCCCGAGCCGAAGAAGAAGGCGACGCGCACCAAGCCGGCGCTGGAGCTTTCGGCCTTCCAGACCGTGAAGCGCGACTTCGCCTTCGTCGTCGACAAGACGGTGGAAGCCGGCGCGATCCTGAAGGCCGCCAGCGGCGTCGATCGCAAGCTGATCACCGGCGTCAACGTCTTCGACATTTTCGAAGGCGCGTCGCTCGGTGAGGGCAAGAAGTCGGTGGCGATCGAAGTGCAGATCCAGCCGGTCGAGCGCACGCTGACCGACGAGGACTTTGAGGCGTTGACACAGAAGATCATCGCCAGCGTGACGAAATTCACGGGCGGCGTGCTTCGCGGCTAAGAACACAGGACGGAAAGGGAAAACCCGCGCTCGACGCGGGTTTTTCAATGCTTCTCTGGAAATAGCGAGCGCATCGCCGTGTTCAGCAGTTCATCGACGTAGTCACGAGCCGTCGATGTGGCGTCCTCTGACAGGTCCATTTCCGCGCATTTGTTCTCGACTGCCTCGCGGATCAGGTAGAGCACGCCCCGGCCGATATCGGCGTTATCCGGCTCGGATGTATCGAGCACCATCGCCAGCGACGTCATCGCCACGACTTCCAGCACCAGCATGCGGCCTTCGATTTCGGCCAAGCTTGCGGCAGTATTGTTCTTCCCGTCCCGTCTTGCCAAAGGCATGAGCAACTCCCCTTCTCATTAGGAAGTTTATCTAGTGCTAATGTAAGTAATGAGAAGGACGGGTTGTGCGAAACTGGGACTATAATTGGTATTATAAGTTGCGCCCGGTTCTGCAAATGCCGATGCGGACCGGAAACGGGTGGTGCTGTCGCCGCCGATCTGCGAGACTCGTCTGGAAGGGGAGCACGGATGAAGCGGCCGGGATCGATGAAATCATTGGAGGATATGGGCCGTGCGCGGCTCTCAAGGAATTTCTTTTTCCGCGACTTCCTGCATTCCGAGATCGCCGACTTCTACCGCATCCCGAATATTCCCGACGATCCGGAATTGGCGATCGAAGCAGGCAAGAGGCTCTGCGAGGAACTGTTGGAGCCGCTGCAGGCGACATTCGGCCGGCTCCATATCCGCTCCGGCTATCGCTCCGCGGCGGTCAATGCGTTCGGCAACAAGAACAAGCTCAACTGCTCCACGAACGCAGCAACGGCCGCCGATCACATATGGGATCTTAGGGATTTCGACGGCTGCATGGGCGCAACCGCCTGCGTCGTCGTGCCTTGGCTCATCGACCGCTATAACGACGAGAGCGACTGGCAGCGGCTCGCCTGGTGGATTCACGACCATCTGCCTTACGCGGCGCTCTGCTTCTTCCCGAAATTATGGGCCTTCAACATCCAGTGGCATGAGCGCCCGCGTCGCGTCATCCAGAGCTATGTCCGCCCGCGCGGCATCCTGACCAAACGGGGCATGGCGAACTGGGATGGCGATCACTCGGAATTTTACCGGGAGTTCCCACCGCTCAGAAATTGATGCGGTAGCGGATGTGCCCGTCGTTCTCGACATAGCTGTCATAGAGCGCCCGTGCACGCGCATTGCTCTCGCTCGTATGCCAGTAGAGCCGCGACCAGCCATTCTCCTTGCAGAGCGCAACGAGATCGTCGAGCAGAGCCCGGCCAACGCCCTTGCCGCGGATGGAGCCATCGACGAAGAGATCTTCGAGATAGCAATCCTTGCCGTGGATCCACGTGCCCTCATGGGTCAGAGACAGCGTGAAGCCCACGACGTTGCCGTCGATCTCCGCGATTCGCATGAAGATCGCCGACGCCGGATCGAAAACCCGGCGCCAGGTGGAATTGCTGATGCTTTCATCGACCGTGACACCGTAGAAATCGAGATAATCCTTCCAGAGCGCCCGCCAGCGGGTCTCGTCTTCGGGTCTCGCGTCCCTGATGGTCACGGTCATCGGTGATCTCCTCAGGCCCCGGCCTTGTCGAGCAGCGCCATCGCTTCGCCTGACAGCGTGAGCTTGGCGGCCTTCGCAAGGCTTTCCAGTTGCGACAGGCTGGTAGCGCTGGCGATCGGCGCCGTCACACCCTTCTTGTTGAGAAGCCAGGCGAGCGCGATCTCGGCCGGCCTGGCGCCGGTTTCGGCGGAAACCTTGTCCAGCGCGTCGAGAATGCGCATGCCCTTGGCATCGAGATATTGCGACACGCGGCCTTCGCGCGCCCGGCCCTCGGTATCGGCCTTGCTGCGATACTTGCCGGTCAGGAAGCCGGCCGCCAGGCTGAAATATGTGATGACGCCAATGTCCTCCTTGACGCAGAGATCGGCAAGCGGTCCTTCGAAGCTGGCGCGCTCATAGAGGTTATATTCCGGCTGCAGCACGTCATAGCGCGGCAATCCAGCCTTCTCGGCGGCATCGAAGGATGCTTGCAGCTGTGTGGCATCGTAGTTGGAGCAGCCGAAGGCGCGGATCTTGCCTTGCTGCTTCAGCTTGGCGTAGGCCGTCAGGCTTTCTTCGTGCGGGGTATCGGCATCCGGCCAATGCGACAGATAGACGTCGATGTAATCGGTCTGCAGGCGGCGCAGGGAGTCCTCGACGGCCTTCAGGATATACTGTTCCTTCAGCGTCTTGCCCTGGCCCATGTCGGAGCCGACCTTAGTGATAATAACGGCCCTGTCGCGCGAGACCTTGCCCTTCTTCAGCCAGCGACCGATGATCTCTTCGGAATCGCCGCCCTTGTTGCCGGGAACCCAGGCCGAATAGACATCCGCCGTATCGATGGTGTTGAGACCCGCATCGAAGAAGGCATCCAGAATGTCGAAGGACGTTTTTTCGTCTGCGGTCCAGCCGAAGACATTGCCGCCGAAGACGATCGGGGAGACGGAAAGACCTGTTTTTCCAAGCCGGCGCATGTTCATGGCGCTCTCCTAAAGTGCTGATTTATTTGAAAGTGCAGACGCGGCAGAACGCCGCCGTGAAGTAAACTAGTGCAGCTTCCGACCGAAGGAAACCAAACTTTCGTGATCTTTCGCCGCGCCATTGCCTGCCCGGCCTGGGGTGAATAATGTGCCCGCCATCAACATTCGGGAGGCTTCATCCATGCTGCGTTTTGGCATCATTTCCACCGCAAAGATCGGCCGCGATGCGGTCGTGCCGGCCATTCAGGACGCAGAGAACTGCGTCGTTGCCGCTGTCGCAAGCCGCGATCTGGCCCGCGCCCGCGACATGGCGGACCGGTTCTCAGCACCGCACGCCTTCGGCTCCTACGAGGAGATGCTGGCCTCCGATAAGATCGATGCCGTCTACATTCCGCTGCCGACCTCGCAGCATATCGAATGGGCGATCAAGGCAGCCGATGCCGGCAAGCATGTGCTCTGCGAAAAACCGATTGCGCTGAAGGCGGGAGAAATCGACGGACTGATCGCCGCGCGGGATCGCAACAGGGTCATCATCTCGGAAGCCTTTATGGTCACCTACGCGCCGGTCTGGCGAAAGGTGCGCTCGCTGATCGCCGAAGGTGCGATCGGCAAGCTGCGTCACGTTCAGGGCGTCTTCACCTATTTCAACCGCGACCCGGGCAACATGCGCAACATCCCCGAACTCGGCGGCGGCGGCCTGCCTGATATCGGCGTCTACCCGACGATCGGCACCCGCTTCTCGACCGGCAAGGAGCCGCTGCGCATCCAGGCCGTCACCGAGCGCGACCCGGAATTCGGCACCGACATCTATTCGAGCGTCAAGGCCGACTTTGGCGACTTCGAACTGAGCTTCTACATCTCGACGCAGATGGCGAACCGCCAGCTAATGGTCTTCCATGGCACCGAGGGTTTCATCGAGGTGAAGTCGCCCTTCAACGCCGACCGCTGGGGTCCCGAAGAGCTGGAGCTCAGCAACCGCGGCCATAACCAGTCGACTATCTTCCGCTTCCAGGACAGCCGCCAGTATCGCAAGCAGGCCGAAGCCTTCGCCCGCGCTGCAAAAGGCGAGCAGGAAGAGATCGTCACATTGGAAAATTCGAAGCTGAACCAGAAGGTGATCGACGCGATCTACCGCGCCAGCGAGAAGGACGGCTGGGAGCCGGTCTGATCATCAGCTGCGGAAGACGAAGCGGGAATAGCCGAAAAAGCTGAAGAACATCGACGCGGCGGTGGCAAGCACCAGCGCCGCAAGCGGCTGCAGTGCCGGGATCGTCAGGAGCAGCGCGGCGTAGAGACCGTAATTGACCAGCGCGGAGGTGATGCCGACCGATCCATAGCGAAATCCTTCGGCCGCCAGCGAATGCGGAGAACGGTCGAAGGTAAATGTCCGGTTGAAGATCCAGGTTGCCACCATCGCGACAGCGATCGCGATCAACCGTGCAATGAAAGGGCCGAGCGGCGTGACATGCAGAAGCAGCGCCAGCAGCCCGGCATCGACCACAAAGCCGATGCCGCCCGCAATGCCGAAGCGAAGCAGCTTCTTCACGCCACACCAGCCTTGCGGGAAGCAGGCTTGCGGGATTCGACGATCGCATCGACCGCCCGCTGTTCCGCCCTGTGCGAAGTCGTCCCGGCCGCCATATAGTGAATTCGAAGTTGTTCAGCACGTGAGCGGGCAACCGAATCGAGAATCGTTCCTGCCGTAAACAGCATGAACGAAATCATCATCAGCGCCATGGAGAGAACCCATGTCGGCATGCGGCTGACGAGGCCGGTCGCGAAATATTCGGCGAGAACCGGTGTCATGAAGCCCATGCTCGCCAGCATGAAGAACGCGCTGATAATGCCGAAGAAGGCAAATGGCCGGGTCTCTTTCATCAGCATCGCAAACATCCAGAGGATCTTGCCGCCGTCCTTGAAGGTAGAGAGCTTGGAATGCGAGCCTTCGGGTCGGCGGCCGTAGTCGAGTTCCAGCTCGCTGACCGGCAGCTTCAGGCGCGAGGCATGCACGGACATTTCGGTCTCGATCTCGAAGCCGCCGGAAACGGCCGGGAAGCTCTTGACGAACCGGCGCGAGAAGGCGCGGTAGCCGGAGAAGATATCGGTGAAATCGGGACCGAAGATTGTCCGGTAAAGCACGTTGAAAATCCGGTTGCCGAAGGCATGGCCCTGTCGCCCGGCGTCCGCCTTGACGTTGCGACGCGTACCGACGACCATATCGGCCCGTTCGGTCAGCAGCGTGCGGATCAGGTCCTCGCCGTCTTCGGCCGCATAAGTGCCGTCGCCATCGGCCATCAGATAGATATCGGCGTCGATATCAGCGAACATGCGGCGCACGACATGACCCTTGCCTTGCCGCCGCTCGCGCACCACGCTGGCGCCCGCCAGCATCGCATGCAGCGCCGTGCCATCGGTGGAATTGTTGTCGTAGACGTAGATCTGCGCTTCGGGCAGCGCGCTCTTGAACCCGCGGACAACGCTCCCGATCGTCGCTGCCTCGTTATAGCAGGGGAGGAGGACGGCAATGGTCGGAGTATCGTTCTGCGATCTGTTCATGATCTTCTCACCGGGTTTGACCGGGCCGCAGTATAAGTCAGCCAGTGTTAATAAGACGCTATGACCCAGGCATGTCCATGCACGGGGATGGGACGTTTTACTCTTTCTTGATCGGCTTCGAATAAACTCGCGCGAACTGGAAACGGGTCCCGCAATGACTAACGCCGCACAGATAACCGCCAATTCGCCGTCCGAAAGCAAACTCGCAAAACTGCAGGCGCTGTTTACCCGCTTGTGGCCATCGGTGCTCGCCTACAGTACGGTTCTGATCATTGCCATCCTCATTCTAAAGCTGCCGCAAGCGAAGGACTATGTCGGTCCTGACAATGACGACGGCATGCGTCTGGTCGAAGTTCGTGATCTGCTCGGTGGTCAGAGCTGGTTCGACCTCATGCAATATCGTCTGGGGATCGATGGCACGCTGATGCATTGGTCGCGGCTGATCGACCTGCCGATTGCCTCGCTGATCAAGTTCTTCGGTATGTTCTTTGTGGCCGAGCGCGCAGAAGCGATAGCGCTGGCCATCTGGCCGCTGTCGCTGATCATACCGCTGATGTTAGCTATGGCTATTGCGGGCCGGCGGATTGGCGGCGCTTTTGCCATGCACATATCGCTCTGCATGACATCGCTGACCGTCATGACCAGCGGGCGTTTTCTGCCGGGCGCCATCGATCACCACAATGTGCAGCAGGCTCTTGTGGCGACGATGGTAGCGATGCTGCTCGATCCGAAGTATCGAGCTGGGAGCTTGGCCGTCGCCGGTTTTTGCGCCGCTGTCGCGATGGCCATCGGCGCTGAAACGGCGCCCGCCGTCGCGTCCATCTGCGTCGTTGTTGCCATCGCATGGGCATGGCACGGCGAGCCCTATGCCGCCGCTGCGAAGGCCTTCGGACTTGCCTTCTCGCTGTTCATCAGCCTGTTCTTCTTCGGAACGGTGCCGCCACGTCTCTACTCCGCGGTTACCTGTGACAACCTCTCCCTCGGCTTCTACAGCCTGTCGGCGATCGGCGGCGGCCTGCTGTTCGTCGCCGCCTTTTTTGCCAGCCAGCTGTCGCGGCGCGCACGTTTTGCCGCTCTTGCGGCTGTCGGCGTCGGCGTGGGCATCTCGGCGCTGCTCATCGCCCCGGCATGTCTGCACAATCCGCTCAACGATCTCGATCCGATGCTGGTCGAGCTTTGGCTGAATGGGATCTCCGAAGCGCAGTCGTTCCTTGCACTCGGTCACAATGACCCCTACGCGCTCGGTGCCTTCTATGCAGCGGGTGCCTTTGCCATAGGTACCTGCATCTTCCGGATCCTGCAGCGAGACCGGATCGAAATCCATCTGATCCTGCTCTTCCTGATCGCCGTCAACTGGTCGATCGCACTCGTTCAGGTGCGCGGTGCCCCCTTCTCGAACCTGCTGTCGATCCTTCCGCTGGCATTGCTCATCATCGACATGCGGAGGGTCTCGAATGCCGATCGTGAAAATGTCGCGGCGGCTCTCTGCTTCATCCTCGTTGTGTTAGCCAGCGTTCCAGCCGTCTGGGCCATCGGCGCAGACCTGATCGCGATGCCGCAAAACGGTCAGGCGCGTAGGGAGGAGGTGACGGAAGCGGATGAAAAAGCGGCGCTCTGCAAGTCGCCGGAGGCGGTCGCCCCGCTCCGTAATCTGCCGGCGGGCATGGTCGTCGCTCCGTCCGAGATGGGCGTTTCGATCCTGCGCTATACCAACCAGCGCGTCATTACCGCGCCCTACCACCGCAATCCACGGGGCATGCTGACGGAGCTGCATATCGGGCTCGCCGAACCGGAGGAAGGGGAAGCCTTCCTGCGAGGCGCCGGCGCCATGGCACTAGGCTTCTGCCAGAACGACATCGCGTCACAGCAGCTCCAACGCCTGAAGCCCGACGGACTCTACGCCCAGCTCGCCAAGGGCAACATCCCCAACTACCTGCAGCCCTATGCGGCAGCGAGCGGGGTTCAATATTTCCTCTTCAAGCCGGTGGATTGACGCCGGGGAACGCCTCCAAGGAGCGATCTTCCGGCTGATCTTTCGCGGTACTTCGGATAGAACGAAGACATGAGCAATGTCTTCGACAGCGATTCGCCAACCAATCTCGCCGAATATTCGGTCTCGGAACTGTCAGGCTCAATCAAGCGGACGGTCGAGACCGCCTTCGATCAGGTCCGGTTGCGCGGCGAAATCTCTGGATATCGCGGCCCGCATTCCTCGGGACACGCCTATTTCTCGCTGAAGGATGACCGGGCACGTATCGATGCCGTCATCTGGAAAGGCGTGTTCTCACGCCTGCGCTTCCGCCCGGAAGAGGGCATGGAAGTCATTGCCACGGGCAAGGTCACGACCTTCCCGGGCTCGTCGAAATATCAGATCGTCATCGAAACGCTGGAGCCTGCCGGTGCCGGCGCGCTGATGGCGCTGATCGAAGAGCGCAAGCGCAAGCTCGGCGCCGAAGGCCTGTTCGATCAGGCCCGCAAGCGGCGCTTGCCCTATATGCCGAAAGTGATCGGCGTCGTGACCTCGCCGACCGGCGCCGTCATCCGCGATATCCTGCACCGCATTTCGGATCGCTTCCCTGTCCACGTTCTCGTCTGGCCGGTAAAGGTACAGGGCGAGGGATCGGGCGAGGAGGTGGCCAACGCCATCCGCGGCTTCAATGCTTTCGAGCCGGGCGGCGCAATCCCGCGGCCGGATGTGTTGATCGTCGCGCGTGGCGGCGGCAGCCTCGAGGACCTCTGGAGCTTCAACGACGAAATCGTCGTGCGTGCCGCGGCCGACAGCGCCATTCCGCTGATATCTGCCGTCGGCCACGAAACCGACTGGACGCTGATCGATTACGCCGCCGACGTCCGTGCACCGACGCCGACGGGCGCTGCCGAAATGGCCGTGCCTGTTCGGGTCGAGCTTGAGGCGCAGCTTGCCGGTCTGTCGGCTCGCTTGCAGGGCTGCGTCAGCCGCCAGATGGATCATCGCCGCCAGTCGGTGCGCGCTCTGATGCGTGCCCTGCCGTCGCTCGATCAGTTGCTCGCTCTCCCGCGCCGCCGGTTCGATGAAGCGGCGTCTGGTCTCGGCCGTGGTCTTGAGCTCAATACCATCAACAGGCGCCGCAGCTTCGAGCGGGCGGCATCGCATCTGCGTCCGGATGTGCTCTCCAATCGCATTGCCGAACGGCGGCAGATGCTCGCCGAACGGATGACCCGCGCCGAGCGGATTGTCGAGCGCCGCCTCGATGCTTTGAAGGGCCGCGTGGAGCGCTTCGGCGTTACACTGTCTTCTGTCCCGGCGCGCCTGACCACTCAGACGGCCCGCATGCGCGACCACCTGGCAAATCTCTCTCGCCACAGCGATACCGCCGTGCGTCATCAGCTGACGCGGGCGAGGGGAGAGCTTGCAGCTCAGGACCGCGTGCTGCAATCGTTGTCCTACAAGAACGTCCTGGCGCGTGGCTATGCCGTGATCCGTGACGATGAAAATCGGCCGGTCTCGCAGGCCGCGATGCTGTCGGCGGGCGCGGGCATTTCGATCGAGTTCGCGGATGGCCGTATCGGCGCCGTCACCACCGATGGAGGCCCGCCACAGCCTGCGAGGAAACGTCCGGCGAAGTCCGACGAGCCCACGACGCCGCCAAAACAGGGCAGCCTGTTCTAGGGAGCCGCTATGCGCATCCTGCTCGTTCTTGCCCATCCGCTCAAAGACAGTTTTGCCGCATCGGTCGCGTCGGAAGCGCAGGCGACGCTCGCTAGCGGCGGGCATACGGTCGATCTTCTCGATCTCTACGAAGAGGATTTCGATCCGCGGCTGACTCGTCGTGAACGAGGCGAATATTTCGACGATCCTTATGATACGTCAGCGGTCGCAGGATTGGTCGAAAGGCTCAAGGCGGCCGACGGCTTGATCCTCGTCTTTCCGCAATGGTGGTTCAATTTTCCGGCGATCCTCAAGGGCTTCTTCGATCGCGTCTTCGTTCCGGGCGTCGCCTTCACCCATGATTCCGCCGGTGGGCGCATTGTCCCGCAGCTGGCCAACATCAAGCTGCTCTGGGCGCTAACGACGACAGGATCGCCCTGGTGGCTGGTGCATTTCTATATGGGAAATCCGGTGCGGCGCCTTTTGAAGCGCGGCATCGCCAATTTCTGTTCGAAGCGGCTGAATTTCCGGATGCTCAGCCTGCACGACATGGATCGCGCGACCGAAGAAAAGCGGCGCGCTCACTTGGAGCGCGTCCGCAAGGCATTATCGTCGATCTGACGCCGGGCCGGTCAGGCCCACTCGCCCTTGCGCATAACAGGCACGCGCGATCCGTCCGGCTTGATGCCGTCAATATCGACCTGGTCGGAACCGATCATCCAGTCGATATGGATCAGACTGGAATTGCCGCCCTGCGCCTTGATCTGATCCTGGGTCAGGTTAGCGCCATCAAGGAAGCACTTCGAATAGCACTGGCCGAGCGCGATATGGCACGAGGCATTTTCGTCGAACAACGTGTTGTAGAACAGGATGCCGCTCGCCGAGATCGGCGATGAATGCGGCACCAGCGCCACTTCGCCCAGGCGGCGCGCGCCTTCGTCGGTATCGAGCACCTTGTTCAGCACCTCGGCGCCCCGCGTTGCCTTGGCCTCGACGATACGGCCGCCCTCGAAATGCACCTGGATGTTGTCGATCAGCGTGCCCTGGTGAGATAGCGGCTTGGTGCTCGAGACATGGCCCTCGACGCGCAGCGCATGCGGCGTGGTGAACACTTCCTCAGTCGGGATATTCGGGTTGCAGGTAATGCCGTTCTTCGCCGTTGAAGCGCCACCATGCCACTCGTGGCCGTCAGCGAGACCGACGGTCAGGTCTGTGCCGGGCCCCTGGAAATGCAAGGCCGAGAAACGCTGGCCATTCAGCCAGGCCGAACGCTTGCGCAGGTTGGCATTGTGCTCATTCCAGGCGGCGATCGGATCGTCCAGATCGACGCGCGATGCGGCAAAGATCGCCTTTGCGAGTTTCGCCACGGCGATCGCTTCCGGATCGTTCGGGAAGACCAGCTTGGCCCAGGAAGGATTCGGATAGGAGACGATGTTCCAGTTGATGTCGAAATTCGAGATCTTCTCAAGCGCCGGCTTGTAGGCGGTCGAATTGGCGCGATTGGCGCGGCTGACCTTGCCCGGATCCTGCTCCGAGAGCAGCATCGGATTGTCACCGGCGATCGCCAGGCGTGCGGCATTGTTAGCGTAAGCCTTGGCCATGCCGTCGTAGAGCCAGCCGGAGGCCCGGTCGAAGCTCTCGTCGCTGCCATATTGATAGCGCGCCAGCGTCGATTCCTCGTCGGAATAGAAGGAGTTCACCAGGCCGGCACCCGCCTGATAGGCGTGCTTGGTGATCAGGCGGACGAGGGGCAGCGCGACGATCGGCGCGGTGATGACCAGATCCTGGCCCTTCTGCAACTGCAGCCCCACCTTCACCGCCACCTCAGCAAGCTTGTCCAGCTTCACCGGATCGACGGAATGGCCCTGTGGCATGAAGTTCATGGTCGCTACCTCCTGATAGAATTGCAGGCAGCAGACTTAGACCCGTTTGCGGCGAAATTGAAGCTCGGCGCTTCGGATTCACCGCGCCGGAACAAATGCTCAGGCGGCATTCCGCCGGAGCAGCACGGATTGATGTTTTTCGAGAAAGGCCATCAGCCGCTCAGGATAATCCGGTGCTGCAGCCGCGCGCACACTCGGCCTTTGTGCAAGTTCGAGGCGCCACGCCTGAACCTTTGGCAGCCCGTCGAAGATATTGCTCTCCGCCAGCGTGTCGAAGACATCGAAGTAGCGGAAGATCGGCGCGAAGACCGCGTCCACGAGGCTGAAATCCTTACCCGCGAAGAATGGCCCGGCCGAGAGCTCCGTTTCGATCGTCCGGAACTTTCCGGCAAGAATCTTGCGCTTGTCCTCAAGCTGGCGTGCATCGCTCGTCGTCTCATAGGTCCAGAGATCGGCGAGTATGGAGGACCCAAATTCCATCCAGCCACGATGCCGGGCGCGCGACAGTGCATCGGCGGGGTGCAACTTTTGACCCGGCTGCGTCTCGTCCAGATATTCGCAGATCGCAGCACTCTCGAAGAGCACGGCTTTTTCGCCGTCCTCCTCGATGAGCAGTAGCGGAACCTTGCCGAGCGGCGAGATCTTCAGGAACCAGTCCGGCTTGTTGGCAAGGTCGATCAGTATCCGCTCGAAGGGCATGCCTTTTTCGCCGAGCGCGATCGCCGCGCGCTGCACGTAAGGGCAGAGATGATGGGAGATCAGGGTAAGCTTCTGCATGAGGCACCTCCAATATAGATGCAAACGCATATAAATAAGATTGCGGCATTGGTCAAGATAGATGTAATTGCATTCATGTCCGAAAAAGCGATCCCGTCAGACGCCGTCATCCAAGCCTGGATCGGCATCATGCGCGCCCAGCAGAAACTGCTGCAGGCAATTGAGGCCGACCTGAAGAAGGCGAGAATGCCTCCGCTCGGGTGGTACGATGTTCTCTGGGAGCTGGTTCGCGCGCAGGATGGCCGGCTGCGGCCCTTCGAAATCGAAGAGCGGACGCTGCTGGCGCAGTATAATCTCTCGCGTCTGATCGATCGTATCGAGCGCGAGGGCCTTGTGATCCGCGAGACATTTGCCGACGATGGCCGCGGCAGATGGGTTGCCGTGACGGAGAGCGGCCGTGCCCTCCGCGAGCGGATGTGGGCGGTCTATGCAAAGGCGATAGACAGGCATGTCGGCTCGAAGCTCGACGATGCCTCAGCAGAGGCAATCGCCGGGCTTCTGAAGAGATTTTGCGCCTAGGCGATCAGCGAAGCCACTTTGGCGTTTAGCGCCTTCACGGCATCCGCGGGCGCAAGCCGCACCTGCAGCCCGCGCTGTCCGCCATTCATGTAAACCAGCGGCTCGGCAAGCGCCGCTTCCTCGAAGGCGGTGGGGACAAGCTTCTTCTGGCCGAAAGGGCTGATGCCGCCGACGTGATAGCCGGTCAGGCGCTCGGCATCGGTGGGCTTCATCATGTTGGCCCCCTTGCCGCCGAATGCGGCAGCCAGCTTCTTCATGCTGACTTCGCAATCGGACGGCACGACGACGCAGACGGGCTTGCCGTCGACTTCGGCCATCAGCGTTTTCAAAACGCGGCGCGGCTCTTCGCCGAGCGCCTCTGCAGCCTGCAGGCCGACGCGCTCGGCGCTTGGGTCGTAGTCGTAGCTATGGACCGCAAACTGCACGCCGGACTTTGCCAGAACCTGGGTAGCGCGCGTCGTCTTCGACATGATTACTGCCCGAATTCCGTGGCATAGGCCTCAGGCTTGAAGCCGATCAGCAGCTTGCCGTCATGCTCCAGCACCGGGCGCTTGATCATCGACGGCTGCGCCAGCATCAGGGAAATTGCCTTGTCGCGCGTCAGGTTTTCGCGCTCGGTATCCGGTAGCTTGCGGAAGGTGGTTCCGGCGCGGTTGAGCACTGTTTCCCAGCCGGCCTTGTCGACCCAGGCTTCCAGATGCGCCCGGTCGATGCCGGAGGCCTTGTAGTCGTGGAAGTCGTAGGCCGCATCATGCTCGTCGAGCCAGCTGCGGGCCTTCTTCATCGTGTCGCAGTTCTTGATACCGTAAATCGTCGTTGCCATGATCAGTCTTCCAGCGTTCCGGCCTTGCGCAGCGCCGTGCTTGCGGCGTCGCAGGCAATCTTCATCAAATCTCCTCGGCGACGCACCAGACGGTCGGATATGCGCGTGACGATCAGACCTGCCTGCGGTGCGCGGATCTCGACTTCGCCATCGGCCATGCCGGGCTTCGTCACGATAGTCGCCAAGAGGTCGCCGGCGGCAACCGTCTCGCCGATATTGCGGTGGAAGAGCACGGTGCCGGCTACTGGCGTGCGGATCATCTCGATATTGTCGAGCGGTGCCGCGGGACCATTGAACGCGGCGAGCGGCTGTGTCTCGCCCGTCACCCCGCCGCGCGCGGCGAGGAAAGCATAGAGCCCATCGGCGTCGGCGCTTGCCATGCCGGGATAGACGTCGCGGCGGCCGCGCAGCTCCAGCGTGGTCGAAAGCTTGCCGGGCAAACGGCTGCGCTTCTCACCGGGAACTTCGTACTTCCAGGCGAAGGCAACAGCCTCCTCGAAGGCTGAGCTTTCGCCATCCGACAGCAGCACCGCATCCATCGAAAGGGCACTCGCCAGATCGCTCGCCTCCGGCCAGAAGGCCTCATCGATATAGGCATATTGCAGCGACTCGTCATCGCAATGCAGGTCCAGCACCAGATCGGCGCCGAGCGCCATATGGATCAGCTCACGCTTCAGCCGGTCGGCGGCGCGGTAGCGGTCGAGGTTCTCGATCAGCCCGGCGCGGTCCCGCAGCGAGATCAGCGGGAAGTCGCGGTTGAAATTGGTGCGCGTGCCCAGGTCGAAGCGGCCCTGCATCTCGCCGAAATGCGATTGCGCGGCGCCGATCGGATTGGCCTGCGGCACGACGGTGATGTCGCTGGCGATCCGTCCCTCGCTCTCGGCCTGGCGCAGCTTGCCGCAGAGAAAGTGCAGCACCGCTGTTCCCGGCAGTTCGTTGGAGTGGAGCGCGGCCTGCAGATAGATCTTCGGTGCTTGCGGGTCGTTGCCCGTGAAATGCAGCACCGGCAGGCGCCATTCGATACCCGGCGTATCGCCGGGAATGATGATCTCGCGAATATCCACTGTTCGGCACTCCCAAATTCTCTGTGCAGGAGCTTTAAGCAACTCCATGGGTGCGGCGCAAGCGCCAACGGAGGCTTGTCAGCCGAGCAGCGGCCATTCCTCGATGTCCACATGCCGTCCCTCGCCGGTGAGGCTGTTGATCAGCACGAAGGATTTTGCCGTCCAGGCGATAGGCTCCGCCAGGATCGTTTCCGGTACGCTGCGATAGTCATAAAGCAGCGTCATATGCGGTTCGAGTTTCGGCTGAACCCGGACGCTGACACCGCGGTTCATCAGCGACAGCGCCAGCTGCGCATGAAGTGCCAGGATCTCTTGCCGCCCTTCATCGGCCCGCAGCACGAGCGCCGGTTTGCCCTGGCGGAAACTGACCGCACGGCGAAAAGTCAGCTTGAAAGGCCGCATCCGCACCGCTGCTGCCGCCGCCAGCCCGTCGAAAAGCATGCTCGGCGGAATCTCGTCCCATTCGCCGAGATGGCAGAGCGAGACATGCAACAGCCGCTTCGGCCGAGCCCTCTCCCGCAGGCCGAAACGCTGCCGCAACTCGCCTGCTAGCCGTCTCGCCTCTTCGGCCGCGCGCTCGTCAGGGCGCAGCGCGAAATAGACATTGCAGGGCTTGTGCACCGGTCCACTGCTGCGGCTTGGCTGCATTCCATTGGCCGGCGGCCCAAATGCGAATTCGCTCTGGTTTTGTGTTCCCATCTGCAACCGGCCTTTGCCGCCTCCTCGTGAAGGTCAAAAGGCTAGCAAGCCGGGTCACGATTGACAAGAACAAAAAGAGAACAAATAATCACCCTCACATTGCCTCTGTGTATCAGGCAAGAAACGGGTTGAAGCTCCGTCGCGCACATACGATCTTGAGGACAGTCAATCACGGAGGTTGCGTCATGAGCGAGGCAACGCATCACTACTGCATATTCAAGACCGCCGGCGGCTATTGCGGCATCGCCTGGAATGAGGCCGGAATCACGCGCTTCCAGCTGCCGACAAAGGCTGAAAGCTCGACCGAGCAGCTCTTGCTGCGGCGCCTGTCGTCAGGCCTGCGCGCCGATCCGCCGGCCGCGGTCGCGGCGACGATCGAAGCTGTGAAGCGCTATTTCGCCGGAGAGACCGTGGACTTCTCGGACGTCGCCGTCGATCTGTCCAATCAGGATGAGTTCTTCCGCGAAATTTATGCCGCCGCCCGCCGAGTCGGCTGGGGCCGGACGACGACCTACGGCACGCTCGCCAAGGAGCTCGGCCGCGGCCCGGAGGCGGCCCGCGACGTCGGCCAGGCGATGGCTAAAAACCCGGTCGCCCTGATCATACCCTGTCACCGCGTGCTCGCGGCGGGCGGCAAGCTCGGCGGCTTCTCCGCACCAGGCGGATCGAATTCGAAGGCAAGGATGCTCGAGCTCGAAGGCGTCAATCTGGGCCCGCCCGAGCCGGCCCAGCAGTCGCTTCTGTTTTGAACGGCGGGAGTGATTTCGACTCCGCTGCTCGCGCTTTTTCGATGAATCTAGGCCTTGGCTTGGAAGTATTCGATTACCAGCCCGTCGGGGTGGCGGGCGGTGAAATTCCGGCCGCTGGTGACGGTGCGGGGCGCATGCAGCATTTCGCCACCGTGCCCCGCGACCCATTCGGCATAGCTGTCCAGATCATCGACATAGAAGATGCCATCCACGTTCCGGGCAGCCTCCATTGCCTCGCCGTCGCCGGCAAGGATGAGGAAGGAGCCGACCCGGGCGGCGGTGACACCCGTCTCTTTGATCAGCACGCGCCTGGCACAGGTGGTGCCTTGGAGCTCCTCGTAGAAGGCAATTGTCTCGTCGAGGGCGGCGGCTTCGGCGTAAACGCGGAAGCATTGTTCCAGAATTTTCATCGTATCCCTCGAGGAATCAGGCCTTGACTAGGCCGAGTTGCAAAAGGCTTTCGGCGCTTGCCACAATCGCATCTTCGCGCGAGCGTGGTGCCCAGCCGAGCAGGCGTTTTGCCTTTTCGCCGCTGGCATCCAGCTGGGCTCCGAGAAGCGGGACGAGCCCCTTCATCGCCGGATTGGCAACAGCCATCGAGCGCACCAGAACATTCGGCAGAACCCGCGTCGAGACACGTTCGCCTGCAGCCCCCATGCGCTCCTTGAGCAGCTCGGCGATCTCGGCAAGCCAGAGACCCTCGCCAGATGTTGCCAGGAAGCGTTCGCCCTTCGCAGCCGGATCAGTCATGGCGCGCAGATGCAGGTCGGCGACGTCCCGGACGTCGACGACGCAGGTCTTGATCTTCGGATAGCCGGGCTGCCCTTCAAGCATCTCCCTGATCGTGCGGATCGAGTGCGAATAATCGGGTCCCAGCGCCGGGCCAAGCACCATGGTCGGATTGACGGAGGCGAGCTCCAGTCCGCCACCTTCGCGTTCGATGAAGTCCCAGGACGCCCGTTCGGCCAGCGTCTTCGACTTCTGATAGGGAGCGACATTCCCGGTCAGGTCGGTCCAGTCGGTCTCGACAAAGGGGCGGCCGAGCGGTTTGTGGCCGGCACCGATGGCCCCGAAGGCCGATGTCAGCACGACGCGCTTAACGCCCGCGTCACGCGCCGCGCGGAGGACGCGAAGGTTCCCGTCAACGGCAGGCTTGATCCATTCATCCTCGTTCGCATAGGTGCCCGAGGGGGTCGGGGAGGCGCCATGAAAGGCGTAGCTGCAGCCGGCTGCCGCTTCCGCCCAGCCTTCGTCGGAGCTCAGGTCGGCGACAACGAAGGAGAGACGTTCGCCCGGCTCGGCGCCACCGGTCTTCAGATTGGCACGCACTTCGGCTTCGCGCGATAGCGATCGCACCGTTGTTCGCACCCGGTAGCCGGCATTCAGGAGGGCGATGATGCAGTGCTGCGCGATAAAGCCGGTTCCGCCCGTGACCAGAACAAGTTCGTCCATATGAAACTCCAGAGGATATTGAGCGATCGGCGTTATAAGGTAGCAACAGACCGCGGTTGTGATTTCGATATACGATCGTATACTGAATTTCGAATTAAGTCTACAGGTGTATGATGAAATCAGCTCCGCCGCCCAATAGCCGTGCCGCCAAGGCTGACGCGACCCGCGCCGCAATCCTTGCCTCGGCGCGAAAGGCCTTTGCAGAACATGGCTATGACGGTGCGGGCCTGCGGGGCATCGCGGAGGCTGCCGGTGTCACGGCAATGATGGTCGGGCGTTACTTCGGGTCCAAGGAAGGGCTGTTCGGCGAGGTGGTCACCGACACGATGCGGGATCCGATCATCCTGTCGCAGGACAATCTGAAGCGGGCGGAGTTGTCCCGTGCCTTCGCCGAGGCACTTGTCGGCGTGACGACGCAGGGCAAGGTGCCGCTCGACGGATTTCTGATTCTGTTCCGCTCGACGGCCAGTGCGACCGCAGCGCGGATTGCCCGCGAACGCATCGCGAGAGTGCATCACGCGACCGCGACCTCGGCCATACCGGGCGATCACGCCTCTGAGCGGGCGGCTCTGTTTCTTGCTGTCGTCGCTGGTGTTCAGATGATGCGGCAGATGCTCGAGCTTGAGCCGCTAACAAAAGCCGAGCCGGCCTTGCTGGTCGAGCTGCTGACGCCGGTCATTGCAAGCCTGATCGAACCCAGGAAATAGCTGGACCGATCAGGCTTGAAAGCCTTTTAGGTAAAGGTGAGGGCGCGATGGCCCTCATTCCCATTCGATCGTGCCCGGCGGCTTGCTCGTCACGTCGTAGACGACGCGGTTGATGCCGCGGACTTCGTTGATGATGCGGGTGGCGGCGCGGCCGAGGAATTCCATGTCGTAGTGGTAGAAATCCGCCGTCATGCCGTCCACCGAGGTGACGGCGCGCAGTGCGCAGACGAATTCGTAGGTGCGGCCGTCGCCCATGACGCCGACGGTCTGGACCGGCAGCAGTACAGCGAAAGCCTGCCAGATCGCGTCGTAGAGACCGGCCTTGCGGATTTCGTCGAGATAGATGGCGTCGGCTTCGCGCAGGATCTCCAGCTTTTCGCGGGTGATGCCGCCCGGGCAGCGGATCGCGAGACCCGGACCCGGGAAGGGGTGGCGGCCGATGAAGCTATCGGGCAGGCCGAGCTCCTTGCCGAGCACGCGCACTTCGTCTTTGAAGAGTTCGCGCAGCGGCTCGACGAGCTGCATGTTCATGCGCTCCGGCAGGCCGCCGACATTGTGATGCGACTTGATCGTCACCGACGGGCCGCCGGTGAAGGAGACGCTCTCGATGACATCGGGGTAGAGCGTGCCCTGGCCAAGGAAGTCGGCGCCGCCGAGCTTCTTGGCTTCTTCCTCGAAAGTCTCGATGAACAGGCGGCCGATGATCTTGCGCTTCGTCTCCGGGTCGGAGACGCCTTCGAGCTCGCCGATGAACTTATCGGATGCATCGACGTGGATCAGGTGCAGATTGTAGTGCTCGCGGAACATGGCGACGACATTGGCCGCCTCGTCCTTGCGCATCAGGCCGTGATCGACGAGCACGCAGGTCAGCTTGTCGCCGATCGCTTCGTGGATCAGCAGGGCCGCGACCGAGCTGTCGACGCCGCCGGAGAGCGCGCAGAGCACACGCTTGTCGCCGACCTGCTTGCGGATTTCGTCGACCGCCTTCTGGCGGTAGGCCGACATCGACCAGTCGCCCTTGATGCCGGCGATGTTGTGAATGAAGTTGCCGATCAGCTTGGCGCCATCCGGCGTGTGCACCACTTCCGGGTGGAACTGCACGCCGTAAAATTTGCGCTTCTCGTCGGCGATGAAGGCGTAAGGGGCGTTTGGCGAGGTCGCCACCACCTTGAAGCCCTCAGGCAGCGCGGTGACGCGGTCGCCGTGGCTCATCCAGACCTGGTGGCGCGAACCCTTCGACCAGAGGCCTTCGAACAGCTTGCTGTCCTCATCGACCTCCAGAAAGGCGCGGCCGAATTCGCGGTGATGGCCGCTCTCGACCTTGCCGCCGAGCTGCATGCACATCGTCTGCTGGCCGTAGCAGATACCGAAGACCGGCAGGCCGCTGTCGAAGATGATATCAGGCGCGCGCGGCGATCCCTCATCGACCGTCGAGGCCGGGCTGCCGGACAGGATCACGGCTTTCGGATCGAGGCGCTTGAAACCCTCTTCGGCGGACTGGAAGGGAACGATCTCGCAGTAGACCCCCGCTTCGCGCACGCGGCGCGCGATCAGCTGGGTTACCTGGCTGCCGAAATCGACGATGAGAACGCTGTCGGGATGTGCTGTCTGGGTCATGGCGAGCCTTTAATGAAAAGCACCCGTTCTTGCAATGCGGGAAATCGGGGCGCGTCGGATTTTATTGTCCCGATTGTCCCTGCTGCCAAGGCTTTCAGAACCAGAATACGCCGTCTTCGAGCGCGGTAAACAGGCTGTCCACGGCGTAGGAAAGCTTGCGGTCGACGACGTGAAGATACTCCGTCCAGCCGGAAATATGCTGCAGCTCCTCGACGCCATCAGAAATGCCGCGCAGGCCGATCAGCGGCAGATTATAACCCTGGCAGGCACGCAGGATCGCAAAGGTTTCCATGTCGACCATGTCGGCGTCGATCTCGGCGTAAGCAGGACCGGATATCACGTTGCCGCCGGTCGAAAGCGTCGCCTCGGGAATGCCGGGAATGCGCAGCGGCAGATCTAGTGTCGCCGGCAGGTCGAGGAAGGGTGTCTTGCCTTTCTCGAAGCCGAGCGGCGAGGCATCCATGTCGCGGTAGGAGACCGACGAGACCTGATAGACCTCCGTCTGCTCGAGCTTGGCCGAACCGGCCGAGCCGAGGGAGACGACGAGCTGCGGCAGATCGTCGGTCGCATCCAGCCGGGCAAGCGTCTTGGTCATCGCGATGGCAGCCTCAACCGGGCCGATACCGGTCATCAGCGGCTCAAAGCGGGATTTGAGGAACGGGCCGTATTCAGCCTCCGCTGCCATCACGAACAGGATCGATTTTCCGGCAACGGATTTCAGCTCGAACTTCATCCGGTAATTCCCTCTCTTCCTCGCACGACCATCATCGTGCCCGTCATCGATGCAATCAGTTTCGCGGGGCCGTCGCCGATCGCGTAGCCGCGCCCGTCGGCGACGATGATGTTGCTGCCGGGCTTGGTGATCTCTGCCCGGAACAGGAAGCGATCGCCCCGGCCGGGAGACATCAGGTTCACCTTGAACTCTATCGTCAGGATAGAGGCATCGGCGTCGATCATCGTGTAGGCGGCAAAGCCGCAGGCGCTGTCGAGTGCCGCAGAGATGATGCCCGCATGCAGGATGCCGTGCTGTTGCGTCAGTTTCACGTCGAACGGCAGTTCGATCTCGACGACGCCGTGCTCGACCCGCGTCAGTTCCGCCCCGATCGTCTCCATCGCCGCCTGGCGTGAGAAGCTCTGCCTTATCCGTTCGCGGAAGTCCCCGCTATTGCCGACGCTCATACCTTATCCCCTTGGAGCGGCGAAAGTGGCATGGCGCGCCGGATTCGACAAGGATGGCGGAAGGCAATTCAGTTCAGGTAGGCAATGGAGGCGTTGAGAACTGTCGCAAAGGCGACCCAGGCGGCATAGGGCAGGAACAAAGTTGCGGAAATCCTGTCCGCCTTCCAGCGGTTTGCGATGAAGGCAAGCACCAGCGCAAGCAGGATGACGATGACGACGAGCGCCGCTTTCGGCATTTCGGCGCCGAAGAAGAACGGTGACCAGAGAAAGTTGAAAACCATCTGTCCGGTCCAGATCAGCATCGCCGATGAAAGATGGCCGCGCAGCCAGGTTCGCGCGCCGGCAATGCCGATCAGGATGTAGAGGATCGACCATACCGGGCCGAAAATCCAGTTCGGTGGATTGAAAACCGGCTTGGCCAGCGACTGGTACCACTCGCCGGGAAGATTGTTGGTGCCGATCAACAGGCCGCCTCCGAGCGAGACAGCGATGAAAACGAGATAGGTAATGGCTTTGCTCATGCCGCGGAGCTAGGGCGGCGCATTCACTGGTCCAGCACCGCTATGCGCGCTGGCGTGCAATTCGCACAATGTGTTGATCCCATGCCACATCGCTGCGGGCCGAGAGGAACTCGCCGTCATAGGAGGACACCGCAAAACCATGCGCAGCCGGTGCGATCCCGGCGGCTTCGGGCAGGGCGTCCTCGGAGACCATCCGGCCGGTGCGGGCATCGATTGTTACCGAGAGACCCTTCGGTGAGGTGATGCCGATCAGCCGGTCGGCGCGGTTGACGGCGATGGCGCCGACATAGCTGCCGAGACGGCGCGTCGTCTCCTCCGGCAGGTCGATAAGGGTCAGATCCTCGCCCTTCGAAAAATACCCGACGAGCGGTGGCAGGTCGCGCCGCGATCCCTCGTACTGGCAGGCAAACCAGACGCGGCCATCGGCATCGAGATCGACATGGCGGGTGGAGACCTGCGCCCATTGCGGCGGCAGCGTCCGCTTCTCGACCAGCGCTCCCGTAGCAGCATCGACCAGCGCCAGAGATGGCTGCATAGCGTCGAGATTGAGCTTGGTGCGGCCGAAATCCGGATGGGTCTCGATGCCGCCATTGGCGACGATCAGCATCTGCCCATCGTCGGAGATTGTCATGTCATGCGGTCCGACGCCGAACGTCTCGTATTCGCCGATGCGGGCGAAGCGATTGGTCGCATCGTAGAGGCCGATCATGCCGCGATTGGCATCGAAATCGTTCTCGCTGGCATAGAGTATACGGCCGTCGGGTGAGAAGGCGCCGTGCCCGTAGAAGTGGCGCCCATCGATCGAGGTGATGACGATCGGTTCGCCCTTGTTCCAGGGATCGAAGATCATCGCATAGGTGCCGGGGCGCCGCGCAAAGGCCACGGTTTTGCCGGTCGCCTTGCTGAAAGCCATGCCATGGGCGCGGTCGGGGAGCTCGACTTGGTCGATGATCTCGCCGCGTTCGGTGACCGTGGCAACGGCAAAGGAGCCATCCGCCGCACGGATGCCGGAAGCATAGACGGCGTCGGCGCGCTCAAGGGCGAACAGGTTGCGCGGCTGCAGGGCGGCCAGGAAGGTCAGCCCCGCGGCCTTGACGAAGCTGCGCCGGTCGATCGCCGCGCTGCGCCACATTGGTTCAGTCCCCGTCGGAGAAGGAGAAGCCGGCCGAAAGACCGATCGCGCCACCGTAATCGTCGCTGATCTTGGTGATCAGGTCGCGGCTGGTTGCCAGAAACGCATCGAGCTTGGCCTTTTCGGCATCGCTGGTCGCGACATCGATATCGGGATTGAGCTTCGGCACGGTGTCGAGCAGCGTCTTGAAGTTTGCTTCGATGGCATCGGCCACCGGCTTCTTGTCGGCGGGAAGCAGTTCGGCCATGCCGGCCTTCTGCCAGAGCGTCCGCAGCCCCTCGATATTGGCGGTCATCGACTTCCAGGTATTCTTCGAACGCCAGTAGATTGCCATGCGCGGGCGCGGAGCGGTGTCCTTGCCCTTGTAGAACTGTTCGAGCCGCTGGTCGCGCACCGTCTCGGCGCCGTGGACGAGGATGCCGAGGAGAGCCGTTACAGCTTCCTTGTTGTCCATGAAATCTTCGCTGTCTGGACCCGGATGCTTCCAGCTCGCCTGCACGCCATCCGGCTTCTCCCAGGCGGCGACGACTTCGCCGGCCTCGCGCTGGATGTTTCCGGCCACGGCTGCGCCATACTGGCAGCGAAAGCCGTTCTTCTGCTTCGTCAGGTCTTCGGAACCGTTGCCATAGAGCACATATTCCAGCGCCGTCAGGCCCTGCAGCGCGACGCTCTTGCCGGCGATCGCATCGACTGTGGCGTCCTGCGGATCGGCCTTGGCGATCAGCGCCTGCACCTGCCGCAGTCCGACGCCCTTGCGGTCCGGGAAGAACAGAATGTGTTCGAAGAGATTGTCGTGAATGACGGGGCCTGTCTGGACGATCTCGATGTTCGACCAGTAGCGGATCGTGTCGTCGAAGGTCGATTTGGCCTTGTCGAGCGTCTGCTGGGTTCCGTCGGCGCAGAGATCCTTCATTGCCGTCGTCAGGCGCGCGGCGGACTGCTGCATGTTGCGGTAACCCGGACGTATCACCTCGTCCACGGCGCGCGTCATCACCTGCGGCACTGCGTCTTCGTTGAGGCCCGAGGGCGCCGGCGGCGTCTGTGCGGCAGCCTGGCCGGCAAGGGCAAGCGAGAGAACGAAAGGTTGCCAAAGGCGCATTACAAAGACTCCAGGAATCTGATCAGGGCCTCTCTATCGTCTTTCGGCAGAGAGGAGAATGCATTGCGGGCTTTTTCTGCTTCGCCGCCATGCCAGAGGATCGCTTCGGTGAGGTTCCTGGCGCGGCCGTCATGCAGGAAAAAGCTGTGTCCGCTGACAGTCCGGGTCAGTCCTATACCCCATAGTGGCGGTGTGCGCCATTCACGTCCGCTTGCGAGGCCGACTTGCTGCCCATCTGCCAGCCCGTCTCCCATGTCGTGCAGCAGGAAATCAGAGTAGGGCCAGATCAACTGAAAAGATTGCGCTTTTTCAGTGGTATCGCGGCGTGTGACGAATTTTGGAACGTGGCAAAAGGCACATCCCGACTGATAGAAAAGCTGCTTGCCGCGCAGCGTATCGGCAAAGCTCGCCCTGCGCCGGGCAGGCACGGCCAGATTGGCGGAGTAGAAGGTCACGAGATCGAGAACCGGTCCAGGTGCCTCCTCGTTGCCAAGCCGCTTCTGCACGCCGGTCGGCATCTTGCGGCATTTGGTCTCGGCATCGGTGCAGTCGCCATGGGCGTCCGGCCGGTCGGGGGTTGAGATGCCGATATCGTTGGAGAAGGCATCGGCGCTCTGGTCACGGACCGTGGCATTCTGTGCCTTCCAGCCGAAACGGCCGAGCGCGATGTGTCCGGTTCGGTGATCGCGCACGATTGCGGCCTTGCCGGATATGCCGTCGCCGTCGCTATCGTCGGGATCGGCATGCGCCAGGATATCGGCGTCCGGGATCGCCTCGATGAGACCGAGGCCGATCATCGCGGGCGCGACGCGCGGCGAGATCGTCGTCGTCGGGTCGAGCGGGCCGTAGGCGAGATCGGTCACGGAATAGCTGGGTAGGCGCAGCGACACGACTTCGCCACCGGCAAGCGTCACCGGCTTTTCGGTATAGCTGATCTTCATCCGTCCTTCGGCGGCAAGCCCGGGCACTGCGAGGTCCTGCATCTGGTGGCCGTAGACAGGATCCGGGAAGTTGACGGTTTGGGCGTCGGCGATCGCCTTTTCCTCGTCCGGCGTCTTCGGCGTGCGTGCCAGCCGCAGGAACATCGATGTCGTGCTGACGCCGCCTTCCGGCGGCTTACCGCGGCCGTCATTGACATGGCAACTCATGCAGGAACGCGCGTTGTACAGCGGCCCGAGGCCGTCGGAGGCCTGTGTCGAGGAGGGGGCGGAGACCCAAAGCTTCTTGAACAGCGCGTTGCCGAGCTTGAAATTCTGCTCTTCCTCGAAGGGAATGTTGGCGGAGATATGCGAGAAACTGTCTTCGGTAACGGGATCGATCGACGTTGCGGCACCGGCCTGCATCGCCTCGTAGGGTTCTGCCTTGGAGAAGTCCGTGGTCGGCCGAGTGACATCGGCGACCCGCTTCATGTCGGCGTCCGAGAGATCGCTGCGCTTTACCGGCAGGTCGAAATTGGCGGCGAGCGCGACGGGGGCTGCCGACAGGAGAGCAAGTGCCGCAATACGGATCGTCAGTCTGGAAGTGTTTGAGGCACCCGTACGCGGCATTTCGGAGTCCGGGCCGCCCTTCTGCAAGGCGGCCCGCCTTTATCGCTTATTTGAAGACAGCGTTAGGATTATCCAGGCTGTCCGAACCTTCAAGCTCAACCTTGCCGAGGTCGAGTGCGGCAATAACGCGCTGGATCGACTTGGTCTGGTCGACGAGGCCGTCGATGGCGGCCTGAACGGTCGCGTTGCCTTCCTTGTTGCCTTCGCCGATCATCTGGTCGTACTTCTCGACCGTCTCGCCGCGCTTGGCCATGGCGTGCATGGCGTCGAGCGTCGTCTTCAGCTTGCCTTCGACTTCCGTGTCGAGCTTCTTGTCCTTGGCGGCGACGAGGTCGTGCAGCGACGGGCCGGTCATCTTCGTGCCGTCAACGCGGGTGTATTCGCCCGTGTAGGCAGCAGCAATGCCGATCGCATCGTTGAGGTGCGAGTTGTAGGTGTTGTCGGAGAAGCAATCATGCTCTTCTTCCGGATCGTGCAGCAGCAGGCCGAGCTTCATGCGCTCGCCGGCCAGCTCGCCGTAGGAGAGCGAACCCATGCCGGTCAGGATGGCGGTGAGGCCAGCCTGGGCATTCTCTTCGACATGCTTGGTCGCGGCGCCGCCGGGAGCCCAGTTGTCGGTCATTTCCTGCAGGTCGGAAACGAGCAGCGTGGAGGCCGACTTCAGGTATTCGGCGCGGCGGTCGCAATTGCCGTGCGTGCAATTCTTGAGATCGTAGTCGGTTGCCGGACGATTGCCTGCGCCCGGGCCGGTGCCGTTCAGATCCTGGCCCCAGAGCAGGAATTCGATGGCATGGTAGCCGGTCGCCACATTGGCTTCGACGCCGCCGGCTTCAGCCAGCGTGCCGGAGAGGAATTCAGGCGTCAGCTTCGAAGCGTCAACATCCTTGCCATCGATCTTGATCGTCTTGTTGGCGATGACGTTGGCGACATAGAGCGAGTTCTCGTCGCTTTCGGTGCCGTAGGAGGCGTCGACATAGTCGATCAGGCCTTCGTCGAGTGGCCAGGCGTTGACCTTGCCTTCCCAGTCGTCAACGATCGGGTTGCCGAAGCGGTAGACTTCCGTCTGCTGGTAGGGAACGCGCGCCTTGATCCAGGCGTCGCGGGCGGCCTTCAGGGTCTCGTCGGTCGGCGCCTTCAGGAACGCGTCGATGGCAGCATCGAGCGCCTTTGCCGTCGTCAGCGAGTCTTCGTATTTCGCATGGCCGACTTCGGCATAATGCTTGACGACGTCAGCCGCCTTCGGGGCGGCTGCGAGGGCCGGTGCGGCGGATAGGGGGGCTACCGCCAGCGCCAGTGCTGCGCAGACATTCTTGTTGAGCTTCATGATCCTCTCCTTGACGGAAATCCGTCTGAAATGCCCTGATCTCATCGCCCAAAAGCAAACTGGTGTCAAACACTCTAGTTTGGAATGGTTTTAAGGATGGAATTTGCTAAAACGCCCGAGTTTCGAAATAGCGTTGCTTGGAAAATGTGCGGATGTTGAGCTACTAACCTGCAGCTGCCTTTTCTCTGATCCGGAAGATCCCTTATGCGCCGCCATTTCAGGCATTTTATTCATCGTCATGAGCCAAAGGGTCACACCCACCACCATCTGAAATCGGGCATCGGTGCCATTATCGGCATGCTTTCGGTTGGCGGGCTCACCGTTGCGACCGGAATTCCTCTGCTGATCGCGCCCTTCGGCGCCAGCGCCGTGCTGGTTTTCGGCCAGCCGAAGAGTCCGCTTGCCCAGCCCGCCAATGTCATCGGCGGCTATCTGCTGGCCGCCGTCATCGGTGCATTGGCCGTGTTTCTGTTTCCGGGGATGTGGTGGGCTGCGGCGATCGCGGTCGGCGTTGCCATTGCCGGCATGCTGGTGTTGCGGATAACGCATCCGCCGGCAGGCGCCGTCCCCCTGGTCGCCTTCGGATCGCATCTCGGCGGTTCGACGCTGATGCTGGTCGTCTTCCTGGGGGGCTTGCTGTTGGTGGCCATCGGCGTGATTCATCACTTCATCCCGCCGCGCCATCAGTATCCGCTGCGTGCGCCGGAAACCCTCTAGACGCGTTTCTGCATCCGGCAGAAGAAAAAGCCGTCGGTATCGGTGGAGGCCGGCGTCAGGGTAATCGTCGCCTGATCGGAAGAGCGCGGCTGCGGCGCGTTGGCGCCGAACAGGCTGTTCCAGGCGGGCAGGGCGCTGACGATCGAAAATTCCGGATGATCGGCTGTGAACTTGCGGACCTGTTCCTCATTTTCCTGCGGCAGCACCGAGCAGGTCACATAGATCAGTTCGCCGCCGGGGCGCACGAAGGCGCTCCCCTGTGTCAACGCGTCCTGCTGCTGGCTGGTGCGCTCGTCGAGATTCTTGGGGGTCAGCCGCCACTTGGTATCGGGGCGGCGGCGCCATGTGCCGGTGCCGGTGCAGGGCGCATCGACCAGCACCTTGTCGCAACGGTCCTTCAGGCTCGCAAGCGCCTTGGCATCGTCGTGAACCTGGACGTTTCGCGTTCCCGCACGCTTGAGGCGCTCGATGATCGGCGCCAGCCGCTTGCGGTCGGCGTCATAGGCGTGGACCTGGCCCTTGTTGTGCATTGCGGCCGCCATGGCGAGCGTCTTGCCGCCACCGCCAGCGCAATAATCGAGCACCTGCTCACCGTCCCTCGGCAGCACTAGATCGGCGACGATCTGCGATCCCTCGTCCTGAACTTCGAACCAGCCTTTTTGGAACGAAAGCTCGGCGGTAACGTTTGGAAGTCTTGAGGCGCCTTCGCCGGCCGGTATGCGCATGCCGTATCGCGCAATTTTCGCCTCTTGCGCTCCCGAGCGCTCCAGCGCCTTGACGGCCTTTTCGCGGCTGGCCTTAAGGATGTTGGCGCGCAGGTCGAGCGTCGGACGCGTCGAAAGCGCCTGTGCCTCGGCAAGCCAGCTGTCGCCGAAGGCTGTCTCGAAGGATGGCTGCACCCATTCCGGGATGTCGCCCTGAATGTAAGGAAGCGCGTCAGCGAGGTTGCGCTCGGCAAAGGCTGCGGCGGCATTTGCGGGCAGTTCAGGCGGCGCGAACTTGTCGCCGGAAAGTTCGGCGGCGAGGCTTTCGGCGGTGAAGCCCCATTGGCGCAGCATCACGGCATAGGCGAGCGCCAGCGGGCTATCGTCGTCCATGAGGAAAGCGTGAGACAGGCGCATCCGGAGCGCGTCATAGACGATATTGCCGATTGCGGCGCGGTCGCCGGATCCGGCAAAGCGGTGGGCAAGGCCCCAGTCTTTGAGGGCATCGGCGACAGGTCTCTTTCGCTGTTCGATGTCAGCAAGAACCGAAATCGCCCCTTCGAGGCGGCCGCCCAAACGCATTCACAAGTCTCCTGTTGCCAACGGCTTGTGAACGATCCGCGGGAAGGAAGACAGATGCAGCGGATAATTCACAAGTCTCAAGCGCGTGGTAAACGCGATTGACGGCAAGAGCAAGCGCCCAACGGCGCGAGCATATGGACGCCTTAACGAGAGGCGAGGACTTCGTAGCAGACCTTGGCGGTTCCGGAGCTGACCATTCCGATGTTCTGAGCGGCGGCGCGCGACAGGTCGAGGACCCGGCCGCGAATGAACGGACCGCGATCGTTGACGCGGACGACGACGCTGCGGCCGTTGTTGCGATTGGTGACCTTGAGCTTGGTGCCGAATTTCAGAGACCGGTGTGCGGCGGTCAGGGTGGCGGGGTTCATACGTTCGCCGGAAGCGGTTTTGGAGTGCAGTGCGTACCACGAAGCACCACCACATCCAGCTGCAGCAAATCCTTCGGCAGGAAGGATGAAAGAACAGGCTGCAATTGCCGCGGCAGTGACTAGAGAACGGCTGGTTTTCCTCAAAACGGGGTATCCCTCAACTATTGAACTTGCGCCCTGGGGCGGTGAGGGCTTGAATCCGTCCAAAAGTGGCGAAAAAGTGCCACTATCGATCACGGAATGTTACGGATTGTAATATTCGTGATTTTGCGGTCAGCAAGGTCAATAAAGTCTTGCTGCCGCATTTATGGAAAAAAGATAATGGAATCAGGTAAAATTAGAATGATTTTTCCTGCGTCAGAGCCGGCTCACGGAATGTTACGGTGATCACAAAAATAATTTTGCGAGGTCGCCATATTTGACGCCGTATTTGCGCAAATTTAGAGGCCGTTAACCATAAATCGGCGCGAAATTTTGATTGCGAAAATTCGGAAGTAGGAATTTTCTGCTCTTTGAGGGATTAGATCGCTAGTCCGGAAGTGTTAGTTTTCCAGCATCCCTCCTGCCACATCTGGGCGAGGGATATCGGATAGTTCGGGAAGGCGAAAGAGTAGCCGGCGGCCTTCAGTTTGGCGTTGGAAACCCGCTTGTTCTCTCCATAAAAGGAGCGTGCCATCGGCGTCAGTTCGGCCGTTTCGAAAGCCTGTTCGGCCGGTGGCTCGACGCCCATCAGCCGGGCGGCGTCGACGATCACATCTTGCGGCGGACCCGGAAGATCGTCGGTGACATTATAGATGCCGCCAAGCTTCTCCTTGGACAGGAACAGGGCGGAGCCGCCGATATCCTCGACACGGATCCGGTTGAAGACCTGATCCTTCTTGATCAGTCGTCGCGCCGTGCCGCGATCGAGGTTCACGAAAGCGTTGCGTCCGGGACCGTAGATGCCGGAGAGGCGCAGGATCGCCGCGGGGATATCGAGTGCCGCACAGGTATCGGCCCAGGCTTGCTCAGCCTCCAGCCGTTCCTTCGAACGTCCGGAAACTGGAACGCAAACCGTATCCTCGCTGACCCACGCACCCTTATGATCGCCATAGACGCCGACCGTCGAGAGGTAGCCGATCCACTGCAGCGCCGGCATCAGCGTGGCGAGTTCGGAACCGGCGATGTTTATAAGTGGATCGCCGGTCTCGCGGGGCGCGATCGATTGGACGAGATGCGTTGCGCCTCGCATCGCCGCCATAAGGTCGGGGCTCAGCGTTTCACCGTCAAAGATCAAGCCTTCGATACCGGCCGAGTTGAGCTGGCCGAGCTTTTCGGCGCTGCGCGTGGTTCCGCAGACATGCGCGCCTGCCGCGGCAAAGGCCTTGGCGATCGCCATTCCGGAATAACCGCAGCCGAAGATCACCAGTTTCATGCCATTGCTCCCGCGATACGCCACTCATGGAGGACGTCGGCGTCCTCCTCATCCGGCCTTTCTGCCGCAAATGAAGAGAATTCGCCAGCGCCCATCAGCCGCGACAACGCCCATATCGCCATACCGCGAACGGCAGGTGCCGGATCGGCGCTGAGATGACGGCAGGCGTCGATGAATTCACGATCTCCCGAGTTGCCGGCGGCGATCAGCACATTGCGAATGAAACGGTCGCGCCCGATCCGCTTGACCGGCGAGCCGCTGAAGAATGTGCGGAAGGTGGGGTCATCCAACGTCAGCAGGAAAGCGATCGACGGTTCCTTCAGGTCTTCACGCGCCTGGAGCTTCATCTCGGATGCGGAGGCGGCAAACTTGTTCCACGGACAGGCAGCCAGACAATCGTCGCAGCCATAGATGCGGTTGCCAATCAGCGGCCGGAATTCGGCATCGATCGGCCCCTTGTGCTCGATCGTCAGATAGGAAATGCAGCGCCGCGCATCAATCTGATAGGGCGCCGGGAAGGCATCGGTCGGACAGGCATCGAGGCAGGCACGGCAGGAGCCGCAGTGATCGCTCTCCGCCACGTGGATATCGAGGTCGGCCGTGGTGAACATCGACCCCAGAAACAGCCAGGATCCATGCGTGCGGCTGACGAGGTTCGTATGCTTTCCCTGCCAGCCCAACCCGGCAGCGGCTGCGAGCGGCTTCTCCATCACCGGCGCCGTATCGACGAAGACCTTCACATCGGCACCGGCGCGCGCCGCAAAGCGCGTGGCGATCTCCTTGAGACGGCCCTTGATGACGTCGTGATAGTCGCGATTGCGGGCGTAGACCGAGATCGCTGCCTTGTCGGGCTTTGCTAGGATGCCGCGTGGATCCTCATCCGGGCCGTAGTTCAGCCCGAAAATCACGATCGAACGCACATCACTCCAGAGCGTGCGCGGGTCGCCGCGCCTCTCCAGCGTCTCGGCCATCCAGTCCATCGTGCCGTGGCGGCCGGCTTCGATGAATTCGTCAAGCCGAGCCTTTGCTTCGGGAATGGAGTCTGGCCGGGTCACGCGACAGAGATCGAAGCCGAGGGCAGCCGCCTCAGCGCGCACGAAAGCCGTCAGGCTTTCGCGCTTCTTTCGTACTCTCTCTTCTTCTGATGGTGCGGGCATAAACGGCCCCGTCAGAAATCCAGGTCGGCGTAATGGGAAACGGGCGTCAGCCCGCGAACGCGCTCGTTGAGCAGCGGCCGGAAGGACGGGCGCGACTTGATGCGCTGGTACCAGTCCTTGACAACAGGCGCTTCCGCCCACTCGATCTCGCCGAGATAATCGAGGATCGAGATCGATGCCGCCGCGGCAAGATCCGCATAGCTCATCCGCTCGCCTGCCAGCCACTGGCGCGAACCGGCAAGCCAGGTGACATATTTCATATGCTGGCGGATGTTGTTGCGCGCCGTGCGGAGCATCTTGGAGTCGGGTGCGCCGCCGCCCTGTTCGGCAGTCATCTGCAGCTTGTAGACCCGCTCACGGGCCAGCGGCCGCGTCACGTCGGTCTCCATCTTCTGCATGAACCATTCGACGAGCCGGCGAATTTCCGCGCGCTGGAACGGGTCTTCGGCAAGCAGCCTCCGGTCGCGCTTCAGCACGCCGTGGGTTTCGTCGAGATATTCGGAAATGACAGTCGCGCCGCAGAGCGCCCGCATGCTGTCGTCCACGTAGACGGGCAGCGTTCCGGCGGGATTGAGCGCCAGAAAGTCACGGCGCTTGTCCCAGGTCTGCTCTTCGACGAGATCGACCTGATAGCCGTATTCTGCAAGCACCAGCCGGATGAACCGGGAGGATGTCGACATGGGGTGATGATAAAGTACTGGCATTATGAGTTTTCGGTCCGCCCGCGTTTCGGCGACATTGTGTCTTCTCAAACTCCTAACAATTACAGTTTAAGAAAGATATAGGATTGGAGCGCGGCTTCGACCGCGAAGCAGATTTGAAGCGCCTCTTAGCGCGGCCGATGATGGATTTTTCATGACCTTCGGAAATATCCGGCCTTTTTCCGCCATTCTGATGACCAATGAGTTGCCCTAGCTGCTGACGCCCGCCGGTCTTGATTCGGCGGCACCAGATTTCAACCGGAGACCATAGATGGAATACATAAACGCGATCCTCCTGGGTATCATCGAGGGCATTACGGAGTTCCTGCCGATCTCCAGTACTGGCCACCTGATCATTGCCGAGCAGTGGCTTGGCGCCCGGTCCGACACGTTTAACATCGTCATCCAGGCCGGAGCCATTCTGGCGGTGACGATCATTTACTGGCGCCGGCTGGTGGACTTGGTGGTCGGCTGGCGCGAGCCTAAAAACCGCCGCTACGCTTCCAGGCTCATCGTCGCCTTCCTGATCACCGCCGTGCTCGGGCTCATCGTCAAGAAGCTCGGTTTCGAATTGCCGGAAAATGCCACCCCAATTGCCTGGGCGCTGATTATCGGCGGCATCTGGATGATCTTTGCCGAATGGGCCGCTGCCAAGAAGCCTCCTTACAAGGACATCACCTGGATGGTCGCCATTCTGGTTGGCATTGCCCAGGTCGTCGCAGGCATCTTCCCAGGCACGTCGCGTTCCGGCGCGACAATCTTCGTCGCCATGCTGGCCGGAACGGCCAACCGCGCCGCTGCTACCGAATTCGCCTTCCTCGTCGGCATCCCGACCATGTATGCCGCAAGCGCCTACCAGCTGTTCAAGACTGTCAAGGATGGCGGTGCGGCGAACGAAGACTGGACAGCGCTCGGCATCGCTTTCGTCGTGTCGACGATCGTTGCCTTCATCGCCGTCAAATGGCTGCTCGCCTATATCCAGAGCAACCGCTTCACTGTCTTCGCGATCTACCGCATCATTCTCGGCGTCGCGCTGCTTGGCATGGCTTACGCAGGCATCATCGCCTAAGCCTCAAACGAAAACAGCCCTTTGCCTGCGGGGCAGAGGGCTGGACGATAATCTGCGAATATGGGGAAGTGGATCCATCGAGCGGCGTTCCGCCGCTGAGTGGCCTGTGATCAGTTGGGGATGCTTGCCGTCGAGCAGGGATCTACGCCGTAAGCCGGCGCGCAGCCGTCCTTGACAGCCGCAACCGAACCGGGCGCGATGAAGGAACCAGCCAGGATAACCAGTGCCGCACACGCAAAGAGAAGCGCGATTGACTTGCCCATCGGTATAAAGCCTTTCAAATCGATTGAACGCGCCCGCCAAGCCTCGGTAGCCGCTGCCTGCGCCGGGTGTGTAGCCAGTGGAATGGCAAATAGCAATAAATGGTTCCTGCTAAATTTGCCGTTAATTCCACTAATTTTTTCATGCGTCTTTCATGCAACGCAAATCCGGTTCGCAGGCCAGAAAACCACGTGAAACTTGCGCCAGATTTGACACGTCGCGCAAAACAGAAACGCCGCCTGTGGAAATCCGCAGACGGCGTTTCATTGAATCGTTACGGACGGATCAGGCGGCCTTGCCGGTTCCCGTGTACTGACCGTGCGGGCGGTAATGCACGAGGTAGGACGGCAGAACTGAGGTCACCATCGTCGGCGTGATGCCGAGGCCCTTCAGGGTGCGCTCATCCTTCTCAGCCTTGGCGGAGACGACATTGTCGTATTTCAGCAGACGAACCTGATCCGGCGTGATCGGCGGCGAAACGAAGGGAATGAGCGAGGCGATGCTGCCGATCAGCGACGCGATGCCGGACGGCATGGAAACCAGCGGGTTCTTGCGTGCCGTCACCTTCAGCATCGTCTGCAGACATTCGCGGAAGCTCAGGACCTCAGGGCCGCCGAGTTCGTAAATCTTGCCGGCAACGGCCTTGCCGTCGACAGCGCGGGCGACGGCTTCAGCGACGTCTTCGACATAAACCGGCTGCAGCTTCGTCGCGCCGCCACCGATAACAGGCAGAACGGGCGACAGGCGGGCCATGTCGGCGAACTTGTTGAAGAAGCTGTCTTCGGGTCCGAAAACGATCGACGGACGGAAGATCACCGCGTCCTTTTTGATGGAGAGCACGGCAGCTTCGGCGCGGCCCTTGCTGCGGGCATAGTGCGATTCCGACTTCTCGTCGGCGCCGATCGCCGACACATGAACGAGACGTGCCTTCGCATTCTTGGTGGCTTCAGCCACGGCGCGAGCGCCGAAATCCTGTACGGCGTCGAACGTGTTGCGGCCGGTTTCGAAGAGGATGCCCACGCAGTTGACGACGCAGTCGGATCCCTCGACGGCGCGCTCGACCGACTGGCGGTAGCGCAGGTTTGCCTGGACGAAGGAAATCTGGCCGACATTGCCGAGCGGCTGCAGGAAGCCGGCGAGATCCGGACGGCGAACGGCGACGCGGATGCGATAGCCGCGCTTGGCGAGCGCACGAACCACATGCCTGCCGACGAAGCCGGAGCCTCCGAACACGGTAACGAGCGGCGGCAGGTTGGCAAGGGTCATGGCAGTTTCCTCGAAAGGCTTGGGAAGGAGTGTTTGTCGGCTCTCGTATTAGCCGAATCCGGCGACGACGGAAAGGCCCATCGCAGCCGAGTTTCGCATCGGCGAAAGCGCTTTCAAATGCCTTCGACAACCACCATTTCGGCATCCGCTACTTCCTGGCGGATCTTGGCGGCGATCTGGTATTCCGGCGAGTTGTAGCACTCGACGGCTGCCTGCATCGACGGGAACTCGATCACCACATTGCGTGCCCGCGCCTTGCCCTCAAGCTCGGTGATCGCCCCGCCGCGTGCCAGGAAATTGGCGCCGTATTTTTCGAACGCCGGCTTCGCGGCGGCAACGTAGTCCTTGTAGCGCTCGGCGTCGCGAACATCGACGCGCGCAATCCAGTATCCCTTGGCCATGATCTTCCTCCTGCTTTTGTTTAACGGAGCGCCGCATCCATTTCCGAAAGGATCGCCCGCGCCGCTTCGCGCGGATCGGGCGCCTTGACGATCGGGCGGGCGACGACGAGGTGGCTGGAGCCTGCCTTCAGGGCATCTTCAGGTGTCATGACACGCTTCTGGTCACCCTTATCGGCCCCTGCCGGGCGGATGCCCGGGGTGACAACCGCCATCTCGGGGCCGACGATCTTGCGGACGGCGGAGGACTCCTCGGCCGAGCAGACGATGCCGCCCATGCCGGCGGCAAGCGCCTGCTCGGCGCGGCGCAGCACCAGCGTATGCGGGTCGTATTCGTAGCCCGCTGCGATCAGATCCTGCTCATCCATCGAGGTCAGCACGGTGACGCCGAGAAGGCAGAGGTCAGTACCCCTGGCGGCTTCGACTGCCGCCTTCATCGCCTTCGGATAGGCATGCAGGGTCAGCATCGACATGCCCATCTTGACGATGTTCTCGACGCCGGAGGCGATCGTGTTGTCGATGTCGAGGAGCTTCATGTCGAGGAAGATCTTCTTGCCGCTCTGGGCGAGTTCGCGGGCGAATTCCAGCCCGCCGGCAAAGACCAGCTGATAGCCGATCTTGTAGAAGAGGACGTCGTCGCCGAGTGTTGAAACGATCTTCTCCGCTTCGCCCAGTGTCGGAACATCGAGCCCGACGATCAACCGTTCGCGTGCGTTCATCTCATCCACCCCTGCCAGCTTTCGATGGGCGTCCAGTCGCACGATAGGCGTCTGTCCGCAAGAGCGAAAGCATAGAGATTGCCGCCTCCGCCGGGCTGATCGCGATCGCGCCCAATCGGCCGCCGCTCAAGGTGGCATTTCAGCAGCGTTCCGACGCCGCCATGGCCAACAAAGGCAATCGGTTTGCTCTGATCATGGGCCGCGAGGATGTGCTCGACGGCTGAAACGATGCGCGTCTGTGCATCCCGCGCCCGTTCCCAGCCCTTGAAGCTGTCGTCCGGGTGGGCGAAGAACCAATCGGCCGCCTGTTCGAATTCCGGCGGCGGCAGGAAGCCGGTCGCCGATCTATCGTTTTCATGCATGCCGTGGACGATCTCAATGCCGATCCCAGCTGATGCGGCGAGTATCTCCGCAGTCTCGATCGCCTTCGTTTCGTCGCTGGAGACGATCCGCTGCAGCTGCCGCGCCCAGGGGCGTTCAGCTGCCTGTCTGGCGCGTGCAGCACCGGTTTCCGACAGCCCCCATTTGGGAACCGGAATGTCGGGATCGATCCTGACCTGCGGGTGGGTGATATAGAGCGCGAACATCAGCCGCGGCGATAGATCCAGAGCTGGGCCGGCGGGATATTACGCACGATGAAATCGAAATGCTGGATATGATAACGCTCCGGCCGGGCGATAATCGGCGAGACCGGGCCGTAGGAAATCTGCACCACGGGCCGGCCGGCCGGCATGCGGTCGAGCAGGCTTTCGAGCAAGGCAATGCGCGCCTGCATCGGAAAGTTCAGAAGCGGCACGGCTGAAATGACGGAATCGAAACTCTGCCCCTTCAGCGCGCCAAGCGTCGTATCGAGATCGAAGGCATCGCCGTTGATGAAGTGGACGCCGGGATAAAGACGGACGAGGTGATTGTAGAAATCGGTCGAATATTCGACGGCCACAAGCCTGTCCGGCTTCACGCCACGTCCGAGAATGGCCTTGGTGATGGCGCCGGTTCCTGGCCCGAGCTCGAGCACCGGCAGGCGGGAATTGAGATTGATGACGCTCGCCATCTTCTTGGCGGTGATGGAGGAAGTGGGGACGATGGAGCCGACGGTTTTCGGCCCCTGCATCATGCCCTTGAAGAACCGGATTTCCTCATCGAACTTTTTGCCGAGCCGTTCTTTCAGCCGCAATGCCATGCCATCCTCCTCGTCAAGCAGAAAACTGCTGGCTATCTAATTGCAATCATCGATCTCGAAAACAAGACCAAACGTCGCAATTTGAAAACTTTGCTGGCCAAATGCGACGCGCGCTTAAACGCGCATCGGCATCAGAACATAGAGCGCATCGTCACCTGCCGTGTCGCGGATCAGCGTCGGAGAGCCGGCATCGGCAAGCAGGAAGATCGCCTGGTCGCCGGAAAGCTGCGCGGTAATGTCGAGCAGATATTTCGCGTTGAAGCCGATTTCCATCGCGTCCGTTTCATATCCGACTGCAACTTCTTCCGTTGCGCTGCCGGAGTCCGGATTGTTGACGGTGAGCAGCAGTTGTCCGTCTGAAAGCGCCAGCTTCACGGCGCGGCCGCGTTCGGACGAAATGGTCGAGACGCGGTCGACGGCCTGCGCGAAACTCGTGCAATCGACGCGCATTTCCTTGTCGTTGCCGGTCGGGATGACCCGCTGGTAGTCGGGGAACGTGCCGTCGATCAGCTTCGACGTCATGACGATCGAGCCGATGCTCAAGCGGATCTTGGCGTCGGAAACCTCGACGGTGACAAGCGCATCCGGGCTATCGACCAGTTTCTGCAGTTCGCCAACCGTCTTGCGCGGAATGATGATGCCCGGCATTCCCTCGGAACCGGACGGCGCCTTGACGTCGGCGCGGGCGAGGCGGTGACCATCGGTCGCGACAGCCCGCAGCTTCAGGTCGCCTTCGCTTTCGATCGTGTGGAAAAAGATGCCGTTGAGGTAATAGCGGGTCTCTTCGGTCGAGATCGCAAACTGGGTGCGATCGATCAGCATCTTCAGATCCGTTGCCTTCAGCTTGAAGGAATGCGTGAAGGTGCCGGCCGTCAGATCCGGGAAGTCGGATTGCGGCAGGCACTGCAGCGAGAATTTCGAGCGGCCGGACTGAACGGTCATCGAGCCGCCATCCGTGGATGTCGCAAGCAGAACTTCGGATCCATCGGGCAGCTTGCGGACAATGTCGTAGAGAAGATGGGCGGGAACCGTGGTGGCACCTGCCTGCTCGACATTCGCGGGCGTCGCTTCCGTGACTTCGAGATCGAGGTCGGTCGCCTTCATGTCGAGGTTCTGGCCGTCGGCACGTAGCAGGATGTTGGACAGGATCGGGATCGTGTTCCGGCGTTCGACCACGCGGTGAACGTGGTTCAGCGACTTCAGGAGATTGGACCGCTCAATAGTAATACGCATGGGATGCTACCGCTTTCGACCGTGACTGCCCGGGCGCGCGAGCGCGCCAGAAGATGCCATTCCGGCTCCATGGCCGGAGGAGTGGACGGGCAAAATGGCAGAACTTTGCCGGGCATTGCAAGAGGTTCAAGGCTCTGCACTGCAGCAAACATGGTTTTACACGATGATGCTCACAGAAATCCGAACCCTTGCCGCGAACGAAGCCTGCGCGCATAAAGGGCCGACGCCAGAGAGGGCCTTTGAAATTGGATCATGAAGAGACGGCGGGCGAGAGCGGCAAGCATCGCACCTACCGCCTGCACAATGTCAGCATACCTGCGCGCCCGATGGAGCCCGCGCTCTATCTCGTCGCAACGCCGATCGGCAATCTCGGCGATATCACGCTTCGGGCTTTGGAAACGCTCGCGGGTGCCGATGTGCTGGCCTGCGAGGATACCCGCGTCACCCGGGTACTGCTCGATCGCTACGGCATCCAGAACCGCCCCTTCGCCTATCACGAACACAATGCCGATGAGGCCGGGCCACGCCTACTGCAGGCGCTGGAGGCTGGAAAGTCAGTGGCTCTGGTCTCTGATGCCGGAACACCGCTGGTCTCCGATCCGGGCTACCGTCTCGCGCAGACGGCGATTGAAAGCGGATATCGCGTCGTTCCAATTCCGGGCGCCTCGGCACCGCTCGCGGCTCTCGTCGGTTCGGGTCTTCCGAACGATGCCTTTCTTTTTGCAGGTTTCCTGCCGACCAAGGACAAGGCTCGACGCGACCGGCTGTCGGAGTTTGCGAATGCACCCGCAACGCTGCTCTTCTTCGAATCGCCCCACCGTATCGGCGCGACGCTTTTGGCTGCCGCCGATGTCCTCGGCGGTGATCGCATGGCTTCCGTCTGCCGCGAACTGACGAAGACCTACGAGGAGTTTCGCCGCGGAACGCTCGCCGATCTGGCCGCCCACTACGCAGAAAACGACAATGTGAAGGGCGAGATCGTCCTCGTCGTCGCGCAGCCGCAGGAAAAACCCGTCGAAGCTGCTGACGTAGATGCAATCCTGGCCGACCTCTCGGACATGCCGACGGCAAAGGCCGCGGCCGAGGCGGCACGGCTCACAGGTTTGCCGCGCAAGGAGCTCTATCAGCGCCTCCTCGAGATAAAGGGCGCCTGATGAGCGAGAGCGGTGCGAGCGTCAGCAGACAGAGGGCGCTCCGCCGCGGACATCTCTCCGAATATATTGCCGCTCTCTATCTATTGATGAAGGGCTACCGCATCGCCGCTTTTCGCTATCGCACCAAGCTTGGCGAGATCGACATCGTTGCCCGCAAGGGTGATCTCGCGGTTTTCGTCGAAGTCAAAGCCCGGCGCGACGAGCGCGTTGCTGTCGATGCGGTTTCTTATGCGGCTCAGAAACGTATCCGGGATGCGAGCGATCTCTGGCTCGCTCGCCAGCGGGACAGCCACCGTCTGTCGCAACGCTACGATATCGTTGCAGTACTTCCAGGCCGCTTGCCAAGGCATTTCATCAGTGCCTTTTAGTCATATTGCATAGGCGTGCATTTGTAATTTTTCTGTCACACAAATGTAAAGGAGACGTCACGGAAGGCCTCTATTGGCTTCCTCACCCCAATAACTGGTGGAGAGGGTTTATCCATGTTCAAGACATTTTCTCTGGCCGCCGCTGCGGTCGTACTGTCTTCGTCGGCATCGTTTGCCGCAACTGAAGTCACCTGGTGGCACGCCATGGGCGGCGAGCTCGGCCAAAAGCTCGAGCAGATCGTTCAGAAGTTCAACGACAGCCAGACCGAATACCATGTTACCCCGGTCTTCAAGGGCACCTATCCGGAAACCCTGACTGCCGCTATCGCCGCTTTCCGCGCAGGTCAGCAGCCGGCTATCGTTCAGGTCTTCGAAGTAGGTACCGGCACGATGATGGCCGCCAAGGGCGCCGTCTACCCGACCTACAAGCTGATGGCTGACGAAGGCGAGCCTTGGGATCCGTCGAAGTTCATCGCACCTGTCGTCGGCTACTACTCCGATCCGGAAGGCAACATCCTGTCCTTCCCGTTCAACTCCTCGACGCCGATCCTTTACTACAACAAGGACGTCTTCAAGAAGGCTGGCCTTGATCCGGAAGTCGCTCCGAAGACCTATGCCGAACTGGCTGAATTCTCGAAGAAGATCGTCGATTCCGGCGCTGCCAAGTGCGGCTTCACCATCACCTACGCTGCAACCTGGCTCGGCCTCGAAAACTTCTCGGCCATCCACGACCTGCCGTACGGCACGCTGCAGAACGGCTTCGGCGGCACCAAGGCTGAACTCAGCTTCAACGGCCCGAACCAGGCACGTCTCTGGACCGATCTGAAGAAGTGGCAGGATGCCGGTTACTTCCAGTATGGCGGCCCGGGTGGCGGTCCTGACGCTGCTCCGAAGTTCTACTCGCAGGAATGCGCCATCTACATGGGCTCCTCGGGCTCGCGCGCTGGCGTCATCGCCAATGCTAAGACCTTCCAGGTCGGCTTCTCGACGCTGCCTTACTATGACGACGTCACCAAGGATCCGAAGAACTCGATCATCGGTGGCGCAACGCTCTGGACGCTGAACGGCCAGAAGCCGGAAGTCTACAAGGGTGTTGCCAAGTTCTTCACCTACCTCAGCCAGCCGGAAGTTCAGGCTGATTGGCACCAGTTCTCGGGCTACCTGCCGATCACCAACGCTGCTTACGATCTCGGCAAGTCGCAGGGTTACTATGAAAAGAACCCGGGCTCTGACGTTGGCCTGAAGCAGATCCTGCGCGGCACGCCGTCCGACAACTCGAAGGGCGTTCGTTTCGGCAACCTGACTCAGATCCGCGACGTCATCGACCAGCAGTTCGAAACCGTGCTCTCCGGCAAGCAGACCGCCCAGCAGGCGCTCGACGAAGCCGTCAAGGAAGGCAACGCCATCCTGCGCGAATTCGAATCTGCAAACTCGAACTAAGCTTTCGAGCCTGAAGCCAAGCCCTCCCCACTCAGGGGAGGGCCTTTCCATGTTGGGCGAGCCATGCAGACAAAGCGCACCATCTTCTCGAACCGCGTCCTGCCATATTTTCTTCTGGCACCACAGCTCGCGGTCACGCTGATCTTCTTCATCTGGCCGGCCTTCCAGGCCTTCCGCCAGTCCTTCCTGCGCGAAGATCCCTTCGGCATGAAGACGACCTTCGTCTGGTTCAACAACTATACGAAGCTGTTCGGCAGCAGCGACTATATGAACGCGCTCTGGGTGACGCTGATCTTCTCGGTGTCCGTCACCGTCCTGTCGATGGGCCTGTCGCTGCTGTTTGCCGTCTGCGTCAATCGTGTGCTGAAGAGCGGCCGCATCTATACGACGCTGCTCGTCTGGCCCTACGCGGTGGCACCTGCGGCCGCCGGTCTTCTCTGGTGGTTCATGTTTAACCCCAGCATCGGCATCCTGCCTTATATCCTTCGCCAGTTCGGCTATGACTGGAACCATCGCCTTGATGGCAATGACGCAATGATCCTCATCGTCATCGCCTCGGCATGGAAGCAGATTTCCTACAATTTCCTGTTCTTCGTCGCCGGCCTGCAATCCGTGCCGCAGTCGGTCATCGAGGCCGCGTCGATCGATGGCGCCGGCCCCTTCAAGCGTTTCTGGACCGTCGTGTTCCCGCTGATCTCACCGACCACCTTCTTCCTCGCCGTCATCAACGTCACCTATGCCTTGTTCGACACCTTCCCGATCGTCGACTCCACGACATCAGGCGGTCCGTCGCAATCGACGAACACCCTTGTCTACAAGGTCTATGCCGATGGCTTCGTCGGTCTGAACCTCGGCCCTTCGGCCGCTCAGTCCGTCGTGCTGATGCTCATCGTCGTCGCCCTGACCGTCGTCCAGTTCCGCTGGATCGAGAAAAAAGTGCAGTATTGAGGCCCGCGCGATGATCGAGAACCGTCCCTTTCTGAACTTCCTCACGCACCTCATCCTGATCGTCGGCGTCGTTACGGTGGTCTTCCCCGTCTATCTCGCCTTCATCGCCGCCACGCATGGCTCGACCGATTTCATGACCGGTCTCGTGCCGCTGCTGCCGGGCGATCAGATGATCTCGAATTTCAGCCAGCTGCTCAGCGCCGGCAATTCGGTGGCGGGTGCGCCGCCTTTCGCGCTGATGCTGGCAAACAGCCTGCTGATGGCGGTGCTGATCGCCGTCGGCAAGATCGCGATTTCGATCATCTCGGCATTTGCGATCGTCTATTTCCGCTTCCCGCTGCGCATGGTCGCCTTCTGGATTATCTTCCTGACGCTGATGCTGCCGGTGGAAGTGCGTATCCTGCCGACTTATAAGGTCGTCGCCGATCTCGGCATGCTGAACTCCTACCCGGGCCTCGTCATTCCGCTCATCGCCTCGGCGACCGCGACCTTCCTGTTCCGGCAATTCTTTCTGACGATCCCCGAAGAGCTGATGGAAGCGGCACGCGTCGATGGTGCCGGTGCCATGAAATTCTTCAAGGATATCCTGCTGCCGCTCTCGCGCACAAATATCGCGGCGCTGTTCATCATCCTCTTCATCTATGGCTGGAACCAGTATCTCTGGCCGATGCTGATCACCACCGACCCCGGCTATTACACGGCGGTCATGGGCATCAAGCGCCTGGCCGCGGTTCTCGACGGCAACACTCAATGGAACCTCGTCATGGCAGGCGTCATTCTCGCCGCCCTGCCGCCGGTCCTTATCATCATCGTCATGCAGCGCCTTTTCGTCAAAGGCCTGGTCGAAACGGAGAAGTGACAATGGCCTCTATCGATGTAGAAGGCGTCGGCAAGATCTATCAGGGCGGCGTCAAGGCCGTTTCGGATGTCGGCATCAACATCCGGGATGGCGAGTTCATCGTCCTCGTCGGCCCGTCCGGCTGCGGCAAGTCCACCCTGCTGCGCATGATCGCCGGTCTCGAAAGCATCTCCGAGGGCGAGGTGAAGATCGGCAGCCGCGTCGTCAACAATGTCGAGCCGGCTGACCGCGATATCGCCATGGTGTTCCAGAACTATGCGCTCTATCCGCATATGTCCGTGCGCCAGAACCTCGAATACGGCCTGAAGAACCGCAAGACCCCGCGGGAAGAGATCGACGCCCGCGTCGCCGAAGCCGCCCGCATGCTGCAGATCGAGCAATATCTCGAGCGCAAGCCGAAGGCTCTCTCCGGCGGCCAGCGCCAGCGCGTCGCCATGGGCCGCGCCATCGTGCGCAAGCCCGCCGTTTTCCTCTTCGACGAGCCGCTGTCCAACCTCGATGCGAAGCTGCGCGTCTCCATGCGCGGCGAGATCAAGCGCCTGCAGCGCCGCCTCGGCACCACCTCGATCTATGTCACCCATGACCAGCTGGAAGCGATGACGCTGGCCGATCGCCTCGTCGTTCTGAACGGCGGCCATATCGAGCAGATCGGCGCGCCGCTCGAGGTCTATCACACGCCCGCCTCGACCTTCGTCGCTAGCTTCATCGGCTCTCCGGCCATGAACCTGCTGAAGGGCGAGCTGCATGGCGACAAGCTGGCGATCGGTCCGAGCCTGATCGATCTCGCGGGCAATGCGCCGGCATCCGGCCCTGTCACCATCGGCATGCGCGCTGAAGATTTGCGCCTCGCCCAAAAAGATGAATACGCGCTACCGCTGACCGTCGAATATATCGAGGAACTCGGTTCGCAGCGTCTCGTCCACGGCCTGCTGGGCGACCAGCAGCTGACCGCGGTCGTCTCGCCGGAAACGCCGATGACTGCAGAAATGCGCTTCGTCATCACGCCTGAAAAGCTGCATTTCTTTGCTGCTGACACCGGCAAGCGGATCGGCAGCGGTGTTGCGCAGGTGTCAAACGCGACGGTTACGGCCGAAGCCGTCCAGTAGATTTCGACAGCGAATGCTAAAGTTTTAGCAGTCGCTTGAACACCTCTCTTACGACTCCTCTGTTATTGCGAAAACATTGGGGTAGTAAACGGGGTGTTTCATGGCCTGGAAGCTTATGCTTGCAAGTGCGGTCGCGATGGCTGCGCGCACGGTGCCGTATGCCGTGGCGATGCCGCGTGGCAAATCTTTCATCGCGCATTCGAGCGACCATCTGCCGATGAAATCCACGCCGATCAATCCGGACTGGATCGTCAGCGGCGACCCGCAGGCGCGCACCGCCGAGCATTCCCGCGGCCATGACGAAGCCGCGCTGACGGCGATCTGGGATTGCACGGCAGGCGAGTTTCGCTGGTTCTTCGGCTGGGACGAAACCGTCATGATCCTCGAAGGCGAGGTCCACATTACCGCCGAGGACGGCACCGAGCGCATGCTGCGCGCCGGCGACGTCGCCTTTTTCGCCGGAGGCACCTGGGCCAATTGGCGGGTGGACAACTACGTCCGCAAGGTCGCCTTTCTGCGCAAGCCGTTCCCGAAGCCTGTTGCGATCGCTTACCGTATTCGCAACATGCTGCGCAACAGCGGCCAGCAGGGCCTCGCCGCCTGAAAAATCCTTGATGGCGATGCCGCGAAGTCCCTGATTGGCCGTTGCGTTCGACCGTCTTGCGACCTACATCTGTCCGGCATTCAGTGAGGGACGGAAATGGCCAAGATCAAGAACGTAGCGGTCCAGATGGACCATGTTTCGGGCATCAACATCGCAGGCGATTCCACCTTCGCCATGAGCCTTGAGGCGCAGACCCGGGGCTACAAGCTCTTCCACTACACGCCCGACCGCCTGAGTTTCCGCGACGGCCAGCTCTTCGCCTCCGTCGAGCCGATGATCCTGCGCGACGTCAAGGGCGACCATTTCGAACTCGGCGCGCCTGAGCGCATCGATCTCTCGACCATGGATGTCGTCCTGCTCCGCCAGGATCCGCCCTTCGACATGTCCTACATCACCTCGACCCATCTTCTCGAGCGCATCCATCCGAAGACGCTTGTGGTCAATGATCCGGCCTGGGTGCGCAATTCGCCGGAAAAGATCTTCGTCACCGAATTCGCCGACCTGATGCCGAAGACGCTGATCACCAAGGACGCCGCCGAGATTCGCCGCTTCCGCGATGAGATGGGGGATATCATCCTCAAGCCGCTCTACGGCAATGGCGGCGCCGGCGTCTTCCATTCCACCAAGGATGACCGCAACCTTTCCTCGCTGCTCGAAATGTTCGGCCAGCTGTTTCGTGAGCCCTTCATCGCCCAGCAGTACCTGCCCGATGTGCGCAAGGGTGACAAACGCATCATCCTCGTTGATGGCGAGCCCGTTGGCGCGATCAATCGTGTGCCTGCCGAGCACGACAGCCGCTCCAACATGCATGTCGGCGGCCGCGCCGAGGCGACGGAACTGACCGCCCGCGAGCAGGAAATCTGCAAGCGCATCGGCCCGGCCCTGCGCGAGCGCGGCTTCCTGCTCGTCGGCATCGATGTCATCGGCGATTACATGACCGAGATCAACGTGACGTCTCCGACCGGCATCCGCGAGGTCCTGAAATTCGGCGGTGCCGATATTGCCAGCCTTCTCTGGGATGCGATCGAGCGCAAGCGCGCCTGATTTCTCACGACTTTTGTTCTCATTTGAGGGCCTGATACAACCCGCTGCAACCTGAGTGCAGCGGGGACGCGAATCTGTTCGTTTATTGTTCTTGTTTTATTCTTTTTTCCATGCCAGATTGCAATCCGCGGCCATAAAGGGTCGCAATACGCGATGTAGTTGGTTGCGGGGGCAGGGGCATGGTCGCGCGCGTCAGTACGGTTGCATTCCACGGCATTGAAGGTGTTCCGGTCGAGGTCCAGGTGATGGTCGCGCCCGGCAAGATCGGCATGCAGATCGTCGGGCTTCCCGACAAGGCGGTTGCAGAGAGCCGCGAGCGGGTTCAGGCCGCGCTCCACGCCTCGGGGCTGGCGCTCCCGGCGAAGCGGGTCACCGTCAATCTCGCACCGGCCGATCTTCCCAAGGAAGGCTCGCATTTCGATCTGCCGATCGCGCTCGGTCTGATGGCTGCTCTCGGCGCCATCCCGGCGGATGCGCTTTCTGACTATGTCGTCCTGGGCGAACTCAATCTCGATGGCACGATCGCTCCCGTTGCCGGTGCGCTGCCTGCGGCCATCGGCGCCAATGCGCTCGGCAAGGGACTGATCTGCCCGGCCGAAAGCGGCCCGGAAGCCGCCTGGGCCGGAACGCAGCTCGACATTCTCGCGCCGCGCAGCTTGATCGCGCTCGCCAATCACTTCCGTGGCACGCAGGTTCTTTCGCGGCCGGAGCCGTCGATCCGCGCCAATGCCGCAAACCTCCCTGACCTTGCCGACATCAAGGGACAGGAAAGCGCCAAGCGCGCGCTGGAGGTGGCGGCCGCCGGCAGCCACAATCTCCTGATGGTCGGGCCTCCCGGTTCCGGCAAGTCGATGCTCGCCGCTCGCCTGCCTTCGATATTGCCGCCGCTGTCGGCAGCCGAGCTGCTCGAAGTCTCGATGATCCATTCGATCGCCGGTCAACTCTCAGGCGGCAAGCTCTCCGACCGGCGCCCGTTCCGCACGCCTCACCATTCGGCAACGATGGCGGCCATGGTTGGCGGCGGGCTCCGTGCCCGTCCGGGCGAGGCTTCGCTCGCCCATCACGGCATTCTTTTCCTCGATGAGTTTCCGGAATTCTCGCCGCAGGCGCTCGATGCACTGCGCCAGCCGCTAGAAACCGGCGAATGCATCATCGCCCGTGCCAATCACCGGGTCTCCTATCCCGCCAACATCCAGCTGGTCGCCGCCATGAATCCCTGCCGCTGCGGCATGGCGGGCGAGCCCGGCCATAGCTGCGCCCGCGGTCCCCGCTGCCAGGCCGATTATCAGGCGCGCATCTCGGGACCGCTGATGGATCGCATCGATATCCGCATCGACGTCCCGGCCGTCTCTGCAGCGGACCTGATCCGTCCGATGCCGGCCGAGGCAAGCAGCACGATCGCCGCCCGCGTCGCCCGCGCCCGCGAACTGCAGGCCGACCGCTTCATCGCCGCGGGCCTCACGACCATTGCCACCAACGCCCGCTGCTCGACGGCCCTGATCGAGAAATATGCCGAACCGGATGCCGGAGGTCTCCAGCTGCTGCGCGATGCAGCCGAGAAGATGCGCTTTTCCGCCCGCGGTTATCACCGTGTCCTGAAAGTGGCGCGCACGCTCGCCGATCTCGACGGCAAGGCAACCGTCGGCCGCATCCATCTCGCCGAAGCGATTTCCTATCGCATCGCCGGAGAGCGGCTGACTGCGGCAGCGTGAAAGAGCGAATAGTTGGTAGCGAATAGCGAATAGAAAAAGAAAAGCTTGCCAGGCGATGACCGCCGAGCAAGCTTCGCTATTCGCTATTCGCTATTCGCTATTCGCTATTCGCTATTCGCTATTCGCTATTCGCTATTCGCTATTCGCTATTCGCTATTCGCTATTCGCTATTCGCTATTCGCTGATCAGTTTCCAAGTCCATCGAACAGCGCCGTCGAGAGATAGCGCTCGGCGAAGGACGGGATGATCACCACGATATTCTTGCCGGCGTTTTCCTCGCGGCTGCCCACCTTGATGGCCGCGGCAAGTGCCGCACCCGAGGAGATGCCGACTGGAACGCCTTCGAGCTTGGCAACCAGCCGGGCGGTCTCCATCGCCGTTGCGCTGTTGATGGTCACGACCTCATCGTAAATCTTGGTGTCGAGGATCGCGGGCGCAAAGCCGGCGCCGATGCCCTGGATCTTGTGCGGGCCCGGCTGGCCGCCGGAGAGAACCGGGGATTCTTCCGGCTCGACGGCGATCACCTTGATGCTGGCCTTCTTCGACTTCAGCACCTGGCCGGCCCCGGTGATCGTGCCGCCCGTGCCGATGCCGGAAACGAGAATATCGACGGTACCGTCGGTATCGTTCCAGATTTCCTCAGCGGTCGTCTTGCGGTGGATTTCGGGGTTGGCAGGGTTTTCGAACTGCTGCGGGATGATGGCGTCAGGCAGCGTCGCGGCCAGTTCCTCGGCCTTGGCGATCGCGCCCTTCATGCCCTTCGGTCCCTCGGTCAGCACCAGCTCGGCGCCGAGCAGCGCCAGCATCTTGCGGCGCTCGACCGACATGGTTTCCGGCATCGTCAGGATCAGCTTGTAGCCCTTTGCGGCGGCGGCGAAGGCCAGCGCGATGCCGGTATTGCCGGAGGTCGGCTCGACCAGCGTCGTCTTGCCGGGCGAGATCTTGCCCTGCGCTTCCAGGCTCTCGATCATCGCCACGCCGATACGGTCCTTGACGGATGCGATCGGGTTGAAGAACTCAAGCTTGGCCAACAGGTTGGACTTCACGCCCTTTTCCCTGGCGAGCTTGTCGAGGCGCACGATCGGCGTATCGCCGATAGTCTCGGTGATGGACGAATAGATGCGGCCGCGGCCCGGTTTCTTCGACATGCGTGCTCTCCCTTTCAATGTGTTGCCGAGACAATAGGGTCAAAGACGGATGGATGCCAGACTGAGCCCTCCACCACGGCTGCATCAAGGAGAAAAAATCCTGTTAAAATCACCGTTTGACGAACGAATTTTTCAGGCCGCGCGGGTGGCGATGAAGGCTGCGGTGCCCGCCAGAATACCGGCCGCCGTCCGGTTCAGCACCTGCAATGCGCGCGGCTGCTTCAGCATGCTGCGGGCGCGGGTTGCCAGCAGCATGTAAGGGATCAGAACGCTCAAAAGCACGATGAAGGTCGCCGCCAGCAGCAATCCATATTCGCGAAGGCCGATGGCATGGATGTCGATCAGTGTCGGCACCAGCGCCACGTAGAACAGCATCGTCTTAGGATTGCCGAGCGTCACCAGCAGACCGGACAGGAAAGACATGCCCATACTGCTCGATTTGCGCGCAGCGATATCCTGCGGCAGCAGGCCGGATGTCCAGAGCTTGTAGGCGATGTAGCAGAGATAGATCACACCCGCGAACTTGATGACCAGGAAAATCTCGGTGAAGGTCTGCGCCACGAAGGCGAGGCCGAGAATGACCGCCGTCAGATAGGTCATGTCGCCGAGCACCAGACCGAGACCCATGAAGAAGGTCTCGCGAAAATTCGAGCCGAGCGCCCGCGCGACGATCGCCGTGATACCCGGCCCCGGAATGGCGGCTGCGATGAACAATGCGCCGCTATAAGCAATAAGCGCTGCGATCGTCATTTGTCTCTCCCTGATTGCCGCCTATTTACGACTGTGCTGAATCGCTTTCAAGCACCTTCGAAAATGAACTCATGGGGATGACATGACCAAGGCCTTGCTGTTGATCGATATCCAGAATGCCGTGCTCGAAGGCATGGGTGCGGAAGCGCGCGTGCCTGTAATCCAGGAAGCCTACGATGCCGTCACCGCGCGGCTGGCAGGCGTGCTCGGCAAAGCCCGATCCGCAGCCGTCCCCATCATCATCGTCCAGCATGACGAGGGCGAGGGCGATCCGATCGCCAAGGGCAGCAAGGGCTGGGAAATCCGGCCGGAAGTGGCGCCCTTGCCGGGCGAACTGCTGATCAACAAGGAGGCTTGCGACGCCTTCTTCGACACGCCGCTCGAGGCGGAACTGCGCAGCCATGGCATTACCCATCTCGTCATCGGCGGCTGCGTCACGCCCTTCTGCATCGACACATCGGTGCGCTGCGCCGTCTCGCTCGGCTTCGACGTCACGCTGATATCAGACGGCCACATGAGCGGCGATATCGGCGCGCTCGGCTTCGAGCAGATCATCGCGCATCACAACGCCGTTCTATGGGGATTCGGCGCAGGCTCTCACAGCGTCGGATTGTCAAAGGCCGCCGAAATCAGCTTCTGACCACACGCAGAAACCGCCCCGGCATCCAGCCGAGATTCATGCCGGCGGCTGCCAGCAGAATGATCGCCGCACCGATCACCTGCAGCGGCTGCAACGCGTGGCCGAAGGCGATGCGGTCGACGGCGATCGCGGCGATCGGATAGATGAAGGATAGCGCTCCGGTCAGGTGCGTCGGCAGCTTCTGGATCGCGCCGTAAAGCAGCACATACATCAGTCCGGTATGAATGACGCCCATGGTGACCAAGAGCGACCAGGTTTGCGCACTGGCCGGCATGGCCGAGAAGTCGGCAAATGGCGCCAGCATGAGAATGCCGGTCGAAACCTGGATGAGCGCGATCAGGTGGGGCGGCGTGCCCTTCAGCCATTTGGCCGCGAGCGCCGCCAGCGCATAGAAGAAGGCGGCGCCGAGCGCCAGCGCGATCCCCAGGCCGTAGCTGCCCGTGACAACACCGCTATCCGGTTTCGCCTCGACGATCGCCATCGTGCCCGCGAAGGCGAGGGCGAGCCAGAAGAGCTTGGTCCCGGTGATTTTCTCGCCGAGAAAGGCCGCGCCGAGAGCAAGCAGCATGAAGGGCTGGGTGTTATAGACCGTCGTGGCGATGGAAATCGACGCATGCGAATAGGAGGCAAATAGCAACAGCCAGTTCAGCACGATGGCGACGCCGCCGAAGACAGCGATACCGAAGCTTTTCAGCGATAGAAGCCGAGGATTGAGAAGCCCGAGCACCCCGCAGATGACGAGCAGGGTGATTGCCCCGAATAGGCAGCGCCAGAACACGATATTGCCCACCGGCTGACCCGACATCACCACGAACCAGCCGATACTGCCCGAAATCAGCATCGCCGCCGTCATTTCCGCACTTCCACGCCTGATCTCGCTCTGCATGGCAATTCTCCCTGATGGAAAGCGCAGATTATTGCGCAAACAGCGCTGTCTCTATATCCTGCGGGGCAGAGAAAAGGCATACGGCCTAACAAATTTAGGCGAAGGGAGAGATGTGGCTAATTCTGATAGAATAGACGCAACGGACCAGAAGCTTCTGGATGCGCTCGCCGTCAATTCCCGCCTGTCGCTGAAAGAGCTCGCTCAGGCTGCCGGCATGTCCTCACCGAGCGCGGCCGAGCGCCTGCGTCGCCTGGAGGAGCGCGGCATCATCCGGGCCTTCACCATCGACATCGATCCGGCCACGCTCGGCTATCCCCTGCAGGCGATCATCCGCATCCGCCCGCTGCCCGGCCAGCTGCATATCGTCGAGAAGCTCATCCAGGAAATCCCCGAATTCATCGAATGCGACAAGGTGACCGGCGACGATTGCTTTATCGCCCGGCTGGTCGTGCGCTCGATGGGGGAGCTGGACGGCATCCTCGACAAGATCGCCGAGCGCGCGGAGACCAACACGTCGATGATCAAGTCATCGCCGGTCAAGCGCCGCCTGCCGCCTGTCTGATCAGAAATCCGCCATCGGCGAGAGCATGGCCAGCGCATCCAGCGCCAGGCCATCCAGGCCGCGGATCATGAAATGCGTGCCATGCGCCGAAGCTGGTGCAGCCTCGCCATTCCAGCCGAGTTTGTCGGGTCGGAAGAGCACCTCCACCCGTTCAGGCAGAACACCGAGCCCGCCCAGAATGGCGGCCAGCGGCGGGATCGATGCGGCCAGTATGTCGAGCAGGACGAATGTCCCGCCATCGCGCTTCCAGGCAACAACGGCCGACAGCTGCTCGATAAAGGTGAGTTTCACGTCCGGATCAAGCTGCGTATTGATCAGGAACATCGCCGGGCTTGATACCACGGCGAGCGTATCTGAGACCGGTTCGCGACGTGCCAGAAGGTCCTGCAGCAAGGCGAGGTCATCGGCATGGCGCGGATCGACCGACCGGCCCTGCGCGGTGCCGACAGCCTTCGGCGCAGGCCGCCGAAGCTGTGCATCGGCAAGGTCCGGAAGCCGTATGGCTCATAGAGCGCCGGCTTGTCGGTATAGAGCACGATGGCTTCGAAGCCCCCTTGCGCACACCAGTCGAGCGCCTTCTTCGTCACGTCGCGATAAAGGCCTTGGCCTCTCCATGGCGGCCGTACCGCGCCGGATTGCAGACCGGCGGCATTGATCCGGCGGCCGTTGATCACGAGGGGCATGGCGAAGGCGGAGAGATTGGCGGCGAGCGTCCCGTCTTCGGTAAACCAGCCGAACGGCATGCTTGTCGGATCCGGCCCGCCGAGGTCCATCAGCGGCCCGATATCGATGCCGAACGTGTCCTGAAGAAGCGAGACCAGCGCCCGCCAGGCGGCGTGATCGGCAAAATAATCCTGCCGGAAGGTGAGGCCCGTCGTGTCCGCCGCGGCGCTCATACGCCGGTGGAGCCGAAGCCCCCGGCGCCGCGGGCCGTGGCGCTCGTCTCGGTGATCTCGGCAACGCGCACCTGGGTGACGGGCGCGATCACCATCTGGGCGATGCGCATGCCGCGGCTGATCTCGAAAGGCTCTTCGCCGAGATTGATCAGCAGCACTTTCACCTCGCCGCGATAGTCGCTGTCGATGGTGCCGGGCGTGTTGAGGCAGGTGATGCCGTTCTTGAAGGCAAGTCCTGAACGCGGGCGGATCTGCGCTTCGAAACCTTCTGGCACTTCGAAGATGAAGCCGGTCGGCACCAGCGCGCGCTTGCCGGGCGCCAGCACCAGCGGCGCACCGTCATCGACAGCCGCGCGCAGGTCCATGCCGGCTGCCCCCGATGTTTCGTAGGAGGGCAGGTCCAGTCCATCGCCATTGGCGAGGCGGACGAGGTTGAGCTTCGGGCGGAGGTCGCTTTGGATGTTCATGGGGGCATTAGTTTGCGTCCCGTCGCCGAAGGTCAATTGCAAAGCCCGGCCTAAATCGCTAGATAGCCCGCAATTCCACAGGATTTACATGATGGCCGAAACACTCGCCGAGGCGGTCTCCCGCCGCCGCACCTTCGCTATTATCGCGCACCCGGACGCGGGCAAGACGACGCTGACCGAAAAGCTGCTGCTGTTCGGCGGCGCCATTCAGCTCGCCGGTGAGGTCAAGGCGAAGAAGGACCGCATCCAGACGCGGTCCGACTGGATGAAGATCGAGCGCGAGCGCGGCATCTCGGTCGTCACCTCGGTCATGACCTTCGAATATGACGACAACGTCTTCAACATTCTCGATACGCCCGGGCACGAAGACTTCGCAGACGACACCTACCGCACGCTGACGGCGGTAGATGCGGCTGTCATGGTCATCGACGCGGCCAAAGGTATCGAGCCGCGGACGCTGAAGCTTTTCGAAGTCTGCCGCATGCGCGATATCCCGATCATCACCTTCATCAACAAGATGGACCGCGAGAGCCGCGACCCCTTCGAAATCCTCGATGAGGTCGAAGAAAAGCTGGCGCTCGATACCGCCCCGGTCACCTGGCCAATCGGCCGCTCGAAGACCTTCTGCGGCTCTTACAATCTCGCCGCAAACACCGTTCGCGGTTCCGACACCGAGGTCGAAGGCACGCCGGTCAACGGTCCGCAGAGCGTCGCCAACCGCCTGCCTGAAAATGAGCGCCAGGCCTTCATCGACGAGACCGAACTGGCCATCGAAGCCTGCCGCCCGTTCGATCGCCAGGCCTTCCTCGAAGGCCACATGACGCCCGTTTTCTTCGGCTCGGCGCTGCGCAATTTCGGCGTTCGCGACCTCATCAACGCGCTCGGCGATTTCGCTCCGCCGCCACGCGACCAGGTTGCCGACATCCGGACCGTCCATGCGAACGAAGACAAGATGACCGCCTTCGTCTTCAAGATCCAGGCGAACATGGACCCGAACCATCGCGACCGCATCGCCTTCGCGCGCATCTGCTCCGGCAAGCTGGAACGCGGCATGAAGGCGCGCCTGGCGCGCACCGGCAAGCAGCTCGGCCTCACCGCGCCGCAGTTCTTCTTCGCCTCGCAGCGCCAGCTGGCCGACACGGCCTACGCGGGCGATGTCGTTGGCATCCCGAACCACGGTACGCTGCGCATCGGCGATACGCTGACGGAAGGTGAAGCGCTGGTGTTCCAGGGTGTTCCGAACTTTTCGCCGGAAATCCTGCGCCGCGTGCGCCTCGAGGATGCGATGAAGGCGAAGAAGCTCAAGGAAGCGCTGCAGCAGATGGCCGAAGAAGGCGTCGTTCAGCTGTTCTCGCCGGAAGATGGTTCACCGGCTATCGTCGGCGTCGTCGGCGCCCTGCAGCTCGATGTTCTCAAGGAGCGCCTGCAGCAGGAATATGGCCTGCCGGTCTCCTTCGAAATGTCGCGCTTCTCCGTCTGCCGCTGGATTTCGTCGGAAAAGCCGGCTGACCTCGACAAGTTCCTCACCGTCAAGCGCGGCGACATCGCCCGCGATCTCGACGGCGACCCGGTCTTCCTGGCGCAGGACAGCTTCTCGCTCCGCTATGAATCCGAGCGCTATCCCGACATCAAGATGGACGCCATCAAGGAATATCACGTCGCGAAGGCTGCGTGATCGCCCAAAAGGCAGGGATGACTGCGCAATCATACTAATGTAAATTAGATATCCGTAAATCGTTCATCGCTGGGGAGAGGCGGACGTGAGTACGAATATCGAGATGGAAAATGCTCCTGTCAGCGGCGGCTGGCGCTTCAAGTGTGGCATTGCGCTTTTCGCGCTGATGCTGCTTCTGGTCGTCGCAATACCGGTCTTGGCGATGTCGGGAATGCCGCCCGCGCGGGTAGCGGCGCTGACGGGCGCCATCTTCGTGGGCAACAAGATCATTCTCGTCGTGATGATCGCGGTGATGGGCAAGGCTGGCTTCCAAGAGCTGAAGCGCACCGTCGGCGGCTATCTGCCGTCATTGAAAGACGAGATCGTCAGTCCGGCACGGCACGCGATCGGTCTGGTGATGTTCTGCCTGCCGCTCGTCTCCGCGCTCTTCGAACCTTACATCGATAACATCTGGCCCGACCTGCGCCCGAACCGCTGGGAATTCCAGCTGATCGGCGACCTCATGCTGATCGCCAGCATCTTCGTTCTCGGCGGCAACTTCTGGGGAAAGGTTCGGGCCGTATTTATCCGCACCGCGCGCCCGGTGAGCACCGCCAAGGATATGCAAGCCAGCTGATCATTCGCAGAGGATCCAAGGGAGGGACGAATGGATCAGCAGGACAACCGGGTGGCGCATGAGGTGGCGGCGCCTGCGGCCGCTCCAAATCCGTTGCGGCGCACGGCGTTGGCCGTACTTGCTTTTCTCGTCTTTGCCTTCGCTGTCTCGGTGTTCATGGAGCGCCGTACGCCGATCACCGCGCAGGCAACAGTCAACGCTTATATCGTCGGCATCGCCTCGGAGGTTTCCGGCCGGGTTGTGGATGTTGCGGTTGCGGATAACAGCCCTGTGAAAAAGGGACAAATCCTGTTTCTCATTGATCCGCAACAATACGAACTGGCTCTGGCGCAAGCAGAGGCACAGCTTGCGAAGGTCGGTCAGTCCATAGGCGCCTCGGTCGCTGCGCTTGATGCTGCGCAGGCAAAGGTCGTGGAAGCACGCGCAGTGCGCGACAACGCCCTTGAACAGGCGAACCGCTCGGAAGCGTTGCTCAAACGCGGCGTGATTGCCCAGGCACGCGCGGATCAATCACGCACCACTCTTCAGCAGGCGCGGGCGGGTGCGGCCGCGGCGGAAGCCGAATTGTTAAGCGCCGAAAAGCAGCTGGGGCCGGCGGGTGAAGACAATCCGCAGCTACAGGAGGCTCTTGCCGCGCTCGAGCGGGCGAGGCTGGATCTGCTGCGTACGACGGTCGTGGCACCGGCCGATGGTGTCGTCACCAATCTCCAGCTTTCCGTCGGTGGCTTCATCAACACAGGACAGAGCGCCATCACATTCATCGATGCCGGGACGATCTGGATTGCCGCAAACTTCAAGGAAAACAGCCTTGAGAACGTGGCAAGTGGCAACCGGGCGGAAATTCTCTTCGATGCCCTGCCTGGAAAGCTGTTTCCGGCTCACGTCGAGAGTGTCGGTTTCGGCGTCGCGCAGGGCACCGTCGATCCAAGTACGGGGCTGCCGAAAGTGTCGGATCGCGGTGGCTGGATTCGCACTCCGCAAAGTTTCCCGGTAAGGCTCATTCTCGACGGCGAGCGGCCAAAGGGTATCCGCTACGGGGCTCAGGCGAATGTGGTGATCTACACCGGCGACAATGCCGTGACCAACGCGCTCGGCGCGGTCTGGATGCGCATCATTTCGGTCCTTACCTATGTCAGCTGATCTGTCGATTGACCGTCGATGGCGGCAGGCGTCGGATACGTCACAAGGGCTGCGGATAGCGTTTGCCGTAACCTTCTCATTCATATTGTCGCTCGCCCTCGGAAACCCGATACCGTTTCTGGGACCACTCTTCGCGGCACAATTTCTGTCTGCGCAAAGAGCGCCGCTGCCGTTTGGCAAGGCTGTCGGGCTGGTGCTGGTCGTGGCGGTGGTAGGTTTCGGGCTGCAGCTGCTGCTGGCGGGTTTTGCAGATCATCCACCGGTGATCCTGACTCTTCTGGGCGCGATCTATTGCCTCTGTTTTTTCGCTCAGGCGGTGGGAAAGGTCGGGCCAGTGCCGTTCCTCGTCCTGGTTGTTGCGGTCATGATGCCGCTTTTGACCTTGTTGGACTACGACCTGGGCACCTCGGTTCTGGCGATCTTGATTGGCGGCATTGTCGAAGGCATTGTCTGGATGTGGGCGGCGCATGCGCTGTTTCCGCATCGCGGAGCTTCCGATGATGCCGCGCAGCCAGCCTTCCGATCCAGATCACCGGTGGTGCGCGCCCTGGCAAGTGCAGCGATATTGCTAATTGCTGTCACGGTTTGCCTGACGAACGACCGCTTTTCGACTGCGCTGGTCATTCCGATCACGGTGGCGTCGCTGCTGATGCAGTTTGATGTGTCGCGCGGTGCGAAGGCCGCTATTGGCCTCATACTGGTTAATGTCCTGGGGGGCGCGTTGGCCAGCGTCATTTTCGGCCTCACCACGGTGCGGCACTCGCTGTTTTTCCTGTTTCTCGGCGTTCTCGCAGTCAGCCTGTTCTTGGGCGGCCGCGCGGCATTGCCGCGGCCCTCCGCCAACGTATTTGCTGGTGCGCTCACGATATTCCTCGTGGTTCTCGGATCTGGCGTGTCGCCCTTGCCCGCCACGGCAGCTGACACCTTCGCGACAAGGGTCGGCTATATCGCCTTGGCAACGCTCTACAGCCTGTTGATGGCCGCGCTGTTGTGGCCGGCCGAACGGGATGGAGCAGAAGCGAGGGTCTGAGCGCCCCCGTCACTCACCACGCGGATAGCGCTTGTTCTCTTCCAGCACGTTGAGATCCATGTGATTGCGCATGTAGCGCTCCGAGGCCTTCTGCAGAGGCTGGTAATCCCAGGGATAATAGGCGCCGTTGCGCAACGCCTCATAGACGACCCAGCGCCGTGCCTGACTTTCGCGTACCGCTGCATCATAGGCAGGCAGGTTCCAGCGCGCATCCGCCTGGCTCATTAGCCGGCTTAGCGCTTCCGAGTGCCTTGGGTCGGCGGCGAGATTGTCCAGTTCGTTCGGATCCGTCTCCAGATCGAAAAGCATTGCCGGATCGGCATCGCACAGCGACAGCTTGTAGCGGCCGTCGCGGATCGCGACGAGCGGCGTGATCGAGCCTTCAGCCGCATATTCCATCGGAACCGGGCTGCGGCTGCCGCTGCCCTTGGCGAGCGGCGCCAGATCCTCGCCATCGGTCCATTTCTTTAGCGAGGTGATATCGATGCCCGCAAGTCCGGCGAGCGTCGGCGTCACGTCGAGCGTCGAAACCGGCTGTGTAACGAGTTTGGGCTCCCAACCGGGGGCGGCGATCATCAGCGGTACCCGCGAGGAGCCGTCGAAGAAGCACATCTTGAACCAGAGGCCACGCTCGCCGAGCATGTCGCCATGGTCGGAGACGAAGAGGATGATCGTATCCTCCGCCATCCGGCTGCGCTCGAGAACATCGAGGATCTCGCCGACCTTCTCGTCGACATAGGAGATATTGGCGAAATAGCCGCGACGCGCGCGCCGGATCTGCTCCGGCGTGATGTCGAAGGCCTTGTAGTCGCAGGCCTCGAGCAGCCGCTGCGAATGCGGGTCGAGTTCGTCGAAGGGCAGGGCAGGAACTTCAGGGTCGAGCGCCGGGCAATCCTCGTAGAGATCCCAGAATTTCCGCCGGGCCACATAGGGATCGTGGGGATGCGTGAAGCTGACCGTCAGGCACCAGGGCCGGTCGTCCTGGCGACGCGAGAGATCGTAAAGCTTGCGAGTGGCGTTATAGGCAACCTCGTCGTCATATTCCATCTGGTTGGTGATTTCCGCCACACCGGCGCCGGTGACCGAGCCGAGATTATGGTACCACCAATCGATCCGCTCGCCGGGCTTCGTGTAGTCGGGCGTCCAGCCGAAATCGGCGGGATAGATGTCGGTCGTCAGCCGCTCCTCGAAGCCGTGCAGCTGGTCTGGTCCAACGAAATGCATCTTGCCGGACAAGGCGGTGTGATAGCCGGCCGCCCGCAGGTGATGTGCGTAGGTCGGGATATCGGAGGCGAATTCGGCCGCGTTGTCATAGACACGCGTCCGGCTCGGCAGTTGACCGGACATGAAGGACGCGCGCGCCGGGGCGCAAAGCGGACTTGCCGTATAGGTGTTGGCGAAGCGCACGGAGCGCTTCGCCAATGCTTTCAGATGCGGCGCGTGGAGAAATTCGGCCGGTCCGTCGGGAAAGAAGGTCCCGTTATACTGATCGACCATCAAGATAAGGATATTCGGGCGCGCCATGTCGAAGTCTATCCTTGCGTATCAGAGGCCGAGTGAGGTCTTGACGGCGTCTGCCGCCGGCTTCCCGTCAAGGGTGCTCACGCCGGAGAGCCAGGGATCGACGGCCTTCGGATTGGCTTTCAGCCATGCCGTTGCGGCGGCCTTCGGGTCTTCGCCGCCGAGGATCGAGCCCATCAGTGAGTTTTCCATGCTGATGTCGAACTTCAGGTTCTTGAGGAGCGCCGCGGCATTCGGGCATTTTTCGGGCCAGCCGGTCCGCGCCAGCGTGTAGACCTCTGCACCGCCGAAATTTGGGCCGAAATAGGCATCGCCGCCGGAGAGATATTCGATCGAGAATTTCTCGTTCATCGGATGGGGTGCCCAGGCGAGGAACACGACGGCTCCCTTATCCTTCGAGGCGCGATCGACTTGCGCCAGCATCGCCTGTTCGCCCGATTCCACCAGCTTCCAGTCCTTCAGGCCGAAGTCGTTGGCGTCGATCATTTTCTGGATGTTGCTGTTGGCGGGCGCACCGGGCTCGATCCCGTAGATCTTGTGGTCGAACTCGTCCGCATGCTTCTGCAGATCGGCGAAATCCTTGATGCCCTTCTCCGCGACATAGGTCGGTACTGCGAGGGTGAATTTCGCACCCTCGAGGTTCTTGTTCATCACCTCGATTGCCTTGGCAGAGGTGAGGTCGTCGATGAATGCTTTCTGTGCCGGCATCCAGTTGCCGAGGAAGACGTCGATCTCGCCGTTCTTCATCGACTGATAGCCGATCGGTACCGAGAGCGTCTTGACATCAGCCTCATAGCCCAGCGCTCCGAGGATGACCGACGTCACGCCGTTGGTCGCGGTGATGTCGGTCCAGCCCGGATCGGACATTCTGATTACCTTGCAGGATGCATCATCGGCAGCGGATGCGGCGGAAAAGGAGGCGGCGGAAAGGAGGAGGCCAGCGGCGATCCGGTTCATGCGCGAAATGGTTTTCATTGCAGTTCCCCTGTTATTCGAGCAGTTTATTGAACATCAGCTCGCTTTCCCCTGTAAAGCTGGCATTTTTCGATGGCTGGCAAAAGGATTATTTATGGCAGAGCGTCCAGTCGATCTTGGTTGGCTGCGTATTCTCGCGGAAGTTGGCAGGCATGGAAGCCTGTCTTCGGCGGCGCAGGTTCTCGGCCTTAGCCAACCTGCCGTGAGCTACCAGATCCGGCGCCTCGAAGAGCAGCTGGGCGTGAGGCTGCTGCAGCGTCAGCACCGTGGCGTGGAACTGACGGTCGAGGGGCGCCGGCTGTTCGATGCCGCCATCCGTTCGGTCAGCGAAATCGACGCCCTTTCGCGCAGCTTCCGCAGTGAGGCCGAACGGCCGGCAATCCGCCTTCGAACCGATTATGCCTTTTCATCGCTGTGGCTGATCCCGCGCATGCATGCGTTCCGGCTTCTCTATCCGGAGATGGACATCCAGATCGTCGCGAGCCAGCGCATGGAGCAGGGTCTGCCTGACATCAGCGACGTCGCGGTCGTATTCGGCACCCGCGAAGAGTTCGGCGGCCATGGTACCCTTCTGTTGCCGGAAAAGGTCGTTCCCGTCTGCTCGCAGGGATTTGCCGATCGCAACGGACCATTTGCCGGTCCGGCCGATATTGCAGCCGCTCGCCTCCTTCATCTCGATACCCGCGGGCCATCGCCCTGGTTCGATTGGAACAGCTATCTTGGCGAGTTCGGCGTGAACCGCGATCCGACTGCCGGGCAGGGAGAATTGAGCTTCAACACCTATTCACTCGTCGTCCAGGCCGCGATCGGCGAGCAGGGTCTTGCCATCGGCTGGATGGGGCTTGTCGACTCGCTGCTCGCATCACGCATGCTTGTGGTCGCAGGCCCACCGTTGGAAATGACCGATCGAGGATACTGGCTGATGCCGCCGAGGACGCGAAGCGCACGCACCGACCGCTTGACCGGCTGGCTCGTATCGGAGGCAGGGATCGCGTAGGTCGCCCTAGGCGGAAAGGTCCTTCAGGAAATCCTTGCACCAGCGCGAAACGTCGAATTCCAGAAGATGGTCCATCATCGTGTTCCAGCGTTCCTTCCGTTCCTCCAGCGGCATGCTGAGCGCCCGCGCCATGGCATTGGCGGTTCCTTCGACATCATAGGGATTGACGAGCAGCGCTCCCTTCAGCTCGCGGGCAGCGCCTGCAAAGCGTGACAGCACCAGAACGCCGGGATCATCAGGATCCTGTGCCGCCACATATTCCTTGGCGACAAGGTTCATACCGTCGCGCAGCGGCGTAACCAGTCCGACGCGGCCAAGCCGGTAAAGCCCGGCCAGGATGGGGCGGCTGACGGAGCGGTTGATATAGCGGATCGGCACCCAATCCACCGAACCGAGGGCACCATTCACACGTCCCGCCTGTTCGGCGACGGTTCGCTGCATGGCCTCGTATTCCGGCACTTCGGAGCGGGATTTGGGGGTGATCTGCAGATAGGTCACGTTCCCCTGCTGCGCCGGATTGGCCTTGATGAAGCTCTCGAAGGCATCGATGCGCTGCGTCAGTCCCTTGGAGTAATCGAGCCGGTCGACGCCGATGATCAGGCTGCGGCCCTCGACGCTCTCGCGTGCCTTGCGCACCATGCTGTGGGTCGAGGACTTCCGGGCGAATTCGGCGAAGGCGGCGGTCTCGATGCCGATCGAATAGGCGCCGCCCTTGAACGTCCGCCCATGCGAGCTGAAACGTCCGCTGCCAAGCTCGTCGCCGATCCCTTCGCGGCGCAGACAGCCGGCAAAATTTTCGAGATCGTGATCGGTCTGGAAGCCGACGAGGTCGTAATGCGAAAGGCCGCGCATGATCTCTTCATGGACGGGCATGGTGAAGAGCACATCGGCCGGCGGCCAGGGAATGTGCAGGAAGAAGCCGATCTTGTTCTTCAGCCCCATCTGCCGCAATTCGGCCGCCAGCGGGATCAGGTGATAGTCGTGGACCCAGATGATATCATCCGGTTTGATCAGCGGCGCCAGCCGATGGGCGAAGAAGCGATTGACGCGGAAATATCCGGCCATCTCCTTGCGCCCATATTCGGCAAGATCCAGCCGGTAATGGCAGATCGGCCAGAGCACGCGGTTGGCAAAGCCGTGATAATATTCCTCGACATCGGTGTCGGTCAGATCGGTCAGCGCATAGGTGATGTTGCCCTGCTGGATCTCAGCAAGCTTCTCCGGCTCCTGCTCGCCGCTCGACTTGCCGGACCACCCCATCCAGATGCCGCCGCGCTCTTCGAGGGCTGCCTTCAGCGCGACAGCAAGGCCGCCGGCGGGCGCAATCCCGCCCTTGTCGGGAACGGGCACGCGATTGGAAACGATGACAAGACGGCTCATGGTTCAGTCCTTTTCATGGAAATGGTTTTGATGCTCAAATGGTTCAGGCTGTCAGCCGGGCGATGACGCCACGAAGAGCTGCCGCAGAGGCGATCGATGCCTTGGCTTCGCTTGCGGGCAAGAGCGGCCCGACGCGGATCGACAATCCGCCGAGCGGATTGACTGCGCGAAACATCGCTTCGTCGGTTACGTCGTCGCCAATTGCGATGGCGCGGCGGCCCTGGAAGGGCGGCTGCGCCAGGAAGGCCTCGACGGCATGGCCCTTGTCGGCGCTCGATGGGCGGATCTCGATTACCATCTTGCCATGCTGCATGTGCCAATCAGGCCCGGCGCGGTCGAGCGCCTGCTGCATCAACGGCTGGAGATCGATCTCTCGATCCGGCGCCTGACGGTAGTGCGCCGCAACCGCTGCGCCCTTGTCTTCGATCAGCACACCCGGCCAGCCCTGCGTCTGACGGACGAGATCGGCCTTCAGCGCCTCAAATTCCGCCGTCGCCGCCGCCGTCGTCACGGTCCCGTCGGCCGCACGCCGTTCGGCGCCGTGAAGACCGGCGATCGGGAAGCGAAGCGGCGCAAACAGCCGGTCGGCATAGGAGAGGCCCCGTCCGGTCACCAGCGCCAATGCGCCGCCCAGCCTCGCGGAGAGCGCTTCGAGCTGGCCGGGAAGCTCCGGCGGCACGACGATGCCGTCAGGCGTCTCCGCAAGGTCGAGCAGCGTGCCGTCGATGTCGAGAAACAGCGCCCAGGCATCTGGTGCGCCGGTCAGTGCGGCAAAGATGGAGTCCTCGCCTGAAGCCGAATCCGGCTCCGCGATGACAAGCGGCTGCTTTTGATAGGACATGAGACCTATCTATGTCAGCGCTCCCAAGCGGCAACCCTATTCGTCCGATCTCGAACCAAGAGGCGCTCTAGTCACCGGGCTGGATGCCGCCGTTCTTGGCGTAGAAAGCCTTGGCATCCGCGGTGAAGGCAGCCCGCTGTTCGGCATAGGTGTAAAACATGTGGCCGCCACGGTAGACGTCGAGCTGCACGCGGTCCTTGGCAAGGCTTAGCGGCAGGTGATCGACGACATAGCGGCTCACACCATAGGGCGTGACGAGATCGCTATAGCCGTGAGCGATCAGCAGGTGAAAGCTCGGGTTCGATGCCAGCAGCTGCCTGATATCGCCGGTGACGCTCGCCTGCAGGCGCGATCCGCCGCCGCGTCCGCCCCATTCCCATTGCCGGTTCACGTCGGTATCGAGCAGCGAATAGGTCATCTCGGTCTTGAAGCCCAGTTCATTGCGGGCGTAATCGGCAAAGGCGCCGCCATAGGCGCGCGTGAAGCCGTCGAGGATGGCGTCGTCGCCGCGATCGTAGTCCGATTCAGGATAGGGATCGGGTGAGGCAAACCCAGCATCATAAGGGCTCATCACCTCGCCCTTTTCCTTGCCGGAGTTCTTGGCAAAGGCGTTGCCGAGGAAGCCGCGGCTGCGGGTGACCACGTCTTCCGGAATTCCGGTCAGGCCGGAAACCTTGGCGTAAAATGCTTTGGCCGCATCGCCGGACGCCTCGGGACCTGTAAGCGTCGTCAGATATTCTCCGAGCGCAAAGCGTTCGGCCTCTGTCTGCTTCTCCGCAGAGAAAGCGCCGCGGCGATCCATCTCGGCGGCAGCGAGCGAGGGAAATTCCAGGGCGGCGCCGAGAGCGAACTCATCGGCATTGAACATCAGTTGCGCTTCGAGGAGAGGCGACAGCATGATCGCGCCAGCAACGATGATCCCCTGGTTCTCCTGCAGCGCTCCGGCGACCTTCGCTGCCCGGAATCCGCCATAGCTTTCGCCCAGCAGATATTTCGGCGAGGCCGCGCGGTTATTATGCGCGACGTAGAGAGCGATCGCTTTGGCAATGCTCTGCGCATCCGAGCCGACATTGTAATAGTCCTTGGCATCATCGGCCTTCGCCGTCCGGCTCCAGCCGGTGCCGATAGGATCGATCAGCACGAGATCGGTGAAATCAAGCCAGCTCTCGGGATTGTCAGTGAGTTTCGCATGGGCGCCATCGCGCGCCTGCGGTCCGAAGTCGAGGATGCGCGGGCCGACGAGGCCGAGATGCAGAAAGGCCGACGCGGCGCCTGGTCCGCCGTTGAAGGCGAAGGTAAGTGGCCGGTTCGCACCGGCATTCTTCGCCGTATAGGCCGTGTAGAAGATCGCTCCGGTCTGGTTGCCGTCCTGGCCGAATAGATTAAGTGTGCCGGCCGTTGCCGTATAATCCAGCTTCCGGCCGCCGATCGTCGCTGAGTGCTCGGTAACGGCATCCTGCGGAAGCAGCTTGAGAACGCCCGGCCGCTCGTCGGAAAAGGCCGGTGCGGCAGCAAGCGAGAGCGTCAGGGCGATAGTCAGTGTCAGCGAGCGAAACGGCAAATGATCTCCTCCGGCGGGATGTTAGGCCTGACATAGGGTATCATCGCCTGCTGCGGAGGCTCATCAAGACATGGTGATCCCGGGGTGAGCTCAATTCATCCCCGGGTGAGCGAAGCTCATCCCGAGGTGAGCGCATCGCCGCAGATCAGGACGTCTCGATCGTCCTCGCATTCACTTGCAGCGCCCGTCCGGCATTCCAGCCGTTGATGGCGGCGCCCAGGCCGAGCGCGACGAACAGCACGGCGCACCAGGCAAAACTTCCCGTCCAGCTGCGGATCATGCCGACCACCAGCGGCCCGATCGCCGCCAGCAGATAGCCGACGCATTGCGCCATGCCGGAAAGGTGGGCTGCGACATGCGAGTCTTTCGAACGCAGGACGATCACCGTCATCGCCACGGCGATCAACCCGCCCTGGCCGACGCCCTGCAGCGCTGCCCAGAGCCAGACAGTGGAAAGCGGCGCGAAGAGCAGGCCGAGCAGCGCGATGACAGCGATGGCGCAGAGCGAGACATTGATCAGCCGCTGATCCCTACCACGCACGGCAATGTGTGGCGCCACGAGGCACGCAGCGGCCTGCACCATGACAGACATCGAAACGATCGCACCGGCAGTGATGCCATCGAGGCCACGCTCGCGCAGGATCGGAACCAGCCAGCCGAAAACGCAGTAGGCGAGGGCCGATTGCAGGCCCATGAACAGCGTCACCTGCCACGCAAGCCTGTCGCGCCACAGTCCCTCGACGCGGAAACCGCTGCGCTTCGCGACATTCTTGGCGCTGAGAACCTGCGGCAGCCAGATCACGCCGACGACGACCGCCGGAACAGCCCAGGCGGCCAATGCGCCCGAAAGCGAACCGCCAAGCGCATGCTCGATCGGCAATGTCAGACCGGCAGCACTCGCGGCGCCGGCGCAAAGCGCCATCGTGTAGCAGCCGGTCATCAGCGCGGCTCGATCGGCAAAGTCGCGCTTCACCAGACCTGGCAGCAGCACGTTGCCGACGGCGATGCAGCCACCGGCGATCGCCGTTCCGAGAAACAGCAGCGGGATCGAGCCGAGCCCGCGCATCGCCGTCCCGAGCGCCAGAAGGAAGATGACGCCGAGAAGCGTCCGTTCCGAGCCGATGCGCTGCGCCAACCGCGGCGCCAGCGGCGAGAAGGCGCCGAGGCAAACGACGGGAAGCGTGGTCAGCAGGCTGGCGCCGAGCGCCGAAAGGCCAAGCCCGGAGCGGATTTCCGGCAGCAGCGCCGAGGCGCTGGAAAAGACCGGCCGCAGGTTGAAGGCGATCAGTACCAGACTGACACCGAGCAGGATACGCGCAGTCGATGACATCGCCGTAAGCGGTTGTACCGGCGGCACGCTGTCGGTTTCGGCGTCGATCAGCTGTTCGCTCGCCGCATCGAAAGCAGGCGCAGCATCATTGAGGGGAGTGGTCATGAGAGGAGCATCCGGTCCAGTGCAGCAATCACGGGGGCCATAAAGCGGCGCACCGCCGCATCGGCCTTTTCGGGATCGCCAGTTTCGATGGCATCGATGATAGCGGCATGCGCCGGCATATCCGGCTCGGGCACATCCTGCCCGAGCGTCGCTTCGATGGTTTCGGCAATCGACGCCGAGAAGAAGTCGTAGATCTCGATCATCGCGCGGTTCTGTGCGGCGGCGATGACTGCCTTGTGGAAGGCGAGGTCGCGGGCAATGAAGGCGGCCTTGTCGCCACCATCGTAGTTGCCGCGCTCCTCGAGCAGGGTTCGCAACCCGGCGATCACTGCAGGCGTCTGCCGGATGCTCGCAAGCCGGGCGGCCTCGACATCGAGCGCGCAGCGCGCCTCAAACTGGTCGCGCAGTCCCGCCCGCCGCGCCATCGTCAGCGGCATGCTGCTGTCGGTCGTGGAGAGAACGTAGGTGCCCGAGCCCTGCCGGGTCTCCAGATAGCCTTGCGATACCAGCACGCGCACGGCCTCGCGCACCGTGCCGCGGCTGACGGAGAGCATGCCGCAGAGGGCCGCTTCATTCGGAAGCTTGTCGCCGACGGCCCAGCGCTTGGCGAGGATCTCGTTGCGGATCGCCTCGATCGCGGTCTCGGCCAGATTGGTCTTGCTGAGAGGTTGCATGTTCATATTCGTAAAGTCATCAGATGACCTTACGAATATGACGCAAGACCTGCGCCGTCAAATGCTTTCTGCCGAAATGGAAAAAGGGCCGCTTTCGCGACCCTTTCCATGAGTTTGGCCTTGAGCTGGCCGGACCGTCAGACGGTCCAAGGAAGGCTGGTTTTAGAGCGAGGGCTGCCCCGCTTTCATCACCACTTCCAAGCCTGCTACAAAGACCGAAATCTCATTAGACATTGGATCACCTTCCTTTCGTTTCGTTGAACATGACTCAAAGGTAGGCCGATTCGTCCGCGATGCAAGAAAAAACCCGCCCGCCGCCGCATCGGGCCCTCTGAGATATCAGGGCTTCGGATAGCATCGCGGCGCAGATTTAAGCAAAATCAAAGTGATGACACCCTGTGGCAGACTGGTCGCACGCTTTGCGAAAAGTTGTTAGCGGCGCCAGGTGATCGACGAAAACGTCAACAATCCGTCATAAAGGCTTGAGACTCCGGTAAGTCTTAAGGTCTTGTTTACCATCACGCCCGACAATCGGATCTCGTGTTTTCGGGCATTTTCTGCCGCTGAGACGGCAGGCTGGAGCAAAGAGCATGTGTCGCTGGGCAGCCTATCGCGGAGACCCCCTCTATCTGGAGGAGCTGGTATCCTCGCCCGCGCATTCTCTGATCGAGCAGTCCCATTGCGCCACCCGCGCCAAGACCGCGACTAATGGCGACGGCTTCGGCATCGCCTGGTATGGCGACCGGCCGGAGCCTGGCCGCTACCGCGATATCCTGCCGGCCTGGTCCGATTGCAATCTGAAGAGCCTGGCACGGCAGATCCGCTCGCCGCTCTTTCTCGCGCATGTGCGCGCCGCGACCGGCGGCGGCACGCGCCGCGACAATTGCCACCCCTTCACGCATGAAAACTGGTCCTTCATGCATAATGGCCAGATCGGCGGCTTCGAGCGCCTGCGCCGCGCGATGGAGGCGATGCTCGACGACGAGCTGTTCAATGCCCGCAGCGGCACGACCGACTCGGAGCTGATGTTCCTGCTCGCGCTGCAGTTCGGCCTGCGCCAGGCGCCGGTCGCGGCCATGTCGGAGATGGTCAGCTTCGTCGAAGGCCTCTCACAGAACGTACTTGGCAGCATCCACCTGCGCTTCACTGCGGCCTTCTCCGACGGCCGGTCGCTTTACGGCATTCGCTACGCCACCGATCGCAAGGCGCCGACGCTCTATGCCTCGCCGATGCGCGATGGCCACTGCCTCGTCTCCGAGCCGCTGAATGATGATGTCGATGCCTGGGCCGAAATCCCTGACGGCAGCGCCGTGACGATCAACGAAACGGGCATCCATGTCGTGCCGTTCCGCCCGGAACAGCGCGCCGCGAACAAGGCCGATATCGCTATCCCTGCCTGAGCCGCTCGGCGATCACGGCGGCCAGCTTATCGGCTACCTCTTCCTTCGCCATATCGGGCCATCGTTCGATGCCGCGGCGGCTGATCAGCTTCACGCTGTTGCGCGTTCCGCCCATGATGCCGGTTGCCGGAGAGACGTCGTTGGCGACGATCATGTCGGCGCCCTTGCGCTCCAGCTTGGTCTTGGCATTGTTCTCGACATCCTGCGTTTCGGCCGCAAAGCCGACGACGAGCTTCGGCCGCATCGTGTGATGGCCGACTGTCTTCAGGATGTCCGGGTTTTCGGTCAGCGCCAGCGTCGGAATGGATTCGCCCGGATGCTTCTTGATCTTCTGATCGGCGGCGGAGGCCACACGCCAGTCGGCGACAGCGGCGACCATCACGGCGATGTCAGCAGGCAGGGCCGCCAGAACCGCGTCGCGCATCTCTTCGGCGCGCTCGACATGAATAGTCTTCACGCCCACCGGATCGGCGATCGTCACTGGTCCGGAGACAAGCGTCACATCGGCGCCGAGCTTCGCCAGCGCCGCGGCGATCGCATGGCCCTGACGTCCCGAGGAGCGGTTGGCGATATAGCGCACCGGGTCGATCGGCTCATGGGTCGGCCCTGACGTTACGACGGCCCTGCGCCCCGCCAGCGGTTTCGGCCCATCGTCCAGCAGCGCCTCGGCAGCGGCGACGATCTCCAGCGGTTCGGCCATGCGGCCGGTGCCCGCCTCGCGGCTTTCCGCCATCTCGCCGACCATCGGCCCGATCATCCGGATGCCGTCGGCAGCGAGCGTCGCGACATTGCGCTTCGTCGCCGGATGCGCCCACATGCGCGGGTTCATCGCGGGTGCCGCGAGCACGGGCTTGTCGGTCGCGAGCAGGATGGTCGAGGCAAGATCGTCAGCGAGGCCATTCGCCATCTTCGCCAGGAGATCGGCGGTGGCCGGCGCGATCAGCACCAGATCGCAATCGCGCGCCAGCCGGATGTGACCGACATCCTGCTCGTCCTGCCGGGAAAAGAGATCGGTGAAGACATGGTCCGCCGCCAGCGCGCCGACAGCGAGCGGCGTGATGAATTCCTGCGCGCCGGAAGTCATCACCGGACGCACAGAAGCGCCGCGCTCGCGCAGTCTACGGATCAGATCCAGGCTCTTATAGGCCGCGATGCCGCCCGAGATGATAAGCAGGATGCGTTTGCCGCTGAGAGCCATGGCCATCTACCCGTCGTTTTGTCGTTGCGGTGAGCCTAAGCCTTTGGCGAATAACATGCAATGCGTGCACCGCTCAGTGCGGCTGGCGCCCCCGCGCCGGCGTAAAGATGGCTATCGCCAGCCCGACGCCCGCAAGCTGCAGGATCGAGCCGCCGGCTTCCGCGAGCGTCGGCAGCCGCTGCTCGAAGAGGAAGCCGAAGATCAGGCCGAACACTGTCTCGGCCACGATCAGCTGCGCCGCGAGTGCCAGCGGCAGCCGCTTCGAAGCGATCATCCAGAGCAGCGTCGCGAGCCACGCTCCCGCAAGCCCCATGATCAGCGACCAGAGAATGAAGCGCCATAGCTCGGCCGTGGTGAAGACGATATCGGTGCCGGCGGAGGTGAAGGGGATGAGCACGAGGCAGCCGATGCCGGCGCCGATGCCCTGCAATCCGGTCCATTGCAGAATGTCCGGTGCGTCAGGCGATTGCATCGCTGCCGTGCTGGCAAGACCGTAGATCACCCACAGGATCAGCCCGATCATCGCCGAGCCGATGCCGAGCAGGATGGCGCCCTGATCGCCAGCTGGTGTCGCCGCGAAGATCGAAAGATTGACCCAGCCGATACCGATCGCGATCAGGATCAACGGCAGCGCCAGCAGCCGCCACGGCACCGAACGGTCACGGAGATTTGCGATGACGGCGAGCAGCACCGGCATGGTGCCGATGACGAGCGGCGGGATTGCGGCGCCCGCCAGGCGCACCGCATAGGCGACGCTGACGAAATAGCCGACATAGCCGATACCGCCAAGCAGCAGCGCGGTTATCGCCATGCGCGGCCTGATATTCCTGGGACGAAAGCGTGGGCTGACCATCAGCACGATGCTCGCCAGCGCAAACAGCCCGTAGCGCGTCACCGTCAGGTCCATGGTGCTGAAGGGTGCGATGGCGCGCGGCACGACGAAGGTCAGTCCCCACAAGGCGCATGTGGCGAGGCCGCAGAGAATACCGAGAAGCATGGAACACCCGAGGCGAAACCGCCGGACGATGGAGTGATTGGATACCTTCTTGATAGGCCGCGGGCATCGGCCAAACAAGTCTCAGGCGCGACATCTAGCCGATGATTTCGACACAGAAATTGATGAAGACGCGAACCTTGGCAGGCACGTGATGGCGGGAGGGGTAGAAGCAGTGCAGCGGGAAAGTCTCATCAGGCCAATCCGGATAGAGGTCGACCAGCTGCCCACTGTCGAGATAGGGCCTCATACCGAGCGAGAAGACCTGGGCAATGCCGATCCCTGCGAGGCAGGTGGCGAGCGTCGTCCCGGCGTCGTTGACGAGGACGCGGCCGCGCGTCTCTATAGGCACCGCCTTCTTGCCGCGCCTGAGCTCCCATTCAAAAGGCCTGCCGGTCAGCGGATCCTGATACTGGATGCAGGTGTGATCGGCGAGATCGGCCGGAAGCTTCGGTGTGCCACATTTCGCAAGATAAGAGGGCGCTGCGACCGTGATCACCCGCGTGCGAAAAAGCTGCCGGGCGATCAGCGAGCTCTTCGCCGGAATCTCGCCGAAGCGCACCGCCACATCCATGCCGTCAGCCACGAGATCGCCGATCTCGTTACGCGTCACCACCTCGATCTGCAGGTCTGGATAGCGGTCGAGAAAGAGGCCGAGCTTCGGCGCCAGGATCAGTCTGGAGAAATACGGATCGACATTGATCCGCAGCCGCCCGCGCACCGCCTGCGTCGTTCCGGCGGCATAGGTGGCCGCTTCCTCGATACCGCCAAGCAGCGGCACGACCTGCTCGTAGAAACGCGCACCGTCATCGGTCAGCCGCAGCGATCGCGTCGTCCGGTCGAGCAGACGCACGCCGATCCGGCTCTCAAGCCGCGCTACCGCCCGGCTGACGCCCGACGCCGTCAGCCCCAGCGCCTCGGCGGCCCGCGCAAAACTGCCGCTCTCGACCACCGCCGCCAGCACGCTGACCCCATTCAGCAATCGTCCGTCAAACATAATTTCATTCCTGATTTTGAGTCATGAATTATCTGACAAAAGCGCAATTCAGTCAAAGGCGGCTTTGGCGCATCTTTTTGGTCATCGCGGCACAGGCCGCTGTCAGAAGGAGTTCGAACATGTTTGCTGTAACCGGAGTAACAGGTCAGGTCGGCGCCGTCGTCGGCGCAAAATTTCTGGAGCGCGGATTGCCCGTTCGCGCCGTCATGCGCAATGCAGAAAAAGCGGGAAGCTGGCGGGATCGCGGGGCCGAGATCGCTATCGCCGAAATGACGAATGCAGCGGCGCTTGCTGCCGCCTTTGCCGGAGCGGAAGCCGTCTTCCTGCTGATTCCGCCAGCCTTCGATCCGGCACCGGGCTTTCCGCAGGTGAAGATCATCACCGAGGCCTTGAAGACGGCTCTGGTGAAGGCGGCGCCGAAAAAGGTCGTCTGCCTGTCCACGATCGGTGCCCAGGCAAAGGAAGAAAATCTGCTGACGCAGCTTAGCCTCGTCGAACAGGCTCTCTCTGAACTGCCCATGCCGGTCGCCTTTCTGCGCGCCGGCTGGTTCATGGAAAATTCGGTGTGGGATATCGCCCCGGCGCGAGACGGCGTGATGCCGAGCTTCCTGCAGCCGCTCGACAAGCCCGTTCCAATGGTGGGCGTTCGCGATGTCGGCTCCGTTGCCGCCGAGATCTTGCAGGAGGATTGGACCGGCAAGCGCATCGTCGAACTCGAAGGTCCCTACCGCATCACGCCGCTGCAGATGGCGGAAGCCTTTTCCACGGTGCTTGGCCATACGGTGCATGCCGAGACGATCGAGCGGGATGCGTGGGAGGATCGGTTCCGCAGCCAGGGCATGCAGAACCCTGGACCCCGCATGCGCATGCTCGACGGCTTCAATGAAGGCTGGATCGAGTTCGAGGGCGGGGAAGCCGGATCGCGCAAGGGCGAGACGACCTTCGAAACCGCCATCCGCACGCTGGTCGAACGCAGTTGATGAAAAGGGCCGCGGCGTCAACGGCGCCGCGGCCTCGGCATGTCAGAGATTGCTCATCCCGCCATCGATGATCAGTTCGCTGCCGACGATATAGGCGGCCTCATCGGATGCCAGGAAGATAATGGTCTTGGCGACCTCGGAGGCATCGCCGAAACGTCCGGCAGGGATCTGGCTCTGGATATGCGATGCCATCGCCTTGGAATCGGCTTCCGAATTGCCGAGCTTGCTGTAGAGCGGCGTGGCGATCGGGCCGGGGCTGACGGCGTTGACGCGGATGCCGCGGCCGATGAGTTCGCCGGACAGCGTCTTCGCCATCGTTAGCAGAGCCCCCTTGGTCAGCGAATAGACGCTGGAATTCGGCATGCCGATATGGGCGTTGATCGAGGTGTTCAGCACGATTGCCGCACCCTTGGCAAACAGCGGCAGCAGCGCCTGGATCAGGAAGAACGGCCCCTTCACATTGATCGCGATCGACTTGTCGAACGCCGCTTCCGTCCATTGTTCGACTGGACCGAATTCGGCAATACCGGCATTGACGAAGAGGATGTCGAGATGGCCAAAAGCGTTCTTGATGGCCTCGGCGACAGCCTTCTGGCCGTCGACATTGCCGGCGTCGGCCTGGATGACCAGCGCCTTTTCGCCCAGTTCCTTTCGGGCGTTTTCGACCCCCGCGGCGCTGCTGCCGGTTATGGCGACACGGGCGCCTTCGGCGACGAACTGGCGGGCGGTCTCAAGGCCGATGCCGCTGGTGCCGCCGGTGATCAGGGCGGTCTTGTTTGCAAGGCGTGACATGATGGAGGTCCTTTGGGTGGGGCTACGCGCCCGATATTCATACGAAAACTGGAGGGCGCGGCCATCCCTTCTTTCGACGAAGATGGATGATCGCGCCCGTTCGTCAGGTGCGGGTGATCGAAGCGCCGCCATCGACGAGCGAGGCGGTACCGGTCACAAAGCTTGAATCGTCCGAAGCGAGGTAAAGTACCGATCTAGCAAGCTCTTCCGGCGTAGCGACGCGTTTCAGGGCATGCAGGTTGGTCACGAATCCCTTCTTGTCGGGCGTGTCGTTCATCTCGCGATACATGTCGGTATCGACGGCGCCCGGCAGCACAGCATTGACGCGCACGTTCTGTGAGCCGAATTCGGCGGCGAGCGCCTGGGTCAGGCCGATCAGGCCGGACTTGCTGGCGGCATAGGCAGCAACACCCGGGAAAGCGAAGCTGTAGCCGACAAAGGTCGAGGTGAAGATCACCGAGCCGCCGCCATGCTTCACCATTTCGGCGATCTGGTGCTTGGCTGCCAGGAACGAGGCGGTCAGGTTGACCGTCAGCGTGTCGGCAAAGCCGGCTTCGGAAACCTCGGTGCTGGGGCCGGCTTCGCCAAGCGTGCCGGCATTGTTGAAGGCGATGTCGAGCTTTCCATAATTGGCGACAGCGGCGGCGACCAGCGCCTTGTGATAGTCTTCCGAGCGGACGTCGCCAGCGACGGCGACGGCTTCGCCACCGGCAGCCTTGATCTCGGCGACGAGGCTTTCGAGCTCGGCCTGACGGCGGGCGCCGACCACAACCTTTGCACCTTCGGCGGCAAAGAGCTTGGCCGTCGAGCGGCCGATACCCGAGCTTGCGCCGGTGACGATTGCAACTTTGTTGTTCAGGCGGTTCATTGTTCCATCTCCTTGTTGCGGGGCGTTGCGCCCCTTCGATGAGTGGAAGATGGCATTTTCCTTTCGTTCGGATTAGTCTCCAAGTCGTGGAACTCGAATTCGGAAATACCGAACGATGATCAGAATTGAGGGGATCGCGGCTTTCGTCGCGGTGGTGGAGGCAGGATCGGTCAGCGAGGCGGCCAGGCGCCTGCGATTGTCGAAGTCTGTCGTCAGCGAAAGGCTTGCCGAGCTGGAGAAAACGCTCGGCGGCATGCTGCTCCACCGAACGACCCGCAAGCTGACGCTGACAGAGGATGGAACAGCATTTCTGGAGCGGGCGCTCCGCATCATCCATGAGATCGATGAAGCCTCGGCCTCCATGGCCGAACGCCGCGGCACGCTTGCCGGGCCGTTGCGGATCGCCGCCCCGGTCACCTTCGGGCGCATGCATCTAGGCCCCGCCCTCTATCCGTTTCTAGCGGAGCATCCCGAGATATCGCTGACGCTCGATATCGACGACAGGCGCGTCGATGCCGCATCGGAAGGCTATGACGCGATCATCCGCAACGGGCCGATTGCCGATTCCCGCCTGGTCGCCTGGAAGCTGGCGCCGAGCCGCCGGATGCTCGTTGCGTCTCCTGCCTATCTCGCAAAGGCCGGCATCCCACGCACGCTCGCGGATCTGCAGGAGCATCGCGGCCTCTTCTACACCAACCGTGGGGTCGCCGACTGGCGCTTCCAGACGCCTGAAGGGACAGAGGTCGTTCGCGCGCGTCTTTCCATGGGCATGAACAATGGCGACATGCTGCGCGATGCAGCGATCGCCGGTCTCGGCATAGCGCTGCTTCCGGCCTTCATCGCCGGCCCGGCGATCCGGGAGGGCAGCCTTGCGGAGATCGATGTGGGCGACAAGCCGGAGCCGGAGTTCATCTATATGGCGCATCCCGAAGGCAGGAACCCCTCGGCCAAACTCCGCGCCATTGCCGATCACCTCCGCAAGGCCTTCGGCGATCCGCCCTATTGGGAGCGTCGCTAAAGAAGGCTCATCAGGTTTTCCGTGACTGGCGACCGTTGCGTCTTCAGGACGGCAAGCGCCAGCCGCGCCACGGCAGGTGGCCCTTCGATCGGCCGGTAGGCGACACCATCGAGTTTGATCTGCGCGATCGACTCCGGAACGATGGATACGCCAAGCTCGGCGGCAACCAGATTGACCACCGACGATATCTGCGGTGCCTCCTGCGCCACGGTGAGCTCGAAGCCCGCCTTGCGGCAGGCAAGCACCACATCGTCGAAAAGGCTGAGACCGACCAGCCGCGGGAAAAGAATGAACGGCTCGGCCGCCAGCAGCACCAGCGGCAGCGTTTCGCGCTTTGCCAGCGGATGGCTTGCGGGCAGGGCAACGACCATCGGCTCGTCGGCCAGCCGTTTCAACCGCACGCCCGGCGGATCGTCGAGACTCGGCCGCATGAAGGTCGCGTCGAGTTCGCCGCGATGCAGCTTTTCCATCAGCGACAGCGTGTTGAGCTCGGTTAGCGATAACCGCACATCCGGCCAGCGCGCCTGAAAGCGCCGGATCGTGGCGCTGACAACAGGGTTGAAGGCCGAGGATGCCGTGAAGCCCAGCGCCAGCCGTCCCGTCTCGCCGCGATTGGCGCGCTGTGCCGCCAGCTTCGCCTTCTCCGCGGAGGCGAGCGATGCCTTGGCCTCGCTCAGGAATGCCTCACCGGCCGCCGTCAGTTCCGCGCCGTGCGGTACACGATGGAACAGAGCCGCGCCGATCTCCGCCTCCAGATCGCGAATCTGCTGGCTGAGCGGCGGTTGCCCGATGCCGAGCTTCGCTGCCGCGCGCGTGAAATTCGCCTCGTCGGCGACGGCTAGAAAGTAGCGAATGTGCCGAAGCTCCATGCCTAGCATCTCCAAAACCTATCAAGAATGACAGTTCCATATATTGGACAAATTGAGACCTGCTGGCTAGATCAGGGTTGAAAGGCGCCTGACATGCCAAAGACAGCAGCAAGAATGAGCGATATTTCCCCGATCGAGGTGACGGAAGCGCCGCCCGCCAAGCAATATCTGACGCGCGGCACGTTGCCTTACCGGCGCGCCAGTCTGGCTCTGTTCCTCTCCGGCTTCTCCACCTTCTCGCTGCTTTATTGCGTCCAGCCGCTGCTGCCGGTCTTCGCCGCTGACTATGCAGTCAGCCCGGCCCAGAGCTCGCTGGCGCTCTCGTTGTCCACCGGTTTCCTCGCAGTCGCCATCATCTGCGCCGCGGCCGTGTCGGAAGGTCTCGGCCGCCGCAGCCTGATGTCCATCTCGCTGGTCGGTGCAGCGCTGCTGACGATTGCCGCGGCCTTCGCGCCGAACTGGCATATGCTGCTGGTGCTCCGGGCTCTGCTGGGCTTCGTGCTCGGCGGCGTGCCCGCCGTCGCCATGGCCTATCTCGCCGAAGAGATCGATCCGAAGGGCCTCGGCGCCACGATGGGCCTTTATGTCGGGGGAACGGCCTTCGGCGGCATGTCCGGCCGGGTGCTGACAGGCATCTTCGCCGAATACCTGACCTGGCGTCCCGCTATGGCGCTGATGGGGGCCATCGGTCTCGCCGCCGCCATCGGCTTCATCGTCCTTCTACCGGCGTCGCGCAATTTCATCCGCCGCCCCGGCTTCGATCCGGGCTTCCATCTGAAAGCCTGGGCCGGTCATCTCAGAAATCCGGCGCTGCCCTTTGTCTTTTCGATCGCCTTCCTGGCGATGGGCTCCTTCGTGACGATCTACAATTACGCGGGCTTCCGGCTCGTCGCGGCACCCTATGAACTGACGCAGACCGAACTCGGCCTGATATTCACGGTGTACATGTTCGGCATCGGCGCCTCGTCGATCGGGGGCATCCTCGGCGACCGCTTCGGTCATTTCGCCGTTCTCCTGACCGGCCTTGCGGTTACCGCTTCCGGAAGCGCGTTGACCCTTTCATCGTCGCTGCCTGTCATCATCCTCGGCATCATCGTGCTGACGAGCGGCTTCTTCATGAGCCACTCGATCGCCAGCGGCCTCGTCGGCAAGCTGGCAAAGGGTACCAAGGGCCATGCCTCCTCGCTCTACATGCTTGCATATTACGTCGGCTCGAGCGTCCTGGGCTCGGCGGGCGGCTGGTTCTTCTCCGCGGAAGGCTGGTCGGCCGTGGTCTTCTTCACCCTTGCCATGCTGCTCTGCGCCTTCGCCTGCGCTTATGGCGCAAGGCGGCTTTCGAGAACCTAACTCAGTCTTCCCAATCCTCGATCTTCAGGGCTGCAATTCGGCCGAATTCCCTGGTTTTATGGGTGATTAAGGTGAGACCACGCGCAAGCGCCTGACCCGCAATTAGCACATCATACGGCCCGATAGGTGTTCCCGCCGCGTTCAGTTGGGCGCGGATCTCTCCCGCCTTGCGGGCATCGTCCTGAGCGAATTCAAGAATCTGGAACTGCAAAGCGTCGAGGCGGGCGAGGTTCTCGTCTTTCCGCATGCTTTTGTATGCGCCGTAGAAGAGTTCATGCGCCACGATGGCGGGAACGGCGAAGTCCTGAGGACTATGGTTTCGCAGTCTCGTCAGAAACGCATCATTGCCCTTCATCAGGGCAATGATCGCGTTGGCGTCGAGCAGATACTTCAATTGAAGAAATCGAGCTCGGGCTTGTCATCGCCGGCGGGCTGCTCATTGGCCGCCTCGGCGAAGTCGTTGTCGACATCGCCGGTCACATCGGCGAGCCAGCTCCAATCGTCCGAGACGGGTTCGAGAATGATCGCCTTGCCCTGCCGGCGGATGGCAACGGTATCGCCATCGAAGCGAAACTCCTTCGGCAGACGCACTGCTTGCGACCGGCCTGACCAGAAAACCTTTGCCGTATTCATTGCCACACCTCCATATGAGATATGGCAATGATATATATCATATTGCGCCCCGCTTCAACCAAGCCGGATATACGGCACGTCCTTCTTGGCGACCTCATCCAGCGCTTCCTCGTATCCCGCATCCGCATAGCGCATGACGCCGAGTGCCGTATCGTTGGTCAGCGCGTGATCGAGCCGCTCGTCGGCATCGCCGGTGCCGTCGGCAACGACAGTCACGCCGCAGCTCGTCATGTAGCCCGCATAGCCGCCGCCGCCGGAATGGACGACGACGAGGTCGGCCATCGAGGAGCAAAGCATCATCGCATCGATCAGCGGCCAGTCGGCGATGGCGTCGGATCCGTCCTTCATGCGTTCAGTCATGATGTTGGGATGGGCCATGGCACCGGCGTCGAGATGATCGCGGGAGAAAGCGACTGGTCCCTTGAGTTCGCCGCTCGCCACCAGTTCGTTGACGCGCCGCGCCAGCGCCGTCCGCTCGCCGTGGCCCAGCCAGGCGATGCGCGCCGGCAGGCCCTCGAAGGGGACATGTTCGCGCGCCAGCCGGATCCAGTTGGTGATGATCTTGTTGTCAGGGAACATCTCCAGCAGCAGATCGTCGATCCGGGCGATGTCGCTTTCCTCACCCGACAGCGCCATCCAGCGGAACGGGCCGATGGCGCGGGCAAAGAGCGGCCGCAAATAGGCTTCAGTGAAGATCGGGATGTCGAATGCGTTCTGCACGCCGCCTTCCTTCGCCTGTGTGCGGATCAGGTTGCCGTTGTCGAAAACCTCCGAGCCCTTCTTCTGGAATTCCAGCATCGCGGTTACATGCTGGACGATCGAGGCGCGGCTTGCCGCCATCAGCTGCCCTTGGCCGTCATCGCGCAATTCCTTAACCTGGGCGATGCTCATGCCCTTGGGAACGTAACCGTAGACGAGGTCATGCGCCGAGGTCTGGTCAGTGACGACATCAGGCACTATGCCGCGCCGGGCGATCTCCGGGTAGATTTCCGCTGCGTTGCCGACGAGACCGACGGACAGCGCGCGCTTTTCCTTGACGGCGTCGTCGATCATCTTCAGCGCCGTATCGAGGTCGGGCGCGATTTCCTGGAGGTAGCCGATTTCCTGGCGTTTCTTCGCCCGCTCGGCATCGATATCGACGCAGAGGATCGCAGCGCCCGCCATGCGGCCGGCCAGCGGCTGCGCGCCGCCCATGCCCCCGAGGCCTGCCGTCAGCACGAAGCGGCCGGAGAGATCGCCGCCGAAGCGACGCTCGGCAATCCGCATGAAGATCTCGTAGGTGCCCTGGATGACGCCCTGGCTGCCGATATATTGCCAGGCGCCGGCCGTCAGGCCACCCCAGCAGATCAGGCCCTTGCGCTGCAGCTCGTAGAACACCTCGGCCTTCGCCCATTGCCCGACGATATTGCAGTTCGCCATGATCACCAGCGGTGCCTTGGCATGGGTCTTGACGAGACCGATCGGCTTGCCGGATTGGATGAGCAGCGTCTGGTTCTCGTCCATCTCGGTCAGCGCCTTGACGATGCCCTTGTGGGCCGACCAGTTGCGCGCCGCCTTGCCGAGCGCGGCGTAGACGATGAGATTGTCGGGGTCTTCGCCGACCGAGAGCACGTTCTCGAGAAGCCGCAGCAGCGCTTCCTGCCGCCAACCCTTGGCGCGCAGCTCCGGCCCGCCAGGGATCGGAAATTTCGGATGGCGTGGGTTGGCTTTGGGCATGACAAGCTCCGTTATTTGATTGGCGTCGTGCGGAGGTTGCCCCCCTCTGCCCTGCCGGGCATCTCCCCCACGGGTGGGGAGATCGAATCGTTGCACCATTCTCCCCAAACAATCGAGGCTTGGACGAGCGGTAGCGCCCAGCCGATCTCCCTCCTTATGGGGGAGATGCCCGGCAGGGCAGAGGGGGGTGCCTCCACCTAAGCCACCGTCCCCAGCGCATAGCGGGCGATCTCGATGCCCATGGCCTTCTCCACCGGCGGGTAGACGGTCGGGTCGAGAACGCTGGCCGAAAGCGGGATGATATCCATCGGCACATGCAGGATGAAGATATGCATGCCCGTCTGCAGCTGGCCGACGGAGAGAGGTTCTCCCTCAGACGACAGCGTGGTTATGACCGACGGGAAGGTCGCAACGCGCTTGCCCTCCGCGTCATCCACCGCCATGTATTCGTTCATCACATGCAGCGTCACGGCATTGTCGCCGGCGCCGACCGAGACGGTGCCGATATCGAAGGCTTCCTTCGTGTAGACGACGTCTTTCCTGGTGATGATGCCTTCGGTCAGGATATGGCCGCCTGTTGTCTTGCAGATCGCGTCGATAACGGCGGAGCCGCCCTTCTTCTCGGCCGCGATGATCGCCTCGCCGAGCGCCAGCGCCATCGAGATGCCGCCGAGCGCCGCATTCTTGCGCACATAGGAAGCCCGCAGCGGATTGCGGCAGGAGGCGATGAAACCGCCCGATTGGTCGGAGGCAGCGCGCAAGATCGGTGAAATCTTCGCCGTCGCGCCCTTCACGACGAGTTCGATGTAACGGTTCTCGGAGCGATTGCCGCCGACCGCCGTCTGGATCATCTGCTCCGGCGATCCCGCCATGCCGATCGAGCCCATGTCGCCGGTCGGATGCGCGCGGATATCACCGACGGCATCGACGACCTTGGTACCGAGAATGGCGGAGGGCAGCCAGCCGTTCAGTGTCGAGGACTTGCCGTTCTGGCCGATAATCAGGCCCGATAGCTTCTCGCCAAGCTCATCCTGCAGCAGCTGCACGGCCTTGACGTAATCGATCCCCTGCATTTCCCAGGGCGTGGTCGAGGCCGGCGCGCCGATCGCCGCAGCGGTCGCGATCCAGTCGTCGTCCTTGAGCTCGTCGATCGAGACGAGCTCAGGCTTGCCGACATTGACGGCCGCATAGCCGAGCATCCGGCCGTGATCGGCCCAGCCGCCGCCACCTGCCGCATAGACCGAACCGCCCTTGACGGCAGCCTCGACGTCCTTCTCAACGAGTATGCGTCCCATCAAGCCTTCTCCTCGTTCAAGCTCTTGTCCATGTCGCGCACCGCCTCGAACAGCACGGCGGCGCCGAGCGCGATGTCGTCATTCTCCGCCCACTCCTCGGCGCAGTGGCTGCGGCCTTCCTTGCAGGGCACGAAGATCATCGCCGCAGGCGCCACCTTGGCAACCCAGGCGGTGTCGTGGCCTGCGCCCGACGCCATGTGGCGATGCTTGGCGCCGACGGTGTCGCAGGCCTGCTCCAGGATCCTCAGAAGGCGGGGATCGCCGGGCGTCGGATAATTGTCGGAAACGCGGTTAGGCGACTTGATCGTCACGCCCTGGGCGATCGCCAGCTTGATGACATGGGCATCCAGCCACTCGCAGAAGGCTTCCATGTCGCCGCGGATTTCCGCGCGCCCGTCGATCAGCAGCACGACCTTCGACGGAACGACATTGGCGGCATTCGGCTCGATTCGGAATTCGCCGACAGTCGCAGCGAAATGGCCCGGTGTCTTGGCCCGCTGGGCCGCTGCTTCGCGAATGTCGAGCACCAGCTGCGAGGCGGCGACCAGCGCATCTGCACGGCCGTCCATCGGCGTCGTCCCGGCGTGATCGGCGCGTCCTTCGACGGTAATTTCGATGCGGGTGATCCCGGCAATTGCGGTAACGATGCCGACATCCTTCTTCTCGTTTTCGAGAATCGGCCCCTGCTCGATATGGAGTTCGAGGAAGCCCTTCAGGTCAGGGCGGCTCTGGGAGAGCAGCGTTGCCGGATCGCCGCCGACTTCGGTGATGCCGTCGGCGAGCGTGCGGTCGCCGTTGGTGCGCGACAGCCATGCTTCCGGGATCTGGCCGGTCATGCCGCGGCTGCCGATGCAGGAGACGCCGAAGATGCTGACTTCCTCCGCCAGGAAATCGATGATCTCGAGATCATGATCCAGCTGGATGTTCTGATCATCAAGCGATCGCGCCACTTCCAGCGCGGTGATCGTTCCCGCAATGCCGTCAAAGCGGCCGCCGTCCGGCACGGTATCGGAATGCGAGCCGACCATGATCGTGCCGAGGCCGGGCTTGGCACCGGCGCGGCGGCCGATCAGGTTGCCGGCGGCGTCCATCCTCGTCTCAAGCCCGGCGGCCTTCATCCGCGCCTCGATATAGGCGCGCCCTTCCAGGAAGAGCGGCGAGAAGGCGCGGCGCGTCCAGGGATGATCGGGCTCTGTGATCTTGGCGAGTGCGTCGATATCTTCGGCGATGCGTCCGGCGTTGACGGGCAGGTTGCGGCTCATGCGGCTTCTCCAGCAATGACATGGCGGGGCAGGGGCCGGACGAACTTGCCGTTGCCGGGCTTGGAAAGCACCTTGGCGCCATCGGTTATCTTCTCGCCGCGCAGATAGGCTGCGGAAACCGTCCAGGGCAAGCGGATGCCGTTATACGGGCTCCAGCCGACGATGTTGTTGCCGCTGGCGGCTGCATCGTAGACCATCTCGCGCGGCTCCATCACGACGATATCGGCATCCTTGCCCGGCGTCAGTGCGCCCTTGATGTGGTCGAGGCGGAAATGCTTTGCGGGGTTCTCGGCCATCAGCTTCGCGGCCCAGGTCAGCGAAATGCCGCGCTCCAGAGCGCCCTTGACGAAGAGCGGCACCATCGCCTCCAGACCGGGAACGCCGGAGGAGTTTGCTAGCATATCCGGATTGGTCTTGCGGTTCTCCGACCAGCTGACATGATCGGTCGAAACCAGCCAGACATTGCCCTCGGCGACCTTCCGCCACAGCGTCTCGACTTCGGCGCGCGGGCGGATCGGCGGATTGATCTTGGCCTTGCCACCCAGCCGCTTGACGTCGTTCTCCTCGTCGAGCGTCAGATAATGGATGCAGCATTCGACGGTCGCCTCGAAGCCATCGCGGCGGTAGGCGCTCGCGATGTCATAGCCGCGGCCGAGCGAGCAATGCACGACATGTGAGGGGCATCCGGTATTGGCGCCGGTCTCGAAGATCGTATGCATGGCAAGCAGCTCGGTGATCGGCGGGCGGGAGAGGCCGTGGGCGCGCCAGTCGGTGATGCCGCTTGCCTTGACCTTCTCCATATAGGTCCGGACCGCCTCGTCATCCTCGTTGTGCACGCCAGCCGTCAGGCCGGTCGGCGCGATTTCGGCGAAGCATTCGTCGAGCAGGGCAGGGGGAATACGCGGGAAGCGCTTGGCATCCGTGCCGAACGTCGAGAACTTGAAAGCGGCAACACCGGCATCCACCATCTCGCGGATACGGGCGGCCCCCTCTTCGGGATCGACCGTGCCGTAGAGCGCGAAATCGACGCGGGCCTGCGGGCTCGCGTGATCCACCTTCTTCTTCACCGCCGCGGCCGAGCAGACGAGATTGCCTTCGTCATAGGGCATGTCAACGATCGTCGTGAAGCGATCGGCAGCCGCCGAACGGGTCGACCAGAGGAAATCTTCCTGGTCCTTCTGCGAGAGCGAATGCGTCTGGGCGTCGATCGCGCCGGGCAGGATCAGCGCCTTGCCAAGCAGATGGCGCTCTTTTGCTGCGGGCGGTACGCCGACGCCGACTTCAGCGATCTTGCCGTCGCGGACAGCGATATAGCCCTGATCCAGAATGCGCTCGGGCAGGACGACAGTCCCTTGCAGAACGAGATCGAAATCAGCCATGCGGCGCCTCCAGATGCTGTTGTTGTCAGAGAACCATCGGTTCGCTTGCGAGCCGTTCCTCGATGCGCTCCAGCGAGCCGAGGGCGAAGAAGTCGTCGAAGGAAGCGATCGGCATTTCGCCGATCAGCTTCGAAATGAACGCGTCGGAGCCGAGCTCTTCCTCGATCGCCTCGACTTCGGCCGAAAGCGGCCGGTCGACCGTGTAGAAGGCGGCATGGCTGCGCACGAGATCGTAGATCATCTTCGCAACGCCTTGCGGCTCGTCACCGAGAATGTCGATTGCTTGTGCTGAGAGCAGGGCTTCCAGCGCGGCAAGGCGCCGCAACGCCCGCATCTGCCGCTCGAAACGCTCGATGACCAGTGGCAGGAAGGCTGCCTCGTCCTCAAGGCCAGCGGCAACCACCAGCGACTGCGCCGAGACCGGATTGGACATCGACAGGACGCGCGAGAAGATCTCGCCGGCGAGCTTGATGATCGGGCCGAAGCCGGTTGCGATGCGGCCGGGCGGCACGAGATTGACCGGCAGGTCGCGGCGTTGCCCGTTACCGAGGATGACGCAGCGATTGAAGGCATTGCGCGCCGCATGCGCCATGCAGAGAGCGGCGGATTCGAGCAGGATCGTCACGTCGAGCGGTAGAGAACCGCCCGAGGTCATGACGCGTCCTTCGACGACGACAGGATTGTCGTCCGAGCGGCCCGTGGCGGCGAGGATCTTGTGGCCTGTTGACAGCAGGTTCTCGATGACGGCGCCGAAAACCTGGGCGACCATGCGCAGGCTGAGTGGATCCTGGACGTGCGTGGCAACCGGCCAGTTCCAGGCCGCGGAGGCATTGCAGAGCCACGAGCCGATCAGCGCCTCGCGGGCGGTGCCGACATGGCGCACAGCCTTCCATGGATCGCGAGACGCGCCAAGCGCGCCGGAAGCCATCATCCCCGTCGCCAGCAGCACGCGGATCGAGGCGGCGGCATTGCGCGTTGCCTCACCGGCGGCCGCAAAGCTTACGGCATTGACGCTGAGCGAAGCCAGGCTGTCGCGCGGCGCCATCTTGACCGGTTCGAGACCTGCGGCTTGAAAAGCTTCCGCCGCCTGCATGCGCTTGCCGCGATAGACCGCCTCGCCGACGCCGGTGAGCACGGCGCCGATCTGTCCCATCAGGCCGATGTCGGCGCAGCCGATCGATCCCGTGCGGCGGACCAGCGGAATGAGATCGGCATCCAGCAGCCGCATATAGGCTTCGATGAGCTCAGGCGTGCAGCCGACCTGTCCGGTCAGCGCCGTGTTGATGCGAATCGCCATCGCATTGCGCACGACGGCGCAGGAAAAGGGCGTGCCGGTGCCGAAATGATGGGCGCGCACGAGGCCAAGATTGAAGGCTTCGAGCTCGTCGTTCGACCACTCGACATCCTTCATCGCGCCGACGCCTGTGGTCGAGCCGTAGACGGGAACGCCTGAAGAAATCGCATCCTCGACGATCGAGCGCGCATGCTCGACGCGAGCCATGCCGGCTGCCGAAGCAGACAGCGCCACCTTGCCGGAACCGATCCTCACCATCTCCGCAAAGCCGAGGGGTTGGCCGGATAGTTCGATGCCGGGGCGTTCATGCTTCATCTGCTGGTCTCCTTGAATGTGAGACTAAGCGGTTGCGTCACGCCATGGGATATCCCAAATGTCGAACACAGCATGCATTTGTTTTGCCAGACGTCAGCTCAACGTCCAGGCAATATAGAGAAGCGTCAATGCAATTATCCAGAGCGCGATGCGGGCGGAGCGGTTATGCCGTGCTTCCGACTTACCGATCGCTTCCGTCGTCTGCTCGTCGAAACGCAGTCCATGCTCACTCATATGCAGAAGCTGATGATGGAATTTTTCCGTCTGGGCTGCAATCTCGGGAACGGCCTCGGCGAGTTTCACCGCCGCCTTCAGCCCGTCCTTCAGGTCGGTGACGATGCGCTTCGGTCCGAGATTGTTGCGAATCCATTCGCCGACGACGGGTTCCGATGCCTTCCACATATTGAACCGCGGATTGAGCATGCGTGACACGCCTTCGACCACGACCATCGTCTTCTGCAGCATGACGAGCTCCGGCCGTGTCTGCATGTCGAAGAGTTCGGTGACCTCGAAGAGCAGCGTCAGCAGCTTGCCCATCGAGATTGTCTCGGCCGGCTGGCCATGGATCGGCTCGCCGATCGCCCGGATCGCCTGCGCGAAACTTTCGACGTTATGGTGGCCGGGCACATATCCCGCTTCGAAATGGACTTCGGCAACCCGGATGTAATCGCGGGTGATGAAGCCGTAGAGGATCTCGGCGAGGAAGCGCCGCTCCTTCTTTCCGAGCCGTCCGACGATGCCCATGTCAACGGCGACGATCATGCCGTCGGCATCGACGAAGAGATTGCCCGGGTGCATGTCGGCATGGAAAAAGCCGTCGCGCAGCGTATGGCGCAGGAAGGATTGGATCAGCGTGTCGGCGAGTGCGTTGAGATCGTGGCCAGCAGCCAGCAGCCCCTCCACGTCAGACATCTTGACGCCGTCGATCCACTCCATGGTGATGACGTCGCGCCCTGTACGCTCCCAATCGACCTTGGGGACGCGGAAGCCCGGATCCTTCTCGGTATTCTCGGCGATTTCGGAAAGGGCGGCGGCCTCGAGACGGAGATCCATCTCCACCTTGGTCGTCTGCTCCAGCGTCTTCGTCACCTCCACCGGCTGCAGCCGGCGGCTGGATGGCATGAAGCGCTCCTGCATATGGGCGACGAGATACATCGCCTCGATGTCATGACCGAAACGTTGACGCACGCCGGGGCGCACGACTTTGACGGCCACTTTCTTGCGGCCGTCGGCGCTATCGACTTCCGCCGGATGTACCTGGGCGATCGAGGCCGCAGCGATCGGATCGCCGAAACTCGCATAGAGTTCGTCGATCGGCCGCCCGAGCGACCCCTCGATATTGGCCTTGGCCGCCGCGATCGGGAAGAAGGTCATCCGGTCCTGCAGCTGCGACAGGTCGTTGGCGAAATCGACGCCGACGACGTCAGGGCGCGTTGCCAGGAACTGGCCGATCTTCACATAGGATGGCCCGAGACGCTCGACCGCGCGCGCCAGGCGGTCGCTGCGCTTCTGGCGCTTGGCCTTGCCGCGCTCGAAGATCGTGACCGAGGATTTGGCAAGCGCCACCACGGGCGGAAGCCCTTCGGAGGGAAGAGCCGAGACCACCCCCTCGCGCACGAGCACCCAGCCGACGCGCCAAAGCCGGAAATATGCGCCGAAAGCACTCATCTATTCTATAATTTCCAGCCGGAATGCAGCGCGGCGATGCCGCCAGTATAATTGGTGTAGGAAACCCGCGAGAAGCCCGCCGTGCGGATCATTGCCGCAAAGCTCTCCTGGTTCGGGAATTTGCGGATCGACTCCACAAGATACTGATAGGGCTCGGCATCGCCGGTGATCGCCTTGCCGAATTTCGGGATCGCGTTGAACGACCAGGCGTCATAGACCTTGTCGAGAAGCGGCAGCTCGACCTCGGAAAATTCGAGCACCAGCAGACGGCCGCCGCGCTTCAGTACGCGATAGGCTTCCGAAAGCGCCACATCGATGCGCGGCACGTTGCGGATCCCGAAGGCGATCGTATAGGCGTCGAAGCTGTTCGCCTCGAAGGGCAGATCCTCGGCGTTCGCCTCGACGAAGGTGAGATTGTCCGAGAGCTTCTTCTTGGCGGCCCGCTCGGCGCCGACGCCGAGCATCGAGCCGTTGATGTCGAGCACAGTGGCATGCGCCAGGCGGTTGGAAGCTTCAACGATGCGGAAGGCGATATCGCCCGTGCCGCCGGCAACGTCGAGCACCTTATAGTCAGCGGCCTTGCGCGGGTTCAGCGATGCGATCATCGCGTCCTTCCAGACCCGGTGCATGCCTGCCGACATGACGTCATTCATGATGTCGTAGCGCTTGGCGACCTTATGGAAGACCTCGTTGACGAGGCCCTGCTTTTCGCCGTTCTGCACCTCGCGGAAACCGTAGGATGTTTCCATGCCGCCATCGGCGGAAGTGCGGCTTTCTGACATCGGACAACTCCGTTACTCGAAATCGGTGCAGCGACCATAGCGAAGCGAGGCTTGGGGCGCTATCTGTAGCTGCGGATCACCACCGCGGCCTTCTGGCGCTATAGCGCACATCGCCAGCGGTTGAAACACGTTTAGCTACAGATGGGTAATGATGCCGGAATTGCCAGAAGTCGAAACCGTCAGGCGCGGCCTGACCCCTGCGATGGAGGGCGCCCGCATCGAACGGCTGGAGCTTCGCCGCGGCAATCTGCGCTTCCCCTTTCCTGAAAATTTCGAGGACGATGTCAACGGGCGCACCATCGTCGCGCTCGGGCGCAGGGCGAAATATCTGCTGATCGATCTCGATAGCGGCAAGACCATCATCTCGCATCTCGGCATGTCCGGTTCCTTCCGCATAGAGGAAGGCGAGCAGAAATCGACACCCGGAGAGTTTCACCACGAGCGCTCCAAGGACGAGAAGCACGACCACGCGATCTTCCATCTGGAAGGCGCGGGCGGTCGGCGGCGCGTCATCTATAATGACCCCCGCCGTTTCGGCTTCATGGATATTGCCGAGCGCAACGAGCTGCAGAATAACCCGTTCCTCTTCGGGCTCGGCCCGGAGCCAACAGGCAACGAGCTCAGCGCCGCCTATCTGGCAGAGCGTTTTGCAGGCAAGGCACAGCCGCTGAAGGGCGCGCTTCTCGACCAGAAGAATATTGCCGGTCTCGGCAATATCTATGTGTGCGAAGCCCTCTGGCGCTCGCACCTGATGCCGACCAAAGCCGCCGGCACGCTGGTGACGAAAGCGGGAAAACCGAAGGAGGCGCTGAACCTTCTCGTCGCATCGATCCGCGATGTGATTGCCGATGCCATCAAGGCCGGGGGCTCCTCATTGCGTGACCATATCCAGACGGATGGCTCGCTCGGCTATTTCCAGCATTCCTTCTCCGTCTACGACCGCGAGGATGAGCCTTGCCGCACGCCCGGCTGTGGCGGTACGGTTTCGCGCATCGTCCAGGCGGGCCGCTCGACTTTCTATTGCCCCGTCTGCCAGAAGTGAGGAGGAACGCATGTCCTATGAGACCCTGATCGTCGAAACCCGCGGCAATGTCGGCCTTATCACGCTGAACCGGCCGCAGGCACTGAACGCGCTGAACTCGACCGTTCTGGCCGATCTGAAGCAGGCCTATGCGGATTTCCATGCCGACGAGGCGATCGGCGCCATCGTTCTGACGGGCTCCGAACGTGCCTTTGCCGCTGGTGCCGATATCAAGGAAATGCAGCCGCTGAATTTCGCCGATATATATAAGTCGGAATTCATCAGCGGCTGGGAAGAAATCTGGCGCGCCCGCAAGCCCGTCATCGCCGCGGTCAGCGGCTTTGCGCTCGGCGGTGGCTGCGAGCTCGCCATGATGTGCGATTTCATCATCGCCTCCGAGACCGCCAAGTTCGGCCAGCCCGAGATTACCCTCGGCGTCATCCCCGGCATGGGCGGCTCGCAGCGGCTGACACGTGCCGTCGGCAAGTCGAAGGCGATGGACATGGTGCTGACCGGCCGCATGATGGATGCGGCGGAAGCCGAGCGCGCGGGACTCGTTTCGCGTGTGGTTGCGCCCGAGCGGCTGCTCGACGAAGCTCTGGCGGCGGCGGCCAAGATCGCCTCACTGTCGCGCCCCTCGGTGCTGATGGCCAAGGAAGCCGTCAACCGCGCTTTCGAGGGCACGCTGGAAGAAGGGCTGCGTTTCGAGCGCCGTCTGTTCCACAGCCTGTTCGCGACTGAGGACCAGAAGGAAGGCATGTCCGCCTTCATCGAAAAGCGCAAACCGGCCTTCAAACACCGTTGAGCCGGATTCATCGAGAAAGGCGGCGTTTCCTTGAAAATGCGCGTTGACGCGGCCCGGCTTTAGGGCTATACGCCCGTCCACGGTTCGGGAAGCCATTCTGGTCTTTCCCGATAATGCTCCCGCATTGCTGGATTTGTGGCCGCAGGGCCCGCGGTGATGACGGAGTTTGTTCGAATTCTTGAGAGAGGCATCCATGGCCAATACAACTTCGGCGAAAAAAGCGACCCGCAAGATCGCCCGCCGTACCGACGTCAATAAGGCTCGTCGCTCGCGCGTTCGTACTTTCGTTCGCCAGGTCGAAGAGGCACTCGCATCTGGTGATGCGGACAAGGCTAAGGCAGCCTTCGTTGCAGCGCAGCCGGAACTGGCCCGCGCAGCAAGCAAGGGCGTCCTGCACGCCAACACGGCATCCCGCAAGATCTCGCGTCTTGCCGCTCGTGTGAAGACGCTGTCGGCTTCGGTAAGCGCATAACATTTCGTTAACGAACTGCTCGTTATGATTAGCCCGGTAATTTTACCGGGCTTTTTCGATTCCGCGATCTGCCCCTTGGATGGTTAATCAGGCGACGATTTCGTGTCACGGGAATGACACTAATAAACTTTGAAAATCAATGGCTTGCGCGAGGTTCTTTCCAGCGCGTGCGACTCTGTCGCTCCGAGTGGGGAGGCAAAATGAGTCAAGCGGATTTTTATTTTTTTTCTTTCATAGCGTGTCGAAAATACCCACTTTGGGAATCTCATTGATTCTTCTGCGATTCTTTTTTGACAGCTGCGTGACGCCCTAAACCGGCGCCCGGAGTCAATGGCTCCCTCTTAATTTTGCGTAAAATTCATCGTTGCCAGCCGCCATCGATCCTGCCTAAATGACTTCCAGCAAAGGGCGCGGACATCACCTGCAAGGGTACAGTCTAAACTGCCATACCGGCAGGGCGATGAGTTTTGTGCCTTTTGTTACGGAGCAGTCTATCTCTCCGTTTTTTCAAGCACTTGAGCTAGTTGCACCGCGACCGTGGCTGGTCTCGGAACGGGTATCTTTTGTGCGCTCGACGGTACACGCCTAAGGCGAAACCGGAGGGGATGGGGAAACTACTTTTGTGTTCCGGTTGGTTAGCGGGCAAACGAGGGCCGCCAGCCAGCACGGCAAGAAGACAACATGACGGAGGCCCCATGATGGCGGTTTCCGCCACGAGTTTTCGCGCCGGTCTTTTGGGCTGGAACATCTGTATTGAGTGAACCGGCAAGCCTGCGGCTCATGAGGGGACGCCAGCCTGCCTAACGGGGAAGATTTAATCGGGCGGCCGTTTCTCGGATGACCGCCCGGTGAAATGAAATTGGAAGGCGGCATGATGCAGATGAATTCTATGGCGGCGGGTGCACTTGAAAATGGGGACAAGGCACCGGCGTTTGACTCTACTTGCCTTGATGCGGCGGGGGAAAAGGGAGACATGAAACATGGCGTACTTTTTGATCGCGTTAGCGCCCGTCTGAAGGCCCAGGTTGGCCCCGACGTCTTTGCAAGCTGGTTCCAGGGTCTGAAGCTTCACTCGGTTTCCAAGAGCGTCGTTCGCCTCACGGTGCCGACGACCTTTCTGAAGTCTTGGATCAACAATCGTTATATCGATCTGATCACCGGCATCTTCCAGCAGGAAAATGCGGATATCCTGAAGGTCGAAATCCTCGTCCGGACGGCGGCTCGTCCTGGCGCCAAGCCGATCGATAATGCGGCGACGCAGGAGGCCGTTACCCAGGTGACGCCGATGCGCCGCTCGACCGCGCTGCAGCCGGCAGGGCAGTCGGTTCAGCAGACGGTGGCCGCTGCAGCTGCAGCCCGTCCGGCAACGACAGGCAGCGGCCAGCCGCTCTTCGGCTCGCCACTGGATTCCCGCTTCACCTTCGATACTTTCGTCGAAGGCAGCTCCAACCGCGTGGCCCTCGCTGCCGCCAAGACGATCGCGGAAGCTGGCCAGGGCGCTGTGCGCTTCAACCCGCTCTTCGTTCATTCGACCGTCGGCCTCGGCAAGACGCATCTCCTGCAGGCGATCGCCAATGCCGCCGTGCAGAACCCGCGCTCGCTGCGCGTCGTCTATCTGACGGCCGAATATTTCATGTGGCGTTTCGCAACGGCGATCCGCGACAATGATGCCCTGACGCTGAAGGACTCACTGCGCAATATCGACCTCCTGATCATCGACGACATGCAGTTCCTGCAGGGCAAGATGATCCAGCATGAGTTCTGCCACCTGCTCAACATGCTGCTCGACAGCGCCAAGCAGGTCGTGGTTGCTGCCGACCGTGCTCCCTGGGAGCTGGAATCGCTCGATCCGCGCGTCCGTTCGCGTCTGCAGGGCGGTGTGGCGATCGAACTGGACGGCCCTGACTACGAAATGCGTCTGGAAATCCTCAAGCGCCGCCTTGCTGTCGCTCGCATTGAAGATCCGTCGCTGGAAATTCCGGCTGAGTTGATGTCGCACGTTGCCCGCAACGTGACTGCCAGCGGCCGCGAACTCGAAGGCGCCTTCAACCAGCTGATCTTCCGCCGCTCCTTCGAGCCGAACCTGTCGATCGAGCGCGTGGATGAGCTTCTGGCCCATCTCGTCGGCTCCGGCGAACCCCGCCGCGTCCGCATCGAGGACATCCAGCGCATCGTCGCGCGCCACTACAATGTCTCGCGTCAGGAGCTTGTCTCGAACCGCCGCACGCGCGTCATCGTCAAACCGCGCCAGATCGCCATGTATCTCTCGAAGACGCTGACGCCGCGCTCCTTCCCGGAAATCGGCCGCCGCTTCGGTGGACGCGACCATACCACCGTCCTCCATGCAGTGCGCAAGATCGAGGAACTGATCGCCGAGGACACCAAGCTGTCCCATGAGATCGAGCTCCTGAAGCGCCTGATCAATGAATAGTGCGCCACTTGGCGACGGAAATCTACGGCCGGGAGCAATCCCGGCCGTTTTTTGTTTTTGCGAGATGAAATGGGCTCGGACTGCCGAGCGGGCCGCCCGAATGTCAGGCTCTGAGGCTGGCCCAGTAAGCGCCCTCAAACGGCACGGCGGCAAAGCGCTCGTTGAGCTCCGAAAGGCTTTTTTCGGGATCGATAGCGCCGAACAGATCGGGCCGCACCCAGGAGGCGACGGCCTCCGCCGCGAGAATGTTGATCGGCACGGCATTGAAGAAGTTCCAGATGCCGTGCACACGTCCGGTCTCGACAGCTTTCAGAGGTGCGAGATTGGGCATTTTCATCGTCTCGCCGAGGGACGCTCGCGCCTCCGCCGCATTGACGCCGGGGCCGATCGAAAATGTCGTGTAGGTGCCGCCCGGCGAGCCGGTGGCGATATAGACGTCTGGATTGGCGGCAATGATATATTCAGCGGTCACCGGCCCACCCCGCGATGGTATGGTGCTTGCTGCGCCGACATTGCGCGCGCCAGCAATCGAAATGAGCTCGCCAAGGCCGGTGCGCCCGATCGCCCAGCTGCCGCGCACGTCGCTGGGGAAGGCGTCCATCAGCACCAATGGCTTGTTGTCTTCGCGCGCCGCGGCTGCTCCGTTCCGGATCGCGTCGAGCCGAGTTTCGAAAAAGCGGGCGTAGCCCTCTGCCTGCTCGTCGCGCTCGAATATACGGCCGAGCAGCCGGATGTCGCGCGGTGTGTTGCGCAATGGGTTGAGATTGAAGTCCACGACGACAACCGGAACGCCGACAGAGCTTAGATACTCGATGGCACGCTGCCCTATTTCGCCATCCGCCTGCCACATCGAAAGAATCGCCAAATCCGCCTTCAAGGAAAGCGCGGTCTCGAACGAGAAGCCGTCGGCTGCACCGTTGCCGATAAACGGCAGTTTCGCCAGTTCGGGAAACTTGCCGGCAAAGGCCTCATAAAGAAACGGGTTGTCACCCTTCATGTCGTTCGCCCAGCCTGCCAGCAGGCTGACGGGGTCGGGATGGATCAGGGAAAGAGCGATGAGATTGAAGCCGCTGCCGAGGATGACCGCCTGTGGGCGCTTCGGGATCATCACCTTGCGGCCGATTGCGTCCGTTACGGTCAGAGGCCACCGCGTATCGGACCTTGCGACTACGGGCGCGGCAAGCGCTGCACAGGCGCCGGCCAGCAGCGTGCGGCGGGTGATTGGCGGTAGGGCCATCACTGTCTCCTCTGTTCCGGAAGGGCGCAAAGCTGGCCGCAACTCGCGACGCCAGGCAGCATGTAGCGCAGGCAGCAGACCTTGCGGCGGCTCACCTGTTCGCCAGCCTCCTCGACATGACGGATGCAGCCGGAAAACGGATTGACCCCACCACCCGGCAGGCAGCCACGCACGAAAAGCGGAAGATCATTCAGCCCGGGTTCGGACTTGGCCTTGGTGATCCGCAAGGCGTAGTCGATATAGACCGCCGCATTGTTCCAGCAGAGCTTGGCGGAAATACCCTGTTCCTTGAGAAGGGCGACGGCGGTCGCGAGATGGGCTTCGAGCAGCGGCCCGACCGCCTCGAAACAGTCGTCGTCATCGCGCTCGTCTTCCTGCCGGCCGTAATGGGGGACACCAAATGCGCGGGGCAGGCCATCGTCGGAAACCGCGATGGTCATCTCCTGGAAGTCGACGGGCAGCAGCTGCCCGCCAAGCCGCCGCGCGATCAGATAGGGAATGGACAGGCCCGAAAAATAGTAGAGGGACCACATCGAAACGACGGCCCGGCGATCCTTGCCGCCGGACACGTCGGCATAGCGGTCGATCGATCTGGAGAAACCGCCATCGCGGAAAAATGCCGGCAATGGCACTCCGTCGTAGAGGTCATCGCAAAGCAGCAGCTTGTCCGCACACCAGGCATGCTCGCCGAGAAAGGCGCCTGACAGCGCCTTGCCTGTTGCGTTCGTATCGTGGGGAGCAACCGTCATCTGCTCACCATGCGTAACGGAGTGTGCCGATGACCGTACGTCCCTGGTCACGGTAGCAGAAGCCGCCGGAGCACACGGCATCACGGCGATCGAAGATGTTGGTCGCGTTGACTTGCAGGCTCAGCCCGTCGAATTTCTTGTCGATTGCGGCAAAGTCGTAGCTCACTGCAGCGTCGAAGAGAACGCGCGAACCGTTCTCGGCGGTGTTGTAATCGCTCGTATAGCTCTTGCCCATATAGCGGGCGCCGAGACCGGCTCCGAGGCCGTAAGCGGCACTGCCCTCCTGGAACTTATAGTTTGCCCACAAGGAAGCCATGTGACGCGGCACCGACGAGACATAATTGCCAACAGTCCCGGTGGTCCCCTCAAGGATCTTCGCGTCCGTATATGTGTAGGAAGCGACGAACGACAGACCGTTGTCGAGACTCGTATTGGCCTCGAGCTCGACGCCGCGCGAGCGGATCTTGCCGCGCTGAACCTGGATGTTGTCCGGCCCGCTCGGCAGGTTCACGACCTCGTAATAGAGGCTGTTCGTCTGGTCGATGTTGAAAAGCGCCGCGGTGAGCATCGTATTGCTGTCGGGCAGCAGATATTTGACGCCAACCTCCTCCTGCTCGCTGAATGTGGCCTTGAAGGGCTGGTTCGTCTCAAGGTTCACGCCGGCGTTCGGTGAGAACGCGGTGGAATAGCTGACATAGGGCGCCAGTCCGAAATCGGTCTCATAAGAGAGGCCGATACGTCCGGAGAATCTCTGGTCTTTCTGTGAGATCGTTTCCGTGCTGTCTGCCGTGAGATCGGTGTTGCGCGTATCGGTCCATACCCAATCGTAGCGGCCGCCAAGGGTCAGCGTCCAGGCATCGTAGCGGATCTGGTCCTGAATGTAGGTGCCGACCTGCCATTGGTCCTGAACGTTGCGGGTATCGTAGGGGATCGTCGGGACGGTTGCGCCCGCATCCGGGTCATTCGTGTCCAGCGGCGGCGATACGCCCTGGCCGCTGAGCGAACGCCAACGCAGCCGCGTGAAATCGATACCGGTCAGCAATGTATGATCGAGATCGCCGGTATCGAACTTTGCTTCCAGCTGGTTGTCGATGGTGAAGGTCGTGAGCCACTCGTCGAACGTACCGGCGCTGCGGTCGAGAAGCGTCGAGTTGACGGCGTTGGGCTGATAGGCAAAAGCCCAATCGGCGTCGGTGTTGAGCGTGGAAAGGCGGGCATTCTGACGAAATACGAATACATCGTTCAGCCGATGCTCGAACTCATAGCCGATACGTCCCTGGTTCTGGACGGAATCGTTGTAGGCCGGGTTGCCGCCGAAATAGTCGGTCACCTCGCCGGTTACCGGATCGTTGTAATAGGCCGCGGTGCCGCCTGTCTTGGTCCGCGAATACTCACCGAGAATAGTGAGTTGGGTATCCTCGTCCGGCTTCCACATGAAGGCGGGGGCGATATAGACCCGGTCGTCGGGAACGCTGACGATCTCGGTATTGGCATCACGGTAGAGCCCGGTGACGCGATAGTAAAAGGGGTCCTGATCGTTGACGGGGCCGGAAAGGTCGAACTGGGTCTGATATCGCTGCTCCGTCCCGAACTGCCCCATCACCTCACGATAGGGCTCCTCGGTTGGACGCTTGGTGATCAGATTGTACAGGCCGCCCGCACCGGACGCCCCATAGAGCGCAGACGATGGCCCGCGCAGGATCGATACACCTTCCAGCCCGTAAGGCTCGGTCTTGAACAGCGACGATCCTGCGCCCGGCTGGCGAAGGTTGTCGCGGAAGACGCCGGTATAGGTGACGTCGAAGCCACGTACGCTGAAACTGTCGAAACGCGGGTCGAAGCCGTAGGCGCCGACGCGGGTGCCCGGCGTGTAGGCGACGGTATCGAGCAGGCTCTGAGGATTGCGATCTTTCAGCTGCTGTTCCGTCACCGACGAAATCGATTGCGGCGTCTCGATGAAAGGCGTGTCGGTTTTCGCGCCGGTCGCGCTGCTCTTGCCGACATAGCCGTCTGCCTGAATTGCCCCGCCGCTGCCGTTGACAATGATATCTTCCAGGACCGTTGTGCCATCGGCCTCCTGCGCGGGTGCAGGCGCTATCAGCGAAGCGATGGTCAATCCCGTTAGAACCGATGTGCAAAGCGGTCGGACGGCAAAGGCATGCAACTTCATCGGCTTAGATCCCCGGGCATCGATATCACGAATAAATCATGAGTTATTTAGTCAAGAAATTGCGCGAAGAAAAGTCTTTTATGACTAATTTTATCAACTTTAGCGTTGGGGGATCTGAGAGTGGAGCACTGCGCTAGGCCGCGGCCTCGCCAAGCAGCCAACGGCGGAAAGCCGCAGCGGCGGGGCGCTCCAGGGAGGTGCCGGGATAGACGAGGTGGAAAGCAAGACGGCTGGCGACGCCGAGGGGAAAGGGGGCGACGACGGCGCCGTCCTTCAGCTCGCTTTCGACGAAGGAGCGGCGCATCAAGGCGATGCCAAGGCCCGCCTTCATTGCGTCATAGGCGCCGTTGCCATGCATGAAGATCGGGCCGCGGGAGGCGTCGACGGTTTCTGACGCACCCGCGGCCTCCAGCCAGAGTTGCCAGTCATGCCTGTAAACGTCGTGGATCAACGTGAAGGATGCCAGTGCGGCGGGCGAGGGGTGGTCGCCGAGCTCTGATGCGAGTTTCGGGATACAGACCGGCACCAGTTCGTCATCCACCAGGCGCTCGCTGACGAGACCCTCATAGCCGCCGAGTCCGTGGCGGATGGCAAGGTCGATGCCGTCACGCTGAAAATCGAGAACGCGATGCGAGGCGCTGATGCGCACGTCGATATCGGGATGAAGCACCTCGAACCGGCCGAGCCGCGGCACAAGCCAGTAGGTGGCGAACCCGGCCGTGCAGGTGACGTTCAGGATCGCGCCGCGTGTCCGCGCCGTGATCGCCGCCGTCGCTTCCCGCACCAGCCGGAAGGCGGCGCGCAGCGTCGTGAAGTAGTCGGCACCTTCCACGGTCAATGCCAGTGCCCGCGGCTTGCGCTCGAAAAGCTGGACGCCGAGCGCGGCTTCAAGATCGCGGATCTGCAGGCTGACGGCGCCGGGCGTCACGTTCAGCTCCCTGGCCGCCAGCGTCATGCTCAGATGCCGCGCCGCTGCTTCGAAGGCCCGAAGTGCGGAAAGGGAGGGGAGATAATCGCTCATGGTTTAGCTCAGCTAAAGTATCGCGCGAGAAAGACTCGTTTGATCGATCTGAATTAGCGAAATAATATCAGCATCAAGATGCAGCGCAACACCGATCGAATGCAGGATTGTTGCGAGAATAAATCGAAGATCTCACTGCGCAGGAAACGGGTGGCGGCGCCATCGATTGCATCCTATGCATGACAGGATCGAATGGAGGATGACGATGCAGAAGCAGATGGGCCTGGCCGAATGGGGCATGATGCTGGTACTGTCGCTGCTCTGGGGCGGCTCCTTCCTGTTCAACGGCATCCTCGTCAAGGCGCTGCCGCCCTTTACGATCGTCACCGGCCGCGTGCTGCTGGCGGCGATCGCGCTCAATCTGATCGTGCGGGTGATGGGTCATGCCATGCCGCGTGACGGCAAGAGCTGGGTCGCCTTCTTCGGCATGGGCATTCTGAACAACATGATCCCCTTCTGCCTGATCGTCTGGGGCCAGACGCATATCGCCAGCGGACTTGCTTCGATCCTCAATGCCACGACACCACTTTTTGCAGTCGTGGTCGCTCATGTGCTGACGGCGGATGAAAAGATGACGGCCAACAGGCTGATCGGCGTCATCGTCGGCTTTGCCGGCGTCGCCTATATGATCGGCTTCGATGCCCTGCATGATCTCGGATCGAATGTGCTGGCGCAGCTTGCCGTGCTGGGGGCTGCGATTTCCTATTCCTTCGCAGGCATCTGGGGCCGCCGCTTCCGCGCCATGGGCATGCCGCCGCTGCTGCCCGCTGCTGGCCAGGTCACGGCCTCGACGCTGCTGATGATCCCGATTGTGCTGATCGCCGACCAGCCCTGGACGCTTCCGATGCCCGGCATGGAGACCTGGCTTGCTCTCGCCGGGCTCGCCATCCTGTCGACGGCGGTCGCCTATGTGCTGTTCTTCCGCATCCTGGCATCGGCGGGCGCGACCAATCTGATGCTCGTCACTTTCCTGATTCCGGTCAGCGCAATCCTGTTCGGCGCGCTGGTGCTCGGCGAGCAGCTGCAGACCAAGCACCTGATCGGCATGGCGATGATCGCCATCGGCCTTGCGGCAATCGATGGACGGCTGATGTCGATCGGGCGGAAGCGGGCGGCTTAGCGAGATTTCAGCAGGCGAGATCGGCAACGACGGAATCGAGGATCAGCATGCCCGCAGGCGTGCAGCGCAGCCTCGAATTGCCGATCCGCTCGATGAAGCCGTGTTGCATCAAGAATTCTTCGCGCGCCGGATCGGGATCGCGGCCGGACAGCTGCTGCCAGCGGGCGAGATCGACGCCCTCCTTGAGCCGCAGGCCCATCAGCAGCAATTCGTCCGACTGCTCCTCGTAGCCGAGCCGTTCCTCATCGAGAATGCCGTGTCCGTCGCGCTCGACCATCTCGAGCCAGGCTTCCGGCTTGCGCTCGGTCGCCGTTGCGATCTTCTCCGGGCCACGGCTGAGACGCCCATGAGCGCCGGGGCCGATGCCGGCATAATCGCCGTAGCGCCAGTAGGTCAGATTGTGGCGGCTCTCGGCGCCGGGGCGGGCGTGGTTGGAGACCTCGTAGGCAGGCATGCCCTCGCGCTCGGTGATCTCCTGAGTTGCCTCGTAAAGTACTGCGGACTGCTCGCCATCCGGTACGATCAACTTGCCCGCCTTGTGCAGGCCGAAGAAGGGCGTGCCTTCCTCGATCGTCAGCTGGTAGAGCGACAGGTGATCGACGGCATAGGAGATGGCCTCCCTGAGCTCGCGCTCCCACTCCTCCACGGTCTGGTTGGGACGGGCGTAGATGAGGTCGAAGGACATGCGCGGAAAGATGTCGCGGGCGAGCTTGATCGCCTTCAGCGCATCGGCAACGTCATGCAGGCGGCCAAGGAATTTCAGGTCGCGATCGTTCAGCGCCTGAACGCCGAGCGAGACGCGATTGACGCCGGCCACACGGTAGCCGCGAAAGCGCTCGGCCTCGACGCTGGAAGGATTGGCCTCCATGGTGATCTCGATACCCGTGGGAACGTGCCATTGCTTGGCAATGCCGTTCAGGATCGCATCGACCGTTTCCGGCTTCATCAGCGAGGGCGTACCGCCGCCGAGGAAGACGCTGGTGACGGTCTTCGGCCCGCTCATCTGCCGGATCGCCGCCATCTCCTTCAGGAAAGCCGCAACATAGCGCTCCTGATCGATGGGCTGGTGCCGGACATGGCTGTTGAAGTCACAATAGGGGCATTTCGCAGCGCAGAAGGGCCAATGCACATAGACGCCGAAACCGGGCTCCCCCGTATCCGGCAGGAGCTTGGCATCACGCAGCGAAGTCAGGTTATTCAAATCATCCACTGGCGGATCTTACGCTTCCAGGCAGGCTTCGACAAAGACTTTGAAGGCGCGCGCGCGATGCGACAGTGCCTGCGCGTCACCGGGCTTCCAGCCGTGTTTTTCTTCAGCGCTCATTTCGCCGAAGGTGGTGTCATAGCCCCGAGGCTGGAATACCGGGTCGTAGCCGAAACCCTGCGTGCCGCGCGGTGGCCAGACGACGGTGCCTTCCACTTCGCCGCGGAAGAGCTCCGTATGCCCATCGGGCCAGGCGAGGCAGAGAACGCTGACGAAGCGGGCGGTGCGCTGCTCGGGCTTGGCGGCTCCGGCCTTCTCAAGGGCGGTCTCGACCTTCTGCATCGCCATGGCGAAATCGCGCGTGCCATCTGCGGTCTCGGCCCAGTTGGCCGTATAGACACCGGGATCGCCGCCGAGCGCATCGACCACCAGGCCGGAATCATCGGAGAGCGCCGGCATGTTGGCGGCGCTGGCCGAGGCGAGTGCCTTGATCCTGGCGTTCTCTTCGAAGGTCGTCCCGGTCTCATCCGGCTCGATGAAATTGAGCTCGGCCGCCGACTTGGCGGTGAAGCCCAGCGGGCCGATCAAGTCCTGGATTTCGCGAATCTTGCCGGCATTATGGCTGGCGACGACGATCGTCTTGGTATCGAGTTTGCGCATTCTGTTTTCCTATTCGATGCCCCAGATCCGGGCTTCGGCGCATTCCAGGCTGTTGCCGGCGGGATCGCGGAAGTAGATCGAGCGGCCGCCGTTCGGCCAGTGAACTTCAGATTCGATGGCGATACCGGCAGCCTGCAGCTTGACAGCCATGGCGTCGATATTCGCGGCAGAAACCCGGAAGCAGGCATGCCCCGCGCCCTCGGTTCCATGCGGCGGAACCTGCAGGGAGTCCTGGGCCGGTGGCTTTACGGTCTCTTCCGGATTGAAGATCAGCAGCACGCCCGGGCCGCAGCGAAAGAAGACATGCCGGTTCGCCGCACGCGTGATCTTCGAAAGCCCGAGAATACCTTCATAGAAGGCCTCGGCTTTATCGAGATCCTTGGCGTAGAGCGCCGTTTCCAGCATGCCTTCCAGCATGTCGTTCACCCGGCGATCGCCTGCTTCTGCAGGTCCACGAGTTCGGCGATACCGTTCTTGGCAAGGCCCATCAGCGATGCAAACTCGGTTTCGGAGAAGGGCGTGCCTTCGGCCGTGCCCTGGATCTCGACGATGCCACCGGCGCCGGTCATGACGAAGTTGGCGTCGGTCTCGGCGGAGGAATCTTCCAGGTAATCGAGATCGATGACCGGCTGGCTTGCGAAGATGCCGCAGGAGATCGCGGCGACATGGTCCTTGAGGACGCGGTCGACCTTGATCATGTTGCGGGTTTCCATCCACTTCAGGCAGTCGTAGAGCGCGATCCAGCCGCCGGTGATCGAAGCCGTGCGGGTTCCGCCATCGGCCTGGATGACGTCGCAGTCGATGGTGATCTGGCGTTCGCCGAGTGCAGCGAGATCAACGACGGCGCGCAGCGATCGGCCGATCAGGCGCTGGATTTCCTGAGTGCGTCCGCCCTGCCTGCCTGCAGCCGCCTCGCGCTTCATACGCTCGCCTGTGGCGCGCGGTAGCATGCCGTATTCGGAGGTGACCCAGCCCTTGCCGGTGTTGCGCAGCCACGGCGGCGTCTTTTCTTCCAGGCTCGCGGTGCAGAGCACGTGCGTATCGCCAAACTTGACCAGACAGGAGCCCTCGGCATGCTTGGAAAAGTTGCGCTCGAAGCTGACCTTGCGCATCTGGTCGGTTTTTCTGCCTGACGGCCGCATTCTCTGTCTCCTGCTGCATGAGGCCTCGTGGCCGCGGTGGCGGCAGGGCGTAGTCATGCGTGTTTCTGATGCTGTCCCGCTTCTACGATTGGCTGCGGCCTTTTGCAAATTCCCTTTTGCCACGCCCGCGAGATTGACTATATTTTCCGGAGTTTCATCAGCTCGGGTGTTTTAGGATTCATGGCCTTCAGGTCGTCGTCGGTTTCGGATGCCGTTGCTGCGCTGGATGAGCGTTCCAAGGAAATCTTCCGCAGGATAGTCGAGGGCTATCTCGAGAATGGCGAGCCGCTGGGTTCGCGCAATCTGTCTCGTATCCTGCCGATGTCGCTCTCGCCGGCCTCCGTCCGCAACGTCATGAGCGATCTCGAAGAACTCGGCCTCATCTATTCGCCGCATGTCAGTGCCGGCCGCTTGCCGACCCAGGTGGGCCTCCGGTTCTTCGTCGACGCCTTCATGCAGGTCGGCGATCTCTCAGCCGAGGACCGGGCCAGCATCGACCGCCAAGTGCGCGCCGAGAGCCGCGACAATCCGGTGGAATCGATGATGAACGAGGCAAGCCGCATGCTGTCGGGCATTTCGCGCGGCGCCGGGCTCGTCATTACCGCCAAGAGCGATCCTATCCTGAAGCATGTCGAGTTCATCCGTCTTGAGCCGACCAAGGCCCTGGCCGTTCTGGTGGGTGACCACGACCAGGTCGAGAACCGCATCATCGAGCTGCCTGCGGGTGTCACCTCGTCGCAACTGACGGAAGCCGCAAATTTTCTGAATGCCTATATGACGGGTCAGACCTTGCCGGAACTGCGCAAGCAGCTCGACAAGCTGAAGGTCGATGTTCGCCATGAGCTGGACGCTCTCTCGCAGGACCTTGTCGAGCGCGGCATTGCCGTCTGGTCCGGCAGCCCTGACGAAGGCAAGCCGGCGCAGCTTATCATCCGCGGTCGCGCAAACCTGCTGGAAGGGCTCGCCGGTGCCGACGACCTCGACCGGCTGCGCATGCTTTTCGACGACCTCGAAAAGAAGGACAGCCTGATCGAGCTGCTGAATCTGGCCGAAAGCGGGCCAGGCGTGCGCATCTTCATCGGTTCGGAAAATAAGCTCTTCTCGCTCTCCGGTTCCTCGCTGATCGTGGCACCCTATCGCGATGACGACGACCGGATCGTCGGTGCCGTCGGCGTCATCGGCCCGACGCGGCTCAACTATTCGCGCATCGTGCCCATGGTTGATTACACCGCGCAGCTGATTTCCCGCCTGTCTCGTGGCGGCGCCCTCTGAAAGGTGCGATTTTCCGCTTCTTTGTCACGTAGACTTGATTTTTTGCGGTCAAAGCTCGATATCGGGCGCATCCCGAAAGAACCCTTTACCCGGAGACCGTCATGACTGACGAAACGACGAAAAACGGACCTGAGGCTGCTGCGGCTGACGCTGCTGCGGACGCAGCCGCAAACGTCGAGAATGAAGCGGCCGCTGAGGCATCGTCCCAGCCGGATCCGATGGAACTCGTGAAGGCCGAAAATGCCGAGCTGCGCGATCGCTATCTGCGGCTCGCCGCAGAGATGGACAACCTGCGCCGCCGCACCGAGCGTGACGTGAAGGACGCCAAGTCCTACTCTGTCGCCTCCTTCGCGCGCGACATGCTGGCCGTATCTGACAACTTGCGCCGCGCGCTGGACTCGATCCCGGCCGAAGCCAAGGCTGCAGGCGAAGCGGGCCTGACGACGCTGATCGAAGGCGTCGAGATGACCGAGCGCTCCATGCTTTCGACGCTCGAGCGCCATGGCGTTCGCCAGCTGGATCCCGTCGGCCAGAAGTTCGATCCGAACTTCCATCAGGCGATGTTCGAAATTCCGAATACGGAAGTCCCGAACAACACCGTCGTCCAGGTGGTGCAGGCCGGCTTCACCATTGGCGAGCGCGTTCTGCGCCCGGCCATGGTCGGCGTCGCCAAGGGCGGTCCGAAGCCCGAGGCGGAAGCAGCCAATTCCTATCTGGATCAGAAGGACGCATAATGAAAAAGGGCCGCTCAAAAGCGGCCCTTTTCTTTTCCGGTCCGCCGCAGCTCAGATGCGGGCAAAACGCTCGATCAGAAGATCGAAGAAGCCATCGGCATCGACGAAGCGCATGACCTTTGCATTGCGCTTGCGGTCGGTCACATGCCACCAGTCGACGACGGTCATGCCGACCGTCAGTTCCGATTTTACCTCGATTTCGACATTGCACTCGCGGCCCTTGAAGAGTTCGGGCTTCAGCAGATAGGCGACAACAGTCGGGTCGTGCAGCGGGCCGCCGTCGGAACCGTATTTCTCGACATCGAAGCGCTCGAAGAATTCCAGCATCTCCACCATTGCCTGGGCCGGCGCCGTGCCGAGGTCCGCCATGCGCTTGACGCGATCCTTTCGGGTCAAGAGCTGATGGGTCACGTCGAGCGGCATCATCACGATCGGCACGCCGGACCTGAAGACGATGTCTGCCGCTTCGGGGTCGACATAGATGTTGAATTCGGCGGCCGGCGTGATGTTGCCGCCCTCGAAGAAGCCGCCGCCCATCATCACCAGTTCGCGGACGCGTGCGACCACGTCGGGCGCCTTCTGGAAGGCGAGGCCGATATTGGTCAGCGGCCCGAGCGTGCACAGCGTGACGCTGCCTTCCGGCTCGCGCCGCAGCGTCTCGATGATGAAGTCGACGGAATGCTCCGGCTGCAGGGCCATGGTCGGTTCGGCCAGCGTCGGGCCATCGAGACCGGTCTTGCCATGCACATGCTCGGCGGTGACGAGCTTGCGGGCGATCGGCTTGTCGGCGCCGGCGAAGACCTTGATGTCGGTACGCTGGCAAAGTTCGCAGATGATGCGTGCATTGCGGCTGGTATAGGACAGCGGCACGTTGCCGGCGACGGTGGTGATACCGAGCACTTCGAGCTCTTCCGGGCTGCCGAAGGCGAGCATGATCGCGGCGGCATCGTCCTGGCCGGGATCGGTGTCGATAATGATCTTTCTGGGGTTTGCCATATACGTCGGTCCCTCCTCAGGTGCACGTCGTTTTGGGCAGGCACCATTTGTTTATGATTGCGTCGCAAATCGGCGCAGCCCTTGCGGGTGACGATTTGATGCGAGCCTGCATGCCCTTTGTCAAGCAAGGACCAAGGCGGCATTTACCCTAAAATTTCCTGTTCCGTTCCCGGCCATAGCAAAACCTTGCGCGACCGCACCCCAATTCCCATATTAACTGCAGCCGGATGCTAGCTTAGGTCCGGAAAGGTCGCTTGCATCAAGGACTTGAAAACATGAGCCGTATCACTCCCTTCGCCAGCCCGCTGCTCTTGGGCTTCGATGCCATGGAAAAGACGCTTGAGCGGATCTCCAAGGCCAGCGACGGTTATCCTCCCTATAATATCGAACGCATCGCCGCTGACCACGGTCAGCCTGAGCGCCTCCGCATCACTCTTGCCGTCGCCGGTTTCGGCGAGGACGAGCTCGACGTGACGATAGAGGAAAACCAGCTTCTGATCCGGGGGCGGCAGGTCGAACAGGGGGAGCGGGAATATCTCTACCGTGGCATTGCGGCGCGCCAGTTTCAGCGCACATTCATGCTCGCTGATGGCATGCAGGTGCTCGGCGCCGGTCTCAAGAATGGCCTGCTCGCCGTCGATCTAATTCGCCCGGAGCCCGCACGCATGGTCAAGAAAATTAACATTTCGGTCTCACAGTAGGACAACGGTTCGATTGCGCCGTTGGTCCCTTCTCTTGGAGGTACAGGAATGTTGATGAAAGAAGCGAATTCTCACCTGACCAAAACCGAACTTGCCGGTATCGGCAACGGCGAGGTCGCCTATATCCGCAAAATGCGTACTGAAGAGGTATCGAAGTGCTTCCCCGAAGCGCCCGATATCGATCCGGGCGTCGACCTCTGGGCGCTTTTCGGCGCTGACGGCACGCCGATCCTGCTCACGGACAACCGGTCCAGCACCTTCTTCAAAGCCGCTGAAGACGAGCTCAAGACGGTAAGCCTGCACTAACTGTGCGGGCTTATGTCGCTTGCCTGCTGGCTTAGACTTTCTTGAAAGTCAGATAGGCGGATGAACGGCCTTCGCGCCGTGCCTTGGCCTCGTAGCGCGTGCTCGGCCAGCCCTCGTAGGGCGTCAGCCAATCCGCTGCATTGCTCGCCAGCCAATCGAAGCCGCCGTGATCGCGGCATTTCAGCAGCGTCCAGTTCACATAAGTATCGATATCGGAAGCGAAGCAGAACAGCCCGCCGGGCTTCAGCACGCGATGGAAACGCCGGAGGTTCGTCTGCGAGACGAAGCGCCGCTTCCAATGTTTCCGCTTGGGCCAGGGGTCCGGATAAAGCAGGTCGATCTGGTCGAGACAGCCCTCCGGCAGCCAGTCGAGCAGCTGTGTCGCGTCGTCGTTATAGACGCGGACGTTTCGGGCGCCTCTGTCTTCGACGCTGGCAAGCAGCTTCTGCATGGAATTGATGAAGGGCTCGACGCCGATAAAGCCGGTGGAGGGCAATTCCTGGGCGCGGTGGATGAGATGCTCGCCGCCGCCGAAGCCGATCTCAAGCCGCAGCTTCTCGACCGGTACCGGCCAAAGGTTTTTCAGCGGCTCGGGGTGAGCCGCCGAAATATCGATCAGGAACGCCGGGAGCAGGGTACTCAGCTTTTCCGCTTGCTGTCCGCGTAGAGCCTTTCCCTTGCGGCGACCGAAGAAGGCTTCGGTCGCGCGGCCGCGGCGTTCCATATCCGTCATGCTGCGGCCTTGAGCTTGATGGCGTCCTTGAGGCCCTTCACGAGGTCGGTGCGCTCCCAGGAGAACGAACCGTCACGGCCAGCCTTGCGGCCGAAATGGCCGTAAGCCGAGGTCTTGGCGTAAATCGGCTTGTTGAGATCGAGGTGGCGGCGGATGCCGGTCGGCGAAAGGTCCATGTTCTTGCGGATCGCGGCTTCGACCTGATCTTCCGTCACGCCCTTGCCGGTCTGATGCAGGTCGACATAGATCGACAGCGGCTGTGCGACGCCGATGGCGTAAGACAGCTGGATCGTGCAGCGGTCGGCGAGACCTGCGGCAACGACGTTCTTGGCGAGATAGCGGGCAGCGTAAGCGGCCGAGCGGTCTACCTTGGTCGTGTCCTTGCCGGAAAATGCACCGCCGCCATGCGGAGCTGCGCCGCCGTAGGTGTCGACGATGATCTTGCGGCCGGTCAGGCCTGCATCGCCGTCCGGGCCGCCGATGACGAACTTGCCGGTCGGGTTGATGTACCAGTTGCAGTTGCTGGCGATCGGCAGGTCGCCGAGAGCTTCGCGAATATAGGGCTCGACAACGGCGCGAACCTTCTTCGAATCCCACTTTTCGTCGAGATGCTGGGTGGAAAGAACGATCGAGGTGACTTCCGCCGGCTTGCCGTCGACATAGCGAACGGTCACCTGGCTCTTGGCGTCGGGGCCGAGCTTGGCAACGTCGCCGTCGCCCTTCTTGCGGGCGGTAGCGAGCAGCTGCAGGATCTTGTGCGAGTAATAGATCGGCGCCGGCATGAGATCCGGCGTTTCCTTGCAGGCGTAGCCGAACATGATGCCTTGGTCGCCTGCGCCTTCGTCACCCTGCTGGTCGGCGGCGTTGTCGACGCCCTGGGCGATGTCTGCAGACTGCGAGTGCAGGAGAACGTCGATCTTTGCCTTCTTCCAGTGGAAGCCGTCCTGCTCGTAGCCGATATCCTTGATGGCGCGGCGGGCGGCTGCCTTGAATTTCGACGGGTTGATGACGTCCTTGCCGTCCTTGTCCTTTTTCATCAGGCTTGGCGGCAGGCGGACTTCACCAGCAATCACGACGCGGTTCGTGGTGGCCAGCGTTTCGCAGGCAATGCGCACGCCCCAGGGATTGACGCCGGTCTTTGCCGCTTCGCGGTAGACCAGATCCACGATCTCGTCGGAGATACGGTCACACACCTTGTCCGGGTGACCTTCGGCAACAGACTCACTGGTGAAGAGGTAATTAGCGCGCATTCCGGGATTCCCCTCAAAGAATAAGTTCGACGAATTGGTACTCAGTTCACGCTCGAAAAACAAGCGCAGAAGGACATAAATATATCTTTATATCTACGGCTAGATGACAAATTTTGCCTCAAAAACGCAAAAAAGGCGGCCTTTCGACCGCCTTTTGTCATTTGCCTGTTTAGCTGGCTCAGTCGGAGTCGGCTTCAGCGGCAAGCGCCTTGACGAGCTCGACGACCTTGCGGCGCACCTTCGGATCGGAAATCTTCACGAAGGCGCGGTTGAGCTGCAGCCCTTCGGACGAGGAGAGAAAATCGACCACGTAATTGGAGCTGGAGGCCTCGGCCATGCCGCTCATCGCGCTGGCATGTTCGCCGGGGGCATCCTCGAAAAAAAACGAAACCGGAACGTTCAGGATGCTCGAAATATTCTGCAGGCGGCTCGCGCCAACACGGTTCGTGCCCTTTTCGTACTTCTGAATTTGCTGAAAGGTAATACCGAGGCTTTCGCCAAGTTTTTCCTGGCTCATGCCAAGCATCGTGCGGCGAAGACGAATACGACTGCCAACATGGATGTCGATCGGGTTCGGCTTCTTCTTGTTTTCAATCATGGTCGTGCCCTAACTAAAGATATTTCAACGAGTGAAACCGGCATTCCCTGAACCCATCCGTAACGCCACGTTGCATGAGGCGTTAACCTACCCTCAAGCATACGTTAACAACGCCGATCTGAACTACTATGCAATTTTAGGGGTTTTGGGTCAATTCTGCTTGAAAATAAAACCCATGCGAGAAATCAACGCAATCACAAACAGCAACGTTTCAGTCAACCAAAAGTAGGCTTGGTGTGGATAGCCTGCTGTTGAATCGCCATCGTGGCTCTCAAGAGTTGCATCTATGAAACCGCTCTCATTGAGGCCGAGGCCGGCAATGATCTCTCCGCGTGAATTCACCAGCGCTGAAATACCGCTGTTGGCGTCGCGAATCAGCGGTAATCCTGTCTCAACTGCGCGAATTCTTGCCTGCTGAAAGTGCTGATAAGGTCCGGGTGTAGAACCGAACCAAGCATCATTAGTAATATTTAGAATAGCATTGGCCTGGCCGATGCCGGTCATCTCTCCGGGGAAGATGATCTCATAGCATATTAGTGGATAGAGTGAGAGACCGGGCGGAAGATTGAGCATTGCCCGGCTGGCGGCGGCGGTAAAGCCGCCCGGCATTTCGACGACGTTCTGGATGCCGAAATCGTCGAGAATGTTTTCGAACGGCACATATTCGCCGAACGGAACGAGGTGCACTTTATCCGATGCCGCAATGATCTGTCCGCGTCCGTCGATCACGTAGATCGAATTGTAATAGCGCGGTGCATTGCCGGGTCCGGTTTCCTCGACGCGAACGGCGCCGGCGATGAGGATCTGGTTATCGTCAAGCGTATCGGCAATCCGCGTCAGTGCGTCCTGATTGTCCGTCAGGATGAAAGGGATGGAGGTTTCCGGCCAGACGATGATATCGGGCTTCCTGGCGCCATCTTTCGGGGGCGCGGCGGAGAGTTTCAGATGCTGTTCGAAGATCGCTGACCGGTCGCCATCATTGTCCAGCTTGGCGGCCTGGTCGATCATCGGCTGCACCAGGCGCACGACAGGCTGCTTGTCCCCGGGAGCGGCCTCCGGCTTCGGCAGATAATAGAGAACATAGCCGCCATAGCCGACATGCGCTGCAAACAGCAGGGCGGCCAGCGCGATGCCGATCTTTGCACCCTGGCGCGTGCCGAGAAGGGCCGGGGCCGCAAAGACGAAGACGGAGAGGGCGGTGATCCCCATCACGCCGAGGATATGCACGGACTGCATCATCAGCGGAACGGGCATCATCCCGTAGCCGATGGCATTCCAGGGAAAGCCGGTCAAGACGACGCTTCGCAGCCACTCGAAGAGACCGAAGCTTGCAGCAAGCGCGGCGATCCGACCTAGCCCTTCCGACCAGAAGATCCGCGCGGCCGCTGCCGCCAGCCCGTAGAAAATCGCCAGCACCGCCGGCAGCCCGAGAATGGCAAGCGGCAAGGCCCAGGCAAAGGCCTCGGAATCGATCAGCAGCGCATGTCCCAGCCACCAGAGGCCGGTAACGAAATACCCGAAGCCGAAAAGCCAGCCGGTGACGAAGGCTGGCCAGAGGCGGCCGACAAAGCTGGCATCCGGAGAGGCTGCCGCGCCGTCGATCAGCCAGACCAGCAGCGTGAAGGAAATGAACATCGCGGCAAAGAAGCCGATCGGGGGAAGCGCTATGACGCCAATGGCGCCGGCCAGGATTGCCAGCAGTGCCCTTTTGAAACCCCAGAGCAGGATAACCCTGTCTGCAAGCCGCTCCATGCGCAGTCCCCATCAGCCGCGAATCAACCCAGTTCGCAGTCTTTCAAAAAAGCAGATGTTTGTCGTGCCTTACGGGCGCTCAGTTTGCCGCAGAGGATTCTGCCGGCCTGTCGTCGCCCTGCTCGGAGCCACCAACGCCGTCACCGTCCGCCTTGACGCGGCGGCGGATTGCCTGGCGCTTGCGGGTGATGCGCACCCGCTTGATGCGCCGGGGATCGGCATCGAGGATGTGAAACTCGAAATCCGGCAGCGCCTGAACGACTTCGCCGCGCACCGGGATGCGTCCGAGTGCCGAGAAGATCAGGCCGCCGAGCGTATCGACTTCATCCACCTGTTCGGCAATGTCGAAATCCGGGCCGATTGCTGCGGCAATCTCTTCCAGCTCGACGCGCGCATCGGCAACGAACATGTCCTCGGATACCCGTTTGAACATCACTTCGTCGTCGTCATGCTCATCGTCGATATCGCCGACCACCATTTCCACGATGTCTTCATGCGAGGCGAGGCCGTCGGTGCCGCCATATTCGTCGATGACGAGCGCCATCTGCGTGCGGTTGACCTGCATGCGGCGCAAGAGGTCGGATGCCAGCATCGACGGCGGCACGAACAGAATCTTGCGGATGATGCCGGCCTCGGCCAGCGTCTTCTGCAGGTCGACACGTGCCAGATCGAAGTTCGGCTTGGCAGCTCGGCCCGGCTTCTGGATATTCTCGGGCGCAATCTCGACCAACGGCTCAGCGCCCTTGGTCTTGGAGCCGGTGCGGCGCTTATTGCGCGCCTGCTTGGCAACATAGGAAAGAAGGTCGCGAATATGGACCATGCCGCGCGGGTCGTCGAGCGTGTCGGCATAGACGGGCATGCGGGAACGTCCGGACTCTTCGAAAAGGATCATCAGCTCGCCGATGGTAATCGTCTGATCGACGGCCTCGATATCGGCACGCGGCACCATGACGTCGGCGACACGGACTTCGCGGAAGCGCAGGATGTTGTGGAGCATCGCCCGCTCGTCGGGCGAAAAGGCATCATCGCCGGTATCGCTGGTCATCAGCGCGTCGGCAATGTCTTCGCGCAGGCGCGAGCCTTGCTGTGGCCGGAGGATACGGGCTGCGCGCGCCCAGAAAGATCGTCCGGAGTGTCTACTACTTCCGCCCTCGTCGGAGGAGGAAGACTGGTCGGCATCCTTGGTGTCTGCCGTGGGTTTTGCTGTAAAGTCGCTCATGGTTCCAATTTAAGGTCTTGACCCTCGTATGGGTCAGATAGGCCGAGATCTGCCAAAATGCGAGTCTCCAACCCCTCCATAATTTCGGCTTCTGCGTTATTCATATGGTCGTAGCCGAACAGATGCAAGAAACCATGCACCATCAGATGCGTCAGATGGTCATCGAAAGGTTTTTCGAGCTCGGCCGCTTCCCGTTCAACCGTCTCTCTGGCGATGATGATATCGCCGAGCATCGGCCCCGGCATCTTGCCGGGCGAGATTGGATAGGCCGGGAAGGAAAGGACGTTGGTCGCCTTGTCCTTCTGGCGCCACTCGGCATTGATCGCCCGGATCGACTCATCATCGGTGAAGACCAGCGAAACCTCGGTCTCCATCTTCGGGAATTTCTGCTTGGCGTTCGTCTTCAGATAGATCGCTGCCTTCTCAAGCACGCGGTTGGCCGCCGACTGCAATTCGTCCTCGGAAGGCCAGCCGCCTTCCTCGACGCTGATCTGGATATCGAGCAGTGTCATCAGTCCTGCTTGATCGCGTCTTCTTCGCGCGACGTGTAGGTCGCGTCATAGGCGCGCACGATGCGGCCGACCAGCGGATGGCGAACGACGTCGGCGTCCTTGAAGCGAACGGTCGAGATGCCCTCGACTTCCTTCAGCAGATGCAAAGCCTCGACCAGACCCGACTTGACGCCACGCGGCAGGTCGATCTGGCTCGGGTCGCCGGTGATCATCATCCGCGAGTTTTCGCCGAGACGCGTCAGGAACATCTTCATCTGCATGGATGTCGTGTTCTGCGCTTCATCGAGGATGATTGCCGCGTTGGACAACGTGCGTCCGCGCATGAAGGCCAGAGGTGCGATTTCGATGACGCCGGCGGTGATCGCGCGCTCCACCTTGTCGCCCGGGATCATGTCGTAGAGAGCGTCATAGAGCGGACGCAGATAGGGATCGACCTTTTCCTTCATGTCGCCGGGCAGGAAGCCCAGGCGCTCGCCGGCTTCGACGGCCGGACGGGTCAGGATGATCTTCTCGACAGCGCCGCGTTCCAGCAGCTGGGCGGCCTGCGCCACCGCGAGATAGGTCTTGCCGGTACCGGCAGGCCCCACGCCGAAGACGAGCTCGTTACGCTCCAGGGCGCGCATATAAGCGTCCTGCGTCGGCGTCCGGGCGATGATCGTCTTCTTGCGCGTCGAAATCTGCGCCATGGTCAGCTTGGCTTTCTTTTCCATCGTCGGCAGGCTCAGCTGGTCGTCTGTGGCAACGGCCATGCGGATCGCACCTTCGACGTCAGATCGTTCCACGCTGCCACCTTTCTGAAGCTTTTCATAGAGATAATCGAGCGTGCGCCGCGCCTGGTTGGTGGCGATCACGTCTCCGGTGATGACGACGGAATTGCCCCTGGCGCGGGCGTCGATATGAAGCCGCTCTTCAAGGAGCTTGAGATTCTGATCGAACTGACCAAAAAGTTCGCTGGCGAACCGGTTGTTCTCGAACGTCAGGACAAAGTGATTGGCGTCGCTCGCAATGCGTGGGTGGCGCGGTGAAGAAGAAACCAATTCTTGTCCGTTCAAGCGGTCGAGCTCCCTATTTGAACCTCAGCCCTCTGCAAATTCGGCAAACAGGCTGTTCGTTCCAGTTCCGGTGATTCGCACTTTAATAATGTCACCGATTTGCGATGCTTTTGCATCAATATTCACAGACTGAAGCCAGGGAGAACGCCCGATTAGCTGTCCTTCCATGCGACCGGGCTTTTCGAGCAACAGGTCGATCGTTTTACCGATGCAGGATTCGGCAAATTCCTGCTGCTGCTTCAACAGAAGCGCCTGCAGGCGTTCGAGCCTTTCTGCCTTGACCTCTTCGGGCACCTGGTCCTTCAAGTCAGCGCCGGGCGTACCCGGACGTGTCGAATATTTGAACGAGAAAGCCTGCGCATAGCGCACTTCCTCCACGAGCTTGAGTGTATCCTCAAAATCGGCCTCTGTCTCCCCCGGGAAACCGACGATGAAGTCACCCGAAAGAGCTATGTCGGGCCTCGCGGCGCGGATGCGCTCGATCAGCGCCAGATATTCGGCAGCCGTGTGGCGGCGGTTCATGGCCTTGAGGATGCGGTCCGATCCGGCCTGAACCGGCAGGTGCAGATAGGGCATCAGCGCCCGCAGATCGCGATGGGCCGCGATCAGCCGGTCGTCCATGTCGCGCGGATGGCTGGTCGTGTAGCGCAGGCGCGCCAGACCGGGGATGTCGGCGAGGCGGTAAAGAAGGTCGCCAAGGCTCCATTCTTCGCCGTTCGGACCCACGCCATGCCAGGCATTGACATTCTGGCCGAGCAACGTGATCTCGCGCACGCCGCCGTCGACCAGCTGCCGCGCCTCCTCGACGATCTGTGCGACCGAACGCGAGACTTCGGAGCCGCGGGTATAGGGCACCACGCAGAAGGTGCAGAACTTGTCGCAGCCTTCCTGCACGGTCAGGAACGAGGTGACGCCGCGCGAGCGGATCTTCTTCGTTTCGGCGATCGGCAGATGCTCGAATTTGTCCTCGAGCGCATATTCCGTATCGACGATTCGCTGGCCTTCCTTGGCCTTGCGCAGGGCCTCCGGCAGGCGATGATAGGTCTGCGGGCCGATGACGACATCGACGGCCGGCGCGCGGCGCAGGATCTCTTCGCCTTCGGCCTGGGCGACGCAGCCGGCAACGCCGATCATCATTTCCTTGCCGGCGGCTGCCTTCTTCTTTTTCATCTCGCGCAGGCGGCCGAGCGCGGAATAGACTTTCTCAGCTGCCTTCTCGCGGATGTGACAGGTATTGAGCAGGACGAGATCGGCCTCTTCCATGTCCTCGGTCGGCTCATAGCCGTCACGGGCCAGCGCGTCGCTCATGCGCGTCGAGTCGTAGACGTTCATCTGACAGCCGTAGGTCTTGATGAAAACCTTGCGGCTGTTGCTGCCATCGCGGAGGCTCTCGCTCGGGAGCTGCTCCGGGGCCTGAAGAAGGGCGCTGTCTTGGGTCATGGCGGGCTATTTAGTGGTTTTTTGCCCGCTAGAAAATCGAAATCTTGTCTCACGCAATGTCGCGACCGCGCAGGCTGCTGTTCAGCATAGCCCGGATGCGCTGGGCGATCGTCGCGCTGACATCCTTGCGCTTCGAATCCGCGCGGTAATCGACAGGCTCGCCGAAGCTCACTTCGGCATCGAGCGCGCCCATTCTGAGCACATCGAGAAGGTGTGGCATCAGCTCGACATCACCCGGCCAGCCGGCCAGCGGCCGGTGATAACGGCCCATCGCGATGCCATGAACGCCCGTATAGGCGATCGCCACAGGCTGAACGAAGACCGAGCCGTTCGGCGAGTGCGGCACGGCCATGGCGGCGGCGCCGAAGAGCGAGGACTTCACCTCGAGCAGCCGGTTGCCGTCGGAGGTCGTGCCTTCGGGGAAAAGCACGATGATTTCGCCATCGGCCATGCGCCCGGCGATCTCGCTCGCCTGGTTACCGGTATTGCGCTTTTCCTCGCGGACGATGAAGACGCTCTTTTGCAGCTTGGCAAGATTGCCAAACACCGGCCAGTCGCTGACTTCGATCTTGGCGATGAAGGCGACATCGGCCACCGACGACATCACCATGATGTCCATCCAGGAAGCATGGTTGACGCAGAGCATCAGCGGGCGGCGGCTCTCGAGCGTACCCTTGATCCTCACCCGGATCCCCAATGCGTGGCAGGCGACCTTGTGCCAGAGGCGCGGCAGGGTGCGGCGGAGCTTCCAGTCGAATTTGAGCGCGAGCAGCTGGAACGGCATCAGCAGGATGCTCGCCAGCGCAATGACGACGGCGGCATAGATCATGCGCAGCCACACCATCAGCGGAGGCCTTCTGCTGCTGCGGTCATCGGATCAGCGTTCGTCTTTCTTCAGCGGGATGCCATAGAGCTCCAGCCGATGATCGACCAGCTTGAAGCCGTGTTCACGGGCGATCCGCTCTTGCAGCGCCTCGATCTCCGGTGAGCGGAATTCGATGACGACGCCGTTCTTCAGGTCGATCAGGTGATCGTGATGCTCTTCCGGCACGGTCTCATAGCGCGAGCGGCCGTCGCGAAAGTCGTGACGGGCGATGATGCCGGCGTCTTCGAACAGCTTGACGGTACGATAGACCGTCGAGATCGAGATCTTGGCATCGACTTTCACGGAGCGGCGGTAGAGCTCTTCGACGTCAGGGTGATCCGCGGATTCTTCCAGAATGCGGGCAATGACGCGTCGCTGCTCGGTCATCCGCATGCCGCGTTCGGCGCATAGCTCCTCAAGGGTCTTGGCTACGTCGGTCATTGGCGGCCTTCACAACAGATTCCAGTTCCGCAAGGGAACTAGCGAAGAACGCGCTTCATGACAAGCGCCGTGGAAACCGCACCCTTGTCGTCCTTGTAATAGCCACGGCGTTCGCCGACCTTCTCGAAGCCGAGCTTGCGGTAGAGACCGAGCGCCGGCGCGTTGCCTGCATCGACCTCAAGAAACAGGCTTTCGCCGCCGCGTGCATGGGCTTCGCGCATCGCCGCCTGCATCAGCCTCCAGCCGAGCCCGGAGCGGGCAGCCTTCGCCTGCACGGCGACCGTGAGGATTTCGGCCTCGCCGGCAACCTGGCGGGCAAGCACGAAACCGGGAAGCGGCTTCTTGAGAAAGGCATTGGTCTGGCGCGCCACGAAGCCGAAGACATTGTCCTGGCTGAGCAGGCTGTGAAACTCGCCATCGCCCCAGGGGCGGGCAAAGCGCTCACCATGCAGTCCTGCGACCGCGTGGCAGTCGTCGCTGTCCATGGCGACAATCTCGAATTCCGGCTTAAGCGTCAGATAGGCTTCCAGCATCGTCATACTCGCGCAATCGCAAACCCCGCCTGTGGCTTGGCGTCAGGTCCACGCAAATAAAGGGGCTTCGGCTTTCCGGAAGAAGGGTCGGCGGCGGCGCCGAGGCGCGCCACGATCGAGATGGGGAAGGAATTGGCGTAGTCGCCGCTCAGTTCGGGGCGCAGCAGTGGTGCTGCGGAACCGGTGATCTCGCCATCGAAGTTAGAGGCGAAGGTTTGGGCTTCCTCGATGGTAACGCCGCGGGGATCGTCGAGAGGTTCGCCTTCGGCGGAAAAGCTCTGGAGGTAGATTTCGCCGCGCTTGGCATCCATCGCGGCAAGTACCGCGCGGCCGGGCGTCTTCGCGCGCTGGGCAGCGGCCATCGTCTCCAGCGTTGTAATGCCGACGGTCGGGATATTCAGAGCGAGGGCAAAACCGCGTGCCGCGGCAACACCGACGCGAATGCCGGTAAAAGAGCCGGGACCGATCGTGACGGCGATGCGTTCGACCATCGCGAGCTTCTTTCCCGCCTGCGTCAGCACGCGGTCAACGATGCCCATCAGATGCTCCGCATGCCCCTTTCCGATCATGTCCGATGCCTCCCCCAGCATCGTATCACTACCGCTGTCGTAAACAGCGGCAGCGCAATCCACACCTGCCGTGTCGAGCGCCAGAACAATCATGCCATCAATTTCCGAATAAATTCTTCCGCGCGCAGAATAAATTCATCCGGCCGTGCTGCAATAGCCCGGCCGGGTGAATTCATGCGCAAATTCTGTTGTTTAGGCCGCGACGACTTCCTGCACTTCGGGAACGAAGTGGCGAAGCAGGTTCTGAACGCCATGCTTCAGCGTCGCGGTGGAGGAGGGGCAGCCCGAGCAGGAGCCCTTCATGTTGAGGTAGACCTTACCGTCCTTGAAGCCGCGGAAGGTGATATCGCCGCCGTCCTGGGCAACGGCCGGACGCACGCGCGTATCGAGCAGTTCCTTGATCGTCAGCACGATCGACTCGTCACCGGCATCGAAGAACTCGTCACCCGCATCGGCATCTTCGGAAAGAATCGACGCGTCTCCCATGACCGGCTTGCCGGACATGAAGTGCTCCATGATCGAGCCGAGGATCGCCGGCTTCAGATGCTGCCACTCGGCATTGTCCTTGGAAACGGAGATGAAATCGTAGCCGAAATAGACGCCCGTCACGCCCGGGATTTCGAAGAGGCGCGCCGCGAGCGGCGAAGCCTGGGCTTCTTCCGCGCTGCGGAATTCGGCCGTGCCGTTCTCCATCACCACCTTGCCCGGCAGAAACTTCTGCGTGGCGGGGTTCGGGGTGGCTTCGGTCTGAATGAACATTTCGCTCTCCATGCGGGCCAAGCCATCGCTTGGAACCGTCTTTAGAATTCTTCAAAAGAAGATAGGCCGTTTGGACGCGCCATTCAAGAGATAATGACTCCAGAATTGCTGGTTTAGGCCAACGCGTCCAACTCTTCGTTCGTCAATGTATCGGGCAGCACCGTCACCGGGATCGGAAAGGCTGCGCCTTTGCCGGCGACGGAGGAGACGAGCGGTCCTGGCCCCTCTTTCGCGGAGCTTGCCGCAAGCACCAGGATCGCGATGTCGCGGTCTTCCTCGATCACCATATTGATCTGCTCGGCCGCGCTGCCTTCGCGGATGACGATTTCGGGTTCGATACCGATTGTCTCGCGCACGGCCTGCGCCGATTTGGCGACCACGGCTTCCGCCTCTTCGCGCGCCTCGGCCCGCATGATCTCCTCGACCCCCAGCCACTGCTGGAAATCGCCTTCCGGGATCACATAGACGAGAACGAGGCCGCCATTCGAGTTCTTGGCGCGCCGACCGGCATAATGGACGGCACGCTGGCATTCGGGTGTACCGTCAATGACCGCCATGAACTTGCGGCGATGACCTTCAAGACGTGAGAGTCGCTTTGATACCATGGCGCGGACTCTGACACCCTAACCCGAAAATTTGCAAGCCCCCGTCAATGGACGGAAGCTTGCGATCTGAAGCCATTTCAGTAGAGGAAGCCGATGATGTCGCGGACGTCCTTCATCGTCGCTTCGGCGCGGGCGCGGGCGCGTTCGCCGCCGTTACGCAGAATCGCGTCGATATGGCTCGTGTCGTCCATCAGGCGGCGCATTTCGGCGGTGATCGGCGCGAGTACCTGAACCGAGAGGTCGATCAGCGCCGGCTTGAAGACCGAAAACTGCTGGCCGCCGAATTCTGCAAGAACCTGAGCCTTCGTCTTGTCAGCGAGTGCCGCGTAGATGCCGACGAGGTTATCGGCTTCCGGGCGGCCCTTCAGGCCCTCAAGTTCGCTCGGCAAGCCATCCGGATCGGTCTTCGCCTTGCGAATCTTCTTGGCGATCGTCTCTTCGTCGTCCATCAGGTTGATGCGCGACAGATCCGACGGATCGGACTTCGACATCTTCTTGGTGCCGTCGCGCAGCGACATGACGCGCGGCGCCGGGCCGTCGATCAGCGGCTCGACCATCGGGAAATAGGCATGCACGGGCTCTTCGCCGACAGTGATGTCGGTGCCGTGACCGGCGCGCCGGATGTGATCCTGGTAGTCGAGGTTGAACTTCATGGCGATATCGCGCGCCAGCTCAAGGTGCTGCTTCTGGTCGTCTCCAACAGGAACATGCGTGCCGCGATAGACGAGAATGTCGGCGGCCATCAGGCTCGGATAGGCGAGCAGACCGAGCGAGGCATTCTCGCGGTCCTTGCCGGCCTTGTCCTTGAACTGCGTCATGCGGTTCATCCAGCCAATGCGGGCGACGCAATTGAAGATCCAGGCGAGCTCGGCATGCTGCGGCACGGCGGACTGGTTGAAGACGATGTGCTTCTCAGGGTCGATGCCAGAGGCGATGAAGGCCGCGGCGATCGAGCGGATCTGGCCGCGAAGGTCTTCATGCACCAGCTGTGCGGTGATCGAGTGCAGATCGACGACGCAATAGATGCAGTCATTGCCGTCCTGCAGCGCCACGAACTTGCGGATCGCGCCGAGATAATTGCCGAGATGAAGATTGCCGGTCGGCTGAACGCCGGAGAAAACGAGCTTCTTGAATTCGCCCATGATGATGTCCTCGATTAGGCTGGTGGAGGGCCCCAGGGCACAAGGCCCATGTTGCTAACGGGCGCGCTTATGCACGCGCCAAGGGCGGCAATCAAGAGGCCGTGGGTGCGGCGTGTTGGATGAGGTCGAAGGTGTTGCCGTAAGGATCCGAAAACACCGCGACCGTGCCATAGACCTCGTGCCGCGGCTCTTCCAGAAAGCGGACGCCGGCGGCTGTCATTGCCGCGTGGTCGCGCGCGAAATCATCCGTTTTCAGGAAGAAGCCGACGCGTCCGCCAGTCTGGTTGCCGATCGCCGCCTTTTGTCTCTCGTCCGCCGCCTGTGCGATCAGGAATGCAGCGCCGTCGCCGCCACGCGGCTTTATCACCAGCCATCGCTTGCCATCCGGCATCGCTTCGTCCTGCAGGCAATCGAAGCCGATCGCATCACAATAGAAAGCTTTGGCGCGATCGTAATCATCGACGACAAGCGTGACGAGAAACAGCGATTGCATCGGTTCGGGCTCCTGGTTCAAGGCATTTCAACGAGTTGAAGATCATCCTCTTAAACTTTTTTCGCCCGCCACACCGCAATTTTCGCGCGCCTGCCGCGATTTCGAACGGGCTATACACCCCGTCTCCAAGGTGTTGATTCCGCTTTAGGTGTTGGGAGTATTTTATACTCATAAATAGCTATGTTGAAAATGGTGATATCCTATAAATGAGGGATTTTCATATTTTGATTGGTAAAAAATTTCACAAAATGGTCACAATTAAAACCAACGTTCCTGCCGCCATCCGGCCGGGCAGTGCCCCTTCAGCCCGGCCCTTTCCGGAGGGACGTCGATGCACACTATCTTATCTCTGGCGCTCGCCAGCCTTTTTGCCGTGTCCTGTTGCCTCAATGCCAATGCCCAGACCGCCAAGAAGCCATCCGTCAGGCTGCTGAAGAACAGTGCCAATTCCGCCTATACGGTGCAAACCGTCAGCGTCCGTGTCGGCTGCTTCCCGCCGCGGCTGAGAGGAATTCTCGCGCATATCGCCGCCAAGACAGGCCGGCGGCCGATGGTGACATCGGGCTTCCGGCCGCATTCCGGCCGCTCGCATTCTCAGCATCGACATTGCAATGCAGCCGATATCCGAGTGCCCGGCGTTTCAGAGCGCGTGGTCATTGCCGCTGCTCAGAGTGCACCGGGAATTGGCGGTATCGGCCGCTACTGCAACGGCATCGTCCATGTCGATACCGGGCCGAAGCGGCGCTGGACCTATTGCTGAGCCTCAGCCTTCGGTCGAAGGCGCCGGCTTGCGGTTGAGGTTGCGGCGGATCATGCCGAGATCGGCGCCGCCAATGAGGAAAGCCGTTGCGAAATAGACGATCATCGAAATCCCGATCAGCAGACCGAGCGTGCCGACCTTGGTCGTCAGATGCGCTTCCGATGCGAGCGACGGCGCCCAGCGATGCTGCAAATAGATGATGACGGCGCCCATGACGGCAGCGGAGACGACGAGCAGAGCCGCGCGCCGCGCCAGTGCCCATTCCCAGGTCAGATGCCCGCGGCGCAAAAGCGTCACGAAGAGCAGAACAGTGCTGATCCAGCCCGCCGTTGCCTCGGCGACCGCAATGCCGGGCGCGCCGAGATAGGGAAACAGCGTCAGTGCCGTCGCGCAATTGACGCCGACGGCAATTGCCGAAAAGCGCATCGGCGTCTTGGTGTTCTCGCGGGCATAGAAGCCCGGCTGCAGCGCCTTGATCAGCACAAACGCCGGAAGGCCGATGCCATAGATCGCCAGGATCGAACCGACGATCAGGGTATTTTCCTGATGGAAGGCACCGCGCTCATAGAGGACACGGATGATCTCGTCCGACAGGATCCAGAGCGCGAAGGCGGCCGGGATCGTTAGGAACAGCACGAATTCGATCGAGCGGTTCTGCAGGTTGCCCGCCTCGCGCAGATTGCCGCCCTTCAGCGAGCGGGCCAGTTCCGGCAGCAGCACCACGCCGACCGCGACACCGACGACACCGAGCGGAAGCTGGTAGATGCGGTCGGCATATTGAAGCGCCGCGATCGCGCCCTCGCGTGACGAGGCGATCGCCTGGCCGATCATCTGGTTGATCTGCGTGATGCCGCCGGTGACGGCTGCGGGAACCGCGAGGATCAGCAGGCGCTTGACGTTGGGCGTCATGCGCGGGCGGCGAAGGCCGATGCTCATCCCGGCATGGATGACGCCGAGGTAAACGACCGCGAGCTGCAGGATACCTGCCGCAAGAACGCCCCAGGACAGATACCAGGCCGTCTGCAGCGGTTCCGAGCCGGTATAGAGCGCATAGAACAGAGCGCCGATCATCACAACGTTCAGGAAAACGGGCGCCACCGCGGCGGCGAAGAAGTGATGTAGCGAGTTCAGCATCCCGCTCATCATCGCCGTCAGCGACATGCACATGAGATAGGGGAACATTACTGCCGCCATACGCACCGTGATCGAGAACTTGTCTGGATCGTCGGTAAAGCCCGGCGCGATGATGAAGCGCACCAGAAGCGGCATGCAGAGTTCCATCACGATGGTGATCAGCAGCAGCACGGAGAAGAGAACGCCGAAGACTTCTTCCGAGAAGCGCTTGGCGCCGTCGGTACCGTTCGCCTCGATCTCCTTGGCAAACAGCGGCACGAAGGCGGCGTTGAACGCGCCTTCGGCAAACAGGCGCCGGAAGAGGTTCGGAAAGCGGAAGGCGGCGTAGAAGACGTCGGCCATCGGGCCGGTGCCGAGTGCCGCGGCCATCAGAGTTTCACGGGCAAAACCGAAGATGCGGCTGCCGAGCGTGGCGCCGCCTACGGTGGCAAATTTCTTGACGAGGCTCATGCGGGGGAACCGGCTTTCTTGTCGCTCGGCTGCGAAGATCGTGCCGTGGCAGCGGGCGCGATGATGCCGGATGGCATGCGTTCGCGCAGCTCATCCTCTTCGCCGGCCATGACGGCCTTCAGCCGGGCGGTGATGTTGGAGCGCTTGCTGTCGCTGGTGATCTTCTGGCCGACGAGGTCGGTGACGTAGAAGGTGTCGATCACCTTCTCGCCGAAGGTGGTGATGCGGGCGGATTGAATGTCGAGCGAGAGGTCGGAAAGCACCGCAGTGATTTCCGACAGCAGACCGGCGCGGTCGAGGCACTCGACCTCGATGACGGTGAACTTGTTCGACAGGTTGTTGGTGATGTTGACCGACGGCGGAATGACGAAGGCCTTGCTCTTCTTGCGGTTCTTCGTCCGCGTGGCGATGACTTCGGGCAGCCGTTTGCGGCCGGAAAGCACGTCCTCGATCATCCGGCCGATCGTTGCGGCACGGCGAAGCTCGTCCTCGTCATTGGGAAATTCGCGGCTGACATGGATTGTGTCAAGCGCGCGTCCGTCCGAGGTCGTGAAGATCTGCGCGTCGACGATATTGGCGCCAGCTGCCGCGCAGGCGCCGGCGATGACCGCGAGCAGGCGCGGATGGTCGGGCGATAGCACGGTGATCTCGGTGATCGCGTGGAAGCTGTCGGTCCGGACTGTCGTTGCCAGCGCCTGGCCCGCCTTGTCCGCCTGGCGGATGAAATGGGCGTGGCGCACCTGATCCTCCATCGGCACCGAAAGCAGGTAGGGCTGGTAGTGCAGCTTCGTATAGGTCTTGCGGTCCTTCTGCGTCCATTCAGAGAGCGCGTTGAACAGCGCCTCGGCGGCAAAGCCGGCGCGCTCCTTGCGCGAAACCTCGGAAAAACCACCGGCCAGCAGGAGCTCGGTTTCATAGTAGAGCGTGCGCAGCAGCTGGCCCTTCCAGCCGTTCCAGACACCGGGGCCGACCGCGCGGATATCGCAGATCGTCAAGATCAGCAGCATCTTCAGCCGGTCGAGCGACTGCACCCGATCGGCAAAGTCGGTGATCGTCTTGCGGTCTGTCAGGTCGCGGGTTTGCGCGACCATCGACATCGTCAGGTGCTCCTCAATGAGCCAGACCACCATTTCCGTCTGCTTCTGCGACAGGCCGAAGCGGGCGCAGAGTTTGCGGGCCACACGGGCACCGGCGATCGAATGATCCTCCTGGCGGCCCTTGGCGATATCGTGCAGCAGAACCGCGACATAAAGCGAGTCACGGTCTTCGATATGCGGCATCAGTTTGTTGGAGAGCGGGTGGAGCTCTTCCGCCTTGCCCTTGTCGATCTCCGAGAGAACGTCGACGCTGCGGATCAGATGCTCGTCCACCGTATAGTGGTGATACATGTTGAACTGCATCATCGCGACGATCTTGCCGAATTCGGGAATGAAGCGGCCAAGGACGCCCGCCTCGTTCATCCGCCGCAGGATCAGGGCCGGGTCGCGATGTGAGGTGAGGATCGACAGGAAGAGGCGATTTGCTTCTTCATTCTCGCGCAGGTCGTTGTCGATCAGCCCGAGCGAGCGGCTGACTCGTTTCAGCGCATCGGGATGAAACTCGAGGCCGTTGATATCGGCGACATGAAAGAGCCGGATCAGCGCCACCGGGTCGCGCTTGAAGACATCAGGGTCGGCAAGCGTGATGCGGCCGCGATCCTCGACGAACTCGACGCTGCCGGCGATCTTGCGGGTGCGGTGGGTGAAGCGGCTGAGAACGCCCGTCAGGCCCGGAATCGACTTCGCCTGCTGGTCCTCAAGGGCCGCGCAGAGAATGCGCGTCAGATCGCCGACATCTTTGGCGACAAGGAAATAGTGCTTCATGAAACGCTCGACGGCCGAAAGGCCGGGGCGGGCATGATAGCCGAGCGCCTCGGCGATCTCGCGCTGGATGTCGAATGAGAGCCGTTCTTCCGCCTTGTTGGTCAGGAAGTGCATGTGGCAGCGCACTGCCCAAAGGAAATCCTCGGCGCGCATCAAGAGCCGGTATTCCTGCTTGGAGAGAACCCCGAGCTTGATCAGTTCGGCGGGATCGCGCACGTGATAGTAATATTTCGAGATCCAGAAGAGCGTGTGCAGGTCGCGCAGACCGCCTTTGCCTTCCTTGACGTTCGGCTCGACCAGATAGCGGGTATCGCCCGCCTTGCGGTGGCGCTCGTCGCGCTCGGCGAGCTTGGCGGCGATGAATTCCGGGCCGGTGCCGGTGACGATTTCCTTGTCGAAGCGGGCTTCAAGATCGGTTTCCAGCGACTGAAGACCGCAGATATAGCGCATCTCCAGAATGGCCGTGCGGATCGTCATGTCCGACTTCGAAAGCGCGATGCATTCCTCGACGGTGCGCGTCGCGTGACCGACCTTGAAGCCCATGTCCCACAGGATGTAGAGCATGAACTCGACGGCCTTGTGCGTCTCCTCCCCGGGCTTTGGCAAAAAGAGGAACAGCAGGTCGATATCCGAGCCCGGCGCCAGCGTATCGCGCCCGTAGCCACCGACGGCGGTGACCGAGAACTTGTCCTTCTGCTTCGGGAAGATATGCGTGACGGTGAAATGGTAGAGGACCGTGATGAGTTGGTCCTGGAGCCACGAGATCCGGTAGGCGCAATTCAGGCCGCCGCCATCTTCCGAGAGCAGCGTGCGGGCCTTCCGGCGGCCTTCGTTGCTCGCCTTCTTCAGAAGGGCAAGAAGGTCGGAGCGCAGGAGGTCGGGGCGCGTCTTGTTGGCCTCAGCCACGGCATCGCATTGGCTCTGAAGATAGGCCGTGTCGAGAATGCCGGAAAAGTCGATGTCTTGCTTCGCCATGCTGTGTTCGCGCGGCGCGGCTTGCTCAGTCTGCGCCTCTCGTTTCGTCTGCATGCGATATAGCCTCTCTACCCGGCTGATGACACCGGCTTCATACCTCATGAACCTTTAATTTTGGCGAAAAGGTGTTGAGAGCAGCCGGGGCGGGGCGCTTTGCCGCAAGTTGGCGGATTGCGGCCGTCAGACGCTCTGGGCCTGAACGGAGTAGAGCACCTGCCTGGCTTCCTGGGTGATCGCCTCCAGTGTCGGCCGGTCGCATTCCCGGTAGCCCGCCTTGGCGATCATCGAGGCGAGTTCGCAGATCAGCGTGCAGCAGCGGGTAACCTCGAGCAGTCCGTAGGGTGATTTCCAGCCGCGCGGATTGCCGTGCTCGTCGGCGCGGCGAAGCGCTTCGAGAATGGTGAACATATCGGAGAGCCGCTGTGTCTCGCGAACGAGGCTGCGCATGAACATCGGACGGCTCCTACTTCACTTGTTTCTTCAATGCGTAAAGCGCATCCAGCGCCTCGCGCGGCGTCATGTCGTCAAGGCTCATGCCTTTCAGCGTTTCCTCGACCTTGGACGGACCGCGATTTGTGTCCTCGCGGCGCACCGCCACCTGGAACAGCGGGAGGTCGTCGATCAGCTGGCTCGCCGGGTTCTTTCTGTCGGCGTCTTCAAGCCGCGTCAACACATCACGCGCGCGGGCAACGACCGAGGCCGGTAGACCGGCCAGCCGGGCAACCTGGATACCATAGGAGCGGTCAGCCGCGCCGGGGCCTACTTCATGCAGGAAAATGACGTCTCCATCCCACTCCTTCACCCGCATCGTCGCATTCGATAGCCGGGCAAGCTTTTCGGAAAGCACCGTCAGTTCGTGAAAGTGGGTGGCGAAAAGCCCGCGGCAGCGGTTTGCTTCGTGCAGATGCTCGACCGCTGCCCAGGCTATCGAGAGACCATCGAACGTCGCGGTGCCGCGGCCGATTTCGTCGAGGATGACGAGCGAGCGCTCGGTCGCCTGATTGAGGATCGCTGCCGTTTCAACCATCTCGACCATGAAGGTGGAGCGGCCGCGTGCCAGATCGTCCGATGCGCCGACGCGCGAGAACAGGCGGTCGACGATGCCGATATGGGCGGCCGTTGCCGGCACGAAAGAGCCCATCTGCGCCAGGATGGCGATCAGTGCGTTCTGGCGCAAAAAGGTCGACTTACCGCCCATGTTCGGGCCGGTCAGCAACCAGATCGCGCCATCCTTGCCGTCAGCGACCGGCGACAGGTCGCAATTGTTCGCAACGAAAGGACCCGACGACTGGCGCCGCAGCGCCTGCTCGACGACGGGATGACGCCCGCCCTCGATCGCAAACATCTTCGAGCCGTCGACGAGCGGGCGGCAATAGGCCTGCTCTTCGGCAAGCAGCGCCAGGGCCGCGGCGACATCGATCACTGCGAGCGCCCTTGCACCAGCCTTGATCGCCTCGGCCTCGGCAACGACAGCCGCCGTCATGCGGTCGAAGGCGGCAAGCTCGATCTGCAGCGCCCGATCGGCAGCATTGGCGATCCGGCTTTCGAGATCGGCAAGCTCCGTCGTCGTGAAGCGCATGGCATTCGCCATCGTCTGGCGATGGATGAAGCGCGCCTTCGCTTCCGGCGTATCAATCATCGGCCCGGCATTGCCGGCGGTGACCTCGATGAAATAGCCGAGGATGTTGTTATGCTTGATCTTCAGCGACTTGATGCTGGTCTCGTCGGCATATTGCAGCTGCAGGCCGGCAATCACCCGGCGCGACTGATCGCGCAGCGCCCGGACCTCGTCGAGCTCGGCATTGGCGCCATCGCGCAGGAAGCCGCCGTCGCGCTTCAGGAGCGGTAACTCGTCGGTAAGCGTTTCGCTGAGCATCGCTTCCAGTTCGGAAGGCAGGGCGCGCAACCCATCAAGAGCTGCCTCTAGCTCGACCGGTAGCAGGGCACCGTCAAGCTGGCCGACCAACTCGCCGGCAGCACCCAGTCCCTGCCGGATAGACCAGAGATCGCGCGGGCCACCACGATCGAGCGCCAGCCGCGAAAGGGCACGCGGCATATCGGGCACATGCTTCAGGGCATCGCGCAGATCGCCGCAGAGCGAGGGCTCCTCAATCAGGAAGCCGATGGAATCCAGCCGCTCGTTGACTCTTGCCGGATCTGTCAGTGGCGACATCAGCCGCTCTGCAAGCAGGCGCGCGCCGCCGCCGGTAATCGTGCGGTCGATCGCCTTCAGAAGTGCGCCGTTGCGGTCTCCCGATAGCGTTTTGGCCAGTTCCAAGTTGGCGCGTGTCGCCGGATCGATGAACAGCGTCGAGGCGCCGCTTTCCCGCTCCGGCTTCCCAAGCGGCGGCCGCTCGGCGATCTGCGTCTTCTCGACATAGGCGACGGCGGCAGCCGCAGCCGCCAGCTCGGCGCGAGAAAAGGTGCCGAAACCATCCAGCGTTGAGACACCGAAATAGCGGGCGATCCGTCCCTCGGCGGTGGCGCTGTCGAACAGAACGCCGGGTTGCGGCACGGCCGTGCGGCCAAGCACGTCGAAGACCGGCTTCAATTCCGGATCATGGAAGATCGTATCAGGCACGATCAGTTCGCGCGGATCGATGCGCAGGATATCGGCAAGCAGCCGCGACGCCTCGGTTTCGGCAAGCCGGAAGACGCCGGTCGAAATGTCGATCCAGGCGAGCGCCATCAGCGGTTCCGACGCGCCGCGAATGCGGGTGAGCGCCATCAGGTAGTTCGATTCCGAAGGCGAAAGCAGCTTCTCTTCTGTGATCGTACCGGGTGTCACGAGGCGTATGACGTCGCGCTTGACGACCGACTTGCTGCCGCGCTTCTTCGCCTCGGCCGGATCTTCCACCTGCTCGCAAACGGCGACTCGAAAACCGAGCCCGATCAGCTTCTGCAGATAGTCGTCGGCGGCGTGAACCGGCACGCCGCACATCGGGATATCCTGGCCCATGTGCTGGCCGCGCTTCGTCAGCGTGATACCGAGCGCGCGGGAAGCGTCGAGCGCGTCCTCAAAGAACAGCTCGTAGAAATCGCCCATGCGATAGAAGAGCAGCGAATCCGGGTTGTTCGCCTTGATCTCGATGAACTGCTCCATCATCGGCGTCGCCGACGCGCGGCTTTCCTCTGTCGTGAGTTCGGCAGCCGAAAAGGCTTCGTGTCGAGGATCCATTCTGTCGTTCACGTCGGTAGGCTTTTCCCTAAAAAATCAGGTGCCACCCTAGCGAAGCGCGGCTATAGAAGACAACAGCTATCGGGAAATGGGAGCCGTTAGCCCACAGGAGGATTGAGGGAGGTATTCGCTGAACCGCGCGGTCAGGAAGCCCTTGAGGGGCGCCTGCCAGTTCCAACGGATATTTTAATCGATTGTAGCCGTACGGCTTTTTCGCAAGGCGTCGTGTCAGCCCCTATGGCCCTGTCTATAGGTTGAGGTAACGGCGCAATCGGATGCCGATTGCCAGGAGATATGGAGGAGAAATGCCCGACATGAACAGCAAGCAGAGCCCCGCCAACGGCATTACCGACAAGGAAGCGCTCGACTTCCACTCAATGGGGCGGCCGGGCAAGCTCGAGGTCAACCCGACCAAGCCGATGGCGACACAGCGCGATCTCTCGCTTGCCTATTCGCCGGGTGTCGCCGTTCCCGTCAAGGCCATCGCCGCCGATCCGGCCACCGCCTATGATTACACCTCGCGCGGCAACATGGTCGCGGTCATCTCCAACGGCACAGCCATTCTCGGCCTCGGCAATCTCGGCGCCCTGGCGTCGAAGCCGGTCATGGAAGGCAAGTCCGTCCTCTTCAAGCGCTTCGCCGATGTCGATTCCATCGACCTGGAAGTCGATACGGAGAATGTCGACGAATTCATCAATTGCGTCCGCTTTCTTGGCCCGTCCTTCGGCGGCATTAATCTCGAAGACATCAAGGCGCCCGACTGTTTCATCATCGAGCAGCGTCTGCGCGAGCTCATGGATATCCCTGTTTTCCATGACGACCAGCACGGCACGGCGATCATCGCCGCCGCCGGCCTGATCAACGCGCTGGAGCTGACCGGCCGCGACCTGAAGACCACCAAGCTCGTCTGCAATGGCGCGGGTGCCGCCGCGATCGCCTGCGTCGAACTCATCAAGGCGATGGGCTTTGCGCCTGAGAATATCGTGCTCTGCGACACCAAGGGTGTGATCTACCAGGGCCGCACCGAGGGCATGAACCAGTGGAAATCGGCGCATGCCGTCAAGACAAAGGCCCGCACGTTGAAAGAAGCGATGAAGGGTGCCGACGTGGTCTTCGGGCTGTCGCAGAAGGGCGCCTTCTCGGAAGAGATGATCCGCTCAATGGCCGATCGGCCGATCATTTTCGCGATGGCGAACCCGGATCCCGAAATCACGCCCGAAGAAGTCGCCCGCATCCGCGACGATGCGATCATGGCGACCGGCCGTTCGGACTATCCGAACCAGGTCAACAACGTCCTCGGCTTCCCCTATATCTTCCGCGGTGCACTCGATGTACGCGCCACGACCATCAACGACGACATGAAGATCGCTGCCGTGAAGGCGCTGGCCAGCCTCGCGCGCGAAGACGTGCCCGATGATGTCGTTGCCGCCTATCAGGGCAACCGCCCGCGGTTCGGCGCGCAGTACATCATCCCTGTTCCCTTCGATCCGCGTCTCATCTCGGCCATTCCGGCCGCTGTTGCTGAGGCCGCGATTGAAAGCGGAGTTGCCCGCAAGGTCATCACCGACATGGAAGGCTATCGCCGCGAGCTCTCCGCCCGCCGTGATCCGATCGCCTCGACGCTGGCAAGTCTCTATGAGCGCGTTCGCCGCCGTCCGAAGCGTGTCGTCTTTGCCGAGGCGGAAGAAGAGCAGGTGATGCGCGCCGCGCTCTCCTATGCCAACCAGCAGCTCGGCACGGCGATCCTGCTTGGCCGCGAAGATCTCATCAAGGCAACGGCTGAGCGCGCTGGTATCGATCTCAACCGACCGGGTCTGGAGATCGTCAATGCCCGCATCTCCACCCGCGTTGAGGCCTATATCGATTACCTCTATGCCCGCCTGCAGCGGAAGGGTTACCTCCACCGTGATGCGCAGCGCCTGATCCACAATGACCGCAACCATTTCGCGGCCACGATGGTGGCGCTCGGCGATGCCGACGGCATGGTGACGGGTATCACCCGTAACTACTCGACGGCGCTGGAAGACGTCCGCCGCTGCATCGACGAAAAGCCCGGCCACCGCGTTATCGGCGTCTCGCTGGTTCTCGCCCGTGGCCGTACCGTCTTCGTCGCCGATACGGCCGTGCACGACATGCCGACGGCGGAAGAGCTGGCGGATATCGCCGAGGAAGCGGCCGGCCTCGCACGCCGCATGGGCTACCAGCCCCGCGTCGCGATGCTCGCCTATTCCACCTTCGGCCACCCCTCCGGCGAGCGCTCCGAGCGCGTCCGCGAGGCGGTGAAGATCCTCGACAAGCGCCGCGTCGATTTCGAATACGACGGTGAAATGTCGGCCGATGTTGCGCTGAACCGCAAGGCGATGGAGCAATATCCTTTCTGCCGCCTCTCAGGCCCGGCAAACGTGTTGGTCATGCCGGCGTTCCACTCGGCGTCGATCAGCACCAAGATGCTCCAGGAACTCGGCGGCTCCACCGTCATCGGCCCGATCCTCGTCGGCCTCGACAAGGCGGTACAGATCACCTCGATGGGCGCCAAGGACAGCGACATCGTCAACATGGCCGCCATCGCGGCCTATGCGGCGGGATCGTAAAAAAGAAAAAGCCCGCTGCGAAAATCGCAGCGGGCCCTCTTTTCCATTTATTTCAAAGTCAGCTCGAGAAACGGCCGGCGTCGGCGCCGTAGTAATTCAGGTAGCGGTCCGAGATGCTGGAGATCGGCAGCACGATCAGCACGTCGGTTGTGTTGAAGGCGTGATCGACCACCGCCGTCGAACCGACCATGGCGCCGAGGCGCAGATAGCCCTTGATCAGCGGCGGCAGCGCCATCAGTGCCTTCTTCGGGTTGACAGCTTCGGGTGGCATCAGGTCCATCGCCCGGGCGAGATGCGGCAGCGCATCGACTGCCCATTCGTTCTTGGCGACCACAGTATGGTGCAGGAAGGAGAGGGCCAGCGCATGGCTTTCCGGATGAATGCCAGGGAACGAGGCGCAGCCAAACATCGCGCTCATTCCGTGCTTCAGCGCATAGGCCCAGTTGCCCTGCCATAGCAGCTCGACGGTACGCTTGGTGCGGTATTCCGGCAGTACGCAGGAGCGGCCGAGCTCCATGAACTTCTTGTCTGGATGGCGCGCGATGAGCTCGCCGACTTCGAACTCGGAAGCCGAGTAAAAGCCGCCATTCGCCATCGCGACTTCCTGACGCAGCAGGCGATAGGTGCCGACGATCTGGTCTTCGCTGTCGCCTTCTAGCGAACGGTCGAGCACCAGCAGATGGTCGCAGAAGGCATCATAGGCGTCGAAATCGCGCTCGCGGCGCATCGCCTCCGGCGGCAGCTGCGCCTTCATTTCCTCGACGAAGACGCGGTAGCGCACATGCTGGGCCGCATCGATTTCGCTGGCAGTGCGCGCAAGTCTGGTCTCGAGGTTGCCGATACGGCCGAGAACGTCGCTGTCCTTCGGCGCAACGGCCGTGGAAGGCCGGGCGGTCTCGACAATCGTCTCGCGCTTCAAGGTGTCGATGTCCATTGACGATTCTCCCGTTGCCGGCTCATGAGCTGCCTTAAAACACTTATGTGCGACAGGAAAGTGACATGAACGTTACGGAGAAAACGGGGCAATGTCACCCCATTTTACAGGGCTTCTGCCCGGCGGGCCGACAGCGCGGCCACGGCCTGGACCTCGGTCAGTAGCCGGATCGGATCGACCGGCTTGATCATCACGCGGTTGGCGCCGGCCAGGAGAACGGCCCTTCGCGACTCGTCGCGCTTGTCCGCCGTGAGGACGATGACAGGCACCGGCAGCAGATCGAGACGCCGCTCATGACCCCGTAGCCGGCCGATCATGTCGACGCCTTCGCCACCCGGCATGGTGAGATCGCTGATGACGATATCGGGGCGGCTGCCGTTCTCGGAAAGCGCGCCGTCGAGCAGGCTCTCGAAGTCCTCGACATGGTGTACGGTATGGCCGCCCTTCTCCAGCATGGCGCGCACTAGCATGGCATTGATCGGATCGTCTTCGCCAAGCAGGATGTTGAGCCCGCGCTGCAGGCTGGCTTCGGGAATGGAAGCGCTGAAGCCCGGCTGGTTGTCGTTCAGTGCGTCGCGCTTCTCCATGCCGCGCATGCGTCCGCGCAACACGTCGATCAGCGATTGTTCGCGCAGCGGCCGGATCAGCCAGGCATCGAAAAGATCGAGTGCGTGGGCGTTTCGCTCCTCGGGATTGACGAGCAGGATCTTGCGCAGGCCAAGAGCGGCAATATCGGCGCGGTCGGCGAGATGGCCGGAAAACTCGTCCGAGAGACGATGATCGATGATGATATCGGTCGGGCGCTGGCCGCGGCCGGCCATGGAGAGCAGCGTCTCGCGGGCGATCTCGCCATCCTCGACGAGATGGCAGGCGCCACCAAGCGTCGTGATTGTTTCGGCAATTGCCGTGCAGGCAGCACCCACAGGAGCGAGCAGCACGACGGTATTGCCGGCCAGCAGACCCTTGCGCCGGCCGCGGCCTTCTTCGGTGATGCCCGCCGGAAAGCGGATGGTGAATTCACTGCCTTGGCCCTTTTCGCTGGCAACCGTCAGCGAGCCGCCGAATTCGCGCATGATGCGCGCCGAGATGGTCAGGCCGAGACCGGTGCCACCGCTTTTTTCGACCATGGTTCCTCCCTGTTCGAATTCACCGAAGATCCGGGATTGCTCCTCTGCAGTCATGCCTGGGCCGGTATCGGTGACGGTGATAACGAGATCCGCGTCTGACAGGGCCGCGCGGATAAACACGCCGCCCGCCTGCGTGAATTTCACCGCATTGCCGATCACGTTGAAAAGCACCTGGCGCAGCCGCGCCGGGTCGAAGCTCATGAACTCCGGCACATCGGATGAAACGGTGGCGCCAATCTCGATGTCCTTCTCGTGCGCCCGGTGCGCCAGCATCTCAACGACGCTTTCGAGAAGCTGCCTCAGCGATTCCGAGCGCGGGCGCAGCTGGAAGCGGCCGACTTCTATCGTCGAGAAATCGAGGAGGTCTTCGACAAGCTGGGTCAGGGCGTGGCCGGATTGGCGGATGCCACCGAGATAGTTCTGCTGCTCCTGCGTCATCTGCGCCTGGGCGAGCAGATGGGTCATGCCGAGGATGCCGGACAGCGGCGTGCGGATTTCATGGCTGACGGTCGCAAGCAGGCGCGATTTGGCGGCGCTGTTATATTCGGCTTTCTGGCGGGCTTCCTCGCGGGCCTGCGCGCTCAGCCGCTCGCTGGTCACGTCGCGGGCGATGCTCTGGATCAGGAGGCTGCCATTCGCCGGATCGCGGGTGACAACGTCGTGCCAAACGAAGATGCGCTGCCCTTCCAGCGTCGAGATTTCGACGTCGAAACGGTGCGGTTCGGCACCCGGGCGAAAGGCGATGCCGATCTCCTCGCAGGTCTGCCCCTCGGGCTTCAGGCGGCCGGTCAGGCGCCGGAATGTGGCATTGGCGCCGATGATGCGCCGGTCGATGCTGCGGGTGACGGTGATATCGCCGAGAACGTCATGCACATTTGCGAAGAGCTCTGCAGCTTCGCTCGCCGCTGTGGCGCCGGTCTGCTGCTTTGGCAGGGCCTTCGCCTTGTGTCTGGAAACCGTGGCATAGGCAAGGAGCGCGATGGCACTTGCGGCAAGCCCAATCGAAAAGAGCAGCAGGCCGCCGGTTTGACCGAGGATCACGAGCAGCGCGGCGGCAAGTAGGCCAGCGCCGCCGAGCCAAAGCGAGACCAGTGACTTTTTGCGCTGTATCGTTCTCGGACCAGCCACCGGTTGCAGGGAATCTTCCGCCGGCCGCACCTCCTGCGGTTTGGCGGGGCCGAAAGCAGCGGCCAGTCGTTCCTGCAGTTGAGCCAAGCTTTGCATAATTGCTGGCTAACATAGGCGCTCTTCCGAATGCCTTCAGGAAAAGGCTAAGATTTTAGCTTTCGACCTTTTTCGGTTGCAGCAACTCGTCAAGAATCACGCATCCCGCGCCGATGGTGATGAAACTATCGGCGAGATTGAAAACTGCAAACGACCATGTCTCGGTATGAAACAGGATGTAGTCGATCACGTGCCCGTAGAGAAACCGGTCGATAAGGTTGCCGAGCGCGCCGGCTATGATCAGCGCGAAGCCGGTATGGGCGATCCAACGGTCCTTTGCCGTCCGGCGCCACATCCAGATCACGAAGGCGACGATGACAAGGCGCATGCCGACGATGAACCAGCCGTCCATCCCCGACAGCATCGAGAAGGCGACGCCGAGGTTATAGGTTCGGTAGAGCGCCAGCATCGGAATGACCGGAACGGCTTCCTGCAGCGGCAGATAGTGGTCGACGGCAATCTTGACGATCTGGTCGAGGATCACCGCCGCAATGATGAAGAGCAGGATCGGCAGTGGGCGCGAAAAGAGGGCCGGGCGCGGAAGCGTCTGTTCGATCATTTTGCCTCTGACAGTGAGAGAAGGTGGCGGCGTGCCTCGAACAGCATGACGGCGCTGGCAACGGCAAGATTGAGCGAGTCGGCGCGGCCCTGCTGCGGAATGCGGGCAAGCGCATCTGCCTCCCTGGCAAGCTGTTCCGGAATGCCAGATTGCTCGTTGCCCATGAGGAGCACGACAGGCTTCTTCTTGTAGTCGATGGTGCGGTAGTCGACGGAGCCTGCCAGATGTGTGGCAACGACCTGCACTCCGGCGGTCTTCTTCCAGGCGATGAACTCGTCCATCGTCGCCCGCGCGACCGGCACGGCGAAGACCGAACCCATCGTTGCCCGCACGGTTTCGAGCGAAAAGGGATCAGTCGCTTCGCCGACGAGGATGACGCCCGAGGCGCCAGCTGCATCGGCGGTACGGATGATCGTGCCGAGATTGCCGGGGTCGCGCACGCGGTCGAGCGCAATCCAGGTCTCGCCCTGCTGCGGGCGGATGTCGCGTAGCGGCTTCCAGCGGGTCTCGAAAATGCCGACCACCATCTGCGGATTGTCGCGGCGGGTGACCGAAGAGAGCACCTTCTCGCTCACCTCAAGCACCAGCCCGCCTGAGGCGACGGTTTTCGCCGCCATCTGCTCGACCAGCGGCTTGCCCTTGGCGGCCTTGGCATAGACGAGCGTGCGGATTGTCCAGCCGAGCTCGATCGCGTCGATGACGAGCTTCAGGCCTTCGGCCATGAAGGTGCCGCTCTGCTCCCGGGACTTCTTGTCGCTGAGCGCCTTGATGTCCTTGATGATGGGGTTGGCAAGCGAGGTGACTTCCTTCACCTGGCCGACCCGGCGCGGTCCGCGGTCGTGGAATTCGGTCATTTCGGCACCCAGCGCGAAAAGAGGGATGTGGAGAGGGCGCGGCCCGGCGTCTTGCCGTCAAGTCCGCCTTCGCGGATCACCAGCTCGCCCGACTCGACGGCGCCACCGGCGCCACGCATAGTCTCGCGCATCAGCTCGTGGATCGAATAGAAGCTTGCCCGGATCGAATAGGCGGTCAGTACCAGGCCGACGGCCTTCGGCGAGAGGATTTCCCGGCAGATATCCAGCATCAGCGGCAGGTGCTCGAACAGGTGCCAGACCTCGCCGTTCGGACCGCGGCCGAATTTCGGCGGGTCGGTCAGGATGATGTCGTAGCTATTGCCTCGGCGTTCCTCGCGCAGGATGAACTTCATCGCGTCTTCGCAGATCCAGCGGATCGGCAGCTTTTCCATACGGCCGAGCGCCTGGTTTTCGCGCGCCCAACCGATCGCCTTTTTGGATGCATCGACATGGGTGACCTCAGCACCGGCAGCGGCGGCCACCAGTGAGGCGACGCCGGTATAACCAAAAAGGTTGAGCACCTTGAGCGGTCTTCCCGCTTTCTCCACCTGGTCCTTCATCCAGCTCCAGTGGACGATCTGCTCAGGGAAGACGCCGACATGGCGGAACGAGGTGAAGCGGCCGAAAAAATCGACGCCGAGCAGGTGCAGCGGCCAGGTTTCGCCGAGCGCTTCCTTTGGGAAGCGCCAGCGGCCGGTACCCTCTTCGTCGACGTCGCCGGTAAAGACCGCGTCGACCTTGTCCCAGACGGGCTGGGAAAGGGTCGGCTGCCACAGAGCCTGTCCCTCGGGCCGCACGATACGGTAGGGGCCGTATTGCTCGAGCTTCTGGCCGTTGCCGCTGTCGATCAGGTGGAAGTCACCGGCGCCAAGCGATTCCAGGATGACGGGCACGCGCTCGATCGGGCGATCGCCGGTGCGGGTCTTCAGCGGTCGCTCGACGGCAACGGGCACGGCAGCCTCACGCACCGCCTCGCGGGGCGCTGCGGGTTTGGCAACCGGCTTGGCCGGGCGGTTCGGACGGTCGTCGCTGCGGCGAGGGCCGGAGGAGCCGGAAGGCGTCTTTGCGCCCGGCCGGCGGTCTTTTTGTCTCAACGTGGTTTTCCGCGTCTTCAATTCGATGGAGCCCGTGCAAATAGCATTCCGTTTCACCTTGGCAAAGCGCTTTCCCGCTGTGATAAGTTTAGCAATCCGAAATGGGAGGATTTCGAATGGATATGACCGGCGAGGAACGCATCAACGCGCCGCGCGATGCGGTATGGGCAGGGCTCAACGATCCAGAAATCCTCAAGCGCTGTATTCCGGGCTGTCAGACCCTGGAGCTGAAGTCGCCGACCGAGCTCGTTGCCTCCGTCAGGATCAAGATCGGCCCCGTGTCGGCCACCTTCAATGGCGAGGTGACGCTCTCCAATATCAATGCACCGGAAAGCTATACGATCTCGGGGGAAGGCAAGGGCGGGATCGCCGGCTTTGCCAAGGGCGGCGCCGATGTCGTCCTGATGGCGGATGGTTCTGAGACGGTGCTGCAATATAGCGCCAAGGCGCAGGTCGGCGGCAAGCTTGCGCAGCTTGGCGCCCGGCTGGTCGATTCCACCTCGCAGAAACTGGCGCAGCAATTCTTTGCGGATTTCAACGCTGCCGTCTCGGAAAAGGCCGGAACATGATCCCGGCCATTGGCGGCTGTCCGTTCCTCGGCTAATTCTTGTTTATGGATTTGATGATCAGGACGCCGCGGGTATCGGACCGCGAGGAGCTTGCCGATATTTATCTCACCGTTCGCCGCCAGACCTTCACCTGGGTCGATCCGTCGCGTTTCAGGCACGAGGATTTCTTTGCCCATACGCAAGGCGAACTCGTCTGGCTCGCCGAGGCGCCGGATGGCGCCATTGCCGGTTTCATGACGCTCTGGGCGGCCGACGATTTCATTCACATGCTCTATATCCGGAAGGAATGGCAGGGCAGGGGCGTCGGAACGGCGCTGCTGGCTGCGCTCCCCCATTGGCCGCGCCACACGTACCGGCTGAAATGCCTGGTCAATAATGCCGGCGCCAAGGCCTTCTATCTCGCGAAAGGCTTTGCCGTCACCGGCACGGGAAGTTCGGCCGAAGGCGAATACGAGGAGCTGACTTTCGATCCGTCGCGGCAATCAGCGTGACGGCAGCTGCCCGGCAATTTCTTCCGCGCGCGCCTTGTGACGGCCGGCCTCGCCCTGCCAGCGGATCGCTTCCTTGGCTTCGATGCGCGCCCGCTTGCGGTGCTTGGCCTGACTAAACCAGGTAACTGCCGAGCCGGCAAACATGCCGATGATCAGCGCGATGAACAGGAAGACGAAGAACGGCGCCGAGAGTGACAACACCTGATCTTCTGGGCGGAATGGGTTGAAGGCGAGCGTCACGCTCTGCCGGTTGGCCACGCAGAAGATGATCAGGATGATGCCAAGAGGCAGCAGAATCAAAAGGTTGGTGATCTTCTTCGCCATCTATGGCCTCCGCGCATTATCGCGCCGTCTTTGAAACGGCGCTTCTCAAGCTAAGAGCAGAATAGGAATCCGGCGGCGAACTTCAAGCGCGGTTTCGCCGCAGGTGAGTGGCTCAATCGTCCTGGTCGGCCTGGCCGGGGTTCAGCCGCTCGCGCAGCTCTTTGCCGGTCTTGAAGAAGGGAACCCACTTTTCTTCGACGAAAACCGTATCGCCGGTGCGGGGGTTGCGGCCGGAGCGTGACGGGCGGTTCTTGACGGAAAAGGCGCCGAAGCCACGCAGCTCGACGCGGTTGCCCGCCGCCAGTGCATCGGTGATCTCGTCGAGAACGGCATTGACGATATTCTCGACGTCGCGGTGATAGAGATGCGGGTTGCGCGCGGCAACTATCTGCACCAATTCCGACTTGATCACGGTCGCCCCCTTAAATTATTGATTTCTTATCAATCGCGGCCAAACTGCCAAACTGAAACGAGCCCGTCAAGGAGCAACTTCTGGGGCAGAATGCCCTCAAGGTCCTGGGCTTTGAAGAGGTCGCCGTAGCCGAGAAGCGTCGCGACCTTCGAAACTGCGCCGGCGAGCAGGAAGGGCGTGTTGCTCTTCTTATCCCAATCGACCACCGGCAGGTCCTTGCTGATGTCCCGCTTGGCCAGATAGTCACGAATTTCAGGGTCGCCGCCGAGCTGATCGACCAGCTTCACCTTCAGCGCCTGACGGCCGGTATAGATTGTTCCATCGGCGAGCTTAAGCACCTCATCCCGCGGCATTTTCCGCCGATCGGCGACGAGGTCCACGAACCAGGCATAGCTGTCCTGGACCATGTTGTTGATCATCGCCTTGGCCTCTTCGCTGGTGTTGTGGAAGGGCGACGGCTCGGCCTTCAGCGGCGAGGACTTGATCTCCTGCAGCGACACGCCGAGCTTGTCGAGCAACGGCTGGATTTGCGGATACTGGAAGATGACGCCGATCGAACCGGTGATCGAACTGTCGCCGGCAATGATCGTGTCGCCGGCGGTGGCGATCATATAGCCAGCGGAGGCGGCAAGCGTGCGCACATCGGAAACGACAGGCTTCTTCGCCGAGATCGCCCGGATCGCCTTGAAGATCTTCTCGCCGCCGTAAGTCGTGCCTCCTGGAGACGAGATCGAGACAATCACGGCCTTGACCTGATCGTTTTCCTCGACCTTCTTCAGCCGTTCGAGCAACTCGTCATCATCCGTGATCAGGCCGGAGATCGTCACATGGGCGATCTGCGGGCGGCTCTGCTCGATATCGCTGCGGAAGAACAGATAGAGCGAAAGGCCGAGCGCGACCAGAAGCACTGCCGCTGCGATCCGCCAGAAGCCAAGTCGCCGGCGAAGTCTGCGGCGGTCGGCAATCATCGAGCTGTCCATAAGTCCTCCGGAGCCGTCACCAGCCTCATTCTCCAACCTGAGATAAGGCGGCCCGCTGTTGTGAAAATGGCGTTTCGCTGCGTTATCGTAGCTTTCTTGCTTGTTGCAGAAAAAAATCCATATTGGCAAGCCAATGTAATAATGCGAAACGATCTGTGATCGGCCGCAGTGGTTCCTATATAGGAATGCCGAAAGACGGACACGGACTGACTGATGCTCAACACGATCAACAGTGGCGGGAAGCCTGCCTTTGCCAGATCCCCGCGCAGCGCGTATGGCAACGCACTGCTCCATTCGGCGCGGGTTCGGCGCCTGAAGGTGCTGCTCCCGATCGCGGCCGTCGTGATCTCGCTTGCTTTCATCGCAGTGTCGATGGTTCGAGCCTATCTGCCCGAAAATCTGAAGATCGAAGGCGCAAAGATCGAAAACGGCAAGGTTGTCATGGCAAAGCCGGCAATAGCGGGCCGCAATTCTGATGGCATCAATTATTCCATGGTCGCCGAGCGCGCCCTTCAGGACATCAAGAATCCGAGCCTGATCACCCTTGAGACGATCAAGGCAGCCGTTCCTGTGAGCAGCGATCTGATCGCCCGTGTTGAAGCCAAGTCAGCCGATTATGATCGCTCAAGCGACAAGTTGGCACTGACATCGCCGTTCACCGTCCTTCTGAGCAACGGCCTCACCGCCGATTTCCAGTCTGCCGATCTTGATATCAAAGGCGGCAACATGAGCTCGAACGAACCCGTAACCATTACCAAAGAGGGAACTTCGGTTGTTGCGAACTCTCTCAAGATGACGGATAAGGGTCGCGTGATCACGTTCGAGGGGAAAGTTCGTATGAACGTCGGTCCATCCGCCATCCGCAAACAGGGTACCTAACAGCCGGGTTCTTTAATGACAAAAGATTGTCACTCTCCAATTCGTAAGCTTGGCGCAGCAGCAACCGGCGGCGCATTTGCGCTTCTGATGATTGCAGGAGCTGCATTCGCGCAGGCGACGACCAGCCAGATGGACGGCTTGAAGCTCGACAAGAACGAGCCGATCCAGATCGAGAGCGACAAGCTCGAAATTCACGATCAGGAACACAAGGCTGATTTTACCGGCAATGTGAAGGTTGTTCAGGGCAAGACGACCCTGCAGGCCGGCCACATGACCGTCTTCTACAAGCCGAAGGCAGAGGCCGCGGAGGGACAACCCGCGGCAGCCAAGGGTACGGCCGATGCGGGCGCCGCCTCGATCTCGTCCGGCAATGCTGATATCGACCATATCTTGGTCAGCGACAAGGTATTCCTGAGTTCCGGCACCCAGACCGCGACGGCTGACAACGGCGCCTTCGACATGGCGGCCCAGACCTTCATCCTCAAGGGTGACAAGGTCGTGCTGTCTGACGGTCCGAACGTTTTCACTGGCTGCCAGCTCACCGTTCATATGGAAACCGGGCAGGCACAACTGGATAGCTGCGGGGGTCGCGTCCAGATTCAGCTCGATCCGAAATCCCAGAAGAAGAACTGATCCGGCCCCCTCGTGACATTCTTTGCGCTACCCAAAATGTTCGGCAAGTCCGCGCCGCAGGCCGCGGACGCATCCGCCGGAGACAAAAGCCGTTATCAGGGCACGCTCATCGCGCGCGGTCTGACCAAGACCTATAGCACGCGGCGTGTCGTCAATGGCGTGTCGCTGGTGGTTCGGCGGGGTGAGGCCGTTGGACTTCTCGGACCGAACGGTGCGGGCAAGACCACCTGTTTCTATATGATCACCGGCCTCGTGCCGGTTGATGAGGGCACGATCGAGATCGATGGCAATGACGTCACGACCATGCCGATGTATCGCCGCTCGCGTCTCGGCGTTGGTTACCTGCCGCAGGAAGCTTCCATCTTTCGCGGGCTGACGGTCGAAGAAAACATCCGCGCCGTTCTCGAAGTGCACCAGAGGGACAAGGCCGCACGCGAGAAGAAGCTCGACGAGCTCTTGGAAGAGTTCCATATCTCGAAGCTTCGCAAGGCCGCTGCCGTATCGCTTTCGGGCGGTGAACGCCGCCGTCTTGAAATCGCCCGCGCACTGGCGACCGATCCGACCTTCATGCTGCTCGACGAACCCTTTGCCGGCGTCGACCCGATTTCGGTCTCCGACATTCAGAATCTCGTGCATCACCTCACGGCACGCGGCATTGGCGTCCTGATCACCGACCACAATGTCCGCGAGACTCTGGGTCTGATCGACCGGGCCTATATCATCCATGCCGGCGAAGTGCTGACGCATGGCCGGGCGAACGACATCGTCAACAATCCCGAAGTCCGGCGCCTCTATCTGGGCGACAATTTCAGCCTTTGACAAAGTCGAAGGGGCGGAAATTCACCTTCCCGTCGCACTTGAGCTTGACCAAATAGAATAAAAAAGCAATTTTTGGGCCAACTGGATTTCCGTGGCCTGAAATGCTTGTTCGGACGCGGGTTCCCGGAGGAAATGAACGGGAGTTTTGCGTCCGCCATGGCCCTGTCAGCCAATCTTTTCCTGCGACAGAACCAATCCCTCGTCATGACGCCGCAGCTCATGCAGTCCATCCAGCTGCTGCAGATGACGCATTTCGAACTTGTTCAATTCATCTCTCAGGAAGTCGAAAAGAACCCCCTGCTGGAATTTCCGTCAAATGACGCGGAAACGGGCAGCGAGCGTGACGGCGAAGATGAACCCCACGCCCATCAGCAGGATGACGACGAGCGCACCGATGCGCTTTCCGGCGACTGGTACGACAATGGCAACGAAGGCAGCGTCAGCCATCTGAGCGAGGAGCTCGATTCCAACTACTCGAATGTCTTCCAGGATGACGGCGCGCCGCAGCGTGCCGATGCGCCGGAACTGATGAGCCAGTGGAAGTCGATGCCCGGCGGTGCCGGAGGCGAAGTCTATGATCTCGACGACTTCGTTGCCGGCCAAGTCTCGCTTCGCGACCATATCGTTCAGCAGGTTCCCTTCGTTTTGCCCGAGATGGCTGACCGTTTGATCGGCCAGCATCTGCTCGATCAACTCGATGAGGCAGGCTATTTCCAGGGCGATACCGGCGAAGCCGCCGAACGGCTCGGCGCCGCGATCGCCGATGTGGAGCGCGTGCTTGGCGCGCTGCAGACCCTTGATCCGCCTGGCGTCTTTGCCCGCAACCTTGCGGAATGTCTGGCGATCCAGCTGCGCCAGAAGGATCGCTTCGATCCGGCGATGGAAGCCTTCGTCGCCAATCTCGAACTGCTGGCGCGCCGCGATTTCTCGACGCTGAAGCGGCTCTGCGGCGTCGATGAAGAGGATCTCCTCGACATGCTGTCGGAACTTCGCCAGCTCAACCCGAAGCCCGGCAGTGGCTTTGAGGGCGGTGTCTCCGAAGCGATCATGCCGGATGTGGTCGTGCGGCCATCCAGCGACGGCAGCTGGCAGGTGGAACTCAATCCCGACACGCTGCCGCGCGTGCTGGTCAATCAGTCCTATTTCGCCAATGTGACCAAGAATGGCGAGGACCACGCATTCCTTTCCGAATGCCTGCAGAATGCCAACTGGCTGACGCGCAGCCTCGACCAGCGGGCCAAAACGATCATGAAGGTGGCGACGGAGATCGTTCGCCAGCAGGACGCCTTCCTGCTGCATGGCGTCGATCACCTGCGTCCGCTCAATCTGAAGACGGTCGCCGAAGCCATCAAGATGCATGAATCGACCGTCAGCCGCGTCACGTCGAACAAATACATGCTGACGCCGCGCGGCCTCTTCGAGCTCAAATACTTCTTCACCGTGTCGATCAGCGCCGTCGAGGGCGGTGACGGCCATTCGGCGGAGGCCGTCCGCCACAAGATCCGCATGCTGATCATGCAGGAGAGCCCGGACGCCGTGTTGTCCGATGACGACATCGTCGACATGCTGAAAAAGGGCGGCATCGATCTCGCCCGCCGGACAGTCGCAAAGTACCGTGAAGCGATGAATATTGCCTCTTCCGTCCAGCGCCGGCGCGAAAAGCGGGCGCTTGCCAAGGTCGCCGGCTTCTGAGGTGACGATTGCCGGGCGTTGACTTTTTGGCAACCTCCGTTTATTAGCCCGCCGCAATTGGCGCTGTGAACAGCGTTCAGACTTATCCCCATCATCCTCAGGGCGCCTGAAGCACGAGACTTAAGCCGATCTTGCTTGAGTTTGCGTGAAGTGCTTGGATGAGATGTAGGCTTGGCGTAAACTGGTACCGCAAACCACTATAAGAAGGGAAACTCCATGAGTGTGCGTGTATCCGGTAAACATATGGAAATTGGTGAATCGTTCCGTCAAAAGATCGAGGACCAAATGGCCATGGCCGTCACGAAATACTTCGACGGGGGATATTCTGGTCAAGTGATCGTTGAGAAGTCGAGCTCGCGCTTCTCGGCCGATTGCAAGCTCCACCTCGATAGCGGGGTAGTGCTGCATGCGGCTGGTGAGGCGATGGATCCGCAGGTGGCTTTCGATGCCGCTTCGGAACGTATCGAGAAGCGTCTGCGCCGCTACAAGCGGAAGCTTAAGGATCATCATGCCGGAAATCATCTGAACGGTTTTGCGGAAGTCGCCTATACGGTCATGGACGGCGTGCCTGACCACGAAGAAGAGGTTCCCGACGATTTCGCCCCGGCCATCGTGGCCGAGAGCACGAAGCAGCTGAAGACCATGTCCGTCGCAACCGCCGTGATGGCGCTCGACATGACGGACGAGCCGCTGCTCCTGTTCCGCAGCCCGGGCAAGGAACATTTGAACATCGTTTACCGCAGGCATGACGGTAATATTGGCTGGATCGACGCAGCCAATATCAAGAGCTGAAATCGGGGGACGGGCGGCGCTTGGCGCCGCTCGTCCAATCACCCGGCTTTGGCCACAGAAGGAAAAAGAAATGGCATTGGCAGATCTGCTGCATCAAGATGCGATTATCCCCGCCCTCAAGGTAAATTCCAAGAAACAGCTGCTTCAGGAATTGGCGGCAAAGGCCTCGAAGATTACGGGCCTGTCCGAGCGGGAAATCTTCGACGTCGTGCTGCAGCGTGAACGTCTGGGTTCGACCGGCGTCGGCAATGGCATCGCAATTCCACATGGCAAGATCGCCAGCGTCCGCTCGATCGTCGGCGTCTTCGCAAGGCTCGACAGCCCGGTTGATTTCGAGGCACTGGACGATCAGCCCGTCGATCTCGTTTTCCTGCTGCTCGCTCCCGAAGGAGCGGGCGCCGATCATCTCAAGGCCCTCTCGCGTATTGCGCGCGTGCTGCGCGACCAGGATCTGGTTGCCAAGCTGCGCGCCACCGATTCCGCCTCGGCGATCTATGCCTTCCTCAATGAGGAGCAGGCTTCAAACGCCGCCTGAGATTTTAAATCGCAGAAATGAAAGAGGCGCCCGGTCACCCGGGCGCCTCTTTTTATTTGGGCTTGGTTAGCTCTCAGAACTCTTCCCAATTGTCCTGCGCAACTGCAGCCGAGCCATGGGTGACGGCAGCCCTGCGCGGTGCCGGAGCCCGGTAGGCCGGCGCAGCAGCTGGTGCACGCATATGCTGCGCGGTCGCACGCAATGCTGCGCTGTTTGCCTGACCGGTGACCCGGAAGCGAAGCACGAGCGCCTTCAACGTCTGCGCCTCGTCGTTCAACGTCACGCTGGCTGCCGTTGCTTCTTCCACCATCGCGGCGTTCTGCTGCGTCACCTGGTCCATCTGGTTCATGGCCTGGTTGATTTCCTTCAGACCGATCGCCTGCTCGCTGGCCGACGCCGAGATCTGGCGGATCAGGCCATTGATGCCCATGACTTGCTCGGCGATCTTGTGCAGCGTATCACCGGCGCGGCCGACGAGATCGACACCTTCCTTGACCTGGACCGCCGAGGTGTTGATCAGCGTCTTGATCTCCTTTGCAGCGCTTGCGGAACGCTGTGCGAGTTCGCGCACTTCCTGCGCGACGACGGCAAAGCCCTTGCCCGCCTCGCCCGCACGCGCGGCTTCCACACCGGCGTTGAGGGCGAGAAGGTTGGTCTGGAACGCGATCTCGTCGATGACGCCGATGATGCGTGATACTTCGGTGGAGGACTGCTCGATGCCATGCATCGAAGCGATCGCCTTCTGCACGACTTCACCGGACTTTTCGGCGTCCTCGCAGGCGAGGTTGACGTTATCTGCGGCAGTGCGTGCGTTCTCGGCGCTCGAATTGACCTGGGCGGTGAGCTCGTTCAGCGCTGCAGCGGTCTCTTCAAGGCTTGCCGCTTGCTGTTCCGTGCGCTTGGCAAGGTCGGAGGCGCTGTTGCTGATCTCGCTGGTACCCGAGCCGATATTCACGACGCTCATGTTCATCGTGTTCACGGTCTCTTCGAGGCTGGCGAGAGCGGCGTTGAAGTCCTGCTTCAGCTTTGCATATTCGCCTGGGAAATCCTCGTTGATGCGGTGACCGAGATTGCCCTGAGACAGTTCTGAAAGACCGGCACCGACAATCGAGACGATCTGGCGCTGCAGGGCGACTGACTGCTGACGCTCGCTCTCGGAGCGGCTTCGCTCGGATTCAGCGGCGCTGCGCTGGTTGTTTGCTTCAGCCTCCAGACGGCGCGTATCGGCAAGCGCGAAACGGAAGCCTTCTAGAGCCTTGGCAACGGAACCGATCTCGTCGGCGCGGTCCTGACCGGCGACCGGCTGATCGTAAGCGCCGTCGCTCAGCTTCCTGACGCCGGCGACCAGTTGGCCGAGCGGCTTCTGCACGAATGCGCGGACGGCGAAGTAGAGGGCCAGCATGACGGCGCCGAGGACGAGAATGCCGCCGACGATCATCATGAAGGTCTGATCCTGAACCGGAGCATTGATCGCGGTATGCGGCACGTCGACAAGGACGACCCAGGTGGCGTTGAGATCCGGTACGGCGAACGGATAGACGACGCGGTCGAAAGGCTCGTAGCCGTCGAAGGTGAGGTTGCGAACGACGGTCGGCGCCATCGATGCACGGGCGTTCTTGATCTCGGCGGAGCCGTCGCCTTCATAGGGCTTCGACATCAGGTCCTTGATCGGCGCAACGATCCAGTTGCCGTTCTGGGCAACGAGTGTCACGCGGCCGGAGCCGAACGGATGCAAAGCCTGGAGCTTGTCGGTGAGCGACTTCAGGGAGATATCAACGCCTTCGACGCCGATCATCTTGCCGCCTGAAACAACCGGGTAAGCGATTGAGGTCAGCAGCGTCGGTACGTCGGTGCCTTCGGCGAGGTAGGGTGAGGTGATCGCGCCCTTGCCGCTTTCTGCTGCAAGCTTCCACCATTCGGCGGTGTAGTCGTTATCGAAGGTCGAAAACTGGATGGCGCCGTCCTTGGTCTTCGACCAGTAGGGCGAGAAGGCACCGTTCTTGTTGGTGCCCTGATCGAGCTTGTCGGCAATCTCGGTGGTCTTGCCGTCGAATGCGCCGAGCTGCTCGCAGAACCAGCTGCCGAAGGCAAAGGGGTTCTTCTCGAGATTGGCCTTGAGGATATTGATGATGCCCTTGCGGTCGAAATTGCCGCCCTCGTGGCCGCGGCCGACGACACCGGACATGGAGCGCGCCGCACTGGCGAGTTCGCCGACATTGGCAGCGATTTCGTTGGCAATGGCTTTGGCTTCAAGATTGGCCTGATCCATCGTCAGGGTCTGCACGCGGCTGCGCGTCTGATCGATCAGGAAAAAGTTGGAAACGAAAAGAACGAGCGCGATTGCAACGCCCGTGATGACAATAAGCTTTGCGGCAAGCGACTTCATGCGAAAGATGAACATGGTGCCTCGGCGGGGCGACTTGCCGGACGAACATTTCCGGCAAAGGCGAGGTGAGCCGCTTCTTCATGCAGCGGCCGTGGAGAGAGGCCAGACACCTATTCGGAGAGGTCTGGCGATCGCCGAAAACATCGCCAGAAATCTCTTAAATTTGAGTGAAACTGTATGAAATCGTACCGCTAGCCGCCCTTCAGCTTCGCTTTTCGCGTGCGCCGTTCGGAAACAGAAAAGTCTATAGCTCGTTTGCGACTTCGCCGCTCAGCGGGATCGACGGCTGAGCTCCGGCCTTGAGGCAGGCAAGCGATCCGGCAACGGCCGCGCGGCGCAATGCAGCTTCGAAATCGAGCCCCTCATCGAGGCTGGCAGCGAGGTAACCGCAGAAGGTATCACCGGCGCCGACCGTATCGACCGGCTCGATCTTCAGGCCCTGCGCGCGCACCAGCTTGCCATCGCGGATGGCGATCACGCCATCGGCTCCGAGCGTTACGATCAGCGTCTGGCCGGTTTCTTTATGCAGGCGCTGCAGCGCCGTCTCGCGATCTGCGGCCGTCATCTTCTCCTGTCCGGCAAGCAGTTCGAATTCCGTCTCGTTGGCGATGACGATATCGGCCAGGCGTCCGAGGCGTGCCGCATCGGCAATCAGTGGGGCGAGATTGAGTACGGTGCGAACGCCCTTATTACGGGCCGCCTCGAGCGCGCGCTCGACCGTCGGGGCGGGAACCTCGAGCTGCAGCATCAGGATATCACTGGCACCCATCGCGGCGATCGCAGCATCGGCATCCGCCGCACTGACCGTGCCGTTGGCGCCGGGCACGACGGCAATCATGTTCTCGCCATCGCCGCCGACGAGGATCAGCGCAGTGCCGGTCGGCCCCTCGACATGCTTCACCGTCGACAGATCGGTACCGGCTTCATCGAGCAGTGCCAGCGCCGGCTCAGCAAACTCGTCCTTCCCGACTGCGCCCGCCATCCGGACCGTGCGTCCGGCGCGTCGTGCCGCCAATGCCTGGTTGGCGCCCTTGCCGCCCGCAGCGGTCGCAAAGCCATTTCCGGCAACCGTTTCACCGGGCTTCGGCAGGCGTGCGGTCGTAGCGATGAGGTCCATGTTGATGGAGCCGAACACAGTGATCATGTAGATGTCCCGTCCTTTGATTTTGGCGCGACACTGCCCGAAGGCCTCACTCTTCGTCAACCACCCTGAGCTTCAGAAGGCCAGTTCGGCTCTCGACTGATTTCGCCGCCGGCTGCGCGTCGCGCTCCGGCTTGGCGCCGTCAGCGGCAGTCTCGAATTCCAGTGCTTCGATCTTGGCGCCACGCTTGGTCAGCTTGTCGGCGGAGGTGACGATCATGTCGACATCCTTCTGCGCCATGGCGAAATGGCCCTGCAACTTGCGCACGCGCTCGTCCAGGCGCCCGAGGTCATCCATCAGGTTGACGACCTCACCCTGAATCACGTGCGCCTGTGCACGCATGCGCTGATCCTTGAGGACGGCCTGGATCACCTGGATCGACAGCATCAACAGCGACGGTGAGACGATAACGATCCGCGACCGGTGCGCCTTCTGGATGATCGCCTCGAAATTCTCGTGGATCTCCGCAAAGATCGATTCCGAGGGCACGAACATGAAGGCCGTGTCCTGGGTCTCGCCCTGGATCAGGTATTTCTCGGAAATATCGCGGATATGGATTTCCATGTCGCGGCGAAACTGCTGGGACGCGGCCTTGCCGGCATCCGACCCACCGGCATCGCGGATCGCGTTCCACGCTTCCAGCGGAAACTTGGCATCGATGACCAGGGGCGGGGCGCCGTTTGGCATCTTCCCCGTGCAGTCCGGGCGCGAGCCGTTCGACAGCGTCTGCTGGAATGCATAGGCTCCCATCGGCAGGCCGTCGGCGACGATCGTTTCCATGCGCGACTGGCCGAAGGCACCGCGCGTCTGCTTGTTGGAAAGGATCGCCTGCAAGCCGACGACATCCTTGGCAAGCGTCTGAATGTTGTTTTGCGCCGCATCGATGACGGCGAGCCGCTCCTGAAGCTTCTGCAGGTTGTCGTGGGTTGACTTCGTCTGCTCAGTGATCGTGTGGCTGACGCGCTGCGACATGCCGTCAAGCCGCTGGTTGATCGCCTGATTGAGTTCGGCCTGCCGGGTGCCGAAGACCTCGGCCATCGTCGAGATGCGGCCCTGCATCTCGGCCTGAATCTTCAGGAGCTCGGCCATCCGCGCATCCGCCTCGGCGGAGCGGATCGCCGCTTCCTCATTCTGTTCCCGCCTCAGATTGCCGCTCCTGAAGAGCAGAAAAACGAGAAGCACGATCATCGCGGCGATGGCGCCGCCGATGAGAGCAAGAATGGCCGGATTGATGGCGGCGAGCGAAATGGCGAGCGAGTCGGCGGAATTGTTCATGCCCCACCATAGCAAACTTCAGCGCCCTGACTAGATCAAAACGTGAACATATCAACAGGTATGACAGATGCTTCCAATGGAGCTGCTATAGCGCTTCCGCACCCAGGCAGATATCCGCACTACCGTCAGCCGCCGCGCCGCATAAGACGAATACGGCGATTTTCCGGAGGCGGCAGGAAAAAACCGCCTTCGGAAGTTTTCGGATAATTCCCACGCTCGAAAAGATAGGTTATGGGAACGCCATGACCATCAAGCCACTCATCATTCTTCCCGATCCCATTCTCCGTCAGGCTTCCAAGCCGATCGAGCGCGTCGACGATGAACTGAAGCGTCTCGCCGACGACATGCTGGAAACCATGTATGACGCGCCGGGCATCGGCCTTGCCGCGATCCAGATCGGCGTACCGCGCCGCATGCTCGTCATCGACGTCTCGCGCGAAGGCGAAGACAAGCAGCCGCAGGTTTTCATCAATCCCGAGATCCTGAAGTCCTCGGACGAGCGCTCCGTCTATGAAGAGGGTTGCCTGTCGATCCCGGATTACTATGCCGAGGTCGAGCGCCCTGCCACGATCACCCTCAAGTATCTAGATCGCGACGGCAAGGAACTGACCGCCGAGGCCGACGGCCTGCTGGCAACATGCCTGCAGCACGAGATCGATCACCTGAACGGCGTGCTGTTCATCGACCACATCTCGCGCTTGAAGCGAGAGATGGTGATCAAGAAGTTCACCAAGGCGGCCAAGACGAAGGCGATCTGATCGGTCGTTGAAAAAGTCATGCGGGAGTCCTATGATATCAATGATATCATAGGAGGCTTTTCGTGGGCGATCTGCTGATCAGAAATCTGGACGATACCCTGAAGCGTGAGCTTCAGGACCGTGCCCGCGAAAGCGGTCGCAGTCTCTCCGACGAGGCTGTCGTTCATTTGCGTCGGTCGCTTGCTTCGGCCGGGAGCGGCAGCCGTCCGGCGGGGGAGTGGCTTGCCGCACTGCTTTCGAAAGAGCGGTGGACGGATGACGAGTTGGCAGCGATTGAGTCCGCCCGGCGGGAGTCCGACCGCGAACCGCCGAAGTTCGACGAATGAGCATCGTGCTCGATACCAACGTGCTCTCGGAGCTGGAAGGTCAGCTGTATAGCGAGCGGCTTGTCTCGTGGCTGAATGACTATCGTCCGGACGAACTCCTGATAAGCACCATCAGCATCGCCGAGATTCAATACGGCCTTTCAAGATTGCCTGACGGTCGGCGGCGCGATGGCTTGATGGAGAGCTATTTGCGGATTGAGCAAGCGTTTGCTGGTCGCATTGCGGCTTTCACGATCGATGCTGCACATCGCTACGGGAGGCTCCGGGCCGAGCAGGAGAGGCGCGGAAGGCGCATGGAAACGAAGGAAGCCATGATCGCCGCCATCTGCCTCTCGCATGGCGCGACGCTGGCGACCCGCAACATAAAAGATTTCGAAGGGCTTGATCTCAAGCTCGTAAACCCGTTTGAAGACGGCTGATCGGTAAACGGCGGAACAGAATGTCACTTCGCATCATCTTCATGGGGACGCCCGAATTCTCGGTTCCGACGCTGCGCACGCTCGTCGATGCCGGGCATCAGATCGTTGCCGTCTATTCGCAGCCGCCGCGTCCGGGTGGCCGCCGTGGGCTCGACCTGCAGAAATCGCCGGTGCATCAGGCCGCCGAATTGCTTGGCCTGCCGGTTTTCACGCCTGTCAATTTCAAGGATCCCGAAGAGCGCGAGAAATTCCGCGCACTCGACGCCGATGTCGCCGTTGTCGTCGCCTACGGCCTGCTGCTGCCGGAAGCGATCCTGACGGGCACGCGCGACGGCTGCTACAATGGCCATGCCTCGCTCCTGCCCCGCTGGCGGGGTGCGGCGCCGATTCAGCGGGCGATTATGGCCGGAGACAAGAAGACCGGCATGATGGTGATGAAGATGGACAAGGGGCTGGATACCGGCCCTGTCGCGCTTACCCGCGAGGTCGAGATCGGCCCGAACATGACGGCCGGTGAGCTGCATGACAAGCTGATGCATGTCGGCGCCAAGGCGATCGGCGAGGCGATGGTTGCGCTGGAGAGCGGCAACCTTCCGCTGACGCCTCAGCCGGACGATGGCGTGCTCTATGCGAGCAAGATCGACAAGGGCGAAACCCGGATCGACTTCGCCAGGGATGCTGCCGACGTTCACAATCATATCCGCGGCCTGGCGCCGTTCCCCGGCGCATGGTTCGAGCTCGAGATCGGTGGCAAGCCAGAGCGCGTCAAGGTTCTTGGCTCCGAACTCGCGGAAGGCAATGGCCCGGCGGGCGAGTTGTTGAGCGACGATCTGGTCGTGGCCTGCGCGACCGGCGCCATCCGGCTGACAAAGCTTCAAAAGGCCGGAGGCAAGCCTCTGCCTGCTGCAGACTTCCTGCGCGGCACGCCGCTCGCCCGCGGCACAAGGCTCGCCTGATGTCGCGCTATCGGATGACCGTCGAATATGACGGCGCACCCTATGTCGGCTGGCAGCGCCAGGATAACGGCCCTTCCGTACAGGGAGCGATCGAGGCCGCGATCCTGTCTCTCAGCGGCGAGACGGTTTCGATCCGCGGGGCAGGGCGCACCGATTCCGGCGTCCATGGGCTCGGCCAGGTCATCCATGCCGACCTCGCCAAGGAATGGTCGCCCTTCAAGCTGCAGAATGCGCTGAATGCCCATCTGAAACTTGCCGGCGAGCGGGTTTCCATTCTTGATGTAGAGGCTGTCAGCGATCTCTTCGACGCGCGCTTCTCGGCGCTGCGGCGCCACTATCTCTACCGCATCATCAGCCGCCGAGCGCCGCTGGCGATCGAGGCAGGAAAGGCGTGGTGGGTGCCGAAAGTTCTCGATCACGAAGCCATGCATGCGGCCGCACAGCGCCTCGTCGGCAACCACGATTTCTCGACCTTCCGCTCGGCGCATTGCCAGGCAAACAGTCCCGTTCGCACGCTGGACAGGCTGGATGTGACCCGCAGTGGCGAGCTCATCGAAATCCGCGCCACGGCGCAGAGCTTCCTGCACAACCAGATCCGCTCCTTCGCCGGTACTTTGAAGCTTGCGGGCGAAGGCAAATGGACGCCTGACGATGTGCAGGCCGCTCTCGAAGCTCGCGACCGCAAGGCCTGCGGCCCGGTGGCACCGCCGGATGGCCTCTATTTCATGCAGGTGGATTACCCTGAGGTGATCACGGACAGGCGGGCGGCCGTGGAGAGCAGCGGCGATGACGGTGAAGATTTTTCATAATCCCGCGATCAGGAGCTTCACCAAGGAAGACGGCGAGGTCGTTCTCGCCCGCAATCAGGCGGGATAGATCCCGAGGAAGCGCTGCAGGTACTCCGCCAGCATCATGGATGGAACGAGCAGCGCCAGCGTCAGCGCTCCTACCATCAATCCGTGGCCGTGGAAGATCATCCGCAGGATGCGCGCCAGCATGAAGACCTGCGCGATCATGAAGATCAGCAGCAGGATCGAGACGATGCCAACGGTGCCGGGAAGGAAGAAGACCAGTGCCAGCAGCAGGCCGTTGATGTAGGAGAGCGGCACGCCCAGCCAGTTGACGCTGACGACGACGGCGGCGAAGCGGTTGCCCATCTTGAAGATCAGCAGCAGGATCCCGGTAAGAACCAGCGGCACGAACCAATTGGCGACCTCGACCATTCCCAGCCGGACATAGAAGGGCAGGCCGACATCGTAATGCGGCGGCATCGTCTGCAGGAAAGCCTGGCGCCACCAGAGCCATGAAATCCCCATCGGCGGCAGGCACCAGACCATCGCCCAGAAGGAGCGGTTGACGCCGCGCTCCGATACATCGAGAAAGCGGAAGCCGCGCGGATCCATGCGGATCAGCAGCCAGAGCCCCGCCAGATAATATTGGACTTCCCTAAGCCCTGGCATTCTCGAACCAGCGCTCAATGAAGGTCTGATAGATCTGCGTCAGCGTCTCCAGGTCGGCGACCGAAACGCGCTCGTCCACCATATGCATGGTCTGGCCAACGAGGCCGAATTCGACGACCGGGCAATAATCCTTGATGAAACGCGCATCCGACGTGCCGCCCGTCGTCGACAGCTTCGGCGCCTTGCCTGTGATGCTTTCAACGGCAGAGGACAGCGATGCGATGAGCGCATTGTTGCGCGTCAGGAAGACATGGCTGGGACGATCGGCCCAGATGATCTCGTAGCGGACCGGCTCGCGGCCCGGACGCAGCACGCCATCGGCTGCCGCGGCATCGAGACGGCGGATGATTTCCGCCCGCAGCGTGTCTGATGTCCAGGTGTCGTTGAAACGGATGTTGAAGCTCGCCGTTGCCTTCGCCGGAATGACGTTGGTGGCTGGGTTGCCCACATCGACAGTCGTCACTTCCAGATTGGAGGCCTGGAAGCTCTCGGTACCGCCATCGAAAGGCGGATCCATCAGGGCGGTGGTCAGCTGCAGCAGGCCACGCACCGGATTGTCGGCGAGGTGCGGATAGGCAGCGTGGCCCTGGACGCCGTGGACAGTGATTTTGCCCGAAAGCGATCCGCGGCGGCCGATCTTGATCATGTCGCCGAGCGCATCGGGATTGGTCGGCTCGCCGACGACGCAGGCATCCCAGTGTTCGCCGCGTTCCGCCGCCCATTGCAGCAGCTTGATTGTACCGTTGATCGAGGGTCCTTCTTCGTCGCCGGTGATCAGGAAGGAGATCGAGCCCTTCGGAGCCCCATGCTTTTCGACATGGCGGGCAACGGCGGCCACGAAGCAGGCAATGCCGCCCTTCATGTCGACGGTGCCGCGGCCGAACATTTCGCCGCCGGCGATTTCCGCCGCAAAGGGCGGGTGCGTCCAAGCCGCTTCGTCACCGACGGGCACGACATCCGTATGCCCGGCAAACATCAGGTGCGGGCCGTCATTGCCGATCCGCGCATAGAGGTTCTCGACATCGGGCGTTCCGGCCTCTGTCGCCGTCATCTTCTCGACCTTGAAGCCGAGTGGCGCAAGCATCGCATCGAGCGCCGAGAGCGCCCCGCCTTCGGCGGGCGTAACGGACGGGCAGCGGATGAGGGTCTGGAGATTGGCGACGGGATCGGTAGCGGTCATGACGGTCGAATTATCCGGCAGGAATGGCAAAGGCATGGCGAGGCGGAGACCGCCTCGCGTTAAAAGGGTGCCGTCTGTTTACCGGATCGCGGTCCGGCTGTCACGGCACCTCAGTCGCGCAACAGCTCGTTGATGCCGGTCTTCGAGCGGGTCTGCTCGTCGACGCGCTTGACGATGACGGCGCAGTAGAGGTGCGGTGCCGGCAGGCCGTTTGCCATGGTCTTGTTGCCCGAAGGCATCGAGCCGGCGACGACGACGGAGTATGGCGGTACTTCGCCGTATGTCACTTCGCCGGTAGCGCGATCGACGATTTTGGTCGACTTGCCGATATAGACACCCATGCCGAGCACCGAGCCCTCGCGGATGATGCAGCCCTCGACGACTTCGGAGCGGGCGCCGATGAAGCAGTTATCTTCGATAATGGTCGGGCCAGCCTGCATCGGCTCAAGAACGCCGCCGATGCCGACGCCACCGGAGAGATGCACGTGCTTACCGATCTGCGCGCAGGAGCCGACGGTCGCCCAGGTATCGACCATCGTGCCTTCGCCGACATAGGCGCCGAGGTTCACGAAGGAGGGCATCAGCACGACATTCTTGGCGATGAAGGCCGAGCGGCGCACGACGCAGTTCGGTACCGCGCGGAAGCCGGCGTCACGATACTGGTTCTCGCCCCAGCCTTCGAACTTCGAGGGAACCTTGTCCCACCAGGTCGAGTTGCCCGAACCGCCCTTGACGACTTCCATGTCGTTCAGGCGAAAGGAGAGCAGCACCGCCTTCTTGAGCCACTGGTTGACCGTCCAGCTGCCATCGGCACCGCGTTCGGCCACGCGAGCCTTGCCGGCGTCGAGCAGTTCGAGCGCAGTTTCCACGGCATCGCGAACTTCGCCCTTGGTCGACGTGCTGACGCTGTCGCGGTTGTCGAAGGCTGCTTCGATGGTCTTTTCGAGGGATGCGAGATCGATGGCGCTCATGAGAATTCCTTAAACTTCGAACTTTATCCTGAAGGCTACAGTGCCTCCGGGAATTGTGATCGGCGGGATGCGATCTGCTCTATCGCATGGACGCCCAAAATGGAATGATTTTTCGAACCAGATCGTTTCTGGATTCAAGGCGTTAAAGACGTGGTTTTTAGGGACTGAAAGGCATTTGGGAATGGCGAAGGGTAAGAATGGCAGGCTCCGGCGCAAGGACGGGGTCTGGGACCCGCTGAAGACCAGCGAGACGGACAAGGATCGTGCCCGCGCAGTTCCGAAGACACCGCAGACCCTCTCCCCCTCCTATCGTCTTGCCTATGTCGACGAGGACTTTCTGTGCCGCGAGGAATTGCGGCCGATCCGTTTGCAGCTGGAACTGCTGAAGCCGGAAATGCTGCTCGCCGAACGCGGCATCAAATCCACCGTCGTCATGTTCGGCGGCGCCCGAATTCCGGCCCCCGGCCAGAGTGCCTGGGCCGCTCGCAACGATATCCAGCGCGTCAATCTGGAGGCGGCTTCGGTCTATTACGACGAGGCCCGCAAATTCGCGCGGCTCTGCTCGCGCTATTCGGCAGCTCATGATTTTCATGAATATGTCATTGTCACCGGCGGCGGCCCGGGCGTCATGGAAGCCGGCAACCGCGGCGCTGCAGACGAGGGCGCGCCGTCGATCGGCCTCAACATCGTGCTACCGCACGAGCAGGCGCCGAACGTCTATGTGACGCCGGAACTCAGCTTCAATTTCCACTATTTCGCCATCCGCAAGATGCACTTCATGGTGCGCGCCAAGGCCATCGCGGTATTTCCCGGCGGTTTCGGCACGCTTGACGAGTTCTTCGAATGCCTGACGCTGATCCAGACCGGCCGCATGGAAAAGATGCCGCTGATCCTTTTCGGGGAAAAATTCTGGCGCAGTATCGTCAATTTCGAGGCGCTTGCCGAGTTCGGCACCATCGCGCCTGATGACGTCAAGCTGATCAGCTTCGTCGATACCGCCGATGCTGCCTGGAAGATCATCCAGGATTTCTACGAACACCAGGAATGAGAAAGCCCCGCCGCAGGTTGCGGCGGGTCTCGGATTTCTGCAGATCTTTTTAGAGGAACGGCCGGTCAGGCATGTCGTCGATCGAGATGAAGCCGTCCTTGTTGGTATCCAGGCGGGCAAAGAGGCGGCCCATCGCGTCTTCCGCTTCCTGCTTGGATATCTGGCCGTTCTCGTCCTTGTCGACGTGTCGCATCATCGAAGCGAACATCATGTTGCCGCCACCATGGCCCTTGCCCCAGCGGTGCCCGTCCGGGCCGCCATGCGGGCGCTTGCCATCGTTCTGCGACATCTGCTGGTCGCCGCCGCCATCCTTTTGCGCGTCCTTGCGGGCATCCCGCCAGGCTTTGATCTGGATTTGACGGTAGTCGCGCATCTCGCCCGGTGTCAGGCTGCCATCGTTGTTTTTGTCGGCGGCGGCAAACACCTTGCCGGCGCCGTCCGCTGCTTCCTGCTTGGAAACCTTGCCGTCCTTGTCCAGATCGAACTGTTTCAGCATGCGGACAAAGGCGACTTCACGGAAGGCGGCGCCGCGCGGCCCGCCCGTCATTTCGCGGTGGTGGCGCGGCCGGTCGGGGCGTTCACCGGGGGCAGCAAAGCTCGCGCCGGCGGCACCGGCGATCAGAACGGCGGAGAGGCCTGCCAGGATAAGCTTGTTGCGATACATGTGACTTCCTTTCGATTTATGTCCCTTCAGGACCAAAACGTAAGGCGCCGATGCCAGAAAACCCAATTAAAACTGGGTAATCTGGATGAAACTTTGGTAAGTCAGCCGATAATCTTTGTCAGAAATGCGGTGAGATCGTCGGTGACGAAATCGATATGATCCTCGTCGCCGCTGGTCTTCTCCCACCACTCGACGACAGTGTCTTCGAGATTGTTCGGCACCAGCAGAACCGTCGCCATTCCGAGTGCCTTGGGCACCACGAGATTGCGCGGCAAGTCCTCGAACATGGCGGCCTTCTTCGTCTCGACGCGTTTCAGGGCCATGAACTTGTCATAGGTGGCCTGTGCCGGCTTCGGCACGAACTCGGCCGCGACGATGTCGAAGATATCGTCGAAATGCTCGAGGATGCCCAGAGCACCTGCTGCCATCTCGGCATGCTTGACGCTGCCGTTGGTGAAGATGAACTTCCGGCCCGGCAGCGCCTTGATCGCCTCGCCAAGCTCTGGCTGCGGCAGCAGCGCGGAGTAATCGATCGCATGCGCCTTCTCGAGGAAATCATTGGGGTCGACGCCGTGATGGATCATCAACCCCTGCAGCGTCGTGCCGTGATTGTAATAATACTGCTTCTGCAGCTTGCGTGCCTCGTCCCGCTCCATCTGCAGCAGCGCCGACACATACGCCGTCATGTTCTTGTCGATCTGCGCGAAAAGATTGATGTGATGCGGGTAGAGCGTGTTGTCGAGGTCGAAGACCCATTCGCTCACATGCGCAAAATCGGATTTTTCAGGGGTGCGGTCGATCTTTGTCATGGCGGCGTTATGGCATGGCCTGGGATGATCGCCAATCGAAAATAGACGCCCGTTTTCGGGCGGACGCCGGGCCGGTGCGGTGCTAGAAAGGCTGCATGCTTTTCGATCTTCCCCATGACGACGCGCTCTATGACGCGCTGCTCGCCCGGAGCTCCGACTACGAGGGGCTCGCCTATGCCTGCGTCAAGACGACGGGCGTCTTCTGCCGGCTGAGCTGCCCGGCGCGCAAGCCGAAGCGGGAGAATACGCTGTTCTATGATTCCATCGCCACCTGCATGCAGTCTGGCTTCCGCCCCTGCCAGCGCTGTAGGCCGTTGGAGCAGGCGGGGCGTGAAGCGATCGTCGATGATCTCCTGAAGGCGCTGGATCGCGATCCATCGGTGCGCTGGACTGAGGGTGACCTTATTGATCTCGGTTACGATCCCTCTACCGTTCGCCGTGCCTTCAAGCGTGCGCTTGGCATGACCTTTCTCGATATCGCCCGCTACCGCCGTCTTGGCCAGGCTGCCAAACAGCTTGCCGATGGCGCCCGCGTTATCGATGCGCAGCTGGATGCGGGTTATGAATCCGCCAGCAGTTTTCGCGCCGCCTTCCAGCGGATGATCGGCAAGGCGCCTGTGATCGTGCAGAACCGCGAACTGCTCTTTGCCGATATCTTCGACACGCCCCTCGGGCCAATGATTGCCGTTGCCGACCAGACGCATTTGCATCTCCTGGAGTTTCACGACCGCAAGGCGCTGCCCACCGAGCTTGAGAAGCTGCAGCGCAAAACCCGCTCGACCGTCGCAGCCGGCCGGACGCCGGCGATCGACCGGATAGAGGCGGAAATGAAGGCCTATTTCGAGGGGCGGTTGACGGAGTTTCGCACGCCGCTGGCGCTGAGTTTCGCAACGGACTTCGAACGGGAGATCTGGTCGCGGCTGATCCGCATTCCCGTTGGAGAGACGCGCGCCTATGGCGATCTCGCCCGCGATCTGGACAATCCGCAGGTCGTCCGTGCGGTGGGGCGGGCAAACGGCGCTAACCAGATCGCCGTTGTCATCCCCTGCCACCGACTGATCGGTGCGGACGGATCGCTGACCGGTTACGGCGGTGGTCTCTGGCGCAAGCAGTGGCTGTTGAAACACGAAGCAAGGATGCGGGCGGAAAAGCCCCAAATGGAGGAAGCATCATGAACCAGGCGGACAAGGCAAAGGCTTTCGCAGCACTTCACCAGAAGGGCAAGCCGGTCGTTCTCTACAATATCTGGGACGCAGGAACGGCCAAGGCAGTGGCCGAGGGTGGAGCCAAGGCACTGGCGACAGGCAGCTGGTCCGTTGCCGCCGCGCAGGGCTATGCCGACGGCCAGAAGCTGCCGATGGCAGTGCTGATCGATACGGCGAGAGCGATCGCCGCATCAACCGATCTGCCGCTCTCGGTCGATTTCGAGGGTGCCTATTCCGAAGAACCCGAGGGTGCTGCGGCGAATGTCGCCAAGGTGATGGAGGCTGGAGCCATCGGTATCAATTTCGAGGATCAGATCGTTGGCGGAAACGGCCTGCATCGGCCGTATCAGCTACGGCCCGGGACCCTATCGGATGATGATGGAAAAGCTGAAGGAGGCCGCGGCAGCGGTTTACGCCGCCGCGCCTTGAGCGGTGATCAGGGCACGATCAGCGTGCCCGCACCATGTTCCGTGAAGATTTCGAGCAGGACGGAATGGGCCGTCTTGCCGTTCAGGATGACGACGCCCTGCACGCCCGCCTTGATGGCGTCGATGCAGGTCTCGACCTTTGGGATCATGCCGCCCGAGATCGTGCCATCGGCGATCAGCGCATGCGCCTGTGCGACCGACAGTTCCTTGATCAGGTTGCCCTGCTTGTCGAGAACGCCGGGAACGTCGGTCAGGAACAGCAGGCGGGTGGCATTCAGCGCACCGGCGATCGCGCCTGCAAACGTATCGGCATTGATGTTGTAGGTCGCGCCGTCACGGCCGGGAGCCACCGGTGCGATAACGGGGATCATTTCGGAGCGGGCGAGGAGATCGAGCAGGGTGCGGTCGACTTCGCCGACTTCGCCGACGAAGCCGAGATCGAGAACGCGCTCGATATTGGAATCCGGATCCTTGATCTTCTTCTGCGCCTTTTCGGCGAAGACCATGTTGCCGTCCTTGCCGCAGAGGCCGATCGCCCATTCGCCGGTCTGGTTGATCAGCGCAACGATTTCCTTGTTGATCGAGCCCGCCAGAACCATCTCGACGATCTCGACGGTCTTGGCGTCGGTGACGCGCAGGCCGCCTTCGAACTTTGATTCGATGCCCATCTTGGATAGCATGGCGCCGATCTGCGGCCCGCCGCCGTGAACGACGATGGGGTTGACTCCCGATTGCTTCAGAAGCGCGATGTCGCTGGCGAAGGCCTTGCCGAGTTCGGGATTACCCATCGCATGGCCGCCGTATTTCACGACGATTGTCTTGTTCTCGTAACGCTGCATGAATGGCAGCGCCTGCGCCAGAAGATGGGCCTGCATTTCGCTTTCGGACTGGTTCATGGCTTACCCCGCAGAATGGATCGCGGGCCTTTTATCTCAAGTTTTTGACAGATGGAATAATGCGCTGCGCATTAGTTTCAGCGCCTCTTGCCAATTTTGTCGGCCGCCTTCTATGTAAAGAAACATTAGGGAGAGCGACAGCGGCATGACAGGCGACGACCTCGCAAGACTGATTGGCCGTGTCGCCACGGCCGACCGCCAGGCTTTTGTCGCCCTCTACCGGGAGACCAGCCCGAAACTTTTCGCCATCTGCATGCGTATCTTGAAGGACAGGGCGGAAGCCGAGGAAGCGCTGCAGGAGGTCTATGTCAAGATCTGGCAGCGCGCCAAGGCTTTTGCGTCATCGCAGGGTACTGCCAATTCCTGGCTTGCGGCAATTGCGCGCAACCAGGCGATCGACACGATGCGGGCACGAAAGCCGGTCGCCGACGAACTAGACAGTGCCTACGACCTTGCCGACCCCGGGCTGGATCCGGAAAAGCAGGCTGTCATATCGGATGAAGGAAGGCGGATTGACACCTGCATGGAAGAGTTGGAAGCTGACCGGGCGACGTCGGTGAGGCGGGCCTATGTCGAAGGACTGAGCTACCAGGAACTCGCCGATCAGTTCGGCGTTCCGCTCAACACCATGCGGACATGGCTGCGGCGCAGCCTTTTGAAGCTGAAAGAGTGCATGGAACGATGACATCGCCTGATCAAAGCAAGGGAGGCCGCTCTCGCGACGAAGTGCTCGCAGGCGAGTATGTTCTTGGCGTTCTCTCCTATCAGGATCGGCGGGTCGTCGAAGAGCGCATGCGCCGCGACCAGCAATTCGCTGCCATCGTCAGCCGCTGGGAAACCAACCTATCGACCTTCAACGACGAATATGAAAGCGTTGCCCCGAGCCGCGAGACCTTCAAGCAGGTCGAGGCACGGCTTTTCGGCGAAGCGGCGCATTCGTCGTCCTTCTCGCGCGGTTTCTGGAACTCGGCCGTGTTCTGGCGCTCGCTCACTTTTGCCTCGCTGGTCGTTGCCGCCGGCGCGATCATCTTCGCCTCCGGCATTGTGCCGCCGCCAAAGGGTGCTGCACCGCTGATGGCGGAACTGTCGGCGGCAGGCAGCCAGGTCAATCTGCTCGCTTCCTACCAGGCCGATACCGGCCACCTGCGCATTGTCCCTGTTGCCGCAGGCAAGCCGGAAGAGAAGTCGCTGCAGCTCTGGCTGGTCCCAGGCAGCGGAGCGCCGCAGTCTCTCGGTGTCTTCCAGCCGGGCGAGGGCGGCGATCTCCTGATCCCGGCCAATATGCGCAGCCAGATCGGCGAAGGCGCCACGCTCGCCGTCAGCCTTGAGCCCTTCGGTGGCTCGACCACGGGCCTGCCGACCGGACCTGTGATTGCCAGCGGCGCGGCACACCGCCCGTAAAATTATAGTCCCCGCTGAAACTCTTTTCCGACAGCCCCCGTAGCTCTTCTGACCGGGCGGCGCGAGGCATCAGGCCAGCGTTACGCGGCCGGTCTGGAGGAAAAGATCATGCTCAAGTCCGCTATGCGCACCATCGCGCTTGCCATTGCCGTATCCGCAATCGCTTTTGCTGCGCAGGCCAAGAACCCGATGGTCGGCGGTGCTGCGATGTACCCGACGAAGAATATTGTCGAAAACGCCGTTCACTCCAAGGATCACACCACCCTCGTTGCAGCCGTGAAGGCGGCCGGTCTCGTCTCCACGCTCGAAGGCAAGGGGCCGTTCACGGTCTTCGCGCCCACCAACGAAGCCTTTGCCGCTCTTCCGGCCGGCACGGTCGACACGCTGCTGAAGCCTGAAAACAAGGCCAAGCTCACCAAGGTGCTGACCTGCCATGTGGTGGCGGCCGACGCCATGTCGAAGACTGTCGCTAAGATGATCAAGGACGATGGCGGCGAGCACGACATCAAGACGGTCGGCGGCTGTGTTCTGAAAGCCAAGGAAAGCATGGGCAAGATCACGCTCACCGATGAAAACGGCGGCGTCGCTCACGTGACGATCGCTGACGTAAAGCAGTCGAACGGCGTCATCCACGTCATCGACAAGGTGCTTCTGCCGAAGATGTAAATGATTGCAGGCAGGAGAATGTGGGGAGGCGCCTTTCGGGGCGCCTCTTTCATTTCCAGTTGCTGATTTCGACCGTTTCGGCGATCGCCTGCCGGAGATCGTCAAGACCTTCGCTCTTCTCCGAGGATGTGGCGACGATGCCGGGATAGGCTGCCGGGCGCTTCTTGATCTTCTCGGCCGTTTCGGCGAGCAGCTTGACGACTGCCGGCGGCTTGATCTTGTCGGTCTTGGTCAGCACGATCTGGTAGGAGACGGCGGCCTTGTCGAGCAGCGTCAGCACGTCCTCGTCGTTCTTCTTGATGCCGTGGCGGCTGTCGATCAGCACGTAGACGCGCTTCAGAGTCGCGCGGCCGCGCAGATAGTCGAACACCAGCTTCGTCCAGGTATCGACCTGATCCTTCGGCGCCTGCGCGTAGCCGTAACCCGGCATGTCGACCAGCGCCATCGGCGGCAGGTCGCCGCCTTCGCCGGAGTAACCTTCGGGAACGAAATAGTTCAGTTCCTGCGTGCGGCCCGGCGTATTGGAGGTACGCGCCAGCCCCTTGTGGCCGACAAGCGCATTGATCAGCGACGACTTGCCGACATTCGAGCGTCCGGCAAAGGCAACCTCGAAGGGCCCTTCCGGTGGCAGGAACTTCATGGACGGCACGCCGCGGATGAAAATCCACGGGCGTCCGAAGAGTGGCTTGTCGTTCTTGTCCGTCATCCGGCCCTTATCCAGTATCAGAAATCTGTCAGCTACCGCATTCAGCTTTTGCGGCCCAATGTCAACCTTGCGGCTGAGCGGCAACGGCGCCCCGAAACGAAAAAGCCCCGCCGGAGCGGGGCTTTCGATCGCTATTTCGATGGCGCCGGTTTTCGTTTGAACACGCCCTTCAGATTGTCGAAGAGCTCGATCTTCACACCATGGCGCTTCATGATGACCGACTGCTGGATAACCGAGAGCGTATTGTTCCAGGCCCAGTAGATGACCAGACCGGCCGGGAAGCTTGCCAGCATGAACATGAATACCAGCGGCATCCAGTTGAAGATCATCGCCTGGGTCGGATCCGGCGGCGTCGGGTTCATGCGCATCTGCAGGAACATCGTGACGCCCATGATCAGCGGCCAGACGCCGAGATGCAGCAGGGTCGGCGCTTCGAACGGCAGCAGACCGAAGAGGTTGACAATCGACGTCGGATCCGGAGCCGAAAGGTCCTTGATCCAGCCGAAGAACGGCGCATGGCGCATTTCGATGGTGATGTAGATCACCTTATAGAGCGAGAAGAAGATCGGGATCTGCAGCGCGATCGGCCAGCAGCCGGCCACCGGATTGATCTTCTCTTCCTTGTAGAGCTGCATCATCGCCTGCTGCAGCCCCATGCGGTCGTCGCCGAACTTCGCCTTCAGCTCTTCCATCTTCGGCTGCATGCGCTTCATGTTGGCCATCGAAGCGTACTGCTTGCTGGCGAGCGGGAAGAACAGCGCCTTGACGACGATGGTCGTCAGCAGGATCGCGACGCCGAAATTGCCGAAGTAGCGGAAGAAGAAGTCCATCAGTTTGAACATCGGCTTCGTCAGGAAGTAGAACCAGCCCCAGTCGATAAGGCGGTCGAACTTGACGATCGAATAGGACGATTCATAGCCGTCGATGACGGGAACTTCCTTGGCTCCGGCGAAGACGAGATTCTTGAGTTCGACCGACTGGCCGGGTGCGATGCTGACTGCATCTTCCTTGTAGTCTGCCTGATAGCGCGGCTGACCATCGGTGAAATGCGAGAAGCGTGCCTCGAATGCCGACTTCTGCGGCGGAATGATCGTCGCGGCCCAATATTTGTCGGTGATGCCGAGCCAGCCGCCGGTGGATTTGGGAGGCGTAAGGGCTTCCTTCTCGCTGGCAGCGTATTTTTCTTCGACCAGCCCGTCGCCGATAACACCGATGAAGCCTTCATGCAGGACGTAGACCGACGGCGTCGTCGGCTTGTTGTAGCGCGTCACGCGGCCATAGGACGAAAGCGAAGCCGCGGCGGTACCACTGTTCGTCACCTTGTCGGTGATGGTGAACATGTAGCGCTCATCGACCGAGATCGTACGGGCGAAAGTCAGACCTTTGTCGTTGGTGTAGGTCAGCGTGACGGGCGTCTTTTCCGTTAGCTTCGCACCTTCAGGGGCCGTCCATGCCGTGGAAGGGCCGGGAACGGCGCCGGTCTCGTCGTTGCCGACATAGCCGAGTTCGGCGAAGTAGCCGTCCTTGGTTTCAGCCGGCGAGAACAGGGTGATGATCGGGCTGCTCTTGTCGACGGTCTCGTGATAGCCCTTGAGCTTCAGGTCGTCGAGACGTGCACCCGTCAGATTGATGGTGCCGGAAAGCGCCTGCGTGTCGATCGCAACGCGCGGCGTCTTGGCAAGCGCTTCGTCGCGGGTCGCCGTTGCTGCGGCCTGGCCGGTCGGTGCGGCGCCACTCGTCTGCGGCTGAGCGCCGCCAGCGGCAGGCGTCTGCGTCTGTTCGGTAGTCTGCTGCGCCTTTTGGGCTTCCTGCGCCTTGCGCTGCGCTTCGATGCGCGGGTTCATATAAAGGAACTGCCAGCCAAGAACGATCAGCACGGAAAGAGCGATCGCAATGAAATAATTGCGGTTGTTTTGCATCATACGTTCCTGGAGCGGCCTTCATTCGACCGCTTTTGTTTCGGCTTGTTTTCAACGCGGGCTTTGAGCTCCGCAGTCAACTGTTGGAAAGATGCCTTCAAGACATCCCTTCTTGCGACAACCACATAGTCGTGTCCGGCTTGCATTGCAAACCCTGCATGAAGCCGCACGGCTTCTTTGAGACGCCGGCGCATGCGGTTTCTCTCGACGGCGTTGCCATGTTTCTTGGTGACGGTGAAGCCGACGCGGGCTTCGGTATCGGGTTCCTTCCGGTCGAGGACCTCGAGAAGGAAGAAGCCACCCCGGCGCTTTTCGCCATTGCGGGCAGCAAGAAACTGCGGGCGGCTTTTCAGCCGCCCGACAGTCGATTTTTCTTGTTCTTTTTTGGTCGTCAATTCGCCCGCCATCTCTTATCGGGCAATTCCGGCCTTAGGCCGAAAGACGCTTGCGGCCGCGGGCGCGGCGAGCAGACAGAACCTTCTGACCGCCCTTGGTGGCCATACGTGCACGGAAGCCGTGGCGGCGCTTGCGGACAAGCTTGGATGGTTGGTAGGTACGCTTCATTTATTTAAACACCGCGGAGTGCGGCCCTTCTTAAGTTTTGCAAAGTGCAAGGAGCGTTGTTTCGCGAACGGACGAGGTCAAAGACCTGAAATGACCGGACGTGCGGCGGCTTATACGGATGGTGACCCCGGAAGTCAATTATACCGGCGCAAATGATCGTGAAGCAGTGCCTATGAAAGCGGCATACTGCAAAAAGTCGCATCTAGGTGTTAATGACTGCGACAAAGCCCGGAAAAGTTGAATTTTGCGAGCGTCCCATGCGCGCGGTCACGATTTTCTGGTGTTCTTCCAGAACGCTCTGCAATTTTTGCGAAAATCGTGCCTCAATCCGGAATAATAGGGATAATTTCTTGTAGTCGGAACAACTAAAATCCGAAACATAACTTTAAGAAATTTCGCCGATGTTTCGTTCATCGGCTGGGAAATTGCTTTCCAGGCTCTCTTACCCCTAGGGAGACTATACTTTGAAAATTCGTGGAAAGATCAATTTGCTGGTCAGCGTCATGGCCGGCGTCGCGCTTTTTATCGGCGCCACGGCGCTGTTCGCGATGAACGAATACAATAACAAGCTGACCGCCTATGAAAGCGCTTCCAGCCGCGCCTATGCCGGCGAGCGCCTGAACCGTTTCGTGACCGCTGTCGTCATGGAAGCCCGTGGCATCTATGCTGCCAAGGACATCAAGGATGTCGCGCCTTTTGCCAAGGGGATCAATACCGACCTCGACGAGATCGACAAGGTCATCGCCAGCTGGGCGCCACTCGTGCCTGAAAGCCAGAAGGATGCCTTCGGCAAGCTCGTCGATCGCTCCAAGGAATTCCGTAGCTTCCGCACGGAGACTGCCCGTCTCGGCACCGAAGTCGGTCCCGCGGCTGCCAACGACCAGGGCAACAACGATGCGAACCGCGCGAACCGCAAGGCCTTCCAGGCCGAGATCGATGCGATCGTAAAGACCGACAAGGCCGAGCTCGATGCCGTCGATCACGAGATCGAAGCCTTCCGCAATTCCGTCTTCTGGCTCGTGCTGGCCATCACCACGATCGGCATTGCCGCCGGCGTCGGCCTTGGCTTCTATATCGGCACCAGCCACCTCAGCCGTCCGATCAAGAGGGTCACGACCGCGATCAAGGACGTTGCTGACGGCAATTTCGACGCCGAAGTACCCTATGCCGGCCGTCAGGACGAAATTGGCGACATGGCTGCGGCCGTCGCTGTCTTCAAGCAGAACGGTCTGGCCGTGAAGCGGATGAATGCCCAGGAAGCCGCGATGCGCGCCAAGAGCGACGACCTGCAGTCCAGCATGTCAGTCGTCGTCGCCGCCGCTGCCGCCGGTGACTTCAGCCGCCGCATCGAGAAGGATTATGAGGACGACAGCCTCAACCACTTCGCCGGCAACATCAACTCGCTGCTTTCGAGCGTCGATAGCGGCGTCAACGAAACCCGCCGCGTCATTGCCAGCCTTGCCGAGGGTGACCTGACGCAGACGATGCGCGGCGAGTTCCAGGGCGCCTTTGCCGAACTGCAGCAGAACGTCAACAGCACCTTTGTCACGTTGCAGACGACGATGCGCGAAGTTCGCGAAACGACCGAAGCGATCAACGGCAACACCAACGAACTGCGCGTTGCGACCGACGACCTGTCGAAGCGCACCGAGCAGCAGGCTGCCGCACTCGAAGAGACATCGGCCGCGCTCGACCAGATCACGGCAGTGGTCCAGAACTCGACGGAACGTGCCCAGGAAGCAAGCGTCATGGTCTCCGAGGCCAAGGACAAGTCCGGCGCCTCTGGTGTGGTCGTCCGCAACGCTGTCGATGCCATGGGCCGTATCGAGCAGGCATCCCGCGAGATCAGCCAGATCATCAATGTGATCGACGAGATCGCCTTCCAGACCAACCTGCTTGCCCTGAACGCAGGCGTCGAGGCAGCACGTGCCGGTGAAGCCGGCAAGGGCTTCGCGGTCGTCGCCCAGGAAGTTCGCGAGCTCGCCCAGCGCTCCGCGACGGCCGCCAAGGACATCAAGGCGCTCATCACCAAGTCAGGCGATGAGGTCAATGTCGGCGTCAAGCTGGTGCAGGCGACGGGCGAGGCGCTCTCCGAAATCGAGACCCGCGTCATCGCCATCAACGACCATATCCATTCGATCGCAACCGCAGCGAAGGAACAGTCGACCGGCCTCAAGGAAGTCAACACGGCCGTCAACCAGATGGACCAGGTGACGCAGCAGAATGCCGCGATGGTCGAGGAAACCTCGGCAGCGACCCACAAGCTCTCGGCAGAGGCAGACGGCCTGGTGCGCCTCATCTCGCGCTTCAAGGTGTCGAACACGGCGCATGCCGCGGCCCCGGTTGCCGTCGCCCGCCGCGAAGAGCATCGCCCGGTCGCTTCTCCGGCACGCCGCGCCATGAACACGGTCGCCCGTGCCTTCAACGGCAACGCCGCAGTCGCAGAGCAGAGCTGGGAAGAGTTCTGATCGGCAAAAGCCTTTCCAATTCAGGAAACGCCGCCTCCGGGCGGCGTTTTTTGTTGTGCACCTGCCGCTGCTCGCGAAGATTTGAAAGCGCAACACAATCCGTCTATTATAAGTCTCTGCCTCGCAGGCGCTTGCGCCGAACGGAAACAGCGATGCCGGTGCAAGACCAAAGCGGAATTTCAGCAAATACGATAGCGGCTGCTGGCGGTGAACGCCCGGCAGGGTGGCTCAGTGGTCTGTCTGGCAAGCTGCTGTGGATGATCGTCCTGTTCATCATGCTGGCGGAAGTGCTGATCTTTTTCCCGTCTATCGCCAGCATGCGTATCCGCTGGCTGGATGACAAGCTGAACACGGCCGCTGCCGCCGCGATCGTCATCGATGGCCTGCAGCCGATCGAGTTGCCGCGCGCCGTCCAGAAGGAGACGCTGGAAGCAACCGGCACCAAGGCGATCGTGCTCCGCAAGGACGGCACCTCCCGGCTGCTGGCGATGAGCGAGATGCCGACATCGGTCGACGAGCAATATGATCTGACCAAGGTGACGCCGGTCAGCGCCATCTGCGATGCGCTGGATACGATGATTTTCGGCGGCACCAGAATGATCCGTGTCTACGGTCCCGTCGGCGACACGGCAACCGCGGTCGAGGTGGTCATGAAGGACCGGGCTTTGCGCAACGCGATGTTCGTCTATGCCCGCAACGTGCTCCTGCTCTCGATCCTGATTTCGCTCTTTACCGCAACGCTGGTCTTCTTCGTCATCAACCGTATCCTCATCCGGCCAATCCGTAATCTGACGGGCAGCATGCAGGAATTTTCGGCCGATCCCGAAAATCCGCAGAATGTCTTCGTCGGCGAAGGCGGCCGCGACGAGCTGGCGGTTGCCGGACGGCATCTGACGTCGATGCAGGTCGAGCTGCAGAAGACGTTGAAGCAGCAGAAGAACCTTGCCGCGCTCGGCCTTGCCGTCTCCAAGATCAATCACGACATGCGCAACATCCTGGCTTCGGCCCAGCTGATGTCCGACCGCCTCGTGGACGTCGATGACCCCATGGTCAAGAGTTTCGCGCCGAAGCTGCTCAGAACCATCGACCGCGCGGTCGGCTACACGACCGAGGTCCTCTCCTACGGCCAGGCGAGCGAATCAGCGCCGCGCCGGCGCCGCATCAGGCTTTACGAGCTCACCCAGGATGTCCGTGACATGCTGGCGATCGATCCGGCGAGCGGTGTCGAATTCCTCGAACAGATGTCGGCCGATCTCGAGGTCGATGGCGATAGCGAGCAGCTGTTCCGCGTTATTCACAATCTCTGCCGCAATGCGCTGCAGGCGCTGATGATGCCCGGAGAGCCTGGAGCCGACGGGATAAAACGCATTACCGTTTCGGCGCAGCGCGTCGGCAGCGTCGTCAGCATCATCGTCGACGATACCGGGCCGGGCATGCCGATGAAGGCACGCCAAAACCTGTTCACGGCCTTCCGCGGCTCGGCCCGCTCCGGGGGCACCGGCCTCGGCCTGACCATCGCCCGCGAGCTGGTACTGGCCCATGGCGGCACCATCGCCCTTGTGGAAAAACCCGCAGCCGGCACGCAGTTCCGCATCGAGATCCCGGATCGCCCGGTTTCCCTGGACGATTACCGGTCGCGCAGCCACGCTGAAAAGTAATGCAAAATCCGCAGATCAGCTCTGCGGATCGAAAGTCGCGATTTTTTCACAAAGCCTATTGCATTCCCCCAGAGGACCCTTTAGAGGATCGCCACGCAAGCGGTTCAGCCGCTTCCGGCACGCACCCGTAGCTCAGCTGGATAGAGCACCAGACTACGAATCTGGGGGTCAGGAGTTCGAATCTCTTCGGGTGCGCCATTCTCTCTTCTCCGTGAAAATCAGAGGTTAGCCTAGCTTCGCGCAACCTTGCGCCGCTATCTGCGTCTTGCGCCGGATTGTCCGGTTGGCGCGCAGGAGAGAGTGTAATGAAGGCAAGTGGTTTGGTTGTGGTTCTGGTCGCCGGCTTGGCGGCCTTGCTTGCCGGTTGTGTCGATCGTGCCAATGGGCCGGTGCTTTATCCGGTCGGCTCTCCCGTCAATCCGCCGTCGATCGCCCATGCCATGTGTGTCGGCGAAGGCAACGCCGCCTATGACGAATCCATGCGGCTCTACAAGGAGCGCTCGCAGATCACCAGTCAGTATGATCAGGCCGAGGGTGAAGCCGTGTCACGCAGCGCCGCGCGCCGCGCCTACACGACCTGCGCCTCCTCCGAGGGCTATCGCGCCGTCTACGATCAATACTGACGGTCGTTCGGCTGCCCCCTCTAAAAAATCGCTGATGCGGCTTATTGCCTGAACCGTGGTCGGTGCCCATTTAGCCCGGGCGCTGCCGCGTCATCCGGCTCAACGCGCATTGTGTTGGATGCAGCCTGCCGCTGCCTCCATCTGCTGAAATCGATTTATTCATCTCAGAGAGGAGCGATCATGTCCGTTTCGAACGCTGCGCAATCCGGCACCTTCAAGATCGGCGGTGATCTCGAGGTCAATCGCCTCGGCTTCGGCGCCATGCGCGTTACCGGCGATGGCATCTGGGGTCAGCCCGCCGATCATGCCGAATCCATCCGCACGCTGAAGCGCCTTGCGGAACTCGGCGTCAATTTCATCGACACTGCCGATTCCTATGGCCCTGACGTTTCCGAATGGCTGATCAAGGAAGCACTTCATCCCTATAGCAAGGGATCCATCATTGCCACCAAGGGCGGCCTGACCCGGCATGGCCCGAACATCTGGCTTCCGGTCGGCCGTCCTGAATATCTGATCCAGCAGGTGCACAAGAGCCTGCGCAATCTCGGCGTGGACAGGATCGATCTCTGGCAGTTGCACCGGATCGATCCGAAGGTCCCTGCCGGCGAGCAGTTCGATGCCATCAAGTCGCTTCAGGCGTCCGGCCTGATCCGTCATGCGGGCTTGAGCGAGGTATCGGTCGCGGACATCGAGGCGGCATCGAAATACTTCAAGGTCGCGACGGTCCAGAACCGCTACAATCTCGTCGACCGCACCAGCGAGGATGTGCTCGACTACGCAGCAAAGCACGATATCGGCTTCATCCCCTGGTATCCGCTCGCCGCGGGCGATCTCGCCAAGCCCGGCTCGCTGCTCGATACGATTGCCAGGAAGCACAATGCGGCGCCGAGCCAGATCGCCCTTGCCTGGGTGCTGAAGCGCAGCCCCGTCATGCTGCCGATCCCCGGCACCTCGAAGGTCAAGCACCTGGAGGAAAACGTTGCGGCTGTCGGCATCACGCTGTCGGATGACGAGTTTACCGCTCTTGATGCCGAGGGCAGGAAGCTTTTCAAATCAGCCTGACATTGCGACCAAAGGAGTGGCGGTCAGCGCCGCCACGACCCGCATCCGGCCGAAAATCGGTCAGAAATTTGACCGGGTGATCAAAATTGCTGCAAAATGAGGCGGCTTCGCAACTATGCGACAGTCAGCCATGCAAATTGTGCATTGCTGCGTTGCGGTAATAACCCTATTCCCGACCGAATGAATGGGGTATCAATATCTCCGTAAGCAGCGCACTCCTCCTCCCAGCGCTCTTACGAAGACTGGTAACACTCCTCCTCCCAGTTGCCAGTCAAGATCAAGAGCTCGGTGCACCTCCTCCCGCACTGAGCTCTTTTCTATTTCAGCACCTGAAAATCATTCGCCGATACGTGCCACGCCGGTCTCGCCGTTGTCGCGCGTCCATTTGACCTTGCCGGGCCCAGCACGTTCGAGCTGGAAGCACATTGGCGCGCCCTTGTACCAGGTCTCAAACTTCTGGCAGAGCTGATCCGATTGGATCCACCACTTGCCGGTGTCGTTGGGCTTGAAATAGCGGCCAAGACCGATCGCCTTGCCGCTGCCGTCCACTTCGCCCGACGTGTGGTAGTTCAGCGGCAGTTCGCCGCCGAGCGGTGTTGCGAGATAGATCGTCCTGCCGATGATATCGCGCCGGATGTCGTCTTCGGCCAGATTTTCTGCATGCGAAAGCGATGGCAGCAACAATACAGCCGGGGCTAAGGCGATCAGGATGGCGTTCATTGCGTCCGTCCGTATGTCTATCGGTTATCGCCCAACAACGGACGAAGCGAAGATAAAGTTTCACCATGAGAGATCCGTCTGCCTTATTTGACTCCGCTGCATCAGCCGTCTTATCTGGCGGCCGGCCGGACTGCCGGCAATTGACGGGGAGATGGCATGCTCGGCGGATCAGGGGCGACGCAAAAGATGCTTGCTGCGATGACGCTTGCAGCCTTTTTGCTGACCGGGTGCGGTGGCCGAGCCATCGGCGTCATGACACCGGTAGGTACGACGCAGCCGGGCACCTCTCAGGTCAATCTGCTGGTCGCGACGACCCGCGCGCCCGATACCGATCCGGGCGTGCTGTTCTCGGGCGAGCGCGGTACCGGTCTTATGGTCAACGCCGTCGATGTTTCGATTCCCCCGGATGCCAATCGCAAGATCGGCCAAGTCCAGTGGCCGAAGCGGCTGCCCGCCGATCCGCTGCGCGATTTCGTCACCGTCACCGTCGATCCGCTTCAGGGCGAAAAGGCGGGTGAGGGCTGGTTGAAAGGCCATATGCCGAAAAGCCGCCGGGTGCTGATCTTCGTTCACGGCTTCAACAATCTCTATGAGGATGCGGTCTACCGCTTTGCGCAGATCGTCCACGATTCCCATGCCGACGTCGCGCCCGTCGTCTTCACCTGGCCGTCGCGCGGCTCGATCTTCGACTACAATTACGACAAGGAAAGCACCAACTATTCCCGCGATGCGCTGGAAGAGTTGCTGCGCCGCACGGCTCAGAACCCCGCCGTCAGCGACGTGACGATCATGGCCCACTCGATGGGCACCTGGCTGACCGTCGAGGCTTTGCGGCAGATGGCGATCCGCGATGGGCGTGTGGCGCCGAAGATCAACAACGTCATTCTCGCGTCGCCGGATCTCGATGTCGATGTCTTCGGCCGCCAGTTCGTCAGCCTCGGCAAGGACAAGCCGCATTTCACCATCTTCGTCTCGCGTGATGACCGGGCGCTCGCCTTGTCTCGCCGCATCTCCGGCAATGTCGATCGCCTCGGCCAGATCGATCCCTCGATGGAGCCCTATCGCAGCAAGCTCGAGGCGGCGGGCATCACCGTGCTTGATCTCACCAAGCTCAAGGGTGGCGACCGGTTGAACCACGGCAAGTTTGCCGAAAGCCCGGAAGTCGTGAAGCTGATCGGCGATCGCCTGATTGCCGGACAGGCCATCACGGATTCGAATGTCGGTCTCGGCGAGGCCGTCGGTGCCGTCGCGATCGGCGCCGCGCAGACCGTCGGCAGTGCGGCCAGCGTCGCCGTCAGCACGCCGATCGCCATCTTCGACCCGCGCACCCGGCGCAATTACGATGCCCAGCTGAAGCGTCTCGGCCAGTCGGTGGAAAACACTGCAGGCTCCGTCGGAGACAGCGTCGGCGCCGGGCTGCCGAGCCAGTAAAAATTCCCATAGGCAAGTTGATTGATCTGATATATCACGTCCTTCTGCGATGAGAATGGATGGCGCGATGACGGATGATGTAAAGCGAACGGTTGCTGTGGTTGGCGCAGGCGTAATCGGCGCCTCGATCGCCTTCGAGCTGCAGCGGCGCGGTTATCAGGTGACCCTCATCGACAAGGGCGACCCGGGTCGTGGCACCTCCTACGGCAATATGGCCAGCATCGCTCTCGATTTTGCCGCCGGCTCCGGCCCGACGACCTGGAAGAAGATCCCGCGCTGGCTGCTTGATCCGGAAGGTCCCGTCTGGCTGCGCCCTTCCTACGCGCCGAAGATGCTGCCCTGGTTCCTGCGCTTCATCGCCGCCGGCCGCCCGTCGCGCCTGCGCCAGATCGAGGACGCCGGCATGCAGCTGACCGGCCGCGCGCTCGGCGATTTCCGCACCATGCTCTCGGCGATCGGCGCATCTGATCTGATGGCCGACGAGGGCTGCCTGGCGATCTACGAGACGGAAGCCGAATTTGCCGGCGATCGCGGTCATATCGAAATGATGCAGCGCTACGGCTTCGAGTTCGAGGTATTGAACGGCGGCGCGATCCAGCATTATGAGCCGACACTGTCGTCCAAGGTCGCCAAGGCCGTTCTGCTGCCCGACAACAAGTCGATCCGCGATCCCTACCAGCTGGTCGTCAAGCTCGCAGCCGCGGCTGAGGCTGCCGGTGCGCAATTCGTCTCTGGCGTTGTCCGGACGGTCGAGCGCAGGGGCAACGGCGCCTCGGTGGTCGTTCTCGAAAACGGCGAGCGTATCGAAGCAGGCTCCGTCATTCTGGCAGCCGGCGTGCGCACCCGTGATTTCGCCGAGAAGCTAGGCGAGCCGATTCCGCTCGAAACCGAGCGCGGCTATCATACGCAGATCATGAAGCCCGGCATCTCCATGCGCTATTCGGTGATCTGGCCGCACCGCGCCTTCATGATCACGCCGACCGCTGGCGGCATCCGTGTTGGCGGCAATGTCGAGCTTGCGGGTCTTGACGCCGCCCCCGATTTCCGCCGCCCGCGCGTTCTGGTACGCCATGCCCAGCGTGTGCTGCCCGGCCTGAAGGTCGAGGATACCAGCGAGTGGATGGGCCATCGCCCGGCTCTGCCGGATACGATCCCTGTCATCTCTGCCTCGTCGAAGATGCCGGGCGTTTTCTACGCGACCGGTCACGGCCATCTCGGCCTGACGCTTGCCGCCACAACGGCGCAACTGATTGCGGATATGGTCTCCGGAACCAAGCCGGCGCTCGACATGACGCCGTTCCGCATCGATAGATATTGAGTTGTACGCCAAGCCGTTGCTCGCACTGGAAGGACTAGGCAGATGAGATGGAAGCGCACGATCCAGCTTCTGGACGTTCACTGTGAAGGCGAAATCGGCAAGGTCGCGATCGGCGGCGTGCCGAAGATCCCGGGCGAGACGGTAGCTGCCCAGCTGCATTGGCTGAACACCGATCCCAAGGGCACCGAGCTGCGCCGCTTCCTCTGCCTCGAGCCGCGCGGCGCGCCGATCGGTTCCGTCAATCTCCTGCTGCCTGCCAGGCATCCGGATGCCGATGCAGCCTTTATCATCCTGCAGCCGGATCAGGCGCATGCGAGCTCCGGCTCGAACTCGATCTGCGTCACGACCGCGCTGCTCGAATCCGGAATCGTCGAGATGAAGGAGCCGGAAACGGTCGTCACGCTTGAGACGGCGGCGGGCCTCGTCAAGGCCGTCGCCACCTGCCGCGACGGCCGCTGCGAGAAAGTGCGTCTGACAATGGTTCCCGCCTTCGTTCACGAGCTCGATGTCGAGGTCGAAACGCCGGAATGGGGCAAGATCAAAGTCGATCTCTGCTACGGCGGCATCTTCTATGCGCTGGTCGATGTCGGCCAGATCGGCTCAAAGATCGAAAAGTCCAATGCGGCTGAATTGGTCCGCGCCGGTATGGTGCTGAAGGATATCATCAATCGCGACATCCAGGTCGTCCATCCGGAAATCCCGGCGATCTCCGGTGTAGCCTACGTGATGTTCCGGGATATCGAGCCGGACGGCGCCGTGCGCACCTGCACGACCATGTGGCCCGGCCGCGCCGACCGCTCGCCCTGCGGCACCGGCAGCTCGGCAAACCTCACGACCCTGCACGCCCGTGGAAAGGCGAAGCCCGGCGACATCTTCAAGTCGCGCTCGATCATCGGCTCGGAATTCGAAGTCGGCCTGCAGTCTGTCACCGAAGTCGCGGGACGCCCGGCAATCATCCCGACCATCACCGGCCGCGGCTTCACCTTCGGCCTGTCACAGGTCGCCCTCGACCCCTTCGACCCGCACCCGGGCGGCTTCGCGCTGACCGACGTCTGGGGCCCGCAGGCGGGCGAGATCTAAAGGAAAATGCCGGGCTTAGAGCCCGGCAGCCTTGCGTAGGGCTTCGTTCATTCGTCCTTGCCAGCCTTTGCCGCTCTCTCGGAATTTCGCTACCACATCTTCGTCAATGCGCAGTGTGATCTGCTTCTTGGGATGTTCGATTGGTGGACGGCCGCGTGCGCGTCGGTGTTCGTCCATTGCATCGAAAAATGCCTTGGGCAAAACGTCCTGTGCGGGACGCATGGCGGCAAGTTCTTCATCCGTCAGCGGTGGCGAATCGACCGCCTCCCAGTCTTCTTTGGAGTAGCCACGGCCGGGCTGGAAACTCTTTAAGGTTTTGGCCATTCAAGCTTGCTCCTTTCCTTCGCATTGGCTTTTCGAAAGCTGATCACCGATATGGCTTCACTTCCGAGCGTTGCGAAAATCACGACGGCAGTTCCATCTCGGTAATAGCCAATCGCCTTCATCCGCTGTTTGCCGTCGGCGTCAGGCTTGGCCACCTCGATAACGGCACGACGCCAATCGAGCTCACCGACATCGGCAAAGTCAAATCCATGCTTATCTAGATTTGCTTGCCGCTTTGGCTCGTCCCAGACGATCTTCATGCATTTAATGTAACTACTTTATTGAGGTTTGCAACGAATCGCACCTTACCTCAATACTCGAAAGGATCGCTCTTGGCCTTGGCGGGTGCATGCTGTTCTGCGGTCTGCGGATAAATCACGCCCTTGCGCAGGATGATATTGGCATAGAGCCGCGGCTCGCTCGTTTGGATGATGGCGTGGGCGGCGCGGACGCGGCCGTAGAAATCCTGGCCGATGAGTGGGGTCACAGCGCGGTGCGGTTCGTGGCGGGCGCAGCAGTCGATCATTTCTTCATGCACGGGATCGAGTTTGTCGCGCTCGGCCTTGACCGTCGAACGGAAGATTGCTTCCGGCACGAAGTCGTCGATCGGCAGCACGCTGAGCACGGCGTCCAGCACCGCAATGAGGCCGAGTCCGTCGAGGCGGATCAGGCGGCGCGCATGTTCTACGCCGGGATAATTGCCGTCGACAATGGCGATTTCGTCGCCGTGGCCCATGGCGCGCAGCGTCGAAAGCAGCTCCGGACTCAAGAGCGGATCAAGCCCCTTCAGCATTTTCAATCTCCTTGAACAGCACGTTCTGATCGGTCAGATAGCGCGCAAAGATCGGAAGGCTCGCCCCGCCGATCGCGCGTGCCTGCGACCCGACAGCGCCCTCGATGATTTCGGGCATCACGACGCCCTGAAGGTCGAGCTTCTCGGCTTCGCGCATCGTCGCCCGAACGATCCGCTCTCGTACCCAGCCCGGGAAACCTCCGTCGATGACGGCGGCGCTGAAGTCGATGATCGAGGCCGCCGCGACGATCGCCTGCGCCAGCGCCTTGGCGGAATCCTGGATCCAGAGCTCCATGGCCTCGCCGAAATCTACCCAGTCGTCGGCGGAATACCAGAGCGGTTCAGGATCGATGCCACGCTCGCGCAGCATGTTTTCAAGCACGAAGATCGAAGCGATTTCAAGCAGCTGCAGCGTTTCGCCATTCTTGCCGCGCACGGGCAGGGGGCCGATGGCGCCTGCGGTTCCGGTGCGGCCCGAAAAGATCGCCGAGTTGAGCACGATGCCGCCGCCGATGAACGAGCCGATGAAGAAATAGACGAAGTCGGGATAGGATGGGCCGACGCCGAAAACGAGCTCGGCGCCGCAGGCGCTCGTCGCGTCGTTCTGCAGGAAGACGGGGTAGGAAACCCGTTTCGTGACCTCGCCTTGCAGGTCGAAACCGCGCCAGACATCCATGGCGCCGGGCGGCGAGCCGACTTCCTCGGCCCAGTTCCAGAGCTCGAAGGGGGCGGCGATGCCGATCCCGGCAATGCGGCTGCGCTGCTGCGCATCCAGTCGTCCCTCGAGCTCGGCGATCCCTGAGACGATGAAATCGAGAAAATCGCCGGGGAGCGGATAGGCGTAGGTCTTGTGCAGCTGCATGCGGATATTGCCGACGAAATCCATCAGCACCAAGTCGGCGCTTCGCCGGCCCATCTTCACGCCGAAGGAATAGACGGCATCCGGGTTAAGATGCATCGGGATCGATGGCTGGCCGACGCGGCCGCGCACCGGCGCCCCGCGCGAAAGCAGGCCTTCCTTCTCGAGCTCCCGCATGATGACGGAGACCGTCTGTGCCGAGAGACCGCTGCGGCGTGCGATATCGGCTTTCGACAGCGCGCCGTAGAGACGCACCAGCGAAAGCACGAGCCGCTCGTTGTAAGCGCGCACCCGGATCTGGTTCGCGCCCCCGGCGGGGTTCAATATTGGCGGTTGGGCCGGTGCGTGCACCGGGCCTTCCAAGGACGACATTGGCCACTCCTCCCGACCATCGGCCTATGCCTGATTTTCAACCAGCATGCCACACCGAATTAATAATTCAATTGGATTTATTTATTGACAAGCGATTTTCTTTTCGCTTTTAATCGCCAGCGTGAACGGCATCGAGCGGCCTAGGAGGAGGCTAAACGCGAAATCCGCGGCCGCGTTCGTGCTTGAAAATACGGGTTTGGCCATCGTGGCGATCCGGTTAATCTCTGGGAGGAGTTCTCATGAAGAAATCAGTTCTCGCTTTCGGCGCGCTCGCATTTGGCGTCGCCTTCTCGGCTCCGGCAATGGCCGCCGACGTTTCGGCCTGCCTGATCACCAAGACCGATACCAACCCCTTCTTCGTCAAGATGAAGGAAGGCGCGACGGCAAAGGCCAAGGAACTCGGCGTCAACCTGAAGTCCTATGCCGGCAAGATCGACGGTGACAGCGAAAGCCAGGTCGCCGCTATCGAAACCTGCATCGCCGACGGCGCAAAGGGTATCCTGATCGCTGCTTCGGACACCAAGGGCATCGTTCCCAACATCAAGAAGGCCCGCGACGCCGGCCTGCTCGTCATCGCGCTCGACACCCCGCTTGAGCCGATCGACGCTGCCGACATGACCTTCGCAACCGACAACCTGCTCGCCGGCAAGCTGATCGGTCAGTGGGCCAAGGAAACGCTGGGTGACAAGGCTGCAGACGCCAAGGTGGCCTTCCTCGACCTGACCCCCTCGCAGCCATCCGTCGACGTTCTGCGCGACCAGGGCTTCATGATGGGCTTCGGCATCGACCCGAAGGATGCGAACAAGATCGGCGACGAAGACGACAAGCGCATCGTCGGCCACGACATCACCAACGGCAACGAAGAAGGCGGCCGTACCGCGATGGAAAACCTTCTCCAGAAGGATCCGACCATCAACGTCGTCCACACCATCAACGAGCCTGCTGCTGCCGGCGCCTATGAGGCGCTGAAGGCTGTCGGCCGCGAGAAGGACGTGCTGATCGTCTCCGTCGACGGCGGTTGCCCGGGCGTCAAGAACGTTGCCGATGGCGTTATCGGCGCCACTTCGCAGCAGTATCCGCTGCAGATGGCAGCTCTCGGCATCGAAGCGATCAAGAAGTTCGCCGACTCCGGCGAAAAGCCGAAGCCGACCGAAGGCAAGAACTTCTTCGACACCGGCGTAACCCTGGTCACCGACAAGCCGGTCTCCGGCGTGAAGTCGATCGACACCAAGGAAGGTCTCGGCAAGTGCTGGGGTTGATCTCCGCCTAGCCTGAATGGACCAAAGGCGGGGATGCCCTTCGTATCCCCGCCATCAAGCTCATCTTTGACACCGCCCCTTATTGGGTGCAGCTTACCCCATGTCTTGCCGGCGATCGGTCAGGCACCCCTTGGGAGTGGGGTCACGCGGAGGAATTTCTATGAGCGAGCCGACAACAGCCGCACCGCATCACGATTATGAAAAAGTCCTCAAGGACAGCTCGAAGGATGTCGCTTCCTTCGATACGGCCGACAACTCGGCACTCCAGAAATTCAGGCATTTCCTGCATTCCAGCCCATCGGCGGTCTCGCTGATCGTCCTCGTGCTGTCGCTGATCATTTTCGGCGCGCTGCTCGGCACCAAGTTCTTCTCGGCTTTCTCGCTGACGCTGATCCTGCAGCAGGTGGCAATCACCGGCATCGTCGGCGCCGCACAGACGCTGGTCATCATGACCGCCGGCATCGATCTTTCGGTCGGGGCCATCATGGTTCTTTCGTCCGTGGTCATGGGCCAGTTCGTCTTCCGCTACGGTTTCCCGGTCGAGATCGCCGTTCTCTGCGGCTTCGCTGTCGGCGCTCTCTGCGGCTACATCAACGGCGTGCTGATCGCCCGCATGAAGCTGCCGCCGTTCATCGTCACACTTGGCATGTGGCAGATCGTGCTGGCGACCAACTTTCTCTATTCCGCCAACGAGACGATCCGCGCGCAGGATATCGAAACCCAGGCGCCGCTTCTGCAGCTCTTCGGCAACACGTTCCGCATCGGCGGCGCGGTCTTCACCTACGGCGTCATCGCCATGGTGCTGCTCGTCGCGCTGCTCTGGTATGTGCTCAACCACACCGCCTGGGGCCGCCATCTCTACGCCGTCGGTGATGATCCAGAGGCGGCCGGTCTCTCCGGCGTCAACGTCAAGCGCATGCTGATCTCGACCTATGTTCTCTCCGGTCTGATCTGTGCGCTTGCCGGCTGGGCTCTCATCGGCCGTATCGGCTCGGTATCGCCCACGGCCGGTCAGTTCGCCAACATCGAATCCATCACTGCTGTGGTGATCGGCGGCATCTCGCTCTTCGGCGGCCGCGGCTCCATTCTCGGCATGATGTTCGGTGCGCTCATCGTCGGCGTCTTCTCGCTAGGCCTTCGCCTGCTCGGCACCGACGTGCAATGGACCTATCTCTTGATCGGCGTGCTCATCATCGCCGCCGTCGGAATCGATCAGTGGATCAGAAAGGCAGCAGGCTGATGGCTACCGAACCTCTTCTCATGGCGCGCGGTCTCGTCAAGCGCTACGGCCGCGTCACCGCTCTCGATCATGCCGACTTCGATCTCTACCCGGGTGAAATTCTGGCCGTCATCGGCGATAACGGCGCCGGCAAGTCGTCGCTGATCAAGGCGATATCGGGCGCCGTCCGTCCCGATGAAGGCGAAATCCGGCTCGAAGGCCAGCCGATCCACTTCACCTCGCCGATCGAAGCCCGCAAGGCCGGCATCGAGACCGTTTACCAGAACCTCGCCCTGTCGCCGGCGCTGTCGATCGCCGACAACATGTTCCTCGGCCGCGAGCTCCGCAAGGACGGCTTCATGGGCAAGTTCTTCCGCAAGCTGGATCATGCGGCGATGGAGAAGCAGGCACGTGCCAAACTCTCCGAACTCGGCCTGATGACCATCCAGAACATCAACCAGGCGGTGGAAACGCTTTCCGGCGGCCAGCGTCAGGGTGTGGCGGTGGCGCGTGCCGCGGCCTTCGGTTCGAAGGTCATCATTCTCGATGAGCCGACGGCAGCGCTGGGCGTCAAGGAAAGCCGCCGGGTTCTGGAACTGATTCTCGACGTCCGCTCGCGCGGTATTCCGATCGTGCTGATTTCGCACAACATGCCGCATGTCTTCGAAGTCGCCGACCGCATCCACATCCACCGTCTCGGACGCCGCCTGACGGTGATCAATCCGAAGGAATACACGATGTCGGATGCCGTCGCCTTCATGACCGGCGCCAAGCCTGCTCCGCAGGAGCCGGTTGCCGCATGAACCTGAGGATAGACGAGATTACCGGCGCGGTGCTCGACCGCGCCGGAAGTGCGAAGCGCTTCCTGATCGCCATCGCCGGCCCGCCGGGCGCCGGCAAGTCGACGATGGCAGACAATCTCGCCAACGCCCTCAAGGCCCGTGGCGAGACCGCCGCCGTGCTGCCGATGGACGGCTTCCACATGGATAATGCCGTACTGATCGAGCGTGGTCTGCTTGCCCGCAAGGGCATACCGGAAACCTTCGACGTCCGTGGCTTCCTCGATATCGTCCGCGCCGTCCGCCCGGCCGATCAGGAAGTGCTGGTCCCGGTCTTCGACCGCTCGCGCGAACTCGCCATCGCTTCCGCGCGCCCCATCTCGCCCCACGACCGCTTCATCATCATCGAGGGCAATTACCTGCTCTTCACGCAGGGCAAATGGGCCGATCTCGATGGCATCTTCGATTTCACCATCATGCTCGCCCCGCCGATCGAGGTTCTCGAAGAGCGTCTCTGGGAGCGCTGGCGCGGCTACAAGCTCAGTGAGGAAGAGGCGAGCGCCAAGGTCTACGGCAACGACCTGCCGAACGGCCGTTTGATCCTGGAAAATCGTCGGCCTGCCGATATCACGCTTGAAATTGCCCTGGGCTAAACGGTTGTTTCCATCTGCCTGTTGATGCTATCGAAACGCACCCGCAGCGTTCCGGAGACTCCCATGCAATCGATCACCATCCGCCGTCCCGATGACTGGCATCTGCATCTGCGCGATGGCGCCATGCTGGAAGGGGTAATCGGCGATACCAGCCGTGATTTCGCGCGCGCGATCATCATGCCGAACCTCGTGCCTCCCGTGGTAACGACCGCGGATGCGCGTGCCTATCGCGAGCGGATCATGAAGGCTCTGCCCGCGGGCGACCGGTTCGAGCCGCTGATGACCCTTTATCTCACCGAGCATACCAGCGCCGATGATGTCGAAGAGGGCAAGAAGAGTGGGCTGATCACTGCGGTGAAGCTCTACCCGGCCGGCGCTACGACCAATTCGCATGGCGGCGTGCGCGACATGGACAAGGCGATGCCGGTTCTGGAGCGCATGGCCAAGATCGGTCTGCCGCTCTGTGTCCATGGCGAAGTCACGACGCCGGAGATCGATATCTTCGACCGCGAAGCCGTTTTCATCGAAACCGTGCTCGATCCGTTGCGCAAGCGCCTGTCGGAACTGAAGGTGACGATGGAGCATGTGACGACTGCCGATGGCATCGACTACATCAAGTCGTCGAAGGACAACCTGGCCGGCTCGATCACCACGCATCACCTGATCATCAACCGCAATGCTATCCTCGTCGGCGGCATCCGTCCGCATTATTACTGCCTGCCGGTCGCCAAGCGCGAGAACCATCGTCTGGCGCTGCGTGCCGCCGCCGTCAGCGGCGACCCGCGCTTCTTCCTCGGCACGGATTCCGCTCCGCATGTCGATCCGTTGAAGGAATGCGCCTGTGGCTGCGCCGGCATCTACACCTCGATCAACACCATGAGCTGCGTGGCGCATGTCTTCGAACAGGAGAATGCGCTCGACAAGCTCGAGGCCTTCGTTTCCTTGAATGGTCCGGCCTGGTACGGCCTGCAGCCGAATGACGAGAAGGTCACGCTGATCAGGCGCGACGAGGCGATCACGTTTCCGGCAAAGATCGAGACGGGAGCAGGCCCGGTCACGGTATTCGATCCCATGTTCCCGCTGCATTGGGACCTAAAGCGCTGAATAAGGCGCGACAACCGTCAATTTTGGCGGGTATTCCCGCCGCTCTTACTGTGCAATTGTTACAGCCATAACATTTGTGTTTGCGGTCCATGATTTTTTAACAGAATGCGTAAGACATTCGTCACCAGTGGCGCGATAGCCTGTGGACGAATGACAGGCGCGGCAGAAGCCGCGGAGTGTCAAAGCATGATGCTGGATTACAATTCCCTTTTGCTGGCGCTTGGCGTTTCAGCAACGTGTCTGGCTGTGACCCTGATGGGCAGCTGGTTCGCACGCCGTGCCGAGACCTTTCTGCTGACCTGCACCTTTGGTCTCGTCCTCGTCGTCAGCGGCATCTTCGTCTACAGTTTCTACGTTGCGTCTCCCGGCATCCTGCTCGGCATCGCGAGCTTCGTTCTCTTCCAGGCAGGTTTTGCCGCGATCTGGGGGGCTGGCTATCAATTTCGCCGTAACTGCCTCTCGCTCTTCGGCATCATCGCCCGCGCCGTCGTTGCGATGATCGTCCCGGTCGGCGGCATGATCACCGGCTACGACGGTCTCGCATTCATCGCCGACAACACAGCCATCGCCTTCCTGCTCTTTGCTACGGCCCGGCAATATTGGCTGGCGCGCGCGGAGGCTCCGGCCCCCCTCATGGGCATTACTGTGCTCTACACACTGACGGCGATCTCCTTTGCACTTTGCGCTGCCGTCCTGATCTGGGACGGAAAGTTGGTGCTGGGCGCCGCACCCAACAATTGGGCCGAGGATCTGAGCCTCGCTGTCTGCATCGCCAGCATGACCGGTATCGGCGCCCTGTCTCTCGCCCTGCATCAGTGGCGGCTTGCCGCAAGGCACCGCCAGGAGGCGATCACGGATTCGCTAACCGGCCTTCTCAATCGCCGCGCGCTTTTCGATCGTCACGGCGAACGCCAGATGGGCTCTTCGACTGCCGTCATCATCTTTGATCTCGATTATTTCAAGTCGATCAACGACCGTTACGGTCACGCTGCCGGCGACCGCGTTCTGAAGATCTTCGCCGGAGAACTTGCTGCGCATTGCCGCGCCGGCGATACGGCCGCCCGGCTGGGCGGCGAGGAATTCGCGCTCGTTCTCAAGGAGATCATGCCTGGCCGCGCCGAGATGATTGCCGAGCGCATCCGCCGCACCTTCGAGGAGCGCGAAATTTACATCGACGACGAAGTGCTGAAGTGCACCGTCTCGATCGGCGTTGCGCCCGGCCGTGCTGCGCCGATGGATTTCGACACGATGCTCAGCGAGGCCGACAAGGCGCTCTATGCCGCCAAGCGTGCCGGGCGCAACCGCGTCGAACTGGCGAGCCACCTGCAGGCCGTTCCCGCGACGCCCTCGGTACGCAGCGCCTCTTGATCATCCCGCATGAGTTGCTAATATCGGTGCTGGCCGGATGCAGCCAGCCGTCCCGCGGCGCGCAAGCGCTAAGGTGAATGCATCCAGATAAAATCCTTCACATCCTTGCCAATGGCGAACGATGGCGAACGGGTCAGCAGACGCGGGCACTGATCTTCCTGTTCGCTGCCGATGGAAGGATGAACGATGCGCGATTTTCGCGACGCCAAGATCATGGCAAAAGCGCTGCGGCAAGCTCTGGCGAGCCGCGATATTTCCCTCACCCACAGCGAGACGCTGGAGGTCGTTGCCAGGCAATTCGGCTTCGACCAATGGAATATCCTCGCTGCCAAGCTGGATGAGATGGAGACGCCAGTCTCCTCCATTGCGCTGGAGCCGCCGATCCCGATCTTCCGGATATTCGATGTGGCAAAGGCCATGGAATTCTATTGCGGCTTCCTGGGCTTTACACTCGAGTGGGAGCACCGCTTCGGCGACAATTTCCCGCTCTATTGCCAGGTTTCGCGCGGCAAGCTGATCATGCATCTCAGCGAACATTCCGGCGATGCAAGCCCCGGCGCCAAGGCGTTCGTGTGGATGACCGGCGTGCGCGCCTTCCAGGCCGAACTGAAGGGCAAGGACTATCGCTACATGAAGCCCGGGGTCGAAGATGCGCCCTGGGGCCTTGAAATGACCGTCATCGATCCGTTCAGCAACCGGATCGCCTTCTGCGAAAAGAAGTGACACCGCCGGCGGGAGGAGCGCCCTCCCGCCTTCTTCAAAGGATCATCAGCGCGCGGACGAAGGCGATGGCGGAAGCCAGAGACGCCACCGTGCGCACATGGTTCCACCAGGTCCAGTCACTGAGGTAGCGGTTCCAGAGCGCCACGGCTTCGCTGCCGTTGCCGCTGACATTCGCCAGAGCGTCGTTCAGCGGCACGTTGAAGGCGATAGTGGAGATGAAGGAGGCGACGATATAGGCGGCCGCCCCGCCGATCATCCAGACGCTGGCGCTGCCCCGCCAATCCATGACCGCCATGACTGCGATTGCGATGCAAAGGATCGCGACCGGGATGAACAGCAGCATGAAGGGCGAGCGGACGATGGTCACGTTGATGGAATTCATCGCCGCGATGCCTTGTTCAGGAGGGATGCGCGCGAGTGCCGTCATGATGAAGGTGGAGAAGGCAAAGAATATGCCTGATATCAGGCCGCTGCCGATTGCGGCCGCGACAAGCAGAAGGGGAAGAACGAATGCCATAGCGAAACCTCTTCATAAAATAAGAGAAAATCTCTCATTTGCAAAATGAGATAAACTCTCTTATTTTTATTGTCAACTGGGGGGGAGATGCTAATGGACGAGAAGACGCCGGTTCGCCGCAGGCGGCCAGCCGAGCCCACCGGGCAGCCGCGGCGTATCCCGAGCCAGCAGCGCGGACGCGACCGCTTCGATAAGATCTTGGCTGTGGCCGCCGAGTTGATCGAGAAGAACGGCAGCGATGCCCTGAAGATGAGCGAGATCGTCGAGAAGGCGGAGCTCTCCTTCGGCGCCCTCTATCAGTATTTCCCGGACAAGACCTCGATCATTCGTACTCTTGCCGAACGGTTCAACGAGGAGGGCAGGCGGTGCGTCGAGGAGGAATTGTCGAAGGTTACGGATGCCGCTTCGCTGCACCGGGCGCTCGGTAATATCACTGACGAATACTACCGATTCTTCCGCCGCGAACCCGTGATGCGCGATGTCTGGCACGCGACCCAAGCAGATCGCCTGCTGCGCGCCGTCGATGCCGAAGACATGGAGTTTCATGCGCAGGCGCTGCTTTCGGTGCTGAGGCGCCTCTGGCCCGAGCGGAAGGAAGGTGATCTGCTGCCGGCCGCGCGGCTGCTGATGCAGCTGCTGGCGGCGGCGGTGCGCTATGCGATCTCGCTTGATGATGAGGAGGGGGAGATGGCGATCGTGCTCTACAAGAAGATGCTTCCCGCCGATCTCGAGCGCCTGGTCTAGATGGCAACGCTTTCGCCGGCGGCCGACCGGGCTGCTGCCCAGTGTACAGCGTTGCGGCCGCTGTTCTTCGCGGAATAGAGCTTGCGGTCTGCTGCCGTCAGCATCACCTTCAGGCTCTCGTTCGCCGGGTCGCCACGATAGACGCCGAAGCTCGCGGTCACACGTCCGGCCGGAAGCGGCCCGATCGCCTTGGCAGCCAATTCCTTACGCAGCCGGTCGGCAATGGCGATCGCTGCCGTTGTCCCGGTTCTCGGCAGGACCAGGCAGAATTCCTCGCCGCCGATGCGCGCGGCAATGTCGTAGGGCCGCAGATTGTGCTGGATTGTCGCGCCCGCCGCCATCAGCACCTGGTCGCCGACATCATGGCCGAATTCGTCGTTGATCGATTTGAAATGGTCGAGATCGAAGACCACGACGCTGATTGCCGTGCTCTCGCGGGCGGCACGTGCCACTTCCATCGAGCCGATCTCCTTCAGCCAGCGGCGGTTGCCGAGGCCGGTGAGAACGTCTGTCGTCGCCTGGCGGCGAAGCTGCGACAGCGTAGCATCGAGCTCGACGATCAAAACTGATATTCCGTTGGTAACGACGCCGACCTCATCGGTCCGCTTGCTGCGCACCGGCTTCACCGCGCCCGTCGTACGATAGGTTTCAACTGTCTTTGCGATCTCATGCAGCGGCTTGATCAGGACCCAGACCGATGCCAGGCAGAACGCCGTGCCAATGAGCGTCGCACCCAATACCGTTCCAAGCACGGGGATCGCTTCGCTGCGAAATCCGGTGACGAGATAGACGACGAGTGCGAGTAGGGGGATGTGCGTCGATGCGAAGCATATCGAGAAAATCTTGAAAGTGAGCGACGCGTTGAACTTCTGAGTAATTTCGGACACCGTCAGATTCATTCCGGACTCCTTGCGCGGCTTTCATACCGCGCAGAAACTGGCCCGCCAGGTGTGTTTCAAATCCTAAGGCGTCCATTAGAATTTTAGTGAATACTGGTTGTGGAGCCGTCTGGTCAGGCCAAACGCTTTGGATATCAATATTTATCAGGATGTCCTTAAATTTACGCGGATTTGTGGAAAAATTTGAGAGTGTTACGGTTTGAACGCGCTATGGTTTTGCCATGGCCAGCATCGCTCGCGTCCGCGTCGAATGCCCGGAAAGTTCCGCCACTGGAAAGATTTTTGCGTTGCTGCTATTGCCGCTCAACACTGTGCCGAAGGAGAGAGCCATGACCAAGACGACATTTCCCGACCGCGCCATCATGGCGGAACTCCTTGCCAAGATGCTTTGGGAAATCAAGGCGGTCCATTTCAACGCCGCGCAGCCCTATAAGCTGGCCTCGGGCATGGCGAGCCCCGTCTATATCGATTGCCGCAAGCTGCTCTCCTATCCGCGCGTCCGCTCGGCGGTGATGGACTTCGCCGCCAGTGTCATTACCCGCGACGCCGGCTTCGAACGCTTCGATTGCATCGCTGGTGGCGAAACAGCCGGTATTCCCTTCGCGGCACTGCTGGCGGATCGTCTCAGCCTGCCGATGATCTACGTGCGCAAGAAGCCAAAGGGTCACGGCCGCAATGCCCAGATCGAGGGACACATGCCGGAAGGGGCGCGCGTTCTCGTCATCGAAGACCTGACGACCGCCGGCGGCAGCATGTTCACCTTCATCGATGCGATCCGTGCGGCCGGCGGCATCGTCGATCACGGCATGGCGCTCTTCTATTACGGCATCTTCAACGAAGGCGCCTTGCGCTTTGCAGACGGCAAGGTGAAGCTCCACCATATCGCCACCTGGCGCAACGTCTTGGCCGTTGCCAAGGAGCAGAAGCTGTTTGATGAAAAGACGCTGACCGAAGTGGAAGCCTTCCTGGATGCGCCGCTCGCCTGGTCCGGCCGGAACGGTGGCGTCAGTGAGCTTTCGCTCTAGCCTTTTGACAAAAGCTCACTTATTGGATTGAGGCATCAGGAGCCTTCTGGGAGGAATTGCGATGATTTTGTGCTGTGGCGAAGCGCTGATCGACATGCTGCCGCGTGACACGACGCAGGGTGAAAAGGGCTTCGCGCCCTACGCCGGTGGTGCGATCTTCAACACTGCCATCGCGCTCGGCCGTCTCGGCGTGCCGACCGCATTCTTCACCGGCATTGCCGATGACATGATGGGCGAAATCCTGCTGGGCACACTGAAGGCCAGCAATGTCGATTACAGCCCCTGCGCCATCACGCCGCGGCCTTCGACTATCGCCTTCGTCAAGCTCGTCAACGGCCAGGCGACTTACGCCTTCTATGACGAGGGCACGGCAGGGCGCATGATCACCACTGATGATCTTCCTGTTCTGGGTGACGATTGCGAAGCGCTGCATTTCGGCGCCATCAGCCTCATCCCAAGCCCTTGCGGTGAGACCTACGAGGCGCTTCTCGATCGCGAGGCCGCCACACGCGTCATCTCGCTCGATCCGAACATCCGCCCGGGCTTTATCAAGAACAAGGAAGCTCACATGGCGCGTATCAAGCGCATGGCCGCCAAGTCGGACATCCTGAAATTCTCCGATGAGGACCTCGAATGGTTCGGCCTCGAAGGCAGCCATGACGATCTCGCTGCCTACTGGCTGAAGCACGGAGCCAAGCTCGTCGTCATCACCAAGGGCGCCGAGGGTGCGTCCGGCTACACCAACGAGCGCAAGGTCACCGTGCCGAGCGAGCGTGTCACCGTGGTCGATACGGTCGGTGCCGGCGATACGTTCGATGCCGGCGTCTTGGCGTCGCTGAAGATGGACAACCTGCTGACCAAGGCGCAGGTTGCCTCTCTCGACGAGAAGGCCCTGGGCAACGCCCTGGCGCTGGGCGCCAAGGCTGCGGCCGTCACCGTCTCCCGCGCTGGCGCAAACCCGCCATGGGCACGCGAAATCGGCCTCTGAGGTCAGGCACTCCGGCCAAGAAAGGCAAGCACCTCGCGGTTGAAAAGGGCTGGCCGCTGCAGCGGCGCAAAGTGGCTGACGCCTGATATGAGAACGAACTCGGCGTCAGGGATTGTCCTGGCGAGATAATCCATGTGCTCGCGGCGGATGAACTCATCGCTCTCGCCGATCGCAACCGTGACCGGTACCTTGATCGCCTGTAAGTCGGCGGCCGTATAGTTCGGCTCGCTCTGCATCATCTTCCCGACATCCGCCACGAAAGCCTCGAAACCATCAGGCGTTACTGAAAGCGCCTGATAGTCCTGCCGGTGACGGCTGAAGCATCGGTCTATGACAGGCGTTGGGCGGAACTCGAGCGTTCCCGTTGCATCCATATTGCAGGCGAAGAAGAACACGCCTGAGACGCGTTCGGAATGTCGGTCCGCAAGGATCAGTGCCGTGCAGGCGCCGTCGCTCCAGCCGATGATAGATGCCCTCCCGATCTCCAGACGATCCATCACGGCAAGCACGTCATCGGACATCAGGACATAGCTGAACGGCCGGTCGTCGCGCGTGCTGCGCCCATGGCCTCGGCTATCAACGACAATGACGCGATATCCGGCACCGACGAGGGCTGGCACTTGATAGCCCCAATTCCCCGCATTCCCGAGCCCGCCATGCAGCAGGATCACTGCCGGACCGGCACCGTAGCTGGCATACCAGATCTCCGCACCGTCATTCGAAACCCAGCCTTCGGCGCCGGAGGCGGGGAGCGGCTCGGCGCCGTCTTCATCGAATTTGAAAAGCTCGTCGTCGGCGAATTCCATGGGCAATCTCCTCGTGCATTTCCCATAGGACGAATAGATGTCCCGTCATTCGACAGCATCAAACAAAAAAAGCCCACCCGCGCTGGCGGATGGGCTCGATTAGCGATTGAAGCGCAGCCTTACTTAGCAAGCTTTGCCAGAGCGGCGACGAGACCCTGCGTCGAGGAGTCGTGGCCGGCAGCGCTTTCTTTGCCTTCGACGACAGGCAGCAGGCCGGTCGCCAGTTCCTTGCCGAGCTCGACTCCCCACTGATCGAAGGAGTTTATGCGGAAGAGCACGCCTTCGACGAAAACGCGGTGCTCATAGAGTGCGATCAGGCGGCCGAGCGCGTAGGGCGTCAGCCTGTCATAGACGAAGGTGATCGACGGGCGGTTGCCGGTAAAGACGCGGTGCGGCGCGATGAAGCCGGCCTTCTTGTCTTCCATGCCCTTGTCAGTCAGCTGCTTCTTGGCCTCCTCGAAGGTGCGGCCTTTCATCAGAGCTTCCGACTGTGCCAGAACGTTTGCCATCAGCAGCTGGTGCTGGTGGCGCAGCTCGGGTTCGAAGGCATTGGCGGCGATCATGAACTCGGCGGGGATGATGCTCGTGCCCTGGTGGATCAGCTGGTAGAAGGCGTGCTGGCCGTTGGTGCCGGGCTCGCCCCAGACGACCGGGCCGGAATTGCCCTCGACCGGCGTACCGTCGATCGTCACGCCCTTGCCGTTCGATTCCATGTCGAGCTGCTGCAGATAGGCCGGGAAGCGCGAGAGGCGCTGGTCATAGGGCAGCACAGCGCGCGTCGGATAGCCGAGCACGTTGCGATGGTAGAAGCCGATCAGGCCGAGCAGCATCGGCAGGTTTTCGGTCACCGGTGCCTCGCGGAAGTGGTTGTCAACGGCATGCGCGCCATCGAGGAACTTGCCGAAATTCTCAGGGCCGATGGCGATCATGATCGGCAGGCCGATCGCAGACCATAGCGAGTAGCGGCCGCCGACCCAATCCCAGAAGCCGAAGACCCGCTCGCTGCCGATGCCGAAGGCGGCGACCTTGTCGAGCGCCGTGGAAACGGCGGCGAAATGGTGCTGAACCGCGGCATCGCCGAGAGCCTTGGCGATGAAGTTGCGCGCCGTCTGCGCGTTGGTCATCGTCTCGACCGTCGTGAAGGTCTTCGACGCTATGATGAAGAGCGTGGTCTCAGGCTGAACGAGCTTGAGCGTGTCGGCAATATGCGCGCCGTCGATGTTGGACACAAAATGCGCGCGCGGGCCGTCATGGAAGGGCGCCAGCGCCAGCGTCGCCATCACAGGGCCGAGATCCGAGCCGCCAATGCCGATATTGACGACGTCGGTGATCTCCTTGCCGGTCACGCCCTTCAGTTCACCCGAGCGGATACCATCGGCGAACTTGCCCATCGCAGCGAGCACGCCGTTCACATCAGGCATAACGTCCTTGCCATCGACGATAACAGGCGTGTTTGAGCGGTTGCGCAGTGCGGTGTGCAGCACGGCGCGGTCTTCGGTGAAGTTGATCGCCTTGCCGGAGAACATCTCGTCACGCTTCTTCGCAACACCGCCTTCTTCGGCAAGCTTGACGAGCAGCGCCAGGATTTCGTCGTTCACGGCGGTCTTCGAATAATCCATCAGGAGATCGTCGAGAGAGGCGGTGAAGCGAGAGAAGCGCTTGGGATCGGCGGCGAAGGCAGCGCGGATATTGGTGGCTTTGGTGGCGGCCGCAGTGCTCTTCAGCTTTTCGACGATGGCATTCATGGGAGGCTCCTTTGGAGGCGGAGAGGGTTGCGGAAACTATTCGCTTTGTAGGGCGCAAATCAAGTTCAGCCACAAGCTGCCTGCAAAAAATGACACAAGTTGTGCCGTGCTTGATGAAAAGAGAGAGTGCGGTTATATTTGGGGAGTGGCAGGCGGAGTTCGAGCTCCGCCTGCCGTGGCCTATGATCTAAGGTATGTGACCCGGACCGAGATAGACCAGCTCGTCCGGGTTTTCCTTACCATAAGCGTGATGGCAAGCGGCTTGAGCCACATAGCATCACCTCCGTTTCAAACAGCAAGGCTCTTGCCAAAGCCGGTGCGGCCCATCCTCACCGGTGGGCCGGCTGGTCTCGGCCCCTGCTGCTTCTGCCATTGAAACGAGCTGATGAAATCACATCTTATGGTTGCTTTCAATTGTAAGTGAATTTACCCGCGCAGATCCTTGCGCAGGATCTTCCCGACTGGGCTCTTCGGCAGCTCATCTCGGAACTCGATGATCCGCGGGCGCTTGTAGTTCGTGAGGTTTTCGGCGCAATGCGCCTTCACCTCGGCCTCTGTGAGGTTGGGATTCTTACGCACGACGAAGAGCTTCACCGTCTCGCCGGAATGGCCATCCGGAACGCCGACCGCTGCCGCCTCAAGAATACTCGGGTGCATGGCGGCGACTTCCTCGATTTCGTTCGGATAGACGTTGAAGCCGGAGACGAGGATCATGTCCTTCTTGCGATCGACGATCTTGGTGTAGCCGCGCTCATCCATGAAGCCCATATCGCCGGAGCGGAAATAGCCATCCGGCGTCATGACGCGTGCGGTCTCTTCCGGCTTGTTCCAATAGCCGGCCATGACCTGCGGTCCGCGGATGCAAATCTCGCCGATATCGCCGAGCGGCAGCGAATTGCCGTCCTCGTCCCGGATATCGAGCTCGGTCGAGGGAATGGGCAGGCCGATTGAGCCGGTAAACTCGGGGGAGTCGAAACGATTGGCAGTCGCAACCGGTGAGGTCTCCGAGAGGCCATAACCTTCGGTGATGTGCGAGCCGGTCATCTTCAGCCAGCGCTCTGCCACCGGCCGCTGCACGGCCATGCCGCCGCCGAGCGACATGACGAGCGAGGAAAAGTCGAGCTTGGCGAACTCGGCATTGTTCATCAGCGCGTTGAAGAGCGTGTTGAGGCCCGGGAAGATATGGACATTGGCCTTGCTGAATTCCTTGACGAAGCCCGGGATATCCCGCGGGTTGGCGATCAGGATGTTATGGGCGCCGAGCGACATGCCCATCAGCGAATTAACCGTCAGCGCGAAGATATGGTAGAGCGGCAGGGCGCAGAGGAAGTTCAGGACATCCGGCTGCTTCTTCTTGTCGAAGGCCGATTTCAGCCAGAGCTGCAGCTGCAGCTTGTTGGCGAGCAGATTGCGATGCGTCAGGATCGCGCCCTTGGCGACACCTGTCGTGCCGCCGGTATATTGCAGGAAGGCGATATCATCGCCGCTGAGCGTTGGGCGCTGCAACGACCGGCCGGCACCTTCCGAAAGGACCTGCTTGAAGGTCTTGTGCTGCGGGATCGACCAGGACGGCACGAGTTTCTTGACCTTACGAACCACCAGATTGACGATCAGCCCCTTGGCGCCGAGCATCTCGCCGAGCGAAGTGACGACGACATGGCGAACGTCGGTCTTGACGAGGACCTGCTCCACCGTTCGCGCGAAATTCTCCAGCACGAAGATCGCCTTCGCGCCGGCATCGCGCAGCTGGTGCTCGAGCTCACGCGGCGTATAGAGTGGGTTGACGTTCACGACGGTCAGCCCGGCGCGCAGGATGCCATAGACGGCCACCGGGTTCTGCAGCACGTTGGGCATCATGACGGCGACGCGATCGCCCTTCTGCAGGCCGAGGCTCTGTAGCCAGGCGGCGACCTTGCGTGTCTGGACTTCCAGATCCCGATAGGTCAGCGACTTACCCATGCTGGAGAAGGCGACGCGGCTGGCATAGCGCTCACAGGATTTTTCCAGCAGTTCGGCAAGGGATTCGTATTCCAGCGGCGGAAGCTCGGCAGGTACGATATCCGGATAGGTCGCGAGCCAGGGCTTCTGCCGCTTTTCGCCACCTGGATGCACGGAAATGCTGTTCATCGTGTCTCTCTCCCTGTCCGGCCACGGTGCCGGTTCGCGGCTGCCGGCCGGACGATCCTCCATCATCCTTGCGGGCAGCTTATGCCAATGGCCGAATGGTTCAAGCCGCTATAAGCGTTACACTAACTTTGACGTAAACGTCAACAATCCGGAGCCGGCACATTTCAGGCGGATGCGGGAACAATGATTCCGGACTGGCGTTTTCCAACCATGCAAAACAACAAAGGAGCTGAAAATGCTTAATCAGGGTACAGACGCCAGCCGCCGCGATCCGAACGTCAAGGACACGCATTCACTGATCGCTAGCGACCGCGTGGAAGGCACCCGCGTTTACGGCGCAGATGGCAAGCATATCGGCTCGATCGAGCGCTTGATCATCGGCAAACGCGATGGCCGTGTCGCCTATGCCGTGCTGAGCTTCGGCGGCTTCCTGGGGATCGGTCACGATCACTATCCGCTGCCGTGGGAAAAGCTGAACTACGATACGCAGCTCGACGGCTACCGCATCGATCTCACCAAGGAGCAGATCGAAGGCGCGCCGAGCTATGCGGACGATGACGACACCTGGTACAACGATAATGGCCGCCGTGTTTATGATTATTACGGTGTGCCGCCGTACTGGATGTAAGTCGTTCGCCAGGACGAGCCGGAAAGGGCCCCGCTGCATGCGGGGCCTTTTGGCATTTTAGGGCAGGAGATCGTTGGCGCAGCGCAGCACAACGCCTTGCGTGATGTCCCCCGCCTTGAACGTCTTCTTGGTTCGCAGCGAGAAGGTATGGCTTTCGCCCGGCAGGAGAGTAACAAGCATGCTGTCGACGACGGCCGCTGGGTCAAGCCGGTCGGCCATCAGGCAGAGATCCTTCAGGAAATTCCCCGCCGTAACCGTGACATCTATACCGCTGGCAGCCTCGCTCACCGAAACCTTCATCTCCGGCTTCGGCAATTTCAGATCGATATCCTCGACGAAATAGTGGAAGGCGCGCTTGTCGAGCATCTGCACCACCACGACCTCGTCCGCCGCGTTGTCGGGCGTCGCGATATCGTCCGCAAGCTCGAATTCCTTGGCTTCGAACCGGTCGCAGAGCAGCCGCCAGAATTCGAACTCGGCCAAGACTTTGCCGTCGAGCCGAACTCGCTTGCCCGAGATTTTCGATCGCCAGAACAGTGTCCGTTCATTGACGGCAACGGCTGCGAGCTTGCTGCCACGCGGCTGGATGGTCAGCAGGCGCGGATCGAAGGCCTGCTGCATCGCGTACCAGAGCGGCTTGCGGCGGCCGGCGGAATCGAGCGCTGCCCATGAGGTCACAGGCCAGCAATCGTTGAACTGCCAGACAACAGCGCCCTTGCAGATCGCCCGGTGCGAGCGCATGTGCTCGATCGCGAAACGGATCGCCCGTGCCTGGTTGAGCTGCGTCGCGAAATGCCAGTCATCCATGGTCTTGGGCACCGGCAGGTGTCCGGCAAGGCCGCGGATCAGCTTCTCATTGCCCTGCGTCGCCTTCTGATGATGGAAGACGCCGTGCGATTGCGGCGTGAGCGGCGCATCGTGCACGCTCTCTTCCAGCGTCGCCCAGTTCGGCGGCGCCTGCCAGCCGAATTCGGAGCAGAAGCGCGGGATATAGTTGCGGTAGACCTCCCAGCCCACATCGTTCCAGACATCCCAGATATGCTTGCATCCGTGACGATCGTCGTTCGGCTCGATATCCATCGTGCCGGAATAGGGGCTGCCGGGATAATATGGTCTGTCAGGGTCGAGTTCGGCGCAGAGTTTCGGCAGGACATCGAGATAATAGCCGAGACCCCAGCTGACGCCGTCCTTGATGATCGGGCGCCAGCCCCATTCGTCGAAGCCCCAGATATTCTCGTTATTGCCGTTCCAGACGATCAGCGAGGCATGTGGCATCAGGCGGACAACATTGTCGCGAACCTCGGCCTCCACTTCGCCACGCAGCGGTTCCTCCTCTGGATACGAGGCGCAAGCAAAGAGGAAATCCTGCCAGACCATCATGCCGGCCCGGTCGCAGGCCTCGTAGAATTCGTCCCGCTCGAAAATGCCGCCACCCCAGACGCGCAGCAGATTGATATTGGCGGCCTTCGCTTCGTCGATCCGCGCGGCGTAGCGCTCGACGGTCACGCGCGACGGGAAGCAATCGTCGGGGATCCAGTTGGCGCCGCAGGCAAAGAGCGGAACGTCGTTGACGACGAAGGTGAAGGCCGAGCCATGCTCATCCGGGGCGGTATCGAGGCGAACGGAGCGGAAGCCGATCTGCTTGGAACAACTGTCCAGCACGTGGCCGTCGTTATCACGAAGTTCGATCAAGAGCGGATAGAGCGGCTGCCCGCCGAGATGATGCGGCCACCAGATCTGGGGCGAAGGAACGGTTACTTGGAAGCTTGCCTCGCCAGATGTATCGACCTCGACAGTTCGCGAAACGCCGCCGATCTCCGCAACGATCGAGTAGCCCATACAGTCCTGCTTAGCCGCGATCTTCGCGCTGATCGTCACCACGCCATCGCCGCCGGCAAGCGTCGCGGAAACGCGCGTCTCCGCCAAGTGGGCTCGATCCCAGCTCTCCAGCCGCACTGGCTTCCAGATGCCCGCAGTCACCAGCGTCGGCCCCCAATCCCAGCCGAAGTTGCAGGCCATCTTGCGCATCAGGTTGCCGGGGCCGGGATAGTTGTTCGGCCGGTAGCCGTACTGCTTCTCCATTTCTTCGCCATAGGCATAGGCGGAACGGAAGGTGACGGTCAGGTCGTTGGCTCCGGCCTTGATATGGCTCGAGACATCGAAGCGATAAGTGCGATGCTGGTTGAAGGTCCGGCCGATCTCTTCGCCGTTCAGCCGGATCGTTGCGATCGTATCCAGCCCGTCGAAGACCAGTTCCTGCACCCGGCCGGTTTCAGGCGCCGCATCGAAATTGAGCCGGTAGACCCATTCGCAGCGGCCGATCCAGTCGTTGGTGATCTCGTTGACATCGAGATAGGGGTCGGGAATGAGGCGGGCCGCCAGCAGGTCCGTATGGACGCAGCCGGGCACCGTGGCGAGGATGGATTCGGGCAGTCCGGGCCGGGCTGTATCGTTGCAGGAAAGGGTCCAGCCGGTGTGAAGCTCTGTTTTCTCGATCATGCGGATGCTCTTACTGGAAACGGCCGTGGCGCTGCAGGACTTCGATCTTATAGCCGTCGGGATCGGTGATGAAGAAGAACAGGGCGAAGAGCTTGCCGTCGCGGTTGAGCTCTACCAGCTTGCCCGGATTGAGACCGGCTTTCTCCAACCGCGTGTGTTCGACCGCCACTTCATCGACAGAGACGGCGAGATGGCCATAGCCGTCGCCGAGATTATAGGGCTCGATACGGCCCTTGTTGACCGTCAGTTCCAGCTCGAAGCCGGTCTCCGGATTGCTCATGTAGATAAGCGTGAAGGTCTCGAAGTCGATGCGATCGGCAACCTTGAGGCCGAAGACCTTGCCGTAGAACTCGACGGATCGTGCCTCGTCGAGAACGCGGATCATGGAGTGGATCATCTTTGCCAAGGCGGCCTCCTCTTGCCGTATCACGGCAGCCTTGGTAGCCGCCGGATCAGGCGGGGCGCAAGCCAATTCTGCGGGTAATCGCGCTTTCGACGACACCCATCGCGTCATAGATCAGCACCGCCATCAGGCCGACGATCAGACCGCCCTGCAGGATGAAGGCGGTATTGTCCGAGATCAGTCCGGCAATGATGACTTCACCCAGCCCCTTGGCGGCAACGGTAGAGCCGATCGTCGCCGTGCCGATATTGATGACGGTCGCTACCTTCAGCCCTTCGAGGATCAGCGGCAGCGCGAGCGGCAGTTCCACCTTGAAGAGCCGCTGCGTCGGGTTCATCCCCATCCCGTCAGCCGCATCGAGCACGGCCGGGTTCACCTGACGTATGCCGGAAACGGTGTTCTCGAAGATCGGCAGCAGGCCGTAGAGGAAGAGCGCGATCAGCGTCGGCCCGGCACCGAAACCGGTAGCAGGAACGGCGAGCGCCAGCACGGCCACCGGCGGAAAGGTCTGCCCGGCATTGGCGATGGCGCGCGACAGCGGCAGGAAGTCGGCGCCGCTTTTGCGGGTGACGAATATACCGGCGAGGATCGCCAGGATCGCGGTGCAGATGATCGAGCCGATGACGAGTTCGAGATGGGCCAGCGCCAGCGAGGGCAGGCTGTTCTGTGTGTAGACAGGTGGGGCGTTGTTGCTGGTCAGTGGCACGAGCATGAAGGAGAGCCACTCCGTCCTGAAGAGCAGGATCAGGAGCAGCACGAAAGCCGCCACACGGAAGATATTGGCGACGACAAACTTCATGCCTTGCGGCCCAGTTCGAGAAGCTTTGCCATCGAGATCGAGCCGACGGGCGATTTCGCACTGTCGGTCACCGCCGCCTCATCGGCGCCCTGCCAGATCATCTCGGCCAGCGCATCGCGCAGGCTGAGCGATTGCGGCAGCGTAAAGCCGAGGCCGCTCTTGGCCGGCGCCATGCTTTCCTTGAGCGGCGAAAGCGACATCAGCTTCAGCGCCCGGTCTGATGTGCCGGTCAGCTGCTGCACGAAGGGATCGGCCGGTTCGGTGAGGATCTTCTCCGGCGTCGAGCACTGCAGTAGCTTGCCGCCGCTCATCACCGCGATCTGGTTGCCGAGATGGAAGGCTTCGTCCATGTCGTGGGTGACGAGAATGACGGTCGTGCCGAACTGCTTCTGAATCGCCAGCAGGTCGTCCTGCGCCTTGCCGCGGATGACCGGGTCGAGCGCACCGAAGGGCTCGTCCATGAGGAGCACTTCCGGCTCTGCCGCCAGCGCGCGCGCGACGCCGACGCGCTGCTGCTGCCCGCCGGAAAGCTGATGCGGGTACTTCTCGGCGAAGGTAGCCGGGTCGAGATTGAAGAGGCCGAGCAGCTCATCGACGCGCTTGGCGATCCGCGCGCCGTCCCAGCCGAGAAGCTGCGGCACGGTCGCGATATTCTGCGCGACGGTGCGATGCGGAAAAAGGCCGTGGCCTTGAATAGCATAGCCGATCTTGCGGCGAAGCTCGGTCACCGGCGCGTCCATGACGTTCTGGCCAGCGACGAAAATCTCGCCTTCGGTGATCGGCACCAGCCGGTTGATCATCCGCATCAGCGTCGACTTGCCGGAGCCGGACGTGCCGACGATGACGGTCACCGATCCCTTCTCGACGCTCATCGAGACATTGTCGACGACGGTGGCGGCGCCGTAGCGCTTGGTGACATTCCTGATCTCGATCATGGTCATGCGGCGGATCCCCGTATGCTGTCGATAACCGCATCCAGGATGACGGCCGATGAGAAGGCGAAGAAGACTGTCGGTACGGCGCCGAGCATCACCAGGTCCATTGCCGTCTGGCCGATGCCCTGGAAGATGAAAATGCCAAAGCCGCCGCCGCCGATGAGCGCGGCAATGGTCACGAGGCCGATGGCCTGGACCAGCACGATGCGGATGCCGGTGACGATGACGGGCAGGGCCAGGGGCAGGTCGATGCCGGTCAGGATCTGGCGGCGCGTCAGGCCCATGCCCGCTGCCGCATCGCGCACTGAGGGATCGACACCTTCGAGGCCGACCACCGTGTTGGCGACGATCGGCAGCAGCGAATAGAGCACAAGCGCGATCAGTGCCGGCGCCGTGCCGATGCCGCGGATGCCGAGTTCGGCAGCCAGCGGCACATGCGTGGCGACATAGCCGAGCGGCAGCATCAGGATGCCGAAGAGCGCCAGGCTCGGGATCGTCTGGACGAGACTGAGGCCCTGCAGCACGGCGGCGCGCAGTTTGGGCACCCAGAAGCAGAAGATGCCGAGCGGCAGGCCGATGACGATGGCGATCGCAAGCGAACCGAAAGCCAGGAGAAGATGCGATTTGGCTTCCGTCCAGAACTGCGCCGAACGCGTCGCGAATTCCTTCATGATCGACAGGCTGTCGAGCAGCCCGGATGTCAGGCAGACCGCCAGCAGCGCACTGTAGGCAATGAGAGCGCCAACCCGCATCCAGGGCGTCAGCCGGATCTTGACCAGTGCATCGGAGATGATCAGGCCGACGACGCCGAGCAGAATCCAGAAACTGCCGCCGGGCGTCATGCGCGCGGCATTGCTGTTCGGCGGCGTGAAAGCGGTGGCGGCAAAGCCGATCGCGGCGATCAGCGCCGCAAGAGCCAAAGTGCCGATCGCGAGCCGCAGCACGGCATTCTGCAGGAAGAGCGCTGCAAAGGCGGTGGCGACGAGCAGGAGAGTGAGAATGATGGCGGCGGGCTGGTCGAGAAGCTGCGTGAGAAGCATCGGCTTGCCTGAGGCAATGCGGTTTGCCTTCACATAGATGAAGGGCAGAAGTGCAGTGGCGAGAACGCCAGAAATCACCAGAACCACGCCGAGCCGGTCCAGTTTGCGGACCGCTAAGGTTTCTTCCATCGATCCATCCCTAACAGGAAGAAGGATGCTCCGCCCCGGAGGGCGGAGCACTGCGAATTACTTCAGGAAGCCTTTTTCCTTCAGGTAGCCTTCGGCAACGGACTTGGCCGGCTCGCCGTCGACCTGGATCTTGGCATTGAGCTTGCGCAGTTCGTCGGCCGTCAGGCTCTTGAAGATCGGGGCAAGGACTTCCTCGATCTTCGGATTGGCCTTCAGCACCTCTTCGCGAATGATCGGGGTCGGCGCATAGACCTGCTGCACGCTCTTGTCGTCTTCGAGAACGACGAGTTCGGCCGCTTCGATGGCGCCATCGGTGCCGTAGACCATGGCGGTGTTGACGCCGTTAGTCTGGTCGGCAGCAGCCTTGATGGTCGCTGCGGTGTCGCCGCCGGAGAGAACGACTTCCTGGTCGGCCGTCAGCTTGAAGCCGTAGGTCGTTTGGAAGGCGGGCAGCGCACCGGCGGAATTCACGAACTCGGCGGAAGCGGCGAGCTTGGCAGCGCCGCCGCCAGCGACCCACTTGCCGAAATCGGACATGCTCTTCAGATTGTTGGGACCGGCGACATCGCTGCGCATGGCCAGCGCCCACGTGTTGTTGGCGGGCGAGGGCGTCAGCCAGACGATCTTGTTGGCGTCATAATCCAGCTTCTTGGCCATCTGGTAGCCCTGGTCGATATTCTTCCAGGCGGCGTCATCGGCCTTGTTGAAGAAGAAGCCGGCATTGCCCGTATATTCAGGGTAGATGTCGATTTCGCCGGCGGTGATCGCCTTGCGTACGACGGGCGTTGCGCCGAGCGCGATGCGGTCCTGCGTCTTGATGCCGTTGGCTTCGAGGGCAAGCGCGATGACGTTGCCGAGCAGCGTGCCTTCGGTATCGATCTTCGACGAAACGACGACGTCGGCAGCATGGGCCGCACCGGCCGCGAAGGCGGAAATGGAAACGGCAAGCGCGAGTTTCTTCAGCATGGAGTGTCCCCTTGGTTAACACCGTTTACGAACGCGGAGCCTCCAGCGGAAACATCCACGCGTGAAATCCCCCGGCCCAGACGGACAACCCGCCGGAATGCCGGACCTACGAGCATCATGGAAATAGTGTGCGCTCTCGAAAAATCGATGCAACCCCTCTCCAGTTTTTGCGATCGCGGCGCGATTATCGCCGTGAAAGCAACGCCATGCGCGCAATTGCATTTCGTTCTGCAACGCCGCAGCGATTTGTTTTTGTTCCCTTGCGTGTTTCCACGATCATCGGGTGCTCAATCGCTTCATCAGCCACCGGTCCCGCTTTTCTTGTCCAGTGACGATAGCCTGCAGATTTCGAAAAGGGATATCTTTTTTCGTGAACACACAATAGTGTCCGCTTTTCAGTCACTTCCGGAGGTCGGCGCTTTGCATCTCGGCGCTCTTTTCATCGCCAGCCAAGTCCTCTCGTCGAGTTCGGTCAGGGAGACGGCGCGGCGCTTCTCGCTTGCGGCATCGACGGTGTCGGCAGCGGTTTCGAACCTGGAAAGTGAGCTGTCGCTGAAGCTGACGGAGCGTAGCGCCGGCGAACTGGTGACGCTGATCGCAAGCAGCCAGGTGCGCCAGGGACTGACACCGGTACTGGAGGCGATCGCGCAGCTCGCCGCACTCTCCGGGGAGGCGCCGGAAGAGCTCGAAGGTTGGGCCGCGCGCATCCCGGTCAAGATCGCGACGATGGAGCGCTTCCTCGAGGTCGCCGATCAGGGCAGCATCAATCGCGCCGCCCGACGCCTCGGCCTCGGTCAGCCGCAGCTTTCGCTGCAGATCGCCAATCTGGAGAAGTTCACCGGCCAGAAGCTCTTCGAACGGCAAGCGCAGGGCTCGGCGCTGACGGAGGACGGCAGGCGCGCCTACGCGATATTTTCGGCAATCAGCCAGGCCTGGAACGATCTGAAATCGGCGGCAGACGAGCGCTATCAGCGCACGGCGCGTTCGCTGCGCATCGGCTCGATCATCCCGACCGGTGCCGAAAGCTGGGTTGCCCGTTGCCTCGGCGCACTCGTTGCCGACTGGAATACCGGTCGCAACAAGAATGCCATCTCGCTGATTTCGATGACCGCCGACGATCTGCGCGAGGCGCTGAAATCCGGCCGCATCGACGTTGCCATCCTCGATTCCGTCTTCGGTCTGGAAAGCTTTGAGAACCGCGAGCTGCTGCGCACTGATCTCGTCGCGATCGCGCCGCCTGGTAGTAAGGAGACGGATGTATCAGCGCTGGTCGCCGCTCATCCGATTTGCACGCCGAGCGAGCGCACCGGCTTGGGTGACGCTGCGACGGAACTGAGCCGCGCCGGCATGGTAAGCCGCCGCTTCCGCAATCAGGATATCCGGGCGGCGGATTCCCTGCCCGTGATCGTCGATCTTGTTGCCAACCACGGCTACGTCTCATTCCTCGGCCGCGTCAGCGCGCTGCCGATCGCCGACCGCGTCAGGATCGTCGATCTCGCCGAGCCGATCCCGATTTCCTATCATGTCGCCTTCAACCACCGGAAAGCCTCGGCCGATGCCTGCACGATGATCATCGAGGCCGTCCGCAAAATCGTCGGCCAGCCCATCGCAAAATCGCCGGTCATGGCGTAGACCGTTCAGCGTCGATACGAGGGAGATGAGAGATGCCGGTTTTGCTTGAAGTCTGCGTGGACAGCGCCAAGGGCCTTGCCGCGGCAATCGAAGGCGGCGCCAACCGCATCGAGCTCTGCTCTGCTCTCGAAGTCGGCGGCCTGACCCCGGTCGCAGGCATGATGAAGGCCGCCGCGGCAGCGCCGATCCCCGTCTATGCGATGATCCGCCCGCATGCCGGCCCGTTCATCTTCGATGCCGCCGACGAGGCCGCGATGATGGCGGATATCGATGCCGTCAGGGCTTTCGGCCTCGCCGGTGTCGTCATCGGCGCCAACCGGCCCGATGGCACGCTCGACATGCCGCTCATCCACCGCCTCAAGGCGCATGCCGCAGGCCTCGGCTCGACGCTCCATCGCGCCTTCGATCTGGTTCCGGATGCCGACGCGGCGTTAGAGCAGGCGGTCGAGCTCGGCTGCGAGCGCATCCTCACCTCGGGCTGCGTGCCGAAGGCGATGGATGGTTTGGAAACCCTGAAGCGTCTCTCCGCCAAGGCCGCCGGCCGCATCTCGATCATGCCGGGAAGCGGCGTGCGCCCGTCGAATGCCGACGAAATCCTGCGTGCCACCGGCGCCCGGGAAATCCACGGTTCCTGCAGCTCACCGATCGCGAGCATGGACCCGCGCGCCGTAGCCTTCGGATTCGAAGCGCCGAGCTCCAATCAGACGGATGCTGAAATCGTTCTGCAGATGCGTCGGGTAATCGACGCGATCTGAGCCGGATCAGCCAGCGACCTTGATGACGGCCTTGATCAGGCCGCTCTTCTCATGCGCCCAGCGGGCAAGGTCGCGCGGTGCCTCGGCGAGCGTCGTGCGGTGGGTGATCAGCTGATCGACCGGCACAAGTCCTTTGGCGATCGAATCCGCCACATGTTCGAAATCGATGCGTGTGGCATTGCGGCTGCCGATCACCATCATCTCTCGCTTGTGAAACTCCGGATCGGAGAAGCGGATCTCGTCCTTGACGACGCTGACGAGAACCAGCGCGCCGCCATGGGCCACGAAACCGAATGCCTTCTCCATCGATGGCCCGTAACCGGTCGCATCGAAGACGACGTCGAAGCCGTCTCCATCCGTTGCGGCCTTCACCGCATCGGCAACCGCTTTATTCGCGACGATGCCCGACTGAAAGCCGAAGCGATCCGCCGCCATCTGCAGGCGCTCCGCACTGGTATCGAGCAGTGTCACCTCATGGCCCGCAATCCGCGAAAAGATCGCCGCGCCAAGTCCGATCGGCCCGGCGCCAATAACCAGAGAACGCGAGCCCGCGGGCGCCATCGAGCGGCGAACTGCATGGGCGCCGATCGCCAGGAATTCGACGGTTGCGGCAGCCTCGAGGCTCAGGCCCTTCGCGGCATAGAGATTGCCGGCCGGGACCGTGATCTCCTCGCAGAAGGCGCCGTCGGTGTGGACGCCGAGAACCTTGATGTTGGTGCAGCAGTTCGGCTTGTCCTTGCGGCAGGCAACGCAGGTTCCGCAAGAAAGGTACGGATTGACGACAACAGGCGTGCCCACCGCCATCGCCACGCCGTCGCCGACCTCGACGACGGTTGCCGAGATCTCGTGGCCCATGACGCGCGGGTATTCGAGGAAGGGATGCTTGCCTTCGAAGATGTGGTAGTCCGTGCCGCAGATGCCGACATGGCTGACCGCGAGCCGCACCCAGCCGGGGGCGGGCGTGCCGGGGGAAGGGCGCTCGACGGTTTCGAGCACGCCGGGCTTCTGACAAAGCACTGCTTTCATCTTGGTTCTCGCGTTCTGAAGGAAGAAAGCCGGCCCTGCGACCGGCTTCGCTTCTTGTCCTAGACGCTCCGGCGGCGGCGCAGCTGGTCGAAATAGACGATCACGATGATCAGAAGACCGGTGATGATGCGCTGCCAGAAGGAGTTGACGTTGAGCAGGTTGGCGCCGTTGTTGATGGTCGCCAGGATGAAGGCGCCGATCAGCGGCCCATGAACCGAGCCGACCGCACCGAAGAGCGAAGTTCCGCCGATGACCGACGAGGCGATCGCCTGCAGCTCCCAGCCGTCAGCCTGGGTGGCATTGCCGATGGCGATGCGCGAGGCGAGCAGCACGCCGACAAAGGCGGCGAAGGTGGCCGACAGGATATAGGCAAGGAAGATCATCCGGTTGACGTTGACGCCCGAAAGGCGAGCTGCTTCCGCATTCGAGCCGACGGCGAAGAGATAGCGTCCCCAGCGGCTGAGATGCAGGAAGACGAAACTCGGCACAGCGACCAGGATAACCATCCAGAACAGGCTCGGAATGCCCAGGAAATCGGCGCGCGCGAAGTTCGAGAAATCCTCGTTGACGATGTTGATCGACGAGCCGTTGGTGATCAGCAACCCGATGCCGCGCAGCGATGTCAGCGTCGCCAGTGTGATGATGAAGGGCGGCAGGCCCATCTTGACGATGCCGAAACCGTGGAAGGTGCCGATCAGCACCCCGAACAACAGGGTGATCAGGATCGCCGCCCAGACGGGGACGCCCGCTTGCAACAGCCAGGCGATGATAACACCGGCAAAGCCGACGATGGCGCCGACGGAGAGGTCGATACCTGCGGTGATGATGACGAAGGTCTGCCCGAGAGCCAGAATCGCGGTCATCGAGCCCTGACGCAGCAGGTTGCTGATGTTCAGCGGCGTCCAGAAGCTGATCGTGAAGATCGCCAGCATCAGCCACAGGAAGAGCAGCAGGCCGATCAGCGTCAGGCCGAAAAGGATGTTGACCTTGCGGCGTGGCGGTGGCGGTGCAATTTCGGTGGGGGTTGCAGTCATCTATCTCTCTCCCTCTTATTCTTCTTGCTCAGACGCCGATTGCTTCGCCAAGCACTTCTTCATGCGATGCCGCGTGGAAATCGTGGCTGGCGACAAGCTTGCCGCCGCGGAACACATGTAGGCGGTCCGCCAGCTCATAGACCTCAGGCAGATAGGAGGAGATCAGGATGATGCCTGCGCCTTCCTTCAGCAGTTTGGCGAAAAGCCGGTAGATTTCCGCCTTGGTGCCGACATCGACGCCGACGGTCGGCTCGTCGAAGATGAAGAGCCGCGCGCCGTGGCTCAGCCACTTGCCGATGACGATCTTCTGCTGGTTGCCGCCGGACATGCTGGATGCGTTGACGCGGCGGCTCGGCGTCTTGATGCTGAGATCGCGAATCTGCTTGTCGGCATTCGATGTCTCGGCCGTGTGGTTGATAACAGGGCCGCTGCTCAGCCGCTTGAAGACAGGCAGATTGATGTTGAGGCCGATCGGCAGGTTGAGGCAGAGCCCCTGGTCACGGCGGCTTTCAGGGGCGAGCGCAATTCCGAGCTCCATCGCGGTCCGCTCGTTCTTGATATCGACCTTCTTGCCCATCCAGTGAATTTCGCCGGCGGTGGTCTTCTCACGCCCGTAGAGGCCGAGTGCAAACTCGCTGCGCCCGGCGCCGATCAGCCCGTAAAGACCAACGATCTGCCCGGCCTTGACGGAGAGCGTCACATCGTCGAAGCCGGGGCCGGACAGGCCGCGCACATCGACGATCGTCTCGCCGATCGGGATTTCTTCCTTGTGATAGATTTGCTCGATCGAGCGGTTGATCATCAGCGCGATCAGCTCGTTCTCATTGGTCTCGCCGATCAGCCGGGTGCCGACATGCGTTCCGTCGCGCAGCACCGAAACGCGGTCGGCAAGCTCGAAGACCTCTTCCATGCGATGGCTGATATAGACGATCGTCACGCCTTCGTTCTGCAGGCGGCGGATCAGCTTGAAGAGCTGGGCCGATTCCTGGCGTGTCAGATAGGCAGTCGGTTCGTCGAAGATCAGAAACTGAGTGCCGCGCATTGCGGCGCGCGCCGTGGCGACCAGCTGCTGCTGGCCGATCGTCAGGTCGCTCAAAAGGGCATTGGCCGGCAGGCCGAAGCCAAGATCGTCGAGTACGGCCTGGGCCATGGTGACCATCTGCTTCTTGCGCATCAGGCCGAATTGGTTGACCTCGTCGCCGAGGAAGAGATTGGCAGCCACCGTCAGGTGCGGGCAGAGCACCACTTCCTGGTGGACGGCGTTGATGCCGCGGGCGATCGCTTCGTTGGGCGTCGAGAGGCCGACGGGATGGCCGCACCAGAGAATTTCGCCGGCGGTTCTGGTGATGACGCCGGTCAGGAGCTTGATGAGCGTGGATTTTCCCGCGCCGTTTTCGCCGACGATGGCGTGAATTTCACCGGCCAGGAACGTCACTGTCGCTGGTTTCAGCGCCTGGACGTAGCCGTAATTCTTCTGCAGTCCCTTGAGTTCCAGAATGGGCGAACCTGCCGCAATACGGCTTGCCTCTTTCAGCGTGGCGCTGTCATCGTGACGATGACTGACCTCTTCCAGTCCGTCCATGGACTTCTCCTCCCGTATGCGAATTCCTGTTTCTCCACCCAGGTTTCGCGCTCCCGCCCGGACGATAACACAGGTGAAGAAAAGGCCGCGCGGAATTTCTTGCGCGCGGCCTGGTGCTTGAATTTACTTCAGCTTCGGGTTCAGAAGGGCGTCGATCTTCGGATCGGCCATGTTGGCCTTGGTCACCAGATTGGCGCCGGTATCGACGTTTTCTTCGACCTTCTCACCCTTGGAAACGGCGAGCGCGGTCTTGATGCCGTCGTAGCCCATGCGGTACGGATCCTGCACGACGAGACCGGCCAGCGCGCCATCCTTCAGGAAGCCGATGGTCTTGTCGTCGCTGTCGAAGCCGATGACCTTGACCTTGTCGCCGAGCTTGTTTTCAGCGATCGCCTGGCCGACGCCCTGTGCCATGATCAGGTTGGACGCGAAGACGCCAACGATGTTCGGGTTGGCAGTGATAAGGTCGGTCATGATGTTGAGGCCGGTGGTTGCCTGACCGTCGGCATACTTGTCGGCGACGACCTTGAGACCCGGATACTTGGTCTTGACCTGGTCGAGAAAGCCTTCGCGGCGCTGTTCGAGCGAACCTGCACCGGGCGTGTTCGTGATGATCACCACGTCGCCTTCGTCCTTGCCGGTCATTTCCTTGATCGCAGCGGCAAGACCGTCAGCGGCGATGCGTCCGCCCTGGACGTTGTCGGTCGTCAGGAACGACTTGAAGGCCTTCGAGTCGGCGCCCGAGTCGATGCCGATGATCGGAACGGACTTTGCGGCTTCGTCGATCGGCTTGCCGAGTGCCTTGAACTCGGTCGGCGAGATGACGATGGCGGCGGGCTTGCCGGCAACGGCGTTTTCGAGGATGCTGATCTGACCGTTGACGTCGGTTTCAGCCTGCGCGCCGAGTTCCGGCACCTTGACGCCGAGATCGGTGCCTGCCTTGCGGGCGCCGGCCAGAACGATCTGCCAGTAGAAGGACGTGGTGTCCTTGACGATGATCGGGATCGTCACGTCGGCAGCGAAGGATGCGGCCGGCATTGCGGTTGCGATCATCGCTGCGCCTGCAAGCGCCGTGAAGCTGCGGCGCGACAGAATGGACTTCATTTTCATTGCGGGTTCTCCTCCCAAGTTGCGTTCTCCTCCAGGAAACCAGACCGCTGAACGCAGGCGGACGATTTTTATCGATAAAAAACATTTGCCAGATGAAGCTAGCTGAGGCTTTTTGAAATTGCAAGTGGGGCAATCTGGCCTTTTCTGCTTCGTTCATTCCTCCCTAAGGCTATGTTTTCTCATCAATTCAAAGCTGTTCTAAAATTCGGATCAGCCGCGATAGACCTCTTCCGGAAGAACGACACCCTTCTTCAGGATCAGATTGCCGTAGAGCCGGAATTCGGTCGTTGCGACGATATAGGCCGCCTTGCGCGAGCGCTCATAGAAGGCAAATCGCTCCAGCGTGGCGATGCGGAAGTCGCCTGCCTTGCGGCCGACGATCGCCTGGAATTCCTCGCAGACCTCAGGCACGGCGGTAGCGTCACCGACCACTTCCATGCGCCATGCGCCTTCGGGCACGAAAGTATCGAGCGGGAAATGCGTCAGGATTGCCTCGGCCATATCGGTCGCCGAAACGCCGTCGGCGCGGATCATGTCCGGTCCCATGCTGGCAGACGGAAAGTTGGCGTCGGCAATGACGATCTCGTCGCCATGTCCCATCCTGGCAATCGCCAGAAGCAGATCGGGGCTGAGGACGGGATGAATACCCTTAAGCATGGACGGCTCCTACATACGCACCGCGTCGCTGCCGAGCGGCTTGGCGACGAGTGTCTGGCTTTCGAATTCGGGATAGATGCTGTCGGGCAGGCGTGGCTCGAAGAGCTGCATGTTGCGCTCCAGGCTCGATGCCTTCGCCGTGCCGATCAGCACCGAGGAGACGAAAGAGTCCCGCAGCGGGAATTGCAGGGCAGGTGCGGCAAGCGGGACACCGTGGCGCCTGGCGATCTCTTCCATGGCCGTAACCTTGGCAACGACATCAGGCGTTGGCGCCATGTAGTCGAAATGCGCGCCCGGCACTGGGCCGGTTGCCAGAATCCCGGAATTGAAGACACCGCCGACAACGAGACTCGTGCCCTTCTGCTGGCAAAGAGGAATGAGTTCAGCGACGGCCGACCGGTCGAGCAGCGTGTAGCGCCCGGCCATCAGGATCACGTCGATATCGGCGTTGCGCATCACGTCGAGGCAGACCGGCACCTCGTTGACACCAAGACCAAAAGCCTTGATCGCGCCGCTGGATTTCAGCTGGTCCAGCGCCTTGATGCCACCGTCGAGCAGCTGCTTCAGATAAACGGCATTCTTCGCCGCGCCATGGGTATAGCCGCCAATGTCGTGGACATAGAGAATGTCGATGCGGTTGAGGCCGAGGCGCGCGTAGCTGAACTCGACCGAGCGCATGATGCCGTCATAGGAATAGTCGTAATCGGCGTCGAAGGAGAGCGGATCGACATAGCTGTAGTCAGGAACCGTACCCGTCGGGACCGGCCGCAGCAGGCGCCCGACTTTGGTCGAAAGCACATAGTCGTTCTCGGGCTTGGCGCGCAGGAAGTCGCCGACAGTGCGTTCTGCCAGGCCAAGGCCGTACCAGGGAGCAACGTCGAAATAGCGGATGTCAGCCGCCCATGCGGCTTCCAGCGTTTCCATTGCCTGGTCGCGCGGGCAGGCGCGGTAGAGGCCGCCGAGAGCTGCGGCGCCGAAACTGATTTCGGTCACTTGCAGATCCGTCTTGCCGATCCTCCTGGTCTTCATCATTCCTCCTCTGAAGACTTGTACAGCTTTATATCAGAGCGTTGCTCCGAGATGCCATGGCACGAATTCGTTATCGCCGTAGCCGAACTCTTCGCTCTTGGTCTTCTTGCCCGATGCGGTGTCGATGATCATCTCGAAGATCTCGCGGCCCTTGCCGGAGATCGTCGCGTCACCCGAAGCGATCGTGCCGCAGTCGATGTCCATGTCTTCTTCCATTGCCGCATAGAGTGCCGAATTGCTCGAGAGCTTCAGCGAAGGGGCGGGACGACAGCCAAAACAGCTGCCGCGGCCGGTGGTGAAGGCAATCATGTTGGCGCCGCCGGCCACCTGACCGGTCGCCGACACCGGATCGTAGCCGGGCGTATCCATGAAGACGAGGCCAGGTGCGGTGACCCGTTCAGAATAGCTATAGACCGCCGTCAAAGGCGAGCGGCCGCCCTTGGCGACAGCGCCAAGCGACTTTTCGAGGATAGTCGTCAGGCCGCCGCGCTTGTTGCCGGGCGAGGGGTTGTTGTCGAGCGATGCGCCATGCAGGCCGACATATTTTTCCCACCAGACGATCTTGTCATCGAGCTTCCGGGCCACTTCGTCGCTGACGGCACGACTGCGCAGCAGGTGTTCGGCACCATAGATTTCCGAGGTTTCGGATAGGATCGCGGTGCCGCCCGCGGCTGCCAGCAGGTCTGCCGCAACGCCGAGTGCCGGATTTGCGGTGATGCCGGAAAAGCCGTCCGAGCCGCCGCACTGCAGCCCGATGATGATGTCGCTGATCGGCAGCGCCACACGACGTTCCTTGCCGACATCGGCAGCGATTTCGCGCAGCATGCCCATGGCGCGCTCGACGGCGCGGCGCGAGCCGCCGGCGTCCTGAATGTTGAAATGTCGCTTGGTGTCACCCGCACCGCTCTGGCCGTAGAGCGTCAGCTGGTTGACCTCGCAGCCGAGCCCGATCATCAGCACGCCGCCAAAATTGACGTGGCGCGTATAGCCGGCAAGCGTCCGGTGCAGAACGGCCATGCCGTCGCCGGTCGAGCTCATGCCGCAGCCCTGATCGTGAACGATCGGCACGAAACCGTCGATACCCTCGTAATGCGGCAGGATCGTCCGGTTCGCCTCGTCTGCGATCGCCCGGCAGACGGTGGTGGAACAGTTCACGCTGGCAATGATGCCGATATAGTTGCGGGTGGCCGAGCGGCCGTCGGCGCGCTTGTAGCCCAGGAAGGTACGCGCCTTATCTTTGGCAGTCGCCGGTTCCGGTGCGGAATTGGCCGTCGCCGCCAGGCGGTCGTTTTCGAAATGCAGGTTATGGCTGTGAACGTGGTCGCCGGCCTTCACGTCAGCGGTCGTGCGGCCGATTGCCTGTCCATACTTGACCACGGCGCCGCCGGACGGGATATCGGCGATGGCGACCTTGTGGCCAGGGTCGATCTTCTGGCGCGCGGCAACGCCGGCGACGGTGGCTCCGGGCTCGATCGCCGCCGTTGCAACGGCAACGTTGTCTCCGGCCGAAAGGATGAGCCAAGGCAGTTTATCCAATTGTCTTCTCCCTTGAGGAAACGCTCGCTGCATCGGCGAAATGCGCATTGATTTTGTTTTTTATCTACAATAAACATTTTCAAGTCAACGGGAATATTGTTCCTGTGGACGAGGGAGGCAAACAGCCGCAAGCGATCCAGAATAATATAAGGATTGCAATAGATAAGCTCCCGGCGCACCGGCCGCACCATCGCGTGCGCCGATAGCGGACGGGAAGGAGCGGGGTCGCATGGCAAGGCAGAATACGGTCTTCAAGGAAGCATACAATCGCTATGCCGCCGCATTGCGTCCGGAGGCTGCGCTTCCATCAGAGCCGGAAATCGCCGCCCAGCTCGGCATCAGCCGCAGCACCGCCCGCGCCATCCTGACGCGGCTGAGCGACGAGGGCATCATCCGCTGGAACAAGCGCCAGAAAGTGGTGCTCCGCGCCCCCACCGCCAAGGATCTCTTCCCCTCCGAGGAGACGGATTCCCTGCACGACATCATCGAGCGCAGCTTCATGCAGCGCATTCTATCCGACGATGCCGCGCCCGGCATGCAGATCAACGAGCTTGAGCTTGCGCGCGAGATCGGCACGGGCACGACCAGCGTGCGCGAGTTCCTGATCCGCTTTTCGCGTTTCGGCCTCATCGAGAAGCGCCCGAACAGCCACTGGATCCTGAAGGGCTTTACCCGCGAATTCGCGCTGGAACTGGCCGATGTGCGCGAGATGTTTGAGCTGCATTCGGCCGCCGATTTCGGCAGGCTCCCGAAGGAGCATCCGGCCTGGAGCGACCTTGCCGCGATCAAGCAGGATCACCTCGACGTGCTCTCCGACATGGACCAGCGCTACAAGGAATTTTCCGCACTCGACGAGCGCTTCCATCTCTTGATCCACCGCGCTTCGAAGAACCGCTTCATCGCCGATTTCTACGACGCGATCGCCATCATCTTCCACTATCACTACCAGTGGAACAAGGCAGCCGCCCGCCAGCGCAACGAGCGGGCCATTCACGAGCATCTCGATTATATCGCCGCGCTTGAATCAGGCGATCAGGCCCAGATCGATTTTTCCGCGCGCCTGCATCTGCGCTCGGCGCGCCAGACCCTGCTGCAATCGCTGCCGCAGAATCCGGCGGACGCCTGACCGTTAATGCGAGGCAGCTTCGCTGGCGGGAACGCTGGTGGTCTTGCGGCCGTGGTGGCCGACCGGGATCAGCCAGGTCGACACCAGCGTCATGACGGCAACGACGACGATGCCCCAGAAGCTCCAGTGCAGCGATGCATCGAAGATGCCGCGGACGACGGGATCTGCGGCGAGCTCGCTCAGTCCCGTCGGCTGGTTCAGGACGTTATGCAGGTTATCGGCGGTATCGCCGCTGGCATAGTGATTGATCCCGGCATTGAGGATCGCCCCGAGAACCGTGGCGCCCAGCGTATTGCCGAGGCTGCGGGCGAAGATGATCGAGGCCGTGGCGCTGCCGCGCATCGACCATTCGACGCTGTCCTGCACCAGCGCGATGCTGGTGAGATTGATGAGCCCCATGCCGAAGCCCATGAAGAACGAACCGGCGCCTGCGACGACGGGCGAACTGTCCGGTGTCAGGAACAGCAGGAAGAGTGCCCCGAACGGGAAGAGCAGGCTACCGAAGCGCAGCGTATTGCGGATGCCGAACGCCTTGAACAGCCTGCTCGACATCATCACCGACAGCGGCCAGCCGACGACGAGCATGGTCAGCGTGAACCCGGCCACGATCGGAGATCGCCCGAGCACACCCTGGATATAGACCGGCAGAATGGTCGAAAGGCCGATCAGCGCCATGCCGGCGAGCAGCATGCAGATATTGCTGGTTGCCACGAGGCGGCGGCTCCAGAGCGCGATCGAGATGATTGGTTCCGGTGCGCGCTTTTCCTGCCAGAAGAACAGGGCGCCCGAGATGGTGAAGACGGCCGCGAGCGACAGTAGGATCCAGGCCTCGGCATCCGTCTCGGTGAGGATGACCAATAGAGCGATAATGGCGATCGAGAAGAGGATGGCGCCGAGATAATCGATGCTCGCCTGCTTGTGCGCAACCGTCTCCTTGAGGAAGAGCGAAAAGGCGATGATCGAAAAGATGCCGATCGGCAGGTTGATCCAGAAGATCCAGGCCCAGGAGATATTGTCGACGATGATGCCGCCGGCGAGCGGCCCGACGACGGCCGATGTCGCCCAGACGGTTGCCATGATGCCCTGAACGCGGCCGCGCTCCTCGAGCTTGAAGAGGTCGCCGATGATCGTCATCGTCACCGGCTGAATGGCGCCGGCGCCGAGGCCCTGCAGCAGGCGGAACAGGATGAGCGAGGTCATCGACCAGGCGAGGCCGCAAAGCAAAGAGCCGATCAGGAAGACGACGATCCCCGCGATCAGCACCGGCTTGCGGCCGAAGATGTCCGAAAGCTTGCCGTAGATGACCGTTGTCGTCGACTGCGCCAGGAGGAAGGCCGAGAAGACCCAGCTGTAATAGCTAAAGCCGCCGAGCTGCCCGACGATGCGCGGCATGGCGGTGGCGACGATCGTCGCTTCGATCGCCACCATGAAGGTGGCAAACATGATGGTCGCGACAACGAGAACGCGGTTCGAGCGCTGGGCCGTATCAGACATGACTTACCTTTCAGGATGCTTCGCGGCAGGCCGTCAGACGGCGGCTCGGCAGGAGGGGCAGTGCCGGCGCGAAGTGCTGCTTTGGTTTCTAGGCCCTGGCTGCCGCTGCTGTAAAGGTAATTATCCGTACAGTTACAAAAGCCCGGCCGCCGCAGCACTATTCTCGTTGCGGCGGCCGGGAATGATTTTAAGTTTAGAACGACGATCCGCGCCAGATCGGGCCGTTGCCCTCTTCGTCCTTCAGGCTGCTCGAGCCGAAGTGATAGCGCATGCCGACGAGGAAGTTGTTGGAAATGTCGCTGTCGCTGCCGAAGCCGTCGACAGATAGCTTGGCGTGCTCGAAGCGGTAACCGGCATAGAAGGAAACCGGCGTGCCATCCGGCCGGTAGTTGCCGATCGCCGAGATCTTCCAGACGTCAGCCCTCTCGACATCGTCCTCGTAGCGGTCGAAGGCGGCTTCGACATCGGCACGGATATTGTCGGTGAAGAAGTAGCGCATACCGGCGCGGCCGGCATAGTGATCATAGTCGAAGCCGCCGATATCGGTGGTACCGAGGCCGGCCTGACCATAGATGGTCATGTCGGCGCCGAGCCACGCGGCTTCCAGGCCGCCCAGATAGTCGCGGGCCGTCGTGTCAGGCAGGAAGCGCGATTCAAAGCGTCCCGTCTGGCCGAAAATACCGACCGCATAGTTGCTATCCGGCCGGTAATAGACGTGCAGCGTACCGCCGATATTGTCGTTCCAGCCAAAGTCTTGCAGGTAGGAATGTGCGTAGTCGGCATCCGCCTGAAGGTTGAGCCCGGTGTCGGAACTCGCATTCATCGATCCACGCAACCGCCACGAGCGGCTGTCGAGCTCCGTATCCCGCGATCTGCCGGTTTCAAAACCGCCCTCGACATAGCCGGTAAAGCGGCTCGCCGTCGCCGGCGTCGTTGCCGGCTCGTCCAGCAAAAACTTCGGCACCATCAGGTCACCGGGCGCTACGTCGGCCGCCAAAGCGCCCTGCGCCACAAGCAGCGAAATGCCCGGAAACACCACCCAAACCGCCCAAACCCGCATCGAAAAGTCCCCCAGTCAAAAGCGCTGGCAAGACCGTATCAACCAAGGGTTAACCATGTATTTCAATCATTGCGTAATTAAGAAGAAATTGAACAAAGCCATAGGCTGTGTTTTTGCGTCGGTCGAACAGCGGCTTCTAAAGAGAAAAAACTGGTGCCGCTTGCAGGACTCGAACCTGCGACCCCATCATTACGAAAAATGGGTGCTCTAGGTTATAGGGTGCTACAGAAGGTGATGCAAGAGGCGGAAAAGCTTGCATTTTCCCGCGATTTAGCTACTCTCAAGGTGTACCGGGGTTTCCGGAAGTTTACATGGGTGGTGCTGCCCATGTGTTGCCCAGAGAGTAATTGCACACTCATGAAGACTAAGCTCACCGACGCCCTTGTCCTCAAATCCGAGCTGCCTGATGGCGAGCAGGATCACATCATCTGGGATAGCGAAGTGACCGGCTTCGGCCTTCGGTTACGCCCAGGCGGCAAGACGTGGGTGTTGTCGTACCGCCCGGTCGGGGCGGGCCGCTCCGCCAATTCGAAGAAGCTCAAGCTAGCGTCTGTCTCTGCAGTTGCAAAGGTTCAGGAAGCCCGGCAGCTGGCACGGGTGACGTTGGGCAAGATTGCCGGCGGCGCTGATCCCCTCGCCGAGCGGAAAGAGGCGAAGCGCAAGGACAAGGCCAAGATCAAGGATCTGCTTGATCGGTACGAGGCGGACCTGAAGCGCCGCAACTACGTCAACCGGGCGCTGGTAATGGCGGACCTTCGGAAGCGGCTGAAGAAGCACGAGAATTCAGATATCAAATCCGTGCCGGGGTCCGATTATGTTGGGATCATCGAGCGGCTTGAAAAAGAGGGGCTCGACGGCGCCGCGAAGGCATTCCGGCTGCGCGCAAGCGCATTCTTCTCGTGGTGTGCTTCGAAGGCCCATGTCATCGAGCGCAATCCGCTTTCCAGCTATCGTAAGACACGTGCCACCCGCGCCGATCGCGTGGCGAAGGAAGACCATGGGCGCGCCTTGTCGGACGACGAGGTTGTTGCAGTATGGAATGCCGCGGACCCGGAAACAGTTTTCGGTCGGCTCGTGCGCTTCCTTATCCTGACGGGCTGCCGCCGTGGCGAAGGCGCGGGGCTCAAAAGGACCATGATTAGCGACAACCGCCGCCTTATCACTCTGCCGGCAGCCTTCGTGAAGCAGGGCAGGGATCATCTGGTACCAGTCGGCGATCCCCTCGTGGCGCTGTTCCGAGCTTGTCCAGTCGATGCCCGTTCGAAGGAACTCATGTTCCCATCGGCCAAGAGCGGCAAAATCATTAGCGGTTGGTCGAAGCTCATGCCCAAGCTCAGGAAGGCATCGGGTGTCGATTTCCAGCTGCACGATCTTCGCCGTACGGTTCGCACTGGACTGTCGCGGCTGGGCGTGGCCGCGGACCTCGCCGAGTTTGCGATAGGGCACGCTCGCGAAGAACTCGAAGCCATCTATAATCGTGACGACGCCGAGGATCGGCTGCGTGACGCCATGAAGCTATGGGAAGCCCACATGCTAAAGATCACGGCACCAAAAGCAACCGCACAAGCCGCCGAGCCGGAAGGAGTTTTCGCATGATCAGTCGTCGGGACCCGCTCAAGCCACGCGGCCGACCGCGCGCGGACGTGGAAATCGTTCCTATTGTCGATCCCATCCGTCGCACGAGAGCGTTGGAAACAGCCGATATCGTTTCTCGGATTTGTCTCCGCACGGACCTGCTCAACACCAAAGCCGTTCAAGGTAATGAGGCCTCTCGCGGTTATGCTGCCAACTACGGCAAGCCCGACGATCGCGGCGTGATTATTTACAAGGGTACGATGTCACTGGCAGCCGCCATAGCCGCAGAAGTGACACCAACCGCGACCGGTGCGTTGCTTCAGGCAAACATCAAAGCTATCGCCCGCTGGATACGCAATCCTCTGGCGCCGGCCCCCGGTGTCATCGGCACTTGGGATCGTGCACGCCGAAAGAGATCGGCGAATATCTGAATTTATGGTTTAATACCAAAGAATTGCGGATGAGGCGGCGCTTTGTGGCGCGCTCGGTATCCTTCTGTCAACTTGAGTTCACCTCAGTTCACAAAGGAGCCAAATTATGCAGCATACCAGCCCAATCCCCAACCTTGCCGAGATGCCCGGCGACGCGCTGATGACCTTGAAACAGGTGGCGGCGCTTTCCAGCTTCACGGAGCAGGCTTTCAAGAAGTGGGCTCGTGAGGGCCGCGGCCCGACGATCACCCGCGTCGAAGGACGGCCGCGCTACAGGGTTGCTGACGTCCGCCGCTGGATCAGCGGCCAGGCAGCATGAGGGCTCAGCGATGCGACAGAACAACCTCGATCCTGAACGTTTCGCTCTCTATCGCGACACGATCTTTCCCAAAATGGATTTCCTCGATAGCCTTGTAGAGGGTCGCGAGGAAGAGTTTGAACGAAGGGCCGCCGCTGATCGGGCCACGCCTTACGAGCTGGCAAAGAGCATTCGATATCTGGAAGCATCCCAGAACGGTTGGACGAAATCAGAGGCCGAGGCAGCGTGGCGCGAGGCGAAGCACTACCGCGAGACCATCGACGAAGTGATCGCGCTGCTGGAGCCTAAGCGTTTCTCTCGCCGGCGAGCTGGCCGTAAATCCGACTTCGAGAGCGATTTGGTTTGCGCGATCACTCGGTGGCATTTCGAACAGCGCGGCAATAGGCCCGAGATCGCAAAGGCGAAAGCCGCAAAGCTGCTGGGCGTATCGCTTCACACTGTCGACAAAGCTTACAAGAGGGCTCTGGGCTTCCTGGTTCGTCAGGAACTCGGCCTGACGCGGAAGTTTCCCGACCACGATTTTCGGGATTGGGCGGCGAAAATGTTTCTCGGCTTTGCGAGAGACTTTGGCCCGAAGGCGGAAGCGGTCTTTCAAAAGCTCCAAGCTGAAGACAAGGCTCGGCAGGAACAGCGTCGTACCCTGCGGCACGTGGCGCCTATTTCTGCGAGGCTGACGTACCCAGTGTGATCGCTCCAATCAAATAGGAGCGGTCCCATGGCATCAAGTTCAATAATCCCCTGGCGTGAGCGCGCTTACGTTTCTGTCGACGAGGCCGGTCAGATCCTGGCGAGATCACCGGTTTGGGTTCGTCGTCAAATTCTGATGGGATCATTGGAAGCCGCCAGGGTAACCGAAAGCAGCCCAATCTCCGTATGCGTTCCAAGCCTTATCGAGTTCCTGGATAGCATACCGCCGGTCGATCCGGCCACGCTCAAAGTGACACCCCCGAAACTGAAGCTGGTCGTAAGCCGGTGAAACGAAACAGGCGGCAACCGCTGGAACGGCGCCGCCTGGGAGATAAATTATGAGCATCATGAATATAGCACAAATCGAGGCTGTGGCGCAACTCACAGGCTCCGCTGCGGCGACGGAAAACGCCTTTGATCCGGCTGTTGCAATGGAATTTCTGAAGGCGCTAGATCCATCCGGTCTGCACAATCTCGTAGGCATCCATCCGGCATCGGGAGACGTGCTCGGGGAAACCTTTGAGGCCAGTGATAGCGACGGGATCGCCCGCTGGATCTTGCGCTACTGCGCTACGCATAATCTGTATTTCTCACTGAATGAACCATCCTGGCGAAAAAGCCATAAACTCCAAAAGGTTGATATCGGGACCATTCGTTGCGTTTACGCCGACCTGGACCCCGACGTGAAGGGACATCTCCCGCTTTGCGGCGGTGACGAGGAACAGGCCTTCGAAAGCGCTCGCAAGGCACTTTGGCAAATCGTAACCAGCCGCTTGCCCAATGCCGTCGCGCCGACCTTCGTCATCGACAGCGGTAACGGGTTCCAGTGCATCTGGAAGCTCGATCGGAAAGCTGATGCGAAAGCACATATTGATTGGGCCGAGCGTTGCGGCGGGAACCTGGCAGCGTTGTTCGACAGCGACAGCGTCAAGAACATAGATCGCCTTTTCCGACTGCCGGGCACGCTGAACTATCCTACCAAAACGAAACTCGCCAAGGGACTGACCAAGGTTCGCCCGGCGCGGCTGCTTTCGGGTGATCCCAACCGCGTCTTTTCTGTTGCCGATCTTGACCACATCATACCGCCGGCGCCCGAGCGGATGGCTGGCGACCGAGACCTTCAAGACAGGCGATTTAAAGAAGCCTTCGAAGAGATCGGATCTGTCAGCTGGGGCGGATCGCTCGATGATGTCGGTGCCGAACTGTGTGCAAAATTCGCCGAAGCCTGCGCGGCAGATCCGCTCCTGCCGCTGCTGTGGGACGGAGACCCCGTCGGACTGCTTAAGGCAAATGACGGTGACCGCTCCGGCTCGCAGTACCGTGCTGCCCTCGCAGGCCGCCTTGGCCGCCAAGGCAACTTCACCGCAGACGAATACGCCCAATTGGCTTGCGCGTGGCCGGTCGTAGCGTCTTCCCTCGATAAGGCGGAGCGTGAAGGTGGGGCGCGCCGCGCGCTTGCTCGCGACTGGGCAAATCTTGCCGCTGAAAAAGTCGGATTGATCAACAACGTGTTTGAAAGCGCCGATGACGCTCCCGTATCGCCCGTCGCGGTAGAGCCCGCGCCGGCCGCCACAGAGCCTGCCGCGGACGATAGGCTTCTCGACATCTTCGGCGACGATGACCCTGCCGATCTTGGCAGTCCGCCCGCTGGATCGCTGCCGCCGATCCTCGAACGCTGGGCGCGTTCGGAAGCGCGGCGCAAGGGTGTGCCCATTGCATTCGCAGCGATCTCCGCAATTACCGCAGTGGGCGCGGCGATCGGTTCAGATCTTCGCATCCAGGTCCGGCAACGCGATGACACATGGACAGAAGGTGCAAACCTCTTCTCTGTGATCGTCGCCGACCCAGGCAGCGCGAAGTCCCCGACCATCTCGGCAGCCCTGTCGGAGCTTCGTTCGGTCGACAGCTCGTGGATGAAGCAGGACAGCGTCATTCATGCGGAATGGGCGAAGGCATCCCGCCGCAAAGGCAAGGATATCCCCGAGCCTGGCCCAGAGCCGCGCATTCGCCGCGCGCTGGTGGATGACGTGACTGCGGAAAAGATGATCCGCATCTTCCACGACAATCCCCGCGGCATCTTGAGAGCGCCGGACGAGCTTGCAGGGTTGATCGGATCATTCGGCGCATACAAGAGCGGCGGCGACGGTGATCGCAGCCATTTCCTACGCTCCTTCGACGGCGGCAGCGTCACATACGATCGCGTTGGCGCAGGCACGATCCATGCGGACAAGGCGGCTCTCTCCGTCCTTGCCGGCACTCAGCCAGACAAGATGCATGGCGTCGTGAAAAACCTTGGCGCCGATGGCCTGCTGCAGCGCTTCATCGTCGTCCTTCACGATGGTGTTGATCGCGAGGCCGCCGATGAGGAGCCAGATCGGGACGCCCTCGATCGCTACAACGGGATGATCCGTGCGCTGCTCTCCGCTGAATACGTCTTTCCCACTCCGGTGCGCATGGATGCAGCAGCCGGGGAGCTTTTCGAGCGCTCATGGCGCGAGATGCAGAAGATCAAGAATTTGCCAGGTGCCAGCCCAGCCTTTGCCGGGCATATCGAGAAGTGGGGCAAGATCCTGCCGCGGCTCCTGCTGATCTTCTTCGCAGTCGACCAGCACGAACGCCATGGCAAGGTCGATCCCGCCCAGCCCATCGATGTTGCGACGGCCGAACGTGCCATCTCTTTCGCGCGCTTTCTCCTCCGGCACTCGACACGGTTCTATCGCGACTACTTCGATGCATCGAACGTCTACAGTGAAGCGAAGTGGATCGGCGGCTACCTGCTGACCCGGCCCGACCTGACTGCCGTCCGTCGGCGCGACATCTACGATGCCCGCAAGACGCTCCGCGGCCAGGAGAACCAGAAGGCGCTGCTGGCTGCCATGGCCGAACTGGAAGCTGCGTCGTGGCTGATCGTCTCGGAGCGCGCGGCGGACGGCCCCAGCGCCTGGCAGGTCAACCCCACCATCCATGTCCGCTTCGCCGAGCATGGCGCGCGGGAGCGCCGTCTGCGGACATTGCGGCAGGAAAAAATCATCGCAGCGGCTGAAGCGCGGAAGTGGATCAACGGCGACTTGCCGGCCGCTCCAGCGTCGGACCATGCCCAAACCTCGGTTTTTGACTGAAAGGATTGATCATGAAAATGCAATTTCGGTTTTTACAAAGTGTCGCACAAACTGTCGATCGGTCGATTTTGCGGACAATGCGGCTTGCGTGCGCCAAGACATATTGCCTGAAACACCTCTTTTTTCTCTCTGTTTCAGAACATGTGTCTCAGCGCGCACAAGCCGCATTGTCCGCAACTTTCGGTGATCGACAATCTGTTCAAGAGAGTGGTCATGGGAATGGGATTGCTCGTTTCGGCCGTTTCGGTTGCTTCTGCCATTTCAGCCGCTACGGCCGTCTTGGACGCTGCGGTACTGAAATACCTCATGGTCTCGTTGGTCGGGGGTGGGCATGACAAAGCGCCAGGGAACCGCACTTCAACGAGCATGGTGGGACTCCGCCCGGTGGCGCAGAATTGGCAGCCGGCAATGTCAGAAGCTAAACGCCGCGCGGGCTTTGCTGCCGCGATGCGATGCGACCGCTAAGCAGACGGGCCTGCAATGCGAACAACCTGCGATGAAGAACGGCAAATGCCGATTTCATGGCGGGCGCACGCCGGCAGGCAATGGGTATCGTCTGCCGGTACTGCCCAAGGGCTCCAGCCCGTGCGCCGTTCGAAAAGCGGAAGCCAAGCTGCAACTCCTCAATAAGAGGTCGAAGCAGTCGGCCGCAAAGCGCGCCGCGATGACGCCTGAGCAGCGGGCCCGGAACGACGCGCACCGCAAAAGCCACCTGCCTGGGCCTGCCAGCAAGCGAAGGGCCGCCAAAGTTCAGCGCCAGCAGTCCGCCGAGTTGGCGGAAGCCCTCAACAGACCAAAGCCGCCGCTCAGCGCCGAGCAACGGCGCCTCCAGGAGGAGATCGCAAGCCTCGATCGCCTCTTGTTCGAACTAAACCCCATAGGAGTATTTGCATGAGCAACGGTGTTGAAGATTTCGATGAGAGCACGGCCGCCGCAAGGCGCGCTGCGCTGATCCGCAGAGCACGTGTCGAAGGCGTCGAGGTTGCCTATCAAAGCGCGCTTGAGATCTGCCGCGACCCGAAAGCGCCGGCCGCTGCCAAAGCATCCTCCCAGCGCACGCTACTCGACGTGGGCGGGATGCTCGATCGGCGGGACCGCGAGGAGCAGAAGGGCAAAGAGATCCACGAAATGACCGCGGAAGAGCTTCAGCGCGAGGTCGAAGTCGCCCGCAGGCGGATCAGTGAACTTAAGCGCAAGCCGGGCGTGTTTGATTAACCAGGACAGCAAATGTCGCAAACAGACTCGAAAGTGACTCGATTGGACTCATCGCCCGCCTGCCGGTGCGGAATGATCGCGCAGATTTTGGCTAAGGGGTAAAGCATGAGAAACATTGTTGCAGTCAGCATGCTGGGGGTCGTCGCGCTGCTTTCGGGCTGCGTCACCGGCGAGGAAAGTCAGCGCCGGCAGGATGAGGCGACCGCGGGAAAGCTTAGTGCTTACGTAGGACTGTCGGTCGCGGAATTCATGAACGACTTTCCGCAATTCCAAGCGGTGGATGGGTATAACGACAGGGGAGGGCGTACCTTCAAGTATCAGGCTGGTGGCGGGGCGCTAACGACGCCCGGAGCGTACGGCGCTCCCACGGTCACGACGACTTTCGCCTGTTACATTCAAATCAGCGCAATGCCGACTGTGAAGGCCCCGTCGTCGCCGCGCGATTGGAAAATTACGAGCGCTAACCATTCCGGGGCCTGCAACAACATCTAGGCAAGCCGCGCGCGGGTGCGCGCAACGGTCGTTGGCGCCCACTCGCCTTTTCCAGAGGGCGTGGGGATGCCTTCTTCGTTCAGCTGCCGTGCTACCTCACGAAGTCCCCGAACTCCGTCTGGATCGATCCGGTTCAGGATGGGTCGCAGGTTATCCGCCCGATCGTCCGCGAGCTTCGACCACGCCTTACGGGCTCCAGCAGTATCTGCTGCCGTCCCTGCTCGCCCACGAAAGCCGCCAAGCTTTACGCCGCGGGCCTTTGCTGCAGCCAGCGCCGCTTTCGTTCGGGCGCTGATCTTCTCCGCTTCATCTTCCGCGACGACAGCTAGGATGCCGACTGTCATGCGGTTCGCATCGGGCATGTCGCACGCTACGAACTCCACGCCGGCATCGCGCAGGTTCAGGAGGAAGGCCGCATTGCGGGCGAGGCGGTCCAGCTTCGCTACGACCAGCGTTGCCCGATGGGCACGGCATAGGGCGATAGCCTCTGCCAGCTTCGGACGATCCTTGCGTTTACCGCTTTCGACCTCGACTAGCTCCGCGACCAGGTTCCAGTTGCCGCCGTTCAGATAGTCGGCGACGGCGGCGCGCTGCGCCTCCAGGCCAAGGCCGGAGCGACCCTGTTTGTCCGTGGAAACTCGGAGATATGAAACGAAACGTCCATTTGCCATAGGTGTATCAATCTTTGCATCGACCGTTGCATACATTGATACGCCTCCATAGCCCTTTTGCAAGCGGATTTCTTCGCGGTCGCGGAAAAGAAGCACTAGCGGCGGAGGACCGATCATACCCCGGCTGGAGGGGTGGTGTGACCCCCGGCTACACTTCGGATTGCAATGTGTTTCAGGCGCTGCATGCCCGTAGAAATTTACGCCATTTCAAAACTTGGACCTTCGCCGCTCAGCGCTGTCCGGATTTGTCCGCGTCATCAGACAGCACTTCGGACCACGCGGATCGAAACCCCTCAAACCAAGCTGTCGAAAGTTCGGCGTCTGTGTGAGGGTTGGCCGTGGGGAGCTTCCCCAAGCGCGCAGCTTGGGCTCCCTCGCGTTTTGCTGCCGCGAGGATGTCAGCGTCGTGAACCGTCATGGCATGAGCTTTCAATATTGCTGCAATATGCCAGACGGTTTAGTCCCGCTGCCCGATGCACGTCAACCGTGTTCGCGCTTCCATCGATCCAAGCTGACGACGTTAGCCCGACGATCGGGCGCTGGGGGCCGCGTTCCCCAAAAACTCTCTGGGCTGCTTGCCTCGCGATCGTCCTGCTCAGCTTCGAGACTGTTTAGCGCCAGTCGAGCCAAAGCCATCAGCTCCTTGCGGCTGGTGCCGCGCTGGATCTCGATCGTCAACGTCGCCAGCGCCTGCCGGGCGATTTCGAGGGAAAGGTCGCTGGGCAGCATGGCAATTTCCTCCACGTCGCTTTTTGCAAGAAAAGCGCGTTGCTTGGGTATTTCTGCGAAAGGTCGAATGTAACTGTCCTGACAGTATCACGGAAACAGGACCATCACAGTGCCAGATCTTACACCCGCCGACTGGGACGAGATGTTCAAGGACGAACCAGGCCCTCCGACAGCGTGGGACGAGTACTTCCAGGAGCTGATCCGGGAATTCGCTTGGACGGCCCGGCAGCCTCCGATGGATATTCCCTGGCACCTCGATATGACCGTTTCGATTTTCTGCCGGAAGGGCAGGGATACGATCGGCGTCCGCCAAGCTATCGAGGGCGCCGACGTTCTTGATCGCGACGCAGCTACCGATCTCATGCACGAGCTGGTGAGGACCTATGTCGGCGCATCGCTTGGCTACCCTAAGGATTTCAACCGCGAAATCCTTATGTACGGCTTCAACGCGCTGCAGGCCCTGGTCCTTATCTGGGCCGAGACGCCGGCGAAACGGGCGGAGCGGGACCGCCGCGACATCTGCGATCTATGGACCTATGTCCGCATGCTTCAGAACGAAATGTGGACTGCCGACCTTAAGCGGGAAATCGCTGGTCGCGAGGATGACCGCCGCAAGGAGCGAAACGATGCGGTCGTCACGGATCTCAAGAGAATGGCGGGGGCAGCCTGATGGAGCCTCAGCAGATCGCACTCGCCCGTATCGCTCAAGCCTTTCAGTGCTTTGCCACCATCGCGCAGAACCCGCAGCCTCTTGTTGCCTGCACGGATGGGATTTCGCACCTCTGGATCGCCTCCCGCGCCGTTGAAGATCTTCGCTCGCTCGAAGCGCCGGAAGCCCATTTCATCTACGATGTCATTTTTGCTGCGGCGCCGCTCGTTTCTGAAGCCGTCTCATCGAAAATCTCGCAGGACGAAATCTATTTCGGGTTGGGCTGCGCCGCCGCGCTCGTGACAGCGCAGGATCTCGACTATGTCGCCGATCGCCAATCTCACGCCCGCATCTTGGCAGCTAAGATCGAGATGTTCCTCGAATACCGGGCTCTCGACGAACGAGGCGCCCCGCTTACCCGCGCGCTGCTGATCAAGCGCGCGATGTCCGCCCCGCCCGAACCCGGCGTTCGTTTGAACTAGGAGCACCGCCATGCCCGTCCGTGAAGCATCGTCTTACTTCAATTCCCCCGCCTTCGCGCAGGCCGCCGGCAATCTCGCATCGCTATTTGCTCCGCCCTCAGGCCAGGACGCCTATGGCTGGGCTAAGGCTAATGCGGAGCGAGAGGCAGCGTCTCGACTTTCCGCGCTGTACGAAAATCCCGAGCAGCCTGATTTCGACCGGCGCGCTATCGTCTCCGGTCTCTACACGCCGGTTCAGAGCTTCTACGCCCAAGACCAGAACAATGCGACCACACAGCGCGGCCAGGACATTACCGCAGCGACGTCGGTCCGGAACAACCAGACGGACAATGAACGAGCCATTCTGACAAATGCTGCGGACAACGCGGCCGCGCTTCAGCGGCAGTACGCGCAGCCGGTCACCGCCAGCAAAGACCAGACGGTATTCCTTCCGCACCAGACAGCCGCGGCCACCGGCTTGGACCCGGTTCTCAATGGACCGGTTTCGCCGGTGTCCATGGATCAATACATCGCGCAGCAGTTTGGCGGGCTTCGCGACGCTGGAAAGGTCACCGACGACCAGATCGTTGACGCGGTGGTCGGCAAGGAAACGCCCGTCGTCGCCCTCGGCCCGGACGGCAAGACGCCGATCTACATGGCGCCAGGGCAAGCCGCCCGCACGGGCGCCCGAGCCGCTCCGAAGGAGCCGGGCACCGTCATCAATACCGGCCCGAACGGCGCTCCGATCGGAGAACCGGAAAAAGGCCTGGTATGGGCTCGAAACGCTGATGGCACGGTCAAGCTCGATGATCGTGGGGTGCCGATCGCACTGCCCTATCAGGGCGGTTCGGTATATTCGGCCCAACAGGCGGCTACCAAGGCGGGCACGGCCAAGGACGAGAAAGAGCAGCTGAAGAACGATATCGTACTCCAGGATATCGATCGCTCTCTCGGTGGGGCAGGTTTCCTCACCACTGGTTTCGTTGGTCAGATGACCGGCGGCGTCGGCGGCACGCCCGCCCATGATCTGAGTTCGCTGCTCGATACCATCAAGGCGAATGTTGGCTTCGATCGGCTGCAGGCCATGCGCGATGCGTCGCCGACCGGCGGCGCGTTGGGCCAGGTCTCCGAAAGTGAAAACCGGCTGCTGCAGTCTGTGCTCGGCAGCCTCGAAAGCTCTCAGAGTGCGCCGCAGCTCAAGTACAATCTTGGCCGCCTGCGCAACGTCTATCTCGATATCATTCACGGCCCCGGACAAGGGCCGGCAAGAACGCAGCTCGGCGACGACACGAACTCCCCGCAGTCGACGCCAGCCGCGTCTGCACCGGTTGGCGGGCCGGTGCAGATCCATTCGAAGGCCGATTACGACGCGTTGCCCTCCGGCACCGAATTTGTTGCGCCCGATGGCAACACTCGGAGGAAGCCGTAATGACAAATTGGTGGGATGACGCCCCGGTCGTCAGCAAAGAGCCGGAACAGATCGGTTGGAGCCATTCGGGTTCGTCCGCGATCGAACCCGTTCAGCCCGCGGCGTCGGACTGGTGGAAAGAGGCTCCGGTCGTACCGCAGGCGCGAGCTGCTGAAGTGGTCAAAGCGGAATACGATCAAATGCCCGCCTACAAGAAAGTTGGGCAGGCTGCGGACGACGTCGTCCGGCTGATCGCCAACGGCCTGACTTTCGGTTACGCCGACAAGCTCGCAGGATATGCCGGCGGTGAAGGCACCGATGCTGAGCGCGCCAGGACGGAAGAGGCTCGCGAGCGCGCTGGTAACGCTGGCATGGTGGCGGAGTATGGCAGCGCGGCTGCTGTTCCTATCACGGCAGGCGCCTCGGGCCTGACGCTCGCGGGGCGGCTCGGAACCGGAGCGATGAGCGGTGTTACCGGTCTCACGGCTAGATCGGGGCTGATGGCTGCCGAAGGTGCTGGTTACGGCGCGCTGTCCGCGGCGGGGCATGATGAAGACATTGGTCGGGGCGCGGCGCTCGGCGCGGCTGCGGGCGGAGCAGGAAACGTGTTGGGCGAGGGGATTGCCGCGGGCCTGAACCGCGTAGGCGCGGCTTTCAACCCGGCGCCAGCCATTCCGACAGCTGACGATCTGGCCCTTGCGGCTGAACGGGCCTATCAGGCCGCCGACAATGCGGGCGTGATCTACGCGCCGCAAGCCGTCGATCGGCTCCGCAACAGCGTCATCCAGCACCTGACCGATCTAGGCTACGATCCGGCGCTGCAGCCGGGCGCTGCAGCTGTTGTTCGTCGTCTGGACGATCTCACGGGCCAGAACGTCACATTGAAGGGGCTTGATACGCTCCGGAAGGTTGCCAGCAACGGCTTCGTGCCCGGCAACCGCTCGAATAATTCCGCGGTCTCGCGCATTGTCGATCATATCGATGATCTGGTCGCCAATCCCGCCGCGGGCGACGTGCTTTCCGGCAACGGTCCTCAGGCAGCGGCCGCTCTCAGCGAAGCGCGCGATGCATGGTCCCGCTTGGCGAAGGTCGGGCGCGTCGAGAACGCAGTTGAGCGTGCCGATCTTCGGGCCGCGTCAACCGGATCAGGTAGCAATGCTGACAATACGACGCGGCAGAACCTTCGGCGTATCGCGGAAGATCCACGCGGGTTTACCCAAGACGAGACGGAAGCGTTGCTGACGGCCGTGCGCGGCACGCCAGGGCAGAACATGCTGCGAAGGGTCGGAAAGCTTGCGCCTTCCGGCGTTGTCAGCGGTGGCGTCGGTTCGAGCGCGGGAGCGACCATTGGCCACCTCGTGGGCGGCGTTCCCGGTAGCGTGGTCGGCGCCTTCGCGGTGCCGGCGCTCGGCCAGGCAGCGAAATCTGCGGCCGACCGGATGACCCGCGCCAACGTCGATGAACTCGTTGACATCATCATGGCGGGCGGCTCCCGCGCCGCCACGCAGTCCGCTCCCAACGCGCTCCAGCGCGCCGCAGTCAATTATCAAGATCCCCTGATCCAGGCGATAGTCGGCGCGGCAGCCTACGACGCCGGCAAATCATCGCAGGGTAACTCCCTGCAGCCTTCAAACCGTGGCCGCTAGACGGCCGGAAATCGAGTGACTGAAACATGAAAAGCATCTGCATCTTGCTTGCCCTCCTGCTTCCCATCAGCGCTAGTGCGCAGGAAACCATCGAAGGGCACGCATCTGTCATCGACGGTGACACGCTTGATATCGATGGCACCCGCATCCGCTTGAACGGGATCGACGCGCCGGAGAGCTGGCAGAAATGCGAGCGTGACGACGGCTCGGAGTATCGCTGCGGAAAGGTCGCTGCATTCGCGCTTGACGACTACCTGGCGGAGTCCCGGCCCACGCGCTGTGAGCAGGTCGACGTCGATCGGTATCATCGGATTGTTGCCACCTGCTTCCGCGCCGACGGCCAGAGCGTCAACGCATGGCTGGTCCGGACCGGCAATGCCGTGGACTGGGTCCGATACAGCAACGGTGCCTTCGCGACCGAACAGGATGCTGCGAAGGCGGAGAAGGTCGGGATTTGGCGGGGAGCATTTGATTTGCCTTGCGAGGCTCGTGCGAATAAGAGCCACCGAGATAGTTCATGCTAGTTACCGCTCCCCATCGATATTTCGAAGTGGATTTCGCAAGCCTTTTGAGGATTTTAGTAGATTGTTTGCGTCTGGTGTGCATACTGCATTGAACTAAATTGCCCCTAACGCGTTGATTTTAAAGCATATCTTCGATCGAAAGATTGGCGAAAGCCGAGTCAGATCAAAGGTTTAGGGTCTAAATCTTGGGAGCATTGTCATGGAATTGAAGCGAATCAACGATTCCACGCAGCGGAACCAGCCTCGCCCGGGTCAGAAAGTCGTGGCGAATTTCGATACGCGTATTTCGTCCGAAACCGTCGAAGCCTTAAAGCAGGTTGACGCCAATATCCGGGCGGCTGAACAGAAGGCCGGGCACCTGCTCGTCGCGTAAGAAAAATCTGCGATGACTGTAACTGCCGTTCTACTAGACGCTCCTGGGTGGACTCAGCTTGAGGGTCTGCTCAACGACAACCAGCTTAATACGTTGCTCACGCCGAAGCTAATCGGGCAGCTAAAAGACCTTGGTGTTCAGACATTCCTTATGGAAGACGAGTATGTGGACCGTGATTTCACGGACGCATTCGCGGCCTATTACGCGCGCCTGTTCAAAAGACACAGCAAGATCTGTCGGAGAATTCACTTCTTCTGCCAAGATTTGACAGCGGTTCTTTCTAGCCAGAGTGATACTGCACTTGCACTAGCCCTAGAGGCCTGTCAGCCTGATTATGCAGGTTTCATAATACTTCGTCCCGTGCATCAGGCACCAATAGCGACGGTTGTGCTTCGCACACCCAGCCCTCCGGCGGGATATGAACCTCATCCGCTCGTGAAAGCGAAATATCATGTCCACCTGCTAGGCGCCCAGTTGTCTGTGGACGCGCTTCCCATGACGCAGCAGGATCAACGTATCGGAGCGTGCGCTCAGGCGGCAATATGGTCAGCCGCGCGACATTTCCACGCTAGGCACAGCGGCCCTTGGGTGTCGATGGTGGCAATTACCGAAGCTGCAATGATGCAGGAGGTCTTCTCGGTAAGTTCAACCCTACCTAACGGCTCAGAGTTCCTGAGTTTGAGTGGGATGGTCTCAGCCTTGCGCGTATCGGGGCGCAAGCCCCTGATTTACATGGCAGATGATCCTGACAATTTTCTGTGGCATGGTATTCGGCCGGCTGACGTCATCAATCGCTACGTTGACTCTGGCATTCCCGTGATAGTTGGTCTGGGCTTTCCAAATCAAAATATCGGTCATGCAGTGATCGCCTCTGGACAGGTTTTTTCTCAGCTTCCACCAGCAGTCCTGCCTGCGCGTCCAACACGAGCTGAATTTTGCTCCGCCTTTTACATTAATGACGACCAACGCGGTCCAAACTTGAGGATGCCAGTAAAGGCTGGAGACGTTACGGGAGAGACACCTTATAGTGTTGAAGGCAATGTCAAGTTTCTAATAATTCCGCTTCCCGACAAAGTATTCCTCCCCGCGGAGAAAGCTGAGCTTTTTGGATGGGATATTCTTGGAAAGTACTCTGCGTCATGGAACGTGTTCAAAACTGCAGCTCAACTCGGGACGTCGGAGCAGTTGGGCGACGATTTCAATGGCGCCTTTGCATCCAATTCGGTGGTGGCAAGAACTTATTTGACCTACGGCTGGAAGTACAAGCACCGAATGCTTCGTAACAGGCTCAGTGACGCGACGAAGTTTCTTCTAAACTCGACAGAATTGCCGCGGTACGTATGGGTGACCGAGTTTGGCACGAAGGATTCGTTCTCCCACGCCGACATTTTTCAGCGACGTATCTTCTCACATTGTGTGGTTGACGCGACTGCCAAGAATATGGGCCAGGACAGCTGTCTGTTTTTCCACGCGCCGGGAGCGGCGCTGAGGAGAGTTCATAAATCAGATGATCCATACGGCGCCTACGATCTCTCGACCCATGCGATTATCGATGATCAGAGCTACTACCCCAAGCTTCGCGGAAAGATCGATTTCGCAGATTATTGATGTGATTGCGCTACTGTTCTGCTTCGTCGCGAAGTCCCTTATAGCTCGCATGGCGCAGCTTGCCGTCATGCGTCCAGGCTCGATACTCAATTTCTGCAACTAGCTTGGGCTTGACCCAGACAACGCCCTTTCGGATACCATCGTAGGCGACAGGAGGTCCGCTGATCGCAAGAGCGTCCATCTCCCCGCGCAGCTTCCAAGCTTCGGCTTCCTTGAAGCCTGTCCCGACCGATCCAACGTAGACCAGATCCTTGCCCTTTCGAGCGGCGAGGAGCAGCGTGCCGATATGGCCGCGCGCAACCATTGATTTTTCGTAGCCAACAATGACGAAACTAGCGGATTGAATGCATTTGATCTTTAGCCAGTCGCCCAGCCTGCCCGACCGATACTCACTGTCCTTGTTCTTGGCGATAATGCCTTCAAGCCCGTGCTCGCATGCGGACGCCAAAAGCTGATCGCCGTCCGCTTCGATCTCTTCAGAAATCCGGATCGCGCCGTCTTTGCTGTCGCCCAATCCTTCAAGCAAATGCCGGCGCGACGACAGCTCCAGCCGCGTCAGGTCGTGCCCATCGAAATACAGCAGGTCGAAGGCCATGAAGATCGCTTCGCCGGATGTACGCTTGCCGCCGCGGCCGCCCAACGATTGCTGAAGGGCGCCGAAATCAGATCTGCCTTGGTCATCCAGCACAACCGCTTCGCCGTCGAGGATCGCCGTCGCCACGCCCAATTCCTTCGCCGCAGTCTCGATCGCCGGAAATCGATGCGTCCAGTCATGGCCGCCGCGGGTGATGATCCGGATGCCGGTGGGCTCAATATGCACGGCCAAACGGTAGCCATCCCATTTGATTTCAAATGCCCATTCCGGGCCCTTAGGCGGCTTCTGCTTGAGAAGCGCCAGGCACGGTTCAATGCGTGCCGGCATCGGATCGAGCGGCAGGTTGGGCTGAGCCGGATCGCGAGGCTTGCGGGCTCGGCTTCGTAGCGGCTTGTTTTCTTGAAGAAGGGGCTTTGAACGCGGTGGCCGAGTCATGCAATCATGACAGCATCGAAAACTTAAGATGTTGCTACAGTAGAAATCTGATGGGAAGACTAGGGGCAACAGTGATCACCAGCGGTTGACCCAACCTGCCAATCGAAACACGCCGCAAATCAACAATGACATAGGGACGATGGATGACTGAAATTCAGCCTGACAACCTTGCGGATTGCGAGCATGGACTTCCTGAGGGAGCATCCATTGTCGAGCCTGGGTTGGTGGAAATGCCGCAACCACCTGGCATCTTTGCGGGAGTTCTATTTGATCGTGCAGAAGAATATCTGAACGCGGTCCAGAGGCTGCAAAATCAAGATGAAAAAGCCGACCTGTACGTATGCTATTTTCTCGCCACTCACGCGGTCGAGCTTCTGTTGAAAGCATTTCTTGCCGTGAAGGGAAGTACAAAAAGGGACCTACGCGAAGCGAAAATTCGGCACAATTTACCATCGCTTCTTGAGCATGCGATAGCGATGGGGCTTGCCGCACCTCAGGATTTCAGTGAACTTGTGAATGTCCTTCATAACATGAACGACCGCCATGATTTTCGCTATCCAACTGGCTATCAGCTTCATTTACCGCCTCCGCTATATTGCCTTGACGTGATCAGGCCGGTCGGGGAAGTGATCGGCAAAATAACGAAGGTCGAGCGCGTTGAAGCTCATGTCGAGTGGGCGGGGGCAACAAGGCACCTCAAGGGCTTCAAAATTCGCTGGTCAGATTGAGCGCCTCGGCTAGTGGGCATTGACTCCTCGTATGATAAGAACATAATAAGAACATTCTCGGCGTTGCGGCCGCCCATCTGACATTCGAACCAAGGAGAACGAGCATGTTCGCGCGATCGAAAGACCATGCCGCCAAGCAGGATAGCGGCGTCGATATGTATATGACGCCAGCCGGCGAGGTGAGTGCAGCTGAAGTTCACCCCGATCTCATTCGAATGTTGGGCACGCGTCCGGTCAGCGAGCTGCGTTTTGCCGTCGCTTGTGCATATGCGATGCCCGACGCCGGCCCGTATGGAGAGATCGAAGTTGCGGTCGACGAAGCGGCCAAACAGGCGTGCGGCGGCCATCGGCTACATAATCCCGACCGGTTCACTAGAGCAGTCTGGTTTGCGTGGAATGGGGATATCGATGATGCCATCGGCGGCGCCTACGTTCGGATCTGGGGGCACGGCGTTCAGGAGCCGGTGTGATGTCCCATGCGGCGACGGAACGGCAAGGGGCGCCTGCTGCAGACGAGGCGGCCGTAGCTCTCGCGTGGCATGATGGCGACCCAATGGCGACGATCATGACGCTGATCAATGATTGTTGGCATCTGCGGACACAGCTAACTCTGGCGGAGGCAGCGATGAGCAAGGGCTTCACCCGCGGGTGGGCGCCGGCATACGACCGCGAGGCGTGAAATGATGGATCGCCCAACACCCAAGTCACCGTTCCGCAAATCATTCGATGAATGGTGGAATGCGCGATCACCCGAATTTCAGGCGCGGACTGACGTCCGGGCCGCCTGGACCATCTTCCAGGCCGGGTACACAGCAGGCGGGCGTAAGCAACTCAAGCGGTTCATCTTCCGTGCTGGCCGCTTCAGGATCACCCGATGGGCCTCTAGCTTGGCTGAGGCCAAGAAGGAAGCCGTCATTGAAGCGGACTATCGGGTCGCGCATCGGGGAGGGAAGCCGCCTGCCAGTGGCTGGAACCTGGAGAGACTTTAGTGCCCCGAAACGGTGCCCATTGGCTTTCTGAATATGCAGGCCAGACGATCGAGTACCTTTGCATCAAATGCGAACGTGCCGGGGCCGCATTGGCTGACAATCTGCTTGCCGAGTTCGGCGACCAGAGCATGCCCAGCCTTCGCTACAAACTCGCGCCTCGGTTCGGCTGCACCCGCGGACCAGACGCTCCAATGAACGAAGCGTGCAAGCTTGGCTACGCTGGCGCTGAGCGGGTTCTACTGAAGGAAGAGCCCAAAGCGGATGACGCTAAGACGATCGGCGAGCTTGCGGAGTACAATACGATCTTCGCCCAATGCTTGGCGTGCAAGCGGCGAAAGCCCGTCAGCCGCTGGGATATCCAGCGAAAATACGGGAAGGATCTCACGATGGGCGTGTTGGCTAAGGCGATGCGTTGCAAGTGCGGAAAGAAGGGCGCGAGCCTGTACGTGGGGAACATGTCGAGATGAGCGATACCGACCGGCCTATGCAGTCTGCTGGCCCTTATGTCCACTACTGCCACTGTGGCGAATGGGGCGGGCACGGCTATGCGTCCGCGCCTGGCGTCGGCATTCGATGGTGGTGTTGGGAACACTATCCGCACAAGCGGCCGATGGGGGCACAGGCTGAGGCAGCCGAAGTAGCGGACATGCTTGGAACCAAGATAAAGGGAAGCGCATTATAGACCCGCTGACATCCCGTCCCTTCAGTCAGCGCTCTCTGATCAGACTTCGCCCCGGTCGCAACACCGGGGCTTTTATTTGTCTCTGATTACTCCGTCACGCCGATATCACGGGACAAGGATCACTCGATGTGATTAGTTTCCGTCGCGAATGCGGCTTGGCGGACCACCTGACGCAAACGGAGGGCTCGCTTGTGTTATGAGTGGCGAGCCCTTTTTTCGTATCGTCGCCAAGGAACCGGTGCAAATTCCTGCCGTTACATCGGTTATGTTGAATATATCTGTTCGCCTCATGATGCTCTTGAACCATCTGACCGATCGATCGTTCAAAGAGCCTCCCCGCAACGTCGGCCTGCGGACCGTCATTAACGCGCGCGACGAGGGATTGCTGCTCGTAATCGATGATGATTTCAAGCGGCGCCGTCCAAGGTGCAAGCTGACCCCTGCCGGGAAGGCTTATCGCGAAAAACATGGCATCAGGTTCTAACGGCGCATAGTTGACCGCTCGCAACCAATACCGTATCCGCAGTGCGCCGTGCTCGTTTAGCCATGAGGCGGCACAGGGAATGCTCGATCTGACGAGGATAGATCGGGCCTTTGCCGTTTCCTGCGCGGAAAGCCCGGCAGAGTGCGGGAACATCTGAACCCCCATGGAGTTACGCCGGTGTCTGAAACACAACTGGGGACTTCCATGAAAACCTTCACCGCTATTATGGCCGTAGCTCTTATGACGATTTCGCTGGCAGGTTGCGGCAACACCATCCGTGGCATGGGGAAGGATACTGCCAACACGGTAGATGCCACTCAGAGCGCCGGCCATCGCGTGAACCGCGCCGCATCGAACTAACCGCTTTGGCCCGACTGGCACGGCCCCAACTGCCTGTTGCCGTGTATTGCCATTCTGTCTCTTCGAAGCCCGCCGCACTGCTTGCAGCGGGCTTTTTCTTTGCGCTTTTGAAATTCTACAACTCTCGCGGAGTTGCTGGACAGGAGGCGGGTCTTTTGCATTCAGCCGTACAGCAGCTGTACAGTCAGCGCGAGCACGACGAACAACCCAGAACTCACGACGCTAGTCTCGATCATGAAAATGACAATTTGCCTCGACGACAGGCCAGGGAAAAGCGATTTCATGGCGGCGGCTCCATTTCGAAAATTTATTCAATTACCTGCTCATATCACAGGTGTGCTGGGAATATTTTTTTAATTGGTAATCTGACATCAATTAAATTCACTCGTCACTGCCCTCTAAATGTGAGCAAGCTATTTTTGCCCGGCAGTAGTTTGGTTCCTGGGGACCGTTCCCGACTGCATCTGAGCTTGATGAAGCCCGCAAAGCATCAGCCTTTGCGGGCTTCAATTGCATCGGAGAGCAGAATGAACAGAATAGATTGCCTGCTAAGAGACCAGATCACCGCTGATCTGCGGTCTGGGAAAACACCGAGTCAATCTTTGGACCGAGTACGCCTTCTGCTGACATGGCTCGCTGCAGGCCCACTTACACCAACAGAAGAAATCCAAGTTCGTGATCTACTCGATCAACGAGGAAAGCGAGTCGGTCGTTGAATTGACGCATGCTTAAAGGCAAAGTGTGAGGCTATGCACTCTAGCCTTTCGCCAGACGTCAGTATGTACGACCGATCGCCCAAACCATAAAAACAAAAGAGGCCGTTGCGGCGAGAGCTGCGATTGCGAGATTGACGTCCATAATTAACCCTTGTGAATTTGTGCGCACTGAACGCATCAGTGGCTGGAAGAGTTCCGGGCGCTACCAAGGGATCTGGTCGGCTTACTGGCCTGTCTACTAGACCCCCAGTCTTCTGTTAGCTTCACATTCAAAAATTGCAATCTGTCGTGGATGCGTTGTAGGGTCCGATCGCTGTTATTGGAGAGACCTTGATGCTAGGACCCGATGATGAGGCTAAACACCTCATGGAAACGATCATCTTTACATTGGGCGTCATCCTGGAAAACAACGAGGCTGCCAAGCAGCGCATTGCAGATGCCTATTCGGAAGCGCGGGAGCTATCAGCCTCGATCCCTTGGGAAGACGGTTCTGCGCGCCCACGCGTGATCGCGTGCATCGAACAATTTCGCATCCACAAGGAAGCTGAGGAGGTGGAGGCCGCGGGTTGGATGCTTTGTGCCGTCCAGGAGCGGCTGGGCGAGAAGGACTTGCCGGATTGGGAAAGTTTGAAGATCATCGCCGATAAGGCGGCTGGGCTGCTGCCTGCACCACGGCGAAATATCCACTAGGCATCCTGCATGATCAAGGAAAAGCTATCTGAAGCGGGATTTTCATTGGCGCGTGAAGACGTAGTTCTTTGTGAACGCGTATTCGAGCGTCTCTGCGCTTCAAAACAAATCGTGCTCGAAATGCACCGAGAAGAACTGGCTAACAAGATCATCTGGGCGGTTCGCCACGGGGTGAGGGACGAGGAAGACTTGATGCGACTGATGGAATGATTTCGCTGAGGTAAGCATTGTCCTTTGGTCCGATAGAGGACCGGAACTTCCGACCAGCTAGCGACTTAAAGTGTCGGATCGCGCGCCACTTCCTGCGTATCATGGAAGTCCGTGCCCACGGCTGCGCGATCCACCTCCCTGCTGAAAATGCACTGTCACGCCTATGTCACGGGACTCCGCCCACCCTTTGTGATTAGCTCTTGGGTGAGGGGCCTGAGGGGGCGCCTACCGTGAAGCGTCTTGGCGGACGTAAAGCTCGAAGGGCTCGCCTGTGTTCTGAGTGGCGGGCCCTTTCATTTTCCATTTACCAAAATCTGCAAATCTCGTCATGTCACGGGGATGAGATATCGTGGCGCATTTCTGGGGCACGCCTGATTTTCGCGTAGCGTGCCCCAATCTCGGTCGATCCGATCGAAAGCGCCAGCCGCATCACGAAGTCTCCTTAAGGTGCGGCAGCATGGTGTTACTAGCGAATTTCACCCGCATCGGTCTCCTAGCCGCGGGGTTGCTTGTGGGAGGTGGCCGAACGACGTTCGCCCAGGCATTCGATCTGCAAGCGGGGCTTGATCCATTGATCGGCACACTGGATGTCTCAGCCCAGCCAATCTTCAGTCAGGGCGAGGTTTCAGGATGCCAGTTCGTGTTTGATGCCCTGGTGCGCGACTGGGAAGCACCGGAAGAACGCATGCTGAAGGTGTCTGGCTCTACTGGGTTGATGGGTGCCCCCAACAACGTCGTCGCAGGCTTCGTGAAAATCATTGTGAGAGAATGGGAGCTGTCTTCGCCAGAGCCTGAGCTAGTGCCCTCAGCTCCTCAGCGCGTGTATCTCGTCGGTAGTGATTTCAGCACGAACTTCAAAACTCTTATTTCAACGAGCCCCACTGATGTAGAAGGCGGGCTGTTCGCCATGTTTCGCTTCTCGCCGACCTTCAACCTTATTCTCGATGCCATGGCGCGAAAAACGCTCTCGCTCTCATTTAACCGTCGCGGGGGTGCGATCGACAGACAGTTGGATGTTAAATTAGATGTCGTGAGCACCGACCAACAAGGCTTGCGAACACGAAGCGACGACGCAACTAAGCAATTTGCAGGATGCGCAGCGAAGCTTCTTCGCTCCTCAAACGGTGCTGCCCAGGTGTCGCCCACGCCCCCGCGTTAAGCGGAGTTACGTTGGCTTGTTCAATTAAGTGATTGATTTAAAGTGAGGAAATGGTGCCGCTTGCAGGACTCGAACCTGCGACCCCATCATTACGAATGATGTGCTCTACCACCTGAGCTAAAGCGGCAATCCGTGCGGCCGAACCATGCGGCCCGCGATTTGCATGGCGCTGATACAGGCATTGTCTGAAGATTTCAAGCGCCGTCTGGTCGCTTTGGTAAAAAAGAGCGGCGCTGTGGAAATCCGTTCAGAGGGACAGGCGCGTGCGGGCGGCGCGGTATTCGCTCTCGAGGCGGCCCACCAGTTTGGCGACCGGTTCTACGGCCTTGATGGCGCTGATGCCCTGGCCGCTGCCCCAGATATCCTTCCAGGCCTTGGCGCCGCCGACGGCCTGTTCGAAGTCCATTTTCGAGGGGTCGGCGACCGGCAGGTTGTCCGGATCGAGGCCGGCTGCCTTGACGGAGGGCTTCAGGTAATTGCCGTGCACGCCGGTGAAGTAGTTGGAATAGACGATGTCGTTGGCCGCACCCTCGACGATCGCTTGCTTGTAGGCTTCGGAGGCGCGGGCTTCTTCCGTGGCGATGAATGGGGTGCCGATATAGGCCATGTCGGCGCCCATTGCCTGGGCCGCCAGGATCGCCCCGCCATTGGCGATTGCGCCGGCTAAGAGCAGCGGCCCGTCGAACCATTCGCGGATCTCCTGGACAAGGGCGAAGGGCGAGAGCGTGCCTGCATGGCCGCCGGCACCGGCGGCCACCGCGATCAGTCCGTCGGCACCCTTGCGGATCGCCGAATTGGCGTGCCGGTTGTTGATGACATCGTGCAGCACGATGCCGCCATAGGAATGCACCGCGGCATTCACCTCCGGCACCGCGCCGAGCGAGGAGATGACGACGGGCACCTTGTATTTCACGCAGAGCCTCAGATCGTGCTCCAGCCGCTTGTTCGACATATGGACGATCTGGTTGACGGCGAAGGGGGCTGCCGGTCTGTCCGGATTGGCGGCATCATGGGCGGCGAGATCCTCGGTGATCATCGCCAACCACTCGTCGAGCTGGCTTTCCGGGCGGGCGTTGAGCGCCGGAAAGGCGCCGATCACCCCTGCCTTGCACTGCGCCAGCGTCAGCGCCGGATGCGAGATGATGAACAGCGGCGAGGCCACGACCGGCAGGCGCAGGTTCTTCGTCAGGATTTCGGGCAGGGCCATGAAGTCACCATCAATTGACGTTTACGGAAGCGTCAATCTGATAACAGAGTTTCACCGCGCCGAAAAGGCCACCTATCAGGGCAGGCTATCGATTTTGCCATTTTCGGATATTCTGAAAGACGGCGTTTTCCCCTGCCGATCGGCCGGGTAAGGCACCGGAGGCTTGCGGTTTGGCGCTGTTGCGGCTACCGGATTTTGTTAGGCATTTGTAAAGATTTGAGCGGAATGCCGGTTTTAAGAGTGAAGGATCGCACGTGAGCGGATTAGAAACGGCCATCAGAACTGCGCTTGGCAATTCCGATCGCGACAATCCCGAGGTCCGCGCGAGAATTTATCAGTCCGCCCGTCAGGCGCTGGAAGCGGGCCTGCGCAAGCAGGACGTCACCGACCGCGACGCCATCGCCCATCACCGCCACCGGCTGGAAACCACGATCCACATGATCGAGGCCGAGGAGCGCGAGCGGATGCATCCGCGCCAGGGGCCGCCGGAAGTGCCCGTGCCGCCGGTCGTCGATGTTCCCGAACCGGTCCATCACCACGCCGAGCCGGAAGCTCCGGCCCCCGAACTCCCGGGCGAGACCCGCTATGCCGAGGAGCCGCGCCGCGCCTATGGCGATGCCAGCCTCGATGGCGTGCATGCGGGCGAGGCGGATCATCTGGGTGCCGCACCCGCTGCCGAAGAGAGTTTTGCCGCCGAGCGCCGGGCACCGTCCGCGTCCGGCAACATGGATTTTCGCCCGGAGGGAGCAGCCAAGCGCCGCAAGCCGCGCAAGATCTTTTCCCGCCTTCTCGTCTGGTGCGTGCTGATCGCTTTCGTCGGGACGGGTGCCTGGTGGGCGCATAAGTCCGGCCTGCTACTGACGGCGCAGGAGCGCGATACCAGCGTCGCCAATCCGCCGGCAAGCACCCAGCCCGAAGATTTCGACGGCAGCGACAGCCAGACCGCCGACAATAACGGCAATGCCGGCGCCCACACCGATCAGCCCGTGACGATCGATCCGCAGAACAGCTTCTCGGCTGCCTGGATCGAAGTCTTCAAGGCGTCGGACACGGGCAAGATCGAGAACGGCGCCCAGGCGCGCACCGAAAACATCACCGAAAATGATGAAGCGGCCGTGCGGCTGATCTCGCAGAGCAACGGCACCGACGGCAATATCGGCATTCCCGTCGCGGCCGATGTGCTGCAGCAGCTGGCCGGCAAGTCCTCGACCATCGCCATAACCCTGCAGTCGACGACCGACGAACCGACGCAGATCACCGTGGAGTGCAATTTCCAGACGCTCGGCAATTGCGCCCGCCACCGCTTCAGCGTCACGCGCGAAAAGTCCGATGTGCTGGTTCAGGTGAATTTCGACCGGTCGCTAGCGCCGACCTCTGACGGCAAGCTGCTGATCAACAGCGATGTCGACGGCAAGGCCCGCGGCATCAATCTTTACGCCGTCCGTATCCTGCCGGGCCAGTAAGCGGCTTCAGGTGCCCGGCGCCTGACTGCGAAGGATCGAGAGATCCTGCGGCGTATCCTCGACGATGCCGTCAAAGCCGCAGCTTTCGCGCACGATCAGCGCCGGTGCGCCGCTGGTCAGTTTCAGGCCGACAATGACGTTGTCGTATCCATCCCAGATCTGCGGTGCCGGCTTGTAGCGCCGCTCCCAGCGTGCCTCGATGATAGATACCGCGAGTGGCCTTCCTGTTAGCACCTGCTCGATCTCCAGGCGGAACAGCGCGTCCTTCTGTTCGGGACGCGCCTGGTAGCCGACAACCTTGGCCCGCACGATAGCATCGGAACGGTAGAGTACGCTGTAGTCGACATCCTGCAGCAGCACGCAGGCCTGCGCCTGAGCCGCCAGCCCGAGCATCACAACCAATCCGCCGATCACAGCCGCAGGCCGCATCTTCACTCCTATTTCAAGAAGCCCGGACCCCAGCCGATGATCTTCTCATCCAGCTCGCCGATCGCCTTCTCGTCCTTGCCGTCGTAATCCATCGTCTTCAGCATGTGGCGGATGAGATTGAGGCGGGCACGCCGCTTGTCGTTGGCGCGGATGACGGTCCAGGGTGCCGCATCCGTATGCGTTGCCTTCAGCATCCGGTCGCGCTTGTCGCTGTAGTCGCCCCATTTCGTCAGTGCCGCGATATCCATGGAGGATAGCTTCCAAACCTTGAGCGGATCGTGCCTGCGGTCATGGAAACGCTTGAGCTGCATTTCGCGGCCGATATCGAGGTAAAACTTGAAGAGATAGATGCCCTCATGGGCAATGACCCTCTCCAGTTGTGGCGCCTGCTGAAGAAAGTCCTCGTATTGCTTCGGTGTGCAGAAGCCCATGACCGGCTCGACCCCGGCGCGGTTGTACCAGGAGCGGTCGAAGAGCACGAACTCGCCGGCGGTCGGAAACTGGGCGATATAGCGCTGGAAATACCACTGGCCGAGTTCTCGGTCGTTTGGCTTTGCAAGTGCGACGACGCGCGCAAGGCGGGGGTTCATCTTGCCGGAGGAGGCGGAGATCGCGCCGCCCTTGCCGGCGGCATCGCGTCCCTCGAATACGGCCATGACGCGCTTGCCGGTGGCCTGCAGCCAGAACTGCACCTTGACGAGCTCGACCTGCAGCTTCTCGAGGTCTTCGAGATACTCTTCTTCCTTGAGCTTCTTCTTGTAGGGAAAGTCGCCGGATTCGAGCGCCTTTTCGTCGATCCAGGCAGGCAGTACCGGATCGTCTACATCGAAGACACGCTTCTTGCCTTTGATATCCAGTTCGACTGCGCGGCTTTCGACATCTTCGGCCATCTTTTCCTCCCGGCGCTTCGGCTTTTTGGCAGGCGATCATATTTCGCGTTAAAAATCAAATTGCTCGCGGTCGGTTGAAAATAACTGTGTGTTTCTGCCGCGGCTTTTTCGTCTGGTGGATGCAGTCGAAAACTTCTGTCATGAATCACAGCTATCAGGCAAAGTTTGAAGCAATGAGTGCGACTGAAAGCCAGGCGAGGGGCAAGTGGAAGAGGAAATGCCGTGGACATCGGGGCTGATGGCCCGCATCAGGCAGGAACGGCCTGTGCTTCTCGCCGCTCTGGTCATCGGAATGGTGGCGCTGGCCTCCGGCATGAACAAATGGGGCGTGCTTGCGCTCGTCGTCCTGATGCTGCTGGTCGTCGTCCTGAATGCCGAACCGGCCGTGCAGGCAAAGCTTGCCGAACTCCCGGAACCTGAGCCGGAAGCGCCGAGAAGCCGTCTGCCTGAAGTGGCCGCCACGCTTGCCGGGCTCGATATCCCCGTCATGGTGCTCTCGGGCGACGCCTCCGTGCTGTTCCAGAACCGTGCTGCCGAAAAGGCATTCGGCGAGATGATCATCGGCGCGCATCTCTCTGCGCGCCTGCGCTCGCCCGGCATTCTCGACATGGTGCGCGAGACGATCGCCACCAATGCGCCGAACCAGATCGAGCATTCCGAGCGGCTTCCCTCCGAACGTGTCTATATCGTCCGCAGCGCCCCGATCGATCTCGGCGAGGGAGAGGGTGGCGAGCGCTTCTTCGTTCTCTCCTTCCGCGATATCTCGGAAGTCCGCCGTATCGACCGCATGCGCTCGGATTTCGTCGCCAATGCCAGCCATGAGCTGCGCACGCCGCTTGCCTCGCTCCGCGGCTTCATCGAAACCATCCAGGGTCCGGCAAAGAACGATACCAAGGCGCAGGAACGTTTCCTTGGCATCATGTTCGATCAGACGACGCGCATGAGCCGCCTGGTCGATGACCTGCTGTCGCTCTCGCGTCTTGAGCTGAAGTCGCATATCGCTCCCGACGAAAAGGTCGATCTCGTGCCGCTGCTCGGTCATGTCCGGGATTCCCTGCAGCCGCTGGCAAGGGATGTGGGCGTCGAGATCAATCTCAGCCTGCCGGAGGGGCGTGCCGAGGTGTTGGGCGACCGGGACGAGTTGGTGCAGGTTTTTGAAAATCTGATCGAAAATGCCTGCAAATACGGCCAGGAAGGCAAGACGGTCGACGTGTCGATCAAGAACCGTCAGGGCGAACCCGTCGAAGTTACCGTCGCCGACCACGGACCCGGCATCCCGGCAGAGCATGTGCCGCGTCTGACCGAACGCTTCTACCGCGTCAGTATCGAGGACAGCCGCTCGAAGAAGGGCACCGGTCTCGGCCTTGCGATCGTCAAGCATATCCTGACCCGCCACCGTGCACGGCTGATCGTTAAGTCCGAGGTTGGCAAGGGAACGGCTTTTACCGTGCGGTTTTGACATAAAGCCGCAACACACTCATTACATCGAAAAATTTTGCCTATTATTTTCAGTGATTTAGGCTGTCACAAATGTTTCACCAAAATGACATAAAAGCTCTGTGCATCAGGGGCTAAAGAGTGGCTGCCGATGAAAAAAGGCAACGCTGGGCCCTGGGGGGCCTGCCCACACAAAGCCCAATGCCGGGAGATTTTTCTGATGAACACGCTTAAACTCACCGTTGCCGCGCTCGCCGCAACCGTTGCTTTCGCAGGCGCTGCAGCCGCTCGCGACCAGATCCAGGTTGCCGGTTCGTCCACCGTCCTGCCCTACGCCAAGATCGTTGCCGAGTCTTTCGGCGAAACCTTCACCAACTTCAAGACGCCGGTCGTTGAATCCGGCGGCACGGGCGCTGGCCTCAAGGAATTCTGCAAGGGCGTCGGCGAAGACACGATCGACGTTGCCAACGCTTCGCGTCCGATCAACAAGAACGAACTGGAAGCCTGCAAGGCTGCCGGCGTAACGGACATCCAGGAAGTCAAGATCGGTTATGACGGTATCGTCTTCGCGACCGACTCGTCCAACCCCGACGTCGCTTACGTTCCGGAAGACCTCTACAAGGCTCTGGCTGCCCAGGTCGTCGTTGACGGCAAGCTGGTCGCCAACCCCTACAAGAAGTGGTCGGAAGTCAACCCGAAGCTCCCGGCTGTTGATATCGCTGCCTACATCCCGGGCGAAAAACACGGCACCCGCGAAGTCTTCGAACTGAACGTTCTCGCTGCAGGCTGCAAGGCTTCGGGCGCTCAGGAAGTCATCGCCAAGGAAATCACCGACAAGGCTGCCCAGGCCAAGGCTTGCGTCGCAGTCCGCAAGGACGGCGCTGCTGTCGACATCGACGGCGACTATCCGGAAACGCTGGCACGCATCGCTGCCAACAAGACCGGCGTTGGCGTCTTCGGTCTCTCCTTCTACGAAAACAATGCCGACAAGCTCAAGGTTGCGACCATGAGCGGCATCGTTCCGTCGACCGAGACCATTTCTGACGGCACCTACCCGGTTTCCCGCCCGCTGTTCTTCTACGTCAAGAAGGCACATCTCGGCGCCGTTCCCGGCCTGAAGGAATACGTCAACTTCTTCGTATCCGACCAGATGATCGGCCCTGACAGCCCGCTCGTCGAATACGGCCTGGTTGCCGCTCCGGACGCCGAGCGCGAAGAGATCCGCAAGGCTGTTGAAGCCGAAAAGACCATGTAATGCATGAGCCGGCGCGGCATCAGGGGGTGCCGCGCCGGTTTTTCATTGTCACTGCCCTTGCCGCTGTCGGGCAAGGTTTTCGAGTTTCTCCATGATTGGGAAGCAATGCGGGGACATCGCCGCATATGCTTTTGGGGCTGCGCGCCTGGGGACGTAAAGAATGAGCACATCCATTATACTCTTGTGTCTCGTGGTGTTCGGCGCGGTGGCCTATGTGGCCGCCCGCAGCCGTGCCACGGCGCTTGCCGGGGGCAAGTCTTCCGCGCTGCATTCGCGGCCGGGTTATTACGGCGCCTATGCCGCCATCTGGGCCGTTCTTCCGGCCCTGATCGTTCTCTGTGTCTGGCTCGCCGCCAGCCCGGATATCATCGAATCCACCGTCCGCAATGCCTTCCCTGATGACGTGAAGGCCAAGAGCGCTGCCGAGCAGGACCTCAGCTACAGCATGGTGGCCACCATCGGCCGCGGCTTCAATCTGCTGACGTCAGACGAACTCACCGCGGTCGGTGCCGACACCAAGGCCGTTCAGGCCAAGCTCAACGAAAAGGGCGTTCCGCTCGCCGGTGAGCCGCAGCCCTACATGCTGGACGCCGCCAAGCTGCTCAACGCCGAAAGTGCCGGCAGCCGCTTGGTCATGAGCGCCATCGTTCTGGTGCTCGCCGTCGCCGGTGCGCTCTATGCGCTGCGCGGCATCACGCCACGCTTCCGGGCCCGTAACCGCGTCGAGCGCGTTATGCTCTGGGGCCTGCTCCTGGCATCCTCGATCGCCATCCTGACGACGATCGGCATCGTGCTGTCGATGCTGTCGGAAGCGCTGCGCTTCTTCGCCAGCGTCCCGCCGCTCGAATTCTTCTTCGGCACCGTCTGGGATCCGCGCTTTGCCGGCGCCGGTAGCTCGTCGGAAGGCCAGTTCGGCCTCATCCCGCTTCTGCTCGGCACGCTCTATATCGGCTTCGTCGCCATGCTCGTCGCCGTTCCGGTCGGCCTGTTTGCGGCGATCTACATGGCCGAATACGCCTCGCCGAAGCTTCGCTCGCTGGCCAAGCCGCTGCTCGAAGTTCTGGCGGGTATCCCGACCATCGTCTACGGCTTCTTCGCCCTCGTAACCGTCGGCCCGTTCCTGCGCGATCTTTCCTCGCAGGTCAGCGGCCTCCTGGCGGGCAACTATACGAACTTCATCCAGGCACAGAGCGTTCTGACCGCCGGTATCGTCATGGGCATCATGCTGATCCCATACGTCTCCTCGTTGTCGGACGACATCATCACCGCCGTGCCGCGCGCCCTGCGTGACGGTTCGCTCGGCCTTGGTGCCACGCGCTCCGAAACCATCAAGAAGGTGGTGCTTCCGGCTGCTCTCCCGGGCATCGTCGGCGCACTGCTGATGACCGCCTCGCGCGCCATCGGCGAAACCATGATCGTCGTGCTTGCGGCCGGTGTTGCCGCCCGCATGCAGATCAATCCTTTCGAGCCGATGACGACCGTGACGGTCAAGATCGTCAACCAGCTGACGGGTGACCTCGAGTTCACCTCGCCGCAGACGCTCGTGGCCTTCGCGCTCGGCATCACGCTCTTCTTGATCACGCTTTGCCTCAATATCTACGCGCTCTACATCGTGCGCAAATACCGGGAGCAGTACGAATGACGAATATTGTTTCTCCCGTTGCAGGCGCCGTTGTATCCAAGGCACCGGAACGCCGCGACATCGGCATCAAGCGCCGCTATGCCGCCGAACGCCGCTTCCAGGCCTACGGCATGGCCGCCATCGCTTTCGGCCTGATCTTCCTGGTCATCCTGCTGTCGACGGTCATCCGTCAGGGCTACACCGCCTTCCAGCAGACCGCGATCTCGCTGCCGATCGAGTTCACCGAAAAGACGATCGATCCGAGCAACAAGCGCGCGACCGATCCTTCCGTTCTGGTCGCCGCCAATTACGGCGCCCTGCTGCGTGACGCCGTCGTCAAGGAACTGAACATCAACGCATCAAGCCGTCCTGACGTGCGCGATGCATCGGCGATGCTCTCCAAGGGTGCTCCGATCCAGCTGCGCGACATGGTCGTGGCCGACCCGTCGATCATCGGCAAGACGATCAACGTCACGGTTCTCGCCGACGCCAATGTCGACAGCGCCAACAAGGGTCAGATCGATCTCTCCGTCGACGAGAAGAACCGCAAGATCAACGACAAGCAGGTTGGCTGGATGAACGAACTGAAGTCGAGCGGTGCTCTCTTCAAGCAGTTCAACACGGGCCTCTTCGTCAACGGCAATTCCAGCCGTCCTGAAGCGGCCGGTCTCGGCGTCGCCCTCATCGGCTCGCTCTACCTGATGCTGATTGTTCTCGTGCTGTCGCTGCCGATCGGCGTCGCTGCCTCGATCTATCTCGAGGAATTCGCGCCGAAGAACCGGCTGACCGACCTCATCGAGGTCAACATCAACAACCTCGCCGCCGTTCCCTCGATCGTCTACGGTCTGCTCGGTCTCTCGGTGTTCATCAACTTCATGGGCATGCCGCGCTCGGCCTCACTGGTCGGCGGTCTGGTGCTCACGCTGATGACCCTGCCGACGATCATCATCGCGACACGTGCAGCCCTGCGCGCCGTCCCGCCGTCGATCCGCTCGGCCGCTCTCGGCCTCGGCGCTTCGAAGATGCAGATGGTGTTCCACCATGTGCTGCCGCTCGCCATGCCGGGCATCCTGACCGGCACCATCATCGGCCTGGCGCATGCGCTCGGCGAAACCGCGCCACTTCTTCTGATCGGCATGGTCGCCTTCGTCGCCAACGCGCCGACCACGCCTCTCGAACCTTCCACTGCGCTTCCGGTCCAGGTCTACATGTGGGCCAACGAAGCCGAACGCGCCTTCGTGGAACGTACGTCGGGTGCCATTATCGTCCTCCTCCTGTTCCTGATCGTCATGAACCTCGGAGCCATCCTCTTGCGCCGTCGCTTTGAGCGCCGCTGGTAAACGGAGTAGAAACAATGAACATGTTGACCGAAGCAGCAGTTGAAAAGGCTCTGGACCAGAAAATGAATACCGTTCCGTACAAGATGATTGGTCAGGACGTGTCGGTCTATTACGGCGAAAAGCGTGCGCTTTTCGATGTGAAGCTGAACATCCGCGAAAACACCGTCACCGCTCTGATCGGCCCGTCCGGCTGCGGCAAGTCCACCTTCCTGCGCAGCCTGAACCGCATGAACGACACGATCGACAATTGCCGCGTCACCGGCAAGATCACGCTCGACGGCGACGATATCTACGATCCGGATATCGACGTGGTCGAACTTCGCGCCCGCGTCGGCATGGTCTTCCAGAAGCCGAATCCGTTCCCGAAGACGATCTACGAAAACGTCGCCTACGGCCCGCGCATCCACGGTCTTGCCAAGACCAAGGCCGACATGGACCAGATCGTCGAGACCAGCCTGCAGCGCGCCGGTCTGTGGAACGAGGTCAAGGACCGCGTCAATGAATCTGGCACCGGTCTCTCCGGTGGTCAGCAGCAGCGCCTCTGCATCGCACGTGCCGTCGCCGTCTCGCCGGAAGTCATCCTGATGGACGAGCCGTGCTCGGCACTCGACCCGATCGCCACGGCAAAGGTCGAAGAACTGATCCATGAGCTGCGCGAAGCCTATACAATCGTCATCGTTACGCACTCCATGCAGCAGGCCGCCCGCGTTTCGCAGCGCACGGCCATGTTCCACCTCGGCAACCTGGTCGAGGAAAACGACACCGACAAGATGTTCACCAATCCGGACGATCCGCGCACCCAGGATTACATCATGGGCCGCTTCGGCTGATCTTTGGCGTCAGGACCCCCGATAGACACTCAAGGACATTCCCCATGGCATCGACACATATTTTTTCTGCGTACGACGAAGACCTGAAGTTTCTCTCCCGCCGCATTTCCGAAATGGGCGGCCTGGCCGAGCAGATGGTTTCCGACGCCGTGCGCGCACTCGTCAACGGTGACGGTGCGCTGGCGCAGAAGGTCATTTCCGACGACGTGATCCTCGATCACGCCGAGCGCGAAATCAACGACAAGGCGATCGTCACCATCGCTCGCCGTCAGCCGATGGCGTCGGATCTGCGCGAGATCATGGGTTCGATCCGCATCGCCGCCGATCTCGAACGCGTCGGCGACCTCGGCAAGAACACCGCCAAGCGCGTCATCGCCGTGCAGAGCACCGGCGTTCCGCGCAAGCTCGCCCGTGGCCTGGAGCATCTCTCCGAACTCGCGCTCGTCCAGCTGAAGGAAGTGCTCGACGTCTACACGACGCGCGCTGCCGACAAGGCAAAGTCGATCCGCGAGCGCGACGAGGAAATCGACGCGATGTACACGTCGCTGTTCCGCGAACTCCTGACCTACATGATGGAAGATCCGCGCAACATCACCAGCTGCACGCATCTGCTCTTCTGCGCCAAGAACATCGAGCGCATCGGCGACCACGCCACCAACATTGCTGAAACCATCTACTACATGGCGACCGGCGCTCAGCCGGAAGGCGAGCGTCCGAAGGACGACACCGCCAACACCGTCGGCGCGGTAACGGAATAATCATCCGGACCGGGCCTCAGGAGACAGAATAGAATGATCCCGAGAGTTGCAGTCGTTGAAGACGAAGAAGCACTGAGCGTGCTTCTTCGCTACAATCTCGAAGCCGAAGGCTTTGAAGTCGATACCATCCTGCGCGGCGACGAGGCGGAAATCCGCCTTCAGGAGCGCACGCCGGACCTTCTTATCCTCGATTGGATGCTGCCTGGCGTATCAGGTATCGAACTCTGCCGCCGGCTGCGCATGCGCCCGGAAACCGAGCGTCTGCCGATCATCATGCTGACGGCGCGCGGCGAAGAGAGCGAGCGCGTCCGTGGCCTGTCGACCGGTGCCGACGACTATGTCGTCAAGCCGTTCTCGACGCCCGAGCTCGTTGCCCGCGTCAAGGCGATGCTGCGCCGCGCCAAGCCTGAAGTTCTCTCCACCGTGCTGAAGTGCGGCGATATCGAGCTTGACCGTGAAACGCACCGCGTCCACCGCAAGACCCGCGAAGTCCGCCTCGGGCCGACCGAGTTCCGTCTTCTGGAGTTCCTGATGGCGTCGCCGGGCCGCGTCTTCTCGCGCTCGCAGCTTCTCGATGGCGTCTGGGGTCACGACATCTATGTCGACGAGCGCACTGTCGACGTCCATGTCGGCCGCCTGCGCAAGGCTCTCAACTTCTCGAACATGCAGGATGTCATCCGCACCGTCCGCGGCGCCGGCTACTCCATGGAAGCCTGAGTAATCATGGAGGCTTCGGCCTCCGGGCATGCAGGTACAAAAAAACGGGCCGAAAGGCCCGTTTTTCGTTTGTCCTTACCCGGCTCAGTTTGCCCGGGCAGCGGCCCTGCGGCGATCGTTGACCGGCTGGTAAGCCAGGCGCTGATGATAGGTGCAGTAGGGCGAAGAATCCGGGCTTTCACAGCCGCAGAAATGGAAATCGTCCTTCAGCGGATCGCCGACTGGCCACTTGCAGGTGCGCTCTGTCAGTTCCGTCAGGCCAAGGCGGCGTGAAATCGGCACGATCACGTTGGAGGCCGGACGGTATTCCATCTCCTCCATGACGTCGATCTCGATCTCTTCCTTGAGCATAGTTGCGCCCTGCGGGCGGGCAACGGTGCGGGTGGTCATGCGCGATGCGTAGTTCGGAGCGCGCGGCGCAGACGTCGTCCGCTTCGGAGCGCGGGCCGCTGTCGCATTGCCGCCGGCCTTGGCGCGGCCGGGCAGCGCCAGACGGTGAACCTTGCCGATAACGGCATTTCGGCTTACGCCCCCAAGTTGCGCCGCGATCTGGCTCGCGCTCAACCCTTCGGACCACAGTTTCTTGAGTTTCTCGACCCGCTCGTCTGTCCAGTTCATGCCCTGTGTCTCCGCCGTTTAAGCGTTGTGAAGGCAGAATCCCTCACCGTTTGCCCCGGATGAATCCGACACAAGAAACGCTTGATCAATTGTGGTGACTAGTTCCGCCGCATGCAGTCTAGTAATTGAGTTTTAACCTAGTGTGAGGCTGACTCCGTGACAAGAGTCGCGGGAATCCGGATGAATCGAATTTCAAGTTTTCCCCAACTTGCTGCCCCACAGAGTCATTTCTGCAACATTAGCTGTTGATGAAACGCGACTTCGCTTTAACGTCACCCAGAAGCCACGAAAACCGCAGTTTTGTTGACATTGCAGTGCGAAAAGTAAATAGTGCACAGCGCCGCCGAGAGGCGGCATTTTTAATTTTTCGGACCTGGTTTTTTAGCCGGAGTCCGGTTGCCCATAACGCTGACAGGAGACCGCGCCATGGCTGAAGCCGCGCCGCTATATGATACCTATTCTCGCGCCCCTCTGCGGTTCGAGCGAGGTGAGGGCGTCTGGCTGATTACCGAGACCGGCGAGCGATATCTGGATTTCGGCGCCGGCGTTGCCGTGACCTCCGTCGGCCACAGCAACCCTAAGGTCGTCGATGCGCTGAAGGCGCAGGCCGAGAAGGTCTGGCACCTGTCCAACATCTACGAGATCCCGGGTCAGGAGACGCTTGCCAAGCGGCTGACGGAAGCGACGTTCGCCGACAAGGTGTTCTTCACCAATTCCGGCGCTGAAGCTCTGGAATGCGCGATCAAGACCGCACGCCGCTATCAATATTCGAAGGGCCATCCGGAGCGCTTCCATATCATCACCTTTGAAGGCGCCTTCCATGGCCGTACGCTGGCGACGATCGCCGCCGGCGGGCAGGAGAAGTATCTCGAAGGCTTCGGCCCGAAGACCCCTGGTTTCGACCAGGTGCCGTTCGGCGATATCGACGCCGTTCGCGCCGCGATCACCGATGCGACGGCCGGCATCCTCATCGAGCCGGTGCAGGGCGAAGGTGGTGTCCGTCCGGCGACCGCCGAGTTCATGAAGGCGCTGCGCCAGCTCTGTGACGAGCATGGCCTCATGCTGATCCTCGACGAGGTCCAGACCGGCGTTGGCCGTACCGGCAAGTTTTTCGCCCATGAATGGGCTGGCGTCACGCCCGACATCATGGCCGTTGCCAAGGGAATTGGCGGCGGTTTCCCGCTCGGTGCCTGCCTGGCGACGGCGGAGGCAGCTTCGGGTATGAAGGCGGGCACACACGGCTCGACCTATGGCGGCAATCCGCTCGCCATGGCCGTCGGCAGCGCCGTTCTCGATATCGTGCTGGCCGATGGTTTCCTGCAGCATGTTCGCGACGTGGCGCTGGTCTTCCGGCAAGGCCTCGCCTCGCTCAAGGATCGCTATCCCGACGTGATCGAGGATATTCGCGGTGAAGGCCTGTTGCTCGGTATCAAGGCTGCCGTTCCCTCGACGGAACTTCTGGCTGCGATCCGCGGCGCGCACCTGCTGGGCGTCCCGGCCGGCGATAACGTCGTCCGTCTCCTGCCGCCTCTGGTGGTGACTGCGGAAGAAGCCCGCGAAGGCCTCGCGCGCATCGAGCAGGCCGCCGAGAGCATTCGCGCAGCCAAGGCCAAGAAGACGGCTTGAACGGATAGATGCCTCATCGGGCAAACAGGTAAGGACGACATGGCTTCCCCCAAACACTTCCTCGATCTCTCGGCGGTCACCTCCGCCGATCTGCGCGTCATCATGAATGATGCGATCTCGCGTAAGCAGGCCTTCAAGGCTGGTGCGGGCGACAAGCCGCTTGCCGGCAAGATGCTGGCGATGATCTTCGAAAAGCCGTCCACCCGTACCCGCGTATCCTTCGATGTCGGCATGCGCCAGCTCGGTGGCGAGACGCTGTTCCTTTCGGGCACCGAAATGCAGCTCGGCCGCGCCGAGACGATCGGCGACACCGCCAAGGTCCTGTCGCGCTACGTCGACGCGATCATGATCCGCACCACCGAGCATCACCGCATGCTCGAGCTTGCCGAGCACGCCACCGTGCCCGTCATCAACGCGCTGACCGATGATACCCATCCGTGCCAGATCATGGCCGATATCATGACCTTCGAAGAGCATCGCGGCCCGATCAAGGGTAAGACGATTGCCTGGACCGGCGACGGCAATAACGTGCTGCATTCGCTGGTCGAGGGTGCTGCCCGTTTCGGTTACCGCATGAACATGGCCGTACCCCTTGGTTCCGAGCCGAAGGATCACTATCTGAACTGGGCCCGCAATGAGGGCGCCGAAATCATGCTCAGCCATGATGCCGACCGTGCGGTCGAAGGCGCGGATTGCGTGGTAACCGATACCTGGGTCTCCATGAATCAGGAACATCGGGCTCGCGGTCACAACGTCTTCCAGCCCTATCAGGTCAATCAGGCTTTGATGGCAAAAGCCGGCAAGGATGCCTTGTTCATGCATTGCCTGCCGGCCCATCGTGGTGAGGAAGTCACGGACGAAGTGATCGATGGTCCGCAATCCGTGGTCTTCGATGAAGCGGAAAACCGTCTTCATGCGCAGAAGTCGATTCTTGCATGGTGCCTGGGCGCGATCTGAACCATACTGGATGCCACGTCCGGCCTGATGGCCTTGTGGCCGCGCGAGCGGAAAGACGCTTTGGTCTGCCGCTCTGACTACTAGGAGTAAGACCATGGCAGACACTGCAGCCGCTCTCGGCGAGCTCGATTTCGCCGGCGATGATCATGTTGTTCCCTTTCAGGTCGAAGGTCTGGACGTGCGCGGCCGCGCCGTGCAGCTCGGCCCGATGCTGGACGCCATCCTGGAGCGCCACCACTATCCCGCACCCGTTGCCCGCCTGCTCGCTGAAGTGATCGTGCTGACGGTGCTGCTTGGCACTTCGCTGAAGTTCGAGGGCAAGTTTACCGTTCAGACCAAGGGCGATGGCCCGGTCGATCTGCTGGTCGCCGATTTCTCGACGCCCGAGAACGTGCGCGCCTATGCTCGCTTCGACCAGGGATTGCTTGATCAGGCGATCGCCGCCGGGCAGACCGAACCCGAACAGCTGCTCGGCAAGGGCGTGCTGGCCTTCACCATCGATCAGGGCCGGTTCAGCCAGCCGTACCAGGGCATCGTTGCGCTGGATGGAACCTCGCTGGAAGATATTGCCGGCGTCTATTTCCGTCAGTCCGAGCAGATCCCGACCCGCGTTCGTCTGGCGGCCGCAGAGCTTCTCGACCGCGACGCAAGCGGCAAGCCGCGCCATCGCTGGCGGGCAGGCGGCCTCGTCGCCCAATTTCTGCCGGAAGCGCCGGAGCGCATGCGCCAGGCGGACCTGCACGGCGGCGACGGTGACGAAGCCGGGGCGCCGATCAAGGAAGACGACGCCTGGGCGGAAGCGCGCGCCATGGTGGAGACCATCGATGCCGATGAGCTGACGGACCCGCAGGTCGGAACCGAACGCCTGCTCTATCGCCTGTTCCACGAACGCGGCGTGCGCGTCTTCGACGCCAAGCAGGTCTACGACCGCTGCAGCTGTTCGCGCGACAAGATCAAAGGTGTGCTGGCGGGTTTTTCGGCCGAGGAAATCGAAGCAAGCCAGGAGAACGGCGAGATCGCGGTGACCTGCGAATTCTGCTCGACGACCTATCGTTTCGAGCCGGCAGAACTTCAGCCGGCCGAGTAAGGGTCAGTTCAGCACTCTGAGCAGACCGGGTGAATCCAGGGAGAAGGCGGGTATCTCGACATCGAAGAGCTCGCCTTCATCTGTCTCCATCTGGTAATGGCCGAACATCAGCCCAGACGGCGTATCGAGCGGGCAGCCCGATGAATATTCGTAGGTATCGCCAGGCTCCAGCCGCGGCTGTTCGCCCACCACGCCCGGCCCGGTGACTTCGTCAACGACGCCGTTCTGATCCGTTATGTTCCAGTAACGGTTGACGAGTTTCACCGACAGCTCGGAGTTGTTGCTGATGACGATGCGGTATCCCCAGACATAGCGATCGTCCTCCGGATCGGATTGCTCCTCCAGGTAGAATGGCTCGACAACTACTTCTATATCGCGTGTGAGGGCCCGGTACATGCCTTACACCTTAGTCGGGATATCTTACTCGTATCTTATACGGCATTGGCTCCGTCAAGAAACGTCCCCGCATCATCAGTCAATTACAGGCGATTGCACGCCGTTTTGATTGTTAATCCTAACATTCAAAGTTAACGCTTCCGGAAAAGCCGGATTATCTCACCGCTTAGGTGGAGCAGGCCGCCGGACCGGCAAGTCCGGCGGTTTTGCTTAGGCTGGGATATTCGACAGAGCCTGGGCGAAGTCCTCGATCAGATCATCCGTATCTTCGATGCCAGCCGACAGGCGCACGGTACCGGCCGAAATGCCGAGTTCGGCACGCGCCTCGTCCGACAGGTTCTTGTGCGTGGTCGTCGCCGGATGGGTGATCAGGCTGCGGGTATCGCCGAGATTGTTGGAGATCGTCACGACATCGAGTGCGTTCTGCAGCTTGAAGGCAGCGTCCTTACCGCCCTTCAGCTCGAAGCAGACCAGCGTCGAGCCGCCGGTCATCTGCTTGGCGATAATATCGGCCTGCGGATGGTCCTTGCGGCCCGGATAGATCACCCGGGCGACCTGCTTCTGCTCCGCCAGGAAATCGGCGATCTTCGAAGCGTTCTTCGTCTGCTGCGCGACGCGCAGCGGCAGCGTCTCGATGCCCTTCAGCAGCGTCCAGGCATTGAAAGGCGACATGGCCGGGCCCGTATGGCGGAAATAGTCGTGCAGGTTCTCGTCGATCCACTGCTTGTCGGAGAGAACCACGCCGCCAAGGCAGCGGCCCTGACCGTCGATATGCTTGGTCGCCGAATAGATGACGATATGGGCGCCGAGTTCCAGGGGCTTCTGGAAGAGCGGGGTCGCAAAGACGTTGTCGACGACAACCTTGGCGCCGATCTGGTTGGCGAGTTTCGCAACGCCAGCGATATCGACGATCTCCAGCGTCGGGTTGGTCGGGCTTTCCAGGAAGAACACCTTGGTCTTCGGGGTGATTGCCTTTTCCCAGTTTTCCAGGTGGCGGCCGTCGACCAGCGTGCATTCGATGCCGTATTTCGGGGCGAGCGTCTCGACGACCCAGCGGCAGGAGCCGAACAGCGCGCGGGCGGCAACGATATGATCGCCGGCCTTCAGCTGGCAGAGGATCGCCGCGGTAACAGCAGCCATGCCGGAGGCCGTGGCGCGCGCGTCTTCCGCGCCTTCCAGTGCGCACATGCGTTTTTCGAACATGTCGTTGGTGGGGCTGCCGTAGCGGGCGTAGATGAAGCCGTCCGTCTCGCCCTTGAAGCGCGCTTCCGCTGCTTCGGATGTGTCATAGACGAAGCCTTGCGTCAGGTAGATCGCTTCCGACATCTCGCCATATTGCGAGCGCAGAGTGCCTCCGTGAACGAGTTGGGTTGCAGGGCGCCAGGACTTGCTCATGCCATCACCTCAAAAACAAAAAAAACCGGCCGCAAATGCAGACCGGTTTCACACCCGGTCTTTTTAGCCACTTGTTTAACGTGGCTGCAAGCCGACCGGCCAAATCACCACGGGATAAAGCTGCAATACTGCCGTTAGCTTCTTGCGTCAATTCCCTGTATTTGGTTTTGTCGGCCACGAACTATGGATGGAGCATGATGGCTCGCGAAACTGGAATTTTGGCCGATCGTGCCATTGCTGCGTTGTTTGAAGCCGGCCGCCTCGTGTCGGAGCGGGAGCTCGATCGCGATCAGATCCAGCCGGCGAGCCTGGACCTGCGCCTAGGCGCCAAGGCCTTCCGGGTGCGCGCCAGCTTCATGCCAGGCCCCTCGCATCTCGTTTCCGACAAGCTCGACCGCCTGAGCCTGCACGTCATCGATCTCTCGGAAGGCGCGGTTCTGGAAACCGGCTGCGTCTACATCGTTCCGTTGATGGAGCGCCTCGACCTGCCATCCGAGATGTCGGCCTCGGCCAATCCGAAGAGCTCGACCGGCCGTCTTGATATCTTCACCCGCGTCATCACCGACTACGCCCAGGAATTCGACAAGATTCCAGCCGGCTATTCCGGGCCGCTCTATCTCGAGATCTCGCCGCGCACCTTCCCGATCGTCGTGCGCCGTGGCTCGCGTCTGTCGCAGATCCGCTTCCGCGTCGGCCATTCGATCCTCGGCGAACCGGAACTGCAGGCGCTGCACGACGCCGAAACCCTCGTTGCCAGCAGCAAGCCCAACGTCTCCGGTGGCGGCATCGCGCTGTCGATCGATCTGGCCGGCGACAAGGAAGGCCTGATCGGCTACCGCGGAAAGCACCACACTGCCGTCGTCGATGTCGACAAGAAGGCCCAGCACGATATTTTCGACTTCTGGGAACCGCTCTACAGCCGCGGGCGCAACGAGCTGATCCTTGATCCGGACGAATTCTATATCCTCGTCTCCCGCGAAGCCGTGCACGTGCCCCCGCATTACGCGGCCGAGATGACCCCATTCGACCCGCTCGTCGGCGAATTCCGCGTCCACTATGCTGGCTTCTTCGATCCCGGCTTCGGCCATGCACCCGCCGGCGGCCGCGGCAGCCGCGCGGTCCTCGAAGTGCGCAGCCACGAAGTCCCCTTCATCCTCGAAGACGGCCAGATCGTCGGCCGCCTGATCTACGAGCACATGCTGGAAAAACCCATCAGCCTCTACGGCTCCGGCCTCGGCTCCAACTATCAGGCCCAGGGGCTCAAGCTCTCGAAACACTTCCGCATCTGACCGCCTTGACACCGCCTCCCATCTGTTGGAAGGCTTCTCGGGCGCGGGTGTAGCTCAATGGTAGAGCAGCAGCTTCCCAAGCTGAATACGAGGGTTCGATTCCCTTCACCCGCTCCAGCAACTTCAATAACTTAAGTATATCGGCGTTTCACTCGTTTCACTGCCGTTTCACTTACGTGAGTCGGCTCTTGCCTTGGCAATCGCGCGGCTGGTTTCAAGTCCGTCGCCGCGGCTGTACTTTTTCGTCATTTTTTCGGTCGAATGGGTGGCAAGATCGCTTGCCAATTTCAGCGACCCGGTAGCTTCGACTGTTTCAGAGACAGCTCCCGCTCGCGTATCCATGGACCATACGTTGCTGGGAACGCCGGCCGCGTCGCGAACCTTCCGAAACTTCTCAGCGTAGCGGTTTTCCCAATATGGCTTGCCGTGATCTTCGTCGATCACGATCGGGCCGATGTCTGGTATCTTGTAAGCCTTGAGGGCTTCCACCACGAGAGGCATGGCTTTGAGGTCGCGAGCGACTTCAGCACCAGTCTTACTGGTCTTAAGCTTCAATATGAGATCCCGCGAGAGGTTCTGCCGGGTCGGGCCTTTCCATTGGAAGGGGCCTCCTTCGCCGGCTGGTGCCCATTCGCCGATCACGTCAATCCGACGCAGTGCCGATTCGAACTTCAGCGCTTCGACGAAGCCTATAGACGGGCACTCCTCCGTAGCACTTTGCTTTACGATCGCGAGGCATTGTTCGTAAGTCATGGCGATCACGCGCGAGGCCGGCAGCTCGAACCGCATATCCGAGAGGATATCTCGTGCTTGTTTGCATCCGCGCAAGCGTTCGCCAGCGCCGTAGGACAGGATCAGGCGGAGAAGCTTGACCGCGCCTGAAGCTCGTCGGTGGCCTTTCTTTTTCCAGCCGGTGAACCAGCGGGAAAAATCAGACGCCTTGAGAGCGTTGATGTCCCTGTCGCCAACGTTCTTCTGAAGCACCCGCAAGCTTGGCTCGTAGTCACGAATGCGGGTAGAATGCTTTACGCCGTGCAGGGTGCTGGTCTTGTCGTGGCGATAGCAATCGATCAAAGACGAGATTGTGCCGGTGAATGTTGGAGCGTTCCCGGCATTTCTCACCTCGGGTCTCAGCTGGTTGGTCAGTCGCTTGCACTCTGCGCTGATCTCCTCGTCGGTGAGGCCGTCAGGCAGCCTTATGATCGAAAGAGCGCTCGATGCACCTTTCACCGCTCGCCGTGGGTTCCAGTAGTGGACGCGCGTGCCGTCCTTATTAGCCCGGTACTGGTAACCGGGCCTATCATTCCTCATCCCAATTTTCCTTTCCATCGGGGGCGAAATTGCCCGATGGGAGAATGCCCAGCTGATTGCCTTCGTCGTCAACCAAATTTTTTACAGCAGGTCCTGGGATGATCGTGGCTATTAAGGTCTTGAGATCGAGCTGGACGACTGCTCCGACCCGGCCGGCAGCCCTCATTACGCGCTCGATATCTGCTTGGCGAAACGCGGCGTGGCTCATCGCGCCTCCATTTCCTTGGCGCGCTGCGCGGCCATAGCCGTCCAGACCTCTCGGGCCATATCGACGAGGTGCTGGTCCGTAGTGGTGCCGAGCGCGATTGCGATCACTGCGGCTCCGTGGCGCTCCATTTCAGGTGAGGGCGTCCCGGCAACAAGCCGGACAATCGCAGACCGCCGGCGACCAGATCGGGTGTGATCGCTCATTTTGCGCTCTTCCCATCGGTGGACGATCTGTCGCCAGAGGCATATGTTGCTGCGCGGAAAAGTGCAGCTCGGCTTTCATCGGCAGATGCTCGGCTCCAAGCTGCGAACTGGATGCCGTGCAGGGTTCTGCGGGTATGGAAATATCGAGTTCCATTTCGCAACGTTTCGAACTGCTCAAGCATCCGCGTTTTTCCTCTCTGCGGGCGCGGGGGTACTGTCGGTGCTCATTCGCCACCTCCAAAAATGTCTTGCTGTTCGTGGAGCAAAGCGGCGGAGACGCCGGAAGAGGAAAACATATCCGGCTGTCGATACGCATTTCTGATACGCTCACAGGCGATATCGAAATAGTCTTCATTGGCTTCTATGCCGATGAACGGTCTGCCGCGCTTCGCACAGGCAACACCTGTCGTGCCGCTTCCCATATATGGGTCCAGCACTGGACCTCTATCAGGGAGATAGCCCAGGCACCAAAGCATGAGAGCGACCGGCTTTTGCGTGGGGTGGACCCTTCCGTCATGCTGGACCATCGCGATAGCGCAGTTCAAACGCTTCACAGGAATGTCGATATTCGACCAGGCCAGTTCGCAAACGCTGGTTGAGAAGTCCGCCATCATCTTATCCCAGACGAACCAACCGCGCTGACGAGGAAGGTCAAAGAACTGGCCTCCCCAGATGATGGAAGGCTTTCTCATATCCAGAAGAAATGCGACATCGGCAGGCTCACGATCCCAATCGGTTCCCTTGGTGTAACCTACCGTCCACTCGCTTTTCCTGCCCGCTTTCAACAGCTTACCCATGCCGTAAGGTGGATCGGTAAGGATCGATGACACATCACCGATATCGGTGACGACGTTTCGGCAATCTCCAAGATACAGATGGCAGTCGCCTATCGTCTCTTTTCGCGCGAAACTCATTCTTCCGCCCCGCCGATAGCTTGATTAGTGGCATGCTCTGCCAATTTCGAAAGCGGGTAATCGTTCGGAAGACTACCAATGCCGGTACCTGCGAGAATGGCGATTGTCTTCTCGACATCATCCCGAAGGCGGTTGGCTGCAACCTCGACGGCCGACCAGTCGCGGCGGCTGATGCCTGCATGCAGGTCTTGGATTAGGCGCTTGCTCATCCCTCTGCCTCCGGTGCGGAGAGAGCGGCGCGGGACGCCCAGCGAGCGCCGGCCTCGAAAGCTGCCTCGATGATGCCACCGCTGTTTTCGAAACTGCCCTCAGTGACATACCTTTCGGCGGCTTGGGACAGAAGGATTTCACGCTTGCGCTTCTCGTCTGCCTCAGCGATAGCCATCTGACGGATCGCGTCCTCTCCGGTCCCGTTGAAGTGGATCGTAGGGCCGAATGGAGAATGATTGTCGCCCATAATTCTGGGCGGCTCACCCCCCATCACATTCTTCATGGGCGGTGGGGTCTGGCAGTTGGCGCAGATCGCCGATATCCCGCCAGGGAAGTAAGGGCCAATGCGGCCATCGCCGCCGCAAGCGGGGCAACCTTGTTCCTCAGATTTGCGTATAACCGC